>Ga0209475_10000274_pt1 | contig 132003 bp, 115 predicted proteins | sample tdDd471_FD_187128 | JGI IMG/M metagenome (GOLD analysis project Ga0209475, IMG submission 187128) | Marine sediment microbial communities from the Atlantic coast under amendment with organic carbon and nitrate - tdDd47.1 (SPAdes)... | ecosystem: Environmental > Aquatic > Marine > Coastal >... | reverse complement strand
TCACGACAGTCTACCACAACGCCACCTGGGCTTATTCAGTGTGGTCTTTCTTTTAACTACCCTATTTTCGTTGCGTAGGTCGTTTATCACGACAGTCTACCACAACGCCACCTGGGCTTATTCAGAATGGTCTTGGTCAAGACGCGTGTATTCTATGGGATATGGTTTCAGATGTGAATCTTTAATTTCATAAATCAAGGACTTAAGACCGCTACAGCGGTTTTATAATGGTTTGCGCTGTTGCATACGGACAATCACATTGCGGTGCGTGAATGGTATGAATCGATACTGGTAAGATTGATACTGGGAATATGGAGGCGGGACCCGGAGTCGAACCGAGATACACGGATTTGCAATCCGCTGCATAGCCATTCTGCCATCCCGCCAGATTCTGACAATTGCCTGATGCTGGCTCAGGGCAATTTAACTGGCTTCTTCTTCCCGAGCCTTAAGGCCGCTGCCTTAAGTAAAAAAACCTCGGGGTGCCGAGGTTTTTTGGGTTCAGATGATGTGCCGAAAGCTATCATCTGAAGAAGAAATTGGAGCGGGTGATGAGGGTCGAACTCACGACATTCTCGTTGGCAACGAGATGCTCTACCACTGAGCTACACCCGCCTGATTCTGTTTTTGCTAGTTGCCTCAACAGAGGTCGCTATTATAAGTATCCGCTGTTTGTCGTCAAGTACATTTTTGGCTTTTATTAAAAAAAGCTTAAACAATCAGTACATTACCCGTGTTTGCGCATGACCTTCCAGGCCGCTTTCAGATAGATCAGCATCGACACCACGGTGAGCACAGCGGCGATCACCAGCAGCACCACGCCCACCTCGCGGGTGTTCAATCCGTAGAAGGGCTGCTTGTGCAGCAGGAAAGCAATCGCCAGCATTTGCACTGCGGTTTTTATTTTACCCATCATCGACACCGCCACGGTATTGCGCTGTCCCAGGGTCGCCATCCATTCGCGCAGCGCGGAGATGGTGATTTCACGACCGATAATAATACAGGTGCCGACAATCACGATGACATGCTGCGGCCCGCTGTCCGATGCGATTAAAATCAGCGCCACGGCAACCAGCAACTTGTCTGCCACCGGGTCGAGAAATTCACCCAGGGGTGACTGCTGATTCAGCTTGCGTGCCAGATAGCCATCGAACCAGTCGGTAATCGCCGCCAGGCCATACAACCAGGCCGCCGCAGGCCGCGCCCACTCATAGGGCAGAAAGAAAAACAGCATGATCACGGGGATAAAGCCGAGCCGCGACAGGGTGAGTATATTCGGTATATTCAAATGCATGTTTCCCGGGATTGGTGTCTGCTAACTGGAACGCAGCACATCATAAATGATTTGCGCAAGATTTCTACTGATACCCGGCACTTTTGCCAGATCCTCGACGCCCGCCTGCTTCACCCCCTGCAGGCCGCCGAAGTGTTTGATCAGGTTCTGCCGACGTTTCGGCCCCAGCCCGGCGATGCTTTCCAGCTCGGAAGTGCGACGAGCTTTTTCCCGTCTGGCGCGGTGGCCGCTGATGGCAAAGCGATGCGCCTCGTCACGCACATTAAGAATCAGGTGAAAGGCGATGGACTCCTGCGGCAGGTAGAGGTCTTCGCGGCCATCGCTGAACACCAGCTTTTCCAGCCCCGCTTTGCGCCCTTCGCCCTTGGCCACACCGATCAGCAGAATATTGTCGATCTGCAGCTGATCCATCACCTCCACGGCCTGGCGCAGCTGCCCCTTGCCGCCATCGATAAACAGAATATCCGGCATCTTGCCCTCGGGCTCATCAGCGGCGGATTTTTTCAGCCGCGCATACCGTCGCTGCAGTGCCTGACGCATCGCCGCATAGTCATCCCCCGGCTCGATACCTTCAATATTAAAGCGACGGTAGTCCTGTTTACAGGCGCCCTCCAGGGTAAACACCACGCATGAGGCCACGGTGGCTTCACCCTGAGTGTGGCTGATATCGAAGCACTCCAGCCGCATCGGCATCTCTTCCAGTTGCAGCACATTCTGCAGTGCTTCGAAGCGCTTCAGCATGCCGGCATGCGAGTTCATGCGTGCCTGCAGCGCGGTTTCTGCATTGTTCAGCGCCATCTGCACCCAGCGCGCCCGATCGGCACGCACCTGGTGCGTGAGACGGATACTGTGCCCCAGCTGTTCACTGATCGCCGCCTGCAAGGCATCCTGATCGTCCACCGGGTGACTTAATATCACTTCCCGCGCCTGCTGATGGGCTGCAGTCTGTTGCAGATAATATTGTGAGACAAAGCCGCTCAGCACCTGCGATTCGTTCATGGCCTCCGGCAGTTTGGGGAAGTAGCTGCGATTACCCAGATTACGCCCTTCGCGAATAAAAAACACCTGCACACAGGCCTGCGCGCCGTGGGTGAAACAGGCCACTATATCCACATCGCGGTCATCGCCTGAAATATATTGCTTCTCCACCACTTTCTGCAGCATGCGAATCTGGTCGCGATACTGGGCCGCTTTTTCAAACTGCAGTGCCTGCGAGGCGGTTTCCATCTGCGCCACCAGGTCTTCAATCAGTCGCGTACTCTTGCCCTGCAGAAACAACAGCGCATGCTCGATATCGGCACGGTAATCGGCCTCGCTGATATAGCCCACGCAGGGTGCGGTGCAGCGTTTAATCTGGTATTGCAAACAGGGACGCGAACGGTTTTTGAAATAGCTGTCATCACACTGGCGAATTTTGAACAGCTTGTGAATAAACTGCAGACTGTCACGCACCGCACCGGCACTGGGAAATGGCCCCAGGTATTGCCCCTTTTTACGACGACTGCCACGGTGCACCACAATTTGTGGATAGGGATCGTGAATCGAGACATAGATATAGGGGTAGGATTTATCGTCGCGCAGCAGAATATTGTAACGCGGCTGATTCGCCTTGATCAGGTTCGACTCAAGCAGTAACGCTTCACTTTCGGTGTGGGTAATGGTGACTTCAATCTGGTGTATCTGTTTAACCAGCGCCCGGGTTTTCACCGACAGCCCGGATTTTCTGAAGTAACTGGACACGCGTTTTTTCAGATTTTTTGCCTTGCCCACATACAGCAGATTCTGCTCGGCATCGTACATACGATAGATACCGGCATGGCTGGACAGGTTTTTTAAAAACGCATCGGCCTCGAAAACGGGCGAACTGGGGACACTGGATGTAGCAGACATAGGGGTTATTTTAACAGCTAATCAGGCACCTGATTAGTCTATAATTAACTTTTAATAATTACAGTATCTTATTGTTTTTATTGTATTTTGTTTATAATAATTTGCATAACACCGCATGCGGCGAATAAATTATTTCAAGTGATTGATTTTATTATGAATTATTGTAATTTAAATAAACCTTTACTGTTAATAATAAATATAGGTTTAAATCCTAAATATTTGTTTATTATCTATTTATTCAGAATCAAGAAGACCATGTTTAATCGCCAGATGCATCATCTCTACATCATTCGATACATCCAGCTTTTCGTGCAGCCGCTTACGGTAGGTGCTGACGGTTTTCGGGCTGAGTGAGAGCTTGTCCGAGATCGCATTGGTGCGCATGCCCTGGCTGATCATAATCAGTACCTGCAGTTCGCGCTGCGATAAAACATCCAGCAGCGAACTCTCCCCCGGCAACATCGACAGCGCCAGTTGCTGAGCAATGCTCGGTGCAATATAACGCTGCCCGGCATTCACCCGCTGAATCGCTTCCACCATTTCGTCCACCGGACACCCCTTGGTTAAATACCCCATCGCGCCGGCTTCCAGTATGCGTTTCGGCAGAGGGCCTTCGCTGTGCACCGTAAGCACAATTACCTTGCAATCGGCAGCGGTTTTATTCAGTCGACTGGTGGCTTCAAAACCACCGATACCCGGCATATTGATATCCATCAGCACAACATCGGGCTTCACCGTGCGCACTTTTTCCAGTGCCCCTTCCCCACTGCAGGCTTCTTCCACCACTTCAATCCCTGACTGATCTTCCAGCAATCGGCGCAGGCCATAGCGAATCAGATCATGGTCATCAACCAGCATGACGCGAATATTTGCCATGTGACTCCCTCTAGTATTTTGCTTTTAATTTTCTCGAATCATAGCACTTAATGCCGCTGCGCATAGCCCGGATCGACTACCACTCCTTAAACGGATGGCGAATCAGGTTTACATTGTAATATCGTGGGTCTTCGGTTACCTCCTCTCCCAGCCAGTCAGGTCGACCGAAGGCTTCATCCTCACTGCCCAGCTCCACCTCGGCCACCAGCAGCCCTTCATTGTCTCCATAAAACTCGTCGATTTCCCAGGTGTGCCCATCGTGCTCGACGATAAAGCGGGTTTTATCGATTTGCGGTGTATTGCACAGGGTGTCCAGCATTTCCTCCGCCTCGTTGAGCGGAATCGCGTACTCGTATTCCTGACGCCGCATACCCAGGGTGGCACTTTTAATATTAATATTGGCGGAGCCCCCCTGAATGCGAATACGCACCGAAGCCTTGTCCAGCTTGCCCATATAACCCTGGCGAATACGGCTGGAGCGCACCACCTGCTGACGCCAGCCTTCATCGGCGAGCAGAAATTTACGTTCGATTTCAATCGGCATGGTTTCACCTGTTACACTGATTTTTATACTGTGGATAATCTCGACTATGATCTTACGCGACACCTTCACACACAACCGATAAGTCAAGGTACCTTACATGCATAACGAATTTGATCTTGACCCGTCTCTTATATATGTCAACCACGCCGCAGTAGCACCCTGGCCACAGCGCACGGTGCGGGCGGTGCAGCAGTTTGCCGAGGAAAACGGCCGCGTCGGCTCGCGCCATTACCAGCAATGGCTGGCTAAAGAGCAGCAGCTGAAACAGGCGCTGGCGGAACTGATTCATGCCGAATCAGCAGATGAAATCGCGCTACTGAAAAATACCTCGGAAGGCCTGTCGATTATAGCCCGTGGGATTGACTGGCAACCCCATGACAATATTGTAATCAGCAATCAGGAGTTTCCTTCCAACTTTATTGTCTGGGATGCCCTGCGCGCACAGGGGGTAGAATTACGCATTGCGGATATTTCCGGCCATCAGCCAGAACGGGAGATGATTGAGCTGATGGATGCCAACACCCGGCTGCTGAGTGTCAGCGCGGTGCAATATGCCAGCGGACTTAAAATGGATCTGGCGCAACTGGGCCTTGCCTGCCTTGCCAATAACACCCTGTTTTGTGTGGACGCAATTCAACAGCTGGGGGCACTGCAGTTCGATGTGCAGGCAATCCAGGCGGACTTTGTGGTGGCGGATGGTCACAAGTGGATGCTGGGTCCTGAAGGTCTGGCGCTGTTTTACTGCAAGCAGTCCACCATGCCGCAACTGGCACTGCAGCAGCATGGCTGGCATATGGTGCAGGACCTGTCGGATTTCAGCACCATGCATGACTGGCAACCGGCACACAGCGCCCGCCGCTTTGAATGCGGCAGCCCCAATTCACTCAGCATTCACGCACTGCACGCCAGTCTCAGCCTGTTACTGGAAATCGGCATGGCGCAGATTGAGCAACAGCTGCTGCAACATGTGCAGCAGCTGCATAGCCTGTTCACCGAGATTCCGGGGGTGCAGATTCTCAGCCCGCACCAGCATGCACGACAGTCGGGCATTTTTAGCTTTAATAAACAGTACACAGACCCTGAAGCGCTGTACCAGTTTCTGCTGGATAAGGGCGTGGTGTGCGCGCTGCGCGGCGGGGGTATTCGCTTTTCACCCCACTTCTATAATCGTCGCGAGCAACTGGAGCTGCTGGCGCACTGGGTACGTGCGTTTTGAGACCGCAATGGACAAAAAATATAGCCCGTTGAACTAGACTCTTATATAAGGTCAGGATAATGGCCAGGCGTCCGCCATATTACCCGCACATTTAACAAGGTTGCCGTGATACTGATGTCACTGAATATTTTTAAAACCATAAAGATCGCGTTATGGGAAAAAATCGTCGCCTGGCTGAACACACGCCATGCAGAACGGGAGCTACCTCCATCGGACTTTGACCGACTGCGCTATGAAATTCGCGTCGGCGATGTGATTCTGGTGGAGGGCCGCACCCATGTCAGTGAAATTATTAAGACCATTACCCTTAGCAACTGGACCCACTCCGCACTGTATATCGGCCCGCTGCACAATATCGACGACCCGGTGTTGCGCGAGCACATTCAGTCCTATTACAAGGGCTCGCCGGATGAGCAACTGATTATCGAATCGCAACTGGGTTACGGCACCATCGTTGACAGCATTCGCAAATACAAGGATGAACACCTGCGCATCTGCCGACCCACCAGCATAACCCGCACCGATTCACAGAAAGTAATTGCCTATGCCATCAATCGCCTCGGCAGTTATTACAATGTGCGCCAGATACTGGATCTGGCGCGATTTCTGTTTCCCTACACCCTGCTACCGCGGCGCTGGCGCTCCAGCCTGTTTGAACACAATGCGGGCACACCCACGCACACGGTTTGCTCCACCATGATTGCCGAGGCCTTTGCATCGGTGCGTTATCCGGTGCTGCCGGTACTGCATCGCAATGAAGATGGCCAGCTCACCCTGTATCGACGCAATACCCGTTTGATTACGCCGAAAGATTTTGACTACTCACCCTATTTCGATGTGATCAAATACCCGATACTGGATTTCGACGAGCTGGCGGTTTACCAGAAAATGCCCTGGGGCAAGGATGGCATTGAACTGAATGACGAGAATGATATTAATACCTTGCCCGGTAAATCATCGAGTCAGTCAGTGAATAAGTCTTCGAACAAGGCAGACAGCCCGCTGAGCGAACAGATACAGCATACAACGGTGCAACTTAAAGACGCACAACAACATGAGACTGATGCGGCAGGTGTGACTGCAGACACCAATAGCAGAACCGGTTCTAACTAAGGTACAGATAAAGATGCAACGAATGAACAAAACAGGCTATGTTGAAGACAAACAGTTTAACAGTGCGTGGACATTCAATAACCCGACGGCTTTAAGCAAACGGCCAACAGGAGAACACCGATGCTAACCTGGCTATTTATCTTCCTGCTTACCATAGGCGCAGCCGCCTATTTCCGACTGCCACAGCTTGTATGGAGCGTGCTGCTGGGCGTGGTGCTACTGGTCTTTAGCTTCTCCGGTGCAATGGGACTGGCGGGCCTGTTTATTCTCTGGGCACTGTACCTGGCGCTGGTGGTGCCGATTAATATGCCGCATATCCGGCAGAAATATATCTCCGAGCCATTGCTGCAGCTAATGCGCAAAGCCATGCCGGCGATTTCGCAAACCGAACAGGAAGCCCTGGATGCGGGTAAAACCTGGTGGGAAAGCGACCTGTTTAATGGCAATCCGGATTACCACAGAATCCGCGAACTGCCACCCTCAAAACTCAGTGAAGAAGAACGGGCCTTTATGGATGGCCCGGTGGAAGAGCTGTGTGCGATGCTGGATGACTGGCAAATCACCCAGCAGGACCATGACCTGTCGCCTGAAATCTGGCAGTTTCTCAAACAGCATAAATTTTTCGCGATGATTATTCCCAAAAGCTACGGCGGTCTGGAATTTTCCGCACTGGGTCATTCCAGTGTGGTGATGAAAATCGCCGGGCGCAGTATCACCGCGGCAGTCACTGTAATGGTGCCCAACTCACTGGGCCCCGGTGAACTGCTGATGCACTATGGCACCCGCGAACAGAAAGACTATTACCTGCCCCGCCTGTCCAGCGGTGAGGAAATCCCCTGCTTCGGTTTAACCGGCCCGGAAAACGGCAGCGATGCTACCGCCATGAATGACACCGGCATCGTGTGTCGTGGCCGGTTTGATGGCAAGGACGATGTGCTGGGGATTCGCCTTAACTGGGAAAAACGTTATATCACCCTGGGGCCAGTGGCCACGGTGCTGGGTCTGGCGTTCAAGCTGTACGACCCGGAACATCTGCTGGGCGAGAAAGACGAACTGGGCATTACCCTGGCGCTGATTAAAACCGACACCGCCGGCATCGACATCGGCAAGCGGCACTTTACCTCCAACCACATGTTTATGAATGGCCCGAACCGTGGTAAGGACGTGTTTATTCCAATTGACTGGGTAATCGGTGGCCAGGATTATGTCGGCAAGGGCTGGACCATGTTAATGAACTGCCTGTCCGATGGCCGCGCCATTTCACTGCCGGCACTGAGCACCGGTGCGGGTAAATACATTGCCCGTTACAGCGGTGCCTATGCACGCATTCGCAAACAGTTCCGCACACCGATCGGTTATTTTGAAGGTGTGGAAGAAGCGCTGGCACAAATTGCCGGCCACTGTTACATCATGAACGCGGCACGGCAACTGACCTTAAGTGGTCTGGACAGTGGCGAAAGCCCGTCGGTGATTTCCGGCATTATGAAATACCAGATGACCGAACGCATGCGCAAGGTGGTGAACCATGCAATGGATGTGCACGGCGGACACGGCATCTGTCTGGGACCACGCAATTTTATCGGCCGCGCCTATCAGGGCCTGCCCATCAGTATTACCGTGGAAGGTGCGAATATTCTGACCCGCAGCATGATTGTCTTCGGTCAGGGCGTGCTGCGTTCACATCCGTTTCTGTTAAAAGAAGTGGACGCGATCAACCACCCCGATGCCGAGACTTCACTGAGCCTGTTTGACGATGCCCTGTTCGGCCATATGGGCTTTATTATCAGTAACGTGTTCCGTTCGCTGTGGTTTGGTCTGAGCGGCGCACGCTTTGTATCTGCGCCGGGAAAAGGCAAGGTCAAACATTATTACCAGCAACTCACCCGCATGAGTTCGTCGTTTGCGCTGCTGGCGGATGCCTGTGTACTGATTCTGGGTGGCTCACTTAAACGCCGGGAAAAAATTTCCGGCCGACTGGCGGATGCACTGTCCAATATGTATTTAATGACCGCAGTGCTGAAACACTATGAAGATCAGGGTGAACAAAGTGATGACCTGCCTTTATTGCAATGGGCCTGTGAGGATTGTCTTTACAATACGCAGCAAGCAATCAAAGCCGTATTGCGCAACTTCCCTGTGCCAGTACTGGGCAGCCTGTTGAATATGCTGATCTTTCCGCTGACCAAACCCTATGGCGGTGCCAGTGATAAACTGGGCCATCAGGTTGCGCGCCTGTTGCTTGAGCCATCGGCCACGCGGGATCGTTTAAGCCAGGATATTTTTCTTACCGATGATGCCAACGATCCCATGGGTCGTCTGGAATATGCATTACAGAAAGTACTCGCCGCTGAAAAAGCCGAACGTAAATTACGCGATGCGATGCGTATTGGTCTGGTAACCAACGCCAGGGATTTTGATCAGGTGATTGCCGATGCCATTCGGCAAAAAATTATTGATCAGGATGAAGCCGACAAGATCAGCGCCGCACATGATGCCACACTCAATGCTATCAGCGTTGATGAATTCAGCCATACAGGATGGAAAGCACAATGAGCACAACACGCGATGTTTATATAGTTGATGGCACGCGCACGCCATTTCTCAAAGCCCGCGGTCGTCCCGGTGATTTTACCGCCTCGGATCTGGCGGTGGCCGCTGCCCGCCCACTGTTACTGCAGCATGAAATCGATCTTGGCAAGCTGGATGAAGTGATTGTTGGCTGCGTGATGCCCAATCCCGATGAAGCCAATATTGCGCGGGTGATTGCGCTGCGCCTCGGTATTCCACAAACCGTGCCCGCCTGGACCGTACAACGTAACTGTGCTTCGGGTTTGCAGGCGATCGATTCCGCCTACCGCAATATTAAAAGTGGCCAGAGTGAACTGGTACTGGCCGGTGGCACCGAGTCGATGAGTCGCGCACCGATTTTATATAACGACCTGATGGTCAACTGGCTCAGCCAGCTGATGGCCGCCAAAACCACAGGCAAAAAACTCGCACAGTTCGCCAGGCTCAGACCCGCGCACCTGAAACCGGTGATTGCGTTAATTCGAGGTTTAAGTGATCCCATTGTTGGTTTATCCATGGGACAGACCACCGAAGAAATCGCCTACCGTTTCGGCATTAACCGCGAACAGATGGATGCCTTTGCCGTGGCCAGTCATCATCGTCTGGGGGATGCCATGGATAATGGCCACCTCGATGAAATTGAAACCCTGTATAACCACAGCGGGCAATATTTCGATCACGACGACGGTATTCGCCGTGATTCATCAATACAGAACCTGGCCAAACTCAAACCCTGTTTCGATCGTAAATACGGCATGGTTACCGCGGGCAACAGCGCGCAGATTACCGACGGTGCGGCAATGCTGTTACTCGCCTCAGCAGAGGCGGTGAAAAAACACCGGCTGCCGGTGCTGGCGCGCATCAAAGACAGCGAATGGGCGGGGCTCGATCCCAGCCAGATGGGACTGGGTCCGGCCCATGCGATGGCACCGATTATGCAACGCCAGCAGTTAGCCATCAGTGACGTGGACTACTGGGAAATTAACGAGGCCTTTGCGGGTCAGGTGCTGGCCTGCATCGAAGCCTGGAAGCAGGACGACTACTGTAAAAACCAACTGGGGCTGAATCAGGCACTGGGGGAAATTCCACACCAGCGTCTCAATGTCGATGGCGGCGGCATCAGTCTCGGCCACCCGGTGGGCGCCAGCGGCGCACGCATTACCCTGCATCTGGCCAAAACACTGCAACGCAACCAGGCTGCACAGGGCATTGCCAGCCTGTGCATTGGCGGCGGCCAGGGCGGCGCCATTCTGCTGGAAAATGCAGCCACGGCAGGAGCACAGTCATGAGTTATAAAAACTGGAGCCTGGAAAAAGACAGCGATCATATCTGCTGGTTGCATCTGGATGTAAGCGATGCCAGCACCAATGTGTTGCGCAGTGATGTGCTGCAGGAGCTCGGCGAAATCCTGGGCGAGCTGGCGCAGTCACTACCCACCGCTGTGATATTTGTCAGCGACAAGCCCAACGGCTTTATTGCCGGTGCCGATATCAATGAGTTTCTGCAGATCACTACTATCGATGAGGCCACACAGCTACTGCAGCGTGGCCACGATATTATGAACATGATCGAGAGCCTGCCCTGCACCACCGTGGCGATGATCGATGGCTTCTGTCTGGGGGGTGGCATGGAGCTGGCACTGGCCTGTGATTACCGCATACTGTGCGATAACAGCCGCACTCGCGTGGGCCTGCCGGAAGTAAAACTGGGTATACACCCCGGCTACGGCGGCACGCTTAGAAGCATCCAGAAAGCCGGGCCACTGGCGGCGATGAACGCCATGCTCACGGGACGCCTGTTACAGGGTCGTGCAGCAAAAGCTATGGGGCTGGTGGATGAGCTGGTGCCACAACGCCAGTTAAAACGAGCCGCACGTTATTTTGCACTGAATCGTCCCAGACAACGCCAGCTCGGTTTTAAAGAGCGGCTGCTGAACCACCGTCTATTACGCCCGCTTATTGCCCGACAGATGCGCAAACAGGTGGCGCAGAAAGCCTCACCGGAGCACTACCCTGCGCCCTACCAGATGATTGACCTGTGGGTGAATCATATGGACAACCCGAAGCGCATGTTGCAGAAGGAAATTGAATCGGTGGCCAGCCTGGTCACCAATGACACCGCGCAGAATCTGGTGCGGGTATTTTTTCTGCAGGACAAGCTCAAAGCCCAGGGCAATAAAAAAGACTTTGCCGCGCAGCATATCCATGTCATCGGCGGCGGCCTGATGGGAGGCGATATTGCGGCATGGTGCGCGCTGCGCGGCTTTCGCGTCACCGTGCAGGATCAGCAGGCAGAAACGCTGGCGGGTACCATGAAACGCGCCATGCAGATGTTTAAAAAGAAATTCAAGAAAGACAGGCGTGCGATTCGTGATGCCATGGATCGGCTGATTCCCGATAGCCGCGGTGTGGGTGTAGCCCATGCCGATCTGGTGATTGAAGCAATTTTTGAAAATAAAGCTGCCAAACAGGCACTGTATAAAGAGATCGAACCGCGCATGAAAGCCGGTGCCATTCTGGGCAGCAACACCTCCAGCATTCCACTGGAAGAACTGGCCGACGGCCTGAAAAATCCGCAGCGACTGGTGGGTATTCATTTCTTTAACCCGGTGGCACTGATGCCACTGGTGGAAATCGTGCGTGGAGAAAACACCGACGATGACACGCTGCGAAAAGCCGCCGGCTTTGCCCGCCACATCGACAAACTGCCACTGCCGGTTAAAAGTACACCGGGCTTCCTGGTGAATCGCATCCTCATGCCCTATTTGCTGGAAGCGGTGGAAATGGTGGGCGAAGGCATCGCCCCGGAAATGGTCGACAAGGCAGCATTAAAATTCGGCATGCCCATGGGGCCAGTGGAGCTGGCAGATACCGTGGGGCTGGATGTGTGCCTGTCGGTGGCGGGTATTCTGGCAGGAGAGGACAATCTTAATTTGCCGCTTAAAATGCAGAAGATGGTGGAACGCGGCAAACTGGGTAAAAAAACCGGCGAAGGTTTTTACAAGTGGCACAAGGGCAAACCACAGAAAGACAAAAATGCCAGCTACGCCAATCTGCAGGAATTGCAGGATCGCATGATTCTGCGTTTTCTCAATGAAGCGGTGAGCTGTCAACGTGAAGCAGTGGCAGACAATGCTGAATTAATTGATGCCGGCATTATCTTTGGCACCGGCTTTGCGCCCTTTCGTGGTGGCCCGCTGCATTATATCGACAGCCAGGACAGGGATGCACTGCGTGAACGACTGCAACAGCTCAAAAGTCGCTACGGTGAACGTTTCACTGCAGATGCGGGCTGGTAAAATGATGTCCGCTGATATGGCCACGGATTTGGCACAATAATAACACCTGACATCCCGTCACTTAATCGCGACGGGATTTCATATATAATACGCGATTCCCTCAAGGCCTGCGGGCTGGCACACGTGACATCTGTTTAATGAAGCGACGACATTTTATCAAGATAACGGCCGGCACCCTGCTCGGCGGACTGGTATCCACAAACACCGCGGCGGCACAGGGATCAAAGCAGACACCTGGACAATTACCGCCGCTGGTACTCGGGGTGTTTCCACGTCGCAATATCAAACTGACCTTTCGCCTGTTTTCGCCACTGGCTGAACATCTGAGCGAGATGCTTGGGCGCAGGGTCAAACTCACCACCTCCAGCAATTTCAGGCAGTTCTGGCAGAATGTACAGAGTCTGCGCTACGACATAGTACATTTCAACCAGTACCACTATATTCTGGCGAATCAGCTTTATGGCTATCAGGTGATTCTGAAAAACCAGGAACAGGGTCGTGCCACCATCGCCGGTACATTGATGGTGCGCAAGGACAGTGGCATTACCCAGGTAGGCGATCTGAAAAACCGCACCATTTTATTCGGTGGCGGCAAGATGGCCATGCAAAGTTATGTGGCCGCCAGATGGTTGCTTCAGCAGAACGGTCTGCACAAAGGCGATTACATTGAAAAAATTGCACTGAACCCGATCAATGCGATTCTCTCCACCTACCATAAACAGGCAGATGCAGCGGGTGCAGGCGATGTGGTGCTTGAACTTGATGCAGTCACCTCACAGATTGATAGTTCGAAAATGCGTATACTGGCACAAACCAGACAGCTGCCGCACCTGCCCTGGGCGGTCAAACACACTATGCCGGAAGCCGAACGCCTTGCAATCCAGCAAAGCCTGAGCCGGCTGAGCAACAGCGAACAGGGGCTTGCAATACTGCAAAATGCAAAACTGGATGCTTTATTACCAGCGACCGACAGTGATTACGATGCCCACAGAACCATTATCCGCGATGTGTACGGAGCGGATTACGGCATATCACAACTAAAATAATGCGCAAACCCCTCTACACCTTCTCTGCAATTGGCCGACAGTTCGTGCTGTTTATTGCCGGCATTATTCTGCTGGCACTGTTAAGCAGTGCCTATCTGCAGTATGAACGTGAAAAACAGATAGCCTTTAACAAACTGGCGGAAAAAGGCCATTCCATCGGCCGTTTACTGAGCAGCATGTCGGTTGACCCGATGCTGATTTACGATAACCACAGCATCAATGAATTTGCTCGCAATACCAGCCAGCAATCCGGCGTGGTGTATGCGGTTTACCTGGACAATGAAAAGCACGCGCTGAGCAACTATTTCAATCAAAACCTGGCTTCGGTAACACAGGCCATGCAGATGGCGCCACTTGAAAACGATCCATACAGCACACTGAAAATGCTACTTGAACGTGATGATATTCTGCACCAGACATTCGCTGTGGAATTTAACCAGCAGCAACTGGCAGAGATTTATATTGGCCTGGACAAAAAACCCTTATTAACCGAGCCGCAGAACAATCTGCGGATTCACCTCGCCAGCAGCCTGCTGATTGGGCTGTTTATTGGCCTGGGCATCTACCTGGGTTTTGTCAGAAAAGTATCCAGGCCAATCAGACAGCTCAGAGAAGCAGCCAACCATATTATTCGCTTTAATTTTGACCGGCCAATTGAGGTCAGGGGTAAAAACGAGCTATCAGAGCTGGCACAGACCTTTGAACTGATGCGAATCCGCTTGAGAAATGCGGTTGAATCGCGGGATCAATCGCTGCAGGAAATCGAGGAACTCAATGTTTCCCTGGAAGACCGGGTCAGGGAGCGTACCAATGCGCTGCAGGAGCTGAACGCGCAGATCACCCACCAGGCAATGCATGACCCGCTTACCGGCTTACCGAACCGGGTACTGGTGGTTGAGCGACTAAATCAGGCAATTGATTATGCACGTCGAAATAAAACACGTCTGGCGGTGTTTATTCTTGATTTAAATAATTTCAAGGAAGTTAATGACACGCTGGGGCATCCTGAAGGCGACCTGATTCTGCAACAGCTGGCATCTCGCATCCCCAGTGCCTTGCGTGCCAGTGACACTGTGGGTCGATTAGGCGGCGATGAGTTTGCCGTGGTTTTACCCGAAATTGATGAAAAGCATGCGATTGATGTGGGTGATAAAATCATCCATGCGATGCAACCAGCATTTGATCTGAGTGATCAGACCGTGAATATCAATGCCAGCATCGGTATTGCCCTCTACCCCGAGCACGGCGAGGATCAATCCACCCTGATCAGGCACGCCGACGTTGCCATGTATGCCAGCAAAAACAGCAGTCAGGCGATATCCATTTACAATCCACAGCTTGATACCCACACTCCGCGACGCCTGGCATTGATGGCAGATTTACAGAATGCCATTAAACAGGATCAGTTAACACTTTATTACCAGCCGCAGGTACGCATCAATGATAACAAGGCCTATGGCGTCGAGGCACTGCTTCGCTGGAATCACCCACAACAGGGTTTTATTCCACCGGAACAGTTTGTCCATCTGGCAGAAAATACCGGCCTGATCAATCCACTGACCAACTGGGTAATACAGCAGGCATTAAAGCAATGGCGCGAATGGCAGGATGCGGGATTGACGCTGGATATTTCTATTAATATTTCGGCACGAAGTTTAAATGACCCGCATTTAGCGCAAACACTGCACAGCGCAATACAGAAACACAATGTAATGCCGCAGCACATCAAACTGGAAATCACCGAAAGCAGCATTATGACCAATCATGATATGGTGCTCGGCGTAATGCGGCATCCGCTGCTTGAAGGGGTAAAATATGCGATTGATGATTTCGGCACTGGTTACTCCTCGCTGAACTATTTGAAGCAACTACCGGTACACGAGATCAAGATTGATAAGTCGTTTATTTTTGACATGAGCAAAAACAGTGACGATACACAGATTGTAAATTCAATTATTAATCTCAGCCATAACTTCGGCCATAGCGTGGTGGCCGAAGGCGTGGAAAACAGTCATGTGCTTAATATGCTTAATACCATGGGCTGTGATGCCATTCAGGGTTTTCTGATTTCCAAACCACGACCGCACAATGAAATTCCCGGACTGATTCAGCGCCTTAATAAGGCACAAAAATAAACGCAGACAAGCCAGCTTCTGTATGGCTTTTAACTTAACGTCTCTGCGCTTAAGCAGTTAATTTTATGACAATGTTTCTATAGGGAAGCTCTGAATAATTCATCCGTGAATCATTCGCCTGGAGCGAATGATAGCATTAGCCCCGAAGGGGTGAGTCTCATGGATGAGACGAGCAATGATCAGAGCAAAAACAAATCAAAATGCGATTTTGATTTGTTTTTCATTTTCAATAACTTATCAGTTATTAAAAATGGCGGCACATCCCTGTGCCGCGGAACCTCTGAGTTTTTCAGAGGTTCCATAGAAATCATTTTGCAAAAACCGTTCTGCACCTGTCTTATCAGGCGTTAGCCACTTGCACCGAAGCTCTAATACAACGCAGCACTTCGTATTCGTACTGACCATCGAAATATTCAAAGATCGCCTTAAGCCGTTTCGCCTCTTCACCCAGTTCGAGAATTTCAGCCTGTATCGCCTGAATTTCCTTTTTGTTTAAATCGACCACGTCTTCAACATCTACCCGACCCTGCTGAATCAGGTTAGCGATATGACTGTATATCGTCGACAGTCCCAGGCCACGCTGTTGCGCAATGGACTCCAGATCCATGCCTGTATTAAACAGTTCACAGGTTTCATTGATGGTATCTGTTGAACTACCAGCTTGCTGGTTATCATGATGCTCACGTATCACTTTAAGAAAGACCTCACCGTAATTCTCCAGTTTGGTGGCACCCACGCCACTGACGCTGGATAACTGTTCATGGTTTAATGGCATACGCTCCATCATATCCATTAATGTTGCATCGTGAAAGATAACAAAGGGGGGCACATCCAGCTCTTCCGACAAACGCTTACGTGCGGCACGCAAGGCTTCCCAAAGTTGGCTGTTTGCAACCTGCACCTTGCTTTTAGATGATTTTATTCTGCTCTGCAACAGCTGTTTGCGCAGCAGCAGGGTCTGTTCACCCTTGAGCACCGCGCGGCAGTTTTCGTGCAGCAGCAAACTGCCATGCCCCTGCACGTCCACCGTTAGCAGATTTCGTGCAATCAGCTGGCGAAACAGGTTACGCCACTGTTTGGCATTCAGTTCCTTGCCAATGCCGAAGACCGCCAGCTGGTCGTGGCCAAAATGCCTGATGCGCTCATTGTTTTTGCCCAGTAACACATCGGTTAGGTAGGTAACACCGAATCGCTGGCCGGTGCGATGCACACAGGACAGGGCTTTCTGCGCGGCCACGCTGGCGTCCCAGGTTTCCACGGGGTTTAAACAGGTGTCGCAATTACCGCAGGGCTGATCTAGCTGATCACCGAAATAGTGTAGCAACGACTGACGCCGACAGCTGGTGAGCTCGGCAAACCCCAGCATGGCATCCAGCTTATGCCGTTCAACCCGTTTATGAACCTCGTCAGCCTCCGAGCTTTCCATCATCTGCTTGAGGGTAATCACATCCTGCAGGCCATACATCATCCAGGCAGTGGAAGGCAGACCGTCACGTCCTGCGCGTCCGGTTTCCTGATAATAGGCTTCGACGCTTTTCGGCAGGTTCAGGTGCGCGACAAAACGCACATCCGGTTTATCTATGCCCATACCAAAGGCGATGGTGGCGACGATAATCACCCCTTCTTCACTGAGAAAACGGTGCTGGTTCTGCTGTCTTAGCTGTTGCGATAAACCGGCATGATATGGCAATGCGGTAAAGCCTTTTTCACACAGCCATTCAGCGGTCTGCTCGACTTTTTTGCGCGACAGACAATACACAATACCGGCGTCATTTTCATGTTCATTCTTAATAAAACGATAAAGTGCATCCCGCGCATTACCGCTGTTCTCTGCCACCCGATAACAGATATTGGGGCGATCAAAACCGGACACATAACATTCAGCATTCTGCAAGGCCAGACGTTCGATGATTTCCTGCCGGGTGGCTTCGTCGGCGGTGGCGGTCAGGGCGATGCGCGGTATAGTGGGAAAACGCTCATGTAATACCGACAGCTTGATGTACTCGGGGCGAAAGTCGTGCCCCCACTGGGATACACAATGGGCTTCGTCCACCGCGAACAGCGCAACCGGTGCACGGCTCAACAGATTGAGAAAGCGCTCGGTCATCAGCCGCTCGGGGGCCACATACAGCAGGTCGATTTCACCGTTCAGTAAACGGGTTTCCACTTCCTGTGCCTCGAACTGATCCAGCGAGGAATTGACAAAGGCTGCTTTCACCCCGAGCTGCTGCAATGCAGTCACCTGATCCTGCATCAGTGCAATCAGTGGTGAGACGATAATGCCCACGCCCCGCCGCACAATGGAGGGAATCTGGTAGCACAGCGACTTACCGCCGCCAGTGGGCATCAGCACCACGGCATCTTCACCGTCTATCAGACGCTGCACCACATTCCGCTGATGATGACGAAATTCCTCGTAACCGAAAACAGATTGCAGAACATTTAGAGCGGATTCAGACATAGAGTATTTGCTTGGGTGATGCGGTGTTAAAGATCAGGGGGCTGAACTTTACTTGCTGGGCCAGAAGATTGCCAGCACTACGATCAGGACGACAGCGATCAGTATAAACAGTTCAATAAACATCCGTGGATTTTACTGACCAAGCAGGCACCTGGCCAGTCCATAGACCGGCTAAATAATGATCACTGCTCAGACCGGTCTAATCTTCACTGTAGTAAATGCCGGGAATCCAGCTTTTCTTCACTTTGGTGGTCTTTTCCAGATCCACCTCGTCTTCGTTTATAAAAGTAAAGCTGTTCCAGCCCACCCGAATGATGTCCTTATGGTGTAGCAGCTGGCGGTCCACCTTCTGTTCATTGACGAATGTGCCATTGGTGCTATGCAGATCGACCAGTGAATACTGTACCACGCCGTTTTCCGCCGTGAGCGGCGTGAGCCGTGCGTGTTCCGAGCTCACCGCCAGATCGTCGATCACAATCTGGTTATCGGTGGTACGCCCAAAGGTCAGCCCACTGTTACTGATTTCAAATCGATTGGCCACCACACCATCAACCAGCTGTACTATAGATGCCACGTTATTCTGCCCTCACTCTGTCGATATGCGCTTCAGTGTATGAATCGGGGAACAAAACCCCAACATACACTAAGCTTTTCTGTGATTTCACACAAGCCGGGCGTTCCAACTTTGCAGGCTCTTCTGTATAATGCCCCCCGCGTGAAAGCAGGTATATCATTATCTACATATGTACTTATGCGATAATTTACTGAAATGTCAGCCTGTTATTGATATGGGTCAGTTATGTGATATGGCACACCTTCTATAATCACACACGATTTTGGCTGCCGACCGGGCAGACTGTGTCAGCTGAAGACTTCAGACCAGTGGTTATCACCACTGAAACACAGCCAGCGCATCCGTCGACAGCCATGAAATGACTATCAGCAGGTAAATTAAGTCGTTGAAATTTCGAAAGAAATTAAAGACTTCAGATAATAAAGAAGGTACGTGATCCGATAATCCGCTGAATGTTATGTAAAACAGACCCTGTGTCCCCGGCACCTGATCAGCGACTTATTGATCCTCACACACCTCACCTGATGATAGTAATTAATTTTTGGGCTATATAAGACCTGCTTATTCAGGTTTTGTTCCCGTCCAGAAATGGGGTTGCTGTTCGCAGCATTTAGCTCCCGAAAGGCCGGTTGTGAGTAAACACCGCGCATCTGGGTTTTGCACGGCAAATGAATACAGGTAAAACCACCTGGTGGTAATACGTGCTTTTCAGCTTGCCGGCAACCGTTCCAGGTCAGAATGTTTACTGACGACTGGCCATTTCGGGTCAAACAGAGGAGACATTCTCGTGCAAGCTTCGCTTGATCAGAAGTATAACTTTGAAGTCATCAAAGCGTTTACCGTCATGGCGGTGGTTTACCTTGTGGTAGGCACCGGTGTTGGCGTGTATATCGCGTCAGAACTGGCCTGGCCTTTTCTGAACTTTGATATCGCCGAACTGACCTTCGGTCGTTTACGTCCACTGCACACCAATGCGGTTATTTTTGCTTTTGGTGGTAGTGCCCTGATGGCCACATCCTACTACTCGGTACAGCGCACCTGTGGTGTGCCTCTGTGGAGTAATAAACTGGCGTGGTTCGTATTTATTGGCTGGAACCTGATTATTGTGGCGGCGGTTATTACCCTGCCACTGGGCATCACCCAGTCCAAGGAATACGCCGAGCTGGAATGGCCGATCGATATCGCGATTGCTGTAGTGTGGCTGAGTTACACCTTCAACTTTGTGATGACCATTGCCAACCGCAAGAGCAAACACATCTATGTGTCGAACTGGTTCTTCCTGTCGATGATGGTGATGATCACCTTCCTGCACGTAGTGAACAGCATGGCGGTACCGGTGGATATGTTCAATTCATATTCCGTGTTCTCCGGCGTACAGGATGCGATGATTCAGTGGTGGTGGGGACATAACGCGGTTGGTTTCTACCTGACAGCAGGCTTCCTCGGCATTATGTACTACTTCGTACCCAAGCAGGCGGGACGTCCGGTATTCTCCTACCGTCTTTCGGTTATCCATTTCTGGGCGCTGACTTTTGGTTATGTATGGTTAGGTGCCCACCACCTGCAATACACAGCACTGCCTGACTGGACCGGCTCTGTTGGTGCGGCGATCTCGCTGGCGATGATCATTCCTTCATGGGGTGGTGCCATCAACGGCATGATGACCCTGTCCGGCGCCTGGGACAAACTGCGTACTGACTACATTCTGCGCTTCCTGATCGTGTCACTGGCTTTCTACGCCATGTCCACCTTCGAAGGCCCGGTTATGTCATCCAAAACGGTTAACGCTTTATCACACTACACAGACTGGACCATCGGTCACGTACACTCAGGTGCCCTGGGCTGGGTTGCCATGGTGGCGGCTGGTGCGCTGTACCATCTGGTAATGAAGCTGTGGAGCACCCGCATGTACTCTGAAAGCCTGATCAACGTGCATTTCTGGATGGCGACGATCGGTGCGGTGGTCTACATCATCGCGATGTGGGTATCCGGTATCATGCAGGGTCTGATGTGGCGAGACTACGACGAGTTCGGCACCCTGACCTACACCTTCGCTGAATCCGTTGCGGCGATGTATCCCTACTACGCAATGCGTGCCATCGGTGGCTTTATTTACTGGTCCGGTGCGGTAGTAATGCTTTACAACGTAATTATGACAATCCGCATGGCCAGCGCCGAGAAATCCGCTGCATCGCCTGCGACAGCAACGGCTTAAGGGAGGGACGATTAATGTCTGATAACAATCAAACTGGTCCTATCCAGAAAAAGTTTGAAACCAATATTGTAGCGATGGTGATCATCACCATGCTGCTGGTTTCTGTAGGCGGTATTGTAGAGATCGTACCTCTGTTCTATCTCGATGAAACCATGGAACACAACCAGCACAAAGAAATCCTGTGGGATCGCAAGGACGGCCAGACATTGAATGACTGGCAACCGGGTGACGGTGTGCGTCCATACAGGCCATTGGAGTTAATGGGTCGTAAGGTTTACATCCGTGAAGGCTGTTATCTGTGTCACTCACAGATGATTCGTCCATTCCGTGATGAGAAAGAACGTTATGGTCATTACTCACTCGCCTCCGAGTCGATTTACGATCACCCGTTCCAGTGGGGCTCGAAACGTACCGGCCCTGACCTGGCACGTGTAGGTGGTAAATACTCGGATGAATGGCATATGCTGCACTTACGTGCACCTCGCAGTGTTGTTCCTGAATCGGTAATGCCGAACTATGTCTGGCTGGACGATGCGACCATCGATCCGGAGATGACGGTTAAAACCATGGAAGTCATGCGCAATATGCCTAGCAACCCCGCGCCTTACACCGATGCAGATATTGCATCTGCAAAGGCCGAAGTTGAGGGCAAAACTGAACTGCAGGCACTGGTGGCCTACCTTCAGGTGCTGGGAACCATGGTCAAGTTCGACGAAACTAAAGATTATCGTTAATGGAGGTTGCGTAAATGTCTGACTTTTTTCAAACCGACTGGGCAGCCATGACACTGAATGACTGGGCAGGTCTCATCATTACAGTGGGGGTGTTCTTTCTGATGATCTGGGCTTACGTTTACGCATTTCGTCCAAAGAACAAAGAGAAGCTGGAGTCCCATCGCTTTGATATTTTCAAAGACGATGAACAGGACTCTGGTTCACAGAATGAGGACTCAAGAAAATGAGTGAAGAAAACAAGTTTCCCGGTGAAAACAACACAGGGCATATCTGGGACGAAGACCTGCGCGAGCTGGACAATGATCCGCCAACCTGGTGGACCATTGGCTTTCACGCCAGCTGGATTTTCGTCATTGTGTATACACTGCTCTATCCTTCATGGCCATTAATCGATACCCACTTTAAAGGCCTGCTGGGCTGGACCTCGATTGGTGAATACCATGAAGACATGCAGTCGATCAAGGAAGTGCGCGCACCGTTCGAAAGCAAAATCCAGGACATGAGCGCGTCCGAGATTCTGGCTGACGCGGAACTGTCGCAGTACGTGACTGCGTCCGGCAAGGTTCTGTTCGGTGACAACTGTTCGGCCTGTCATGGTGCAGGGGGTCAGGGCAACGTCGGCTTCCCTGTGCTGGCGGACGATGACTGGTTGTATGGTGGCAGCATCGATGATATCCAGGCCAGTATTACCGGTGGCCGCCAGGGCATGATGCCCGGTCATGCAGCCATGCTGAATGACGAGCAGGTGAATAGCCTGGCTGAGGCGGTTGTTGATGGCAATGTCAGCGAAGTACCGGCCTATATGGAAGTCGGTTGCGTCGGCTGTCACGGTGCTGACGGCAAAGGCCTGAGCTTTATGGGTTCAGCTAACTTGACCGATGGAATCTACCGTTTTACTGCGCAAGATCAATTAGAAAGCGTAAAACACACTATAAAATATGGTGTAAATGATCCATCACATGAACAGACTCGCAATGCAGTGATGCCAGCCTTCGGTGGCGGCAAGCTGACAGATACCGAGATCAAGAAGTTAGCTGTCTATGTGCACAAACTTGGCGGCGGCCAGTAGGCCAGACATGCTGGGGTACCTCTGAATAATGATGACATATCTCTGGCTTACAGGTTTGTTCGCAGTCAAGGCAGTGGTTTGAAAGCAGGCTAAAGCCTGGTGAAAACACTAACGCAGAATGCGGGCAAACCTGTAAGCCCCGAAGGGCGAATCCTGAAGCGCACATCTACGGTGTTGTGCTTCTTGTAAAGGAGCTGCCCATTCACTTCGAAGCACGCCTTGTAGCTGCACGCTTCAGGACTCGCAGAGACATATCAGCATTGTTCAGAGGTACCCTGGCTTAAAACCGATTACTTTACTGTTTCATTAACAAAACCTGGGGAGGTGAATTATGGATGCAGTAGTAATTGGTTCAATCGCAACAGTGGTTGCAACCGTGATTGTTCTGGTCGGTTTCCTTGGATACTGGGTCAGTAAAATCATGAATCATCCACACACACACGATTGAGCTGCAGATGCTAAAGGGGCCTTGTGCCCCTTTAGTCATTTCTGAACAATGAGTTTTACACAAAATTTACAGGGAATTAACCTGTGGGTATGCAATCTATTTGCGATAGCCGCTGAGACTCCTTCAGCGATACAGACAGATTTACGGTAAAATTTTAGCGGTTAGACCGTTGGAGAGAGAGTTGGACGAAAAAGCAGTAAACGCCTCAGCAGAGCATGAAAAAAGTGTCGCTGAACTTTATGAGGAAGCGGATCACTGGCATGTTAATACCGGTGACGAGATTATCCACGCCAAACGGATGCCGGGTAAGTTCCGCAGCCTGAAGTGGAAATCAATGATGGTGTGGGTGGTGTTTTTCCTCGGCCCTTACCTGCGCTGGAACGACTCCCAGGCCGTGCTGTTTGATATTCCCAACCGACAGTTTCATATTTTCGATATCACCATCCTGCCACAGGATGTGTGGCTACTCGCGTTGATACTGCTGTTTTTTGCCATTCTACTCGCAGCCGTGACCTCGGTCGCCGGGCGTGTATTCTGCGGCTACTTCTGTTTCCAGACCATCTGGACCGATATCTTCACCCTGATCGAAGAAAAGCTGGAAGGCTCTCCGGCAAAACGCCGCAAGCTGGACGAAGCGCCCTGGAATACCGCCAAGATTCGCCTCAAGGCGATCAAGCACAGCATCTGGATTGCCATCGGTTTTATTACCGGCCTGTCGTTTACCGCCTGGTTTACCGATGCCTACCAGCTATGGGTCGATATCTTCACCCTTCAGGCAGCACTGTTCGTGTACGTCATGCTGTTTGCCTTTACGCTGGGCACCTATGTACTGGCCGGTTTTATGCGCGAGCAGACCTGCTTCTGGCTATGTCCCTATGCGCGTATTCAGGGGGTGATGTACGACACACAAACCGTTTTGCCCACCTATGACTTTGTTCGTGGCGAACCCCGCGGCAAGCTGATTAAAGGCAAGCCTGCGGAAGGCAACGGCGACTGTATTTCCTGTAATCAGTGCGTCGCGGTCTGCCCCACCGGGATCGATATTCGTGGCGGCCAGCAGGAAGGCTGCATTACCTGCGGCCTGTGTATTGACGCCTGTGACTCAGTGATGGACAAGATCGGTAAGCCACGCGGCCTGATTCGCTATGCCTCACTGGATGAAATGAAACACAAGCAAGTCAAACCCTTCTTTAAACGTCCACGGGTACTGATTTACAGTGCTATTATTCTGTTTGCGGTGATTGGCATTCTGTATGGTTTAACCAATCTGGGCACCTACGATCTCAAGGTCATTCATGAACGCCAGCCACTGTATGTACAGATGAGCGATGGTTCGATTCAGAACCGTTACGAACTGAAAATTCTCAATAAAACCGATCAGGAAATGCATGTCAGTATTCGAGTTAGCGGCGCTGAAGGCATAGAAACCAAGGGCATCCGCGAAAAGATGACCCTGCCTGCGAGCAAGCTCACCTCGTTCCCTGTGTTTATCAGTATTCCGAAAAAACATATTCACAAGGAACGCATGCCGATTTACTTTACGCTTGAGTCCTATCAGGAGTTTGGTGATTCGGTTGAGTACCAGAGCATGTTTTATGGTCCCAGGATCTAATTCTATATATGACCCTGCGTATTCGTGATGTCGATTCACGAGGCAGGGTTTTGACAACACAGGTAATCCGGCCAATGAGCAATCTAAGCATGAACAAAAACAGTTTTTCACAGGACAATCCCCGCGCCTTAAAAAACCCCTGGGTAATTGGCTGGCTGGCACTACTCGGCACTGTGCTGGCAGTGAATGCCGGTTTTATCACCCTGGCGGTGGTTACCAACCCCGGCCTGGTGGATAAGAACTATTACGAAAACTCACAGAATTTCGAAGAAACTCTGGTCACGCAACGACAGGCCCGGGCGGCACTCGGCTGGAACTACCAGACCGACTTTCCCACCCGTCCCGTACTCAATAACAACGAACTGTATCGACTCAGTGTGGTGGACAAGGCCGGCATGCCACTTACTGCAGCCACAGTCACCGTCAATGCCTATCGCCCATCGGATGCCTCGGCCGACTTTCAGACCAGCCTGAACGAAGTGGGTGCCGGGATGTATGAAGGCACGCTCAACTACCCGCTGAAAGGTATCTGGGAAATCACCGTGAATATCAGCCGTGACGATGAGCAGTATGACTTTACTCGACGTGCGAGCATTGTGACCCAGTAATTAACTGCCTGCCCTGCATAACCCATGAAACCCGATAGCTGTGCTGCTAACCGCAGCACAGCAAACACCAGCCAATGAATCAAGCCTCTGTTTCAACGCACGCTGACTGCTTTCACTGCGGTCTGCCAGTCGACAATAAAAACCGTGTAGAAAACACCATTCAGGGTGAAAAGCGTGCGTTCTGCTGCCAGGGTTGCAGCACCGTGTGCGAAATGATTTATGCATCGGGGCTGGAAGGATTTTATCAACGCACACCGGATGGCCAGCTGCTCTCGCCGCCACCGGAACCGCCCAAAGAAGCCGGCCTGTATGACATTGATGAAATACAGAGTGAGTTCGTACATGAAAGCGGTAATGTGCGCGACATGCATCTGATCGTTGAAGGTATTCATTGCTCTGCCTGTGTCTGGTTAATCGAACGCAGCCTGACTAACCTTGCCGGAGTACTCGACGTTAAAGTCAATCTTGCCAATAAACGTCTGTTTGTGCGCTGGGATAACAGCCAGATAAAAATTTCGAAAATCATTGAGCATCTGGGAAGTATCGGTTACGCGGCAATTCCGTTTAACCCGGAAACGGCTGAAGGCGCGATACAGAAAAGCAATCGCGCACTGTTACTACGTATGGCCTTTGCCGCATTCTGCATGATGAACCTGATGTGGGTGTCCATAGCACTCTACAGCGGCGCCGATCAGGGTGAATTTAAACAGCTGTTTCATCTGGTGGGTTTTGCGCTCGCGACCCCCACCCTGTTCTACTCCGGCTGGCCATTTTTAAGAGGTGCCTACACCGGCATTCGTCACCTGAATCTCAGCATGGATGTGCCAATCGCCATCGGTGCCCTCACCACCTACAGCTATTCGGTGTATATCACTTTCAGCAATGCGCAGGTGGGCGAAGTCTATTACGACACAGTGGTGAATTTTATTTTTATTATCCTGGTGGGCCGCTTTCTTGAAGCCAAATCAAAACGACATGCAGTGGCCGCCACACAACGCCTGATGGATCTACAACCTCGCGTGGCCAATGTAGTGCGTGACGATGAAACCCATATCGTACCGATTCGCGCAATTCGAACCGATGACATTATTATTGTAAAACCCGGCGATAAAATTCCGGTGGACGGCCAGGTAATCAAGGGGCAGTCCTCGGTGGATGAGTCCTTATTAAGCGGCGAGTCACTGCCAGTTAAAAAACACCAGGGCGATCAACTCTCCGCCGGCACGGTGAATATTGACGGCAGCCTGACGGTTAAGGTCAGCGCAACCCTGCGCAATACTTCTCTGGGTAAAATCATCAGCCTGGTTGAGGAGGCGCAGGCCAGCAAGGCACCGATTCAATGCATCGCCGATAAAATCGTTCCCTGGTTTGTGGCCACCACACTGGCACTGGCCACCTTTAGCTTTTTCTTCTGGCTGCAGACAGGTATCGAAATCGCACTGCTCGCCTCCACTTCGGTGCTGATTATTACCTGCCCCTGTGCATTCGGCATGGCCACGCCCATGTCGATTGCCGTGGCTTCAGGTCTGGCGGCACGTCACGGCCTGCTGATTAAAAACGGCGCAGTGCTGGAATACCTGTCGGGCATAACACATTTCGTGTTCGATAAAACCGGTACCCTCACCGAAGGTAAGATGCGCATTAAACACATTATCGGTGATGGCGATAGCACAGAACTGCTGCGCAAGATGGCGCATGTCGAAAGCCTGTCGGAACACGCCATTGCCAGAGCCATTGTGTTTGAAGCCGCACAGCAGAAAATCAGACTCGACAGCAGCGCCGTCAGTGATTTTATTAACCTGCCGGGCTATGGTGTAAAGGCTCAGCTTAACGGCGAATTAATCTGTGTCGGCAACAGCAAGTGGCTGCAGAAAAACCAGCTGGAACTGAACAGTGAATTTATCGAGCAGGCCGCGGCACTCGAACAACAGGGCATCAGCTGCGTGCACATTGCGATCGATGACAGTCATCAGGGCTTTGCCGCGATTGCCGACCAGTTGCGCGCCGACGCCAGACAGCTGATACAGAATCTGCGTGACGCCAACATTAGGCTCACCCTGTTAAGCGGTGACAAACAGGCGGTGGCGCAATCGATTGCCGATGAACTCGGCGGCATGCAGGTGATTGCCGAAGTACTGCCCGGCGAAAAAGACCAGGTGATTCAGCAGCTACAGAATTCCGGTGAAAAAGTGGCGATGATTGGCGACGGGGTGAATGATGCACCGGCGCTGATTCGCGCTGACGTGGGCATTGCGATTGGCTCTGGCACCGATGTATCCATGGAAAGTGCAGACATTGTGCTGCTCAGCAACGAACTGGATAAAATTCGCCTGGCCGCCGACCTGTCCCGTCGAACCCTGCGCACCATTCGTCAGAACATCGGCCTGTCGATCACCTATAATATTATTATGGTGCCGCTGGCCATGGCCGCCTTTGTTACGCCACTGTTTGCCGCGATTGCCATGCCCATCAGCTCACTCGCGGTGATCGGCAATGCCGCGCGAATTCGCACCCTGTTTAACAAGAGACACTGAGCCACTATGGATGTTATTTACGGTTTAATTCCACTGATGATCGGTCTGGGACTGATTGGTGTGGTGATCTTTATCTGGTCGGTCCGTAGCGGCCAGTATGACGACCTGGAAGGCGATGCCAACCGTATTCTCATGGACGATGACGACCCCCTGCTGCCGGAAAACCAGCAAAAAGACCGGCACGATGACACAACTAAAAATAACGCTGAGCATAACCGGCAAAGCAGCCCTGAAAGCGACCCTGAAAGTAATCAGAAACGCTAAATCACTGTAAGCACTCCCCCTGAACGCAGCATGGGCTTTTATCAGAGCTCTACTATACTGCACAGTGAGCGCAAACAGGTGAATTATCGCCACGGTCATGCCATTGGTGATGATGCACTGATGTTATGTGCCGCGCTGATTTCACGCCACACACGGGAGTCGGATATAGCCTGTCGTCTGGGTGGAGATAAAGTTGCCACTGCTGCCCTGCACCAACAACCAGCATGCACAGGTCAGCGTAGAGCGCCTGCAACGCGCCTTTCAACAAAACCCGCTGAAAGTACCCGGTGAGAGTTTGCAGCTGCAGATGAGTTTCGAGCTGGCCGAAGTCAGCCCGCAAATTGATAGTATTCGCGCACTGTATAAAGCGGCGGATCTTTCCATATACCTGGCCAAGCCGAACAAGCCGATGACGACTGATACAGCGCTGCAAGACGGCACAGAAGCAGCCATCAGGACTAGCTGATTAATGATCTGACTGATGCATTGTGTAATACACCGGCTTAATACAGACTCAGTCGATTTAACAGCCGAATATCAACTTAAGACTGACTCACCTGTTTTAGAATCTGTGCCAGCTGACGGGTTGCCGGCCCAGCCTGTGCCGTATCCGCATAAATCAGATACAGCATCTCACTGCGCGTCTGGCCTTCGCTCAGAGGCAATGGTAATAGCCGCCGACTGGCCAGCTCCGCCTCAATCGCAGCCCGCGGCAACCAGCCATAGCCCAGGCCACTGCAGATCAGTTTGTGCGCCGAGTCCACACTGCTCACCACCCAGCGACTGGCATCATTCAGCCAGCCGGAGTCCATATTACGCTGACCGGAATCACTCACCACCACATGGGTTTCGCGGTTCAGATCGCTGAGATTAAGCTGACGTTTTAATTGCTGCAGTGGATGGTCCGCCGCCGCCACTGCAATAAATTCAACCCGCAGTAATTCATCTCCCATAAACCCGCTGGGCACAAACGGGCTGATAACCAGATCCGCCTGCCCCTGCAGCAATAACGCTTCCGCCCCGGATAGTACCACCTCCTGTAAACGGATACGGCTGTCGCGACTCATCGGCTCAAACTGTTTTAGCGCCTTTGTCAGCAGCTGTGTGGGATAAGCGGCTTCCACCGCCAGGCACACTTCCGCCTCCCAGCCCTGCTGTAGATGTGACGCCTGCTGCTCGATCGCACTGGCATCAGCCAGCAACTGTCGCGCCCGCTGCAGTAACACCACCCCGGCTTCGGTCAGCATCGCCTTGCGGCCATCAATATGCAGTAATTTAATGCCGAGTAGATCCTGCAGCCGCTTCACTGCATAACTCACCGACGACTGGCTGCGGTGCAACTGTTCGGCCGCCTGCGCGAACCCGCCGTAGTCGATTACGGCTTGCAGGCTACGCCATTGCTCCAGACTCACTTTAGGTGCTTTCATAGCTCTAATTATATATCTATTAATTAGATACTTATACGCAACATTATGCGCTTTTTAATCTAATAAATTCATTCATACTTGGATACATCAACCAACCATGAGGAACACACAATGAATAAATTTATCGATCTGGGCGCACGTATTCTACTGGGACTGATGTTTGTGGTCGCAGGATTTGGCAAACTGGGTGAGGGCTATGCCGGCACCGCGGGCTATATGCAAAGCATGGGACTACCCGGTGAACTGCTGCCGCTGGTGATACTGACCGAAATCGGTGCCGGCCTGCTTATCATTATCGGCCTGCAAACCCGCCTGGCCGCACTGGCACTGGCAGGCTTCACCCTGCTGGCGGCGATTATTTTCCACAGTAACTTTGCCGATCAGATGCAGTCGATACTGTTTATGAAAAATCTGGCGGTGGCTGGTGGCCTGGCGCTGCTGTTTATTCACGGCAGTGGACAGTTGAGCATCGACCGACTGAGACAGAAGTAAATCATGCGAGCTGGCGGACGACAGTGGCAACAGAGCTGTCGCCCGCCACATCGTTTGAGAGATGACAGATTAACTGAAAAGAGGAACTGGATATGGGCATGTTGATTAACGGCGAACTCGCCGATAGCTGGCTGGACAAAGAACTGGATGAAGGCGAATTCAAACGCATGGAATCGAGTTTCCGTCACTGGGTCACAGCGGACGGCAGCGCTGGCCCATCTGGCGACAGTGGCTTTAAGGCGGAAGCGAATCGCTACCATCTGTATATTTCCGATGCCTGCCCCTGGGCGCACCGTACGGTAATTTTTCGCAAGCTGAAACAGCTGGAAAACATTATCGGCCTGTCCTGCGTTGAGGCAGAGATGCTGAATGATGGCTGGACCTTTAGCAAACATGGCAAATACAGTGATCAGTTACACGGCTTTGCTTATGCCTACCAGCTTTATCAGAAAGCCGATCCGCAATTTACCGGGCAGATTACCGTGCCGATCTTGTGGGACAAGAAAAATGCCACCATTGTAAATAACGAATCATCGGAAATTATCCGTATGCTGAACAGCGCGTTTAATGCGTTCACCGAGGTCAAGACCGATTATTATCCACCGCATCTGCAGGCTGAAATCAATGCGGTTAACCAGCCGATTTACGACAATATTAATAACGGCGTGTATCGCTGCGGTTTCGCCTCTACACAGGCAGCCTACGAACAGGCCTTCGATCAGCTGTTTACGCAACTTGAACTCACCGAGCAACGCCTGGCAAAACAGCGCTACCTGTGTGGCAACCAGCTCACCGAGGCCGACTGGCGTTTATTCACCACCCTGGTACGTTTCGATGCGGTGTATTTTGGTCATTTCAAGTGCAACCTGAAGCGCATAGTAGATTACCCCAACCTGTCCAGCTACCTGCGCGAGCTGTACCAGATGCCCGGCATTGCCGAGACCATTGACCTGGATTACATCAAGCGCCACTACTACTATAGCCACACCACGGTTAACCCGACACAGATTGTGCCCAAAGGCCCCTTACTGGATTTTAACGCGCCCCATGACCGTGAGCGCAGTTATTAAGGCGAAGCGGGCATGCACGAGCACATTGCGGTATAATGCGCGGCTTTTAAGCCCTGCCGTGTGAGCCTGCCGTGAGTAAAGATGTCTACGTTTTTGAAGTAAATCAGAAAACCTTTGAGCAAACGATTCTATTCAACTCACATAAGATTCCGGTAATCGTCGAGTTTATGGGGGTCTGGTCTGGCCCCTGTGTGGCGATGGATTTAGTCTTCTCCTCACTGGCCAGGGAATTTGCCGGGCAATTCATTTTTGCCAGGGTGGACATTGACGAACAGACCGAATTAGGCAAACAGTACAAAATTGAAAACGTCCCTACCCTGCTGGTATTCAAGGACGGCAAACAGATACGCCGTGAAGTTGGCGAGCTCAAGGAAAACGATGCCCGCGCACTGCTCAAGGACCTGGGCATTTTTAATCACGCCGACCTGATGCGTGAACAGGCCCGTGAAAAGCACCTGGGCGGTGACACTGCCGGCGCGATATTACAACTCACCGAAGCGATCAAGGCAGAGCCATCCAATACCCGAGTCGCCATGGATATGGTGCAGATTTTTATCGATATGAGTGACATCGAACAGGCCCGTAGTTTATATGAGCGTCTGCCGGCATCGGCTCACGAGACGGATATGGGCAAGGCGTTAAACAGGCAACTGACCTTTGCCAGACTGGCGGCAGACACCCCCGACATTGAAACCCTGCAGTCACGGCTTGCGGTCAATGCCGATGATGCCGATGCACACTTCGATCTGGCGCTGCACATGATCACTCTGCACCAGTACAATGAAGCCGCCGACCACCTGTTTGCGATTCTGCAACAGCAGGCCGACTACAGGGACGGCGCTGCCAGAGAAATGATTATCACCATCAGCAATATGATGGCATCGGTGGATAATGAGCTGGCACAGGATATTCGGCGCCGACTGGCCAATTTACTGGCAAACTAACCTTGCTGGGCCGCTAACAGCTTCCGGCCTCTCGCTGAATACCGCACATCCTGTGCATATCGCTACCGGCATCCATGCCTCTCGCTAAATACCGCACTTCCTGTGCATATCGCTACCGGCATCCATGCCTCTCGCTAAATACCGCACATCCTGTGCATATCGCTGCCGGCATCCATGCCTCTCGCTAAATACCGCACATCCTGTGCATAAAAAAAGGGGCGTATGCCCCTTTTTTTATGTGTCAGATCTGGATGATCTGTAATTACTTCTTTTTGGCAGCTGCTTTCTTACGACGTTTTTTCGCCGCAGGCTTTTTCGCTGCAGGAGCAGATGCCGATGCAGACTGCATCGCCTTGATTAACGCATCTGTGCGTTTAGCAACGGCTTTAGTCTCAGCTTTAACCGCTGCGGCCTGTGCTGTAACTTCAGCTAATCTAGCCTTCATTGCGACTAAAGGGCTTTTTGCTTTCGTTGCTGTTTTCTTAGCTTTTTTCTTTACGGCCATTTCTTCTCACACCAAATTTTGTTTGAAAGAACGTATCTTATTCGTTTTTGTTTAAAAATCATACAATTTATTTTAGATGGCATAGACCATCTGTCGGGCATAAATCACGAGCAGTAACCATCCCTGCCCGAGCATTAAGTGTAGTCGCAGATTTGAGATACACAAGCTTTGTGTTGAGCGTAACTGACAGACTTCGATGTCATGGATTTATGTTGTGTGAAATCGGACATAAAACGGCTATGCGCTGAGTCCTTATCTGTGAAAAAAAGCAATACTTTTGCAGGGTGTCGGATCCGACTGTCATTGTGAAGCATGGCCTTTTTACAACCAGCTCTATACCAACCAAAACTCATTCCTTACTCCAGTCTACCAATTGGCGGCTTTGATCTGAATCTACAAATTTGCGTTTATTTATTCCGCACATCCTGTGCTTCACCCTTCGGGCCGTGCATTCGCACGTTCAAAGTGCTCCAGCACTTTAGTGCGTTCATTGGCGGACTTGAACAGGATCCAGCATATATGCCTAAATCCAGTCCTGTGGTTTGAGGTATTTTTCGTACAGCTCGGCCTCTGCACTGCCCGGTTCCGGCTGCCAGTTATAGCGCCAGCGCACATTGGGTGGCATCGACATCAGAATCGATTCGGTGCGGCCACCGGACTGCAGGCCAAACAGCGTGCCACGGTCATACACCAGGTTGAATTCCACATAACGGCCCCGGCGGTATAGCTGGAAGTCACGTTGCTGTTCGCCATATTCCATCGCCTTGCGTTTTTGCACAATCGGCAGATAGGCCTGAATATAGTGGTCCCCCACACTTTGCATAAAGGCAAAACATTTCTCGAACCCCCACTCATTCAGGTCGTCGAAAAACAGGCCACCAATACCTCGGGGCTCATCACGATGTTTAAGGTAGAAGTACTCGTCACACCATTGCTTGTAACATGGATAAACATCCTCACCGAAGGGATCACAGGCCTGTTTAGCCACCCGGTGCCAGTGTTTTACATCGTCTTCATTGCCATAATACGGGGTTAAATCGAAGCCGCCGCCAAACCACCAGACCGGTGCCTCGCCTTCTTTTTCGGCGATAAAAAAGCGCACATTGGCATGTGAGGTGGGCACATAGGGATTTTTCGGGTGAATCACCAGCGACACACCCATCGCCTGAAATGAACGCCCGGCAAGTTCCGGACGGTGTGCAGTGGCCGAGGCTGGCAGGCCATCACCAAATACATGGGAAAAGTTAATACCGGCACTTTCAAACACGCCACCGTCAGCCAGTACACAGCTGCGTCCACCGCCGCCCTGCTCACGCTGCCACTCATCTGCAATAAAGCGTTTTTCACCGTCTTCCTGTTGCAGCGCATCACAGATGTTCTGTTGCAATTGCAGTAAATAGCGTTTTACTGCGTCAATATCCGGGGTGGAATTCGCGTCACTCACCTAAGCGCTCCTCTAATGGTTGAATTGGTTGTGTCAGATAATGCCGAGCGCGTGTTGACGCCAGCTGCTGGCCTGTTTTTATCATCGAGGCCGCGTGTCATCGACTGTTTTATTTTTAATTCCCCAGTTTAGCGGCTGAGGCCTGCGCAATAAAGCAATAATGCCCGTTGTAACAAACAGTAACGTGAAGGCTAAACAGATCTGCGTTATTGCGAGGGGCGATTGCTTATTCGAGCTAATCAGGTGCTAATCGGGGCTTATTGCGACGCGCTGTCTGTCGGCGGCTGTTTTAACGGCGCGACTAACGCAGCGAAGTTGTCTGGCTGAACATACTGAATCACTTCGCGCTTGTCTTCACTCAGTGCGATATCGACACCCAGCTCGGGGTATAGCCAGTGCACTGCATCACTGCTGGGGTCTACCCGCTTTTCTGCAGGCAGACCGAAACGTTTTTCAATCAGCTCCGCACTCAGGTTAATCGCCGGCAGATAGGTAATGGATGTAATGGGTGAGCTTCTTACAGTTTGCGCATCGGCAGATGACAGGGTGACTTTACGGGTACCGCTGCCCAGGGTGGCAATGCGCACACCACGCTCGAACATGCCGTTTAACTGCGCCGGTGGAATATCGATGGCCATCACCATTTTTGATTTGAGCCCGGCGATTTTCACTTCTTCGAAAAAAGCCTCTACCACAGGTTCACTGCCTTCGGCACTGAACAGTGTCAGCTCGGCGACTTCACGGAACAGCTTTTCAGCCTGTGACAGGGTGGATTGCCCCAGCGTCAGGCTGAACACCTGGCTGTGACCCGACTCAAGCTGTTTTACTTCCCAGGGGAAGCCCGCATGGTGTTGCGGCGGGCCGGAGTCGGTGAGTTGCTGTGCGGCAAACAGTGCAACAATGGCAAACGCCAGCACGCTCAGAAAAACATGTTTGCCTGCCACAGCTTTAGTTACCATTGTGGGTCGTCATGGGTCTTATTGCTCGAGCGGTGTCAGTGCATTTTCCGGGAAGCGTTCGCTTACCCAGTCCGGCAGCGAGCCATTTTTCGCCTGATGCAGTGACTCGGATTCAAACACAATCAGCCCCAGTACGGTAATCATCACCGGCAGGAAAGCCACACCGCCCAGTGCCCAGTGCTGGGGTTTCATATCGCCGCCAGACAGCATAAACACCGCCGCCATAACGCTGCCCATCACCGCCAGCATAATCAGAAAGAAACGGCTGCGTCGTGCGGCAATCTGCCAGTGCGCATTAACATACCAGCTGGCGTGTTTGCTGGCACGGCTGGCGCCCCAGAACAGGTAAATCAGGCTGACCACGGAAAAGATTGGCACAATTACCACATACTGGGTCAGCGAGCTGGCGCTGATAATCGCCACAAACACCAGAATATGGTTAAAGATCAGATTGGTCAGAAACACTTCATGGGGAACACGGGCTTTTTTAAGCTCGTCGGCTGCAATATCGTACTTCATCGGGTCACGCCTGTGGTTATTCGAAAACGAGTGCCATGTAACATATCTAATGACGCCTTCAGAGTCCCCGAGCGAGGCGATAAGCGGCCATCTGCTGTGTTACTTGCCCTTGAGGTAGATGGCTACCCCGGCGGGCAAGTGCCTTGCATCTAGCCGCTTCTCGCCTCGCTCAAGGTGTCATTAGGCATGTTACATGGCACTGGATTATAACATTAATAAACGCTTAATTACCGTTAATTAGACGCAGATAATTGACCTTGCTCAATTCCGCAATCTGTTCAAGTGAGCAGCCCCGCACCTCTGCCAGACACTCCGCCACATGCCCCACCCAGCCGGGATGGTTCTGCTTGCCGCGGTGCGGTACTGGCGCCAGATAGGGTGAATCGGTTTCGATCAGGAAGCGGTCATCCGGCACTTTTTTCGCCACATCCCGCAGCTCCTCGGCATTGCGGAAGGTCACGATGCCGGAAAATGAGATATACATGCCCATGTCCAGCGCCTGTCGGGCCATTTCCCAGCTTTCAGTAAAGCAATGCAGCACGCCGCCACACTGCTCTACCCGGCCCTGCCGCAGAACATCAAGGGTATCCTGCTGCGCATCGCGGGTGTGCACAATCACCGGTTTGCCCAGCTGATTGGCTGCCTGCATATGCACCTCGAAGCTGGCGATCTGCTGCTCGCGGCTATCACTGGAATAGTAATAATCCAGCCCGGTTTCGCCGATGGCCACCACCTGCTCATCCGCACCCAGCTGCAGCAGCTGCTGCAACTGGGTCTCGTGATCACCGGCATCACAGGGGTGCACCCCCACCGACAGGTCGATCTGTGGATACGGTTCCACCAGCTGTTTCATCGCCGGGTAGTCCTGCAGGTTGATCGCCACACACAGCATGCGCTCAACCTGCCCCTGTTCGATGCGCGACAGCAATGTGCTGAAGCGGTTATCAAAATCATTCAGGTCAATTCGATCAAGGTGGCAGTGAGAATCTATAAACATAGGCGGGCATTTTAAAAACAATGTCGGTTGCAGGCAAAAAACTGGCTGCGAAGTGTAACCGATCTTGCCCCGCTTTTCCTGCAGCGCTCAATTGATTACAGGTTGATAATGGTATTTACCGAAGATGAACTTTACGCCTGCACATGAACAGCAACAGACATATAAAGGATCCATTAATTACATGGTATGCGTGGTGCGATCAGACTTCAGCGCACCGGCAAGGTAGGTCTCGATTTTGGTGCGAGTCTGGCCATTGTCCTGCGGGCCGAACTGCACGCCTATACCCGCGGATTTATTACCCTGGGCGCCGGGCGGGGTAATCCAGATGATCTTGCCGGCCACCGGCAGGCGTTCCTTATCGTCCATCAGCGTGAGCAGCATAAACACTTCCTCACCCAGGCCGTAGGACTTATTGGTGGGAATAAACAGCCCGCCGTTCACAATAAACGGCATATAGGCCGCATAAAGCGCCGCCTTGTCCTTGATGGTGAGTGAAAGTATGCCCTGTCTTGGTGTACCGCCAGCGACCATGTATCTATACCCGTTTTAATTGCCTGGACCATGATAATAGCAAATCTTCCCACAACAGTTGTGAATTCAGTGGAATTGATTGCAATTGCTTCTGTTTGAGCAGCTGTTCCAGGTAATCATACAGCGCTGACGGGCTGGAACGCACCACCAGCTGGCTCAGCTCCCTGCGATAAGCCTCGTGCACCAGCACCGCCTGATCGCCACACTGATGCAGCTTGATCAGGTCCTGCACCCAGTCGTACAGCCAGTTCAGCAGGTAGGCCAGTGGCAGCTTGTGCAGCAGTTCTGCCTGCACCAGCAGCGGCTGATTCGCCGCCAGTGCCAGCAGCGATTTAATCAGCTGCTGATGCTGTTCGTACAGCTCCCCGGTTTTAAGCTGCTGCGCCAGCAAGGGCGCGCCGTGCGCGAGGCGCAACAGCTGCGCCGGATTCTCGACTTCCTGACTGGCAAGCCAGTCGACCGCCATTGCTTCATCGGGCTCATTAAAAATAATACGCTGGCAGCGCGAGCGCACGGTGATGGGCAGTTTGTCCGCGCGCGAGCTGACCAGAATCAGCACCGACTGCTGTGCCGGTTCTTCCAGAGTTTTTAACAGGCTGTTAGCGGCATTGATATTCATATCGTGGGCATCCACAATCAGCGCCACCTTGTAACCACCTAACTGACTGGTCAGCTGCAGCCGCGATGACAGTTCGCGCACCTCATCCACTTTCAGTGCCTTGCCTGCCTCCTCTGCCTGCAATATCAGCAGATCCGGATGGGTGTGCGCCACCAGCAGTTGACAGGCTGAACACACACCACAGGCGAGCCCATTTTCCATCGGCTGCTGACATAACAGGCTGTGTGCCAGCGTCTCGGCAAATGCCTGCTTACCCAGGCCCTGCTTTCCGGACAACAGCAACGCATGGGGTAACTTGTCGGCTTTTAGCTGCGACTGAATCTTCTGCCACTGCAATGATTGCCAGGGGTAAAGTGAAGCGTCTGTCGATTCGGAATAAGCCATATGAATTGAACCAGTTTGCGAATAAAAATTGTTAATAAGGAGATCATACTATCTGCATCATCAAAGCTCCATAAACAATGGATTTTAAAGCCCTTATGCCGTTAATCAGAATTGTCGCAGCGCGGCCCACGAACCCCGCCACGGCTTACTATACTTAGTGTGTTGATCAGGGTACCCCCACTTAAGATCAATGGCAAAAATGAACCACAGGAGATATGAGTTATGATGTTGAATGTAGCCGGCAAAAGCGTAGAAACCAATGAACAGGGATACCTCCGTAACCTCGGAGACTGGAGTGAGGATTTTACCGAAACCGTCGCAAAGAACGATGGCGTGGATCTGTACAATGATCACTGGGAACTGATTCTGTATGTACGCGAGTACTATGAAGAAAACCAGGTGTGCCCTACCATGCACAAGGTGGTGCGTGAACTGGGTAAAAAGAACACCAACTTCCATAATCAGAAAGAATACGAGAAACACATCTATAGCCTGTTCCCCCGTGACCCCATGCATGAAATCTGCAAACTGGCGGGACTGCCCATGCCTCAGCCGGATGACTAGCTGACGATTAACAGCTAACAATCCAGCCGATAAAAGCACCCTGCGGGGTGTTTTTTTATGTACAGGATGTACGGTATTCCGCGAGAGGCAAGGATGCCGGTAGCGGTTATGTACAGGATGTACGGTATTTCGCGAGAGGCACCCGACAGTCGTTGGTCCTGGGTCGTCAGTCTAGATCAACGTTTAAGATGACTCTGAAACTGTACTTTTGGTATTATCGACGTAGTACACTTTTATTTTCACACACGCATAAAAACCATAAGTCATGTCATTCATTAACCAGTACCGCGAGCAGCTCAAACAACACACCACCAGCACCCTGCTGCTGACGGCACTGATTCTATTTACGCTATTGCTGGTGATCCTTCGTCTCAGCCTGTCCGCGATTATTATAGTGTCAACAGAAAGATGGCTGGCATCACAGCAGCTGGATGCCAATATCGAGCGCCTGGACATCTCGCTGTTTAGTGGCCATGTCTCGCTGCACAATGCCGAAGCACAGAATGCACAGCAGCAGGGTTTCAAAATCGGTGAACTGACGCTCGACTGGGACTGGCTACCGCTGTTCAGCAAACACGTGAAAATAAACGAAATCACGCTGCGTGATTTTTCAATCAATGCTGAACTGCATCACGATGGTGGATTGAATATCGGCGGGATCATACTGGCTGATAACCAGGCAGAAGATACAGCACAGATGCCGACAGAACAGACCCAGGCGAACAGCTGGCAGGCAAGCGCACACAATATACAACTGGGCAATATCGAAGTCTGTGTTGCCCAGCTGGATAAAAATAAGCAGCCGCTGCTGGATTACTGCAACCAGCTAGCGCAACTAGAGTGGCAGGGGCAACTGGCCTATCTGCCCGAAATAACAGGCACACAGGTTTCATCTCCCGCGCTAGCCATTTACACAGACGGGCGTTTTGATCTACTGAAACTCGAACTGCATAATAATCTTCTGGATCTGAATCTGTTAAGTATTGCAGCGATAAGTCTTCCACATGTAAAAATTGAAAGCCTGGATAATATCCAGCTACAAACTATGGATATCAGGCAGCTGGCATTACTGCAACAAGCAACTGACAATGCAACTGAACAAGCAATAACAGACACACAGGCCAATCATCTGCTGGCATTTGATAATCTGCAGCTAGGCCCAATCAGTATTATGCAAAACCGACAGATTGCTTTGGGCGATATTACAGTAAGCGGTCTACGCAGTCGGGCACCGATCAGATCTGACAACCAGCTCGATATAGCTGCCTGGATACCGGGAAAAATGGCGCAGCACACTGATCAGGTTTCCAAAGCAGATAAAAAACCAGACGAAGTTGCCCGGGCCGACAGCGCGACGATGCAACAGAACAATGACACTTACAGACGGTCGGACAACACGCAAGATCAGACGATACATCTGGCTATCAATAATATCCAGCTAAGCGACAGCACACTGTGCACAGATCACGCAGGCAACTCACAGATAAAACCACTGAGTTATTGTCTGAAAATGAATAATACACACTGGCAAGGCACACTGAGCTATGGAAAACAGAATAATTTAAATAAAGAGACGGAATCAACTTCGCTACCACTTTATGCCAACGGTAATTTTACAATTAACCAGTTGAGCATGAAGAATCATTCACTGAATTTGAATTTGCTCTCAGTTGAGAATATAGAATTTGAAGCAATTGACGTCGAGACGATAGAGCTGATCGATATAGCCGCATTAAGCATTGAACAGTTATCCGCTTTTGAACGTAGCCAGCAAAGCCAGGAAAACACAACACAAGTACAGCCGTCATATATCTTTTCCTTTGAACAGTTCAATATCCAGCCGATCAAACTGAGCAGGAATGCGCTTACACTCGGCTCGGCAGAACTCACCGGCAGCCAGGCCATCGTTGTTATCAATCAACAGGGAGAGGTGGAAATATCACAGTGGCGGGTGCAGCCTGAAATAGCAGAAACCCGGAAAACGCCGGACAGCCCCGAAAATCAACAGACAGCTGCTGTAGAAAAAGAAATGCAAACTGAAGCGCAGGCAACTGCAACCACTGCGAATACACGACGATTTTCACTGGAAAAATTTATATTGCATAGCGAGAAAAAAACTACATTTATAGACCAGAGCGGCAAACAGGACATGCAACTGGTGATCGAGCAGATTGACATACAATTGAAAAATATCGACAGCGCTTCTGATGCGCAACAAAGCAGCGCATCACTCTTTATCCGCCTCGAAGATCAGGCCACGCTAAAACTGGATGCACAGGGCACCCCACTGGCAGAAAAGCCCGACATTAAAGGCAGCGGCAGTATTTCAGCACTGGATCTGAGAAATTTGTCACCCATCACCCGGCAACAACTGGGACAGAGCATACGCAGTGGCCAACTGGATGCACAACTGGATATTAATGTGCAACAGGGTCAGGTCGATAGCCTGCTGGATCTGAACTTTAATCATTTTGTTTTACGCACACTGAATGAGGAAGAGGCCGAAAAACTTAATAAAGATCTGGGTTTTCCACTAAATACCTCACTTAATCTGTTGCGTGACAAGGACAATAAAATTCACCTGAGTATTCCAGTCACTCAGGATATGGACAATCTGAATATCGACATCAAGCCGGTCATATACAAAGCACTTTCCAGATCCGTGAGCAGCGCTATTGTTAATTACTACACCCCCTTCGGCCTGGTATTTGTCGCAGAATCACTGTTTGATCTGGCAACTGCACTGAAGTTCAAGCCAGTAGTATTCAACCCTGGCGAGGCCAGCCTCACCCAAACCAGCAAGGCTGAACTGGAAAAACTTGCCACTATTATGAATGAACGCCCTGGCATTCACCTCACATTATGCGGTTTCAGTAATCTGAGTGATATTGCACAATCGAATGAAAATAGTACGAATAAAACCACAACAGAAAAACCGGCCATAGAAATCAGCACCGAACAACGTCAGCAGCTGTTACAACTGGCAGGCTCACGCAGCTCAACGGTGAAACAGTACCTGGTAAATGCTCACCAGATCAGTGCCAGCCGCCTGGTAGAATGTGAGGCAGAATACGCAGCAGATGCGATTGCTGTCGTTGAAATAAAACTCTAGGCAAAGTCCATAAAAAGTCCGCTAATAAACGCAAATGTTTATATAGATCAAACTGTACATAGTGGAATCATCGTGTGTGACAGGTTGTTCTCTTATAAAGAAAACAGAAGTCATTACCTATCTTTAAAATATAGATAACAGTTTTTTAAAGGCTATGCTAGATCGACAATCCACACAGTGTATGCTTTAAAAATGAAATATTTTTTATTTGCGTGCATTCGCGTCCATTTATTCCGCACATCCTGTGCTCCACCCTTCGGGCCGTGCATTCGCACGTTCAAAGTGCTCCTGCACTTTAGTGCGGACTATTTTTAAATCCCATGTCATGCAGGGACAGCCTGGATATACTGCTGCAATATGTCTTTTATCTGTGCCTGCACCGCAGATAATTCCAGCGCGGCATCCACCACTTTCATACGTTGTGGCTCGGCTTTTGCTCTGCCCAGATAGGTTTCCCTGACCCGATTAAAAAACGCATCCCGCTCCTGTTCAAAGCGATCCGGTGCACTGCGCTTGCCTGCACGCTCACGCCCCACTTCAACGGGCGCATCCAGCAGAATGGTTAAATCCGGGCGCAACTCTCCCAGCACCCAGTTTTCCAGCCCGGCAATGCGTTGCATATCCAGTTGACGACCACCACCCTGATAAGCGTAAGTGGCGTCGGTAAAACGATCACACAACACCCACTGGCCTTTTGCCAGTGCGGGTTTAATCACCTGCGCCACATGTTCGGCACGGGCAGCGAACATCAACATCAGCTCGGTGTCATCGGACATGCCTTTAAACGCCTCTCCCAGTAACATCTCGCGCAGCGCTTCGCCCAGTGGCGTACCGCCCGGCTCACGGGTTTCAACAAAATCAATCTGCTTTTGCTGCAGCAATGACTTGATAAACTGCATATTGGAGGTCTTACCTACTCCTTCCGACCCCTCCAGTGTAATAAATAATGGCTGAGTCATTTTTGCGTTCCTTCCGAACCTTGCAGACTAATAAATAATGGCTGAATCATACTGAAATTTCCTGCAACAGAATTAGTTGCGCTTTATTTTTCGCTGGTGAATATCCACTGCCTGTTCATGCTCTGTCAGCGTAGTGGAAAAAATATGTCGCCCGGACTGGTCCGAAGTGGCAACAAAATAAATATAATCTGTGTCTTCAGGCTGGCTTGCAGCATCCAGCGCGCCCTGCCCCGGCATCGCAATCGGGGTTGGAGGCAAACCATGACGGGTATAGGTGTTATAGGCTGTATCACGTCGCAGATCACGGAAGCGAATATCACCATCATAATCCTTGCCCATACCATAAATAACCGTGGGATCGGTTTGCAGTCGCATCCCCCTGCGTAAGCGGTTAACAAACACACCGGCAATAATGCCCCGTTCTTCCGCCACGGCACTTTCCTTTTCCACGATCGATGCCAGTGTCAGCAACTCATACGCATTTTTTACAGGCAGGCCTACATCCCGTTGCTGCCAGGCCTTTGTCAGTCGTTTCTGCATTTCCGCATAGGCCTGACGCAATAACTGAATATCGCTGCTACCGCGTGGGAAATGATAGGTATCGGGAAAAAAACGGCCCTCGGGGTGTTCATCCGGGTAACCGATTTTCTGCATAATCTGCTGATCACTCAGCCCTTTTAACTGGTGATGCAGATAGTCTGAAGCCTGTACCGCCTGCATCATCTGTGTGAAATTAAAGCCTTCCACCAGAGTCAGACTATACAGCCGCACCTTGCCTTTTTTCAGTAGTTCATGCAGCTGCCACACATTCATGGCTGGCGTCAGCTCGTATTCTCCGGCTCTTAACTGTTTTGCACTGCCCGTTAGCCGGGTGAGGATGGAAAAATACAGACGATTGGAAATGATCTGCTGTTGTTCCAGATCCCGCGCCAGTGCGGACACACTGCTACCGGGCTTAAAGTCATAACTGATGGACTGATCCAGCCCCAACGGCTTTTGCAGGAAAAAATAGAAATCCAGCAGGAGTGCCAGCGCAATGATGAATAGCAGTGCAATCAGTTTTTTTATCATGGTTTTTTCTAGTTTGATTCAAGTGCGGTGTGCGCATTGAGCTGCTGTAGCTGCTGCTGTAATTGTTGCGCCATGGAGGTGCTGTATTGTCGCGCTGGCTGATCGATGATGCTCGTCACCGGCCAGAGTCCAATCAGGCTGTTACTGACAAATATTTCATCCATCTGCAGAAAATTCTGCTGACTGATATCAATTTCATTCACCATAATCCCCTGCGAGCGGGCCAGCTGGATAATCTGTTCACGCATCACCCCACGTACACCACACAATTCTAATGCCGGTGTATAGAGTTGTTCATCCAGCACGCAGAACACATTGCTCATGGTGCCTTCAATCACATGCTGCTGATGATCCAGCATCAGGCCTTCGGCGATATGCGGCGCGCGCCATTCATTACGCGCCAGTACATTATCCAGTCGGTTTAAATGCTTGATCCCCGCCAGTGCCGCATTCATTGATACCGGGGTTTTGCAGATCATCGCGCTGATGCCCTGCTGATTCTGTTGTGGGTAGTCCGTCCACGGATAAAGCGCACATACGCGTAGCGGATGTTGCTCGCTGTCGCTGTAGGCATAACCTCGAGCTGACACCCCGCGACTCAGTGTCAGCTTGATCACTGCATCACCCTGTGGTTGCAGTGCGGCAATATCATCCAGCCATTGCTGCGCCGCAATAACTGGCAGATTCAGGCGCTCACAGGCTTCATCCAGGCGTTGCATGTGTGCCTGCCAGAATTGTAACTGGCCGTTTTTAAAGGCAACCGTTTCAAATACGCCGTCGCCATACTGAAAACCGCGATCACGCACATCAATCTGTGATGCAGGCTGTCCATTGATTAGAATGTTTTGCATAAGCTTTTATTCAGCTTTTTTATTCAGAATTATTTATTACTGGTTTTTATTGCCCGCCTGCAACGCATACAGCATGCCCTTGGCCTTGGCACGGGTTTCGTTGAGTTCGTTGTGCGGATTCGAGTCTACCACGATGCCGCCGCCGGCTCTAAACTGCAATTGGTCGCCGTTACGGCTGATGGTTCGGATCAGGATATTCAGATCCATGCTGCCGTCGTGATTCAGATAACCAAGCGAGCCGGTATAGGCACCCCGCCCGCATTGCTCCAGCTCCGCCAGAATCTGCATACAACGCACCTTGGGGCAACCGGTGATGGTGCCACCTGGAAACACCGCGGCAATCAGCTGTCCCGGTGTCATTTCGGCACGGGGACGGCCGCGCACATTGGAGACAATGTGATGCACATGGCGATAGCTTTCCAGCACCATCAGTTCATTCACCTCGATACTGCCCGGCTCACAAACCCGGCCCAGGTCATTACGCTCCAGATCAATCAGCATAATATGCTCGGCACGTTCCTTGGGGTGGGCCAGTAATTCGGCCGACAGATCACTGTCGGTCGACTGATCCTGTGAGCGGGGCCGGGTACCGGCAATCGGTCGGGTTTCCAGCCAGCCGTTTTTCAGCTGGATCAGTCGCTCCGGCGATGAGCTGATCACCGCCCGCTGGCCCAGGGTCAGCAGTGCATTAAACGGCCCCGGATTGGAACGGCTGAGCTGATGATAAAGACTTGCGTGATTGATCGGCGTCGTCAGTTGCGTCTGCCAGCGGCGCGACAGGTTCACCTGAAATACATCGCCATCCACAATGTACTGATGCAACCTGGCCAGCTGCTGCAGATAGTCCGCCTCGGCATCTTCTATAATCTCGCCAATCTCGAATGGCTGACGATACAACGCAGTATCCACTGTCTCAGCCAGGTCGGCTTCGATCTCCGCCAGGCAATCGGTAAAAGCGGACTCACACAGCAGACAGGCCTGATCATTATGCGCATCAATCATAATCGCCGCCGGAAAACGTGTAGCAAAGGCCACTGGCAGGCCGTCCTCTGCGGCGGGCAGCTGCAAACCCGGCTCGATCTGCTGCGCCAGCTCGTAGCCCAGGTAGAGGAACCAGCCGCCGGTAAACGGCAAATCAGCTGCCTGCTCAGGTATTTTCTCCGGTATCTTCATCACCGCCTGCGCATGGCGATACTGCTCTGCTTCAGCCTGCCAGGCGGCATCCAGTTGCTCAAGAAAGCCTGTCTGCTCGCTGTGTATGGTTTGCTGCGGACAGGCAAACAGAATATCAAACCGGGGGGCGTGTGATTCTGGCTGAGGCTCGGCCCGGGATCTGGCATGGGCGTGCGATGACTGCTGCGGATTAATCCGCTGTGCATGACTGCTAAGTAAATGGGGATAACGTGCGGGATGCCGGGCATGCAGGGCCAGCAGATCGGGAACACTGGCCAGGGTCTTTATGATCAATGCCTGCTTCGTCTGATCTTGCGCCATGGATGAGCAACCGGAAGTGAGTCTGGGGTTTACAGCTGTACTATCAGCCCTGAGCGGCAGCCTGTCGATAACAGATACCTGGTAACAGACGCCACCTTGCCGATATTATGCACCGGCAAGAGGTACCCTAGGGAAGCTCTGAATAATTCATCCGTGAATTATCAGAGCAAAAAAAAATCAAAATGCGATTTTGATTTTTTTTTCATTTTCAATAACTTAGCAGTTATTGAAAATGGCGACACATCCTTGTGCCGCGGAACCTCTGAGTTTTTCAGAGGTTCCCTAGATTTTTTTGAATAAAATCGTACCGTTGGTGCCACCAAAACCGAAGGAGTTGGACAGCGCCACGTCGATCTTCATATCCCGTGCGACATTGGGCACATAATCCAGGTCACAGGCGGGATCCTGGTTATCCAGATTAATGGTGGGGGTGGCTATCTGATGGTACAGGCTCATCACTGTAAACACCGCTTCAACCCCACCGGCTGCCCCTAGCAGATGGCCGGTCATGGATTTGGTTGAGGTCACCGCCAGCTTTTTCGCATGATCACCAAACGCGCGCTTTACCGCTTCAGTTTCTGCAATATCACCCGCCGGCGTCGAGGTGCCGTGTGCATTGACAAAATCCACCTGATCCGGGTTCATACCCGCATCCTTGATTGCATTCACCATACAACGTGCCGCGCCCTCCCCACCTTCCGAGGGGCTGGTCATATGGTAGGCGTCACCGCTCATACCAAAACCCGCCATTTCGGCGTAGATTTTCGCACCGCGCGCTTTGGCGTGCTCGTATTCTTCCAGAATCATCACCCCGGCACCGTCACCCAGCACAAAACCATCACGATCCTTATCCCAGGGACGGCTCGCCGCCTCGGGGTTATCGTTGTTGCGTGACAGTGCACGGGCGGCCGCAAAGCCACCCATGCCCAGTGGCGATGAGGCTTTTTCTGCGCCGCCGGCAATCATCACATCCGCATCACCATAGGCAATCATCCGTGTCGCCAGACCCACACTGTGGGTGCCGGTGGTGCAGGCAGTGACTGGAGCGATATTCGGGCCTTTAATGCCGTAGATAATCGACAGGTTGCCGGAAATCATATTGATAATCGAGCCGGGAATCAGGAAAGGCGAGATTTTACGCGCCCCCCCCTTATCCAGCGCTTCCTTGTTCTTCTCGATCATCGGCAGACCGCCAATACCGGAACCCACTGCCACACCGATGCGCTCCGCATTGGCTTCAGTGATTTCAAGACCAGAGTCCTTGATCGCCTGATCCGCCGCCGCTATGCCGTAATGGATAAAGGTATCCATTTTTTTCAGCTCTTTCAGCGGGATATACTGGCTGGCATCAAAGTCCTTAACGGTACAGGCAAACTTGACCGCATGATCGCTGGTATCAAAATCAGTGATCAGCGAGGCACCGCTTTTACCCGCGAGAATATTGTCCCAGGTTGATTTTAAATCATTGCCTACAGGTGAAACGATACCTAAGCCGGTAACCACAACGCGACGTTTAGCCAAGAGCGCTCTCCAGATGTGTATTTGAAAAACGTTTACTGCGCAGCAACAGAGCGAGCTCGGCATGTTGCCGACCTGCCCTGTGTGACTGATGCACACTAACAATCATTATAAAATATTTACGTTAGACGAGCCTGTAATTATACCCCGCCATAAACGCAAAAAGGGCAGGCAACTACGCCTGCCCTTTTATTTGGACCAGATTAGCTGTTAGCGTTAACGTAATCCAGTGCCTGCTGAACTGTGGTAATTTTTTCAGCGTCTTCATCAGGAATTTCGCACTCAAATTCCTCTTCCAGAGCCATTACCAGTTCAACGGTATCCAGTGAATCTGCACCCAGATCATCAACGAAAGATGCTTCGTTAGTTACCTGATCTTCTTTAACACCTAGCTGTTCAATAACAATTTTGCGAACGCGTTCTTCAACACTGCTCATGTAGTTTTCCTCTTGATTTCGAATATATGTGAGCTGCGCGGTATTTTAGAGAATAACGGCACAGACTACCAGCTATTTTTTAAGCGATTTAGACCGCTTAAAAAACCATATATTTCAATTAACTAAACGATACTTTAAAAGTAAAATATCACCTTATGGCATATACATGCCGCCATTCACATTGATGGTTTCACCGGTAATATAGGCTGCCAGTGGCGATGCCAGGAAGGCAACGGCATTAGCTATATCCTGCGGCTGGCCCAGTTTACCCAGTGGTATTTGTCTGACCAGGGCGTCCCTTTGTTCCTCGGGTAATTCCCGTGTCATGTCGGTATCAATAAAGCCGGGGGCCACGGTATTCACCGTGATATTGCGTGAACCGATTTCCCGCGCCAGTGATTTGGTAAAGCCAAGCAGGCCCGCCTTGGCGGCTGAGTAGTTGGTCTGCCCAGGGTTGCCGGTGAGGCCCACCACCGAACCGATATTGATAATGCGCCCATGCCGAGCCTTCATCATCGGGCGAATCACGCTTTTCGATAACTTGAACACCGAGCTCAGATTGGTCTGAATAATCTCGTCCCACTGCTCATCTTTCATCATCATCAGCAGGTTATCGCGGGTAATACCGGCATTGTTAACCAGCACACTGATCGCACCGAATTCATCCGTAATGTCTTTCAGCACCTGCTTGATGGAGGCATCATCGGTGACATTCAGACACAGGCCCTTGCCGCCAGTCGCGGCCAGGTACTCGGAGATTTTCTCGGCGCCACTGTCCGAGGTCGCGGTACCAATCACTCTGGCGCCAGCGGCAGCCAGGGTTTCCGCAATGGCCTTACCAATGCCGCGACTCGCACCGGTGACCAGTGCGACTTCATTTTCCAGATTCATATTAATTAGTTCCTCAACTGATCGCGCTTACGCCAGCGCCTGCACGGTGTCGTCCAGACTGGCCAGATCACACACCGTGTGATGCGCGACGTCTTTGTTAATGCGTTTATTCAGCCCCACCAGCACCTTGCCGGGACCACATTCGATGATACCTTCAATGCCTTCAGCCAGCAGGTTGTTCACCGTGTCGACCCAGAGCACCGGGTTGTGCAATTGCTTCACCAGATTCTTGCTGATATCAGACGGGCGTGTGTAGGCCCTGGCGGTCACATTCTGTAGCACCGGTCGTGCTGGCTTGCTGATTTTTATTTCCGCCTTGATAAACTCGGCCAGCTGCTGCGCCGCACCTTCCATCAGGCTGGAATGGGATGGCACGCTCACCGGCAGTTTAAGCGCACGTTTGGCACCCGCTTCCCTGGCCAGTGCCATCGCCATTTCCACCGCCTGCTTGTTACCGGCAATCACCACCTGACCCGGCGAGTTGAAATTCACCGCCTGTACAGAGAAATTATCATCACTGGCGGTTTTGCAGATGTCCTTGATCACCGCATCTTCCAGACCCAGTATCGCCGCCATCGCACCGATACCCGGTGGCACCGCCTCCTGCATCAGTTTGCCGCGCTGTGAGACCAGTTTCACCGCATCGGCAAAATCAATCGCACCGGCACACACCAGTGCAGTGTATTCACCCAGGCTGTGACCGGCAAACAGCTCCGGCTCGACATCGATCTTTGATTTAAGAATTTCATACACCGCCACGCCGCTGGTGAGCATCGCTGGCTGGGTGATCTCGGTTTTATTCAGCTCTTCGGCCGGACCTTCCTGCACCACCTTCCACAAATCATAGCCCAGCACTTCGGAGGCTTTGGCAAATAACTCGTTGACCACCGGATAGGCCTCCGCCAGTTCCGCCATCATACCAATGGACTGTGATCCCTGACCGGGAAACACGCATGCAAATTTCATATCTTTACCTTAATTATTAATCGTTATTTTTTTAAACTTTAAAAGAAAACGCGAATGAACGCTAATGCACGCAAATAAAAAGCAGAAGCATTTAGAGTTCAATGTCAATGTGTTGTAACGCTATATAAAATAATACTTTGCGTACATTCGCGTTCATTTGCGTTTTCTTGTGCTTTTTCTTATGCGTTTTCCTGTGCTTTTATTTTTATAACCCCAGCACATCGCGCATATCATACAGCCCTTTGTCCTTGCCTTTAAGCCATCTGGCGGCACGGATCGCGCCTTTGGCAAAGGTCATGCGGCTGGAGGCCTTGTGGGTAATTTCCACTCGCTCGCCCTCGGTAGCAAACATCACGGTATGCTCACCCACCACATCACCGGCGCGAATGGTTTCAAAGCCGATGCTCTGTGGATCTCGGGGGCCGGTGTGACCTTCACGGCCGTACACCGCACAGTCTTTCAGATCGCGTCCCAGCGTCTGCGCCACCACTTCGCCCATGCGCAGCGCAGTGCCGGAAGGCGCATCCACCTTGTGGCGATGATGGGCTTCGATGACTTCAATGTCGTAATCTTCATTAAGCACTGACGCCGCCATTTCCAGCAACTTTAAGCACAGATTCACACCCACGCTCATGTTCGGCGCAAACACCACTGCAGTTTGTTGCGCTGCGGTTCGAATCAGCGCTTTCTGTTCATCACTGAAGCCGGTGGTGCCTATAATAATGTGTTTTTTATTGTCTTTGCAGACCTGCAGATTATGCAGAGTGGACTCAATGGAGGTGAAGTCGATCAGTACATCAAACTCATTGATCACGCTGGCAATGTCGTCCACCAGCTGCACATCGAGGCGCCCCACGCCGGACAGTTCGCCGGCATCGGCACCGATCAGACTGATACCGGGGCGTTCGATCGCTGCGCTCAGCATGCAGTCATCCGCCTGCTGGCAGGCCTCAATCAATGTTTTCCCCATGCGCCCGGCTGCGCCTGTGATTGCAATTCGTAGCATTAATCTGTCTCTATTATTTTACGGGTGATGCGAAGAACAAAGCCCGGCCGCTGCGCACTTAAACGGCTGTGGTCAGTCCGCAACTGGGCAGCATCCATACCTGCAGCAGGCTACAGGCTGATATAGGCAAAGCCTTTTTCCTGGTGCTCCAGCAGATCGGCAGCCCCGACCTGGACGATTTCGGCGAAATCATACAGATGGGACTTATTCCAGCCCAGCGAATCCATGGTGTTGCCGCAGGCGTGGAATTTTACACCATAGGCCGCCAGACTTTTTACCGTTTGTTTGTTTTTTTCTGAGACCATGCGCTCAGGTTTCTTAGCCAGCAGGTGAATGCCGGGGCCGAAAGCGGTCACAACGATGGTGATATTATCACCGTATTTGCGCAGCATCTCCCCCACGGAAAACAGCACCGCGTCATGGTACTGCTCACTGCTTTTGTTCATCTGGTAGATCACATTATGTTCTGTCGGGTCGCCGGGAAAACGTAGCGTCTCGGCTGAATCCTGCTGTGCCGATGCCTTACGACTGAGTAAGGCACCACCGGCGAGACCCGCCAGTGCGGTGAGTAATTTTCTGCGTGTTGTCATCATCAAAGCTTCATATCGTCAAAGAATTTTTTTACCCCGTCCACCCAGGAACTGCCCTGCGGGTTATGGTTCTTGTTATCACCGTGCACACTTTCATCAAACTCGCGCAACAGCTCTTTCTGTTTGGAGGTCAGCTTGACCGGTGTTTCAATCACCACCTTGCAGATCAGATCACCGGTGATGCCGCCACGTACTGGCTTAACCCCCTTGCCTTTCAGACGGAACATACGCCCGGTCTGGGTTTCTGCGGGAATCTTCAGCTTAACACGACCGTTAAGGGTTGGCACTTCCAGCTCGCCACCCAGCGCCGCGGTAGCCACACTGATGGGTACTTCGCATAACAGATTACTGCCATCACGCTCGAATATCGGATGCGGCATCACATGAATCTGCACATACAGATCACCTGGTGGCCCACCGTTTTCCCCCGCCTCACCTTCGCCGGACAGGCGAATACGGTCGCCATTATCCACACCAGGCGGCACCTTGACCGACAGCGTCTTGCGTTCTTCTATGCGGCCCTGGCCGTGGCAGTCACCACAGGGATCGGTAATGGTCTTACCCTGACCATGACAATGAGGACAGGTTTGCTGCACCGAGAAAAACCCCTGCTGGATACGCACCTGACCGGTTCCACCACAGGTGCTGCAGGTGACCGGCGAGGAACCTTTTTTAGCACCGCTGCCATCACAGGTTTTACAGGCCACCAGGGTTGGAATCTTGATCTGCACGGTGGTACCCGCCACCGCATCTTCCAGGCCCAGCTCCATATTGTAACGCAGGTCGGAACCGCGGAATGAGCGACTGCGCCCACCGCCACCACCGAAGATATCACCGAATACATCACCAAAAATATCACTGAAATTGGCACCGCCACCACCGAAGCCTGCACCTCCGGCGGAGGCGTCAACACCGGCATGACCGTACTGGTCATAGGCCGCACGTTTCTGAGCATCCGAGAGGATATCGTAGGCTTCTCTGGCCTCCTTGAACTTGTCGATCGCTTCCGCGTTGTCCTGATTTCGGTCGGGGTGGTATTTCATTGCCAGACGTTTAAAGGCCTTTTTAATCGCCGCGTCATTGGCATCCCTGGCTACACCCAGGACTTCGTAATAATCTCGTTTTGACATACTGGTTAGTGTCTCTTAATTTTTACTGCTTTATACACACGAAATGCCCGGTAACAATACCAGGCATTTCGATAGCCACTTGGCTCAGGCAAAATACCTGAATGAAGAAGTCACTTACTTGTTGTCGTCTTTAACTTCTTCAAACTCGGCATCAACCACTTCATCATCGGCGGATGAAGCCGCATCGGCAGATGAATCAGCCGCGTCTGCCGCACCTTCTTTCTGCTGTGACTGGGCATAGGCCTTTTCAGCAATCTTGCCTGCCGCTTCAGTCAGCGCCGTGGTTTTCTGCTCGATCAGATCCTTGTCATCACCTGACATGGCTTCACGCAGCTCGGCAACCGCGCTTTCAATCGCTGATTTCTCCCCACCATCTACCTGGTCTCCCAGATCCTTGAGTGATTTTTCTGTGGCGTGGATCAGGTTTTCCGCGGTATTGCGTGCTTCAACCAGTGCCTTCTGCTTGCGATCTTCGTCCGCATGGGCCTCGGCATCCTTCACCATTTTTTCCACTTCTTCATCGGACAGACCGGAAGACGCCTTGATCACAATTGACTGTTCCTTGCCGGTTGCCTTGTCTTTCGCCGATACATTCAGAATACCGTTGGCATCAATGTCGAAGGACACTTCAATCTGTGGTACGCCGCGAGGTGCCGGAGGAATATCCGCCAGATCGAACCGACCCAGTGACTTGTTACCGGAAGCGATTTCACGCTCACCCTGCAGTACATGCACGGTCACCGCGCCCTGGTTATCGTCGGCGGTTGAAAACACCTGGGATGCCTTGGTCGGAATCGTGGTGTTTTTCTCAACCAGCTTGGTCATCACGCCGCCCATGGTTTCTATACCCAGTGACAGCGGGGTTACGTCCAGCAGCAGGATGTCATTCACATCACCGCCGAGTACGCCGCCCTGAATTGATGCACCCAGTGCAACCGCTTCGTCCGGATTTACGTCCTTACGAGGCTCCTTGCCGAAGAAGTTCTTAACCGCTTCCTGCACTTTAGGCATACGGCTCTGACCGCCCACCAGGATCACATCGTTGATGTCACCCACACTCATACCAGCATCTTTCAGTGCCACCTTACAGGGTTCGATAGTACGCTGTACCAGGTCGTCAACCAGTGACTCCAGCTTGGCACGTGACAGTTTGATGTTCAGGTGCTTGGGACCGGATGCATCCGCGGTAATGTACGGCAGGTTGACATCGGTTTGCTGGCTGGATGACAGTTCGATTTTGGCTTTTTCCGCGGCTTCTTTCAGACGCTGCAGTGCCAGTGGATCGTTGTGTAAATCCATGCCGGTGTCTTTCTTGAACTCATCCGCCAGGTAATCGATCAGGCGCATGTCGAAGTCTTCACCACCGAGGAAGGTGTCACCGTTGGTGGCCAGTACTTCAAACTGGTGCTCACCGTCGATATCGGCAATTTCAATAATCGATACGTCGAAGGTGCCGCCGCCGAGGTCGTAAACCGCAATGGTGTTATCACCCTTGAGCTTTTTGTCCATACCATAGGCCAGTGCCGCCGCGGTTGGCTCGTTGATAATACGCTTGACTTCAAGACCAGCGATCTTGCCTGCATCTTTGGTTGCCTGACGCTGTGAGTCGTTGAAGTAGGCCGGTACGGTCACCACCGCTTCGGTGACTTCTTCACCCAGGTATTCTTCCGCGGTTTTCTTCATCTTCTGCAGTACACGGGCAGAAATTTCCGGTGGTGCCATCTTCTGGCCCTTGGCTTCAACCCATGCATCGCCGTTGTCGGCCTTGATGATTTTGTAAGGCACCAGTTTGATGTCGCGCTGCACCACGTCCTCGTCAAAGCGACGACCGATCAGGCGCTTTATCGCGAACAGGGTGTTTTCAGGGTTGGTCACCGCCTGACGCTTGGCAGACTGGCCGACCATCACCTCTTCACCGTCACCAAAGGCAACGATGGACGGGGTGGTGCGATCACCTTCCGAGTTTTCAATTACGCGTGGCTTGTCACCATCCATAATTGCGACACAAGAGTTGGTCGTACCCAGATCTATACCGATAATTTTTCCCATTTTTAACTCCAGTAAAAAACGTAAATTCGTAACTTAACCCCTAGATAGGGACGGGTTTTTATATTTCAATGGCCGCGGGCTATTCAGCCGCTTTCGACACCATTACCATCGCCGGACGTACCAGTCGATTGTTTAATAAATAGCCTTTCTGCATCACCGCCATTACGGTGTTCGGCTCCATCTCAGCCGTCGGCTGCATCGACATGGCCTGATGATGATCCGGATTAAATTTCTCGCCTTCCGGATTCAATTCAACCACATTAAACTTCTCAAACACATTGGCCAGCATGCTCAATGTCATCTCGCTACCCTCACGCAAACTGTCAACCGTGACGTTCTCCTGTTGCGCTGCATTCACCCCCAGTTCGAGGCTGTCCTTAACCGCCAGTAACTCGGCAATAAATTTTTCCAGTGCATACTTGTGAGCATTTTCCAGGTCTTTCTGGGTGCGGCGGCGGATATTGTCCATCTCCGCCTTGGTGCGCAACAACTGATCCCAGTTTTCCGTGGCTTTCTTTTCTGCCTGATCCAGTCGATCAATCAGCTCTTCAGGAGACAGCGCCTGCGCCTCTGTTTCGTCAACCGATTCGAGGATCTCGTCGGTCGCCTCAGGGTTTACATCGCCTTGCGTATCTTGTTGATTTTTATCGAGGGTTTCCTCGTTTGACATTACAGACTCTCCAAATATGTGACTACTGAAGCGCATATGGGGGCAGGCATCTGAGATTCAAGTAAAAAAGTGCGGGAATTTTATCGATGGGATTTTGTGGCCAGGGCAAAGGCCAGCCCCGGCAACAGGGTCGAATGCGGGCCTGAAACAGGCCCAAGGTCAACCCGGGATGAGCCCAGAATGAGCCCGGGGAAGTTATGATAGTGCCGATATGCCCCTGCAAGAACTGAAGCCAGCCGCGTCATGAGTGACTCAAGTTATACCCCGGCCTCTACAACAAACACAACACATTAGCTTGATGGCACCTCAGGCCTCACAGAGACATATCAACGTTATTCAGAGATACCCTAGAAATTAACCGGGACTTTGACCAGTTGCTGACGCAGACCGTTCTGCAGCACATCCGCCAGCGTGATGACGTCCAGCTCCTGCAGAAAAGTCTCCGTTGCATGCCGCAGGATATCCTTGAGTGGACAGGTTTTATCCACCATACAGATTTCACTGGATGCATCAAGGCAGCTCACCAGATTGAAATGATTTTCCATACGGCGCACCACTTCGCCGATAGAGATATCCACCGGCTCCCGTGCCAGCACCATGCCGCCGTGTTTACCGCGCACGGTGCTGACAAAACCGTGTTCGCTCAGCCCCTGTACCACTTTCACCAGATGATTGCGCGAGACGCGAAAGTAACTGGCGATTTGCGCCACACTGGCCTTACGCCCTGGCTCCGCACCAAGAAACATCAATACCCGCAGGGCGTAATCTGTGTGACGTGTTAACTGCATAAAAACTCACTATGACCTGTACCTGAATATGGCTTACCAGCAGATTCGGCTTGTAAATTAATCCGACTTACCTATACTACCGCATTTTAATATGCATATAAAATACATATTAAAGAATTCAAGCCTTTAATGACACAGGACAAAACATGAGCACATTGTTTGAAAAAATCGGTGGAGAAGCCGCCGTAAATGCCGCCGTGGATATCTTTTACCGTAAGGTGCTGGCCGATCACAGCATCAGCCACTTTTTTGAAACCACCGACATGGCGGCACAGCACGCCAGGCAGAAATCCTTTCTGACCATGGCCTTTGGCGGCCCCAACAACTACAGCGGTGACGACATGCGCACTGCCCATGCACCCCTGGTTGCCAGAGGCCTGAACGAAGATCACTTCAATGCGGTTGCTGGTCATCTGCAATCCACACTGCAGGAACTCAACGTAGCCGACGAGCTGATAGCCGAAGTGATGAACATTGCCGGCAGCACCAGAGACGACGTACTCAATCGATAGGATTCAACCGATATGCCAAACATTTATTTTAATGAACAGGCAATCGAGTGCGCAGAAAACGAATCGGTACTGGATGCGCTGATTCGCCATAAAATAGACGCACCCTATGCCTGCCAGGCCGGCATCTGCCAGACCTGCATGCTGCGCTGCAGTGAAGGCGAGATTTCTGCCGACGCGCAAAGTGAATTAAAACCCAATCTGCGAACCCTTGGCTATTTTCTGGCCTGCCAATGCAAGCCACAAAGCGATATGCATATTGAATTGCCCGACAGCAAGCAACTGTATGTAAGTGCCCGACTACTGGAAAAAACCGCCCTCTCCCCAACTGTCACCCGGCTGCGACTGCAAACCGCCACCCCCATGTACTATCATGCTGGGCAGTTTATCAATGTAAAACGTCACGATGGGGTGATTCGCAGCTACTCACTGGCCAGCCTGCCCAGCGAAGATCCGTTTCTTGAACTCCATGTCAAACGCATGCCCAACGGTGATCTCAGCAACTGGCTGGCAGATCAGTTTGAAGTGACCGACAGCATCGATATCGAAGGCCCGGTAGGCGACTGTTTCTATTCATGTGAAACCACACAACAACCGATTTTACTGGTCGGCTCCGGCACCGGACTCGCGCCACTGGTCGGCGTATTACGCGACGCACTACACAATCACCACGCTGGCCCAATCAAAATTTATCACGGCGCGTTTAACCAGCAGGAACTGTATCTACATCAACAACTCAGTGACATAGCCGCGCAGGCAACGAATGTTGAATACCACCGCATTATTACCGGTGAGATGCCGGAAGAAATCGTTCTCAAGGGGCGGGGTTGTGATCAGGCACTCAACGACAACCCGGATTTGAAAGGCTGGAAAGTTTATCTCTGCGGTGCACCGGCGATGGTGAAATCATTACAGCAGCGGGTTTACCTCGCGGGGGTCTCGATGCAGGATATTCATACTGATCCGTTTGAAACTCGGGATATGCATAAGGTTTAAATCATGCGACCAGGTGGATCAGGCGCCAATCGATCTACCATTACCATTGTCGTTTATTACATCTGTATTGGTGTAAGCAATGCGGTCTTATGCCTGTAATAGCTATTTGGAAGCTTGTTGGTTCATATACGGGTAAGTCGAAAATATTAAAACAGGGGGTCGCTGACAACTATAAGCGCATCGGCAATTGGCCTTTATCTAGCGAATAAAATAAGACAATTGACGTGTGCCGCTGCGGTTATTCGCATATATGCTTAAACACATCATCATTAAGCACTTGAAATTAGAATGCTCGCAAGTAAATTCACGCAAACTCACAGGATCAAGGGCAGACCAGTTGCAGCGTAAAGCACGCGGGTACCATACTGAACAGTCGACCCTTTATTCACGATCATCCACTAACGAGCATAAACCGGTTTGAGATCTGTTTCAGCACCTGCATCTTCAGATCTAATCTGACATTCCTTAAATATCGGATTGCTACATGTTGCACAGATATGTGGATCAAGCTGGCGATAGATTGCACGGACAGCCTCTTCCTTACTGGCAAAGAAATAACGTGAGCCAATTGCTTTCAGGAAGCCACCTTCCGCGAGGAACTGCCAGAGTTCTGCTTTAAGCCCACAGATGTACAGGCCACCACCAATAGACTGTAAACGCAGTGCTTCTCTGGCCAGCATTTCACCGCCAGCCATATCAATATAGTTGATGCGCGAAGCAACTAACAGTATGTGTTTTACCTGGCTGGTCGTTTCAATTTCCTGTAACTTACTTTGCAGGTAACTAACCGAGCCAAAGTAAATTGCACGATCGACCCGCAGTAATTTTAGCTGTGGACACTCACGCAGTGGCATGGATTCAACACTGGTAAATGCACGACGCTTATCACTACTATCCGGGGCCAGCTGGGTAATTTGTGGCTTTGATGTTTTTGCCAGGAAAATCACCAGCGATAACAACACACCAATATAAATGGCGAATTCCAGCTCAAGAAATAAAGTAGAAAAGAAGGTAACAAGGAATATCGCGGTTTCAGTTTTGTTGGTTGCAAAAATGATTTTGATATGATGAAAATCGATCAGGTTATAAGCGACCAGCAATATCACTCCACCCATTGCAGCAACGGGTAAATATGCGGTTAACGGAGCAATTAATAATACAATACACATCAGAATCAGTGCTGCAAAAATAGCTGACATAGGTGTTTTCGCACCACTATCGTAGTTAATTCCCGAACGTGTAAACGAGCCAGATCCAGCATAACTGGAAAAGAAACTACCTATCATATTTGATAGACCCTGTCCGATAAACTCCTGATTGCCCTGGATATGCTGATGTGAACGAGTCGCCACAGAACGTGCAATCGATACGGCTTCTATTAAACCTAACAGCGCTACTGCAAAAGCCTGTGGCGCCAGCATACGAACGGTTTCCATGCTGAATCCAGGTGATGAGAATGGTGGAAGCTGTGATGGGATTTTACCAACCAGCGCAATATGATGTGAGTTGGCACCTAACAGAAACGTCAGTAATGAACCAACAACCAGGCCAATAAGCAAATGCGGCATACGGCGAGAGTATGAGCGACTCAGCAAAGCAATAAGTAGCGTCAGCATAGCCACCACAAACACATAAAAATTTACATCACCCAGATTCTGAAACACTTCAAGCCAGGTATGCGCAAATGAATGCCCACGTTCCAGGTGCAAACCTAGCACATGTTTTACCTGGCTGGTTCCAATCAAAATAGCAGCGGCAGCTGTGAAGGCAATAACTACCGTATGCGATACAAAATTGACCAGCGCGCCGAGTCGCGCCAGCCCAAACGAAAACTGGTAAACACCTGCAAGGAACGTCATAGTCAATGCCAGTTGAACAAACTCAGGTGTACCAGGCGTGGCGTACTGACTAATTGAGGAAAACACGACAATTGAAATCGCCGTCGTTGGCCCTGAAACCAGGTGCCGGGATGAACCAAACAATGCGGCAATTATCGGTGTAACCATCGCAGTATAGAGACCATACTGTGGCGGCAGGCCAGCGATAGTAGCGAATGCAACACCTTGAGGCAACACGACTACAGCACCGGTCAATCCGGCCATAAAATCCTGCTGAATAGTCTGCCGGGTCACCATAGGCAGCCACTGTAAAAAAGGTAAAAATCGAAACAGCAGGCTTTTTAGTGTCAGATCAAAATTGAATCCTGCAATAGACACTTGCTTACTTTGCAATGCTACATCTACCCTTCTTGTTGGCGTTTATTGATTTTTTTAGCTGATGATCTCTCGAAGCTTCCACCATCAGAAACAACGGGCTGTGCCTGATTAGTTACTGACGTGGTTTCATTAACACTAAACGTCCCACCATCTGAACAGTCTAAATCACGGGTTGAACAGGTTTTGGCAAATGATTCTATGTGAGAAACCCGGGAAAGCAGGGCCATCAGTAAGGTGATCGCTACGACCAGGCTTATCAACTCCGGGATACTGAGGTAATAAACTGCTGCAAGCAAAGCAACCGCACTCAAACCGATAACAGCGGGTGAACGCCAGGCTGAAAAATGAAAGCGACCTTGTGGAGATAGGCCTGAGCATGAATCTATAGTCGACATGACGATTCCTGAGAATTGGAAAACGACTTCTACTATATCGAGACATGCGTTTAGTAAACGCAAAGAAAATGTTAAGGGAGCGTTAAGACGACTGTTTTTTGCCTGCTACATCAAGCCATAGCTGAATCAGCGTACCACCCTGGGCACGATTCTCCAGCGTCACTTTCCAGCCCGCAAGGTCACATAACCGCGAGACCAGCGAAAGCCCCAGACCAGCCCCACTATTACTGTGCTCGCCACGCACATAAGGCCTGAACAGCTGCTCAATATTATCCTCACCTACCCCGGGGCCTGTGTCTTCAACCTGAATCAGGTTTTTATCTATACTAACCACAACCTGGCCATGATCCGTGAAATTCAGGGCATTACGCAACAGGTTTCCCAGCACCATGGAGAGAATGGCATGATCAGCCTGCACGGTTAAGGGTGCTCGCACATCGAGCAATATTTCCACCGACTTATGCTTAAACAGTTCTTTATAGTGCTCAATCACTTCACGGGCGACAGTAACGGCATCACAACTAATAGAACGACTACTTGCATCACCTTTTTCTCTGGCCAGAGCAAGTAATGCTGCAGTGATCTCTTCCATTTCATTCACGGCGCGAGCAATACGCATGACACGCTTCTGTTTACGCTCATCCAGTGAATCGTCTGCTAACAGCAACTGGGTAGCACCATTTATCACTGCCAGCGGTGTACGCAACTCATGGCTAACATCGCCGGTAAACAGCTGCTCACGCTCGATAAAATCATGAAGTCGCTGCAAATAAACATCAAAATCTTCAGCCAGCATTCTTACCTCAATCCAGGGAAATTCATCTGCCAGTGGTGCAGGATCATCTTCAGGATTGAGCTCGGAGACGCGACGTGCCAGTTTATTAACCGGTGCAATCACCCTGGCTGCCAACCAGCGACCAATCAGTGCGGATATTAAGGTTACCAGCAATACACTCACTGATAACAACAGCAGAAACCCTCTCTCACGCTGCTGCACAGCACTGGTATCATAAAGCACCACAAAGCGTTGTTCACCCACTAATCTAACCGCGGCCCGGTAGTTAATACCATCAAGAGTAATATCATGTCTTCCCGGTTGTAATTGCGACACCTGATCAGGCAGCTGGGTATCTCCTCCTTCTTCGGCAACGACATAAGCCCGAATAGTGGCAGTTCGTTCGGGTAAAGACTGTGGATTTCGCTGACGTCGTGCAACATAGTCATCAAGTTCTGCAGTTAGTGTGTCGTCAATCAAACGAGCTTCTAAATCTGCAGAGGCAATGTAAATAATACTTGCCAGTGTTATATTAACCACCGCACTGAACACCGCCAGTGTAGTGGCTAGTCGATCGCGTAAACTCCAGTTAGCGTACATCTGGTTTGGCGACTTGATATCCCATTCCTCTCACGGTATGCACCAGCGGCACATTAAAATCACGATCAATTGCGGTACGCAGAACATGTAAATGCGCCCGCAAACTATCACTATCAGGGATAGAGTCACCCCATATTTCACGCTCAATCACATCCCGACTAACGACTGAAGGTGAACGTTGCATTAATAATGCAAGAATCCTGATTGGAATGGGTGGTAAATCAATACGCTGCCCAGCGCGTGTTACACGCAGCGTATTTGGATCATATTGTAGATCATCTACCACCAACAGTTGATGTTGCAATGCGCCGCGTCCGCGCCGCACCAGTGCATTAAGTCGCACCTGCAATTCAGGGAAATCAAACGGTTTAACCAGGTAATCATCGGTACCACTATTAAAGCCTTCCAGTTTATTATCCAGCGTATCGCGCGCTGTCAGCATCAGTACGGGTGTTGAAAAACCTTCATTTCGAAAGCGCGAACAGACTTCCAGCCCATCCATTCCCGGCAACATTAAATCGAGAATAATCACGTCATAATTGTTCTGCAAAGCGAAATTAAGCCCGGTAAGTCCATTGTAGGCAATATCAACTGTATGACCATGGTCTTCCAGAAACTCATTCAGGTTTTCAACAAGATCTGGGTTATCTTCAATTAAGAGTAAATACATAATTTCACTTTAAGTATGTAAATATACAAGACGGCCAGGAGACGTGTTGACAACGCCAGGTCAGCAACTGTTTACATCTTAGTACGCTGTATATAGATTGACTAACAGATAAAGCCCAACCGAGCTATTTTTCTGAACCCAGTGCCAGACTCAACAATCTGGCGGTGATGTCCACGGTAGCGATCACCTTGCTGTATTCCATACGTGTTGGGCCGATGACACCGAGCACACCCAGCGTATTATCCTTACTGCCGTAGGGTGCAGAGATAATCGAAAAATCATCCAGACCTTCAATACCCGCTTCCGAGCCAATAAACACCTGCATATCATCCGACTGAATACAGCGGTCCAGCAGACCCAACATATCGCGTTTGCTTTGAAACACCTGAAACAGCTGTTGCAACTGGTTGGCATTATTTGTTTCATCAAAGCGAATCAGATTTGCCTGGCCGTGCACACGGTAGGGCTCGTCCTCTTCTGCAGGCTGCATCGCCTGATCTGCCAGCGCCACGGCTGCGGCCATCATTTCGTCCACCTGATTGCGCGCGGTTTGCAGTTCCTTCATCAGCTTGCTGCGTATCTGGAAAATATCCGTGCCCATAAAATGCTGATTTAAATAATTGGAAATTTTCAGCAATTCATTCTGGGTGTATTCACGTTCCACATGCACAATGCGGTTCTGTACATCCCGTTCATTCACCACCAGTATGGCGAGTATTTTTTTATCCGGCAGCGGTAGAAATTCGATGCGGCGCAAATTTAATTGCCCGGCTTTGGGCAGCGTAATCACCCCCGCCATCTGGGTAATATCGGTGAGCAGATTATTGGCAATATTAATCAGCCGATCCTTGTCCTGATCCCCATGCAGCTGCTGTTTAATGCGCTCTTTAATCGCCGCTTCAATCGGGCTTAACTCCAGCATGGAGTCGACATACATGCGAAAGCCTTTATTGGTGGGTACTCGGCCGGCCGAGGTATGGGGTGCAGTGACCAGTCCCATCGAATCGAGATTGGCCATCACATTGCGAATGGTGGCGGTGGAAATATTCAGGCCGGCACTTTCTGCCAGTGTTTTTGAACCCACCGGCACACCCTCTTCCACATAGCAGTTGATCAGGGTTTTCAGCAGGTATTGCGCGCGTTCATTCAGCGCTTTATTGGTGCGGGGTTGCGACATCTTTAACAGACTCTGAAAAATCGTAAAAGATTACAGCCGTTTCAGCTGCCCGTTTTCAATCGTGTAAATGGTATCCATTTTTCTTGCCAGATCCATATCGTGGGTCACCACAATAAGGCTGGTACCGAATTCGTTGTTAAGACGCATCAACACCTGCACCACCTGATTAGCAGTCGCCCGGTCAAGGTTACCGGTGGGCTCATCGGCACAGATGCAACGCGGCTCGTTGATCACAGCACGGGCAATCGCCGCTCGCTGTCGCTCACCGCCGGACAGTTCTGATGGCTTGTGGTGCACACGCCGTGTCATGCCCACCTTGTCCAGCAACATCGCAGCCTTGCTCAACGCCTGTGACGGTGCCGTGCCGCGCACCAGTGCCGGCATGGCGACATTTTCCTGGGCGCTGAACTCCGGCAGCAGATGATGAAACTGATACACAAATCCCAGATAGTTATTGCGTATACGGCAGCGCTCTTTTTCCTTCATACGGCTGAGATTTTTCTCATTGATATACACCTGCCCTGAAGTCGGTGTATCCAGTCCGCCCAGTAAATGCAGCAAACTGCTTTTGCCGGAACCCGACGCACCAACGATCGCCACCTTCTCGCCACTGCGCACGGTCAGACTCACATCAACCAGTACATTCAGTCGGCCACCATCAGCTTCCGCATAGGATTTACACAGCTTCTCCGCCTCCAGCACAATTGGCTGGGCCGCGGTGCTGGGGAAGATGGCTGATTCGGTAAAGCGGTTCTGAAATACCATCGATAAACTCACTTAGACTTATTCATAACGCAGCGCATCGGCGGGTTGCACACGGGCCGCACGCCAGGCCGGATAAATGGTGGCCAGCACCGACAGGCCGAAGGCCGATGCCGCATACACCAGCACATCAATCGCATGCAGATCGGATTTTATATCGGAGATGTAATACACATCCGCCGGCAGGAATTTGGTATGCAACAGGGTTTCAAAAAACACCACAATCTCGTTAACATTCAATGCCACCGGCACACCGATCGCGACCCCAAGCAGGGTGCCGACCAGGCCGATCACCACGCCCTGCACAATAAACACCCACATTAAACTGTTGGGCGTCATACCAATGGTGCGCAGAATCGCAATATCCGCCTGCTTTTCATTCACCGTCATCACCAGGGTAGAAATAATATTGAATGCCGCCACCGCCACGATCAGCAATAAAATAATAAACATCACCACTTTTTCGGTTTGTAATGCCTTGAACAGATTGCTGTGCATTTTGGTCCAGTCGCGCACCCAGTAGTCTTCACCCACCAGGCGATTCAACTCGCCGGTGACTTTATACGAGTTGAGCATGTCATCCAGCTTGAGACGCAGACCATCAACCCGATCGATTTTGCTGAACAGGATCTGTGCATCCTCAATGTGCATCAGTGCCATCGAACGATCGAACTGATGCATACCGGCCTCGAACACACCCACCACGGTAAAACGTTTAAGCCGTGGCATAACCCCCACCGGCGTAACATTCGCCTGGGGTGTAATCACGGTTATTTTTTCGCCTTCAAACACACCCATGGCATTGGCCAGCTCGCGGCCCAGAATAATACCGAACTGACCCGGCTGCAGATCTGTCAGTGTGCCCGACACCATCTTGGTGTCGATATCGGACACGCGGGGCTCGAGTTTGGGATACACGCCGCGAATAATCGCGCCACTCACCCGACTGCGGTTGCTTAACATGGCTTCGTTCTGGGTAAAGGGGGCGGTATTAATCACACTGCGATGTGCCCGCACCCGACGTTCGATGCTCTGCCAGTCCGACAGAGTTCCATCCTGACCGGTAACCGTGGCATGGGCGGTCATACCCAGAGTACGTTCACGTAACTCCTTGCCAAAGCCATTCATAACCGACAGCACCACAATCAACGCCGCCACGCCGAGGGCGATGCCGATCATGGAAAGCAGTGCAATAAAGGAAACGAAGCCGTTACGGTGTTTGGCGCGGGTGTATCTGAGGCCAATAAAAAGCTCTTTGGGTCTAAACATGGTCCAGGGGGTTCATATCGGTTAGGCGTTTCACGTTAGTTAAAGTTGTAGTGTTCGTCAGCTTCAGAGTACAACCGGTATGGCGTGGCTCAGGCGAATTTGCTGCGGGCTGATATCAGTGGCATACGCGATCACCTCGACCCCCTGCGCAACAGCCTGCCTGAGTAACTGGCCATAGTCTCTATCTATGGCGTCTTCCGGCTTCACAAGAGTAACATCAGTGCGCATGATTATAAACAGTAATACCGCGCGATAGCCCTGCTGCACCTGTTGCATCAACTCCCGCAGGTGTTTTTGCCCACGTTTTGTCACCGCATCGGGAAAACTGCCCACCCCCGGCTGCAGACTGAGAGTGACATGTTTGACTTCGACGTAGGCCGGTGGGCCTGCCTGCGGCTGATGTGGCTCACTGTGGCTGAGCAGGAAATCAATACGGCTTCGTTCATCGCCATAACGCACTTCAGACTGGCAGACATCATACTCAGCCAGTTCTGCTATTTTACCTTCAGCCAGTGCTTCGGCCACCAGTTTATTGGTGAGTGCGGTATTGATGCAGGCCAGCACACCGCTCGTCACTTCACTGGCCACCTCTACCAGTTGCCAGCTGTGAGGGTATTTGCGTCTGGCATTATCGGAGCGACTCAACCACACTCGGGCACCCGTGGGCGCACAACCGGTCATCGCTCCGGTATTGGCACAGTGGGCAGTCAGCTCGCGCCCATCCGGCAAACGGATATCCGCAAGAAACCGTTTGTAACGTTTGAGCAGGCGCCCTTCGAACAGGGGCGAATCAAACAGGGGGGAATCAAACTTCATCGCACTGCTCTACCACTCTGTCGCCCACTCTGTCGCCTGACCAGGCGATAGCCCAGCAATATCATCAATACCAGCAGCAATAACGCGGGTTGCAGATAATCCGCACGGGTCATCATAAAATAATGCAGCATGGCCAGCAGCGAAACCGGATACACCAGCCGATGCAGACGGCCCCAGTTTTTTTTCAGGCGCCGCATCATTTTATTGGTCGAGGTCAGTGCCAGTGGCAACAGCAGTAAGAAACAGATAAAGCCGATGGTAATGAATGGCCGTTTAATAATATCCTGCACGATCTCCGACCAGTCGAAAAACATTTCAAACCAGATATAACTGAAAAAATGCAGGCACACATAAAAAAACGCGAACAGTCCCAGCATGCGTCGATAGCTTATCAGTGAAGACAGCTTCAGCAGCTGTCGCGCCGGGGTAATTGCAAGCCCCAGCAGTAGAAAGTACAGCCCCCAGTCACCAAAACCACGGATCAGGGCTTCCACCGGATTGGGGCCAAGTTGCTGGGTAAAGGCCGCGTATAACAGGGAGATAAACGGATATAAACACAGCACAAATAACAACGGCTTGATGTATTTAGGCATCATCCATACGCTGAATGAAAATCTGGATGATATGGAATTGGATGTCATAAAAATGCAGTTAAAAAAATAATAAGCCACGCAGGGTGAATCAAGCAACGCAGATACACCGCCTTCCCGTACAAACCCGTCCAGTCTGCATATTGATTAATTTAAAAAGAAAACGCAAATGAACGCGAACAGCGCAAATAGACGCGATTAAAGATATTTATCTGTCAGCTTTTGCGTGCATTCGCGGTTTTCGCGTTGTTGGCGTTGATCTTTTAATAAACGATTATTTGTCTACCCACAGAGATGATTATCCATCCAGTTGAGACAAAGGACTAACAACTAACAACAAACGACTTTAGAAATATTTCTTTAAATCCATGCCCTTGTACAGATGCGCCACCTGTTCGGCATAGCCGTTAAACATCTGGGTGTCGATTTTCGGTTCCCAGAAATTGGCACCCAGTCTGCGCTCGGTCGCCTGACTCCAGCGCGGGTGATCCACCTGCGGATTCACATTAGAATAAAAACCGTACTCATGGGGTGCGGTGACATTCCAGGTAGACACAGGCTCGTGTTCGGTGAAGCTGATTTTTACAATCGACTTGATGCTTTTAAAACCGTATTTCCAGGGCACCAGCAAACGAATCGGCGCGCCATTCTGATTAGGCATTTCATGACCGTACAAACCCACTGCCATAAAACTCAACGGGTTCATCGCCTCGTCGATACGCAGGCCTTCGCGATAGGGCCAGTCGAGTACACGACGTTTCTGTCCCGGCATTCGTTCAGGATCATACAGGGTTTCGAAGGCGACATATTTTACACGTGAACTGGGCTCGAAGCGTTTCAACAAATCCGCCAGTGAAAAACCGATCCAGGGCACCACCATCGACCAGCCTTCAACACAGCGGAAACGGTAAATACGCTCTTCCAGCTGCGCCTTGCCGAGAATATCTTCCAGCGGATAGATACCGGTTTTCGCCGCCTCGCCCGCGACCTCTATCGACCAGGGGTCGGTGACAAATTGCTGTGCATTTTCAAACGGATCTTTTTTCGAGGTACCGAATTCGTAAAAATTATTGTAGGTGGTGGCATCGCGGAAGCTATTGAGTGATTCACCCTTGCCGTAAGGCGTTTTAATCACATCGCTGAAATCACTGGCATATTCACTACTGGCGGATGCCCTGGATGAAACCAGCCCACTGGCACATAAGGCGGTGGCAAACAGGCCGGACTGTTTGATAAATTCACGCCGGTTGAGAAAGTCTGCTTCCGGCGTGATCTCCGACGGTTTGATGGCCTGCCTGTTATTATGCTTTATAAGAATGCTCATCCTGCTATCCGCCTGTTTTGTTTATATGATGCACTGATATGGGCTTTTATAGTCGAATAGACTCGATCCGCCGGATGGAGTTCGATCTAATTCGCCCGGCTCAGGCCTCCTCCGCTTCACCACGCTTCCAGATACAGGCTTCACCTAGCTTGCCCAGCCGCTCCTGGTGCGCTTCCAGCTCTGCCACCGTGGCACGAATTACACTGAGCGGCGGACGGTTACTGTCGATACGGCGTACCGGACTGACCACGCCTTCGTGGGACTCACTGCCTTCCGCAGACAGTGCCAATGCTTCCTGTCCGCCGGTCATGCTCAGATACACTTCCGCCAGCAGCTCGGCATCCAGCAATGCACCGTGCAACTCGCGGCGGGCATTATTCACTTCATAGCGTTTACACAGTGCATCCAGATTATTCTTCTGTCCCGGGTGTTTCTTGCGTGCCATCACCAGGCTGTCGGTGATGCGGCAATGATCACTCATCTTGCCCCACACCGGATCCAGCATTGCCAGTTCATGATCAAGAAAACCGATATCGAAGGGTGCGTTATGAATCACCAGCTCGGCGCCGTTAACAAAGGCGATGAAATCTTCCGCAATATCAGCAAAACGGGGCTTATCCGCCAGAAACTCATTGCTGATACCGTGGACTTCATACGCACCCTCATCGATTTCGCGGTCGGGCTGAATATACTGGTGGTAGGTGTTGTCTGTCAGGCGGCGATTAATGATCTCGACACAGCCGATCTCAATAATCCGGTGCCCCTGCTTGGGTTCAAGACCGGTGGTTTCAGTATCCAGTACAATCTGTCGCATAAGTTCTTCTTTATTTCAGTGTTGGCACAAGTTTAAACCATTGTCAGCAATGGCTACAGTCCGCAAATGCACGCATAAAAAGAAAACGCACTAAAGTGCAGGAGCACTTTGAACGAGCGAATGCTCGACCCGAAGGGTGGAGCACAGGATGTGCGGAATAAATGAACGCGAATAAACGCAAATTCTTATAATGTAGGGTGCGATCAGGCGAAGCGGATCCACGTAAAAAGTCATTTGTCCTAAGTCATTCGTCATTGGTGAAACTCATGATCCGACTAAAGACGAACGACCAACGACTACAGACGTCAACTCCCCGCCAGCATCTGATCAATGCCCCGGTTGGCCAGTTCATCGGCCTTTTCATTGCCATCATGCCCGGAATGGCCTTTTACCCATTGCCACTCCACCTGATGTTCCAGCCGCGCTTTGTCGAGACGTTGCCATAAATCGACATTTTTCACCGGCTTTTTCGCCGCGGTTTTCCAGCCCCGCGCCTTCCAGTTATCCATCCACTCGGTAATGCCCTGCATCACGTATTTGGAGTCGGTGTAAATCACCGCCTCGCAGCGGCGATTCAGTGACTCCAGCGCCATAATGGCCGCCATCAGCTCCATGCGGTTATTGGTGGTTTCCGCCGCACCGCCGCACAGCTCCTTCTCATGATCGCCGTAGCGCATCCACACGCCCCAGCCACCGGGACCCGGATTACCGCGGCAGGCGCCATCGGTGTATAACTCGACTTTATTAGCTGACTTTTTCATAAGGCGCATAGTAACCGATCAGCTCGCAGTTTGAGAAATTAATCAAGCAAAATCGGGCAGGATGAATTACACTTGCTGGTCTACTAAACTTGCTAACCAAGAATTTAGATAAAGAAGCCAGGCCATTGTTTATTAAACCTATTTCACATCAGTTACCCGCCTTTTTCAAAGCCGTCGCCAGCACCCTGGGCATCGCCGTACTGGGCAGTTCACTACTCGCCTGTTCAGCCAGTATGGGCTACAGAACCGACTCACAGGATGCGGCAGAAACACCGCAACCGCAGCAGGCGGTAAAACCCGATGACGATCTGCTGTTTGCCATCAACCCCGAGGATTACCGCAGCGAGATCACCGATATCTGGCCTCGCCTGCGCGCCGGCTTCTCAATTGAAGACAGCACCGATAACCCGCGCCTGATTGCCGAATTAAACTGGTATGCCAGACACCAGAACTACCTCGACCGCGTGGTGGAGCGCGCCGAGCCGTTTCTGCACTTTATTCTGAACGAGGCGGAAAAACGCAACCTGCCCACCGAGCTGGTACTGCTGCCCGTGGTGGAAAGCGCCTATCAGGCCTTTGCCTACTCCCACGGCCGCGCTGCCGGCATCTGGCAGTTTATTCCCTCCACCGGCAAAATTTACGGCCTGAAACAGAACTGGTGGTATGACGGCCGCCGTGATATCTATGCCTCCACCATGGCGGCCTTCGATTATCTGGAAAGCCTGCAGCGTGAATTCAAGGGCGACTGGCTGCATGCACTGGCCGCCTATAACTCGGGCTCCGGTACCGTACGCCGTGCCATTCGTAACAATAAGAAACGCGGCAAACCCACCGACTTCTGGAATCTGGATCTGCCCAGAGAAACCCGCGCCTATGTGCCCAAACTGCTGGCACTGAAACGCCTGGTGGACACGCCTCAGGAATATGGCATTAGCCTTAACTGCGTGGCGGATATCCCCTACTTTGAAGTGGTGGATACAGAATCCCAGCTGGATCTGGCGATGGCCGCAGAAATGGCCGGGGTTGAACTGGACGAACTCTACAAGTTAAACCCTGCGTTTAACCACTGGGCAACCGATCCCTTTGGCCCGCATCGCCTGCTGATTCCGGTGAACCACGCAGATGTCTTTAAAACCAATCTGGCGATGATTCCCGAAGATGAGCGCATCAAATGGAAGCGACACCGTATCCGCGAAGGCGAAACCCTGAGCCATATTGCCGATCGCTATTCAGTATCCGTATCCAGCCTTAAACGCCACAATAATCTGCATTCACAAATTATCCGCGCCGGCCGCCATCTGGTGATTCCGGTCGCCAGCCGCAATCTGTCGGATTACAACCTCACCGCCTACCAGCGCAAAAAAACCCTGCAGAATATCAACCGTCAGGGACATAAGGTGACCCACATCGTACAACCAGGCGACACCTTCTGGGATCTGTCACGCAAATACAAAGTGAGTACACACAAGATTGCTCGCTGGAACGGCATGGCCGTCCGCGATCCATTACGCTCCGGACAGAAACTGGTGATCTGGACCAAATCCAGCCCCGGCCTGATCTCGACCTCAACCAGCCGAGGCCAGGCCAATACCATACAACGCATTTCATATCGGGTGCGTAATGGCGACTCACTCTACCTGATTGCCTCCAGATTCAAGGTCGCGGTAAACGACCTGAAACGCTGGAACCAGTTTACTGGAAAATACCTGCAGCCTGGGCAGATGCTGAAGCTGTATGTGGATGTTACCCGTCAGGCGGGTGAGAGTTAGCGCATTAGAATGTGTGACTTGCATCGTTTGGCTTGAACACTAAACATGTATTTGAGAGACGCGTAGGGTGGCATCAAGCGAAGCGGATCCACCGTTCTAAATTCAGAACTTACATACACGATAAAATTACCTGTGTTGTTTCGCCTTTCTGGCGACTCACTTCTTTATGAAAGCCATCCCTGGCTTTCACCCTTCGGGCCAGGCAAAGCCTGTTCTAAAACGCTCCAGGCGTTTTAGTGTCTTCAGCAACAGAAAAGTAAGCAAAAGAATGCCGCCCCGGCACACAAGCTTTTATTTTTAAACAGCAAAAATAAAAGTCCCTTCTTCACTCCCGATTTTTGTGGCTGCTGCGGATAAATTTGCCCGGAGCAAATTTGAACAGGCTTTGCCTGGCCCGAAGGGTGAGCATCAGGGATGATGCGAATAGCTCACGAATCATAAACAACATAATTCGCTCAGACATCCTCGCAGAACGCCCCACAAAAATCACTCGCTCATCAGCTTGTGCGAAGGGGAAACAGCTACATACCGAACGGTCAAATTGCTTTTCAAACGAAGGGCTTGCGACAACCTTCCCTGTCACTTGCCGAAAATGCTTTCTACATAGGGGTAAAATCACAGGACGTGATTTTGAGTGATGATGTGCCTGGACGGCACTCCAGCACGACCCAGCAACGAAGACAATGTCATCAATTAACTTAGTTAAACTCAAATAGTTTCTCGAAGCATTTTCGGGAACCCGCGTTTTTTGCGGGCAAGTGACCGGGAACGGCACTATTCCGGGCGTCCTGCCCTCCAGCCTTCGGCCCAAGCAGAGCTTGTTTAAATTTGATCCAGTCAAATTTATTTCTTGCTTACTTCTTTTCTGCTGAAGGCACTAAAACGCCTGGAGCGTTTTAGAACAGGCTTTGCCTGGCCCGAAGGGTGAAAGCCAGGGATGGCTTTCATAAAGAAGTCAGTCGCCAGAAAGGCGAAACAACACAGTTCAGGATTTCGTGAAGATTGAATTTGATTATTTCATTGAGGCTAATTGCAACAGAGTGCTTGTAAATCGCACTCTACAGAACAGAAAACCATTTTTTATCATCGACACCCAAACCAGTATTAAAAATCCCCAATCGCTGCCCGCTGCATAATCTGCGTAATCGTATCCCGCACTTTTATAATTTCATTTTTCAATGCCGGTGGAATCGATTTGCCACCATGAATCAGCAAATCCAGATCCAGGGTATACATCCACAATTCACCCTGGGCATTTTCCACCACTGAAATGCGGCAGGGCAGAAAACTGGAAATCGCATCGTTGTAATTCAGAATACTGGCAGCGGTCATGGCGTTACACAGCTGATAAATTTTCACATGGCGATAGGCATTACCGGAGAGCATTTCCACCTGTTCAGAGAGAAACATCTCACCCACATTTTTGATATTCAGTTCGCTGGCAATGCTTTTAATTGAATGATCCAGATCCGCCGTACTCACCCCCTGCAGCACTCTGACCCTGTACACCATGGCATCGATCGCCGAGCCCGAATGGTAGGCTTTTTTGATAAAGCTGGTGTAGATGTCCACCGCCCGCTCATCAAAACGTTCGATGTCATTGATCACCGACTGGATCTTCAGTGCCAACACCAGCAGCAGCACTAAGCTCAGCAGGCCGATTACCGCCAGCACATTACGCAGCACACTCATTTAGTGATGCCACCTTCGGTGAGTCTGGCAGGATCCAGCAGCGCCTGTAACTCATCCCGGGAGAGCTCGGTCATTTCTTCTGCCACCTCCAGTACCGCACGGCCTTCGGCGTAGGCGGTTTTGGCAATTGTAGCCCCCAGCTCGTAACCGATTACCGGATTCAGTGCAGTCACCAGAATCGGGTTTTTACCCAGCGCGCGTTCGATATTCTGCTGATTCACGCTAAAGCCGTCGATGGCTTTTTCCGCCAGCACCTGTGCGCCATTGGCGAGTATTTCCAGGCTCTGCAGCAGGTTGTAAGCAATCACCGGCAGCATGACATTCAGCTGGAAATTGCCCGACTGGCCGCCGATGGTAATGGTGGCATCATTGCCAATCACCTGCGCGCACACCATCGCCATGGATTCCGGAATCACCGGATTAACCTTGCCCGGCATAATACTGCTGCCCGGCTGTAGTGCGGGCAGCGCGATTTCACCCAGCCCCGCCAGTGGGCCGGAATTCATCCAGCGCAGGTCATTGGAAATTTTCATCAGGCTCACGGCCACGGTTTTTAACTGCCCGCTCAGCTCTACCGCAGCATCCTGTGTGCTCAGGCCTTCAAACTTGTCCGCATTGCTGCTGAACGCATGGCCGGTCTGCTTACTGATCTGCCTGGCAAAACGCTGTGCGAATTCCGGGTGCGCATTGATGCCGGTGCCCACGGCCGTGCCCCCCTGCACCAGCGCCGAAATGCGTGGCAGGCAGTCATTCAGACGCTCGATACCCAGCCCGATCTGTGCTGACCAGCCGCCCAGCTCCTGCCCCAGACTGACCGGCATGGCATCCATTAGATGGGTGCGACCGGTCTTGATCACCTGTTTCAGCTCCAGCGCACGCAGATCGATGCTCTGCTTGAGCTGGTTCAGGGCCGGTAACAGGTGATTCACCAGCTGCAGGCTGGCGCTGACATGGATCACCGTGGGAATCACATCATTCGAGCTCTGCCCCATATTGACGTGGTCGTTGGGGTGAATAGCCAGTCCCGACACCTCGCTGGCCAGACGCGCAATCACCTCGTTGGCATTCATATTGGTGCTGGTGCCAGAACCGGTCTGGAATATATCGATCGGGAACTGCGCATCAAACTCACCATCGCTGACCCGCTTCGCCGCGGCAATAATCGCCTCTGCCTGATCCCCGGGCATCTCTCCCAGATCACAGTTAACCTGGGCACAGGCCGCCTTGACCTGCCCCAGCGCCTGAATAAAGCCCCGCGGCACCACCAGCCCACTCACCGGAAAGTTATTGATCGCGCGCTGTGTCTGCGCCCCGTAAAGGGCATTGGCAGGCACCTGTAGCTCGCCCATGCTGTCTTTCTCGATGCGAAATTCGCTCATATTAACTCCCGTAATCAATGGCCGTCATAAAATAACGGCTGTGCCGTTGGCTCAAGTTCCGCTGTGACTGTATAATTGCCCGGCTTACGCCTGCGGTTTATGCCGCCTGAACGGCAAATGGCCGCAGCGGGCATAATCCAGGGTACCTCTGAATAATGATGACACACCTGTAAGCCCCGAAGGGCGAGGCCTGAAGCGCACATCTACGGTGTTGTGCTTCTTGTGAAGGGCTGGGCCATTCACTGCGAAGCACGCCTTGTAGCTGTACGCTTCAGGTCTCGCAGAGACATATCAGCATTGTTCAGAGGTACCCTGGCGCGGATTTTACCCGATTTAGCCGACGATTTTTCCTATATAAAGACGATAAAGACTGAATTTTATGCAACTCACTGAACTCACCGCAATTTCTCCGGTTGATGGCCGCTATGGCAGCAAGACCACCGAATACCAGCCTATCTTTAGCGAATACGGTTTGATTCGCCATCGTGTACTGGTGGAAATCCGCTGGCTCAAGGCACTGGCCAATGAAGCCGCCATTGCTGAAGTGCCGGCACTGAGTGACGAGGCCAGTAAGCTGCTGGACAGCATCGAAACCGGCTTCAGTGTGGAAGATGCACAGCGGGTTAAGGAGATCGAACGCACCACTAACCACGATGTAAAAGCGGTTGAGTATTTCCTCAAGGAGAAGATCGCCGCTAATGCCGAGCTGAAAGCGGTCTCCGAGTTCATTCATTTTGCCTGCACCTCGGAAGACATTAATAACCTGTCCCATGCGCTGATGTTAAAGGAAGGGCGTGATCAGGTGCTGCTGAAGCAGATGGATGCGGTAATCGAAAAGATGAAAGCACTGGCGCTGGAATATGCCGAGCAGCCTATGCTGAGTAAAACCCACGGCCAGCCCGCCTCACCCACCACCATGGGCAAGGAACTGGCAAATGTGGTGTACCGTTTACAGAAACAGCGTGATACAGCCGCTGAAGTAGAGTTACTGGGCAAGGCCAATGGCGCGGTGGGTAACTACAACGCACACCTTTCTGCCTACCCGGATTTAGACTGGGTGCGTTTCTCGCAGAACTTTATTGAATCACTGGGTATTGATTTTAACCCCTACACCATTCAGATCGAGCCACATGACTATATGGCGGAACTGTTTGATGCGATCTCGCGTTTCAATACCATTCTGATTGATATCAGCCGTGACATCTGGGGCTATATCTCGGTGGGCTACTTCAAACAGAAAACCGTGGCGGGCGAGATTGGTTCTTCCACCATGCCGCACAAGGTCAACCCCATCGACTTTGAAAATGCCGAAGGTAATCTGGGTATTGCCAATGCACTGTTTGGCCACCTCAGTATGAAGCTGCCGATTTCCCGCTGGCAGCGCGACCTCACCGACTCCACCGTGTTACGTACACTGGGTGTGGGCTTTGCGCACTCCAGCATTGCCTATAACTCAATGCTGCGCGGCCTGAACAAACTGGAATTAAATCCCGCCGCGCTTGAAGCAGAACTGGATACCAACTGGGAAGTACTGGCAGAACCGATTCAAACTGTGATGCGTCGTTACGGCATCGAAAAACCCTATGAAAAACTCAAGGAACTGACCCGCGGTAAAAAAGTGAACCAGCAGATCATGCGCAAGTTTGTCGAAAACCTCGACATGCCGCAGGAAGGCAAGGATCTGTTAATTGATATGACACCGATGAATTACATCGGCAATGCGGTGGAACAGGCTCGAAAGATTTAAAACACAATCTATTTCCGTAGGCAGGAACAACGTAATCGCCACGCTCGTTCCCACGCACCTGCGTGGGAACCAGAAAATGGCAACGGGCAATTATTTATTCAGGTGATGTGCTTAAATGGCGTTGCGGATCCTGCCGACCATGAAGTACTCGAATGATTTCGATTAGGCCTGGTATTACACGGTAAAAGACGATATGACTCTGGATTGTAAGGCTTCTTGTATTCAGCAGGAGTTCCGAACGTTCCACGCCCATTAAAGGCTGATCAATGAGCATCCAGAATTGGTCCTTTATAGCGGCCAGGTAATTATCCGACTGCGTTTTCCCCCAGTGACTAAGCCCAAATTGATAAATGTCTGTTAAATCATCTTTTGCGGCAGGAGCAATGAATAATTTATAGTCAGGCATAATGTATCAGCGCTTAATGTCGTCAAACAGCGAATCCAGTGCGGCTCGTGACTCAATAGCAATGCCTTCACCTCGATCCAGCTGATCAATACCTGCTTTCAGTTGCTCGCGCAGACGTGCAAGCTTAATTTCCTGTATCCAGTCTTCGTGGGTATCCATAAAACGCAGTGCTTCTCGGATAACCTCGCTGGCATTGTTATACAAACCGCTTTCAACTTTGGCTTTAACGCGAGTTTCCAGTTCAGGTGTCAGTGATATATGCATGATGATCTCCAGAAACAGATATTTCTATAAGTGATGCTAGTCATATATACAAAGATTGTCAATCTTTGTATATATGACTGAAAACAGTTTTCCGACACCGAGTAATGACTAAGGAACCTCTGAAAAACTCAGAGGTTCCGCGGCACAGGGATGTGTCGCCATTTTTAATAACTGCTAAGTTATTGAAAATGAAAAACAAATCAAAATCACATTTTGATTTGTTTTTGCTCTGATCATTGCTCGTCTCATCCATGAGACTCACCCCTTTGGGGCTAATGCTATCATTCGCTCCAGGCGAATGATTCACGGATGAATTATTCAGAGCTTCCCTATATGTCCCTGACTTAATAGATGACTGGCATGCTGGAAATCAGACACTTGCGTCGGCGCTTGATCCACCCTGTCTGAGCATGTAATGTATGCTAAACAACAACGCACCAACCTCCCCCATCAACCCCATCTGTGAAGCGTCAAAAACCATGCATCCAACCACCAATCCACTGGGTGACCTGTCTGTCGAAGGCTTTTTAAAACACTACTGGCAAAAAAAACCACTGGTTGTGCGCAATGCCTTCCCCAACTTCCAGTGCCCGATCAGCGCCGACGAACTGGCCGGCCTTGCCTGCGAAGAAGAAGTGAATTCACGCATTATCATGGAAAAACACGGTAAGCACCCATGGCAACCCATCTTCGGGCCAATGGATGAAAACACCTTTGCCGAGCTGCCGAAAACCCACTGGACACTGGCAATTAACGATCTGGAAAAAGTCATTCCCGAGCTGGCCTGGTTACCAGACTGCTTTCGTTTTATTCCCGACTGGCGCTTTGATGATTTAATGTCAAGCTATGCCGCTGATCAGGGTTCCGTCGGCCCGCACTTTGATCTTTACGATGTATTTATTATTCAGGGCACCGGCAAACGCCGCTGGCAGATCAGTCACACCGAGGTAACAGAAGACAACCAGGTGGCCGATACCCCGTTGCGCATCCAGAAAGACTTTAACGCAGAACAGGAATGGATACTCGAACCCGGTGATATGATTTATATTCCACCCAATGTATCGCATCATGGTGTATCGCTAGGTGAGAGTATCAGTTTTTCAGTGGGCTATCGTGCAGTGAGCCATGCCGATTTACTCAATGATTTTATCGAGCACATCAGTCATAACCTGTCACCCAAACTCACCTATCAGGATGCAGACCTTGCCCCGCAGGCACATTCTGCCGAAATCACCGACCATGCGATCATCCGCGTGAGGCATATTTTTGAACAGTACCTTAAAGCGGATCACCCGGAGTTAGCTCGCTGGTTCGGGCGTTATATGAGTGACCCCAAAAGCGAGCACCGGGAACAGCCCGACGAACCCATGCTGGACATGGACGAACTGCTTGCAGAGATGCAATATGGCACACGACTCTACCGTCATCCAGCCAGCCGTTTTGCCTACAGCCTGACAGAGCCGCACTGTCTGTTGTTTATAGATGGTGAGGATTATCAGGTGACACAGGCCTTTGCCGAACGACTGTGTGAGCAACGCCAGATCAGCATCGATTTACTGCAGGCCGCAGACCATGATGAACAACGGCTGCTGCTCGAACTGTACAACCAGGGCAGTCTTTATTTAGACGAGTAATTATGCAATATCATATAAAATTGACCGACTGGGCCAACGACGCGGAGCGCCTCGGCGACATCCGTCGCACAGTATTTATCGAAGAACAGAAAGTACCGGAAAACCTGGAATGGGATGAGTCTGATGACGACTGTACCCACGTACTGGTGACAGACAATAACAACAAACCGCTCGCCACTGCGCGCATAGCGAGCAATGGCCACATTGGCCGCATGTCGGTACTCAAAGCGTATCGTAAATACGGCATAGGCTCGGCCATGATCAAAAAACTGGTCGAGTATGCGCGTTCGCAACAGCTGGCACGGTTGACACTGCATGCCCAGGTAACCGCCATGCCCTTCTATGCCAGACACGGCTTTGTGGAAACCTCAGATGAATTTATGGATGCCGGCATCCCACACAAAGCCATGCAGCTTCAACTATAATGAATAAACAACCGATGACAAAAGACTAAAGACCCAATGTTCAACGACTACGACTAACGACTGTATCAATGGCCATCATCGACTTTACAAACTTCGAGCGCCAGGGAAATAGCGACAATGATCTTCGACTGGAATCAGCCGACGAGATCACCCAGTCAGTGCTGCAACAGACCGCAAACACCCTGCAGACCATAAAAATATTCAGCCACGATCTTGAAAAAGACATCTACAATAACGATGCCTTCAGAACCGCGCTACTCAAACTCGCACAGGGTAACCGACACGCAAGGGTTCAGATACTGGTCAACGACATCAGCACCGCGCTGCACGAAGGTCACAAACTGATTGGCCTGGCACAACAGATTTCTTCAGTACTCACCATCAAAGACACCCCGATGGATTACCAGGGGCTCAATGTTTCGTTCATTCTGTTCGACAAGGACGGCTTTATATTCAAGCCGGACAGAAGCATCAATATGGCGATACAGTCAAACTGCAAAAGCCGCGCAAACAAACTGACTGATTTTTTCAACACAGCCCGGGAGTACGCCGAACAGAATCCGCATACCCGTCGATTAAGCATTTAAATAGAAGTCTGGTGAATCCGCTGACGCTTGATACCGCCCTACAAAAGCACCCCACCACCGTAGTAGTTCGGGGTCAGAGTAGTTCGGGGTCAGAGTAACAACTCTGAGTTAGTTCGGGGTCAGAGTAACAACTCTGTAAGTAGTCTTGATCCAGCTTACGTTGAGCATCGTCCTGGGAGTTGTTACTCTGACCCCGAACTCTCCGAACTCTATGACTAGTTAATTATCTGACAAAATATATCAGATTATTCTGACAGAACATTGCTGAATATTCCTATATACGCCCAAAGCAACATGACACATACTGCTAACCAGATTGGTACAGGGAGTACCGATATGAGCATTCAACTGCTCTGGCTCAGGGAAGAAAAAACCAGCTGTCAGGGATGACATAAAACCGGCCAATGGATGGCCGGTTTTTTTTGCCTCAAACTCAATTCAGGGTCAGAGTAACAACTCACTGTCAGCAATACTGGCTCAGCCTGCTGTTGATGCCACCCTGCGAGTGCTTTGCCCAATCAAATGCCAACCAATAAGGTCTCAAGGAAGAGTACATGGCCCGACTACCTCGTATATGCCCACCGGGCATACCTCAACACATCATTCAACGTGGTAACAACCGGCAGGTCTGCTTTGTCGATAACGCAGATTTCGCTGCCTACTCAAACTGGTTGTATGAAGCGTCGCAGGCATGTGGCGTGGCTATACATGCCTGGGTATTCATGACCAATCATATTCATTTACTGGTTACACCCCGCACTGAAGCAGGTATTTCGCGCATGATGCAGACACTGGGACGTCGCTATGTCAGATATTTCAATAATACTCACAAACGCACAGGCACGCTGTGGGAAGGTCGATTCAAATCTTGTCTGGTTGAAACTGAAAGATATTTCATGACCTGTCAGCAATATATCGAAATGAATCCGGTGCGAGCCGGCATGGTGAATACACCGGATGAGTATCACTGGTCCAGTTATAAAACCAATGCCCATGGCCTTGCCACTAAACTCTGTACACCTCACAAAAACTACCTTCAACTGGCACAGACCGATACAGAACGCCAGGCAGCTTATCGCCAGCTGTTTAGTGCAGCCATTGCAGATGAGAAACTTGAGGCGATTCGCTGTGCAGTAAACAAGGGACTGGCCTTTGGCAGCGAGCGTTTCAAGGATGAAATCGAGCTGTTGACGGGGAAACGCATGCGCCCAGGCAGGCGCGGGCCAAGTCGGGGAGAGTTGTTACTCTGACCCCGAACTACCGAACTAAACCTGCAGGATATGGCCTCGAATCAGAACCCACCGTTCACACACGCAAATATTGACATAGGCACCGTTTTGACGTACATTTTAGTAAATAGGGTGACAGACAGATATCATGAAAGCAGAGACAGACATTAAAGACGAGCGCATAAACCTGCGCCTGAAGCAGAACGCAAAGCTAATGTTAGAGCGTGCTGCCAGTTTTGAAGGCCAGACAATCAGTAAATTCGTCCTGGCAAGCGCCCTCGCTCGGGCTGAGAAAACCATTCAGGCACATGAGGCTATGAGTCTTAATGCGGAAGATTCTGAAGCATTTTTCAATGCATTAGCCACACATGTTCAATTTAATGAAAAACTTTCAGCAGCATTTCAAGAACATGATGAACGCATAACCTGCAAATGACCGACTACCCCAGGCTGGTCATTTACCCTCTGAATAAAACCCACCAACGATCTGAATTTTCATCTGGTAATGAACAGTTAGATATCTACCTGAAAAAACGAGCCACACAGGATATTAAAAGACGTATCAGCCATGTTTTCGTTGCAACAACTCCTGAGTCGCCAACAAAAATCGTAGGATACTACTCACTAAGCTCTCTCTCCATAGAACTGAATCAATTAACTGAAGATACAAAACGAAAATTACCACGCCACCCCATTCCTGCTGCATTAATTGGTCGGTTAGCCGTTAGCCAAAATGCACAAGGAATGGGCATAGGCAAAATGCTACTCGCCGACGCAATCAAACGCACTCTGGCTGTTAGTAATGAAATTGCTATTTACGCCATGGTGGTCGATGCCATAGATGAATCAGCCGAAAGCTTCTATCGTCAGTATGGTTTTTTATCACTTGCGGCAGAAAGAAGACTCTACTTACCTCTAAAATCTATTTAGTAATTCTAATTCGGCTCCACTTCCACTTCACTCTGCCCAAACACCGCACCAGCACAGTAAACAAGTAGTTCGGCAGTTCGGGGTCAGAGTAACAACTCCCAGGACAATGCTCACAGTAAGCTTGGCCAAAACGACTGAGAGAGTTGTTACTGAGCCCGAACTCTAACTGAGAGAGTTGTTGGTCTGACCCCGAACTCTATTAACTGGCATAATCTATCAGACAATTCTGACAAGACATTACTGAATATTCCTATATACGCTACAAACAACATAACGCACACTAGCAGCCAGATTGGTACAGGGAGTACCGATATGAGCAAGCTACTGCTCTGGCTCAGGCAGGGAAGAAAAAATCAGCCGTCAGGGATGACATAAAATCGGCCAATGGATGGCCGGTTTTTTTTGCCTCAAACTCAATTCAGGGTCAGAGTAACAACTCACTATCAGCAATACTGGCTCAGCCTGCTGTTGATGCCACCCTGCGAGTGCTTTGCCCAATCAAATGCCAACCAATAAGGTCTCAAGGAAGAGTACATGGCTCGACTACCTCGTATATGCCCGCCGGGCATACCTCAACACATCATTCAACGTGGGAACAACCGCCAGACCTGCTTTGTCGATAACGCAGATTTCGCTGCTTACTCAAACTGGCTGTATGAAGCGTCGCAGGCATGTGGTGTGGCTATACATGCCTGGGTATTCATGACCAATCATATTCATTTGCTGGTTACGCCCCGTACTGAAGCAGGTATTTCGCGCATGATGCAGACACTAGGACGTCGCTATGTCAGATATTTCAATAATACTCACAAACGCACAGGCACGCTGTGGGAAGGTCGATTCAAATCATGCCTGGTTGGAACTGAACGATATTTCATGACCTGTCAGCAGTATATCGAGATGAATCCCGTGCGAGCCAGCATGGTGGATGCGCCGGATGAGTATCACTGGAGCAGTTATAAAACCAATGCGCATGGCCTTGCCACTAAACTCTGTACACCTCACAAAAGTTACCTTCAACTGGCACAGACCGATACAGAACGCCAGGCAGCTTATCGTCAGCTGTTTAGTGTAGCCATTACAGATGAGAAACTTGAGGCGATTCGCTGTGCAGTAAACAAGGGTCTGGCTTTTGGCAGCGAGCGTTTCAAGGATGAAATCGAGCTATTGACGGGGAAACGCATGCGCCCAGGCAGGCCCGGGCCAAATCGGGGAGAGTTGTTACTCTGACCCCGAATTATTAAGACATTGCAGATGAGAAACTTGAGGCGATTCGCTGTGCAGTAAACAAGCGACTGGCTTTTGGCAGCGAGCGTTTCAAGGATGAGATCGAGCTGTTGACGGAGAGACGTATGCGCCCATGCAGGCCCGGGCCAAATCGGGGAGAGTTGTTACTCTGACCCCGAACTACCGGGGAGAGTTGTTACTCTGACCCCGAACTATAAACTGGCTAATGAGACACTCAAATCTGCCATCGGAATTTCCCCACGTAGCACCAGTGGCAGGCTACAGCTCGCACGCTTTAACCTGGCAAATAAAATGCCGACTGAAGCCCTGCAGCAGGTTAATACAATACTGTCGAACAACCAGGATAACATAGATGCAATCAAACTAAAGTCGGAAATCCTGATGACATTGGGCCTGCACGAAGAACTCCCTGCCCTGCTTAACAGGTTAAAAAAACTTGCACCAGCGAGCCCTGAAGGCTGGTTTCGCATGGGGCGTTTTTACATATTGAATAATCAGCCTCTACTGGCCAGTGAGGAACTGGAAACAGCCTGGATAAAAGCGCCACAAGCCCTTGACCTGCTGGCTGAACTGACCGATCTTGAAATCAGACTGGGTAAACTTGATGTCGCAAAATCAAGACTGTACAGTCTCCTCGCAGAAAATCCACAACATCCCGAAGCGCACAAATTTCTGGGGATGATCTACCTGGTCGAAAAATCCTATAAGCAGGCTGAAGCCGAGTTTATCGCACAACTGCAACATTCACCTGCAGAGCCGACAATCTATTTACAACTGGGTGAAATCAGTAAACTGAAAGGCAACCTGGCCGGGGCAGAAAACTATTACCGGAAAGGCATTCAGATATCCAGGGACAATATTCAACTTCAATTTGCCCTGGCAGATATTTATGAACGAAAAATGCTTTATGCTGATGCCGCGGGTTTATATCGGGCTATTTTAGACCAGGAACCTGCTAATCTGGTTGCCGCCAATAATCTGGCCATCATCTACGCTGATCACTACGCCTCAACAGAAAAGCTTATGGAAGCAAGAGATCTGCTGGAGAAATTCAGGCGATCTGGACACCCTGCCATTATCGACACCCTTGGCTGGGTCTATCATAAGCTCGACAGATCAAATGATTCAATTCCTTTGCTGCAATATGCCATCAATAAATCACCAAATAATCCCACATTCAACTATCATCTGGGTAGTGCATACGCAGTGGCAGGTAATGTTTCACTTGCAAAAAAGCATCTTCAATCTGCTTTATCTCACGAAAATTTTAACAATAAAGCCCATGCGAGGAAAATACTTAATGAGTTAATACAATAATAAATATCACAGATTTGACCTTGCGCTTACTGGCCATGACAGCGTTTATACTTTTTACCTGAGCCACAGTAGCATGGATCATTTCTACCTATTTTAGCTACCGGTGCTTCCGACTTCTGCGCAGTGGAAGCAGCAGCTTTTGGATCTCTAAACTTCTTTATTAATGGCTCGCAGTACTTAATAAGTTCAGGCGGGTAATGGGCATCTGTAATCGAATCCTTATCATAATGCGACATAGTCAAACCAATCACCGCTAGACGAGCCTCCAAAGGCAAAGATTGAACGGGTTGCAAACTGATACTATTATAACTTGGCTCATCTGCACGCTTTAAATAAGCCGCAATACTTATCCGCGGCCCTTCAGCCCATTCACTACTACTAGACCCCCAATGTAAAACATTTACATTCCAGGACATTATTGAACCCGCTTTAGCCGGTAATGCTCTTATAAATTGCACCCGATCTGACGGTACTTTTTGACACGATAAATTATAAGGCACATTTGGATCCCGATTCATAGGCAAAACATGCATACAAGAATTGGCTGTTGTTAAATCTGTTAGCGGTATCCAGACCGTCCCAAGTGCGGGTAACCCATTAGGCCGCACAAGCGGTGCACCAGCAAAATCACGATGCGGCCCAAAACCTGCTGCATCATTATTTGCAGGTATATGCCATGCCCATAAATTTGTAACAAGCCTGTAATTTTCGCCGAATATAGGCGTTAACGCCGGCTCAAGATCTCTGAACACCTGCCAAAACTCATCATAAACATAGACAAAAGCCGGTGGAAAACCCGCTTTCATCACTTCAAGCAGAGCTTTTGCCATTTTTTCAGTCTGTGATACTGGCAATAATTTATCCAGCTTAAAATACCCTTCTTGCTTCATCTGCCTCACATAACTATCTACATCATAATCGTTAGACTCTAGTACATGTGCTGACTTTGCAAATGGGTGAGTTGTTATTGTAAACTCAGGATTTATACCCAACCAGAACTCGGGGTTATCCAGCTTTGAAAGGATTTTCTTTGAGAAACTTTTGTTAACCTTCATATAATAAACCTAAAATCATAATTTTCTAATACAGCCGAAGGCTAGCGAAAGCACATATAGATATGCACCCACGTATTGTATATAAAAACCAAAACATCATAAATACATTAAAGGCTATTTGTCATGCTATTACATGCATTCTAGCTAATTAAGCACATCAAAATTCGTTTAGACATAAGTCATAAATAATAAAAAATAAAATACACAGATTACATGAATTTAGTTCACCTGGTATCTATACCTGCTATAGCGTTGATCGAACTATATTATAACTCTGTAATCACCTGTTATAAATATTGAATAACATATACCATGCCCTGTTAGAAAACCCTTACATAATGGCGTTACTACGAATTATATACGAAAAAAAACGGTGGTTGAAACTCAACCACCGTTTTTCAATACTACTTCCGGTCGTGTTCTAAATTAATATCTAGAATTGTAACCGAACCTCTAACTGTAGTTATTTATTATGCAGCTTTACGACGACGCGCAATACCTGCAAGGCCAATCAGACCTGAGCCAAACAACCAAACAGCTGCTGGAACAGGAACTTCTGATGTAGTCATATCGAAGTTTGCACTGAAACCACCGAATGGTCCATCAATCATGCCAGCACCCAACACACCATTGTTGTCCCAGTCTGTAGAAATGTATGATGTAGTTCCGTCACCGTTATCGATAACATCCCATACCATTACAACATCAATACCTGTTGTACCGCCCCATGCAAAGTCAATATTCGCACCTAACTGGCCTGCACCAACTGTAAAGGTGTAGTCACCACCGGAAACGCCTGGAGCCGGATCAACAGTACTTACAGTATATGTGCCTTCACCATAAAGTGTACCACCAGAAGTTGACCAGTTAACACCGAAGAAAGTATCTTCAGACGCCAGAGAAAAAGTACCCGCATCAACATCAATTTGGCCAGTAACAGCAGCCAGTACACCTGGTGCACCATCATTAGCATCCAGTTGACCGCCAACAGGGTTGTACATCGCGAATGTACCAGTCCAGTCTACTGGTGCAGCATTAGCCGCGCCAGACGCTAAAAGAAGAGCTGTTGCAATTGCAGTTTTTTTCATATTCGTTACTCCGAAAAAGTTTTAAACATTTTTAGTTATACATTTTGCATAATTTGCACTTGCAGCTAATGCAGAGCCTGTGCCAATTATATTATTTACAGCTATTTCAATAGTTTACATACAGCTATACAGGGATTCTCATATTGCGGCCATAAAACCACACGGAAACTGTAAAGCCTGCCTACACTTTGCTAATTATAGCACCCACAATTTCATGTTTTTACTAAATAAATTCAACAGGTTAGCTAATACAGCAATTCCATAACATGAAGAATAGGCGGCTTTGGTGAAGTTATAAAAAAACTGCGCAGATATTCACACTATCACTGCTTATAAATTTAATATTACGTTTATTTTCAATATGTTACAGTAGTGTAAAGTCTGTCAACAATCTCGACAAAACCCGGTCTAATATCCATAAGTACCCCGTAGCAGACGGCATTATTACTTACCACAGCACCTCAGATCATAACCACACTACTAATTAGCAGTGCATGTGTTAGCTCAAAACGGTAAAACAACACCAGCCACTGAACCCATGGTAGCCCTGACGAGGATAAATACACCTGCACAATCTATGATCGATGTGGCTTCCCGGGACGAGACAACCACTTAATAAGCCAGCCATCAATTAAGTCGAACATGACTCCCTTGTATCCATAATTAACTATCGAAAATTTTATTTACAACCTGCAAAAGATCCATACAGTAATTTTAATTCGGCGCAAGCTTATTTGATTATTTAAGTGACTACATGTGTCGCTGTTAAACTTCTAGACAACACTAAAGCTATTGTGGCACTTCATACAAATATTAGATTTTTCTAATATTTTAGTGCTTTCTTGACAAGTAATTTAATACTGTATCTAATCAGTTCCACAAAAATGAAAGTAAGTAGATTGTAATTTTTAAAGTGGATTTTTTTCATACTGTTTAATTGCCAGCCGTAAATTAAACACTGTGTCATAAGCAATCAGCCAGTCAATCATGCCTTCCCTCGACCGGCTCCGCACACTGAAAAATCGCACACATCTACCTGCAAATGTTAAATACAATTATATCAGGGGAGCAATCCTATAATGAAAGTCACTAAAAAACGCTTAATCGCATCAGCTGTTATTGCTGCGCTTGCGACACCCATGGTCGCCCAGGCTACCAATGGCTATTTCCTTATTGGTTATGGAACAAAAGCACGTGGTATGGCAGGCGCGGGTGTTGCCTATCCACAAGATGGTCTGGCTGCGGCATATAATCCAGCAGGCATGATCGAAGTGGGTGAACGCTTCGATATTGGCGGTGATTTATTCATGCCAGAGCGGGCCGTATATCACAACAGCGCCTTCATGCCCGCTGATGTCAAGAGTACAGGTGACTATTTCCCAATTCCTGCCATGGGTGGAACATGGAAAATCAACGATGAAATGGCCTGGGGCTTTGCATTGATCGGTGCTGGCATGGGGACTGACTATGACCAGTGCCGACCCGGCAATACTCTATTCTGCGTTATTCCCGATGCTGCCAACCAGGCAGGCGTACGTCTGATGCAAATGCAAATTTTGCCCAGTATCGCCTATAAATTGAATGAACAGCATACCGTAGGTGCGTCTCTCGCAATTGGTGTGCAAACCTTCCGTGCCGAAGGCCTGGAAGGCTTCGGTAATATTGGTTATGCAACCTTTGATGCAGCCGCCGGTGAACAAGCCGGTGATTATTTCACTGGCGAAGGCTGGGACTGGTCTTATGGCATGGGCATCCGTCTGGGCTGGCTGGGAAAATTCATGAATGGTGATTTAACCTTGGGCGCTAACTATTCATCAAAAGTCTATATGAGCGAATTCGAGAATTATCGTAATCTATTCGCCGAAAAAGGCGACTTCGATATACCACCAATTATCAGTGTAGGTCTAGCATACAAACTCACACCAGAAGTCAACGTTGTGTTTGATATTCAGCAGGTTCAGTACACCAAAGTGGCATCTGTTGCAAACCCAGGTCCTGTGCCAGAAGATCCGGATCAGCTATTCCCAACCGGTTACAGCTTCCTGGGCCTTGATAACGGCATGGGTTTTGGCTGGGAAGATCAGACTGTATACAAGCTGGGGGCCGATTATGTGTATAACGAAAAGATCACCCTGCGTGGCGGCTGGAACTATGGTAAATCGCCCGTTCAGGATGACCAGATTCTGTTCAACTTCCTTGCACCAGCCACCGTTGAGCACCACCTGACATTAGGCGCAAGCTATCAGTACAGCAAGGAAATTGAAATGAGCGTCAGTTTTATGCGTGCATTCAAGAACACCATTACTGGCAAAACTCCTTTTTATCCAACAGGTGTGAACAATTACTCAGAGCTGACGCAAGATAATGCAGCAATCACTATGTCACAAACCGCAATTGGTTTTGGTATTGGTTTCAAATTTTAATGAACCATGGTGATTATTAAAAATATTTCCGGAGCGACCGAATAATGAATAAATCCTTACTTAATAAAAAAATGATAACTGGTGCAATTGCACTTTTGTTATTACCTGTATACACACATGCTGAATCACTGGAAGCAGTGTTTCCAATGTATGACCCAGGAAACGACGTGATCAATACAGATACAACAGTTGTCGGCAGCATTGATTTATCTGCAATCAATAGCGGCATGATAGTAGATGGCACCACACCATGGGCAGTTTCTTCATCACAATTATTCTTTGGGATTAACTGGATTGCATATAATGGAGTCATGTACGGCCCCGGCACACATTCACTTAGTCTTGTTGACTCAGCACCCTGCCCTACTGGTGTGTATACAAGTTGCGCAACATCAGCGACAGCTGAATCCATCACTGTGGGCGCAAATCAGGTTGCCGGCCATATCAAATTTGCCTGGGGTTCAACCGGCGGTATCGATGTGGTAAACCTTTGGAATATCAGTTATAGCAGAACTGGTGTCGCTACCTTTACTAATACTGATTTAGATGGTGACTCAGCTCCCGGCTGGGGCATGCAAGATGGTCCATTTTTTGGATTTGAAGCGGTCTTTAATCTCACTGTAGAGCCAGGCATTTCAGGTATAAATATAACTACATCACAGGCTGGAAATGATACATCATTTTTGTTGGATACTGCTAATATAGTAATTAATTCTGGACACACTGGAGCTGCAAATTACGAATGGAACCTAAACTCTGATTCAGCAATTACTAGTGCCGCAACAACCGCCTTAACTGGGGCTGGAGCAAACACCTTAACTATCAATCCGACGGGACTTAGTGGCCCCTACACAGTCAGTGTAAATATAACTGATGGAGGCGGTAATGTCGTGCGCGCCGACCATGGCATTACTATTACGCCATTTACCATGCCAGCAGGTGACTCTGATGGTGATGAGACACCAAATGCATCAGAGTCAACAAATGATACAGATGGTGATGGCATACCTGATTATCTGGATCACAGCGGCTATCCAATGGACACAACACTACAGACAGCCGTGACTGATGGCACAAATAGTAGCGTAATGGTTACAAGCGCGGGAACTATAAGACTCGGTGCAACTGCTCTACAAAAAAGCTTCAATAACATCACGCTTGACAATACCTCTACAGCATTTGGTCCATTACTGGCCACAACAGACATGTCAGCAGATATAACAGAATCCAGTTGCGTAGGTGGCTGTTTTGACTTTGAGGTTACAGGTATAACACCAGCAGGAAGCAGTGTTCAGGTTACCATTCCTCTAGATGTCGCTATTCCTCAAAACCCTGTTTATCGTAAATTTGATACAATTGCCAGTGAATGGGTTGGATATGAACTGGATGATAATAACAGTATTGCCTCTGCACCTGCTTTGTCGTCAGGACCAACTACCTGCCCAGCGCCCGGTGCTGCTGCATACACCAGCGGCCTGACTGAAGGGCATTTCTGTGTCCAGTTAACCATTCAGGATAACGGTCCTAATGATGCTGATTCGACTGATGGCACAATTGCTGATCCAGGCGGGGTTGCATCAACAGATCAGTTCAATACTAAAAATGTTGGTAAGGTTGATGCTGTCGGCGGTGGCTGGTGGTTCCTGATGGGCATTCCTGCCCTGATTGGCTTACGTCGATTTGCAAATAGCAAATAAACGAACGCCATCTAGTAATAGAAAAGGCATAGCGAAAGCTATGCCTTTTTTGTTTGTGTGGCACTTAACACCGATGATCAATAGACTTTTCAAGGTTCAGGGCACCTCTGAATAATTCATTCCTGAATTATCAGAGCAAAGACAAATCAAAATCGCATTTTGATTTGTCTTTCAGGTGGCCCCAGTAACCACACAACCGAATTGCAGCTAAAAGCGGGCTAGCAAAGTCACGCCTACCGTAATCTAAAAAATCACGTTCATTTATTCCGTACATCCTGTGCTCCACCCTTCGGGCCGTGCATCCGCTCGATCAAAGTGCTCCTGCACTTTAGTGCGTGCATTGGCGGACTTGAATGGGAATAGGTGAATCCACTTTGTTTGATCCACCCAACGGAAAAATCGCATGCCTTGTAGGGTGGCATCAAGCGCAGCGGATCCACCGCATGTAGCAACGCACCAGCAACGATTAAAAATACTCGCACTGCTCAATAAGTGAAATTCAATAAACAGACCGTTTAATCGGTTGTAATACTCAGCTTCTGCATCAAATCATACAAAGTAGGGCGACTGACCCCCAGCAGTTCAGCTGCGGGAGAGATTTTGCCATTGGTTTGTTTTAAGGCTTTTGTAATCACCGCACGTTCGGCGGTTTCACGGACTTCACGCAGATTGAATGTATCCGGTGAGCCATCGCCATCCTCTCTTTGCTTCAGCTCCAGGTCTTCTGCGGTTATGTGCTTGCCGTCGGCCATGATCACCGCGCGCTTGATACGATTTTTCAGTTCACGCACATTGCCCGGCCAGTCGTGAGCTTCTATCGCTGCCAGTGCCTCTTTAGTAAAGCCTTTGAGCTTTTTACCCTGCTCGGTGTTGATCTGTTCGAAAAATGCCTTGGCCAGCAACAGCTTGTCGCCTTCGCGGTCTCTTAGTGGCGGGATGTTTATGGGAATTTCATTGATGCGGTAATAGAGGTCTTCGCGGAACTCGCCGAGTTTGATTTTTTCTTCCAGGTTCTGGTGGGTGGCGCAGATGACCCGTACATTTACCGGAATTTCTTCACGGCCGCCGATACGTTCCACTACCCGCTCCTGTAAGAAGCGCAACAACTTGGCCTGTAACGGCATGGGTAATTCGCCCATTTCATCGAGAAACAGCGTACCACCCTCGGCATATTCAATTTTACCCGGCGAGGATTTGGTGGCACCGGTAAACGCACCCTTTTCGTAACCGAACAGTTCACTTTCCAGCAGGTTTTCCGGAATCGCCGCACAGTTAATCGCCACGAAACGCCCGGTAATTGACGGATTTTTGCCGTGTAGCGCACGGGCACACACTTCCTTGCCGGTGCCACTGTCACCCAGGAGCAAAACGGTAGCGTCAGAAGGCGCGACTTTTTCTACGCGTTGGCACACCGTCTGCATTTGCGGGCTGCTGGTAATCATACCTTCCATGGGCACATCGATATGTTCCATGGTGAGGCGGCGGTTTTCCTCTTCCAGTTCGAACACATGGTAGGCACGGGTGACAATCTGGTTTAACAGCTCGGAGTCAATCGGCTTCTGGTAAAAATCATAAGCCCCGGAGGCCACCGCAGCCACCGCATTGGTACGGTCATCATTGCCGCTTACCACAATTATTTTGCTATTGGGCGCTCTGGAGAGAATCTCCTCTACCGTCGCCAGGCCCTCGCTGGTGCCGTCGGGATCCGGCGGCAGGCCCAGGTCAACTGTAATCACCGGTGGCCGCTCTTTTTTAAGAATTTTCAGCGCTTCCTGACGGTCTGCAGCGATAAAGACTTCAAAGTCTTCAAAGCTCCATTTCATCTGTGTTTGCAACCCCGGGTCGTCCTCGACCACTAATATTTTTTTGTTACTCGCCATCTAAATTTCTATAGTCATTATTATATGAGCGACTGATTCTGCACCAGATATACCCGTCACGCAAGGCTGAAATGTCGGGATTTTTTACGAAATTATCGATTCTGTGAAGTGTACATTTACGCTGATTTTTCAGCGCTGAAAGGCTGTTATAGCTGCGTTCCAGGGTATGCGCATTAATTAGAAAACACTTATTTATTCTTTTCTAATATGCTTATTTTAAAGCTTATTGAGATTTATCAGATTAAGGTATGGATTTTGTAAATTAATAGGTATTCAAATGGTGCATCTGGTTGATTGTATTGTGTGAAGTGAAGGCGGTTTTTTTGTGGTGATTTGATGAATTTGAGGTGGCTCCGTTATCTTACTGCATAACAGAGTTTAAAAGCGTCCTGTGACAATCAACTTCAATGAAGTATTCCATGTTCACCTGCATGATAATGTGAACTGTATTATTTCGCCTCTCTGGCGACTCACTTCTTTAGCAACAGCGCCAAAGAAGTAAGCAAGAAAGCGCCGCCCCGGCACACAAGCTTTTATTTTAAACAGCGAAAATAAAAGTGCCTTCTTCACTCCCGATTTTTGTGGCTGCTGCGGAACTCACGAATCATGGAAAGCATGATTCGCTCAGACATCCTCGCAGAACTCCTCCACAAAAATCACTCGCTCATCAGCTTGTGCGAAGGGGGGAAAGCTCCGCGCCGAACGATCAAAACACTTTTCTAATATACGGGCTTGCGACAACCTTCCCTGTCACTTGCCGAAAATGCTTTCTACGCAGGGGCAAAATCACAGGGATGTGATTTTGAGTGATGATGTGCCCGGACGGCACTCCATCACGACCCGGCAACGAAGACTATTCCAACAATGAACTTATCTCAGTAAAACACCTTCTCATAGCATTTTCGGGAACCCGCGTTTTTTGCGGGCAAGTGACCGGGAACGGCACTCTTTTGCTTACTTTTCTGTTGCTGAAGACAGAAAAGTGAGTCGCCAGAAAGGCGAAAAAATACAGCTCAGAATTTCGTGAAGATCAAATCTGATTATCTCATTTAGGTTTATTGACACAGAATGCTTTTGAATCACGCCATGCCGCAAGACACGATGGAAGCGCTGGCTTGTTCCACCCTGCGCATAATTTACTTTTTTTTACGTCTGGGCTTTGCCTTATCTGCGACTATCTTCGACTCGACCTGCACCAGTTCCTCGGCAATCATCTGCGGGGTTTCCAGGCTGATGGCACCGATCTGTTTGCTGCGGAATTCGTTAATCAGCAGCTCTGACACCTTGTGCAGGTTGACCCGGCCACCACCCTGCAGGCAACCACGCACACGGCCAATACTTTCCAGTGCATCGATTTCATCACTGGGTAGCTGTTTCAGCCTGTAGCGTTGCATCAGTAACTCGGGATAGGCCTGCAGCAGGTACTCGGCGGCGAAGGCGGCAACGTCTTCGAATTCCATCGCGGTGTTTTTGATCGCGCCGGTCACCGCCAGCCGGTAGCCGCTGTTCTCGTTGTGAATTTTCGGCCAGAGAAAGCCCGGGGTGTCCATCAGTTCGATGCCGCCCTCGAGAATAATGCTCTGCTGCTGGCGGGTGATCGCCGGCTCATCCCCTACTTTGGCGATAAACCGACCGGCCAGGGTGTTGATCACCGTCGACTTGCCCACATTGGGTATGCCCATAATCAGTACCCGAATCGGTCGCACCGACAGGTTACGCTCGGGGAAGAACTGCCGGCACAGCTGCAAGGTGTGTTTGATCTGTGCCGGTTGCTCCTGGGAGACCGCGCTGGCCCGTATATTTCGCTCCGCCTGGAAGTGCTCTATCCACAGCGTTGTGACCTGCGGATCCGCCAGATCCGCCTTGTTGAGCAGCTTGATGCAGGGCTTGTCGCCACGCAGCTCGTTCACCAGCGGGTTTTCCGAGCTGTAGGGGATGCGCGCATCGAGCACTTCGATAATCATGTCGATTTTGGGCATGATCTTCCTGATCTCTTTGCGCGCCTTGTGCATATGCCCCGGGAACCACTGAATCGCCATGTATTTTTCACCAAACCTGTAAAATGCCCTGCATTCTAACCCAAAAGCGCATTAATCTAAGCTAAAATGCTCCCCCGATTTGCCACAATCCAGTCATTGTCCAACCCCTTGAGAGAATCATGTCGAGTAACCAGTACGATCTGTTAATCATCGGCGCCGGTGTTTCCGGCAGTGCCCTGCTGTACCTGGCCAGCCGCTACACCAATATCAAACACATCGGCCTGATCGAAAAATACGCCGCACCGGCACGGGTTAACTCACTTTCCAGCAATAACAGCCAGACCCTGCATTGTGGCGATATTGAGACCAACTACACCCTGGAAAAAGCACTGAAGGTCAAGCGTGCCGCCAGTATGTTGCGCAATTACGCGCTGGCACAGCCGGATGCGCATCATATTATTTTCAAATACCCGAAGATGGTGCTGGGTGTGGGTGCGGCGGAATGCCAGCTGCTGCGTGAACGCTTCGAGGTATTTGGCCGCCATTACCCCCATCTTAAACTGCTGGATAAAAAAGCCATTGCGCGCATCGAACCCAATGTGTCGATGAAGGGTGACAAATTCCGCGAGGATGAGATTATCGCGCTGGGCTCGACCGATGAATACACCGCGGTAAACTTCGAGGCGCTGTCCCGCTCCTTTGTGCGCCAGGCAGAAATTGAAGCCAACAAACACGATGAACGAACCCTCGATATTCATTACAACCAGTTTGTCGAGCATATCCGCATTGACAAAGACGGCTTTATTGTCGAGAACGACGGTGTCTGCTATCGCACCAGATCCCTGGTGGTGTGTGCCGGTGGCCACAGTTTAAAACTGGCCCACGACATGGGCTATGGTCACCATTATTCGGTGTTGCCGATTGCCGGCAGTTATTACTTCACCCCGCACCTGCTCAACGGCAAGGTGTACACGGTGCAGAACGACGCCCTGCCCTTTGCAGCGATTCACGGTGACCCGGATGTACTGGTGCCCGGCTCCACCCGCTTTGGCCCCACGGCACTGGTATTACCGATTCTGGAACGTTATAACCTGAAAACCCTGCCGGATTTTTTACAGGTATTCCGTTTTGATCGTCGTGTGGCCAAAGTATTAAAAGACCTGCTAAGTGTTAAGGACATCCGTAACTACATGTTGAAAAACATGCTGTTTGAAATTCCACTGATTCGCAAAATACTGTTCTTAAAAGATGCGCGAAAAATTATTCCTGCATTAAAATTTTCCCAGCTGAGTTTTGCCCGCAAGGTGGGCGGTATTCGTCCCCAGCTGATTGACAAGGACAACTGCAAATTGCTGATGGGCGAAGCCAAAATCGATACCGGCATGGGCGCCATCTTTAATATGACTCCGTCCCCCGGCGGCACCTCCTGCATTGAAAACGCCGAACTGGATTTACGCACTGTGGCAAAGCACCTGGGTGTCAGTATCGATGAAAACGCCCTGCAACGGGACTTGCTAAAAGATGACCAGCAACATGGCAGTGACGATTTCAGCGGCCTGCTGATTCGCGGCGATAACGCTTCCTGAGTATACATCTGGCGCGGCTTGAGTCACACCAGCCGGTAAGACGCGCCTTCAGCACCCCATTAACGGGGACAGCCACGACTCGCTGAAAACACTGTCTGCTGATGTCTGTTACACGATCATTAATCAGGCACTCAATATCTGCCCGAAGTGGCCGATAACCAATGTATCATTGAATATTATCCGCTAAGCTCACTGGCAAACGCAGCCAGGACAGGCTATGTTTTTATTATTCGCACACGTATGACGCTTGCGGCTGCATTTATAGTCCCGGAGAAGGTTACACATGGCAAAAATCAAGAAAATGGGTCTGAGACGTCAAATCTGGCTGGGCTTTGTCAGCCTGCTGGTCATTATTTTTATTATCGCCGCCATTGCCTTCTACCGCCTGGTACAGCTACAGCAGCAGGCCACCGATATTGCCGATTACGCTCAACCAGCGATGCTCTCGGCGCTGCGCATTAAAGAGCGTATCGAGGCCACCAGCAAGCTGATGGGGCTGTATATCATCAATAAAAGCCCTGAAGATGAAACACGCCTGAATGACAGCATTGCGCATCTGCAGGACGAAATCAGCCAGTACCGTGAACTGCCCGCAGTGCAGGATAATCAGGCAATGCAGGACAAGGTACAGATTCTGCAGGCGCAGGTTGCAGAATTTGTAGAGCACCAGCAGCAGATCGACTTTCTTAACAAGAATATGATTGAAAATTACCCCGGCCTGAAAATAGCCAACACAGAGGTTAATCCACGCCATCAGCAGGTAATGCAGATTTTCAAAATCATGATTAACTCTGAAATGCAGGAATCCCCCACACGTCAGCGACGCGCGTTTCTGCAGCAACTCAATGACCTGCGCCAGGCCTGGATGAGCTCGGTTGCACTGTTCCGTACCTTTTTATCCAATCCAAATGAAGGCAGTATTGAACAGATTAATCTGTTTGTTGAACAGGCGCAGAAATACCTGGATGAAGTCAATGAGAAAACCGAGCTGTTTACCTTTGAACAGGAAGAAGGCATAGCCGGGCTTAATGTAATAGTCGGTCAGTATTTTTTTCATATGAATCAGGTATTTGAAACCTACCGTCAGGATCGCTGGCGCGAAGACGTGACCCTGATACGTGAAAAAATCAGCCCGCTAAGTCAGCGCATCAGCCAGCAGATCGATACGATGATCACACTGCAAAAAGATGCAGTCACCACTGGCAACCGCGAGCTGGTAGCAAAAACCGGTGCCTCAATTACCTATATCACCATCGCACTGATTGCTGCGCTTGCCGTGGGTCTGTTGGCAGCAAGCTTTACCAGCAAACAGATCAATAACGCGGTGCAGTCAATCAATACGATTCTTAGCAATATACTTAATGGCAACTTTTCCAACTACATGGATGAAAATCGCGGCGGCGACATCGGCCGTCTGGCTGTCACGGTTAACCAGTTTAACCAGCAGTTAAAGCAGATCATTGGTGAAATACAGGGTTCTGTGAATCACTTACAGCACACCTCAGGCAATCTCACCCAGGTCACGCAGACCACCGCCAGCAATATTATGCAGCAGAATCACGAAACCGAAATGGTGGCTACCGCTGCTGAGCAAATGTCATCCACTTCCCACGAAGTGGCACAAAACACCGCATCCGCTGCAGACTCTGCACAAAAAGCCAATACCGATGCACAGGCCGGTTCACAGAAATCACAGGCGGCGATGAATGGCATCAAGCATCTGGTGCAGAATTTAAATAATTCATCACAGGTTATTCAGACCCTGCAGGAAGACACCGGCAATATCAGTGTGGTGCTTGACGTAATCAGTGAAATTTCCGAACAGACCAATCTACTGGCACTGAATGCCGCAATTGAAGCAGCACGCGCCGGTGACCAGGGACGGGGTTTTGCGGTGGTCGCAGATGAAGTGCGCACTCTGGCCAGCCGCACCCAGCAATCCACCGAGCAGATCAAGGAAGCGATCAAGCGCCTGCAAAGCGGTGCTGAAAATGCGGTGAGTGCGATGAAATCATCCATCAACGAAGCCAACAGTAACAGTGATCAGGTATCCGATGTAGCCGATGCGCTGGAGCAGATTAAAAATGAAATCGTGAATATCAATTCAGTACTGACTCAGGTGGCGTCCGCCAGCGAACAACAAAGCGCCACTGCCAATGAAATTGCCAACAGCATTTCATCCATCAGCCATATTTCGGAAAAAACCGCCGAGAATACCGACTCATTACAACAGGCAGAATCAGACCTGGCACAGGTTACACAAAGCCTGGACCGAGTGGTTTCCGTATTCCGCGCAGACAATAGCTGACACTGCAGTGTAAACCCACAGGCAGATGATTAATCGCCTGTGGGTTTTTATCTGTATGACGCATCAATTTACATGGCAACAACCCATAAACAGTTACAACAACTGCACCAGGCCCTGGAACAGTGTCAGCTTTGTGCCGACATGCAGGGCCCGGCAGTACACGGCGAAGCCTGCCTCTCGCCGGTGATGCTGATTGGCCAGGCACCGGGTTTTAAGGAAATCGAGGTACATAAACCCTTTGCCTGGACCGCTGGAAAAACACTGTTCAACTGGTTTGAGCAGATTGCGGTAAATGAAGCGCTATTCCGTCAACGGGTGTATATGTCAGCGGTATGCCGCTGTTTTCCCGGCAAACACCACAATGGCAAGCGTTTAAAAAGCGGTGACCGCGCACCCAGTGTTGCAGAAATTGCCAACTGCAGCCAGTGGCTAGCGCGTGAAATCGAACTGTTACAGCCAACGCTGGTTATTCCGGTGGGTAAACTGGCCATCAGTCAGTTTATGCCGCTTAACAAACTGAGCGAGGTCATCGGCCAGTGCCATTCGATTGATCTCAACCATCAAGCCTTTGAGCTGATTCCTCTACCCCATCCATCCGGAGCATCCACCTGGCCGCACACAGAGCCGGGAAAATCACTGCTGGCACAGGCACTGCAGCTGATTGCCACGCACCCTCAATGGCAACAGTTATTTGCGTCTGAAACATCGGACTGAAACAGCCCGTAATGCAGGCCGCTGATAACAATCGCTAACACAGACCATTGGTAAAATCCGCAATAAAATTCAGTGCAGAAATTGACACATGGCCGCAAGCTGCGCAGACTTGCAGTTTTGTACAGCGGGAAACAGCAAATGACCTCAGCAAGCTTCTACTGGTATGACTATGAAACCTTTGGCATTGATCCACGGGTTGATCGCATTGCGCAGTTTGCCGGTGTGCGCACCGATATGGATTTCAATATTATTGATGAGCCCATCGATATTTTCTGTAAGGCCACCGACGATATTCTACCCAACCCGCAGGCCTGTTTAATTACCGGCATTACACCACAGAAAACCCTCAGTGCCGGGCTACTTGAAGCGGAATTTATGGCCGCAATTAATCAACAGTTTTCCACGCCTAATACCTGCGTCACCGGCTTTAATAGTATCCGCTTTGATGATGAGTTCACCCGCTACGGTCTGTACCGGAACTTTTTCGACCCCTACGCCCGAGAATGGCAGAACGGCTGTTCACGCTGGGATATTATCGATCTGGTACGCGTCACCCGCGCACTGCGTCCCGAAGGCATTAACTGGCCGGTAGATGACAACGGCATCGCCACTAATCGACTGGAGCTGATTACCCAGGCCAATGAGATCAGCCACGAAGCCGCCCACGATGCACTGTCGGATGTGTATGCCACAATTGCGGTGGCAAAATTAATAAAAGAAAAGCAGCCCAAATTATTCGATTTTGTGTTTCAGCATAAAAACAAACAGAAACTGGGTGAGTTGCTCAACCTGCAAAAACCGCAACCTGTATTGCACACTTCAGGCATGTATTCCGGCGAGATCTGCAATACCGCGCTAGTATATCCACTGGCGCCCCACCCCACCAATAAAAACGGCATCGTGGTGTTTGATCTGCGTTACTCACCTGATGAGCTGATTAAGCTGGATGCGGAGCAAATTATCGAACGCCTGTATACGCCGAAAGATCAGCTGGATGAGGGCGTTGAACGGATTCCGCTGAAAACCATTCACATTAATAAATGCCCTGTGATTGCGCCCATCAATACACTCGATGAAGCAGCCGCCAGGCGCACTGATATTAACCGTGAACAGCAGTTGCAGCACATGCAAAGCCTGATTGAGGCTCAGCCGCAGATTAAAACAAAATTGCATAAGGTATTTAGCCATAATCCATTTGCTCAGGAAACCGACCCGGACAAAAGCCTCTACAGCGGCGGTTTTTTCAGCCCCGAGGATCGCCAGCGTATGCAACAACTGCAGCAGATGAGCGCAGACGAACTGGCGCAGGCACGCTTTAATTTCAGCGATAATCGCATTCCTGAAATGCTGTTCCGCTATCGTGCCAGAAATTACCCCGAAAGCCTGAGCGAAGAAGAGCGTCAACGCTGGAATGAATACCGCACACAACGCTTTAGCAACCAGCCGGCTAATGCAAACGCGGCCGGTTTAAGCTATGCAGAGTTTCAGCAGGCGATAGAAAATCTGCAACAGGAACATCAAAACGATGAGACGAAAATAAAATTGCTAAAAGAGCTGCAACAGTGGGGCAAGATGGTGACGCTGGGGCTACCGCTATAATTGTCAGCTGAGTGATGAAAAAGCGAGTGATTACTCTGCCACTTGACTAAACCTTTCTGAAAGATTAACGCGAATAAAAGCCAGGTGCTGGTTTTATTGGGTAGCAGATGTCACAAGCACACAGACACACATTAGCGTCTATTTGCGTTGTTCGCGTTCATTCGCGTTTTCTTTTATAGGTTACTACTCTGGCCGCGAATTAACTGTCCCGAACCCCGTGAATAATCTCACTCAGGGTAAAGAATTCATTATTGCGCATAAAGCCCGCCACAATATCTGTGCGCAGCGTCAGCGCCCGGCCGTCGGCATCCTTTTCATCCACCCAGCAATCCGGCAAGCCATCGAGTAAATGCATAACCGCAATATGGCCGTCGGCATCGGTTGAGAGGTGTGTTTGCTGTGTGTGCATATTCTTAAAGGCAGGCAGAAAGCCGAAGCTGGCATCACTGAACACAGCACCGTTAAACCTGTAGTATGCACCCTGTTGCTGTAATGCCTGCTGATGGGTCATGTACATGAAATTCACCTGTATAACTGTCTATACAGGCTATCGGCAAATCAGTCGATTTCTTTAGGGGTGTGATGCGGAATTATTCGCCCACAACTGACGCAACCGGCATAGTACGTAGAGTTTAAAATGCCACGTTGGTTGCCTGTTTTTTGACCAGCAAATCCGCCACCAGCTGCTGCATAATCTGCTGCAAGGCCCTGCCAAAGGCTTCGACGCTGTCATGCATGCGCTGGCCAGATGGCGACACCTCGGCGGTATAGGTTTTTACCCAGTCCGCATCACTATGCGCGGTGCCGCGCACCGTGAACTGCAAAGCCACCTGCACCTTCACCCCGTCCGCCATCCCATCGTCGAGTATCAGCCGTTCAAACTGCTCAATGCGGGTGTCGATGTACACCGCCTGCTCGGGCTGTAACAATTCTCGACTGATTTCAGCTGCAAGCCCACTGCTGTGCAGCCCCTGATACAGTGCCTTGCCGATCAGTTCCGCCGGTTTTTCCGCCCACAGATGGTAATGGTAACGCTGCAACTGAAGCGGTTGTGATTGCTCGGCATACAACATGGTACGTTCGTGATACAGGCCGTTGGCCTGTACCGGGCGAATCACCAGATGACTGAACTGCTGTGGCTGTGCAGGCAGTGTAATGCTCGGCAAACGATAGAAATGACTCTGTGGCACATTGGCCCCGCCCAGACCACAGGCAGTCAACAGGCCCAGCAAACATAAAACACTCAATGACTTGAACATGGCTCTTTCCTTACTCTGCGCTATGCACATCTGCTGGTGGCGTATTACGCAACAGCGCACCGGGATTATTGCGCAAGGTGCGACTGAACTCATTCATATTCTGGCTGCTGGTATCCAGATGATACATCACCGAGTCAATCCGTCCGGAAATGGCATCCACGGATTTTTTCAGTTCGAGCACACTGTGGCGCACATCGGCGGCATTCTCATCCAGCATCTGATCAGTTTTACCGAGAATGCCGTCCAGTTGCCGGTTCACCTGGCCCAGCCCCTCGGTGAGCTGCAGCATATTCTGGCTGGACAGGTCTGCATGCTGGAAAAAGCTGTTCAGATGCTTGATATTCTGCGGTCTGAGCAGCAATGCCAGTTGATCGGCCGAATACTGTAACTGCGAAATCAGCTGGTTAATGTTCTGTGTTGATTCGGGAATAAAGGTATTCAGTTTGAGCGCAATCGAATCGATCAACGCCATCATATCCACCGACTCAATACTTTGTATATGATCACCGGGTTGCAGGCTCTGCGACGACTGGCCCTGGGTGATTTCTATCTGTTTGTCAGCGATCAGCGCCGGCATAACAATTCTGGCGCGGCTATCCACAGGAATTCGCCAGCCGGGTTTAACCCACAATGCCAGTCGATAACGGGTCTGGCCATCCTCAATAACCGGTTCGACGTGATTGACCGTGCCAATCGCATAACCACCATAACTCACCACCACACCGTCCTTGATGCCGCTGACATTACTGAACTCGACAAAATATTCATCGGAGTCTGTCTGCTCGCCGGTAACTTTCAGTAACATCACAAACAGCAGAACAAAACCGGCCAGTACAAACAGCCCTACCATCACATAATTGATATTATCTTTTTTCATTGTCTTTATGTGTATCCATTTTGATTATGTTTTTATCGCCGCACTGCAATAATAAATTAACTCAACTCTTCGCCGGTTAAACGCTGCAGGTATTCATCCACATTCACGCTATCGGCTCGTGGCTGACGGTGCAGCAAATTATAAACGCGCTGGTTATCGCTATTGCGAACTTCATCCACCGTGCCACACATTAGAATTTCCCCCCGGTCGAGAATAGTAATGCGATCAGCTATTTTAAAAGCGCTTTCCAGTTCATGGGTCACCACCACAATGGTCATTTTCATCGCATCCCGCAAGCGCAGAATCAGCTCATCCAGCTCCGCCGACACCACCGGATCCAGCCCCGCTGAGGGCTCATCAAAAAACAGCAGCCGTGGATCAAGAATAATCGCCCGAGCCAGTGCCGCGCGTTTTACCATACCACCGGATAACTGCGACGGCATCAGGTTTTCAAAGCCTGCCAGATTCACCACTTCCAGTTTCATCTGACTCATGATCTGCATGGTTTTCTGATCCAGTCTGGTGTGTTCGTTTAATGGTAGCTGAATATTTTCCGCCACCGTCATCGAGCCAAACAGAGCACCACCCTGAAACGAGACACCGATATTTTTCATCATATGATGCAAATCATTGTCGTCCATGCGGGTTATGTCCTTACCCAGCAATTCGATTTTCCCTGCGCTGGGCTTTTCCAGCCCCAGCATATAACGCAGCAGTGTACTTTTACCCGAACCACTGCCCCCCATAATCACCATAATCTCGCCCTGTTCTACCTCAAGACTGACATTATTCAGAATCACCCGACCATCATAATGGCTTAGCAGATTGTCAACACGAATTGCCAGCGCTGCATTCTGTTGTGATTTGTGATGGTTTTGCATCCGGGATAACTGACTCATGGTGTAGGTTTTCTTATCTGCATAATCTAATTACATGCGTGTAATAAAAAAGGTAACAATCATATCGGCAATCACAATCGCACTGATCGACATGACCACCGAGCGAGTGGTGGCAAGACCAACCCCTTCCGCACCACCTTTGACCTGAAAGCCGTTGATTAAGCTCACCAGTACAATCAATACCGCAAATAGAATACTCTTGCTTAAGCCCTGTAATACATCAGTCAGGCTGATGACCTCAAAACTGCGGCTCATATAAATTTCAATCGGCATTCCCAGTTCATAAAAGGTATACACCGATGCACCCAGCATGCCCATAAACATACCGAACAGGGTCAGCACCGGCATCACCAGCAGCATCGCCAGCAGGGCCGGTGCAGCCAGGTAGCGCACCGGGTTAATGCCGATCACCCGCAGTGCATCGATTTCCTGTGATTCTCGCATGGTACCAATGCGTGCGGCAATTGCTGAACCGGAACGCCCCGCGACAATAATGCCGGTGATCAGCGCAGCAAATTCACGACTCACCGCCAGTGCAATACCGGTCACCACCTGGGCCTGTGCACCATAGGGCTTGAGGGTTTCCAGCCCCTGAATAGCCAGCATCATGCCCACAGAAAAACACAGCACCACGACAATAAACGTCGCCGAGACACCGATCTGCATCATCTGTGTGGCAATCAATGGCAGCTTCACCGGCTGCCGATAAAATTTCCCCAGCACTAACCAGTAGAGCGACTGATACAAAAGACTGATCGCATAGCCCAGCTCTTCCAGTGCATTAACAGTGCGTTTGCCCAGCAGTTCGATTTTCTGTTTCATCGCTTAAGTATCAAGCTCATCCAGTGAGTGATAGATAGTGAACACCGTATCCAGTCGCGCCAGTTGTAGTACCTGCATCGCTGAAGGGCTTACCCCCAGCAGCGCGAACTCCAGCTGTTTGCCACGGGCATTCTGAAAGCCTTCCACCAGGCTGGCTACCCCGGAACTATCGATATACTCAACTGCAGATAGATCCACCAGCAGGTTGTTATTGTGCTTTATCTGTTCCAGTATCTGCCTGCGTGCATTGGGTGATTCATTTAAATCGATTTCCCCTGTCAGTTGCAGAAGCGTGTAGTTATTATGCTGTGTCACTGGATATTTCATCTGTGTCCCCTGATGTTATATGGCACTAATTCTATTGTTATGTTCTATTGCTACTGATCGGCTAAATTGCATTTAACTGGCTTATTTAATTGCTTACGCATTTCCAGCAGGTTACCCAGTGGCTCATTACAGTTTTTATACTGCACACTGTCCATCACCTGGTGAATAATATGCACACCCAGCCCACCAGGTCGCACATCTGCCAGATCCCGTGAGCGGATAGCATCCAGATCAACCTGATCGGCAAAATCATATATACGAATCAGTAGTTCATCGGCATCTTTCCAGAACTCGATAATAATCTCACCATCATCCCGACCATGGTAGGCGTGCTGTATCACGTTCATACAGGCTTCATTAATCGCCATCACCATGCAGTCCAGGTTTTCCGCGCAACAGCCCTGCTGTATTGCCAGCTCGCGTACAAATTTGCGCAAGGGTTGCAGCCGATCGGCTCTTGATAATAAATGAATGCGTTCCAGTCTAGTCATGATTCTATTTGTTGTTTATGGTTGCGACCCTGAACCGGCTTTTCCACCAGCAGCAGGGTGACATCATCTCTTAATGGCTGCGCTGTCTGTTCAAACGGCTGGATAATCTGTTGCAGTCGTTCAACCGGTGGCAGACGGGTATCCAGGGTAGCAATCAGTTTAAACAGGCCACTCAGTTCCAGTGTGCTGTGATCATCGATATAACCTTCGGTCACGCCGTCGGAATAAATATATAAGCTGCCATTGCCTAACAGGAATGTATACTCAGTGTAGTGAGTATCCGCAATCACCCCCAATGGTGGCGCAGTGGCTTCAAACTCACGACATAAACCATCTTCACTGAATAGTAACGCTGGTGGATGACCGGCATTGACCAGCCGCACTTCACCGCTGCGGGGCGAATATACCCCCGCCACCATGGTGACAAACATGCCATGCACCGCCGTTTCACAGAGTTCATTATTCACTTCATATAATAGCTGCGCGGGATCGACAATGCGTTTACCCAGACAACGGAAAATACTGCTTGCCTTGGCCATCAACAGTGCCGCATTGACACCCTTACCGGATACATCAGCCAGATTGAAATAAATATCGCCGTTATCCAGAGTGAAGTAATCATAGAAATCACCGGATAAAATTTTTGCCGACAGATTGATACCATTCACCGGATCGTTATGTTGCTGCACATCAGGCAACAGGCTTTGCTGAATTTCCCGTGCCAGATTAAGATCACGGTTAATTTCAGCCGCCAGCCGATCTCGTTCATCCAGCGCCTGCTCCAGTCGCGCGGTGAGTTCCTGAAAATTCAGATTGTCTTCATTCAGGCGCATATTGGCCTGATATAAAATCTGCGCAAAGGCGATGTGTTCACCCACCGGCATATCAAATATCTGCGCGCACTGATTAACCGCATCGGGAATGGCTTCCAGCAGATGCCGTATCTGATACGCTTCCATTTCAAACTCATCGTGCAGTCGCGTGCGCAAACGATTAAACACAAACGCTTTATCATCCGCGGTGAACACCGCGGACAATAAATCTGCGCAACTCAATACATGGCATAACTGTCTATTCAATGTCGACTGGGTTGCGCTGTCACAGTTATGGTGTGCAAGCAGTGGCTGTTTTGTTTCGGCCATTACCGGCCAGGATTCGAAAAATACCTGCAGCTGAATATCATGGCTCTGCTGAAAGACATTCTGCTCCATACTGTAACGGGCTTCAGGATCACGTCGATGAAACTCCTGCCACAGCACACCCTTGTCCGGCTGCTGTAAAAACAGCAATAGAAAACCCAGATCCTGCATAAAACCGGCGCTAAAACACTGGCCAGCATCCAGCCCCAGCTGTTCACCCAGTAGACGCGCACTGACCCCGCGACGCAGCATGTCCTGCCAGAACTCGGCCATATCAAGACCGTTAATTTTATATTGATTAAAAGTGCGATACACCGCCTGCAGCAGAACCTGATCGGTCACCACTTCAAAGCCATGCCATTTGATTGCCTGATACAGTGAATCCGCCGACTCGGTAAATTCGAAATGCGACGAGTTAATGATCTTTAAAATACGCTGAAAAAATGCGGGATACTGCGCCACCAGGGCATCCACTGCCTGCTGCTGATTTTGCTGCAGCCCCTGCAACTGCAAAAACTGTCCGGCAATCGCGGGCAATGGCGGTATTTGAACTGGACGGGTTGATAAGGGTTTGGCGTCTGGCACAGTGAAACAGTCTGGATTCTTTAATAATTTTAATATAGGCAACTCTGAGTATAGCGGGTGTTGCTAACGAGTATAAGCCTGTTGCCATATTTCAGCTCAGGAAACCGCTTTGCCTGAAAAGCAAACCCTGTAATGAGCGCGCCTACAGCACAAATCACCTTTTTGACGTGATTCCTGAGGATGCTATACTTGTGTTAACTATTCACACAGGATACAGAATCATGGCCAGAACGACCAGTATCACTATCGGCCCACAACTAGATGACTTTGTGATGAAACTGATTGAGTCAGGACGCTACGGCTCAACCAGTGAAGTCGTGCGCTCTGCCTTGCGCTTGCTTGAGCGGCAGGAAAGTCAGGCATCCGCACTGAGGAGTGCTGTACAGGCCGGGGAACAAAGCGGTGAAAGTGATCTGTCACTGCATGAGATTGCAACTCAGGTAAAACAGAAACACCGTGTATAAACTCTCCCGTCTTGCGGCGGAGGATTTCGCAGCCATCTACGAATATACCTAGGGTACCTCTAAATAATGATGACATATCTCTGACTTACAGGTGTGTTCGCAATCAAGGCGGCGTTTTGAAAGCATGCCCATGTTTATATAGACATGGGCCTGGTGAAAAACGCTAACGCAGAGTGCGGACACACCTGTAAACCCCGTAGGGCGGGCCTGAAGCGCACATCTACGGTGTGGCCTACATGGATGTAGCTCAGGGGCGTGAGCAGGAGCGGAAGCTTTGTGCTGCTTGTAAAGGACCTGGCCATTCACTGCGAAGCACGCCTTGTAGCTGCACGCTTCAGGTCTCGCAGAGACATATCAGCATTGTTCAGAGCCACCCTAGCTCTGTTGCCCATAGCAACTAATGCCATTTTTTATGTTACGAGCTACCAGCCATGCCCGTAACTTCAAAGCCGCTGATATACCCTCTATACTGGCATCAGGACTGATTATTCTGCTACACCAATCCACAGCAAATACCAGGCATACGAACTTTCATTATGACCCTGCTTCTAACAGAGTCTGCAGCGTGAACCACTACAATACGACAAGCCCGCGTTCCCTGCAGTTAAACTGCGCGATTTACACACAGAGATTTTTATATGAGCAGTACCCAGCCCCCGGCAGACTCCACTCCAGATTCCGCTAACCCCACGCTCAGCACCGAGCAGGCCCAGGCCCTGTTACAACAGGCCTCGGCGGCAGTATCCAGTATTATTCTCGGCAAACAACGGCAGATTCAACTGGCCATCAGCTGCCTGCTGGCCGGTGGCCACCTGCTGATCGAAGACCTGCCGGGAGTAGGCAAAACCACCCTCTCTCTCACCCTGGCCCGGGTGTTTGGCCTGCAGTTTCAGCGCGTGCAGTTCACCAGCGACCTGTTGCCCTCGGATGTGCTGGGGGTATCGATTTATGATGGCAACAGCCAGAGCTTCAAATTTCATCCGGGGCCGGTGTTCAGCCAGGTGCTGCTGGCAGACGAGATTAATCGCTCCACGCCCAAAACCCAGAGCGCGCTACTGGAGGCGATGGAAGAAAAGCAGGTAACCCAGGACGGTGTCAGTCGCCCGTTGCCCGCACCCTTTTTTGTGGTGGCGACACAGAACCCGCTGGAACAGATCGGCACCTTTCCCCTGCCGGAGTCGCAACTGGACCGTTTTCTGATGCGCATCACCATCGGCTACCCGGATCAGCAGGCGGAAATGGAATTGCTCAAGGGCATGGATCGGCGCGCGCTGATCAGCCAGTTCAGGCCGGTACTCAACCCACAACAGCTGCTTGCGCTGCAGCATAAGGTGCAGCAGGTGCATATGTCACAGGCGGTACTCGACTATAGCCTGGCACTGATTCGCAGCAGTCGGCTATCACCCTGGTTCAGCAATGGCCTGTCTCCCCGCGCGGGGCTGGCGCTGCAGCGTTGCGCCCGCGCCTGGGCGCTAGGCCATGGCCGTGATTATGTGCTGCCGGAAGACATTCAACAGGTACTGCCGTCGGTGGCCGCGCATCGCCTGACAATCCAGCCGGAACATCAGGACCAGCACATCGACGCGCTGGTGATTAAACTGATTCAGCAGGTGCCGGTGTAATGGCGGCAGAGCTGCCATTGCTGCCCGGCTTTATGCAACGCCTGATTCAACGCTGGGCCAGCCAACGCCAGCCAGCCGCGCAAGCGGAGATCACCGTACAGCGTCGCCAGCTGTATATTCTGCCGACCCGGCAGGGGCTGCTGTTTTTCAGCATTCTGTTGCTGATTCTGATCGGCGCGATTAACTATGAAATCAACCTCGGCTATATGCTGGCGTTTCTGCTGGGCTCGCTGGGCCTGCTGGCCATGGTCTACACCCACCAGAACCTCAACGGCCTGCAGGTGAGGGTACACCGCGCCGAACCGGTGTTTGCCGGACAGGATGCGCTGTTTTCCATCAGCATCAGCCAGGCAGGCAATGAGCTGCACCCCGCGCTGCAGTTACGCAGTGACAACAGCCCAGTCAGCAAGCCGCCCACCCAGCTTGATCTGCTTAAGCAGCGCAGCGTAAACGGCACACTGGCACTGGCCACCAGCCAACGCGGTTACATCACGCCGGGCATGCTCAAACTGTTCAGCGAATACCCTCTGGGGCTGTTTCATGCCTGGTCGTGGCTGAAGCTGGATGCACAATGCCTGGTGTATCCCGCCCCTGCCGCGCAGCATTTCAAACTGCGCGCGGGGCAGCAGGATAACAATAAAAATCCGCGTGATAATCAACTCAGCAGCGATAAACGCGGCAGTGATGATTTTGCCGGTATTCGCCAGTATCAGGCAGGAGATCAACGCAACCACATGGCGTGGAAAGCGATTGCCAGAACCGGTCAGCTACAGACCATGCTGTTCAGCCAGGAAGCCAGCGAAGAACTCTGGCTGCGCTGGGATCAGCTGGACCCCCATCTGGACATAGAACAGAAGCTGTCGATTCTGTGCCGCATGGTACTGGATGCAGATCAGCAGGGGCTGCGCTACGGCCTGCAATTACCGGATAGCTGCACTGAACCAAACGCCGGCCTGCAACACAAACAACACTGCCTGAAACAGCTGGCACTGTTTGCCCACTAGTCTGTGATGTCCACTGCACTGTCCAGATTGATCGACTTTAAAAACCTGCCGCAACATCCGCTGTTCTGGGTGATAGTGAGCATTGCACTGGTGATTACCCCGCACCTGTCGCGCTTTCCGCTGTGGTCGGTGTTTCTGATCATGGCGCTGTTTGCCTGGCGACTGCTGTGCATCAAACACAGTCGATGGCTGCCGCCGAAATGGCTGTTACTGCTGATTATTATACTGGCAGCCTGGGGGCTGTTTATGCACTTCGGCACCGTGTTCGGCAAAACCGCCGGCTCGGTGTTCCTGTCACTGCTACTGGCGGTCAAGCTGCACGAAAGCCAGAGCCGCCGTGACTATATGCTGCTGATCGCGCTGAGCTTCTTTATTATCGTCACCAATTTTCTGTTTTCACAGAGCATCCCCACGGTGCTGTTTATGCTGCTCAGTGTGATTGTGCTGCTGATGAGCATGATTCACATTAACCTGCCAGACCACAACAGTCTCAGCCACCGCGACAAGCTGAAGCTGGCGAGCCGAATGCTGCTGCAGGCACTGCCCCTGATGCTGATTATGTTCGTACTGTTTCCACGTATATCCGGCCCGCTGTGGCAGCTGCCGGAAGAAAAAAACGTGGCGGTCAGCGGCCTCACCGATCGCATGACACCGGGCAATATCTCCGCGCTAATCCAGTCCAGTGCAGTAGCCTTCCGCGCGGAGTTCGACAAGCAGCCGCCGCCACAGCCACAGCTATACTGGCGCGCGCTGGTATTATGGTATTTCGATGGCCGCAGCTGGGAACGGGGCAAAAATAATCCCACGCCCCAGGCGAGCATCGAACCCATGGCCGAACCGATCGGCTACCAGATCACTCTGGAACCCCACCAGCAGGACTGGCTGTTTGCACTGGATATGCCAGTGGAGGTGCCCGATAACATTCACTACAGCAATAACTTTGAGCTGAAGGCGCGCGACAAGATCAGCAGCCTGTACCAGTACAGCCTGAGCTCGGTGCCCGAGTATGTAATTCAACCACAGCTCTCGCCGTGGGAACGCAGTGCCGGGCTGAAAATCCCCGACGAGGGCAATCCGCAAACGCTCGCGCTGGGTCGACAACTGGCACAACAATACAATGAGCCGCAGCAGATCGTCAGCCAGGTGCTGGCCATGTTCAATGCCGAGGATTACCACTACACCCTGAACCCGCCGCTCACCCCCGGTGCCGATGCAGTGGACCAGTTCCTGTTCCAGACCCGACGTGGTTTCTGCGAACACTATGCCGGCAGTTTTACACTGCTGATGCGTGCCGCGGGCATCCCGGCGCGGGTGGTGCTGGGCTATCAGGGCGGCACCCTGAACCCGCTGAATCAGGTGATTACGGTGCGCCAGAGTGACGCCCATGCCTGGGTTGAGGTCTGGCTGGAGCAACAGGGCTGGGTGCGCGTTGACCCGACCGCCGCGATTGCGCCACAGCGGATTGAACGCAATCTGAATGCGGCGCTGGATGCCAGTGAAATCCGCCCACTGCATATGCAGCTCAACAACGGCCTGTTACAGGAACTGGTGTTTTACTGGGATGCCATGGATAACCAGTGGAAGCAATGGGTAATCGGCTATGACGACAAATTGCAGCAGGCGCTGTTAAACAGGCTGTTCAATCAGAAGCTGCCATTTGCGGAGATTATTCTCTATATGGTCATCAGCTTTATGCTGATGCTGCTGGTGATTTCACTGTTTATCATGCGTCCATGGAAACGGCCACGAATCGAACCGCTGCAGCGCAGTTATCAGCAATTCTGTAATAAACTCGCAAAGCGGGGTGTGCGACGGCAGGGTCACGAAGGCCCACTGGACTTTGCACAGCGCGCGGCACAGCAGCTGCCTCAACAGGCGGCTTCCATCAAGCTGATCAGCCGTGCGTATATGCGGCTGCGCTATCAGGCAAATGCCAGCGAGAAATTACTGGCGCAGTTCCAGCGTCTGGTAAAGCAGTTTAAACCGGTCGACAGAGATGGCAGCAACACAGACAGCCCGTCAGCTGACGGGTCTGAGAAGAAGGGGTGAAATGATTGTGCCGAGAAGTTTAAGCTTTGGTCTCAAGCAGTGCCTTACCCATCAGCGCAAAGCATTTGACAAAGGCCGCCGACAACGCCGGATCCTTGATCATCAGCGCATAATCGCCCCTGGTAAACTTGAGCTTGCGTGAGGTATAGGCCAGCCCCAGCTTCATCAGCCCCGGCGGTTTGTTCACCAGGATATCCCACTCTTCACTGCTGGCACGCAGATCCCAGTTCAGGGTTTCGCCTCTGGGTGTCCCCGCCGACATAATCTGTCCATTGGATATGGTCAGCACCACACGCGGCTCAATCTCGCCATCAATGCCAAATGCCACGATTGAACTGAAGCCCCTGCGACCAAGGTCATCGGCGATGCCCTCGTTGCTGTTCCATATCTCTTTGTAATTCTGAGCCCACTCAGGTGAAAATAGTTCTGGCATACGCCAAAATCTCCGTTTTTATAGTTATGTCTTAACTTCTTGAAAGTAACAAAAATATACCACTGAATCCAGCGAATTGATATTAGCATAAGCAACAATAGCAATATCCATACAGGGGCCGGGCAATGGCAAGCTGTATGCAATATGAGCAAAAATCGTCGCCGAGACCTCACACTAAAACATTATCAAGCTTATTTAGCCTCACGTCTCACACGACCAGGTCCCTTTGCATAAATTCGTTTAAACGCCTTGCTAAAGGCGACTTCATTTGAATAACCACTTTTTTCAGCTATCACCGCCATTGGCTCGCGGGTTCTAATCAACAGGCTATAGGCATGTAGCATGCGCCACTGGGTAACGTAATGCATTGCAGATACACCGACTAATCTACCAAATTTTTCTGCAAATGCGGAGCGTGACATCCCGGCCTGTTCTGCCAGACGCTGTACTGACCAGTTCAACTCCGGGTGTTCGTGAATCTGCCGTAATGCCTTGCTGATCTGCTGATCGGCAAGTGCCAGTAAAAATCCCTGCTGATGCTCCTGACGATTCAGGCAGGTTCTGGCGACGTGGATAAACAGCACATCACACAGGCGATCGATGACCAGATCCATTCCCAACAGGCCCGACTCGGCCTCGGTAATGATAAAGCGCATCAGGCTTTCCATCAGTGCGGTGTGAGTTGACTCGCTACTTTTGATAATAATCACATCGGGCAAGGCATCCAGCAGTGGATTCCAGTGGTTCTGCTCAAACTCGAAATAGCCGCATATAAGTGACGTAGAGGTGGCGGAAAGCGCCTCATTTTCAGCTGCCGGACTGTCACTATCCCGGTCCAGCAATGGTGCGTTTGCAATTGTTACCCCCCCGAATTTATTCGCAATTATTTTTAAATAGCTTGCGCAACAGAAATGGAAAACTCACACCCTGTACCAGCAACGAAAACAGCACCGCACCAAAAACCATTGCCTGCACTGTCCACCAGTAATCCAGCGTCACCGGCAACGACAGTGCCAGCACAATCGCAATAGCGCCTTTCAGTCCACCCCAGGATAATAAAAAGGCCCACTTGTAAGTGATGACGCGGCGTGTTTTATGGCTTAACAAGGCCAGTAAATAGACGGTTATAAAACGTGCGACCAGTGCCGCGACTATGCCAATAATAATTGCCAGCCACTGGTGACTCAGCATCTCCCAGGTAACCACCAGCCCCAACAGACTGAAAATAATACTGTTTAACAGCATATCAACCCAGTTAAAGGTGCCGGTTAGATCACTCAACAAAGCCTGCTCATGCTCTCTGAGTAAAACCCGTGTAACAATAGCGGCGCTCATCACGGCCATAATGCCAGACACATGCAACAGGGCTTCCGCCACATAAAAACTACCGAAAGCCGTAATAATAATCACCAGCACCGAAGCCGAGCGATCCCGTAGAAACAGCGCGAAAATAGCCGCCAGCAAGCCCAGCAAAACACCCACAACCACTCCGCCCAGCAGCACCGTTAAAAATGAAACGGCAACATTGTGTTGCGGCTGTTGCCCCAGCGCATAGGTCAGAATAATGCCAAATAAAACCACCACCGATGCATCGTTCAGCAGGCTTTCACCTTCGAACAGTGTCTGCAAATCCTCGGAAACTTTATTCTGTTTCAACTGCGCCGAGACAGATACCGGGTCTGTTGCAGCCAGCATTACTGCTGCCAGAAATGCGGCTATCCAGGGAAAACCCGTGGCATGGTCAATTGCGAAATACAGCCCGCTGGCCGCCAGCAACATGGTTATAAGCACGCCCAGGGTTGCCAGCACAAAGCACACCCAGAACCAGCGACGGAACAACTGTGTATTCATGTGCCATGCAGAGACAAAAATCAGCAGTGGTAATATGAAATAGAACACCAGCGCCTGAATATTACTGGCACGTATACCCGTATCCACACCTAACCAGGGCACCAGTACCGATGCCAGCAAACCGGCCAGCAAACTACTCAGAGAAAGATCCAGGCGCGACAGACGTCGGATCAGCAAGCCGCAGATGGCAATCAGGCTGATAACCAGGCCATACATCATTACGTCGGCAACGCCCATTTATACCTCCTGCTGATCACTCTGCCTGGTTGAATAACCGGCGAGCAGGCTGCTCAGCTCCACTGCCTGTCCTTGCTGATTAACCACCTGCGCATGATGGGGTTTAAGTTGTCGCGGCTGCTCCACGCCGCAAGAATGTGCAATGATCTCCAGCTCCTTATGTACCTGCCTGGCATAACGGGCAACGCGTTCTGCCTTGTCACTCACCACCAGCCCGCCCTGTAAATCGGTGTTATGAGTAGTAATGCCCGTTGGGCAGGTGTTCTTATTGCACTTAAGTGCCTGAATGCAGCCCAGTGCAAACATAAATCCTCGCGCCGACACCACACAGTCTGCGCCAAGACACAATGCACCAGCCACCTGTGCCGGGTTAACCATCTTACCGGAACAGATAACACGAATACGCTGCCTGAGACCATGATGCTGAAGACGGTCAATTAAGTAGGGCAATGTACTGCTCAATGGCAGGCCCATATGATCCATCAGTGAAGCAGGTGCAGCACCGGTACCGCCGTCAGCGCTGTCCAATGCGATAAAATCCGGCGCACTGTGTATACCGCGTTTCAGAATATTGCTGAACAGTTCATCCAGCCAGGCTTTCTGTCCAAGCACCGCTTTAAAACCCACGGGTTTACCGGTCACCTGACGGATATGCTCAATCATTTCCAGCAGATCATCGGTATTGTGTAATTCCGGATGACCATTAGGACTAATAGAATCCTCAAACACCGGGATGCCTCGTATAGCTGCAATTTCAGCAGTGACCTTCACCGCCGGCAAAATACCGCCCTTGCCCGGCTTTGCACCCTGGCTCAGCTTGATCTCGAACATGCGCACCTGCTCCAGTGTCGCCAGTTCCTGCAAGTATTCATCGGATAAATCACCCTCTGTATTTCGCACACCGTATTTGGCAGTACCTATCTGCACAATAACATCAGCACCACTTTCCAGGTGATAGGACGATACCCCACCTTCACCGGTATTGACCCAGATACCTGCCTTGCCAGCACCCTGTGACAGCGCGCGTACCGCAGGTCGAGACAGCGCGCCATAGCTCATAGCAGAAATGTGAAATATCTTATCAGTCGTGTATGGCATGGGAACAAAGCCCTCACCAAAACTCAACGAACTGGTGCTTCGTGCATTTTCTTCAAGCACGGGAAACGGACTGTTAAGAAAAATATAGGTGCCTGGTTGATTCAGTGACAGGGTAGAACCAAATGCAGCATAATTGCTGACACCGGCAGACGATTTATAAACCCATTCGCGCTGTGCACGATTGAATGGCATTTCCTCACGGTCCATGGCAAAGAAATACTGGCGAAAAAACTCCCCCAGCGTCTCGAATAACTTCCGAAAACGGCCAATTACCGGATAATTTCGCCTGACTGTATTGCCCGTCTGGGTTATATCGGATAAATACATATAAATTGCAAACAGCGCGGCAACGCCAGTCACAAATATAAACAAAAGGACCGCCAGAACCAGAAAATCCATAGCAATTCCCTGCAACCCCAAAAGGTCAAATTTCATTTTGCGATCTCCTTGCCTGCTGGTTTCATAAAATTTAAACCAATACCTGATGCGGTGAAAACTTATTCATTACATATGGTCGCAACCGCAAGGAAAACCTTACATGCGAAGTTAGCCACGGCTTTTATGCCTTACTACCGTATATCTAATCAGAGCATAAATTCGTGCGCAGTTATTGAATGATTAATCAATAATAGCTATTGTTGAGCAATCATTCAATAACTGGCGAGATTATAAAGCGCTACCAGAATAATTAACCCAGACGAAGCCGACTAAGGCCTGAACAACTCTGGACAATCTCTTGCTGGAATATCAGTGCACCTGACATCAGCATTGATGCCACAAGCTCAACAGTATTACGAACTGACCCGGATCTTGACTAAATGAGGAAGTGTTATGACAAACCGACTGACTGGCATTTTACTGGCCACTCTGCTGGCACCCCTTTCCGTTACATCAGCCCAGGCTGAACAGGCGGTGCAAAGCTACCAGAGCATGTATGAGGATTTTGTAGAAAAACAGGCGAGCAAGTCATCGAATTTCACCGCAGAAGACAGGGCCATTATGCAGAAAGCCAGCCAGCAACTGCAGCAACAGCTAACGAACCCGGGTATAGCGGTTGGCAAGCCTGCGCCGGCTTTCAGCCTGCCCAATGCCTTTGGTGATACCATCCGCCTTACAGAGCAACTAGAACAGGGGCCGGTGATACTGGTTTTCTACCGTGGCGCCTGGTGCCCCTACTGCAATCTCTACCTGCATGCCCTGCAGAAAAACCTGTCTATTTTCAAACAATACAACGCCAGCCTGATTACCATCACCCCGCAACAGCCGGATAAGTCTGCTGAACAAATCAAAAAAGACAAATACCCGTTCGAGGTTCTCAGTGACCTGGATAGCCGTGTGATGCAGGCTTATAACCTGTATTTCAGGATTCCCGATGAGCTGGTCGCTGTGTATAAAAAAGCCGGTCTGGATATTGAGGACTATAACGGCAAGAACCGTAATGTATTGCCAGTGCCCGGTACCTTTATTATCGATCAGCAGGGCATAGTCAGGGCCATGCATGCTGAGACGGACTATAAAAAACGCATGGAGCCGGCCGATATCATCCAGACGCTGAAAACCCTGTAAGCTGAAAATCCGCTAAATGGCGGCTTTATGGTGCTTGCTGTGATTTTATCCACTGACGGCCTATGCGCCTGATTACAAATTTAAGTAACGACCTGACGCCAGAAAAAGCCAAAAAAAAGAGCCCACTGAAATCAGTGGGCTCTTTATTATATAGATGGCGGAGAGGCAGGGATTCGAACCCTGGGTAGGGATAAACCTACGCCGGTTTTCAAGACCGGTACATTCAACCGCTCTGTCACCTCTCCTGGTTCAGCGCGTTGCGTTGAGGGGCGCTAGAATACATGAAAAATCTGAGCAAAACCAGCCCCTTGGCGAGTATTTATTTAAGGCACCTCTAAACAATGCTGATATGCCTCTGCGAGACCTGAAGCGGCCAGCTACAAGGCGTGTTTCACCATGAATAACAGGATCCTTCACGAGAAGCACAACGCGCTTGATGTGCGCTTCAGCCCTCGCCCGCTGGGGCCTGCAGGTGTGCCCGCACTGTAAGTTCCGGTTTGTCACCAGGCTTCAGCCTGCTTTCAAATCGCGCCTTGATTGCGAACGCCCCTGCAAGCCAGAGATATTTCATCATTATTCAGAGGTCCCTTCACAAAAAAGAAGAAACTAATATAGACTTTGCCTTGTCCAAACCGCAGTGATAACCTAACGTCAATTAAATTAATTAATCAATGGTGTATAAATGAACGATCATAATATTTCTATTAGTCGCTCACAGGAATCCGTACTATCAACCAACAAGGTATTGAAAAATACCTATATGTTGTTGTCGATGACACTGATTTTCAGTGGTTTGATGGCTGCTGTGGGCATGTCGATCAATCTGGGATACGGTGCTTCGCTGGTATCCAGCCTGGTGGCCCTGGGCCTGTTATGGTTTGCTCTGCCTCGCACTGCCAACTCCAGCGCCGGTATTCCGGTGCTGTTTGCCATTACCGGCCTGTTAGGCCTGGGCCTGGCACCACTGCTGAACTTTTATCTGGCGGTTAACCCCAGCATCGTGTCCACCGCACTGGGCGGCACCGGTGTTATCTTCCTCGGCCTGTCGGGCTATGCACTGACTACCCGTAAGGATTTCAGCTTTATGGGCGGTTTCCTGATGGTGGGCCTGATGGTGGTACTGGTGGCAGCACTGGCCAATATCTTCCTGCAGATGCCGGTAATGCAGCTGGTGGTTAGCGCAGCCATCGTGATGATTATGAGTGGCCTGATTCTGTATCAGACATCTGCCATTATCCATGGTGGTGAAACCAACTATATTATGGCGGCCGCCAGCCTGTTCCTGTCGCTTCTCAACATGTTCCAGGCGCTGTTACATATACTGGGTGCATTTGGTGGCGACGACTAGGTTCGACGTACATGTTAAGTTTCACGCCCCGGCTCGACCGGGGCGTGTTATTTCAGGGGTTTAATTTAAATAGTTGATTATTCATACAGAGGCAAACGACTATGAGCTGGATGGCTATTGGCAGCGCGGTGCTGATTATCGCCATGATGATCTTTATCTTCCCTCGCCTGAAAGAATCGGTGAAACACTCCCCCAAAGGCACAATGAACGACTGGATGGGGTTTATTATTCCCCTGGCCGCGGTAATCGGTTTTATTATCCTCCTGATAAATATGCTCTAATAGCATAACTCCAGCATCACAGATCACCCAGCGCTTACTGGGTTTATATTTTTCCAGTTGCCATTAAAATAATGAGCAACCAATACCTGACAGACAAAGATCAATCGAGAATTGCATGCAAGAAGAACATCCATTTGCACCCACCATCCGTATTCTGGGCAAGGGCAAAAACGGCTCACGCAGCCTGACTGTCGATGAAGCCTATGACGCCATGACCATGGTACTGGAAGACAATGTCACCGCCGAACAGCTGGGCGCCTTTCTGATGCTGCTGCGGGTTAAGGAAGAGACTCCGGAAGAAGTCGCCGGTTTTGTGCGCGCGATTCGTGATTTCCTTAAACAGGATAAAACAGTTTATGCCGACCTGGACTGGTCATCCTATGCCGGCAAACGCCGCCATTCGCCCTGGTATGTACTGAGCGCACTGCTACTGGCAGACAATGGCGTGCGCGTTTGCATGCACGGTGCCGAGGGTCACACAGCCGGGCGCATGTACACCTCGGAAGTACTCAAGCCACTGGGCATAGAAACCAGTGACACACTGCAACATGCGCGTGAGCAGGTTGAGAAAAACAATTTCTGTTATATGCCGATTCAGACCATTAGTCAGCGCCTGAAAGACATTATCGAGCTGCGTCCGTATCTGGGTCTACGCTCGCCCCTGCACACGGTTGGCCGCATGATTAACCCGCTGCACGCACCCTGTTCGATTCAGGCGATTTTCCATCCAGGCTATCAGTCAGTGCACCAGCAGGCCGCCAATATTATGGGCGAAGAACAGATCGCGGTATTCAAGGGCGAAGCCGGCGAAGTTGAACGCAACCCGGACACCAAATGCATTGTGTCCTACGCGGTAGACGGTAAAACCTGGGATGAAGAGTGGCCGGCGATGTTTGAAAAACGCCATATGAAAGAAGCCAGCCTGGATGAACACCGACTCACCGCCATCTGGCGTGGCGAAGATGAAGACGAGTACGCACAAGCGGCGATTACCGGTACTGCGGCCATCGCACTGCGTCTGCTGAACAAGGCGGACACACCGGATGCCGCACTGAAAATGGCACAGGATATGTGGAATCAGCGGGACAGGTCACGCCACTAATTCTGGCCTGTTAAAATCCGGTAAAAAACTGATTTTTTATCACATCATCTTTGATGGCAAACGCCGGATCAAACGCAGTGGCTCCGGCGTTTTATCCGGCCTACGACGAACGATACAGGACTAAAGACAAACGACGCCTATCGTAGGCTGGCATCAAGCGAAGCGGAACCGCTTCCCGTACAGGTTCCCAATGAACGCAAATTTATGGATATTGTAGTTTTGACGTGCCGCATTGATTATCTGTCATGAAAAACCATCTACTGACCATCGTACTGGCACTGAGCCTGGGTTATGCAGCAGGCTATCTGGGTGGCCTCAGCAGTCAGCCAGAAACAGAAACTTCCTCGCAAAACGATTTATCCTCCGACGACACCACGCATAAAACCTCGGATCAGATCCCGGTGAATCTGCTGCAGTTTGAACTTTTGAAATATCAGGTTGAGCGACTGCAACAACAGCTTGATGAGATCAAATCAGCGGACACAGGCTATGCAGCTACCGCTGAGAATTCAAACCAGCCAGACAAGCCCCAGACACAGACCTCATTTACACAAACCCGCCCGGTCGAACCCAGTCAGGGCGACCTGCTCGCGGCCGGTGTATCTGCAGATGTGGCCAGCCAGCTGCTACGTCGTATCAGCCAGCAAAACTATCGCCGGCTTGAATTACAGAACCTGATACGTCGCTACCCGGATCAGGCAGCGCAGTACCGCAATGAATTACGCGAACTCAACCAGAACAGAATTTCACTGCGCAGTGAACTGGATGAGGTAAGCTATGATAAATACCTGTATCACAGCGGACAGAATAACCGGGTTGAAGTGTCATCCGTGATGGCCGGCTCACCGGCAGAATCCGCCGGTTTTAGTGCGGGTGATGTTATTTTAAGTTACGACAATAAAAAAATTCTCAACTGGACCGACATTCGCCAGGCCACCCTGAGCGGTGACATCAACAGCTACACTAATGTGGATGTATTGCGCGATGGTGAACGCATTACCCTGACAGTACCCAGAGGCACCCTGGGGGTGCAGTTGAATCCGTTGCAACTGGATCCTGCTGCGAATTAGATGTCTCTCCATGAATGAAATTTTTTGTAGGGTGGCATCAAGCGAAGCGGATCCACCGCTTGTGCGACATGATGTACTTTAAAAACATTCTGCGACAATCAAGTTCGATGCCTTATCTAATTTACCTTCACGAAATTCTGATCTGTAGTGTTTCGCCTCTCTGGCGACTCCCTTCTTTATGAAAGCCATCCCTGGCTTTCACCCTTCGGGCCAGGCAAAGCCTGTTCTAAAACGCTCCAGGCGTTTTAGTGTCTGCAGCAACAGAAAAGTAAGCAAGAAATAAATTTGACTGGATCAAATTTAAACAAGCTCCGCTTGGGCCGAAGGCTGGAGGGCAGGACGCCCGGAATAGTGCCGTTCCCGGTCACTTGCCCGCAAAAGGCGCGGGTACCCAAAAATGCTTCGAGAATTTATTTAGGTTTACCTAAGTTAACCGATGACATTGTCTTCGTTACCGGGTCGTGCTGGAGAGGCCCTCCGGGCCTATCATCACTCCCCTATAAAATTTATATGGGCACGTCCATGTGATTTTGCCCCTACGTAGAAAGCATTTTCGGCAAGTGACAGGGAAGGCTGTCACAAGCCCACCGTTTAAAAAGTAATTTGACCGTTGGATACGCAACTGTTTCCCCTTCACGCAAGCTGATGAGCGAGTGATTTTTGTGGAAGTCTTCTGCGAGGATGTTTGAGCGAATCATGCTGTTTATGATTCGCGAGTCCCGCAGCAGCCACAAAAATTGGGAGTGAAGAAGGCACTTTTATTTTCGCTGTTTAAAATAAAAGCTTGGGTGCCGGGGCGGCGCTTTCTTGCTTACTTCTTTGGCGCTGTTGCTAAAGAAGTCAGTCGCCAGAAAGGCGAAATAGCACAGGTAATTTTATCGTGTAAGGGTACAGGTAAGTGTCGAAGATTGTTAGTCGGCTTTGTGCTTTTGACCAATGACGAAGGACTAACGACAAATGACTTTTTTACAACGGTGGATCCGCTTCGCTTGATACCACCCTACAGGTAGGTTTTTTTGTAGGGTGGATCAAGCGTCAGCGGATCCACCGTGTGTCATGTAGCATGGCAGCACACCCTGCCCTTCACACGCCCACTCAGCCGCCAGCCAGTAACCAACCACCGCCGCCAGCTGATCACCTGCATAAAGCAATGGAATTCTATCTCTCTGCCATTCCGGTATTGCCGCTTCCTGGAACAGCTTTTTCAAATCACGATGCCCCTGCCGACCGGCTGGTTGAATACGCTCACCGCCCTGCCGGAAACGAATACTTAAACGTTGTTCAAGAATCTCTGCTTTTAAAACATACGGTGTTTGTGAACCAGACACTGCCTGGATAAGCGCCAGTTTTTGATCGAGTGATATCAGTTCGAGTACCTGTTCACCATCCCATGCAATCACCTGTTTTGCATCGTGCTGCGATTGCTTAAGCAGATACAGCGCATCACGAAAACGTCGCACTTCAGTGTCTGCCCAGCTAACACACAGATGATTATCATGATTGTCACTCTGTATCTGTTGTAGCAACTGCATAAGAATTGCACTGGAAGGCATACTCGCCTGCTGTGTTTTAAACCAGTAGCGCAGCAGATTTCTGGCCCGGGCCGGATTCAGTTCTTTTAACGCGGCAATCGCAAGGCTCTGATCCTGTTGTTGCACACGCTGTAAATCAATACTCGCCAGCTGTTGCAGCAGCTCATTATTTTCTGCCTGCTGACGGGCAAAGCGACTCAGGGTTTTATTCAGCGCCGGCCAGCGTTGTTGCAACACGGGCATAATATTCTGGCGCAGAAAATTGCGGTCATAGTGCGACAACTGATTACTGGGGTCTTCCACCCACTTGAGCTGATGCTGTTGTGCATAGTCGTGAATGGCCTGCTGCGAAGTACTTAATAACGGGCGACAGTGCCTGCCCTCGCCAAATTCACTGCACTCAGGCATCGCCGACAAACCCGCTGCACCGGCACCACGCAATAGTTGTATCAACACGGTTTCGGCCTGGTCATCCTGATGCTGTGCGGTAAGCAAACACATGCCCGGCTGGATAATTTTCTTAAATGCCCCGTAACGTGCAACCCGTGCTGCAGCTTCCGGGCTTTCACCGGCATTAGCCCGTGCATCCACAGCAATGCTCTGAAACCGAATATCCAGCGCGGTGCATTGCTGTGCACAATGTTGCGCCCAGGCAGATGATTCTGTCTGTAACTGATGATCGATATACACCGCACTGAAATTAAACGGGAAGCCTGCATGTAACGCAGGCTGTTGCTGGATTTGATGCAGCAGATGCAACAGCACCTGTGAGTCAACGCCGCCACTGTAGGCCAGACACCAGTCGGTTATGCAATATTGTTGCGCGAGCTGGCTGAGTTGCAGAGCCAGGCCGGAGGCAGTGGGCTTATGGACACTGGGCTCTGCCTGAGGCTGTGGACTACTCGGTGTAGTCGCCATAGTTCATCAGACGCTGGTATCGAGCATCCAGCAGCTTATCCAGCCCCATCTGACTGAGATTGTCCAGGCTATCCTTGAGTGCCTGCTGCATATTGCGTGCAGTGGTATCTATATCACGGTAGGCGCTGCCCAGCGGTTCATCGATGATCTGGTCGATCAGACCCAGTTCTTTTAAACGCGGTGCGGTAATGCCCAGGGCTTCAGCGGCATCCTGTGCACGTTCGGCGCTTTTCCACAGAATCGAGGCACAGCCTTCCGGTGAAATCACCGAGTAGGTGCTGTATTTCAGCATCATCACCCTGTCACCCACGCCAATCGCCAGCGCGCCGCCTGAGCCCCCTTCACCAATCACGGTGCAGATAATCGGCGTTTTCAGCGCCGCCATTTCAAACAGGTTGCGCGCAATCGCTTCCGACTGGCCCCGCTCTTCCGCCCCGATACCGGGATAGGCGCCCGGGGTATCAATAAAGGTCAGCACTGGCATCTTGAAGCGCTCGGCCATCTTCATCAGACGCAGCGCCTTACGATAGCCTTCCGGGCGAGGCATGCCGAAATTACGGCGAATTTTTTCCCTGGTATCACGGCCTTTCTGGTGACCAATCACCATCACCGGGCGACCATCAAGGCGTGCCACACCACCGACAATCGCCTTGTCATCGGCATAGCTGCGATCGCCGTGCAATTCTTCGAAATCGGTAAAAATACGATCGATGTAATCCAGGGTATGGGGACGCTGAGGATGGCGTGCCAGCTGCGAGGTTTGCCATGAGCTGAGCTTGCTGAAGATCGACTCGGTCAGGCCCTTACATTTATTTTGCAGGCGAGAGATTTCGTCGCCGATATTGATTTCTGTATCGTCTCCAACGTAACGGAGCTCTTCAATTTTCGCCTCTAACTCGGCGATAGGCTGTTCAAATTCCAGAAAATTGGGATTCATGCTTATCTTAATTAATAGTTCGCCAGGTAAATTCGGCGTAGTGACAAAATCATAGAGGACACAATGATAACCCGCAACGCCGACGCAACCAAGCAACATTGTGCTATTTTCAATCTCTTTACCGCAAGTTAGCCACCATATTATAGCCTGATCTGGACACTTGAGCACACAGTTGCCGTCATGCCAGCGCCCTTCAGGGCGGACATATGCGGACAAAAATTAGCATTTTACCGTTGCAGCAGCCGATTATTGCGTTGTCCTGTGCTAGTATTATTGCAGTCGCTGTTTTTTTTGGATGTCTTGTAGAGCATGGAAAGCCAGCTTTCTTTTCCAGAACCCGTTTCGGGACACATCATAATTGCAGATGATGACCCTTCCATTATCCTGCTGCTGCGGCACTTTCTCCATAAGGCCGGTTATCGGGTCAGCGAAGCACGCAATGGCCGTGAAGCCATTGAGCTGTGCCGACAACACAGCCATGACCTGGCGATTATTGATCTGGTCATGCCGGATATCGACGGGATTCGTGTTTGCAGGGAAATATGCTCGCAGAACGGCAAATCGCCTCCGGTACTGATTATTACCTCGCTGGATGACGATACTTCGGTGACCGCAGCGTTTGATGCGGGTGCCATCGACTATGTCACAAAGCCGATAAACTGGTCAGTGTTCGGGCAGCGAGTACGCCGTATTGTTATGGGTGAGCAATATCGCCGCCAGGTAGAACAACTGCAGTACCATGACAGCCTCACCGGCCTGCCCAATCGCAATTTACTCCTCGATCGGCTGGAATCCGCTATTTTGCGTGCGCAACGCAGCGGCAAAATGATTGCGCTGCTCAGTATTGATATCGACAACCTGAAACTGATTAACAACTCACTGGGACACCATAACGGCGACAGGCTGATTCAATCTGTTGCCACGCGTCTGCGCAAGTCGATTCGAGATACCGACACCCTGTCGCGCAGCGGTGGTGATGAATTTAACCTGGTTATTGAAAACCTTTCCCAGCTGGAAGACATCGGCAGCATTGTCGCCAAGTTTTCCAGAATCATTCCCCACAATATGCTGCTGGATGATCAGGATATTTATATCAAAGCCAGCCTGGGTATCAGCGTCTATCCGCAGGATGGTGATGACTGCAGCAGCCTGTTAAGCCACGCCGAATCGGCACTGCATCGCGCCAAGGAAAAAGGCGGCAATGGTTATGAATTTTACTCACCTGAACTCAGTCAACAGGCAAACCGTCGCCTGCAGCTGGAAACCAGTTTACGCAAGGCGATAAAACAGAATGAGCTGCTGGTTTACTACCAGCCAAAAGTTAACCTGCACAATGGCCTTGCCAGTGGCATGGAAGCACTGGTGCGCTGGAATCACCCGCAACAGGGCATAGTTCCACCGGATGAATTTATCGGTATTGCTGAAGAAACCGGTTTGATTATTCCGCTGGGGGAACTGGTGATTGAACAAACCTGTGCGCAATTCAAAAGCTGGCAACAGCAGGGCATTGCGGTGGATAATGTTTCGATTAATGTGTCAGCCCGACAATTCAAGGAGCAGGATCTGGTGAGCCTGTTCAGGAAAATGCTGGACAGGTACCAGCTCGATGCTTCACAACTGGAAATCGAACTCACTGAAAGCACCCTGTTAAGCAATGAAGATCATGCCGAGTCACGACTCAATCAACTGCATCAAATGGGCATACGCATCGCCATCGACGACTTCGGCACCGGTTACGCATCACTGAGTTATCTAAAAAGCCTGCCGATTGATATTCTTAAAATCGATCGTTCCTTTACCGACGGCATTACCCACGACCCGGACGATATCGCCATTGTCATCGCCATCTACGGACTGGCAAAAGGGCTTGGCATGGAACTGGTGGCCGAAGGCATAGAAACCCCGGAACAACTCGACAAAATCATTGAACTGGGCATAGATTATGGCCAGGGCTACTTATGGGGCGCGCCCTGTGCTGCGGATGATTTTATTACCCTGATCAACCGTTTAAACAGTTAAGAGGACTCTGGCATGAGCCCGACGCAAAACGCAAACCACTGCTGCAGGGTAGATCCGCTGATGCTTGATCCACCCTTGTATCTCTCCCGGTAAGAAACGCCGGGTCAAACATGCACAATGGCGATCCGGCGCTAACTGGCAAATTTGAATCCTGACTACGCGCCAGTGCGCTGTCCAGACTGGGCGCGCTGGATGAGTTGCCGGAATTGCACTGGGTACAGTGAATATGTATTGGTGACAGGCTCAGGAAAGTTACCCTGAAAATCACACGGCATGTTCACTTTAAAAGCATGCTGTGTCAATCAACTTCAATTGTTTATCAGAGTTTGCCTTCATGGGGCTCTGATTTGTACTATTTCGCCTCTCTGGCGACTCACTTCTTTAGCAACAGCGCCAAAGAAGTAAGCAAGAAAGCGCCGCCCCAGCACACAAGCTTTTATTTTAAACAGCAAAAATAAAAGTCCCTTCTTCACTCCCGATTTTTGTGGCTGCTGCGGAACTCACGAATCATAAGAAGCATGATTCGCTCAGACATCCTCGCAGAAAGCCTCCACACAAATCACTCGTTCATCAGCTTGCGTGAAGGGGGAAAAGCCCTGCGCCGAACGATCAAAATACTTTTCTAATGTACGGGCTTGCGACAAACTTCCCTGTCACTTGCCGAAAATGCTTTCTGAGCAGGGGCAAAATCACAGGACGTGATTTTGAGTGCTGATGTGCCTGGACGGCACTCCAGCACGACCCGGCAACGAAGACAATTTAATCAATAAACTTATCCAAAGCAAAATACCGTTTCATAGCATTTTCGGGAACCCGCGCTTTTTGCGGGCAAGTGACCGGGAACGGCACTCTTTTGCTTCCTTTTCTGTTGCTGCAGACAGAAAAGACAGTCGCCAGAAAGGCGAAAAACTTCAGTTAATTTTATCGTGGAGGTGAATAATAGTTAAAAAAGTAGGTTGATTGTCACAGAATGCCTTTAAAGCTCAGCATCATACACGGTAAAACCGCTTCGCTTGATCGCACCCTACACCTGATGGTGTGAGACGTCGGACTCCGACGTGAACCAGCTTACGCCTGCTTTTCCGCCCATTCCGCTTTGGTAAACGCCTTAATACCCAGCGCATGCAGTTCGCCGGTCTGAATCAGATGATTCACCGTGGCATACACCATTTTCTGTTCTGCCAGCATGCTTTTGCCCTCAAACGCATCGCTGATAACCGTCGCCTCCAGATTGCAGCCTTCGCCTGTGATAATCGCTTCCGCGCCTTCGACGCCGTCTTCTATCAGCTTTTTTACATCTTCCGGGGACATGGGATTCTCAAGTAATAATTAACAGAAGCTGAATGGTACACCGCCAGCACCGATTTTCAACCGTCATTCGCTGTGGAATTGCCTGATCAACTCATCGCCAGTCCGGCTGTCATGTTCAGGCTAATGCTATCACGGGCGACAAGCGCGGCAATTCACGTTAGCATTAGCCTCCGTTTTTACTTAAGGTAGCTCTGAACAATGCTGATATGTCTCTGCGAGACCTGAAGCGTGCAGCTACAAGGCGTGCTTCGCAGTGAATGGCCCGATCCTTTACAAGAAGCACAAAGCTTCCGCTCCTGCTCACGCCCCTGACCTACATCCATGTAGGCCACACCGTAGATGTGCGTTTCAGGCCTCGCCCTGCGGGGCTTACAGGTGTGCTCGCACTCTGCGTTAGCGTTTTTCACCCGGCCCACAAATAGTTAAACATGGGCCTGCTTTCAAAGCGTCGCCTTGATTGCAAACACACCTGTAAGCCAGAGATATGTCATCATTATCAGAGATACCTTATGCCATCGACCATGCACGATTCCACCAGCGACGCCTTGATCACCCCTGTTTGCAGCCTGCTGTATTGCCGCCCTGGCTTTGAAAAGGAAACGGCTTCGGAAATCATGCAGCTGACACAGAAGCACGGCATTAACGGTTATATCAAGGCCCGTGCCGACTCTGGCTATGTGGGCTTTTATCCCAGCGACGGCCAGAATCTGCGCTTGCTGAATCAGGCCATAGACTTCAGCAAACTGATGTTTGCACGACAATGTGTGCAGGTCTGCCAGATTATTCAGGACCTGCCGCAGCAGAACCGCGTGGCGCCTTTGCTTAAGGCGATACAACCACTTCAGCTGACATTCTGTGATGTGTTACTGGAAACCCCTGACACCAACGAGGGCAAACAGCTCAGCAGTTTCTGTAAAAAGTTTGCCACACCACTCAATCGCGAGCTGCAAAAAGCCGCGCTGATTGATCAGCACAGCGTATGGCGTATGCATCTGTTTTTTCTGGATTCATCCCATGTGTATATCGGCCTCAGCCAGATCAATAACAGCTCGCCCTACCCGATGGGTATACTGCGCTTACGCATGCCCGGTTCGGCACCGAGTCGCTCCACCCTGAAACTGGAAGAGGCGATTAAAACCATGCTCAGCGAAGCGGAACAGGCGCGCTATCTGGCGAATGGCATGACCGCGGTGGATCTGGGCGCCTGCCCCGGTGGCTGGACCTGGCAACTGGTGAAACGGGACATCCGGGTGAATGCCGTCGACAACGGCCCCATGGACAGTCAACTGATGGCGACTGGCATGGTCAATGAAATCAAGGCGGATGGTTTTAAATACCGCCCCGACAGAGCGGTCGACTGGCTGGTGTGCGATATGGTGGAACGGCCGATGCACATCACCCGCCTGATCTGCCGCTGGCTGATTGAGGGCGACTGCAAATACGCGCTGTTTAACCTGAAGCTACCGATGAAAAAACGTTATGACATGGTGATGGAGTGCAAACAGTTTATACAGGATGCGCTGGACGAACAGCAGCTGCGCTATCGCCTGCGCATAAAACACCTGTATCATGACCGTGAAGAAGTAACCTGTTTGCTGCTGCTGTTATAGCCGTAACGCCTGTCAGCGAACAGTCAGGGCAAGCATCCACGCCCCCTGATTTTAGCTACCGTCTTCTGGGCTACCTACCGGGCCGTCCAGCCACCATCGACAGGCAATGCATGGCAGATAACAAAGCTGGATTGCTCGGCACTGCGGCCGCCAAAAATAGCTGATTTATTACCAGACTCTATTGCGAATAATTATCAATTGCATTATTGTACACCCTGATTACTAACGGTGAGCATGCCCCAGGGCCTCACACAATCGCTTAACCTGACAGGACTGCATTATGAGATTTTCCGCCGTATTGCTCAGCGCCAGCCTTGCATTTGCCACACCGTGCGCAGTGTTTGCCAGTGATGATGACCGCCCGAGCCACTTTGAAGGCGAGCCATCAAAAACCCTGGCGCAGGCTGTGCGTAACTTTTCCGAGTACAACCAGAAACTGGCTGGCATGCTTGACAAAAATGAGTTGAATGCAGAAGAACTACACCAGATTCATAACCTCACCTACACCCTGGAAAATGCACTGGAAAAAATCGAGGATGAAATAGAGGTGCTGGAAGAGGTACTGGAAGAAGTGCACAAGGCATCTGAACGCGCCGATGCTGACACAGTCAACACACGGGGCAAGGTGTATCTGGACAAGGCGCAAACACTGATCAAGTGATACAGGGGGTAGTCAATGGCTGGTCTGGTCTGGTGTGCCCAGGCAAACCAGCCCGCATACACTTACTTGACACGGTAATGCAATCGCATTACCATTTAAATATAAGCCACTACACCAGCGAGGCTCAATATGGCAGATATATTATTAGTAAGTGAGTCTACCCTAACTGATCGTTACCAGACCACGGTTCCAGATGTTGTGCGCAAAGCCCTGAATCTAAACAAACGCGAAAAAATTCGCTACACCATTCAGCCTGACGGTAACGTTCTGCTATCCCGTGTGAATCAGGACGAGTCAGATCCAGCTCTGACCAGTTTTTTAACGTTTCTGGCAAACGACATTAAGCAAAACCCACAGCACCTGAAAGCTGCGACACCTGAGCTTGTCTCCCGCATTCAAAATCTTGTCGGAGGTCTTGATGTCGATTTAGATGCATCCTTAGATGATGAGGACGAATAGTTTTGTCTGAACAGACAAACATTGTGATCAACGGGTGGACTATTTTTTTTCATCCGTTGATTCTTGACGAGATTGATACCCTTGTCACTGAAGTTGAGAAATTAAAAAGTAATTATCCTTGCAGCTACCTGAAGAAAAACGCAAGCAAAAGGCTGACGGCTATTTACAGATTAGCGTTTGAAGTGATACCACAGAATCCAGCCCTCCCGGAATACCGACAATGCACCACATTAGGTGATGAGCACAAACACTGGTTCCGGGCTAAATTCTTCCAGCAGTATCGTTTGTTTTTTCGATTTGATTCGGCTTCGAAAATTATCGTATTTGCCTGGGTCAATGATGAAAAAAATAAAAGAACCTACGGCAGTAAAACCGATGCCTATCGTGTTTTTGAAAAGATGCTCAATAGCAGGCATCCACCCGACAGTTGGGTGCAATTACTCAAACAGGCCAAAGGCGATTTAGACCGCCTGAATGTAATTTCTAAAAAGCTCAGGGATTAAGGTGATAACCATCACAGACAAACGATATGCAGGCGCATTCCTGGAGTTATCGGGTTTAATTAACTGTGCGTCGCAACGATGATCCGCATGATTTTGAGAGGGAAGAAAAAATACAATTTGCTTGATCCCGTGTCCACTGGGCTTGATCCGGGCTGGGGTGTCTCTGAACAATGCTGATATGCCATCATTATTCAGAGGTACCCTGGATAAAAATTCGCGTTGACGTGCATGGATGCACTAATTCAGCGGCGCATGGATGCGCAGGAGCTGTCATTTCGCGCACATTTATTCCGCACATCCTGTGCTCCACCCTTCGGGCCGTGCATTCGCACGTTCAAAGTGCTCCTGCACTTTAGTATTCCGCACATCCTGTGCTCCACCCTTCGGGCCGTGCATTCGCACGTTCAAAGTGC
>Ga0209475_10000273_pt1 | contig 132415 bp, 95 predicted proteins | sample tdDd471_FD_187128 | JGI IMG/M metagenome (GOLD analysis project Ga0209475, IMG submission 187128) | Marine sediment microbial communities from the Atlantic coast under amendment with organic carbon and nitrate - tdDd47.1 (SPAdes)... | ecosystem: Environmental > Aquatic > Marine > Coastal >... | reverse complement strand
CCTTCAAAGACGCAAAAAACCCAGAAGACGAAGAAGAAATCTACCGAAGCATAGGCTTCCAATACGCCACCCAAAACATAAAAAACGCCATAAAACACGCAGCAGAACACCCAGTAAACTTCTACCCTTACCAACACAATCCCGAATGCAACCCAGCAAACTTCCCAGAACAAGAATACGATTTCAGCGAATTCGAAGACGACAACGAAGACAACAACGAATAAAAAAAACCGTCATTGCGAGCGATAGCACTGCAATCTCAAAACCACCACAAATCCAAAAATGAAAACAAAGTAAAATATGAAACCAAGCGTAACCTCAAATAAACCCCGTCATTGCGAGCGATAGCGTCGCAATCTCAAAACCACCACAAACCCATAAATTAAAACAAAGTATAATATGAAACCAAGTAAAACCTCAAAAAAAACCCGTCATTGCGAGCGATAGCGCCGCAATCTCAAAACCACCACAAACCCAAAAATGAAAACAAAGTAAAAATATGAAACCAAATGTAACCTAAAAAAACCGTCATTGCGAGCGATAGCGTCGCAATCTCAAAACCACCACAAACCCAAAATTAAAACAAAGTAAAAATATGCAACCACCTGTAACCTAAAAAAAACCCTGTCATTGCGAGCGATAGCGTCGCAATCTCAAAACCACCACAAACCCAAAAATTAAAACAAAGTAAAAAAATGAAACCAAATGTAACCTAAAAAAACCCGTCATTGCGAGCGATAGCGTGGCAATCTCAAAACCACCACAAACCCAAAAATCAAAAACAAAGTATAAATGAAACCAAATGTAAACTCAAAAAAAACAACAACCTTCCGAAGGTTCCAAAACCTTCGGAAGGTTTAACTCACCCACAAAATTAAAACAAAGTAAAATATGAAACCACCTGTAACCTAAAAAATACCCCGTCATTGCGAGCGATAGCGCGGCAATCTCAAAACCACTACAAACCCAAAAATGAAAACAAAGTAAAAAAATGCAACCAAGTGTAACCTTTCCCCAAAAAACTCCAAAAAACAGCAATGAAATACAAAAAAAATCTAAAATAAGACACCTAATGTAACCTCCGAATGTCGCCAAAAACACCTTCATTCACAGCAAAACAAAAAATAAAATACTGCGTAGCAGTAAAACATCAATAGAAATCGGAATAAACAAAACAAACTGCTCCGTAGGAGTAGAATCAGATAATAATCAAAGAAAAAAAATATCAAATAGTTCGATATAACCTAAAAAACAACAAAAATAAGTAACCAAATGTAACCTAAAAAACCCCGTCATTGCGAGCGATAGCGTCGCAATCTCAAAACCACACCAAACCCAAAAATTAAAACAAAGTATAATATGAAACCAAGTGTAACCTCAAAAAAAAGCCATTCATAGCAAAGCAATGAATGACATAAGTTTCGGTTTTTTATTTTATTGTAATTTTATAACTATTAGATAATAAATTCTGAATAAGTGTTGTTGAAGTATTCTTGGTTGTTGTTTTGGACTTTTAATGTGTATTTAGTGCCGTGGTCGTCGCTTTCTTGTTCCAGAATGTCTGCAATGGTAAATAATTTTGCCACAATTGAGCTTTGAGTGTAAGGAATGAATAGTTCTAAATTTTTACTGTATTCGTCATATTTGTCTTGTAATAGTTGGTGGAAGGCATTGATATTTATTCCTCTTTTTGCTGAGATAAATATGCTATTGTGGTATTCTTCTTTGATTGAAACTATTTCTTCTTGTTCTTCCATTAAGTCAATCTTATTGAAGACAATTATGATGTTTTTGTCTGAAATGCCCAGTGTATTAAGAGTTTGATTAACTGTATTAATGTGATCACGGAAATATTTATGAGAGACATCAACTACGTGTACTAAGAAATCAGCTTCTCTTGCCTCTGATAGTGTAGTTCGGAAAGAAGCTATTAGATGTGATGGTAGTTTACGGATAAAACCCACAGTGTCTGAGAGAAGGGCTTGTTTTCCATTGAGTAGGTGAAACTTTCTCACAGTGGTATCGAGAGTTGCAAAAAGTTTATCTTCGATATAAGTTTCTGACTGAGTGATGAGTTCCATTAATGTAGATTTACCTGCGTTTGTGTAACCTACAAGGGCAAATCTTGGCATTTTATGTCTATTTTTTCGTTTTTCGTAGTTTTGTTTGTCTATATTTTCGAGTTTTGTTTTAAGGTATTCGATTTTCTTTTTGATTAATCTTCTGTCGGTTTCGATTTGTGTTTCACCTGGACCTTTCATACCCACACCTGCAAATTGTTTTGAAAGGTGTGTCCACATATTGGTAAGTCTTGTTAGCGTATATTTTAGTTGAGCTAATTCGACTTGGGCTTTTGCTTCACTGGTTTTGGCTCTAGATGCAAAAATATCAAGAATTAATGCTGACCTGTCTAAGACTTTTATTTCTAATTTTTTTTCTATATTTCGTACTTGTGTTGGAGATAGGTCGTTGTCAAATAGAACTAAGTCGAGTTGATTTTCGAGGATAAATTCGTGAATTTCTTCTAGTTTTCCTTTTCCGACGAGTGTAGATTTTTTTGGTTTTTCGAGTTCTTGGTAAATTTTATCTACTATTTCTACTCCTGCGGTTTCAGCAAGGAAAATTAATTCATCAAGGTATTCGAAAGATTTTTCTCTGTCTCCACCTTTTGGGAATACAGCTACGGCTAATGCTCTTTCGATTTTATTATGGTTTTCTATCATATATAAAGATTTATTTGTATTTTTACAGTGGTATTAAACGAAGAAGTATAATATAAATTTAAGATTATTTTTAATATTTAATATAAATGCAAGAATGGAAGAAGAAAAATTAGAATTATCAGTTGATGGGCGAATAAAATTTGTGAGATATTTGCAGTATTTGATTATAATGATTAGCATTTTTTTTATAATATCGTTTGTATTTGGCGGTGGTGAGCCTATTTTAATAATGTTATTGATAATTAATATTTTTATTTATATAACAGCAAATAATTATATTAGGAATAAAAGAAATGATTGAAAAAGATTTTAATATATTGTTTATAGATGATAGTAATATAGTTCGAGAGCAATTGGTATCAATGCTTGAGGGGTATGATTATAAGATATATCATGGTTCATCAGCTAAGGAGGCATTGAGGTTATTGGGTAATCATTCGATAGATTTAATATTTATGGACTACCATATGCCTGAGGTTGATGGTTTTCAGGCTATAAAAATAATTAGGAATAATAGGAAGATGAAAAATATTCCAATTGTAATTTTGACAGCAAAGGACCCAAAGAAGTTGTTGGAGGAGAAGAGTTTAGAGTTAGGTGCGATAGATTATTTGATTAAACCCATAACTCAGTTGCAGTTGCATAAGACTATTGAATTATATAAGAGGTTTATTTTTAGAGAGTTAGAGATGAATAATGAGTTAAAGGAGATAAACAGTAAATTAAAAGATGAAATAGAGAAGCGGAAGGAAATAGAATTGGATTTGAAGAAGTCTCAGGAAGAGAAAAATAAATTTTATTCGATAGTTGCTCATGATTTGAAGAGTCCTTTTAATGGTTTATTGGGATTATTGGATATAATTAGTGATGAGAGTGGCGATTATTCGAAAGATGAGTTGATTAGAATAGTGAGCAAGGCTAATTTGAATGCATTGAAGTTGTATAAGTTGGTTGAGAATTTACTTACTTGGTCTAAATCTGAGATGGGAGAAATACAGTTTGGAACGGATTATTTCTTGATTAATGATGTAATAAGAAGTTCGATTGATGTATATAAGCTACAGATTGAATCGAAGCGGTTAGAATTAGAATTAAATATAGATGAGCCGGTTTTGGTTTATTTTGATAAGATGGCGGCCGACACTATTATGAGAAATTTAATATCGAATGCTATTAAGTTTACTGGGCATGGTGGGAAAATATCTATTGATATTGAAAGCGATGAGGAGTTTACATGGGTAATAATTAAGGATACTGGTGTTGGCATTAGTGAGAATAATATTTCTAAGTTATTTAAAATCAACACTATGTTCAGTACAGAAGGAACTGATGATGAAACTGGGTCGGGTTTGGGCTTAATAATTTCTAAGGACCTTGCAAGTGAATTAGGTGGCGATATTGAAATAGAGAGTTTAGAAAATATGGGTACGATTGTAAAGATGAAGTTGCCCAATCAAGAAGTTTTATAATTAATGCTGAATGATTAAATTTTTAATATTAGTTAAATAAAATAAAGATAATATATGAATGTAATAAAGAAGTTTCCAGATACTTTGGTAATTATTTTTTCTATAATGGTGATGACTACTATATTAACATGGATAATACCAAGTGGAGAATATAAACGAGAGAAAAAATATATTGAATCGGTTAAGTCAGAAAAGGAGCTAATAGTTAAGGATTCCTACCATGCTGTTCCTTCTAATGGTCAGTCTTATCATTTGTTTACTTATCCGAGCAAAGGAATTGAGCATGCTGGGTATATCGTTGCTTTTGTGTTGCTGATTGGTGGTGCATTTTCGGTGGTAAATAGGACTGGAGCTATAAATGCAGCATTGTATAAAATAATAGAAAAAACTAATAAAGATAAATCTTTGAAAAAGTATGTAATACCTATTTTAATGGTTTTGTTTTCTATTGGTGGTTCGACATTTGGAATGGCTGAGGAAACTTTGATTTTTGTGGTGATAACAATTCCGATGGCAATCAAAATGGGATATGACCCGATAGTAGGTGCGTCTATTCCTTTTATAGGGGCTTCTGCTGGCTTTGCTGGTGCATTTTTAAATCCATTTACTATGGGAGTTGCTCAAGGAATAGCTGGGTTGCAATATGTATCTGGAATAGAATATAGGTTGGTTGTGTGGGTGATTTATACATTTATTGCAGTTGTGTTTGTAATGCGTTATGCAAATAAGATATTGAAAGACCCCAGTAAGAGTTTGCTTGCAGGGACTAATTATAAGGAAAAGTTTGAGGATAGTTTTACAGGCAATGCTGAAATAAGTTTTAGACAAATATTAATACTTTTTGTATTTGCAAGTTCGATAATTTTATTGGTTATTGGGGCGAGTAATTGGGGTTGGTACACCCATGAGATTTGTGCATTGTTTTTAGCTATGTCAATTGTAACATTATTTATAGGGAAATTGAAGTTGAGCGATGCGGTTAATTCTTTTTACGAAGGAGCGAAAGAGATGGTTATTCCGGCTGTATTGATTGGGTTTGCTGTGTCGATTAAGATGATAGCTGAAGAAGGTAAAATATTAGATACGATTCTATATGGGATTTCTAATTCTGTTGGGGATACTGCACCAGAGTTGAGTGTACAGGTAATGTTTTATTTGCAAGGGTTTGTAAACTTTTTTGTTCCATCTGGTTCTGGGCAGGCTGCATTGACAATGCCTTTGATGGCTCCTTTGAGTGATGTATTAGGGATAAGTAGGCAAACAGCTGTATTGGCATATCAATTTGGAGATGGTATTTCGAATATGATAATCCCGACGAGTGCAGTAACGATGGGTGTTTTATCGATAGGTAAAATACCATATCAAAAATGGTTTAAGTTTATTTTGCCTTTGATGATTATTTTATATTTAGTTTCTATGGTCTTATTAGCAATACCGGCATCTGGATTAATAGATTTTTAGATAAAATTGAGATTAATTAAGATTGGAAAGAGTTTAATTTTTCTTTAATCCTGGCAGTAGTTTTTCGGTGATAATTGGGATTGCTGATAGTACTTGATCTTCTGGCTTGAAGATGTTCTTAGCTTGGAATTTTGGGTGTGGGAGTTTCATTCGAACGTTATAGATAAATGCGTTTATAATGATATTACCTGCTTCGAAATTAAATCTGCCTGTGATAATGGTTTTAACTTTTAGCATTTTGGCAGCTTTCCACATATCTGATTTGTATTGTGGGTTTGTTGGGTCAAGGTTAAGCTCTGCTAGAACGTCTTCGATTTCGTCTGGGGAGATTACTTCATAATGTTCCTGATTAGGGTCAGCCGCGGATAATGCTTTAGATAGAGAGTCTTGAATGTCGTACACCCAAATTTGATTTTCGTATAATCCGTCGGCATTATTGAAAGGAAGTACAGCTATTTTTTCAACAGAAAACAGGCTTGAAGATGAGAATATTAATATGATAAATAAGAAAGGTTTCATGATTTATTTTCTTGTAGCAATTTTTTGACTTCGTTAAATTTATTTTTTAGTGGAGCTTCAAATGTTGCGGCTGTAGTCCAATCTTTAGCTTTTGCATGAGTCATTAGTTCGATGCCAAGTTCGGCGATTTCATCGAGACCAAATTGGAAGCAAGAGCCTTTTAGTGTATGTGCTAAGCGGTAAAGGTCATCAGCATTTTCTGCTTCGATTAGACCTGAGTATTGTTCATCGAGGTCTTGGATCCAAGTGTCAACAAATTCGTCGATGAGTTCTTGGATAACTGGATCTTCTGGAATTTTCATAAATAACTCTTAGAAAATGTAAAAATGATTAAACAGAAAATATAATAAAAAATTGGAATAATCAAATTAAAGTAGAAAAAATAATAAATCAGACTGAACGATAAGCCGAATTCTGTCTTTCTTTTATAGAAAAGAGAGGTAACAATTTATCTGGGCTAGTAGTTGCCTAATAGCTCGAGCGACCTACCCTGACACATTCCATTTCTAATGAATACAAAAGAAAGGAACCAAACGAACAGCTTGGCATATAAGAATAATGCATCTATATTTGGTCTTGCACCATCTGGGGTTTACATTGCTATTTTTTGTTGCCAAAAAATACGGTAAGCTCTTACCTTACCATTTCACCCTTACCGGTTGTAAATTAATACAGTTGGCGGTTTAATTTCTGTTGCACTTTCCATCAACTTCTACATCTAAAAATAAATGTCATAATTGTCTTCACGTTATGAAGCAGATTGTTCTGTGGTGTTCGGACTTTCCTGAGAGAATTTAACTTTATATATAAATTTCCCCTGTTACCTGTTCAGCCTGATATTATAAGATTTTGAAAGAACTCTTAAGATGAATATAATGATTTACAATAATGGTAAGAATTTATTTTAAAAACTCTTCGATTAATTGTTTGTCCATATATACTTCTTCTGGTATAAGTATTCTACCTGAATGTTCATCGATGAAAATTTTATCTAAGTTATTTCTAATTTCGACAAGAAGTTGAGGTGGAATTTTATATCCTTTGCAAGAACCTTTTCTAACCATTACTGCTGCATCGTTGTATGTTTCACGGATACGACTGTATTCTTGGATAAATTCATCTTTGATGTATGGTATAATTTTTTCGCGTTTTTCTTTGTAGTCTTTAACTTCTGATTCTTGGTCTTCGGCAACTCCATCGTATTCTTCTTTCATATCTTGGAGGTCTTCGTTTTCAGTTTCGTAGTGATGAGTTTGTTCTTTAAGAATATTAATAAGATTTTCTTCTTTAAGTCCTTCAACTCTTAGTTTAGTAAATAGTTCTTCGTGTTCGGTTTTTAGATGTTTGATTTCACTTGTGATGGCATCAAATTCTTTGTTATTTTTAACCATAAATTGTTTTTTAGAGAGTTCAGCTTCTTTGTCTTTATTTTCGACAAGTTTGACTTTAGCGAAGGCAACGAATTTTCTAATTTCTTCTAAGATATTAGAAGTTTCTTCCATAGTGTTTTTGGCTTCTTGGACAACTTTTTCTTTTTCAGCAATCATATCTGGCAAATCGCCGAAGTCTTCGTGTAATTCGTCTAATTTCTCATCGATGTAAGATAGAGCTGCAATAAACTGAATTTGTGATTCCATAATATATTCTTTTACCGTATTAATTAATTAATGATTTATTATCTTATTTATTTGCGTATTCTGATTGAATACTGTTAAAATTATTATTTGGAAAATAATTTATAGGGTTAGTATAAATTTTACTTTTTATTATTTCAATGTCTTTGAAGTAATTAGTATTTGAAAGAAAGTTTGTTAAATTTTCTGGTATAAATTGTTCTAGTTCGTAATGTCCTGGATCTATCAATAAGAGGTCCTTGCCAGCCGAATGAAAATAATGATATGTTAGGTCGGCTGTAATAAATGCATCGATACCTTGATTTTGAATATTAGGCAATAAGAAACTGCCGCTCCCCCCTATTATTGCAATTTTTTTTATATTTTTATTTGTGTGGAATTGGACATTACTTCTAATAGGTGTTTTGAATTTTTGAGAACAAATTTTTATAAATTCTTCTGATTTGATTTCATTTGTGAGTTCTCCTATTACTCCCATTCCATACTTATCATCAAATTGCATAGGGCTTATATATTTGATATTATTTAGTTGAAATAAGTTTGCTAAGAAAATATTATTTCCATTGGGATTAGTGTCAAATGTAGTGTGAACGGAAATGACAGTGATATCGTTCTTTATTAATTTATAAGTTAAAGAGCCTACACGTTCGTTTTGATTGATTTCGGAAAGTGAGCGATAAATAAGCGGGTGGAATGTAACTATACAAGGGCAGGAATTGTTTACTGCTTCTTCAATTACTTCTTCATTAATTTCGAGGGTAACGAGTAACTTTTTATAATTTTGAGTGTTACCTTGTATCTGAAGTCCTATTTTATCGCCTTCTAAGGCTGAATTAGGTGGTAGCAATTGATTAATTGCATATAAAAGCTGGTTTATATCCATTAATTATTTAGACGTTGATAAATATTCATCATTGTCAAAAAAACTTTAAATTAATGATTCTTTAAATTCGTTAGTGGTATCAAAGCAAAGATATGATTTTTTTTTTAACCTATAAAGTAATTTAATAATGATTATATATTTTCGTATATTTTTTGTGTTTATTTGTCTTTTACAATCGGTAATATTGTTTGGAAATAATGATAAAACTGGTTTTGATAGCGATAGTGTAATAATTTTCAAATCACCACATCCATTGGTAGATTATAATGCTAATAGTTCTGAGAAATCATCTGTATTTGGTGCTGATATATTTTTTTCAAAGACGGGGTATGGATTTGGAATTTTTTGGGAGAAAAAAATCAATAAATCATTTACTTTGAATGCTAAGTTTTTCGGTTCTGTAGTGAAAAATACTGATGAGTTGGAGAGGTATGATTATAATAGACAGATTTACGTAGTGGTTGATAAAATTAATAGAATATTTATGACACCACTATTGGTTGAGGGTAAATATAATTTATTTGTTGATGACATTACGAACAGTTTTCGGCCGTTTTTGAGTTTGGCTGTTGGTCCGGCATTTGTATATAAGATGCCTTATAGAGAAAATTCGGATGTTAATGGTGCTTATGTTGATTTTTTTAGTGCCGCGGGAGATACTGAGTTTTATACTCGTTTTGCTGCTGCGGTGGGAACTGGGTTTAGTTTTGCATTTGGAAAGTCCCATACTTCATTGAATATTGAATATTATTTTATACCTTTTAGTGATGAGGGCTTGGAGTCAACTGCTGAGCGTCCGATTACTGATTTTGGTGGGTTGAATTTTTCTATTAGTGTTGGGATGATTTATTAGTTTTTTTTGGGGTTTTTGGTTTTCTTTGGATAACGGGAGTTGTGAGGTTAATAACAATTATTAACCACGGATTCTTGTGGAATTTACTGTGAAACTTAAGTCTTGGTATTGTTCTTTGTTGATAGATTGAAATTTTTTTTCGGCTATGAAGGCTATCATTGCAGCGTTGTCAACGCAGTATTCTATTTCGGGACATGTTAGGTCTATGTTTCTTTTATTACATTCTTCATTCATTTTGGCTCTTAGTCCTGAGTTTGCTGAAACTCCACCGCCGATTACTATTGTATTGCAGTTGTTTTCTTCTGCGGCTTTGATTGTTTTACTTGTTAAGACATCTACTATTGCAGCTTGAGCAGATGCGGCTATATCTGGAAATAATTCTTCCGGGATTCCGTTTTCGAATTCTTTTTGGAGGAAATATCTTACTGAGGTTTTTAGTCCAGAGAAGCTGAAGTTATAGTTTTTAGAATTAATCATTGATCTTGGAAAGTCATAAGCGGATTTGTTTCCTTTTTTAGCGAGTTTGTCAATAAGTGGTCCGCCGGGGTATTCTAATCCTAATAGTTTTGCAATTTTATCAAAGGCTTCGCCGGCTGCATCATCTACTGTTGAGCCGAGAACTTTATAATCTGTGTAGGAGTTTACTAAGAATATTGATGTATGTCCGCCACTGACAACGAGTGAAATTAGTGGAAATTCTATATTGTTTTCTTGTAGGTTTCCGGAGAATATATGTCCTTCGATATGATTAACTGGCATAACTGGTATATTGTATCTTATGGCGAGACCTTTTGCAAAATTAGCACCTACGAGGAGCGAACCTACTAATCCTGGTTGTGTAGTTACTGCTATTAGTTCTATGTCGTTGATGTTAGTGTTTGCATCTTCTAATGCCGTGTTTGTTATTTCGCTTATTACTTGTGCGTGGGCTCTTGATGCGAGTTCTGGAACAATACCTCCATATTTCCCATGGAAGTTTTGAGAGGAAATTATATTACTTTTGACTATTGAGTTTTCGATAACTGCAACTGATGTATCGTCGCATGATGTTTCTATTGCTAAAACTTTCATTTTTTATTTTTCTTTCGATATTTTTTTTGAATTTAATTTTTTAAGTTCTTTGAGGATTAATTCTAATGCTTTGCCAACACTCATTTCTCTGTTTACTTTTCGGTTGGTACTGAAAATGTATTTGACTGCGTAGGTTTTTGATTTTGTAGAGATACCAATCCAAACTGTTCCAATTGGTTTTTCATTTGTTCCGCCATCTGGACCTGCTATACCGGTTATACCAACGCCTATGTCAGACGAAAATTTTTCTCTTGTATTTTTAGCCATTTCTTCGGCGGTTTGTTGGCTGACTGCCCCGTAATCTTCGAGTGTTCGATTGCTTACTCCGAGGAATTGATTTTTAGCTTTGTTAGTATAGGTTTGGAAGCCTCCGAGGAAGTAGGCAGAGGAACCGGGTAGGTCTGTTAATGCAGCTCCTAATAGTCCGCCAGTGCATGATTCGGCAACGCTAATTGTAGTATTTGTATTATTAAATAGATTTGCTATAGTGTTTATCAGGTCTTCATCTTCTTGGCTGTTGATATAGTCGGTTATTTTTTCTTTAATTAATTCATATTTTTGGTTTAAAATTGAGTTTGCTTCCTCGAATGATTGTGCTATAGCTCCTAATCTTAGTCTTACTCCTCTATATGATGGTAAGAAGGCGAGGGTGCAGTTTTCTAAGAAATCGAGATTGCCGATTTTTTTTGCGAGGTCAACTTCAAATATGCCCGATGTTCTTATCGTTTTAAAAACATTTACAGCAAAATTTTCAGTAGCTATTTTTTTTCTTATTATCCCTAAAATATATTGGTCAATTAGATAATCAACTTCGTTAGGTACTCCAGGGAGTGCAAAGAACATGCAGTTATCATTATTGAAGAGAATGCCTGGTGCGGAGCCTATATCGTTATATAAAGCGAGAGTTCCATTAGGAATAAATGCTTGCTCTTTTATAATTGCAGAGTTTATATTTCTTTTTTTAATAGTATATTTTTTGATAAGTTTTGCAAAAATTTCTTCGACAAGGATTAACTCTGTGTTTAGATATTCGCATATAACATCTTTTGTAAAGTCGTCGTGGGTAGGTCCAAGACCGCCAGTGGCTATAACAATATCACTTATTTTTGATAATCTTTTAAATTCGTTTAGAATTACTTCTTTGTCATCTGGGATAGTGGAGTGAGTAATAATAGATGCACCAGTTTTGGTACATTTTTCGGAAATACGTGCTGCGTTGGTGTTGATTGTTTGGCCAATGCAAAGTTCATCTCCGATAGATAAAATTGAGATTTTAAAAAGATTGAAATTTTGATTTGTCATTGTTCGATACTTTCAGATAATAATAAATAGGATTCGTATCTTTCGAAGTTTATTTGACCATTTTCGACAGCGTTTTTGACTGCACATTTTGGTTCGTGTGTGTGTGAGCAGGGAGTGAATTTGCATTGGTTATGAAATTCGAGGAAGTCAATGAAGTATGTTGGTAGTTCATGTTTTGAAATGCCGTGTAGTGCAAATTCGCGAATGCCGGGCGTGTCAATTATGTGAGTATTATTTTTTGCTTTGAACATTCTTACAAAGGAGGTTGTGTGTTGGCCTTTAGCAGTTGAATCACTAATTTTTCCGACTGTTTGTTGTTTATTGCCAAGAATTTCATTAACAAAAGTTGATTTGCCTACGCCGGATTGCCCTGTGATTACTGTTTTGTTGTTTTCGAGGTGTTTGTATAGTTCATTTAATCCTGTTTTTTCGATTACACTGATAAGAAATAAATCAATTCCCATTTCTTGATATACGGCGAGGTCTTCGAGGAGGATTTCATTGTCAATTAGCTCGGATTTATTAATAGCAATGATTGGTTTTAAGCCTCCGGCGATTGCTGCTACGAGGTATCGGTCGATAAGTCTTTTATTGTAGAAAGGGTCTGCTGCTGAGGAAAAAATTAGCATATTATCAATATTGGAAGCGATTACATGTTCGTTGTTTTTATTTTGGGGTGAAACTCTGGATAGCCGAGTAAATCTTTCGCCAATTTTTAATATTGTTCCTTTGTCTAAATCATTTTTACTGTCAAATTTTTCGTCGGAGGGAATAAAATATACTTCGTCTCCTACAGCAACTATACTAGATTTTTTATAATATGAAATTAATTTACCTTGTACTTTGCATTCGTAGAGTTTGCCATCGGAATCGACTAAATTAATCGCACCGATAGCCGCAACGACAATTCCTTTGATGGCATTATTAGGAAGTTCGTCATTTTTTTTGATTAAAATTCTTTTTTTAACATCTTTTTTATAAGATTTATTGTGAAATTTATCAAATTGTTTTATTTTATTTTGATGAGAGATAATTATTTTATTTTTGTTATAAATCGTTTACAAATTTACAGAATGAGTAAGTTAGAATAAAATTGTTTTTATTAATAAATAATTATCAACAAATATGTAGAAAATTAATAGAATATAATATAAAAACTTGTTTATTTTGGATTTTAGTATTAGTTTAGTTACTGTACAATGTAAAATGAAAATAATTTTGTTTTAAAAAGGAAATTTATATGCAGAAATTTTTAACAATTTTTTTATTAATATTTTTGTCTGCGGCAATGGCGTATGCGCAAGAAGGGGATAAGAAGAAATTTTTAGACGAACCTTTTGATGCGAGACAGAATATTGGTGTAACATTTGGGTTGGGGATAAATTTGCACACTGGATTTTTTCAACAATTGCCTGTTGCTCCTCCGTGTTGTGTACCTGAATTTACGACTGCGACAAATTTTGGTTATAATTTTGGTATATTTTATGGATTTCCAATATCTGAAGATTTCGAGATGACATTTAGATTTGCTTATACTGATTTGAGTGGAGACTTTATTGAGACGAGTAATGAGTTTTTCTCTCCGGATTTCACTGAATCTGATGAGCCCATAAAATCAAATATCGAATATAGTTTGTTAAATACCATCAACTCAGCGGGATTGCAAACATACTTAGCATATAGAGTAACAGAGCAATTCAAGTTATTTGGTGGTTTTCATTTTGGTTATTTACTTACAAAAAATGCAGTACAGGAAGAAAAAATAATAAGTCCTCAATATGGAGTTTGGGAAGAAAATGGACAAAGAACAAGGGCTAGGTATGATGGAGATATTAGTGATGAGACATTAGAGTATGCGATGTTGGTTGGGAGTTCTTATGATTTTCCGATGAATGATGACCATACGTTATTTTTAGTTCCAGAGGCACATTTCACATTCGGATTGAGTTCATTTGCACCGGATTTGGGCTGGACTGCAAATACATTTAGAGGAGCTGTTTCAATAAAATATGCACCGAGAGAGGAAATGCCTCCGGCAAAAGTATATTTGCCACCCCCACCTCCACCTTATCCTCATATAGGAGTGCCACCTGCACCACCACCACCACCGCCACCTCCAATTGCTTTTTTAGATGCTAAAATTACTGCAGTTGCTGTAGAAAAGAATGGTGCGGAATCACCTGTATCGACTTTGAGGACTGAAGAATTTTTAATGAACAGAACACACCCAATATTGAATTATGTATTTTTTGATGATAATTCTTCTGATATACCTAAGAGATATAAAAGAATTTCAGAGGAAGAGAAAGCCAAGTTTAGTTTTAAACGGTTTATAAATGAGAAAACTATGGATGTTTATTATAATGTATTAAATATCTTAGGAAAAAGGATGCAGTTTTATCCACAGGCTAAAGTGAAATTAGTTGGAACTAATTCGAATAGGGGAACTGAACAAGGAAATTTAGTACTTTCTGAAAATAGAGCAAAAGCAATTCAAGACTTCTTGGTAAGTGAATGGAAGATTGACCCAAGTAGGATAAGTATTGAGAAAAGGAATTTACCATCAAATCCGTCGAACAAGAATGACCCAGATGGTATAGCTGAGAATAGAAGAGTAGAAATAATTGCTTCTCAAGCAGAAGTATTTGAGCCTGTGAATATACGAGACACTTTGGTTGAGTCAAATCCACCGCATATTAGATTTAAGCCGGTAATTACTGCGGAAGTAGGGGTTAAGACTTGGAAAATTACAACAATGCAAGAAGGTGAGATACTTAGAGTATTTGAAGGGACAGGGAATGTTTCTAATGCAATAGATTGGGTACTTGCTTCGGAAGATGAGCAGGATTATGCTGCAAGACTTGCTAAGCCTTTGCAATATAGATTGGAAGTGGTTGATAATGATGGTAAGACTTGGAAATCACCATTACAGACATTGCCTGTAAAACAATTAACAGTAGAAACAAAGATGTGGGAAGAATTAGATGATAAGGAAATTGACAAATTTGCGATGATTGGTTTTGGATATAATGTATCAAAGTTAAATGAAGCTAATAAGTATATTGGCGACAAGGCTAAAGATAGGATTAGGAAAAAATCGACTACGGATATTGAAGGATATTCTGATAGGCTTGGAAATGATGATTGGAACATGAAGTTATCAGTACGAAGAGCAAATGAGACGGCAACATATTTGGGAGTACCAAAGAAGAATGCTGTTGGACTTGGCGAGACAATATTTTTATATGATAATAATACTCCTGAGGGTAGATTTTACAGTAGAACTGTACAAATTAATATAGAAACGCCGATTGAAAACTAATCTGTTACTTTTTTAGAGTTCAGATGTTAATTATATAGTAATAAAAAATTTAGATAAGGAAAGCAATGAAGAAATATATAATTTTTATTTTAATGTTAGCGATGTCAGTTAGTTCATATTCGCAGACATTGGAAGTAAAGGGAGTTAATACGGAGAATTATCCTGAGTTGAAGTTATCAGTTGTTACTAAAGATGCTGCTGGACAAAAGGTTAAGTATGTAGATGGTACTGAGGGAAATTATAATATAGATGTATATGAGTTAGATGAAAATGGAAATAAAATACCGAGGGATATAAAAGAAGTAATTTGTAATCAAGATGTAGCAAAGTTCAATTTGATGATAGTATTGGATATAACTCAATCTATGGAATTAAATATGATACCTGGAACTCTTGGGGATCCTGGAGTTCAATTTGTAGATTTTCCTGAAAGAAGAATAGATAGGGTGATGGAAATTGTTACAAATTTATTACAAGAATTTGTTGACAATCAGAATGAACATTATTCGATAGTTTCATTTGCAAATGCCGCATATACTAAAGTTGAATGGACAAAAGATATACTAGAGGCTAAAGATTATTTAAAAAAAAATATACAACTATATAATCTTACGGATTATAATATGGCTTTTGTAGGAAAAAATACATTAGGACAAACATCAATTGGAAATGGTGGTAATAAAGGAGGAGCATTGGAATATGCAAAATCATCTCCGAATGGCTATAAGCCAATATTATTATTTTTCACAGACGGTTCACACCGAGATGGACCAAGTGATATATTGGTAGAAGAAATTAAAGATTCGGCTGCTGTATCAAATTCATCAATATATTTTTCATCATTTTTACCTGGTGCAATTCCAACTGAGGTTACTCAAATCGCTACTGGTACAGGAGGAAGAGCAGAATCGGTTGAAACTGAAAATGAAATTCAAGCATTTTTTCAAACTGTTCTTAGTGAAGTAGCATTAAATCCTACTGTTAATCCTTGTCAGATAGTATATGATACTGACTGTGATTATGGGAATGTTTATTTGGAGATGAATGATGGGACTACGGTATGGAGTCCCTCTAATACATTTAATTATAAATCAGATGTAGATGTGGATACGCAGGTACCGAAATTAATAATTACAGATATTAATAAATTGAATGATGCTGGAGAATATGATATAACTGTTGAGGCAGTTAATAGAGATGTTAAAATTGTGGGGTATGTAGCCGATCCAAATTTACATTTTGAGCCTATTATATTACCAGCCGATGGAAATACAATTAGGGCAGGGAATGCTAATGCTGAAGTAATAAAAGTTAAATTAACTGGTTCTGAGACGGAAGCTCACTGTTTAGAACAGATGACTTTTTTGACAGAGAGTCCTTTATTTTCGTGTGATGGAAATACTTTTGAGATAACTGCTGAGTTTATAACTGCGAGTGGTAAAAATGTTGGTAATACAACAATTAATACTCCAATTACGGCAGCTGGAGGTAATTTCTGTAATTACTCTTGTAATGCAGTAACTATAACAAATGCAATTTTTAAGAGTGGAGACAATGAGTTTGTATTTAAGTCTCCTGGAACTTCTGTAAATTCTAATGAGTGTAAGGATTTGAACTTTACTTTTAATCCGCAATCAGATGGCTCGAAATCAGCTGTATTTACATTGAAGACGACAAATGGTGATTATGATATTACAGTAACTGGCGGTGGTTCTGGTTTGCCTGATATAGCAGCTTCACCACTTGATATGGGAAATATAGATTGTAGGACATCAACATTTCCTACTAAGACATTGCCAATTACAAACCCTGGATTAGCAGATTTGACTATAACAGATATTTCTTTTGATGCGGCTGATGATATTGATTTTGATGTTACAGTAAGCGGTGGGTTTCCTGCTGTGGTTACAGCAAATGGTGGAACTATAGATGCGGAAATTACATTTAATTCGGCAGTTGATGGTAATAAGAATGCGAAGTTGATAATATTATCAGATGCTGATGGAAAGAATAATTTTCAAGTAGATATTTCAGGAATTAGAAATTCTATTGCTATAGATGTAGCGAATCCTAATATATTTTCAAATCCAGATGAAATAAATTTAGGTAATGTTTGTATTAATAGTGATGTTGCTTTGCCTACTATTCAAGTACAGAATACTGGTAATACTGATTTTGATTTTAGTATAGATAATCCAAATTCTGACTTTAGTACAGTATCTAATTTGAGTTTGACAAATGGAGCAACAAATAATTTAGATGTTATTTTAAAGGGACAAGCACAAGGACAATATTCAGGAGTATTGGATATAGTTGATGGTTGTGGAACTGTACGTTCTATAACAGTTTTGGCGAACTTTGTAGATGCGAGTGTAAATAGACTTACAAATAATACTGTTAGTTCTGATTTCAATGTGGCACTGGTTGGTGCGACAATAGATTATGTGATAGAAAATCACAATCAGACCAATTTAGTTGCGAGTTTTGATGATGACCAAACTGGCAAGTTTTCAAATATAGACGTTAATCCAAAAAGTGCAAACGTAGGAGAAACAGTTACAATTAGTTTTGATTATACTCCAACAGATTTTGATGAATCGACTGCAGTAGTTAGGTTGGAAGGTAGTACTTGTTTGAGTGTACAGCTGGACTTAATTGGGTTGGTTGGGAAGAAAACGGCAGAGTTTCAGTCTGCGACAGAGTATAAGGGAAGAATAGGCGAATTAATAGAAGTAGATTTTACTTTGAAGAAGACAGATTTGAATTCGAGCAGTGTAGATTTTGATGTTGAATATGATGGTTCGATAATAAGCTTGAGTGTAGGAGATGTAAATACATCTGTATTTACGTTGGGCAATAGTTCGACTGTTGGCGATATGATAACTCAAGAGGTTATGGCGACTGTTTCTAGTCCTAATGATGAGATATATTCATTACCTTTTGTAGCACTTCCTGGAAGTGCGGATATGGTTTCACCAATGAATTTTAGTGAACCAGCCAATAAGATAAATCCATTTATATTATTGGGTTCAGGTTCGGAGTATAAGGTAGTAAAAGTTGAAGCAGATATTCCATTAACAGATTATAATGTAACGGTTGGTGATATATTTAGTATTAGTTTGAATGCGACAGATGTTAATAATTTTGATGCGTTTAATGAAACTATAAATGGCGAAATGAAGTTTAATGGTACAGTTATCTCTCCTTATGGTGATACACCTAAGTCAGAGTTTGACAGTGAGATGAATAAAACAATTCCTTTCTCTATTCCCTATGGTGAGACTATTGAATACCAATTTAGAGCTACAACTGGTAATAGTGAATTTACGACAATAGAAGTAATTACATCTCCTTCTCCGAAGAGTACTGTTGGTGAAGTAGAGTTTCCAAATCTGACTCCTAAGACTGTAACAATAAATGGATTATGTCCTGATGGTAAGGGTGGATATAGGTTATTTGACCCGAGTATAAGTCCATTAACTCAAACTATTTCACCAAATCCATCTATGAAGGAAATCAAGATTGATATAAATATTCAGGAAAAGGGATATCATAAAGTTTGGATTAGTGATATGCAGGGTAAGGAAATAGAGATTTTAGAAAATAATGAAATGGTAAGTGGACAAAAGAATTATAAGATTGATATTAATAAATTGAATGCTGGTAGTTACTTATTAATTATTGAGGCACCGAGTGAGGTTAAAACAAGTAGTTTTAATATAGTTAAATGATATTGTTTATAATATTATTTTGCGGTAGTTAATTTTCTAAATACCTGTTTGATTTTTTCGAGCAGGTATTTTTTTAGGATTATTAGATTAAGTACTAATTAGATTAGAGAAATATAATATTAGCTTTTTCTGGAGTTTTTTTCAGCTTGTTTGAGGAAGTATTTTTGAGCGTTGAAAATTTTATCTTTAGAAGTTTTGATTGGTTTAATATACGTACCGTCAGAAAGTAGATCCCATGATGTTGTATTATCCTGCCAATATGTATTTAGTATTTTAGATAGTTTTGATTGGAGTTTAGGGTCGTCTATGCTCATCATAGTTTCAACTCTTCGTTGGAGGTTTCTTGTCATCCAGTCGGCACTTGAGATGTAGTATTTACTTTTTGCATTTTTGAAATACATAATACGTGAATGTTCTAAGAATCTGCCGATGTTTGATTTGACTTTGATATTTTCGCTTAAACCTTCTATTCCGGGTTTTAGGCAGCAAATACCCCTTACTAATAATTTGATTTGAACTCCTTTTTGGGAAGCTTTATATAGTTCTTGGATTACTCCTCGGTGTGCTAAGGAATTTATTTTGACGAATATTTCGCCAGGATTTTCTGGAGTAGATTTTTCCGTTTCGTTTCGGATTAATGATATTATTTTTTTTTGCAGGTGGGTTGGTGCAACTATTAATTTTTTCCAATTATTGAATTGAGAATGTCCGGTTAGATAGTTGAATAAATTTATAACATCGTGTGCATAGTCTCTATTTACAGTAAAGAATCCTATATCTGTATAAATACGAGAATTTATTGTGTTGTAGTTACCTGTCGAAAAATGAAGATATGTTTGAAGTTTTTGTTGTTCTTTGCGAATAACCATGAGGACTTTGGTATGAGTTTTAAGACCAAGTACTCCGTAAATTACTTTTGCACCTGCTTCTTCGAGTTCTCTTGCCCAGATAATATTATTTTCTTCGTCAAATCGTGCTTTAAGTTCTACGAATGCTGTAACTTCTTTGCCGTTAAGTGCTGCTTTTTTTAGGGCTTCGACGATGATAGAGTTTGATCCTACTCTGTAAAGTGTGATTTTGATTGCAATGACTTGTTTGTCTTCACTTGCTCTATTTATAAACTTTACTGTGCTGTCGGCGAAGGAGTCGAAAGGGTGGTGAACAAGTATGTCTTGTTTGCGAATGGCTTCGAAAACGGAAATATTATCTTCTGAGAATTGCTTTGGAATTTTTGTTTTAAGTGGTGGGTCTTTTAGGACTTGGATATCTAAGTTTAGGATTTGGATAAAATCACTTAGTTTTAATGGTCTATCGAGGTAAAATATGTCGTTATTGTCTAATTCTAAAAATTCTTTTAGCATTTCTACGAGATAAATAGGCATATTATTACTTACTTCGAGCCGCACGGGTGCTTTTTTCCATTTTCTATTTTTGATGAGTTCTTCTATTTCCTGTAGTAGGTCTCCGGCTTCGTCTTCGGCGAGCTCAATATCTGCATCCCTAGTTACTCTGAAGGTATTAGAAGTGATTATTTCTAATCCTGGGAAGAGATAATGGGCGAATTTTTTAATTAAGGCTTCTGTGAGTATGAAATGATAGCCCTCTCCCCTAGTGAGATTTGCAAATCTTGGGATGTGGCTGGGAATATCTACGAAAGCGATTTTATTTTCGTTGTTTTCGTTTCCGAGTACGAAAGCAATGTTTAAAGAGCGTTCTATTAGCCTTGGGAAGGGATGTGTGGCATCTAGGACTAATGGCGTGAGTAATGGCAATATATTGAGTTGGAAATATTCTTCAAGGTAATTGAGGTCGTGATTTTCTAATTTATCAAATCTATGGAGAAAAATATTATGTATTTCCAATTCTTTTATAATAGAATTGTTTAGTATATCTTCTTGGAGTTTATATATTTGTTCTAGTTTTATACGAATTTCTTTTAGTTGTTGCTGTGGTGTTTTCCCATCATAGGATAGGTCGTTAACTCCTGCGGCAATTTGGCTTTTTAGACCTGCTACTCTAATCATAAAAAATTCGTCCAGGTTAGAGCTAACTATAGAAACAAATTTCATTCGTTCTAAAAGTGGGTGCTTTTTATTGTTGGCTTCGAGGAGAACACGGTAGTTAAATTCCAATAAACTTAATTCACGATTTATGAAATTATCGTAGGTATTTATTTTATTGGATTTTTTTGTATTCATATAGAATTTTGTAATAGAATTATTTCTATTAGAGATAAATTTTAGTTTTTCTAAGTGTTTTTCTAAGTCTATCTATTGTTTTTTCTGTGAGTTTATTATTTCTTGCTTGGAGCATTTTAAGTTTTTTTAGTCTAAACATTTCATTTGGGAATGTTTCTATATTATTTTCATTTAGGATAAGAACTCTTAAACCTCTTAGTTTGGTTATTTCATCAGGCAGAGTAGTGATATTATTCTTTCCTAAGTTTAATGAAATGAGCTGGTTCCAACAAAGTATTGAGCTTGATATTTCCTCAATTTTGTTGTCGTAGAGGTCAATTTGTTTTAGGTTTGAATAATTACATATAGATGAATCAAGTCTATAGATTTGATTATTTCTAATGGATAGGTTAGAAAGGTTTGATAATGAATCTAAAAATGCTGGAAATTTATATAATTGATTTTCGGAAATATCGAGTGTTACAATACTTTTGATAAGTCCAATTTCTTTAGGAAGTTCTCCCCCACTGTTTTTAGCAATTTGAAGAGTATGGAGTTGGGTAAGGCTTTCTATAGAGTTTGGAAATTCATAGAAAGAATTACCACCTATGAATAATTGTTTTAGGTTTGTTAAGTCTCCGAAGTCATCGGGTAATCTATCTATAGAATTGGATTCTATGTTTAATGAACTCAATAATTTTAATTCGCAAATTTCGTTGGGGAGTTTAGATAATTGGCAATTATTTATTTGTAGTTTTTCTAAGTATTTCAATTCTTCGATGTCATCATCTATAGTATTGATATTGTTATTGCTAATTTTTAGGTTAATTAGGCTATCAATTTCAAAAACAAATTTGGGTATAGAATTGAGTTTATTTCTATCAAGATAAAGAACTTGAAGGCTAGAGAGTATATCGTCTTCTACTTCGAAGGTGTCAATAAGATTTTTAGAAAGTTTTAAAAGTGTGAGGCTATCTAAGTTTTTAATATTATTTGTAATTATTTCTATATTGTTATAAGAAATATCAATTTTTCTAAGGCTTTTGATTTTTGTTAAAACTTCTGGGAATTCGTCAAAATTATTGTTTGATAATTTAATTTCTTTTAAGAATTTTAGTTTTTCTATTTCTTCTGGTAGTTCATTAATTTTATTATTAGACAGGTCTAATTTTTCGAGATTTACAAATTTTTCTATTATATCTGGAAGTTCAGTAAGTTTTTTGTTTGCTAAACTAATTTCGATGATAGAATTAGCTTGCTCGAGGGCATCTTCGAGAGAATTAAAAGAATTCTTTTTAGTGATAATTGAGAGTTTGTCATCTCCTTGTGCAAACAATGAATTAATATTTAATATTATAATAATAATTATAATTTTTTTTAACATTTTATGTGTCTTCCTGTTTTAAGTAATAGTGTATCAGACGAATACTATATAAATAGTATTATATAATTATTTAATTGAATTTTTTTATTGGTGAATGCTAATTATAAGTTATTTTTTCTTTCCTGAAAGTGCAAATTTTTTCTCTACGTATTTGGAAAGTTTTACAAAGGGAAGTCCAAGCAATAGATACATAGCTGCAACTATGATACCAATACCTATGTAGTCTAAGCTTTCAGAAGCAATTCGGTCATATTCTTTTGTAAGTTCGACCATAGCAATTACAGAAACTAAGGAACTATCTTTGATAAGAGATATGAAGTCATTTGTGATTGGTGGGATAACGATTCGGAATGCTTGTGGTATGATGATGTATCTGAGTGCTTGCATTCTGTTCATTCCTAAAGATATCGCCGCTTCTAATTGACCTCGTGGCACTGAAAATAAACCTGCTCTATAATTTTCAGCCTCGTAGGCAGCATAATTTACTCCTAAACTTACTATTGCGGCAAGGAAAGGGTCGAGTTTTATACCTATGTATGGGATATGGGGCAATGCGTAGTAAATAAAGAAGAGTTGGATTAAAAGGGGAGTACCTCTGATAAGTTCGATGAATGCAATTGCCATAGAAGAGAATGGTTTTGGAGCATAAACTTTAACAAGCGCAAGGAATAGACCGAAACCGATTGCTATTATCATTGATAGGATACTTAATTGCAATGTAATTAGTGCGGCTTTTCCGAGACGGGGAGCATAGGACCAGTATTTTTTTAATTTGTCTGTAAATGAAGTTTTAACGCCTTTTGTTTTAATGTATTCTTCAAATCTGTATGGGGTGGAATTTGTTTTTTCATGGTCGTGAAAATGAGCAGCCATAACGTCATTCCAAAGGTTCCATCTATCATAGATTTCTCGAAGTTTTCCTGTTGTTATTAATTTAGAAAGTGCGTTATTGACATCTTTTAGTAGTTTTTCATCATCTTTTATAACAATTCCATAAATAACTTCGCCGAAGGGTGTCCCAACTACTCTTAATTTTTTATTCCACGAGGCATAATATAGTGCAACTGGTTGGTCAATTAGAACTGCATCGAGTCTATTGACTTCAAGGTCTGAGAAAGACATTGCTTCACTATCATAAGTTGATACCACGATGCCTGGAGCGTCTCTTAGTATTCTTTCTGCTAAGGAGCCACTTAGTGTCCCAACTTTTTTTCCTACAAGGTCAGCAGTTGAGTTATATTCATTTTTATCATCAGAGTTTACAATTAGTTGTTCGAAAGTGATATAATATGGTAGTGAGAAGTTTACTTCCTCTTTTCTATCAGGTGTAATTTCAATACCGTTAATAGCCATATCGTAATCGCCGCGTTGCATACCAGGGATAAGGAAATCCCATTGGTTTTGAACGAATTCTAATTCCCAGTCTAATTCTTTTGCGATTTCTTGGATAATTTCTGCTTCGAAACCGATAAGGTTATTTGGATTTTTAGGGTCTGGGAAAACGAAAGGGGCACCACTTTCCGTGTCTGCTGCCCATTTAATTTTTAATTTTTCTTTTGAGAATGCTAAGGAGTTAGCAAATACTGAAATTATTATAAAAATAAGTAAAAATCTTTTCATATATCTAATTGATTAATCTTGGAAAATTTTCAAATAGTCTCTTGTTCTTTGGTCTTTTGCGTTGTTGAATATTTCTTCGGGAGGTCCAATCTCGACAATTTTACCTTCGTGCATATAAACAATCAAATCAGAGGCATTTCTGGCGAAGTTCATAGAGTGAGTAACTACGATTTGCGTCATGCCTTCTTTGTTTAGATTTAGCATAACTTCTGTTACTTCATCAACTAACTCTGGGTCGAGTGCTGAAGTTGGCTCGTCATAGAGCATGACTTGGGGGGACATTGCTAAGGCTCTGGCAATGGCTACCCTTTGAGCTTGACCACCAGAGATTTGGTGTGGGTATCTATCTAAGAACATATCCATTCCAACTTTTTCGAGGAGCTGGACGGATTTAAGTTTTGCTGTGTCTTCTTTGTCTTTTTTGACAACAAGTTGGGACAACATAACATTTTCCAAAACAGTTTTATGAGGGAATAAGTTGAAAGATTGGAAAACCATACCAACTTTTTTTCTGATGGTAAAGGCTTTTATTTGAAAATCTTCGTCTATAGAGGGAATATTTTCGTAGCCATTGAAGGGCATAGAAACATTCGTTCTAACTTTAGAAGCTATTTCAGAGATTTTAATAATTTCTTCAACTGATTCTTGGTTTCGAGAAAGAGATATGCCTGAAATTTTAATGGAGCCATGGTCTAAAATTTCTAAGCAATTTAAACATCTTAAAAGTGTGGTTTTTCCGCAGCCGGAACGACCAATAATTGATATTAGGTTGCCTTTTTTAACGTTTAGGTCAACACCTTTGAGTATTTGTTGTCCATTGTAATACTTATGTAAATCTCTAATTTCTACTAAATAGTCTGTGGTGTATTGCATTTTGTATATATAAAATTGTGTATTCTTTTAAATCCAATTTCAAAGATACTAAATAATTGATTGATTTTCAATTCAATAATAATTTTTATTATGGATTTTGGAATTTGGTTGGCGATTGGAGTGTTTATATGTTGGGTATTAATTTTGTATTGTTGTTATTTAGTTGATAATACATCGTTAGTTATGGGTTAAATCTGTTGGATTAATTTTCTAATTTGAATTTATTTTGTAAATTGGATTATATAAGTTTATTAATAGTATTTTGGGAAGAGAAATATGTTAAGCGGTGGCGGTTTTAAATCAATAGCTTATTCTTTATCTGCTTCGAATGAAGTAGGTCATATTAATATGTTTAAAGCAATTTTATCGAAAAATACTTGTAAAACTTGTGCATTGGGTATGGGTGGTCAAAATGGTGCTATGACTGATGAAGAGGGTAATAAGTTTGAGATATGTAAGAAGAGTTTTCAGGCACATATTACTGATATTCAAAATGCAATTCCAGATAGATTTTTTGATGAGAATAGTATAGATGAATTAAAAAGGAAACCTGCATTGGAATTGGAACGATTAGGGAGGTTGAACAAACCGATTTATAAGGGGGAAAGTGATGATAAATATAAGGTGATTACTTGGGAAGAGAGTTCTGAGAAAATTATAAATAAATTTAATGAATCAAATCCAAATAGAACATTTTTTTATAGTTCTGGTCGGTCTTCAAATGAGGCGGCTTTTTTACTTCATTTGTTTGCAAGGGTATATGGTACTAATAATGTGAATAATTGTTCTTTTTATTGTCATCAGGCTTCTGGAGTTGGAATTGGTTCGACTATTGGGAGCGGAACGGCTACGATTCAGTTAAAAGATTTGGAAAAAACTGATTTGATATTTGTAATTGGAGCAAATCCAGCTTCTAATCATCCGAGGTTTGTACGGCAATTGTTGAACTGTAGGCGAAGGGGCGGAAGAGTTGTAGTTATAAATCCGGCGAAGGAGGCTGGGTTGATAAAGTTTTCTATTCCTTCTGATGTTAAGTCTATGTTGTTATCTGATAATGAGATTGCGAGTGATTATATTCAAATTAATATTGGTGGAGATATAGCATTGATGAAAGGGATTAGTAAGGCTATATTAAATATGGGATGTGAGAATAAGAGTTTTATTGAGGAACATAGTAATAATTATGAAGAATATGTTAATGATTTGAATAATACGAGTTGGGAAGAAATTATTGATTCGTGCAGAATTGAACGCAAGGAAATTGAATATATAGGAAAATTATATGCTGATTCGAGAAATGCTGTATTTTCTTGGGCTATGGGTATTACTCATCATTTATTTGGTGTTGGTAATGTTGAGACTATAGTTAATCTGGCTATGCTGAGGGGTATGATTGGGAAGGAAAATTCGGGCTTGTTGCCTTTGCGAGGGCATAGTAATGTTCAGGGGATAGGTTCGGTAGGGGTTACGCCAAAGTTAAAGAGTAAAATATTTGATAGAATTGAGGCGAATTTCAAGATAAAACTTCCTGTTAGTGAGGGTTTAGATACTATGGGTTGTATGGATGCGGCATATAATAAAGAAATTGATTTGGGGTTTATGTTGGGTGGTAATTTATATGCTTCTAATCCTGATTCTAAATATGCGGAGGAATCTTTGAATAGAATACCATTTAAAGTTTACATGAATACTACAATTAATCAAGGGCATTTAATTGGTACGGAGGGTGAGGTATTAATTTTGCCGGTAAAGACAAGAGATGAGGAGGTTCAGAAAACAACACAGGAGTCAATGTTTAATTATGTTAGGTTGAGTGATGGGGGGATTGAAAGATTGTCAGAAACCAAATCTGAGGTTGAAATTATTAGTACGGTTGCGGAAGGGGTATTAGGGAATGAAAAGATTAATTTTTTGGAATTTAGGAAGCATTCTAATATTAGGATAGCTATTGCCAAAACAATACCTGGTTTTGAAAAGATTGGGCAAATTGATGATGATAATGAAGAATTTCAGATAGAGGGTAGAACTTTTCATAAGCCTGTTTTTAATACTGATGATGGGAGGGGTAATTTTAGTGTTGTGTCAGTTCCTAATAATTGTAGGAGCAAGGGGGAGTATAAAGATTTTAGGATGATGACTGTAAGGAGTGAGGGGCAATATAATTCAATTGTTTATGAGAACAAGGATAGTTATAGAGGGCAATCGGAGCGTTGGATTGTAATGATGAATAGGAATGATATAAATAGGTTAGGAGTGGGAGTTGATGATTTTGTTGATTTGCATTCGGATGGTGGAATGATGGAAAGGGTTAAGGTTAAAGAATTTGATGTAAAGGAAGGTAATATTATTACCTATTATCCGGAGTCGAATGTGTTGGTTTCGAAGGAGTTAGATAAAAGGTCTAAAACTCCGAGTTTTAAATTGACTTGGGTGAATATTAAACGTAAGTAGGTGCTTAAGTGAGTATTTCAGAAGGTGAATATATTTGAATTTTAGTAAATACAGAATTAGAAGATTAATTGTTCATTTTGTAGTTTATTATAGAGATTAGACGCTATTTTAGAGTTGGAGATATTATCTAATTGGGTAAGAAATTCGATTAGGGAACTATGCCCTACTCTACAGCAATTTATATATTGAGCAATTATATTATGTAATTTTTTATTTAATTGACTCTCATATTGTTTATTTAATTCTATAAAAAAACAAGCAGCACCGTAATACATTTCAGGATATTTGTGATTTTGTTTTAATTCGTTTAGGACTTTAATGTAGGATTTGTCTTTGACAAAATATTTTCTTGCGTTATTCAGTTTGTAAGTATATTTGTTATCATATTTCGTTCTATCATAAATTTCCATATCGAGTAAAATTAGGTTTTGCATGTATGTTGCGTAACCTTCTGCAAACCAGCTGTTTTCTTGTCCTAAAAATGGGATAGAAAGATGGCTTATTTCGTGGACTGCAGTCCAGTCTGAAAGAAATTTATCGAGGCTAAAGTTTGGGTCTATGTAGAAATGAACAGCTTGTATTTCGTCTCTTGATGTGTGAGCCCAAGGCACTGGTTCCATTGAATTTTCACGTTTATATATGTAATAGTTAAAATCGAATTCATATTTTCCTAATACTTTTTGACAGGCTGCTGTAGTTATAGCGAGCCATTTTTGGATTTTTATTTTTTCATTTTCAGAAAAATTATCTTCCCAAATAATTCTTGAATTATCACTGTCTAATGTCTTAAAGTCTAATTGTTTTGTATTTGAATTAATCGTAAAAAGATTAATTAAAACTATACTAATTATAATGATTTTCATTCAAATATGCTTTCTATTTTAATGTATTAATATGCATTTTCTTTAGCAGGAACTACCGGATTGTCGCTAATAAGTTTTGAGAAGTCGTAGAAGTATGAAATACCGATGCGAAATTTACTAATATTTAGATATTGGGAATTGTCTTTCATAAGGTTGTTTAGTCCGAAGTGATAACCTAAATTAAGGTTTAATCCGTAAGTTTTTTTATAGTTGAAGTAAATGTTTACACCTAAGCCGAAATATAAGTCTATAAAATTAGATTTTATGAAATCGAGTTGTCCGGAGTTTTCGTTTCTTATGCGGCGATTATTTAGGAACACTCCCCTATTATCTGGTTTTTCGAGTTTTTCGTTTGAGGTGAATGTTTGTTCTGTGAGTATGTTGTAGTTTAGTCCTGTTTTGAAATGAAAGTATTTAGTTAAGTTGAACTTATAGTTTAAGCCAAGGGAATATGATTTTAATATTGTGTTGAAGTTATATGATATGTTTCCATTAGTTGGGTTTCCGTTTAGGTTTATATACCAGTCTTCGTTTTCAATAATATCAACGCTGTTTGTGTTTTGTGAGAATATTAATTCGAATTCGGACATTTGTGTAAGGAAGTATTTGAATGAAAAGTTTATATCGGCACCGAAGTCAGAAGATGTGGAGTATTTTGTGCAGCATGTGTTTAGGGCTTCGATGTTTGAGATATCAGCGTTCAAAACGCTTGCACCGATATTCATACCGAAGGAATAGCCCCATGTTTTCACTCTGATAGTAGCGGAATTAAGGATTGGAGTTATTGTGATAAATATTAAAAAGAATATAATAAGTAATTTTAGATTTTTCATTTTATCACCTTAATTTTATCAGTGAACAGTAAAGTTTCGGTTTCGAGTTTTATGATGTATGTACCTGCATTCCAAGAGTTTAAATCTAATATTTCTGTGAATAGACCTATTTGGTTGTTTGTGTAGTCTTTATCAAATATTGTATTGCCTTCTAAGTCGAATATTGAAATGTTATAAGGTGATGCTTCTATTACATTATAAATAATATTTAGGTTTGTGCTTGCTGGGTTGGGGCTTATGCTGAGGAAGGCTTCTTTGGTATCGAAAACAAGTCTTTCTCCGCCTATTTCACAGATATTATTTATTGAGAGTGAACCATCTAATTCGGTGATTTGGTAATTATTTTTTAATTCATTGTTGAGGTCGTAAATTTTGGTATCATAAATGTCTAAGACTGTGGAATTGGCATTTCCTAAGGTTACTTTGTAGTCGTTGGAATGCTCTAAAATGAAATTGCCATCTATTCTATAAAAATCTAAATTTATTTCTCTGTTATTGCCGATTAATTCTCCTTGTGGACCATTCCTGCTTGGTACTATTAATGTTTTATTAAATTTTAGTTTTGTAGAGATTTTGGAGACATTTTTTAGAGCTTTTTCAGATATATTTAATTTAATAGGTATATTAATTCTTGATTCGGTTGGGGAGTCAAATACTTGGGTTTCAATTGATAAGTCAAAGCTTCCTTCTATTCCTCTTCCTCGCATGTCGATGAGTAATGGGATTTTAAGATTATCATAGAAAATTGCTAATTTGCTGTAAACTTCACCTAATTGGTTTGGAGCGAAGGATAAATCTGCTCTTTGATTGTCTCCTGTATTTAGTGGTGTATCTGTGTTTACATTTACTGTATTAAAAACGTCTTTATTAGCTCCGTAAACTATGATTGAATCGATTTTAATTGCGAAGTTGCTTAGATTTATTAGTATCAATTCATCTATTAATAGATTGCTGTCGTCGATGAATACATCACCGAAGTCGATTAATTTAGATGGCAAATCAATATCATAAGCAAGTGCTTCACCTTTGATATTTGAAGTAAAGGTGAAGTGAGTGGTATTAATTGTAAAATCTGTATTAAAAATCCCACTGATGTCAGATTTGAATTTGAATTCCATAGATTGGGTGGAATTTGGAAGTATGGTAATGGGGAGTTGTGGGCTAATGAGTGAGAATTTGTCTTTTTCGTTAATAAATGTTATTTCAGTTATATCGATTTCGTAGTCGGAATTATTTTCGAAATAGTCTAAAATGAGTTTGTCTGTGGAAGTATTGATTGGAATAACTCCCATATCAATTTTATCACCGATATTAAAATCTTCGGGTAGTAGTTTTATTATAGAGAATAGGCTGTCTGATGTGTCTTCAATTCTGTTTAGTTTATAATCGATTACTGAATATATTTGGTCTGCTTTTTTATCTATGCTTGAGTGATTGATGCCCCATGAATTTATATCAGAGTTGATGAGGTTGGCACTCATATAAATTTTATCATTTTGTGCTTTTAGGAATTTTGTACTATAATTATTATTTCCTTGGTTGTCTTTTATATTGAGGGTATCTAATGTATTTTTGTCGAATATTAGAATTTCTGTTTTGTAGGAGTTGATAACACTTCTTTTTTTATTGGTTTGGAGGTCTTCGATAATAAAGGAGTCGCAATGCAGTCCGCCTATATAATATTTTCCATTATTGTAAGAGATTTGCCAATCTCCGTTATCGTCTGCGTTTTTTTGTCCTTTTATTCGAATGCTGAAGAGCTGTTTTAAACTTCCGGTGTCATCAAGTTCTTCAATCATATAATCACCCCAAGGGTTAACTGCTTTGAAAAGAAGAAGTCTATTTTCTAAGTCAATTAATTTATGTAGTTTTCCGTCTTGGAAGTAATTACCTTGGAATAATATTTCTTGATTACCGAATAACTTTGATTTTATAATTAGATATTCACCATTTTGCTGAAGTGCGACTACCCCGCCATCTAAGGTCATGTCGCCATCTATTTTCATTAATTCGTATCTATATACTTCTTTTGTGTTTCTGTCAAGGTGTTGGGTGAGACTGAAGTACTGTTGGAATCCATCTCTGAAATCTCTAACATTTGTTAAGTTTCCTAATTGATAAGTTGCTTGATATAAGGTTCGTATATTGTTTTGGAGTAAAGTTGAATTTTGTTCGAATTTGATTGTTGATTTGGCATGTGTTGTAAGCACTATACTAATATTTTCATTTCCGGAGTTGAGTTTGCGAGTGAATGTAGCGTGGATACTTGCATTTTGTAAATCTTCGCTGTCGTAGGCTATTAGATGGCTTTCTAAGCAATTTAGAGAATTGTCAAATCTGCAGAGGAAAATATCGCCGAATTCGTCTGGAGTGAGAGTTGTTCCATTTCCAAAATCGGTTGGTTTATCAAGGATACCGGCTAATCCGATAAAATCTTCCCTTATATTAAGTGTTATTTCTTTGTAGGCATTTATAGGAACTACTTTTAGAACATTACCTTGATTATCTAATTTTATAAAAAGTGAAGTTCGGCCATCGGTATTGGTATGTTTATATACAGTTCCGTCGATTAAAATGTTGTTTTCTATTGAAGTAACTATATATATATTGCCTTCATCGTCATTTTCAAAGGCATGTGTGAATTCGTCATTTGGAGTTGAAAGAGGTTTAAACCATTTTAATTCTTTATCGTATTTTCCTATATCAGCTGGTACTTTTCTGTATAAAAATCCATTAGGATAAGTTTCTGTGGGTGCTTTTAATTTTAAATTTGCATTGAAAATTTGATTTGTAAATCTTCCTCCATAGACTAAAATATCGTTACGAATATCGAAGCTATGAACGTAGGATTCACGGTCATTAAAAATATTGCTTTCATCAATTTTTTTTAGGTTATAATTATTGAAATTCAAATCACAATCAAATTCGAAGGCTTGTTCGAATCCGAGAGAGTTTAATTTGCTGTCTTCATCTTCATATTGGATTAGATATTTATTTCTTCCTACAACATAGATTCTATCGTTATAAATTTCCATGTCGTAAATTTCATTTGAGTTTTGATTGTTAGAATTAAACCAAGTAATTGACGAATACTTCATATTTTGGTCAAGTTTTAATATTATTGGTTTAACTTTTGAAGGGTCTTCTTGGAAAATGTAGTCATCTTTATATCTTGTTTTTAAAGTTCGAGTTATATATCCAGCAATATATGGATTATTATTTTTATCAAATTTGATTTCATTTACTCTTGTTTGTCCGGAAGACTGAAGATAATTATAGTTTAGGATATTTAAGTCATTATCAAATTTTATTATTACGTTGTCATTATTTCCAAATACAAAAAGAGATATTGAGTAAAATTGGAATTCGCTTGTATATCTACAAGAAGAATAAACATTATCTTCGTTGTCTATTGAGACCCTGTGTTCTAAAAGGTCTTTTCCTCCTGCTTGAGCAATTTTTCCTGTTTGATAATCAAAAGTTTCGTTTACTTTGATGATGAAATATCTGTTTAGACTTGTGTTACTAATTACGCTATTTTTGAATTTAAAATCACCGGTAGTTAATCCTGTAATAAAAATGTTATTTCGAGAGTCAATAGCTAAATTAGTTAAGGAGTTATTATCACTACCACCACAAGAGACGAAAAAATCACCATTGCCTGCAATTTTGCCATCTGTGGAGTTGAATTTAAGCAAAAATCCTTCGGTTTTCTCTCCTTTTTTTCCTATCACAACTTCGTCGTATTCGATGACTCCATTGAATGAACCACAAATTACGGCATCGTTGTTATGGTCTATTTCGATATCTGTAACGAGAAGCTGGCTACCTTTTATTTGTTTAGACCAGAGTAATTTTTTTCTGCTATTGAATTTTGCGAGGAAATATTTTTCTTCCATTTGAGTGTTGAGCATTTCGGTTCCGTCTTCAAATTCCATTACGTCTGTATAAGAGCCAACGATGATAATATCATCGAATTTATCAATTTCGACAAATTTTACATCGACGGTATTATCAGATTTTAAGAGGCTAGTCCAAGATTCTCCGTCTTTTTTGGGGAGCGATGCTCTGATTAAGCATGAGTCGGAGTTTATATCTGGTAGTACTGACCAATCGTAGTTAAGGTTATTAACATCTGTTGAGATGTCTGACCAAGAGAAGCCATCATCAGAGCTGAATTCTATTAATACGTTGTCGTCTGGGGCTACACCGCTGTAATTTATAATTGTATCAGATAATGCTAAAAACTTTTCTCCTCCGTTAGGAAAATCAACTTTAATTTTGAGGTCTTTATTGCCGAGGTCTTGGTCGCCGGCGGAGGCATAGAACTTAGTACCGGTGCAGGCATCTGTATTGAATTGGAAAGCTACAGCGGTATATAGTTCGTCATTTGCGTTATAAGTTAAGTCAAATGTAGCTGTTTCGCCGAGTTTTAGTATGAAAGGTGGTTGATGAGATTTCCAATTAATTGTAAAATTATTATTTTCGTTAATGATATTTTCGATATAGATGTCATCATTAATTGCTTCGATTTTGATTTCTTTGGTGGCACTAGTTCCGGTTGGGACTATTCCAAACTTTATGTAGTTTGTTGTGGTATAATTAATTTTTATGAGTTTGTTTTCTTCGATAGTAAAATTATAATTTGAGTTAGTTTCACCATTTATTGTAATATCTATATTATTATTAATGCGACATGATTGGCTTAGCCATTCTAATTTACAAGGTAATCCACCTGAAGTTATAAAAAGTAATTTTTCGTAGATAGCGAGGAGTGATTCTGCTGAATTGACTTTTTCGTAGTAAATTCCACCAGTTAATTCAGATAGTTTTTTTAATTCTGGAGTTAGTTTGTTTTCAAAACCGATAGGATAAAAAACAGAGTTGCTTTCATTTAAAGCATTAAGGGTAGAATTATAATCAATTTCGGAGACTCCGTCAGTTAAGAATATGATAACATTTTTGTGTTTCGCATTTTTTGCTACTGTAGCACCACCACCTGGTATTCCTAAAATTCCTTCATTGAAGGAGGTGCTTTGGAGGGGTTGAAGTTCATCAATTGCTTTGGTTAGGGTAGCAGGTTTGTTAGTAAAATTTTGATTTAGATATGAAGTGGTACTAAAAGAAGTTATTGCACATTCGGAGTTATTGGAGTAGTCCATATTATTAACCCAAAGTTTAGCCGCATCTTTCGCAATTTTTAGTCTGCTTTGATTATTAGTAAAATCAATGATACTACCCATAGAGGCTGATACATCGATAGTTAGAATGACTGAGACGGGTTCGGGATTTGAGACATCTGGGCAATTTAATTTTGGAATAATATCATTGCCATTTTCTTTGAAGTCGATAATATTTATATTTATTGGTTTAAAATTTTTAATGTAAATCAAATCAGCAGTAATAACTGGGAAATTATCAGTATTGATATTATATAATTCAAGAGTGTTTGAATTAAGAATTTGCGAGCATATTATTAATGATGATATAAAAATTAAAATTATTTTTTTCATTTATTATCCTTTCTTATTAAATGAAAGACACCGTGGAATTAAAAAAGTCACAATATTTTTAATTAATTTAGTGAGTATGCTAAAAAAGAGTTATAAATATACGAAAACAATAATAAATTGAATTAAGGGATAGGAGATAATAATAAATAATTAGAATAATTGGAAAATAATCCTTATTATTATGATTGGAATAATAATATTTCGATAAATTATTTTGTAACCGAAAGTTTTTTAATGTCGTCATTTTTAATCTTACAAGCAATAATATTAGTTTATATATTTTACTTATTAGCGAAAGTATGTGATGATTATTTTGTGGATTCATTGGAAATAATAACAAAGAAGTTAAAGATTTCAGATGATGTAGCAGGTGCATCATTTATGGCTATTGGTTCAAGTGCACCAGAGTTATTTATAGCTTTGATAGCATTGGGGAAGGTTGGTGCTGAGTCAGTGGGAGTAGGGACAATAGTTGGTTCGGCGGTATTTAATGTATTGGTAATAGTAGGTGCATCTGCTTGGGTTTCTACTATATTATTAAATTGGCGACCAGTGTTGCGTGATATGTTATTTTATATTATTTCTTTATTAATATTAATTTTTACTTTTTCAGATGGTATAATAACTCTTTATGAAGTTTTATTTTATTTGGCTGCCTATATTGTGTATTTATTGGTTTTAAAGAAGTGGAAAAAATGGGTGCCTGAGGTTAGGAAAAAGGAAAGACCTTTTGTTGTAATGGATAGGGAATCTGAAAAAAATGGAGATATAGAAACAAAGAAAAGGAAAAAAGGTGGATTTGTAGTAGTTGAGACAGTGTCTAATAGGATATTATCTTTTACATATTATAAATCGAAAGAGAATGAGGATTTATATATATATTCATTTCTGATGTCTATAGTTTGGATTGCATTTTTATCATGGGCTATGGTAGAGATAAGTATGGAAATGGCAAATGAGATAGGGATACCAGTTGCAATTATTGGGATTACAGTGTTAGCAGCTGGGACATCTGTGCCTGATTTGATTTCATCTATAATTGCATCAAAGAGGGGTTTGGGAAATATGGCAGTTAGTAATGCTTTGGGTTCAAACACTTTTGATATATTAATTGGTTTGGGCATTCCTTGGCTTTTATATATAGTAATTGAGGGTGGAAATATAGAGGTAGAAACAGGGACTCTTACTACTTCGATTATGTTGTTATTTGGTTCGGTAGTATTGTTACTCTTTTTGTTTTTGATTAAGAGGTTTGAGATTTCTAAGTTTACTGGTGGGTTATTAATATTTATTTATATCGCATATTTGTTTGTTTCAATAATGCACGTAATTGATAATAATTACTTTGCTTCTTTGTTTTAGATTAGTTGAAGCTTGTTGTTGTAACTTATAGGTTTAGTAAAGGTTTATTTTTTATTTTATGATAAATTAAAGCTCTTGAAATACAATTTTTTAGTTCTTCTTTTGGTGGCGTATCATCTAAGTTTAAAATTATAGCACGGTTATTTTCGTATTGGAATATTTCGTTGTAAACTTGTTTAAACGTGGGGATTAATTTACTTGTGCATTGGAAGTAGATGGCGTACTTATTTGGATTATTTTCATTCCAATCTATTCTTAATGTACTTCCGAGTTTTGTTTTATAGCTTGGTTGGTTCCATTTTAAAGATTCTTCTAATTCGTTTATTTCTTCTAATTCTTGGGCTGTTTCAATTATTAATTTTCGGATGTTTAATAGAGCTTTTTTTGGTTTATATGGATAGTTATTAAACTTATTTATGACAGTAGGATTGGCTATTAAATTTAGTTTTGAAGTTTTCATTATTTGATATAAAATATTTATAAATGTATTTTGAACAAATTGTATAAAGAGTTTTGTTATTGTCTATTTTTTAAAGTATTTTTATTTTACTTTTATTATGTAGGTCATTGGTTTTGAAGGTTTGCTGTAGCAGTCTTGGGAGGCGGTTGAGCTGTTTAATTTTATGGTGTCAAGACCTAGTTTAGTTGCTTTAAACTCGAAAGCTCTTAACTCATTACAACCTTGGCAATCTTCTTCTGAATTGATAATGAGAGTGTCTTTTATAAATGATACATTTGAGATTTCAGATAAGTTTAATATACAATAGTAGCAACAGGAATTTGTGGAATAATAGATATTGATGGTCTCCCCTACTTTTACTTCATAAAAATCTTTATTTATGAAATTATTGGGGTCTAATTTATTGTTGCAGGAACAAAATATAATTATACTTATTAATAATATTAAGATATTTTTCATTTTAATTTATGTATTATAATAGTTTAGGATTTCATTGGCTCTGTTTGTGATGAATTGGTTCTCATTGTTAATTTCTCCAATCCCTGCTACCATATTATTCACTTTTCTTTCCAGATTCCAGTTTCCGTTTGGTAATTGTTTTAGTTTTAGGAGGTTTAGTGCGGATTCTATATTCTTTGAATGTACTTTTTCTCGTTTTAGAAGCCAAAGGATTTCTAAAAAATCACTTCTATACATATTTGGGAAGGTTAATTTATCTATATCTTTAATCATAATCTTGTCCTTTTTTTTAGAGCTATAGCAAACTTTGTGTAGGAGGACAAAATCTATACATTTTGAAATTAATTCATTTGCTTTTTCATTTCGATACTTTATGGGAATATGGGAGAGTCCTTTAAATAATTTGATTATGCCCCAATAACAAGTGTGTTTGTCATAACAACTTTTGTTTTTACAATATTCATTAATTTCGGTTTTGTATTCACCATCATCAAATCTTTGGTTTTTATGGAAGAAATCAATGACTTTATATGTGTAATCAGTTGGTTTGTTGTTAAAGTATGCATCAAGATATATCATATTTCCATTGAGACACGGGATTGGGAAGTGGTCTTCTTTTAGTGTGTAAATGCCATATTTTTGGTCGAATAATTTTTCTTTTACTTTGTTTAAGCTGTTAATTGCTTTTTTTTCATTTTTATCGATTTTGAGGTCAGAGAGTAAAATTAATGTCCAAATAGTTGCACTAAAGCATGGGGTGTAATGCAGATAAGTTGAGTATCTTTTATCGTTTTGGGGTAATAGTTTCCAAAATCCGTTTTTATCTTGTTTGTTAAATATTCTATTTATGATTTTTTCTTTATTCATAGGATAAAATTAATATATTAAAAGGAAATAACCATAAAGAATTCTAATCTTTGATATACAAATTTTGAATTGTTTAAAGCGTCGGGGTCATAATATATTTTAGTCCTATGAATTTCATACCCAATTCCTAAACCTATAGAAGTATTATTTTCAGAGAGAAAGGAGACTCCTAATGAGGTATTAGTGAAATTACCCTCTAAATTAAAATCATTTTCTGGGTGGTAAAGAGAACCTACTCCAAATGCTATAAAAGGAGTCGTTTTTGCTTTTATTAAATTTATTCTGATATCAATAAAAATAGGTAATACAATGAGTTCTTTTGTTAGATAATTTCTATATTCCATTCCTATTCCGAGAGTAAAATAATGGTTTGCTTGTAATGAGTTTATAAAATCAAATTTTAGTCTATCGTATAAAACTCCTATTTGGTAGCCGAAAGACATTGTTCCTTTATATCCTTTTTTAAAACCTATATCTTTTTTAATAGATGAATCTTTAATTGTGTTATTATCATAATTAAATATTATTTTTCTTTTGTTATTTTCAAAGAATATTTGCTGGTTGTTGAAGGTTGTTTGTGCTGATGTACTGTTTTAAATTGATATTAAGAATATAAATGTGAATAATGTTTTCATTGGGGTATATTTATTTTAATATTATTTTTATGCTGTCTGGGGTACTAATAAATTGTTCTTTTTGAAACCACCATTTTAATATCAATGTGTCGCCTACCATGTTTTTTACTGGTGCAATAATGTTATTAACTTCGCCTTTTGGGTTGCTATATGAGGCTTGATTTGATGTTGCTACTTCTTCACCATTATAACCTGTAATGTAGATGGTGTCGTAAGTTTTATAGACTATATCGTCAGTTAAGTTTCTTTTTACTATATAGCCTAATGTGTCTCCGAAGTACCAAAAGAGATTGGATTCCCAATGGAATTTTACATTTTCAATAGGTATATTATTTTCGTTAACGACCAGTCCGCTTACTTTGTGAATGGTTTGCCAATTATCTCTATTAATATTGAGTGTATAGAGATTATCTCCTATGTATTCTAATCTTGGATCTAAAGTAAAGTGAAGAGTTAGGAATTCATTTTCTTCGTTTTGATCGGTACAGGATGAGAGTAGAAAGAAAAGTAATAGTAGTATTAATGGTATATTTTTCATTTAGTGAAATTAAGCAATTTAATATCAATTGAAATTGTTTCCAAAATAAATTATGTACAAATATAATAAAATATATGTAAACTATTGGATATATTTGATTTTGGTAATATTTTAAAAAGATAATCCTGCATTGAGTTCGAATGCTTCGAAATATCGGTCTGAACGTTTGACATAAGAGTCGTTCGAGTAGTTGTAAGAATCGTCTTCGGAAATTTGTTCTTGTATTGCATAACCGAGTCCAAAATGAAAATAAGTATTTTTAGTTATTTTAAATGATATGCCTATGGTTGGATTAATCATATATCCGAGGTAACTAAAAGAATCCATTGGGTTTACTGTAAAACCTAATGCTAAAGCTAAAAATGGTGAGTTTTTAATTTTTTTAGATTGTAATTTTAAATGTGCAAAAATGGGAACCATTCCATTTAGTTTATCTGTGTAAAAATTAATTCCGGAGCCTAATCCTAATGAGAAGTTTGGGGTTAATTGCGAACCAATAATTAATGCTAATTTTAATCTATCGGCAGGATAATCACCTGTTCCTATTTGATTTCCAAAGTCGATGATGGCAATTGGTTTTCTTTTAAATTTAGTCTTAGCTACAGTACTATCTAGGTTATTACTGGAGAATAGATTATTTGAATTAATGAAAATAAGAATTAGCAAGAGGAAAAATAGTTTTTTCATTTGTTTTCCTGAAATTAAAATATTTTTTGTACTTAATTTAATGATTATGTAGATAAATATCAAGTATAATTTTATTTTTTATTAAAATAATAAGCAAACAAATCCTTCAATAGTTGGTCTTTACAACATAATATTTAATCAGGTATGGAACTTAAGAAACAAGTAGAAGAATACTGGGACAACGAAACGTGTGGTTCGTGGGTCTCGGATAAAGAAAAGTTTACAAAGGAATATTTTGAGGAAATCGAGAAGGACCGATATGAGGTTCAGCCTGAGTTACCAATATTTGCGGAATTTGATAAGTTTGAAGGTAAGAAAATGCTTGAGGTAGGAGTTGGAGCTGGGACTGATTTTTTGCAGTGGGTTAGAGGTGGAGCAATAGCTCATGGGATAGATTTGACACAGCAAGCAATAGACCATGTGAAGCATAGGTTAAATTTGTTTGGGCTTAAGGCTGAGGAATTTAAGGTGGCAGATTGTGAGAAGTTGCCTTATGAAGATGAATATTTTGATTTGGTTTATTCTTGGGGAGTGATACACCATACTCCAGACACACCTAAAGCATTGCATGAGATAATTAGGGTATTAAAGCCGGGTGGGAAGGCTAAAGTTATGATTTATCATAGGCATTCTGTTTTGACTTATATGTTTTGGATAAAGCATGCCTTGTTAAAAGGAAAGTTGAATAAGTCACTTGCAGATGTTTTATGGGAGAAAATGGAATCGGTTGGGACTAAGGCTTATACAGTTAAGGAAGTTGAGGAGTTATTGGCAAATGAGAAAGTAGAGAATAAAAATATTAGACCTGTATTGACATATTATGATAAGATGTTGAGATTTAATCCTTTGTTGAGATTTGTTGCTAAAGTGATGGCAGGAGTCTTGGGTGGAGATAAGGCAGGATGGTTTTTATTAATTGAGTTTGATAAGAAATAGAAATCTATTTAGTTATGAATTGGGTTGTAATTTTTGTAAATTGCGATGTTAAAATTCGTAGCAATTAATATAAAATAATCAATTTAAAAATTAAATTCCATACAATGAAAACTAAATACCTGTTAATAATTTTTTCGTTTTTTTTCGCATATTTAACTGTTTATTCTCAAGCTGGAATGACATTTCAGGAGTTTAGCAGTAAGATAGAGCCTTATTTTGACCAGGCATTGATTGATGATATAAGAAAGGAGTTACCAATTGGGGATAATTTCAAGGTATGGGGTTGGGATGTAGGAGATTATTCTGGAGATGGATATTTTGACTTAGCTTTTGCGGTGAAAAAGTTTTCGAATAAGAAAAGAGAAGTAGAAGTATATATGTTTGTTGATATTGATGGATATTTGACAAAGGTGGAACAATTGACTGTACCATTTGTAGATATTCCATTAGAAGTTGGGGTGGTGATAAAAGCTGATAATTGTTATATAAATCAGAAGTTAAAGCAATATCATTGGTCAATCAAGGGGTATGAGTTTGACAATGGTTCGTTGATATTAGTAGATGAATATGAAACAGAGCAGATAGATAAATATACTCATCAGTCTTATAAAAATTATCAGGAGTTTAACACTAAGGAGAGGGTGATTGTTACTTCGAATAATAAGGAGGAGTTTAATGCGAGGTTTACGACTTTGCCTTCGTATCCGAGGGGAAGGAAAATATATAAGGGATATGAAGATGAGGTTTTTAATTTTGATATAGATTATATTTATAAGGGTGCTTATGATTGGAAGGGAGAAGATGATGCTTCGTTTTATGTTAAATCTGCTCATGATGATGAATTTTTGTATTTTATAGTTAGCGTTAAAGATGATGAAGTGATTGTTCCATCTTGTGAGGAATGTAGTGGTGATATGGTTGAGATGTGGTTAGATGTAAATGAGATAGAGGGTGGTAAGAACAGAATGATAAAGAATATTTCGCATTATATTGAGTATAGGAATTCTATCAAGGAGGGTGTGTATAGATTTTCGATATATTTGGGAAATTTTGAAGATGAAAAACCTTATATAAATATATCGTCAAATCAGGAGATGAATACATTTCAGAAAGCAAATAAGGACAAGATAAAAATAGTAACTAAAGAAGTAGATGAGGGGTTTAGAATAAAGTTTAAAGTGCCATTTACCGTTTTGGGATTTTCTGCAAATCCTGCAAGTAAGAAAGAAAAAGAATTTGGATGTAGCTTTGTATTTCATGACATAGATAATGAGTTCAGACCTGAACAAAAAACGGAGATAGCCTCTTCCCTATTTTCTTCGCAGAAGCCAACGAGTTATGGTTCAATTATATTATTTCCTGAGGATAAGTGGTATGGAGAGTCGAAAAATATTTATAAGGATAAGATATTGAAGTATTTGAAGGAGTATGGGTATTAAGGTAAGTTTGATTGAGTTTTGTGTTTAATATATTTTTTTGATGTGGTAATTGAATTATTTTTTACTTTGGAATTAAAATATTTTTTGTAATTTATCTTCTATGTAAATGGTATAATAGTTCACTTAGGTAACATTATGGCAATTAAATCAGTCGCATTAGAGAGTAATAAGAATAAGGCTCGGTATAAGAAACATGCTGAAATAGCGGAGCATTATCAAAATTTTGTTAGTTCGAACAAGGGCAAAGTCAAAGGTAAGTATGATGAAAAATCTATATTATTGAATATAAGTTTTCCGATTCATACTGTTGAGACTATTCATATTACTGCGTTTAGTGAGATTAGTGAGAATTTAGGGAAAAAGACTTTGGAACAGGAGATGGAGTTTTATTTTACTTCAATTTCTAAGTTAAAATCTTCATTTTGTTTGAAGCAGAAGTCGTTTATGGGAGAGTTAAAATCATTGTTTTCATCTACTGTGGAGAAGTATGAATTTGATGATGATTATATTGCTGAGTGTGATGATTTGGATTTGTTTGCGGAGATATTGGAGTATCATGATATGACAAAAAAATTGATTAATTATGACCTTGAGTTATTTGAGTTAGATAAGAAGACGGGTCATTTTATGTTGAGGTTTGGGCGTTTTATAGAGAACACTTATATGATAATAAACATTTTGTCATTTATAAATAATGCTATTGATAGTATGACGATTAGGCGGCGTTAAGAGTAATTATTGTATCAATATGGGTTGATATTATATTTTTTAATTTGAAACAATTTCGATTAATTATATTCGTTTATCGTCTATTAGTATTTAGTCAACGAAAGAAAAATAATGAATAAAAATTTAAACATTAATGATGAAGTTCATAGAAATGGATGTGCTACTGATGAAATAGATTCCATTGGAGATAATCATTTGATGACATCTATAGATACACCGATACGAGATGATGCATTTGATATGCTACCTGAAGAAAAAATAAAACAAATTGCAGGGAAGTTTGGGGAAATAATGGAGATTTTGGGTTTGGATTTGAGTGATGACAGCCTAAAAGGGACTCCAAAACGAGTTGCTAAGATGTATGTGAATGAGATTTTTGGTGGGTTATTGCCGGAGCAAAAAACAAAGAATTCGACATTTGATAATAAGTATAAGTATGGCGAAATGTTGGTTGAGAAAAATATTACTTTATATTCGACTTGCGAACATCATTTTTTACCGATAGTTGGTGAGGTTCATGTGGCTTATATATCATCCGGTAAGGTAATAGGATTATCGAAGATGAACAGGATTGTGGATTATTATGCGAGAAGACCACAGGTACAGGAACGTTTGACTTTGCAGATTGTGAATGAGATGAAAAGGGCATTGGATACGGAAGATGTGGCTTGTTTCATTGATGCTAAACATTTATGTGTAAATTCGCGAGGGATTAGAGATATTAAGTCGAGTACGGTTACAATTGAGTATTCTGGAAAATTTAAAGATGAGAGTACAAAGCGGGAATTTTTAGAGTATATTAAGAATAAGATTGAGTTATAGTTATTAGAGTAGTTGTAGTATTTTTTTAGAAATTTTCTGGTATAATTAGGTTAAATAAATATTAGTTATGAAGAAAATTTTTTTGATAGTTGTATTAGTTATTTTTTCTTCGAGTATGGTTTGGGGAGTTAGGGGTGATAACCAAATTGGTGTATCATTTTCGAATTTTAGTGGATGGGGTTTGGATTATCAGTATAGGTTGAATCCGGGAATTTCTATTAGGTTTGTTGGTTTTCCTTATTATGTTGGAGAGTCTCCGCCTGACCAGGTAGATAAATATTTTAATTATGGTTTGCAATTACAATATAAGTTATATAGAATAGATAATCATAGAATATTTGCATTGATTGGTTATAATCACTGGGATAATGCTATTGCTGATACGAGTCATTTTATTGAGCAGGGTTTTGAGTATGTGAGAAAACATAGAACTGAGATGACTATTGATAATTATTATTTGGGTATTGGATACGAATATACTTTGTTAAAATATGTTAGTATATCGTTAGAGGTTGGGTATTTACTTCAGTATATATCTAATAATTATGATAAATATGATAATAATTTGAGGATTGATTTAAATAATTTGATTAGTAGGAGTATTGAAGGTGAATTTAAGGGTTTTGGGGTAGGATTTTCTTTTAGGTATAATTTTTAGATAAGTTTCAGATTAGTTTTAAATACTTTTTAACAGTTTTGTGATTAACTAAATTTAGTTATAAATTTTAAATATTTTTTATTAAATTGTAAGTTATATAAATAAAATCGTTTTAGACAGTAAAAAGTATATGCCATCCAAAATTTTAACATTAGACAATCAAGCCCAAAACCAAATAGCGAATGGTGCTATAATGGAGAACCGGCCGATAGGTTTTTCTAATGATAGCAAGTCTGTGAAACCTTACTCAAATATTTATCATTGGACGAGGTTGTGGACTGATGTTGGTGGGAATATAGTCGAACATCCTCATAAGGGTTTTGATATTTTTACTTATGTAATCAAGGGCCAGGTGGAGCATAAGGATTCGGAAGAGAAGGATATAAAGAAGATAATGGCGGGAGATGCTTATTTGATAGTATCGGGTTCTGGTGTTGTTCATTCGGAAAAGTATCATAATAATACTGAATTATTTCAGATATGGTTTGACCCTAATTTGCGAGAGTCATTAAGCAGAAAAGCGTTTTATAAGTTTGTAAAAAGTAAAGAGTTCCCTTATAAGGAGTTGCCTGGAATAACAAGGGAGTTTATAATTGGGAATAATTCGCCTTTTGATTTTGATGATTTGGGAATTACTGTAACGGAATACAAAATAACCCCTGGTTTGAAGAACATTAAGATTAGGGAGGATAATTATTATTCTGTGTATATATTGAAGGGAGAGGTTGAGCTAAAGGGGAAGATTTTACAGACTAATGATTATTTTATAATAAGAGATGAAAAGATAATGGAATTTTATGCGAACGCACATAGTCGTTTGTTTGTGGTGGAGTCTCCTATAAGACCTAAGTATAAAACTTATTTGCAACTAAGGTCAAATAGTTAGTAATGTGTTGGGTGATTTATTGAAATTTAGTTTCACCGGTATTATTGGAACGGTTTAGCACTATGGTTTTTAGTTTTTTATCTAAGGTAATGTTACAAACAATATTATTATCAAATAATTTCATAAGTAAGTCGGATTTTAATGAAACTGAGTTGAATGGTTCGGTATTTTCTAAGGCACAATAGACCCATATACTTTCTGGAAGTCCAAATTGGGTAAGGTTGTTTGGTCCTTTAGGGATTTTTACTTTTCTTACTCTGAATTTAATATCTTTATTATTTATTTTACAATTGAAGTGATTTTTAATGTATTTATAGATATAATCTTTTGCAGATTTTTCTTGATTTTTTGCTCCGAGGTGTAATTTGAAATCAAATTCATCTTGGATAGAATTTTCGAGATCATCAGTAAAAAATTTAAAAATAAGTTTTGTTTCTTTTGAATTATAGTTATATTTGATGTCTGCGACTGTTAAATAGAATTGATGGCCTCCGAGATTAATCGCAGAAAATATTAAAAGAATAAAAAAAGTTGAATATTTAGAAAGTAACATTATGGACCAGTTTTTAATTTATTTGAATATGGGATTTGAGCATATAGCAGATTTGAATGCTTATGACCACATTCTTTTTATCTTGGCATTGTGTGCGATTTATAGGGCAGAACATTGGAAAAAGATGTTAGTACTTATAACAGCTTTTACTATTGGTCATTCGCTGACTCTGGCTTTATCTGCATTGGAAATATTTGTAGTACCTTCGAATATAGTAGAATTTTTAATTCCTGTAACTATATTTCTAACTTGTATTTATAATATATTTGAAGACACAGACAAAATTAAAGAAAAAAAAATGAATTTCAATTATTTTCTTGCATTATTTTTTGGTTTGATACATGGTCTTGGATTTTCTAATTATTTTAAAATGATATTTTCGGAAACAGGCGATATCATATTTCCATTATTTTCATTTAATTTGGGATTGGAGATTGGTCAGATATTGATTGTTGGGATAATATTTTCGTTTATGGCGATAACGATTAGAATTTTCAAATATAGGTTTAGGGATTGGGTTTTGTTCATTTCGGGTATTGCAGCTGGGATGTCTATTATACTTATGAAAGAAACTGCTTTTTGGGTTTGATAATTAATAGAATTAATATTATTTGTTATCTTGTCTGATAAAATGTTTGTTTGTTTTTGTTAGGTATTGAGCTGTTTGTAGGTTAGATTCTGCATATATTTTCATTTTTTTTGCTAATTTAGGGAGTGAATCTATGAGATTTATTTTATAACTTTTTTTATCTGAGTATTTGAATAAGCTTTCTTTTCCTTCTAGTCTATTTATGTAATAATAGTCTTGATTTCTGACGCCATATTTACCGAGTGTAGAGAAGTATGCAAATTCTCTTTCTTCGTTTATAAGATTTATTCCCATAGTATTGTTAGTATATTCGACGTTTATGAAGTTCATAATTGTTGGGAAGATGTCTTGTTGTAAGCCCATTTTATTATAGACTTTTGGTTTTATTAGATTTGGTGAGTAGATGATTAGTGGTATGTGGAAGTAATTTTCAGGGAGGTCGTAAAATGAATTGGCTGGAGCACCGTGGTCTGCAGTAAGTACAAATATTGTGTTATCAAACCAATCTTTTTTACTACAATCTGTGATGAATTTTCTAATAGACCAATCCACGTATTCGACAACTTGTTTTTCAATTTCTTTTGAAAGTGGTTTGAAATAATCTGGAATGGTATAAGGACCATGGTCACTAACAGTCATATAAGTAGCAAGGAATGGTTTTTGTTTTTGATTTAGTTTCTCTAAATAATCTAATGAATATGTAAAAAGATAATCGTCAGGGACTCCCCATACACCTCTGATTGCATCATTTGGATAGTCTTCTTCGGAGATTAATTTATCATAGTAATTTGATTTTATAAAGCCACCCATATTATCAAATTCGCTATCGTGTGTCATGAAGAAAATAGTGGAATAATTATTTTGTTTTAGGGTGTGTGCTATGCCATTAAATGATTTCATTTCTGTGCCTTTCATCATGTGTTTTTCGAAAATAGATGGGTATGATGAATTGACTGTATATACTCCTCCTTCAGTGTGAATGCCTGAGGAATAAAAGTTATCAAAGACAATAGAGTGATTAGTAATACTATCTAAAAAAGGGGTTAAATTGTATTGGTTCCCGTATCTTGACATTTTATAAGCTGTCATAGATTCGAACATAATAAGTATTATGTTTGGTTTGTTTGAGCGACTATTGTTATTAGATATTTTTCTTGCAATTGGATATTTTTGAGAGTTATTTTGGTTTATATGGAAGAAGGATTGGGTATTTTTTAGTGCTTCATTTTCTTCTAATAAATTTACATATTGATGCCTTTTCTTTTTTGAATTCAGATAAGAACGTAATAGAGTAAAATTGGCATTTAATCCGAGTTGGTTGAGAAAAGGATTTGTGCAAAAATATGCTGTTCCTACTCTAATTGGTGATTTAGCTGCTGTCCTCCCTCTTATTCCTATAAAAATTAGTAGAAAAAATATTAGAGAAATAATAATTTTTATAAAAATGTTAGTTTTGGGTTTGTCTAATGATTGATGATTGTTGTAATTGAAGAATATTGATTTGAGTTTTAACATGAAAATGGTTAGTAGGACTATGAATGGTATGGCAACTAAGAAATATTTGGGCTCATTTACAATCATACTTGCAACTATATCTATATTGTCATTCCAAGCAAATGCGGTAATATTAAATCTTGAATAAAATTGATTAAAGAAAGGAATATCGGCAGATGAGATAAAAAATGTTATTGAGAATGGTATAAGTATTAGGTAGAATAAAAAATTATTTAGAATTTTGTGGAGTTTATCATTAATTTTGAAAAATGAAGAAACGGTTAGAATAAGATATGGTAGAATGAGAATATAGGAACTTACTACTAAATCGAATCTGAAACCCATAAAGAAAGCGTAGAGTATATCTGAGAATGGTTCCTTAGTTAGAATATTTGAAACTCTTTCTAAGTCAGAGAAAAAGAGTATGAGTCTGAAAATTGAGAAAATTGATAATACGAGTAAATAAGTTTTTAAAATTTTGGAAATATTTGGAAAATTATTATTTTTCATTAGTTGATGTTGAAAAGATTGTATTTAATTTTAAGTGCAAATTAATAAAAATATTTGATAATAAAACATTAATAGTTATATTTGTGGTCTTATATAAAACAAGAATTCAAAAAGAGGATTATCATGTCTCGAAAATGTGAAGTAACAGGCGTAGGACCTATGTCGGGAAACAATGTTTCTCATGCACATAATAAATTAAGAAGAAGATTTTTGCCGAATTTGCAAAAGAAAAGAATTTATATTCCAGAAGAAGATAGATGGGTAACATTAAAACTTACTGCAAAAGCTCTTAAGATTATGGATAAGAAGGGTTATCATGCAATGATGAAAGAAATGGAAAAAAATAAATAAGACTATATTATAAACTTAATTAATTTTGATAATTAATTAAATTCTTTGATATACTTTTAGAATATTTATTAGCCGACTAATTTAGTTGGCTTTTTTTGTTAGTAATTGGTAGTTTTTGATGTTGAAATTCTGTAATATTGTTTGTTAAGTTTTGATTTTACTGAGTTTAATATTTTTAATTTTGTTAGGTTTATTTGTCAATTAATCCTGCTCTGTCCCAAATTGCGTTTTGTTTTCCGGAGAAAAATCTGAACCATCCGAAAAGGAAGCTTATATTCATAGAGACGTAGAACAATGGAATTTTAAAGAAAAATAGTTTAAAGTTTGTTTTTTCAAGTAGAAAAGCTATAAGTGATGAGGCGTAAAGGAAATATTGGCTAATTAGTAAGAATTCTCTAAATGGAGTATCTGGCATAAAGAGAGTGGCAATTAGAAGAAAGATTAGGTAGAATGGAGAGAGCCATTTGGAAAGTTTGTGGGAGAATAGAAAAAATGGGATAAAACCATAGTTGGGAAGGAAAAGTTTCTTCATAAGTGTGATTGTAGATAAGCCACCACTTACGAGTCTAATTCTTCTGTTGAATTCGTCATTGGTAGATTTTTCTCTTACTTCTATGATTTGGGTATCTGTATCGAATAATATTCTTTTGTTTTCTTTTATAACGTTTAGAACGTAAAAGAAATCATCACATACAAGGTTGTTTGGGATTTTTTTAACGTTGTTTGTTTTGATTAGGCATGAATTTAAACTATTTACTGTTGATGAGATTTTAGATTCGGTATAGCGTATAAATTTTTCAAATTGCTGATAGATTTTTTCTCCTTGTTGGCCTGTATCTATATTTTGATTGTTAACTATGTTAACTGGGGAGAAAACTGCACTAACATTGGGTTCGGAAAAGTTTGCCATTAATTCTTTTAGAGTGTTTTGGTTTAGCCTACAGTCTGCATCAAGGATATATAAAAATTCGGTATTAACATTTTTAACTAATTTATTTAGGACGAAGTTTTTGCCACTTCTTTCGTAGATGTAGTAGTTTAGAGTGTTATACTCTGTCATTAATTTTTCGATAATATCGTGCGTTTTGTCTGTGGAACCGTCAGAACCTACTAATACATTGATTTTATCTTTAGGGTAATTGGAGTTATAGATGGATTTAATACAGTTTTCAATAGTACTTTCTTCGTTATAGGCGGCAATTAGAACTGTAACTTCACCTTTGAAATCATAATTTTTAGTTACTGAGTTATTAAATATAAAGGCTAATAATTTTAGAATAATGGGGTATATAATAAATGGATAAACTATGAGTATTATCATTAAAATTGATATGAGTTCTGATAGATTTTCTAAATTCATTTATGTTTTGTTGTTTTATTTATAGGCAAAAATAATCATTTGTTAATAGAATACTATAATGAATTGGAAAAATAATTTCAACATAATGATTTAATTAATTTTTAGTTGATAAAATAATCTTTAAAGAAATATATATTTGATTAATTTGCAAAATGGTGCTAAAACATTTTATAAAAAAGTAGAAAGAGAAAGAGTAGAAGAAGAGTAGAAAGTGGATAAGGAATATATATATAATTTACAGAAGAATGCGAAGACTCGACATATAATAGTTGGTGGGGTTTTGGTAGTTGTTATATCATTTTTTACGATTTTTAGCGACCATGGACTATATAAAAGATTGGATTTGGAATTGGATAGGAGTGAAATGATAAATAAGATTGAAAATGAAATTGAGCTTAGGGATTCGTTGAAAAATTTGAAGAAAGTTTTGCTTAAAGACACTTTTGAAATTGAGAGGTTGGCAAGGGAGAAATATGGTTATATAAGAGAGGGTGAAGAGATTTATTTTATAGATGGTGAGGAGTAAGTTTTAAAGTCTTACAATAAATAAATGTTGTATATCGTGTGCAATTAAATACAATAATTTAGGAAAATATTATGTTTAAATGTAGTGCGGATAGGCATAAAAATATATTATTTATTAATTTCAATGGTTCACCAGATGAGCTACATTTGAAAATGGCATCGGATGAAATAATAAATAAAGCAAAGAAGTTGGTTGTTCCATTTGATATAATCAATGATATATCAAGTTTTCATACAACATCCGTTAAGGGTTTTATTATAATAAAAGATTTGATAACCGAGTTAGAAAAAATGGGTTTGGGACGGGTAGTTAGAATAACTGAGCCGAATGAATTACAGGCAAAGAAGTTTAGTGAAGCTAAGGATAATGCTAAGGCAAAATATAAAGTTAGATATGCAAAAAATCACGAAAGAGCGGTAAAGTTGTTGGAGAATGCTGAAGAGTGGAAATAAAATTTTATTAACTTATTTTTATGGTTTATCTGTTTCTTCGAGTAAGGTCCACAGTCCATCAATGAAATGAACATATATTTTATCGTTTACTAGGTCTGTTTTTATAATTACTTCATCAATTACTGGGATTGGGATATTTCCTTTTGGGGTTCTTGTGTAATAAACATCGTTGCCGGGAAGGTACCAAACTTCGATAATTTTACCAATTAATTCATTTGTGTCGATGTCTATGATTTGACATCCAACAATTTCATCTATAAGAGCATTTTTTTCTTTGTCGATATTTATGTTTGATTTGTCTGTGAAAATCCCTTGCTCTTTGAGTTTAATTACATCTAAGTCAGAGTTTATTTCGTTGAATTTTACTGTTGTATTCTTACCTTTTTTATTAAAAGATTGAATTGTTAGATTTTTGCCAAATGTGGAGGAGAAACCTACAATAATATCAGCTCCTTTTTTGATTTCTTGGATTTCATTTGGGACATCTGAGATGAACATATCTCCTCTGAACCCTCTGGCTTTGGTTATTGTACCTATGTATTCCATATTTACGAATTTGAATTTTTAATAAAAAAGAGTGCTTGGGGTATGGTAACGAATTAATGAAGGATATAGTGGGAGTGAAATCTTTATCGGCTTGGGTTCTGGATTCTTCGTTTCGCTCTTAATGACGGTAGTAGTTTTTTAATTGGGTATAGGGTTTGGATGTGGAGTTTTTTCTTCGCTTTGAAGACAGAAATGGATTATATTCTATTCGTGGATAAATACTTATGTTTTGCTGAAATATTATAAAATAAATTATAGGTATTTACTTTTATACTCACTTGACAAAATATTTTTTATTTAAACACTCTATTATATTATATGTATTCACATAAAGAACTTTCGTTAGATTATAATATCTTGCCACCTATAAATTCTAGAGAGAATGATGGCCAATCTAAGTCTCCTTTGCTATTGATGTTGCATGGGTTTGGTGCTAATAAAGATGATTTGTTTTCATTTGCTAATATGTTGAATAGGAAGTATTTGGTAGTAGCAGCGCAGGCTCCATTTGAGGTATATATGCCTGGTTCACGTGCATGGTATAATCTTTATATAAATGGAAATGATTATCAGCCAAATAATGAGGAGGCGAGGGAATCTTTGTCGAAATTGAAGATTTTTATTAACGAATTGAAGTCGGAATATGGTGTTGATGAAGTGAATTTATTGGGTTTTAGTCAGGGGGCGATTTTATCTTATGCACTTGCTTTATCAGAGCCTGAAAAATATAATAAAATATTTGCATTGAGTGGATATGTTGATGAGAATTTAATTGAATTATCTAGTGATAGTGAGAGATTGAATAAATTGGAATTGTTTATTAGTCATGGAAGTTTTGATGATGTTATTCCATTTAAGAAAGCTAAAGATTCGTATTCTTTTTTAGATAATAATGGAATTGGATATGAGGCATTTGAATATGCTATGGGACATGGAATAAATGAGGAATGTTTAAAAGAGATTATCAATAGAATGTAAGAAAAGATAAATTAGTGAAAACTGTATAACAAAGGAAGAGAAATAAAAGTAATGAGCAGTATAGAAATTACCAAAGAAGAAGAGAAATTAGAAAGTTTGAACCAAGAAGTAGAATTTACAGAAATATCTGTTCATGGTGCGAGGGAACATAATTTGAAGGGGATTGATGTTGTTATACCACGAGATAAATTGACTGTGATAACTGGGCTTTCTGGTTCGGGAAAATCAAGTTTAGCATTTGATACATTGTATGCGGAGGGTCAAAGAAGGTATGTTGAGACTATGTCTCCTTATGCGAAACAATTTTTGGGAATGATGAAGAAGCCTGATGTGGATAAAATAGAGGGATTATCACCTGCAATCTCAATAGAACAAAAGACTTTGAGTAAGAATCCACGTTCGACGGTTGGGACAGTTACAGAGATATATGATTATATTCGTTTGCTTTTTGCAAAGATAGGTATCCAATATAGTTTGGAAGCTAATGCTCCGGTAGTAAGTAGAACACTTGACCAGATAGTTGATAGTATTTTGAAGGATTATGAGGGGATGAAGGTGCAAGTGTTAGCACCAATGGTAAGATCGAGAAAGGGACATTATAGAGAGTTATTTGAATCTTTCGTAAAGCAAGGTTTTACGAAGGTTAGGGTTGATGGTATAGTGCAGGATATTCGAGAGAAAATGCAACTTGCACGTTATCAAGTACATGATATTGAGTTGGTTGTTGATAGGTTTAAAGTTAAGAAAGACCAAATGAATAGGATTACGGAATCGATAGAGTTGGCTTTGCAAAAGGGCGAAGGTTCGATGATGATTTTGTATGAGAGTGATGGGGTTTGGGAAGAGGAATTATTCTCGACAAATTATTCTTGTCCGGTTAGTGGTAAGGCATATAAGAAATTGGCACCTAATAAGTTTTCTTTTAATTCGCCTTATGGTGCTTGTTTGAGGTGTAATGGAATTGGCAGTCGGAAAGATTTTATTTGGGAATTGATGATAGAAGATAAAAATAAGTCTATATCTGAGGGTGCGATTAAGGGATTAGAGCCAAAGGATTCGAATTGGTTTTATAAGCAAGTTACGTCATTTTGTGAGAAAATTGAATTAGATGTAAAATCTCCTATAAAAGACTTGGATTCGATTAAGTTAGATATGCTCGTGAATGGTTCATCTGACAATGATATAAAAATTGATTATAAGTTTTCGAGTGGTAAAACAGTTAGTTATGACCAAAAATTTATAGGGATAATACCTACATTTCGTCATCAGAATCAGAATGCTACTAAGGCACAATCGAGAGTATTTGATACTATGATGGAAACGTTTATTTGTCCGGATTGTAATGGTGGGCGACTAAATAAAGAGTCGTTGAATGTAAGGATATACGATAAGAACATATCTGATATTGTGGATTATGATATAGATGAGGCTTATGAATATTTTCATGGACTATATTCTCAATTTACGGAAAGAGAGTCTAAGATAGCTGATATAATAATTAAGGAGATTTTAGATAGATTAAATTTTTTGAGGAATGTGGGATTGACGTACTTGACTTTGGGGCGTGCTGCGAGAACATTATCTGGTGGGGAAGCACAAAGAATAAGGTTAGCATCACAGATAGGAGCACAATTGGTTGGGATAATGTATGTTTTAGATGAGCCGTCGATTGGATTGCATCAGCATGATAATAATAAATTAATTAAATCATTGAAAGCATTGAGGGATATAGGGAATACGTTGATAGTTGTTGAGCATGACAAGGCAATGATTGAGGAGGCTGATGGATTTATAGATATTGGACCTGGTGCGGGAGTACATGGTGGAGAGTTAGTATTAGCTTCCTCTTTTGCGGAATTAAAGAAAAATGGACTTAATGGTCATAAATCGACTACTGCGAAGTATTTATTGAATGAATTAGAGGTAGAGTATTCGGCGAAACGAAGAAAAGGGAATGATTTATTTATAGAGATTAAAAAAGCGAGTGGAAATAATTTACAGAATGTTAATTTGAAATTACCACTAGGAAAATTTGTTTGTGTAACTGGTATGAGTGGTTCGGGAAAATCAACTTTGATAAATGATACATTGATGCCTATATTATCGAGGCATTTTTATCGTTCTTCACTAAATCCTTTACCTTATAAGGAGATTAAGGGTTTAGAAAATATTGACAAGATTATTGAAATAGACCAAGCACCTATTGGTAGGTCTCCAAGGTCAAATCCTGCGACATATACTGGTATGTTTGCATTGATAAGGGACTTTTTTACTATGTTGCCGGAGTCAAAAATTAGGGGATATAAACCTGGTAGATTTTCGTTCAATGTGAAGATTGGCAGATGTCAGGAATGTGAAGGAGCTGGTATTAAGAAGATTGAGATGAATTTTTTACCAGATGTATATATCGAATGTGATACTTGTGGCGGAAAACGTTATAATAAAGAAACTTTGGAGGTTAAATATAAACATAAGTCGATAGCTGATGTGTTGGATATGACTGTGGAAGAGGCATTAGAGTTTTTTTCTGAGATACCGAAGATAAAGAATAAGTTATCTACTTTGTATGATGTTGGTTTGACTTACATCACTTTGGGTCAACAGGCACCGACTTTATCTGGTGGTGAGGCACAAAGGATTAAGTTGGCTACAGAGTTATCTAAGAGAAGTACTGGCAAGACTTTATATTTATTAGATGAACCGACCACGGGTTTACATTTTGATGATATAAAGTTGTTAGTGAAAATAATAAATAAGTTAGTGGATAAAGGTAATACTGTGGTTGTTATAGAGCATAATTTAGATGTTGTTAAGTGTGCAGATTGGATAATCGATTTGGGGCCAGGTGGTGGTTCAAAAGGTGGTAAGATTATTGCTGAAGGAACACCAGAGCAAATAATTAAGAAAACAAAGTCTCTTACGGGTAAATATCTCAAAGAGGAATTAAAATAATGTCAGAGTCAAAATTTTGTATATTAAGTCCGCATAAGAATTCTGTTGCAATTACGCTGAAGGGCGAGCCACATGTTAGGGCTGGTGCAGATTTAAAAATTTATAATGAAGAGAAAAAAGCTATTTATAATTTTAAATTGAAGATTGAAAATGGTGATTCGGATGTTCATAAGATAGATTTGCCTTTATCAGAATTGAATAAGACACGATTAGTATGGCAAATAGCTTGTTGTTCTTCTAATGAAAATATATTTCTTGGGAAAGTAGAGTTAAAATTTACGCAATCTTCTTTGCCAGCTAAAGTTACGGGTTCTACTTCATATATAATTAATAATTTGCCACCTTGTAAATTAAAAGGTGCTGAAAAAATTACTAATAATTTATTTTTCATAGTAAAAGAATAGATTATTCTATTGGAAACACAGAAGTTATAGTGCTTAGTTAAAATTTTTTATTGGAATTCATATTACAAATTTCTTTTAGCCTTTACTATTATATTTTTCAAGTACTTAAATGACTTGTTTATTATTTCATTTAAAATTTAGTCTGCATAGATTTCTAAGAGTCCGTCGTTTAGCCAGTTTGCTATTGCTTGCCTGTTATCTGGGATCATAATTCTTATTTGGTCTCTTTTATTTTTTATGTTTCCGAGTTCGATGAAAGTAATTACTGGTTTTGTTTTTCTGATTATATAAAGATTGGAGCGTGGAGAAACTTTGCCTTCGTATCCCCTATTTGGTTGGGCATTTCTGTATTTTTGTTCAATAGTATTCAAAAGTGTATTAGCAAAACTTTCACCTTGCGAGCTATTTTCGGCATGGTAAAAGAAGATATCTATTTGTTTTTTACCAGTAGATCGAGAATCTACGTGAATAGAAATAACGTGGTGATTTTTAGTTTCTTTGGTTTTATCAAATAAATCATTAATAATATCTACTCGTTGGTAGAGTCGTTGTTTGTAGTCTTCAATCATTGGTTGATTGTTGTAAAAATACTCATCTTTACTGTTGTTTAGGAAGCTAACATCTCTGATACCATCATCTGGGTCTTGGACTATGGTATAAACTGATGCACCGTGTTGCTCAAGTTTTCGTGCAAGTCTTAGTATAACGTCATAGGCGTATTCATCTTCATGTAGGAATTTACCATTTTTTTTGCTAATTGCCCCTGGGTCTGGCCCTCCGTGCCCTGCTACTAAATAGAAGACACAATGTTTTAATTTATGGTCTAATTCTTTGAATTTACTATAGTTTGAACCATATAAAGGGTTGTTAATATCTTTTAGAATTGGCTCGTTTACTTTTTTAAATTTTTTATTTTTTGTATCAATTTGAACTAGGGGTACCCAGAGGATTTTATCTTTTCTGAAGTCATTTGGTTTTATACCTAAATCAAACATCATTTCGTTGTAGTGTTGAATTTCTAATGCTTCGTCGTAATCAGTGATACCTATGGAGGTTCTAATATTAACACCATTAAACTTGGTGATTTTAACTGGAACTTTGTAAGTTTTACCTAATCTTATTGATTTTTTGAGGTTATTAATTTCTTTAAATTTAGTAATAGCAACTTTATTTCTTTTTAGCATGTATTTGCCAAGAAATGAATAGATACCAACACCTTTGTTGGCTTTGATGGTGATATATTCTACATCGGCGAGTAGATAAGAATTAACAATAAGAATTGCTAAAAATATTGATATGTATTTTTTTATATTCATAATATGCTGCGTGGCAAATATAAGAAATTATTTTATAAGTTATTATTGAGAATTATACACCTTTTGATTATAATATAAAATTGATGTTTAGTTGAATACTTTAAGAGATTGTTTTTTGTTAAATACATCATAAACAATAATTGAGGATTATTTTTATCAACAATAAATATTTTTCTTGTATTATTGGATGTATTTTATTACTTTATCGTATTGTGAATAAGTATTTTTATATATTGTTAGTATTTGTTTTGTATTCATGTTCTGAGATGGGTATAAACCAAGATTCTGTGGGAAATCAGAAGGTTAAGACTACGACTAAGTATTTGCTTGATACGAAGACTAATCAAATTGTTAATATTTCGTTTATTAAATATTATGATATAGATGGGTTTATCACAAAGTCTATTGTGTTTGATTATAAAAAAGATATAAAGACAACAACTAAGATTAGCAAAGAAAGTGGTAAGATAATTGAAGATATTTTGATAGAAAGTGGAAGTGGTGAGGTGGTAGATGAGTCAACAAATGAGATAATATTGGATAGCAAAGGAAATGCAAAATCTGTAAGTACTTATAATGAAGAAGGTGATTTGACCAAGACAATAAATTTTGAATATGATGAGAAGGGCAATAAAACAAAGGAAAAGACTTATTTTAAAGATGGTGTAGGTAATTCGGAAACTACTTATGAAATTACTTATGACAATCAGGGTCAGGTGAAGTCAGTAGTGATATCCGATGATTCAGTTGTAAGGGCTTATGAGGAAATAATACAAACCAGTAGTGGAGATTTGAAGCGTGTTACGAGAGATGCTAATAAGGTTACTCAACGGGTGAATAAATATACTTATGATGATGATGGAAAAATTATTTTTCATAAAATAATAGATAGCAATGGAAGTGTTGAATTTTCTTATAAGTTTGAGTATCAGTATTATTGATATTATTTAAATACGCAAAGATTTGATTTAGATTGGAATTGGTGGCTGTATTATTTTAAATAAGAGTAAATAGTTAATATGGATTAGATTATTTAATGAATAGAAGTAATTTTAGGTAATTATAAAAAAAACAAAAAGCAATTTGCTTTTTGTTTTTTTATAATTTTTAATGTAAGGGTTTAATTACATTCTTAGAATACCAACTAATTCTAAATCGAAAATTAGGTCTTTCCCTGCAAGAGGTGGATTTGCATCAAGCTCAATTTCATTTTCGTTAAAGTCTGATATTACTACGTTTACTGCTGTGCCATCAGGCATAGGCATGCTTAAGGGCATTCCATTTACAGGCTCCAGGTCAGGTGGGAGTTTATCTCTTCCAACTCTTAGGACGTAGTCTTCATTTCTTTCTCCATAGGCTTGTTCAACAGGGATATCGACAGTTTTTTTGTCTGATTCTTCCATTCCGATAATTGCTGAGTCAAATCCTTCGATTACATGACCTGCACCAAGGACAAATTCTAATGGTTCTCTTCCTTCGGAGCTATCGAATACTTCTCCTTCTTTTAATCTTCCGGTGTAGTGTACTTTTACTGTGTCGCCTTTTTGTGCTTTTACTGACATATATATTCCTTATTTTATTAATTCTTGAATTATATCACTTGTAGAGATATTTTCTGCTTCTGCATTAAAGTTGCTAACTATTCTATGACGCAATACTGAGATAGCAACGGATTTTACATCATCAATATCTGGTGTAAATCTGCCATCAACTGCTGCTTTTGCTTTTGCTCCTAAGATTAGGTATTGACTGGCTCTTGGTCCTGCTCCGTAGTCTATGTATTTTTTAATAAAATCATTATCTGTGTTGTCTGGTCTGGTTTTTCTAACTAAACTAACTGCATATTTTATAACATTATCTGAAACTGGTACTCTTCTGACTAAGTTTTGAAATTTGATAATTTCTTGACCGTTCATTACTTTGTTTACTGTATTTTTACGTTCAATAGTAGTAGATTTCACAATTTCTACTTCTTCATCTTCGCTTGGATAGTCTAACCAAATATTAAACATAAATCTATCGAGTTGTGCTTCTGGCAATGGGTATGTACCTTCTTGCTCTATTGGGTTTTGGGTGGCGAGAACGAAAAATGGTTCTTCTAATTTGTACTCGTGTCCTGCGGCTGTTACTTCGTGTTCTTGCATGGCTTCGAGTAGTGCAGCTTGTGTTTTGGGCGGTGTTCTGTTTATTTCATCGGCGAGTACGATATTTGAGAATATAGGACCTTTTACAAATCTAAATGTTTTTTGTCCTGTACTAATATCATCTTCAATTATTTCTGAACCTGTAATATCTCCTGGCATAAGGTCGGGAGTAAATTGAATCCTATTGAATTTTAATTCTAATGTTTGAGAGATAGTTTTTATTAATAGTGTTTTTGCAAGTCCGGGAACACCTACTAAGAGGCAATGTCCATTTGCGAAAAGCGATATTAATAATTCTTCAATTATTTTATCTTGGCCAACTATAATTTTTGATATTTCATTTTTAACTTTTTTAATTGCGTGGGAAAAATCTTTTAAAATCTCGGTGTCTTTTTGTTCGCTCATATTTTTTTTAATTTTAATTTTTAAATAAACATTTTTATAAATCAAAAGTATCGTTATAACAAAGTTAATTCTTTTATTTTTCATAACAATAAAGATAAATATTATGCTTAAATAGATTTGTAGTCCATATAAAAACTGAAATTACAGTATTGTTAATGTGATATTTACGTTTTAGATTATAAAATGTTCTTAGAAATAGTATATATAGTAAAAGTATTTACCAACAGTAATAGTAGTAAAGGTTTTCTTTTGGCCAATTATTTGTGTCAAGCGTCATATTGATGAGGTAACCATATTCGTTGTATTTGTAATAATGGTAAGTTGTGTCAAAGTTTTGTAATGAAGCACTTTGTTTTATTACAGTTTTAGGATTTTTTGTAAAAGTTTTGAGATTGAAATAATCATTAGTTGAGTTTAATAAATAATACATTGAACTGTCATAATCAGAATAATGAAGTATCATGGATAAGTTTCCTTTTGAGTAAATTTCTTTAGATTTTAAATTAGATTTGTTATCGTAATTATAAATTTCTGTTTTATCTTGGTACATTGTATTATTTATTATTTCATAACTATCATATTTTTCTATATATCTGTTAGAATTAAATTTGATTACTTCCTTGTAATATTTATTGATTTTTACTGAGTCTTGAAAATTAAAATGTGTTCTTTCTAATTTATTTTGAGAGTAATTAAATTGAACAAAAGTTGTATCTAAGTAAGAATTAATAAGAGTATTAAGAATTTTGTTATTTGAGTCGTATGTCCAAGAAATTATGGTATTTAATGAGTCATGATTTTCATGAATGATTATTAAAGTATCTAATCTGCCGAAATTATTTCTAATAAATATATTTTTTGTATCTCCATTGTTAGAATATTCAGTGAGTATGGCACAATTTAGATTAGTATCATCTTCAAGGATTAAATTACTATCATCATCGCAAGCATAAAGGAATAACAATGTTGATAAAAGAAATGAGATGAAACGAAAATCTTTGTTTTTCATAATTTTGTTTGATTTAGAATAAATATTAATGACAATATAGTTAAAAATTAATAAATAATTTATATTTATGAGACTAAAATATTAAAATTTGAGAATCACGTAACCTTTATATTTATTTTGCGTAATAGTTTATTACAAGGGGCACGAAATAAATCATGAGGAATAAAATGATTAGATATATTCTAATTTTAGCAGCACTCTTTACTTTTTCGTGCGAAGAAGGGCAAAATTTGAGCAATGATTCATTTAATGACAAGGGTGAAGATGAGCTAATTGAGTATCATATTGATGATTACATGGAGGATACGAGTATGGTTCCAGAATCTTTGATAAGAGCTGATGATATTGATGATGTAGAGCAAATTAATAAAAATACTGAGCAAGAGAGCATTAGCTCTGAAAGTATAAATCAATAAAAATATTGATTAAATAATAAATAAAAGTCTCAATTATATATTAATAAAATTAATTGAGACTTTTTCTATTTATTATTTGTGATTATAACTTTATTACTAACAATTCTTTACAAAGTACTACTACCAAAACTACTACTGAAACTACTACTAATAGTAGTATTGACTTGCGTTGAAATATTTGTTAAATTTGATTAGATATTTACTACATTATTTTTTAAATATATTTAATCTAAAGGCAAATAAATGAGCTTTGAAAAAATGGAGAAGGTATTAAATTATATTTTGGGTATATTATTTATTCTTTTGATTTATTTTGCAATACAGTTGTTTATGTAATTATTAAGTGGATAACTTTTATAATATGGGTTTTGAATATCGATTTTTGTAATAGATAAGTGCAATAACCGAAATTAGACCAATTATAAAAAATGGGAGCCAAGTTGTCCATGGTTGATAAGTATCCCATAATAAGTGTGTCAAATTTCGGCTACTTAACCCTGTTGCATTAACTAATTTTGAGAATGCTTCGGATTTATTTGATACTTCTACTCCGTATTGTTCAAAAAAGTATCTTGCAGCTAATCCTGCTTTTTCGCCATAGTGTTGGTACATATATCCTCCGAATAATGCACCTATGCTATAACCGATAAGATATGAGAGACTTAAGTATCCCATATATGTAGATTTGCTATCTTTTGGGCTGATTTGTCCCATATATTCTGTCAATTTTGGGTTGGTTGACATTTCACCGAATGAATAGATTATTATACCGGAGATTAGTACAAATCCATTCATAGAATAGCCTGTTATCATCCAGCCTATTGAAACTAAAGTTATACCGATAATGGTGATAGATAGCTTATTGGAGTTTTTAAATTGATTTGCAATGATTAATATAAATATTGTAGTTAATAGTGGATTTATCATGTATAAATATTGGAATGATAGCATTTTTCCTAAATCAGTATTCATAGTCATATTAGAGCCTAAAGAAAGATAATTTACTAATTCTGAAGTATCTGACCAATCATAAATAAAGTGAGGGAGTGTTTCATAAAATTGCATATATAGCATTGTAAATCCGGAGATTGGCAAGATGAAAAATAGTACTCTTTTTTGTAAGATTCCATCAAATAGCTCTTTTAGTTGATGTTTGATAAGTTTTGATTCAATTGGTTTGGGTTTATTTTCAATGAATAGGATTGCTATTAATTGGAGTAGCATAATAGCGGCAGCTCCCCAGAATATTGCGAGCCAAGAAACTGAATGAAGATATTTCCCTAATGGTGTTATAGTGAAAACTGCTACGTTTAGCAATAATATGTATAGACTCCAGCCGATTGCTTCATTTTTTTTACTTAATTGGTTTGATAGTACTCCTAAAGTTGATGGTTTAATTAATGCAGAACCTATTCCGACTCCAACTATTAAGAGCATAAAGAGCCAAAATTCGCGAGCAAATGGTAATAGAATGTAGGATATTGTAACTAATAAATTTCCTGCAATTAATGTTCTCTTTTGTCCAATTTTATCTGCTATGTATCCGAAGAAAATGGGTGTGAGGTTTTGGACTAATATCCACCAGAAATAAATTATTCCTTTTGTTGTTTGTTCCCAATGGAGACCTCCTGGAGAGTCTTTTTGGGCAATATATAAGGGGATATGGATAATTACTATCCACCACGCAGCTTTCTCGAAAAACTGGACTAAATTAATGTACCAATATTGATTGGTGAATGATTTTATATTTTTTAATGTATATTTTATCAATATTTAATCAAATTTTCTAATGATAAATTTTAATGATTAAGTTTTCATAATGGTCTTAAAACACTGATTCCAGTCTGAGTTTTATTTTTGCTTAGATATTTATGTAGCTGTAGGTCTATAACAACTTTTTTATATTTTTTAGAGGCATGGAGAAGCCTTAAAATGCCTTTTTCATCTCTGTATGCAATGCCTGTGTGTGAATAATCTAAGCCTTTAATATTAGTAGTTATTGCTATAATATCTCCAGATTTAATTTTATTAGAAATTTCATTAATATTTTCTTTTTTAATGTAGTAAATTATTTCTTGATTAATTATTTTTTCAATTTCTTTTATTTTTGGAACTAAATTAGGATTTGATTTTAGGTATTTATATTTTTTATAGTTTTTTGACATAAAATAGACATTTTGGTTGAGGGGTGTTCCTCCTAATTCTTTTGAAATGTTTTTAATATTTCCTCTTTTTTGATTGTCAATAATCCATTCGGAAGTATAGTGGAGACGTGAAATATAACCATTTAATTTGCCGTTACGGTATCTTGTATTTTCTACTAATTTGTATATTTCATTTTGGTTGAATATGTCGTTGTATTTTGAATCATAATACTTTGCAATTGCCAATACATTTTCAAAGAAGGTTACACAATCCAAGCCCTTTGTGTTAATAATACATTTTTCGTTTTCATTTATATCTAATGTACCTCCTTGATAGGGTGTATTTAAAAATTGAAGGGCAATTGGAATTATTCTATTTTGTAATTCTAAATTTTTATAGTTTTCGTTGATTCCTTTTTTGACAATAGTTTCTAATTTATTGTTAATGGAGTTTGTAAATAGTGAGAATATTAGTATGGTTAGTATTGTTTTCATGGTATTTTTTTATTCCACTTCTTTCAATTTTAATATTAGTTCAGGGATTTGGTCTATTGGAATTTCTAATGTTGAGGTTAAGTTATCGATAATTATTTTACCATTAATTTCTTTGATTGTTATTTTGCTTATGGGTGGATAAATATTTTCTTTGGTAGTAGTTGAATTTGGGTTGTTTGAAGATTGAAAAAGGGAGTTATCGAGTGTAGGATTCGTATTATTATCTTCGTAATTTTGGTCAATATTAATGGCTTTTTCTGCTTCTTCTTTTGCTATTTTATCGCACTGTTCATTATAATGATTTCCAGCGTGAGCTTTAACCCATTCAATTTTTACATTGTGTTTGTTATATAATTCGAAGAGTTCTTCAAGTAAATCAGCATTTTTGACTGGGGTATTTTTTTTTCCTTTTTTCCAGTTAGAATTTACCCATTTGAATATCCATCCCTTGTTGAATGTATCGCAGATTAGGTTGGAGTCAGTTTTAACTATTACTTCTGATTTTCTTTTTAGGGCTTTTAAGCCTTCGATGATGGCTTTTAATTCCATACGATTGTTAGTTGTATTTCTAAAGCCACCTGAGATTACTTTTTCTTTATCATTTTTGATTAGGATAGCAGCATATCCTCCTTTGCCAGGATTTCCGAGACATGAACCATCTGTATAGAGTTTTATCATTATTGAGTAGTTGGAAGTATGCTTTTAAAAGAAAAGGTATGAAAAGAATTCATACCTTATTTTATCTAATAGTTTCTTAATGCAAAATCAAAGTTTTTCAATTTTATTTAGCATTTTGGTATCTTTTAGAGATATTATCCCAATTAACCATGTTCCAGAAAGCTGCAATAAAGTCAGGTCTTCTATTTTGGTAATGAAGGTAATATGCGTGTTCCCAAACATCAATAACCATGATTGGTGTTCCTTGGTCTTTGAAGTCGTCCATAAGTGGGTTTTCTTGGTTTGCAGATTGAGTAATTTTTAGTTTTCCGTCTGCTAAAATCAACCAAGCCCAGCCGGAGCCGAATTGAGTAGCGGCAGCGTTTGAAAATTCGGTTTTAAAGTTTTCGAAAGAACCAAATGTTGCATTAATATCATTTGCGAGTTCGCCTGTAGGTTCTCCCCCACCGTTTGGTGAAAGCATTTCCCAGAACATGCAATGATTCCAATATCCACCACCGTTATTTCTAACAGCAGAAGAATGTTTAGAGATTTTTGCAAAGATTTCTTCAGCTGATTTATTTTCAAGTTCTGTACCTTCGATAGCAGCATTAAATTTTGCAGTATAAGCTGCGTGGTGTTTGCCGTGATGAATTTCTAATGTTGCTTTGTCCATGTTTGGTTCGAGAGCATCATGAGCAAAGGGTAAATCTGGTAATGTAAAAGACATTGTTATATTTCCTTTCAAAAAATAATTAATATAAAAGTAATTAAATCGTATTCAAACATATAATAATTATAAAATATATGTATGCGAATTTACGAAATATTTTTGTAAAAAGAAAGGTATTTTATTCTCATAAAATCATCGAAATTAAATCATTTAGTGCATCACGTGTATCTTCTTGGTCAGTTAATGGAGAGGTGATGGCACATTGAGCTGCAACTCTTGGGTTAATACCTGCTTTGATGAGTTTACAGCAATCAACTAATAGGCGAGTGGAGACTGATTCGGCTAATCCAAGTTCGGATAAATTTCTAATTTTAATGGCTACTTTTACTAATTTTTTGGCAATATTTTTATCGCAACCGGTCTCGTTGATTAAAATATCTACTTCTAGTTCTGGAGAAGAATATTCGAATTCTAAGGAGACAAATCTTTGGCGAGTAGATGGTTTTAGTTCTTTAAATCCTTTTTGGTAGCCTGGGTTGTAAGATGCGATGAGCATAAAATTATCATTTGCTTTGATGGTTTCGCCGGTTTTATCTATGAATAGGGTTCTTCTGTGGTCGGTTACTGAGTGTATAGCAACAATTATATCAGGGCGTGCTTCTGCTATTTCATCTAAATAGAGTATAGCTCCGTTTCTAATAGCCAAGCTCAATGGTCCATCGATCCAAACGGTTTCTGCTCCTTTGATTATATATCTTCCTATGAGGTCGGTCGCAGATGTTTCTTCGTGACAGGCTACAGTGTATAGTTCGAGTCCTCTTTCAGCTGTCATTCTTTCTACAAATCTAGATTTGCCTGTACCGGTAGGACCCTTAAGCAATAGGGGTAATTTTTGCTCTAAACATTTGTTAAATATTTCTTTTTCAAAACTTGTTTCTATATAAAACGGTAGGTTTGTCATTTTAATTTTCTTTCGTATGTAATTGATTAATATTAATTGATTTAAATAATAAATGAATTAAACAAATTTGAATAAAATAACTGGCTACTTCTATTTTTTAGAAAAATATAAAGTAGCCAGATTAAGTTTAATTATACTGGTTTTTCGCCAAAATCGTATTCTTTGATGCTACCAGGCTCTACTGAAGGAACACCAAATTTAATAAAATTATAAATGTAAAGACCAACTCCAGTAGTAAACATAGTTGCACACAATAGCATAACAACGAAGTGAATACTAATTTCTTCTTGTACCATTAAGAAGTCCATTCCCATTTTTCTTTCTAAGTAAACTTGAGCTATTCCAGCAACAGCTAAAGCTGCGGTCATTCCCCACATACCAATATTCGATAACCAAAATGCGTAAAGTCCAACATTATTGTTATATATTTTTCTTCCTGTCATCAGTGGCATTATATAAGAAATCATAGCTAAAATCAACATAGCATAAGCACCCCAAAATGCAAGGTGTCCGTGCATCGCAGTAACTAACGTTCCGTGTGTATATAAATTTACTGCAGGCAAAGTATGAGCAAAACCAAGTAACCCTGCACCTACAAAAGAAGTAATAGCAGTACCTAATGTCCAATATAAAGCTAATTTATTCGGGTGTTCCCTACCAGCTTTCCTGTACATATTTATTGCGAATAATGCCATTCCTAAGAAAGCTAATGGTTCTAATGCAGAGAATATCCCGCCAATCATCAACCAATATTTTGGAGCCCCTATATAGAAATAGTGGTGTCCTGTCCCCAATATCCCAGATATGAAAGTTAGACCAATAATTACGTAGAGCCATTTTTCAATTACTTCTCTGTCAACTCCTGTTAATTTTATAAGTAGGAATGCCAATATACCGCCCATGATAAGCTCCCATACACCTTCTACCCAAAGATGGACAACCCACCAACGGAAGAATGAATCTAAGGTTTGGTTATCGAACCAAATCATTCCAGGTATGTATAAAAGAGCGGAAAGAACTAAACCAGTGATTAATACTAAACTAGTAGTAGTATGTTTTTTCCCTTTGATTTGAGTCATAATTATATTGAAAAGAAAAGCGAGGACGTTGAACACTACAAGAAAATCAAGCTCTCTTGGAATTTCTAAGAATTTTCTACCTTCCCACCAGTTTATGTGGAAGCCAATGATAGCCGTAACACCGACTAATATTAGAGTTACTAATTGGATGTAAGCTAATTTTACGTTCCAGAGTTCTATTTCTGATTCGTCTGGGATAATGTAGTATGCTGCTCCCATAAATCCGGAAAGAAGCCAAACTACGAGCAGGTTGATGTGTGTGGCTCTAGCTGCGTGGAATGGAATGAAGTCATGGAAGACATCATAACCAATTCTATCAAAGCCCATAATAAAGCCATAAACGATTTGCAATGAGACTAATAGCATAGATGTGGCGAAAAACCAGTAAGCTACTTTTTGAGATTCGTATTTCATTTTTATTCTCTTAAATTAATTAATATTCTATTTTCTTTATAAATCTGGTTCTGGTGGGAAACCATTTAAATCCATTTCGCCAATCCAAGTAAAGAAGCTGAGCAAATCTTCAACTTCCTGTTCAGTGAAGTCATATTTTGGCATTTTTCTTTTGCCAGGGTACATTGCCTGAGGGTCTTTGATGAAGATTTTAATCCACTCCTCCCCTCTTCTTTCAATTACTTTAGTAAGTTCGGGAGCATAGTAGCCACCTTCACCCATGATAGTATGGCAGCCCATACAGTTGTTTTTATCGAAAATTTCTTTTCCCCTTACAACAGATTCGGTGAGATTTTCTGTGTTAGTTTGTTTGTCTAAATGGTTTACAATCATATCGTATGTTAGGTATAAGAATATACCGAAGAAGAATATTGTTCCACTAAGAAAGAAGAAACGTGCATGTTGTTTTGATAACATTATTGCCTCAGAATATTTAATAAAAGACTTATTTGTATTTTTTCTGATTGCAAAATAAATAAAAGAATTATAATAAAAAAGAATAAAAGAGTATCTTATCTCTTTTATTCTTTTTTATTGAATTTTTTAAAATTTCGTAGTATTCTTATCTTTATATTTTATAGGTGGTTATAGTGATGAATTAAATCAGAAGGCGATAATTTATTTTTTTAACAGGTAATTTATTAGAGGTATTTAATTATTATTTTCAATTTTAATAAATGTTTTGATAGTTCAAATTGTGAGTCTTTGTAAGAGGGTGGTCCAAAAAAACCTTTAGCATTGTTTGATGTTCCAAGTCCTTCATTGGGGATACCTATCCAATTTGTATTTACTTCGTCGTCTGAATTTTCATCGTGGTGGAGGCTTATTGCATAATTGCCAAATGGGATAGAGTCAATTGTATATTGTGTTTTTTTTGCATTCAAATTAAATTTTAGGACTTTGAATGCTTTATCTGGTTCTAATGGAAAATATTCTTTATTCTTTTTATCAAATATATTGATTATTAGTTTACCATTATAATTTTTTAGGTCTTTTACGGTTATTTTTATCTCAGAATAATCTTTAGTAAAAGAATACAACGGAGATATAAATGTTGTTATCAGAAGAATAATAAGGAATCTTGTCATTTGGTTTTTTGGTTGAGTTTAAGGAAAATATTTAATTTAAAATCTCTTAGAGAAATATTATCATTTTCGATGTCGAAAGATAATCTCTCGATGTCAAATAGTATATTAATTTGCTCGTGATTATAGTTTATAAGAAGTTTCTCTTTAGGGATTAAATTTGTAGTTTCTTTGCCGTATTTTATTAATAAACTATTGATAAAATCTTTGAAATTTAGATTGTGTTTGATATTTTCCATTTCGAGAGTTAGCTCTGGTATATCTTCACCTGTTAAATGGAGTTTAATGTTTAGATTATTGGTTAGAGCTTGTATTTTATTGGTATTGCTATTTATATTATGTTTATCAATATTTTGAATTAAGATATCATAATTATTTGGTAAGTTGACAAAATAATTTGTTTTTTGGTTATAATAAAATGAATTGGGAAAAAAGTCTGCGATTTTTTTAGAAGCAGATATTCCGATTGATTTAATAAACAAGCTAAAATTAGAATATTGATAATAATCATTCCACTTTGTTTTATTAAGGTATGCGTTAGTAATGAGGGAATCTAAATTTTGTGAATACCAGTGTTTTATATTTTGGTAGCCGTGAAATTCATCTAAATATTTCAAAATAGAATATACCTCATTATGCAATGAATCATTTAGATTTTCTTCATTAGTTTCTTCATTATCTGAGCTATATGTATATTTAAAAATTGTGTCAGTTTTTTTAGTTATTTGTATTTTGTCATTTTCTAAAAATAAGGTATCTTTATATGTTCTATAAGTTTCAACGCTATCAAACTTCCATATTACTTCATTTTGAATTTTGCCATCTTTTAATATTTCAGCATCTGTAAGTATTTTTTCAAGTCTATTGATTTGGCTATGTTCACTTATATTAAAAATCGACCATGGACCGAATGAGATTAGCAGCAACAATAGAGCAAGGGATTTAGGTATAATTTTAATATTTTTACCATTTGCTGTAAAATATAAGGAAACAAACGAAAGCCAAACAGCTAATGCAAGAATTACGTATCTATTAACTGTAATTCCATACTCGTCTATTCTAATAATTATCGCATAGAACATAAGAGCGATTAGTGGGATGAGTATTACGTAATAGATTCTTGAGAATTTTCTAATCCATGAATTTTCTGAGAAATTTCTGTATGGGTACATCAATAGATTTAAGAAAATACCAAGAAGAGAGACACCAAAAACCATGTAAGGTATTATTCCATTAGGCCATTGTGCATCTAATAATACTTTTGCGATATATAAGTATAAAATAAGAATATATAATATTAGAAGTGGTAATAAGATATATTGGGTGAAGATTTTTAAGCCACGAGGGTAACTGGTATTTGAGGATAATTCTTCGAAGTTTTTTGGAATGCCAAAGATGAAAAACCATGTATTTAAAATCCCCATTGATACATAAAATAAATATAGGTAAGATTTGGAATCTAAATCAAGGTCGAACAGAAAATTACTTGAAGAGATAGCGATTGTAACTCCGATATAAAAAACACCGGAGAATAAGATAGATGTAAGAAATCTTAGGAATAATGCTTTGTTGAAGTTCCAAAAGCCGTTAATATCTCCCTTTTTAAGATAGGGTATGAATGAAACTGTTAGGTGAAGTATTAAACTAAAAATAAAAAAGCGAATGTAGGGTACTGTTTTAGTTATTGTGATATCATCACTTGGTAGGCTTTGATACAATAAAAATAAGATTAGTATTGATATTGAATGGGTAATTAGTGTTTTTACTTTATTAAAATTTAATCTTTCTATTAAGATTTTTGTGGTGAAAAATAGAATTATACCCAAAACAAAGGTTAAAATTAGGTTTAAAATGAGGATGAAATTTTCATCATTAAATTTTATTTCGTATTCGTATTGGAAAATGCTGAGAACTACTGCAACGAAAGATGAGAGGATTACCAATGGAAATCTATTAAATGAAGTTATAGCATTGCTTATAAGGTAATTTATTGACGGTAATTTCATATTATTTTAATTGAATATTAGGAAATTTATTTAATGATTGTTAAATAGGATAATTAAACTATATTTGTTGGGTCCCAAGATGTTCTATAATTTTCATTAAGTTTTTCGAGTGTGGACATATCCTCATTTGAGAGTTGGAAGTCAAAAATATTGATATTTTCTTTTATTCTGGTGCTTGTTACGGATTTTGGGAGAGTAATCATATTTAATTCTATGTTCCATCTTAACAGGATTTGAGCTTCTGTTTTATTGTTTTTTTTTGCGATATTTGAAAGGGTTTTATTTCCAAATTTTTGAGCTTTAACTAATGGAGAGTACGCTTCTATTTCTATATTGTTATCTTTACAAAATGTATGTAATTCTTTTTGATTTAAGAATGGAGAGAACTCAACTTGATTTAAAGTAGGAACTATATCGTAATTATCTAATAATTCTTTTAGGTGAATGATAGTGAAGTTTGAGACTCCAATGGCTTTAATTTTATTTTCGGAGTAGAGTTTTTCTAATGCTTCCCATGATTTTAGTCTTGTATTTGACTGTGGCCAATGGATTAAATATAAATCAATATAATCTAAATCTAATTTTTTTCTGCTTTTGTCGAAGGCTTTTAAAGCACTTTCGTAACCTTGGTCGGAGTTCCACAATTTGGTTGTTACAAAGATAGAATCTCTTTCAATGCTAGAATCTTTTAAAGCTCGACCGACATCTTGTTCATTTCCGTAAATTGCAGCGGTATCAATATGTTTATAGCCAAAATCTAATGCGTCACGAACACCATTATAGGCTTCATTACCTGATTTTGCTTGGTATGTTCCATAACCTATTATTGGTATTTTTATTCCGTTGTTTAATGTAATTTCCATATTTGCCTAATTAAAATATGAGGTTGATTAATTACTTTTGCTTGTAACTTTTTATAAATATAAGTATCTTAGATTTATAAATTTAAACATTTTTCAGGATTATTAATGAAATTTTTTATTTCTATTTTGCTATTGATAAGCAGCTCAGTTATATACGCTCAGGAGCATATTTTTTTAAATGATAATATTGAACAAGAAACAAAACATTTATGTTCGGGGCATATCCATTTACAATCTGGGATTATGGAAGAAAAAGCTGACAAAAGACCTTATGATATAATAAGATATGATTTGTATATGGATTGGACTGATGCATTGAGTAAACCTTCTGTAACTTTTAATGAGGGTTATTATACTGGGCAATCTGTTGTGGAGTTGCAATTTTTAGAAGTTGGAAATGAAATTACTTTAGATGCGGCGTTGATGGAATTTACTTCAGTTAAAATAGATGGTTTAGAAATTAGTGAAGGTTTGGTAGTAGAAAATGAGACTTTATCAATTCCAATGATGGAAGAAGCAGAGATTGGAAAAGTTTATAAGCTGGAATTAGAATGGGTAAGACAGGGAAATAGGATGAAAGGATTTTTGAATTATGATAAGGAAGACGGGGCATACGAAAGGATTGCTTATACTATGAGTCAGCCTTATGATGCTCATTACTGGTTGCCATGTAATGATTATCCACATGATAAGATGATGACTTCGATTGCTGTGAAGATGCCAGCAGAGTTTACTTTTGCATCTAATGGTTTTCGTGATAGTGTTGTGAGTGAAGATGAAGTTAATAAAATAGAATATTGGCATTGTGATAAGCCGATGCCATCTTATTTGATGGTGGCGAATGCTTCAATATTTGATTTTTGGTCGGAGAAAGTAGCACGTAATGAAGACAAAAATGATAGTATTACTTTGGAGTATTATGTATGGAAGGAGATTTCGCATTTGAATGGGGATTCGTTATATGGGAGAAAGTCGTTTAAGGAATTACCTAATATGATGAATACTTTTTCTGAAAAGTTCGATAAATATCCATTTAAGAAGTTTGGAACTGTTGCTTTGTTTCCATTTTGGCCAGGTGGGATGGAGCATCAAACTATGCAATCATTAAAAGCAGGATTAGTAAGTCCTCAAACTGAAGCTCAATATGTGATAGCACATGAGTTAGGGCATATGTGGTTGGGAGATATGGTTACTTGTAATTCTTGGGACGATATTTGGTTGAACGAGGGTGGAGCTTCTTGGGCAGAGGCAGTATGGGGTGAAGCATGGAAAGGACAAAAAGAATATGATTATAAAATGTTACTTCATAGGCAGTACTATATAAATGCAGGTGGGTTTCATAATGGACCGATTAGGAAGGATTTGTTAGAGAAGTTTAAATTTTGGGGTGAATATAAAACATCAATAATTTATAATAAGGCGGCTTGGGTATATCATCAGTTGAGGGTGCTGTTGGGAGATGAAAAATTCTTTGGGTTGCTAAATGGTTACTTGAATGAATTTGCTTATACTTCTATTTATACTGAGGATATGCAGCGGTATTTTAGGGAGAATGTTGGAGAGACTGAGGTTGAAATTGATACATTTTTTAAGCAATGGGTCTATGGTGGTGGGCATCCGATGTATGATATTTTTGCGAAAGCAGAGTTTATTGAAGAAGGAAATTATAATGTAAAGCTTAGACTAAATCAGATACAGGGTACAATGGATTCGCATACTGATGAAATTGCAGTGTTATTTGAGACACCTGTTTATTTTTTATTATACAATGAAACAGAGATAGATACTTTGAGATTTATAAATAATGAGGTTTCACAATGGTTTGAGTTTGAATTAGATTATAAACCTGACTCTGTGGGTATTGATTTGAGTAAAACTCTTTGCGAGGTACAAGGAAGTTTTATAACATCTGTAGAAACAGAAGATGTTGAAGAAGGAATTTCGGTTTATCCTAATCCTATACTTAATAATGGTGTAGGGGAAATTAATATAAATCTGGAAACTGTGGAAAATGTTAAAGTATATTTATATAATCAGTTAGGAATTGAAGTAAAAATGATATTTGATGTGAAATTAAACTCGAATGGGAATCAGATTAATTTTGAAACTAAATCACTGCAGAGTGGGATATACTATTGCAAAATAAGTTTGGATAATAGTAATATTACTAAGAAAATTGAAATCGTGAAATAGTAGAATTATTGCAAAGACGTAATTAGTTATCGAGTGATAGTTTAGGTTCAACCATAATTACTTTTTCTTTAGAAATTGTTACAGCGCCAACGTTTGCTCCTTTTGGTTTTCTAACGTATTTTTTTTGGGTGTATGCTACGGGAGTATATTTTGCATTCCTCGATTTGGAATAATAGGCTGCAACTTCTGCAGCTTTTGTTAAAATATATTTGGGTGGAATTTCTTTTCCTATTGGCTTTAGAACGCAGTGGGAACCACTTGAACCACGAGCATGGAACCAATAGTCATTTGGTTTGGCAAATCTTAGTGTTAGTTCATCGTTATTTGCTGCATTTTTACCTACATAGAGTATGTAACCTTCTCCTAAGTCAAATTCTTTAAATCGTGTCTCGTTACTCATATTATATCCTTTTCTTGATTTTTTATTTATACCTTTTTGTTCTTTTGTGATGTTTGATGTTTGATAATAATCATTTTTAAAACTTTTTAATTCTTTGTAATTAGTGCATAATTTCAACTTTTCATAGAGTGAATTGTAATGAATGAATTGTTTTTTAGCTTCTGGGAGGAGTTGTTTTCTTATTATTGCTTCTTTAGATGCAGATTTTGATTTTTTGAAATAAATATTTCCATTTTCTAATAAACTTTTTTTCTCATCTAATTTAATAGTTATTTCATTGCTTTCCCAATCGTTGAGTTTAACTTGCTTTCCGTTTTTGTCTTTTAGATTGATTTGTGATAGTAGTAATTCGCCATATAATTTATATTTTTCAGAGCGTTTTTCTGATCCTTTATAATTTTTATAGATTTCATATTTTGATTTGGATTGTTTGAATTTTTTACTAATTTCTCTCTCTAAAAGTTTATATTCAGCCTTATAACTATCTTCCCCTTTTGAATAAGAAATAAATTTTTGAACTACTTTACTTATAGTTTCTGACTGGTAAACAGGTTCTGCATTATCGAGTGGGATAAATGAGATTATTAATTTTCTATCTTTTCTGTAAAGGTAGTTTTCCTTTGAAGTAATTAAATTTTTAATATAATTATTTAACGCTTGAGATAGTTGGTCGGTATTACTTAAACTTAGTTCATTGTTTTTATTAATAAAATCATTTCTGTAAATCTTAGGTAGCCAGAAAGGGGCATAAGAAATAAAATCTATAATATTTTCTATTTTATTTTCTGGTGGAATATTATTGGTCAAAATATCGTTTATATTTTTTTCTTTTAGCTCATTTTTGTTGTTTAGAGAATTGATTACAAAATTATTCTTATCTGTAACAATCAAGTTTGCATTCCCACCGCTAAACATTATTGAATAAACATTAGTATTGATAAAATGGAATTTGATAATTCTATCGTTATTAAACAATTCTACATTTTGAAGTATTTCGCCTTTTAGTTCATCAAAAAGTGATATAGTGTTTTTATTTGCACGTTTAAAATCAGCTTTAACATAAATTCCTCCAAATTTATTATCTGCGGAGTATTCCAAATAGTATTCATCTTCGCCATCAAAAAATAGTAAATTTATACTATCTTTTTCTTGGCTAAAACAGTCAACAATTTCGCACCCAATAAGTAGCTTAAATTCGTTGATTAACTTTTTTAATGTGTAAATACTTCTTGGCAAAATATTATCCCTGTTAATATTATTATCATTTAAGATTTATTTAATTAAAAGCCGTCCTACTTTGAAAGAAAGACGGCTAAAATTAGAATCTACTATATATTCTGTCAAATTATTGTGATTATTCTTGTTCTGAAAGCCAACGTTCAGCATCCATTGCAGCGGCGCAACCAGAACCAGCAGCAGTGATAGCTTGACGATAGACTTTATCCATTACATCTCCACAAAGGAATACACCTTCGACATTCGAGTAAGATGAGCGGCCTTTGGGAATTAAATATCCTGTGTTGTCTTTGTCTAAAATACCATCAAAGATTTGGGTATTAGGAATGTGTCCAATAGCTAAGAAACAACCGCCACCTTCAACGAAATTAACATCGCCTGTTTGTGTATCTTTTAGGTTCAATCCAGTTAATTTTTTAATTCCTTTATCTTCTGTTCCGATGAATTCATCAATAACAGCGTTTGTGATAATTTCAATTTTTGGATGTTTTTTAACTCTTTCGAGCATAATATTAGAAGCGCGGAAATTAACGGAGCGATTAACTACAGTAACTTTTTCACCAAAATTTGTTAGGAATAAAGCTTCTTCCATAGCTGTATCTCCCCCACCTATGATGAAAAGATTTTTTTCCCCTTTGAAGAAAAAGCCGTCGCAAGTAGCACAAGCAGAAATACCAGAACCCCAATATTTCTCTTCGCTTTCAGTATTTAGTCTTCGGGCAGATGCACCGGTTGAGACTATAACAGCATCAGCAGTATATTCACCCTTTTCTGACCACATTCTAAATGGTCTTTGAGAAAAATCAACTTTATTAATTGTTTCGTAGATTGATTTTGTACCGAACTTATGTGCTTGTTTCCTGAAGTGGTCCATCATTTCTGGGCCTTGAACTCCATCGGGATAACCTGGGAAGTTTTCTACTTCTGTGGTAATCATCAACTGTCCACCAGGCTGCATACCTTCGAAAACTACTGTTTCTAATTGAGCCCTAGATGAGTATAAAGCCGCAGTAAAACCGGCAGGTCCTGAACCAATAATAATAACTTTGTAATGAGTAGCCATTAATTTTTATCCTATTTTATTAATTAATTGAAATTGCCTCCTTGACGATTTTTTTATAGAATTAGTCTAATGTGTGAACATATTGTTTTAGAATGTGTAAAAAACAAGTGATTTTAGAGTCTCGTAAAAATTATTTATAGAAAAAATAGATGTCTTTTGTAACTAAATTTTAAATTATATATTATTATATTATAGATTGAACAATAATTAAAAAGAAAAATGAAAAAGATTATAACCATATTACTAATATTAAATTTTACAGTATTATTCGGAGCAAATGAATTTATTCCAAATAATGGGAGGCTTTTATATACAGATGGTAAACTTGCTAATGATATTCAATATACTTATGAAACAAATAATTATATGGCATATTTAACTAATAACTCGATTGAACCAGTATTATTTATTCATAATAAGCTGAAAAAACCCTCGGCGATGAATAAAAATAGAGAAGAAAGAGATAAAATAGTTGAGGCTTATAGGTTAGCTATTGAATTTGAAAATTCCAACGAGACAAATATAATTCCCAAGCAAATTAATGATAATTATTATAATTTTTATTTCTCTCATATTAGTTTAGATAGGATTTATTCTTATAACAAACTATTTTATGAAAATATATATGATGGTATAGATTTAGAAGTGTATACAGATGAGCAATTGAATTTGGAGTATGATTTTATTGTAGCTCCAAATGTAGATATTGGGCAGATAAAATTAAAAATTAATGAGAAAAAATCTATTTTAGATAATGGGGATTTACGAATAGAAACACCATTAGGTTATATAATTCAAGATAAACCTATCGCATATCAAAACGATGAATTAATAGAATGCTCATTTCAAATTGATGGAGATTTTATTACATTTAAAGTTAGTGAATATGATAAAGAAAAACCTTTGAGAATTGACCCTGTAACGAGGGCTTGGGGAACCTATTATGGTGGCATATTAGATGATAAGATTTATGAATTAAAAGTCAAAGATGAAAATATGTATTTTGGGGGATTAACATATTCGCCTTCTAAAATTGCTTTTAATGGACATCAAACCATTCATGGTGGCAATTATGATGCTTTTATAGTAAAGTCTGATACAACAGGTAAAAGGATTTGGGCAACATATTATGGTGGAGACCAATATGAAATCACTTTTGGTTTAGATATTGATTCGGAAGATAATGTATATATAGTGGGTGAGGCATCTAGTTTGTCTGGGATTGCGACGGTCAATGCTCATCAAGAAACATTTGGAGGAGACTGGGCAGATGGGTTTATAGCAAAATTTGATAAAGATGGAAGCAGGGTTTGGGCTACATATTTCGGTGGAGATAAAGATGATAAATTAAATGATATATCAATTGATGATTTTGATAATATTTATGTAGTGGGTTATTCATATTCGGAGAATAATATTGCACAAAATGGACATAAGGATACTTTAGATGGGCAATCAGATGCTATTCTTGCAAAGTTTAATCCATTGGGAGAATTAACTTGGGCTACGTATTATGGTGGGAAAGATAAGGATATTTTTACTAGTATTGAAGTGTTTGGGAGTTTGATATATTTGGGTGGAACAACTAATTCGCGTAACAATATATTTTTTAATGGGTTTGATGATACAAAAGACGGGGATTTTGATGGATTTCTAACAAAATTTCAAACTGGTGGGGCATTGGAATGGTGTACTTATTATGGCGGTACTGCAGAGGATTATATAAATGATATAACTGTTTTAGATAGTAATATTTATATGGTTGGGACTACTTATTCGACTTCTAATATTGCTTATCCGAATAAATCGAAGGTTAATTTTGGAGAATATGATGGATTTGTTGGGGTATATAGTGCTGATTGTGAGTTGAAAAGTGCTGATTTCATAGGTGGCTCGGATAGTGATTATTTTTATACTATAGCCAATAATGAAGAGTATATTTATATAGGTGGGACTACACAAAGTAATGATATTAAGACAAATTTATTAGCGTATCAGATGCACAGGTATGCCCAATATGATGGATTATATGCAAAATATGATAAAGATTTGAAGTGGATAACTTCTTCTTATTTTGGTGGATTGTTTACTGAAGATATAAATGTCATCGAAACAAGCAGTGAGTATTTTTATTTGGCAGGTTCGACTACTTCTGAAGAGTCTATTTCTGAGGATGGTTATCAAATGAATATTGGTGGCAAAATTGACGGTCATATTCAGAAAATGAAAGAAGCAAAAGAGCCAAAATTAGGCTTAGAAGTGGATAAGGTTCTATGTGCAGGCAGTTCGATAACAGTAAATTATGAATATGAGGGTGATTTACTGAATAATGCAAATGTTATAATAGAATTGTCAGATAAGGAGGGTAATTTTAATGATTTGACCGTATTAGTTGAAGCTAATTTACAAATAAATGACATAGTTGAATTCGACTTAGGACAAATGGAATTTTCTGAAAAATATAGAATTAGAGCTTATGTTGATAGTTTGCATAAGTATTTTTATTATGAAGAGTTCGTTACAATAATTAACAAGGCAAAAATATTAGCTATGCCAGACTCTATATGTACTGTTGAACGTGTAGATTTTGCAACATATAAAAATCCAAATTGTTCATATAAGTGGTTTTTTATCAATGGAAGTACTAAATTAACTTTATCTACTAATAGTCAATTTAGTTTTGTATTTATTAATGTAGGTACTTTTGATATAATATTAGAGCAGAATTACAAAGGAATATGTATAAGCGAAACTTCAAAAGAATTAGTTTTATTACCTAAGACTGAAATTAATATTTATGGTGATGAGAATGTATGTTATAATAAACCATATACTTATCATTTTATAAAATTGAATGATGGTAATTTAGATAAAATAGTATGGGACATTGGAGGAAATGAAATAGTTTCTGAAAATGGGTCAGATTCAGTTAGCGTAATATGGAGGGAGAATAAAGGAAATCTATTAAAGGCAACTGTTTTTAATGATTTTGGATGTTCAATTACAGAAGAATTTGAGGTAAACCTTAATAAACTTGAATTAGATATATTTGGGGTTGAAAAATCTTGCATAGAATGTTTGGAGACATATTATGTAGATTATGAAGAAGGTGTTTTTGAATGGAAAGTTATCGGAGGTGAAATAATAGAAGGTTTGGGTGAAAATAAAATAAAAGTAAAATGGGGGGAAACTGAATTTAATTCGATTGAGTTATTATATACTAGTGAAGATAGCTGTAAGGCTCTGAAGAATATTCAGATAGAAGTTACTGATAAGAGGCAGGTGAGTATTACAGGACAGGATAAAAACTGTTTAAATTCGACTATAAAATATATAACGAGTTCTGATACGAGTTTAATAAATAATTGGTTTGTTGATAATGATTATGGTGAAGTTGTAGATTCTTCTTTTAATTCTATTGATATTAGATGGGTAAAATCTGGGGCTTCAAAGATTAAACTTATTCAGGAAATTCCTGGTAAATTTAAAGACTCGACTGAGATAGAGATAGAAATAATAGATTTGTCAGATGAAGAATTAGAATTGCAGTTTGAAAATAGTCCTTTTTGCAAATTTGACAAAAGGGAAATAAGTATAATAAATCCGAAATTTGAGAGCTATGATTTCAATGTTATAAATGCTAAAATTGATTCTACTATCTTTAATGGTATTAATGTCTATTTTGAAAATGTTGGAGATGTGTCAGTAGAAATAATTGGTTATAATCATTTAATAACTGGATGCGACTATACTTATGAAAAAGAATTTATAGTTAATGATATTCCTGATACGCCATTTATAGAATTAATTGGTAAAAAAATTATTTCTTCTTCCGACGAAAATCATATTTGGTATTTCAATGGTGTTGTAATATCAGATTTGAATTCTAAAGAAATTTATCCAAGTGAAAAAGGACTTTATACGGTGAGAACTCATAATGAATTTGGCTGTTATTCAGAGATTTCGAATGAGATATATTATGAGCCAAATTCTGTATTTGGAGATGATAATCAAATTATTATATATCCACAACCGGCAAATGAAAGATTGGTAATTAGTAATCTTTCGCCAAATAGTATATATAAAGTAAAGTTATTTAATTCGAATGGTTTGGAAGTTCTGTCTTCTATAAGCAATCGGAAAATTAGGGTAAATTTGAATGTCAGTTTATTGACTGCGGGATTATATATTATAGAATTAGAAAAAGGTGGTGAAAGGATATATAAGAAAGTTACTATTCTTAAATAATCAATAGTAACTGAAGATATTCTTTAAGATATACTTTAGACTATTTTTCAAGTTGTTTTTTAGAAAGAGTTTTATAAATCATTTTTTAGGACCACGTTCCGGCTTGTCGTGTACTACAACTGGAGAGCCATTTAACTCATTAAGAATATTTATAGCAGTTTGAGCACCAGTTCCGATAGCTATAGGGAATTGAGTGCTGAATCCAGACAATGCACCAGTTACATAAAGATTTTCTCTGATTTTAAAGTCATCATGTTTAATATATAGTCTTCCTTTTTTAGGTACTTTAGGGTGATCAATAATATCTACATCTAAGCCTTTTGTAACAAATACTTTAAGACCGGTAGCTAAAACAAGTTTTTTGGAAGAATATTCTTCACCAGATTTTAGTTTTAATATAAAATTATTAATAGTTTCATCAATTTCTAATACTTGTTTTTCTATTAGTTCTATAGCTGGGTAGTGCTTTAATTGTTCTCTCATTTTTTGGAATGCTTCCTTTCCATCTATGCCATAAGGCAATCCAAGAACATTTTTGAAAATGGCAGAATTTATATCAGACCAACCGGTATCGAACAAAGCAATTTTTAAATTTTTTAGTCCTTCAATTTTTTCTGTGCCAGAGGCGAGCATTAATGCACAAGACATTCCAGAAGCTCCACCGCCTATAATTCCTATATCATAATTCATATTCTATTTATTTTTTTGGTTAAGATTTATTTTCATTTGCTTACAAATTTAATTAGAAATTATTATTTTTCTTGTATTATTATTGCCTAAATAGTGAATTTGTAGAAAATATATTCCATTTGCATAATCATTAGAATTAATATTGATAGAATTTATTCCTTTGTTTAATTCACCATTAAAAATTGTATTTAGTTCAATACCAAATATATCATAGATTTTTATTGAGATATACATTTCTTTGCTGGCTTCGAGAATTATAGTGCTAATATCATTAAATGGGTTAGGACTAAAGTTTTCTATTTCTAAAGTACCGGAGTTTATGAATAGTCTTGTTCCACCTGCATGGCATAAATCTAATATCCTTAATAGACCATCATTTGATTTTCCTTCTAATTTTTTATTTTGTTCAAAAGGTTCAATTTTTAAAAAGCTTATTGTTGTTGTGGAGTCATTTCCCCAAAGTGCTTTAAATCTTACGGAATTATTAAAGTTATTTAATAAGTATTCAATAGGAATTTCTAAGTCTATTTCTCCTACCCTTTTTTCTTTTATATTGTTTTGAGAAATTGGGTACATAAGGGTTGGGTTATACTTTAATGTAAAGTTAAATCCACTAATCTCATTAATGTTTGAGCTATTACTTAACATAATTGGTAAATCAAAATCACCGCCTATATTGGCATTGATTACTGGCAAATCGAATATTGCCATAATTAGGTTTGTAAATACCCCTACTTTTAATGATTTAGTTATATTACAAATACTTGTTAGTTCGTAATCAACTGTATCAATGATAGAAGTTTCATCTTTTATTGAAAATATTGATGATTCATTTACTGGAGTAATTAATGGGGTGATACTAATTATATCTAAATTACCGAAATTATTAAGTCCTGACCAGTCTATCTCATAATCTCCATTATTTTTAATAGAAAAAGTGCCGGAAGGTGATTGATTAGCTTCTTTAATTTCAAGGTCTATAATATTATTAGAGTTAGTATATTCTATTTCAAAATTAATATTGTGTTTGATTATTTGAATTTCAGTTGAAAAAGTTTTTGAATTTTCATCATTATCTTTGCCATATTCGACGATTAGATTAGTGAAGTATGTCCCAGAATTTTCAGAATTGAACTGTAAAGCTATGCTTTGGTTTTCATCTTTTTTTATAAGATTTGGACCATTGAGAATTGAAAAAAGATTTTGATAGTCTGAGAAATAGATATTTCCAATATATGAGTCATTAATTTGGCTTTGGAGGTTTAGAGTATATGAATTTGAGTTTTCGCAGATAAGAGTACCCAAATCAATAAAATTTTCGCCTAATAGTTTAGGTGCATTTTTACTTACCGAAGCAAATAAATTAAATGGATAATCTTGGTTGCATTCATCAGTAAAAAATAATTTTTCTGTATATTCAGTACCGGCTTTTCCGCCGAGAAATTCCACAATAATATCACTTTTCCCACCTACAATAGTATTTTTTGGTTCGATTGTGTGGATAATAAAATTTGTTCCTATTACTATTGGGAACTGATAATCCCAGTTTAATTCGGTTTCGCCTTGATTGATTATTTCTTCCGTTAGAGTAGCTGAGATGTCTTCCGAATCAAGGGAAAAGTTAAAATTATTATTACTAAAACTAAGTTTGGTTTCTAATTCTTTCCCTGATAATTCAACTAAATATTCTTCAACATTTACTGCGTTTGAGTTAATTGATAATGAGGCGTTATATTCTCTATTCCCATTTGGTGTGAATGTAATGGATAGTTTAAGGTCATTTCCATGAGGAATATTTTCAGGTAAAGTAGGTTGAATTTTAAAATAGTCTTTATCGGGACCAATAAGCTGAATATTATTAAATTTCAATTCTCCAAAACCTGGATTAGAAATAGTTAATGTATCTATTCCAATTTGGTTACAACGTAAATCTTTAAAAGTAAGTTTATCTGATGATATTTCAGGTGATACACCTGTTCCTATAATTCTAATTTGGGTTGGACTTCCGCTGCCATTGTAATATACTTTAAGGAATGTATTTGCTTTGCCTAAGGTGTTTGGTGCAAATTTTATTGGGAAATTCTTGAGTTCTTGATTTTTTTGAATTTGAAATGAGTTTTGATTTCCTTTGTATTCGAACTGGATATTGTCAGGTCCGACTTGTCTTATACTATCAATGGTGATTGTAAAATCATAATTATTTCTTAGTGCGAAAGTACTTATTACGGATTCGTTGAGAAGAACTTCATTAAAATCTATTAGTTGATTTTCGAAAAATGGAGTGATTCCTTCCCCTGTTAAGCTATATTTATATTGATTGTTTGCTGTATAAATAACAATGTCAGATTTATAACTTTTTTTGAGTTTTGGAGTAAAAGAAATTTGAATATTATAAGTTGTCGATTGGTTAAGTTCAAAATTATCAATTGAATTAATTTCAAATACTTGTTCAAGGTCATTTGCAATTCTTAGAGAGTCAATTGTAATTGGCAAAATACTCGTTAAATTGAGATAGTTTTCGACTAGGCTATCTTTAACATTATTAATTATAACTTCTCCCATATCAATTTTATTTCCTTTTAACTGGAAATCTATTATAGAAAATGTAGAATCAGATTCATCTTGCATAAAAGTAAATGTATCTATTGAGTAGAAACGCATATTACCATCGATGTTATTTCCTCCCCAATTGCCTGCTACGAAACGAGCACCATCGGGACTTGCAGCTAAGCTTGATTTTGTCCAAATATCATCGTATTTGAAGATTAAATCCATTTCTCTAAAGTCATTTTCCATTTGACGAACAAGGATATTCCCATCAACACCAGTACTTAGTACTATATTATCCTTTGCAAGCCATTCAACGTCCATTATAGGTCCCGTATGCAGTTTATCTTCATAAATTGGGGTGTTAGGTGAAAATATATCCCAAATCGCAAATGTTTTATCTCTTGCTCCTGATACAACATAACGACCATCTTGAGAAAATCTTACTCCACTAATCACATCCCGATGATAACCTTCAAATCTTACATATCGTCGCCATTGGTGTTCGTTCCATACAACAATAACTGAATCCTTTCCACAAGAGACTAATCTGTCGTTTTCATCAAATTCTAATCCAGAATTAAACCATCTGATGTCATTAATACCTTTAGTGTGTTCTGATGGTAAAACTCTTTCTAACTGACCAGTAATGACATTCCATATTTTTAATAGTTTATCTTCACCGCCCGATGCTATATATTTGTCATCTGGGTCCCATCGAACAACATTTACGATTGTAGTATCTTGAATTTCATTTTCTAATTTGTTTGTTAGGGTGTTCCAAATAATTATCCTGCCAGTAGAATCTGCACTGACTAATCTAAGACCTAATGGTCCCCAAGAAACTGAAGTTGCACCAGATAGGTGTTCATTATGCACAATAGATGTATCGCCTGTAACTGAATTAATTTTTCTTATTATTCCATCTGAACCAGCTAATGCGACAAAAGTGCCTTCATTTTGCCAGCTAATGTCATGTACGTTTGCATCATCGGTATTAACTTTCAAATACATTCCACCACTCTCTTTTGAGTCTTGGCTAATTCTGATTTTACATTGATCGGAAATAATATCTGGTATTTGCCATTTTGCCCCAAAATAAGTGTGATTACCGGCTAATTCATCCCAAGTGAAGCCGTTATTATCACTAAATTCTAATGTTACTCTGTCAGTAGGGAGGTTTCCTTTCCATGAAATTGTAGTATCAGTTCCTTTTAAGAACACTTCTCCCCCATTTGGTAATTTAATTTGCAAGTTATCTCCGATTGGTGATTCTAATTGTGAACCTGCAGCTGCATAGAATCTATTATTTAAACAAGAAGAGCCTATAATTTCATAAGTTGCAAAATTAAAATTGCTATTTTTACCGATGAATTCAATTCTAAAGCTGAATTTTTCGCCTTTTTCTATTTTTTTTGGGAGATTTAATCCACTTTTTCCGGGAATAATAAATTCTGGATTGTCACTGATTATATCATCAATAAAAATTTCATTATTAATTGCTTCTACAGTAACAATTTTTGAGCTGGCACCACCGTCACTAAATACATAAAACAAAGATGGAGTGAATTCAAATCTGGGAAGTTTTTCTTTGTTTGCTTTGTATTTGAACTCTGCTTTAATGGAATCTAAAAGGACAAGTTCACCAGTCCTGCCCTGAGTACAGCCGTTACTTAACCATTTAATTTCACAAGGTGAGTTTTTAGATGCGAGGTTAAAAATGATTGTATAAACATCATTTATTTCGTCTTCTGTTGTTATGTTTTCAAAAAATAATCCTCCTGTTCTTTCTGATATATTTTTTAGTATTTTAGGGGCAGGCATACCGATTGTTACGCAATATACTTCGGCATTTAGTTCTTTTGCTCTATTGACAATTGAGTCTTCTGTACCTACTCCTATGCCATCTGTTAAGAAGATTACAACACGTTTATTTGTACCGTCTTCTGCAATAGTCAAAGCACCGGAAAATGAGTCTAAGAATGCAATGTCATAATTAGTACCTCCATCTAATCTAATAGATTTGATAATTGCTCTGAGGTCTTTTTTATTATAAATGAAATTTGAATATAATGTTACGTAGTCTGAAAAACCGACAATAGCAATGTCTGATGTAAATTCGTCCATTAAATCTACATAAGATGTGGCTGCAGACCTTGCAATATCAATGAAATCATTTTTCCTCATAGAGTTAGATCTATCTATTGCCAATACAGTAGAAAGTGGTTTTGGTGTGGAAGCATCAGGGCAAGTTAGTGTTGTGCTTTCTCGGAGTTCGCCATCTTCGAATACTTGTAAATTCTCTTCTAATTCTGTTATTCTATTGCCATTGTCTTCAATAGCTACGAATTTTGCCTTTACAATCGGATAATCGGTAGCATCAAACTCATTTACATACATTGTTTTTGAAGACAATGCAATAAATGAGGAAATAAATAATAAAATAAAAATTTTCATAAACTAATTTACTTGTTTATTAAATAACAGACAAACCATTAAAAAGTATCACGATTAATTAAATTTCTTTAGAATTTAACGTATTAGAAGAACTTTTCCTTTCAGTTTCTGTTTTATGTTGAATTGTTCGGAAATTATCAAATTATAACTACCATTATTGAGTTTTTTACCATTTTGATTTGTGCCGTTCCATTGCATTATGTGCTGTCCTTTGCTAAGGAAGCCATCATACAATATATATACTATCCTTCCGAGGTTATCATAAATTGTAATATTATAATGATTATGATTTTCTAAATTTAATTTTATGGTTGTATTATAATTAAACGGATTAGGATAGACTTTTATTTTTTGGGTTTCAATACTATTTTCTTCTACTGTTTTAAAGTTGCTATTATTAGAAAAAAATGTGGGTTTCATTCTTTTAAACTGTCCAATTCCATTTGGGTAGCGGGCAAAACTGATGTCTTTGTCTTGCTTTAGGAATCTTACTTTATCAATAATTTCAGATTTGCTGTTTGATAGTATAAGCCACTCACCATTGGAACTTAGTTTAAAATTTGCGTGAAATTCGGTGTCATCGTCATCTGCCCAAATTATTTCATAATCATTTGCATTAAGATAGGTATTTGGTAGTTTCCATTTATTTAAATTGTTTAAGTCATCGCTTAGATAATAGTCTCCTAAAAATATATCTTCATTTGAATTATTATATAATTCTATCCAATCGTCGTACTCGTTTTCATCATCTTTTATTATATTTTCATTTTGAGATAGTAGTTCATTTATAACTATGTTTTTTGGCTCTGGTTGTATTGTAAAATATTCGAATTCGGCTCGTTGGGGTTTTAGCGAAATAGCATCGTTATTTGATGCACGAATGTAAAATTTATTTAATAATAAATTATTTTTAAAGATTGGAAGCAGAATGCTGTAAATTCCATCATTTTTTACTTTATCTGGATAAATCCCATCATCATTCATTTGATAAGGTTTAAAATTTGAGCTATATTTTATATCGTTTTCATAGAAATCGTTTAATAGTTCTACTTTGTTAGCATTTGTTACTTTTACAGTAATAATTTTATTTTCTTTTAAATAATCAACATTGTGAATTATTGGTGGAATTTTACTGAAATTAGTATCGGAGATTATATAATCATATCTTAATTTAGCAGTGTTTTTAATTCCTGCAAAAAACATATAGTATCTGTTCAAATCTTCGTCTATGATAAATAAGTTAGAGTCTATATTAGTTTTATGTTGACTGTAGGTAAAAAGAGTGTATTTTTCATTTTTGGCGTGTTTATCTACTAAATCACTTAATTTATTAATAGTTGAATAAAGGTAGCCATCATCATAAATTTCGTTAATAATAGTCCGAATATGAGCAAAATATTGTTTTTGATATAAATCATTTGAGAGAATTTTAGTAACCAATGGGCGATCATGGTAAAATGGTTCTAAGCAATGAAGTAATTCAATTTTATGTTTGTGTTTTGGATATGTCAATCCCAAGAATATACTCACGAAGGATTCGCTTAAATCCCAAGGAATAATATTAAAAATACCATTATCTGATTGGTATAAATAAAAATTATGTGCTAAAATATTATTGTAGGCATCTAAATTTAGCATAATTGAATTTAGGGCGAAGTACCAAAGAACTTTATCTACGTCTATAACAGTCTCTATTATATCGTTTTCAAAGTTTAATAAATAAATTAATTCTAAGAGTTTATCCCACCCAAAGTTAGTTTTGAGTGAATAACTTTCATAGTATAAACTACTGTCTTTGCCACGCCAATCTAAGTTTGACCATTTTGCTTCTGTAGAATCTTTAAACTTAGTTATTGGATCGCATTTAAATAAAATGCCGTTGTTAGTGCCGAAGTGTTTAACAAGGAAGTTTTCACTTATTGATTCGGTATTGACATATAGCCCCATATAATCTCCGTTGATATAAACTTTTATAAGACTTGTTTCGGGACTTGGCAAATACTTTTTATAAATTGCAGAAGCTATTACCTCTCTGATAATTGAAGGGTCTAAAATTGCATTTGCAAGTTTTAGTTTTGTAATTGATTTGAGGTTAAATTTTTTATTGAAGTAGTTTAAATCAATGTTTATTGGTTTTTTAGGAATATCAAAGTCTTCAGCGATGAAATATGTAGAATTGCCTTTGTATCTAACTCCAACGGTGTCGAATTTTTGTCCGTCTAATTCAATATTAGCTGCGAGATAAATCGTTTTGTCTAATTCCCAATAATTATTTAAAATGCTGTCATATTTTTGATTATAAAAATCAATATTGAGTGTTCTAATTATATTATTATCATATAGTTCTCCTTCTCTTTCATATTCGTGAAGGGTATTGTATTTAATTATCTTTTGAGAAAATAATGACGATGGAATTAAGTTAATTGACAATAAAATAATGATTAAAAAATACGGTGGCATGCTAAATCTGCTTTCTTTGGTTTTGTTTTTTGATTTTAGTAACTTTATGTTTATGGTAAAATGGATTTAAAAGAATTTAATTATAATAACAAAATAACTAAATTGCAATATCTTAATTTACAATTAATATTTTTAAATGAAATATATTCTCTTTTTATTTTTGATTTTAGTTTACACTCTGAACTCACAGCCAACTATTAATAATATATATATTAACAATGGTGATGTGTTTGATTCGACAAAAAAAGAGTGGTTTTGGGGTGCAAAGTTTTTAAATTCAATTCATGCAACTACTAAGATATATATAATAGAAGACCAACTATTATTTAAGGAAGAAGATTATTTAGATGAAGAACTTTTATATGAAACTGAAAGAAATTTAAGGAATTTAGGTATATTTACAGATGTATCAATTAGTTTGGACTCGGTCGGGTATAATGCTTTTGATGTAATAATAAATACTCAAGATAGGTGGTCAACTTCACCTGTAATTTTATTTGGACATGATGGAGATGAGACGACTTACGGTGGAAAAATATCTGAAAAAAATTTTTTAGGACATGCGATAGATATAGAGTTAGAATATTTGAATAGAAGTGAGAATGAGATTGGTAATCAGGGGAGAGCTTATTTGAATTATCCTAAAATGTTTAGAAGTCCTTTGGATTTGTTATTACAAGTACAATCAAATAGATTTAAAACTGAACAATATTATCAATTTCAAAAACCATATCAGGATTTGAATTCGACAACTTCATATGGATTATTTATTACTAATAATTTTGGAAAGTCTTTTCTTTATAATCAGGAAAATAATCTTACTATAAAAAGTAATGTAAGAGAGAAGATAGTTAAAGCTTTTTACTCTCGTGCATGGCGTAAATTAGACAGGGTCTTTATTTCTTCTTCTCTTGAATTTGATGATTCGTATAGGGGTAAGGATAGTTTATATAGGGCATTTGATAATTCGGGAAAGTTTTTACTTTCATTTTCATCTATTAGTGAAGAATATTATCCTACTTCTAAATTAAATTCGTATTTTGATGAAGATTTGCCAGTTGGTGGATATGGTGAAGCGGTTTTAGGGAAGACATTTAAACTTAATGATTTTGGTACAGAGATGTACATTATGGGTGGACGGGGTGAGAAATCTTACTTATGGAATAATTCTTATTTATATGCAATGATAATGGGTGGAAGTGGTTATTCATCAGAATTAAGAAAATTTAAACATACTTACGAGGAGTTTCTACTGCTTGGTTTTCATAGATTTAATGATGATATATTATTTTCATTACGATTTAAACAGCAAACAGCATGGAATTTGGGACCGGAGGATAGACAGTTAATTCTTGATAGTGATTCAGGAATACGAGGGATTTCGGCAAATAATTTTAGTGGTGATAATAGGATAATTTCAAATTTTGAGTTTAGATTTTTTCCTGAGTGGAAGTTTTGGATATTTAATTTAAGTGGTGCTGCATTTTTTGATGTGGGTACGGTCTGGGATAGGAACCAGGGAATTGAGAATGCAAAATTTCAGAAAACAGCTGGTATAGGATTTCGAATACACAATCAAAAAATAAGTGGTCCGAGCGGTCTATTTAGAATAGACTTTGCATTTGACTTTAATAAAAGACAATTTGCAGGAATAATCTTTACTTCGGACCAGTTATTTAGTATATTTAAAAAGCATGAATACAGGATACCAGAAATTTATGGTTTGGAATATGACGATGAATGACGTTGATTAAATAAAAGTTACTTTATTCATTGAAAATATTCATATTGTATGAAGTAATTTTTGATTTGTAATCTTGCCAGTCATTTTTGTAAAAATTATCAAATCTTATTTTCATTTCTTCAATTTTATTATCTATGTCATCAATCAAAAATCTACCAGTTGAACTTGGTTTTGAAATTGATGAACCAACGATATAGAGCGAGGTATTAATTTTATTCATCAAATTTGGTTTACCCCCTTTAATACCTTGTCCTTTCTTTCTTTTACCATAAATGAGTTCTCTAAGGCTATCAAGACTGTCAGTCATTTTTTTATGTAATTTTTTGATTTCTTTCTTGATTTTTTTATCAGTATTGATTAATTGTGCATCAAATGACTTAATTATTTCTTTTGATTCTTTGATTTTATCTACGTATTCTGTTATGATTTCTACTTTATTGTAAATCGAATCTAATAATTTATTTTGCGCAGATAATTCTTCTATTTTTATGTCAGATCGTGGGTCTAATTTGACATTTATTTTAGTTTCATAAGATTTTTGATTGTAAGTAATTTTTGCGATGTATTCTCCTGGCAATACTGAGTACGCCGAGCCATAGTCAGTGTCATCATCTTTTTTCTTATTATTTGGGAATCTAACTCTTTTTTTATCTAAATTCCAGTGAAATTCGTTTAAGCCATCTTTTACTTTGTAATTATTATTTCTTATACTATTCCCATTCAAATCATATATTTCTAATTTCAAACTATCTAATGACATTATATATGGTTTGACTGTTTCTGTAGAATCGTTTTCGTTTGATTCCATATTCTTTATTTCTGGTTTTTCTTCGCTTTCATCTTCATTATTGTCATTTTCTTCGTTATTGTTTGTTTCTTTTTCCTCTTTTTCATTTTTGTCTTTTTTATTTATATAAACTAAAAGCCTTGCGTTGGAAGATTTGTTGTCACCTTTATATTCTTCATCTCCACCAAATCTTGCACCCATTGCTTGAGTCCAAGAAACTAAGTATGATGTTTGAACATTGGAGAGGGTGAGTTCATTTTCTAATACTTTGTTTTCATTTTTAGAGAGTTTTCTCAGTAGGTCTATATTATCTAAAATCCAAGCTGACCTACCGAATGTTCCAATAATAAGGTCTGATTCTCTTGGATGAATTTTCAAATCAATTACTGGGACTGAAGGAAATCCTTTATCCCATTTTTGCCAATTATTACCAGCGTTATGTGAGAAATAAAGTCCAAATTCGGTTCCTATAAACATTAAATTTGGCTCGATATTATCTTGAATGAATGACAGAATAAAACCATCTATATTTTTATTCTCTGTTATATTAACCCAAGACTTTCCTCTGTTTTTAGTATAATAAAGATATTGTCCCCAGTCGCCTCGGCGGTAGTCATTAATGACTACGAAGCATTCATTTTTATCATATTTTGAGGCATGAATTTGTGGAATCCACGAGTATTTGCTGACACCTTTGATATTATTAGATAAGTTTGTCCAATTTTCTCCTTTGTCTATTGTTAGTTGTATCTGACCATCATCAGTACCAACCCAAATCATATCTGGGTTTAATGGAGAAGGTGAGATAGACAAAATAGTACAATGGTTTTCTGCTCCAGTAACGTCATATGTTAAGCCTCCACTTTCAAACTGATTTAGTTTTGTGGAGTCGTTGGTAGTTAAATCAGGCGAAATAATTGTCCAATTCGCTCCTTTATCTGTGGATTTATGTAAATATTGACTACCGAAATAAACTATATTATTATCAAAGTGGTCTCTAGAAATAGCTGCATTCCAAGAAAAGCGTAAATATTCACCATCTGGGTGAGTTGGAAGAATATAGTGTCTGCTGCCTGTTTTTAAGTCATAACGATATAGATGTCCTTGTTGAGACATTGAGAAGCCATATCTTGGATTTTCTAAGTCAGGTACAACATCAAAACCATCACCGAATGTGAGTTCCTCCCAATATTGATTTTTAATACCACCATATCTAAATATTCTACTAGGACCAATCCATGAGCCATTGTCTTGCATACCACCATAAACATTATATGGGATTTCATTGTCAATATTTATATGATAGAATTGGGCTACGGGCAAATTAGACACAAACTGCCAAGTTTTGCCTCGGTCACGTGTAATATTTATACCTCCATCATTCCCATTTATCATAAATGATGGGTTATTGGAGTCTATCCACCAAGCATGGTGATCGGGGTGTACATCGTAGTAGTCTAATAAAGTACCCCAGTGTTTCCCGCCGTCTTCGGAAATTGAGACACGAGAATGGATGCTATAAACTCTATTTTCATTTTTGGGGTCAACGAATATATCGGCATAATAGAATGGTCTATTGCCAAAACCTTTGTCGGAAACTTTTTTCCAGTTTTCTCCGCCATCTGTTGATTTATAAAAAGCGTTCTTTTTTGATTCTATTAGGGCATAAACAATGTTTGGTTGCGATTCGGATATTGCTAAGCCTATTCTTCCTAAGTTTCCATTTGGCAAACCTTCTTTATCTGTTAATTTTTTATGAGTTTTCCAACCATCATAAGTTATGTAAAGTCCAGAGCCTTCTCCGCCTGAGTTGAAAAACCATGGTTCTCTTTTGTGTTCCCACATTGCAGCAATCATTTTGTTTGAATTTACAGGGTCAACTACTAAGTCTGCACATCCTGTTGAATCATTGCTGAATAATACTTTTTGCCAAGTACCACCTCCATCTGTAGTTTTAAAAACTCCACGTTCTGGGTGTGCATACCATGGGTTTCCTATGGCACCAACATAAACTGTATTTGGATTTTTCTCATCGATTATTATTCTATGAATATTTCTAGTTTTTTCTAAACCTGTTAATTTGAATGTTTTACCACCATCGATAGATTTATAAATCCCTCTACCACTTGATACGCTATTTCTGGGGTTACCTTCTCCTGTTCCTACCCAAATAACATCTGGGTTAGTTTGTTGGATTTTTAAAGCTCCAATAGATTGGACATCCATATTATCAAAAATTGGTTCCCATTTTATTCCACCGCTGGTACTTTTCCAAACTCCACCAGAAGCAGCACCGGCGTAAATAATATTTGTATTGGAATTAACAACATCAATAGTAGTAATCCTGCCACTTGTTGCAGCGGGACCAATACTCCTAGGTTTTAATGGTTTAAATTTATCTAAATCTAAGTTTATGGGATTTTGATTTGCAAATAAATAACCCAAATTTAAAAGGTTTAAGAATAAAACAGTAAAAAAGATTTTAATATTAATCTTTGACATAATTTTCCTAAATAAATTTTTTATGGTAAGTTTAATTTTTAATATAACAATCCATATTCAGTTATTCAAATAATTTTCACATTAATAAAAAAATGTTTGTATATAATTTTGTTTCTCCTTAATTTTGTGGTTCTTATGTAAACAGGAGCAGAAAATGGATAAGTTAAGTATCGTAGAAGAGATGTCTCGAGAAAGAGCAATCTCTGAACGAAAAGAAAAAGATGGCGACACTTACGTTGAAATTCCGAAGTTCAAGGCTGGCGACACAGTGAATGTTGGTCTTAGAATTATAGAAGGTCAAAAAGAACGTATTCAACATTTTAAAGGCGTAGTACTGCAAAGAGCAGGAAAAGGCGTTAATCAGACTTTTACTGTTAGAAAAATATCTAATGGTATAGGAGTTGAGAAAATATTACCACTTTATTCTCCCATGATTCAGGGAATAGAAATACTTAAAGAAGGTAAAGTTAGACGTTCAAGGCTATTTTATTTGCGTGGAATGTCAGAGAAGAGAATTAAAGCAAAACTTAGTTAAGATTTTGTCTATTTATTAGAGCTAAATCGGCTAAAAAGACTTAAAGCAATTGAATATATTCAGTTGCTTTTTTTTATTTTCAGAATGTAGCTAAAATAATATAGTTAGAATATAATGAAACTTAATAGTATCTAATGTTTTATTTGATAAGTAAATTAACATAATTATTTATCAGGATGAAAAAATTAATAAGTTTCTTGTTTTTTATAATTCAGATAATTGTTTTTAATCAAATTCAATTATTTTCTATAGATTATAAGCATACAATTCCAAATGATAATGATACTATAGTATTTTTAAAAATGGAAATAAATCCAAATCAATATTATCCAAAGATTGGAGACAGTGTTGATGATTTTACTGTATATACTTTTGATAATAAAAAGTTTAATCTAAAAAAAGAATTAGCCAAAGGTAAACCTGTTTTGATTATTACAGGCTCATATTCTTGTCCAATTTATCGTTATAGTGTTCCAATAATTAATGATTTACAAAGAAGATATTCTGAGTTATTGAATATTATTGTTTTATATGGATGTGAGGCTCACCCATCAGATACAGATGCTGAGATTTTTGTGAATAATGACCAGGGAATAATTTATAATATACCTAAGACTTATGGTGATAAGAAAATAATTGTAGAAGATATGCTCGAAAAAATTGAACATCAAGTTCCCGTGTTCCTTGATACTCCAAATTCTGAAGTTCAAAAAATGCTTGGTTTGTCTCCCAATAGTTCGTTTATTATAGATACAAGTGGTGTTATTGTTTCAGCCCATGATATGTTTCATCAGGGTCCTAAGTATAATATTTACGATGATATAATGAATTATTTCAATATTAAGTTAGATGATGAGTGAGATTTATTATTAGGTTAAAAAAGACCTGGCTCTTGAGTTATATCATTTAGTATTTCTTTATTATTGGTATAAATACTCGATTTATTAAGGTCTTTTGATATTCTGTGTGCAGTCATATCATCGTCATTATAGGGCTTGAATAGTTGTTCTATTTTATTACGTTCTAAGCTAAGGTCTAACCATTTATTTTCATCAGTTTTATTTAATATTAATGGCATTCTTTTTTTTAGATTATGAATCTCAGACATTAGTTCGTTGGCGGTTATAGTGAGTATCGAAAAACTTTTTAAAATCTCGCCTGTAGTTTGATTTGTCCATTCAGACCATATTCCTGCTAAGGAAAAAATCTCATCAGATTTTATTTTAATAATATAAGGTAACTTTTCTTTTCCTACGGTTTGATTTTCGAAGAAACCTGTTACAGGTACGAGACATCTTTTTTTCATAATAGAGTTTCGGAAAGAAGGTTTTTCAAAAACGGTTTCACTTCTCGCATTAATAGTTTTTGTGCGGATTTTGTCATCTTTTGCCCAGGATGGCTTTAATCCCAAACTGTAGTATTGAAAAGTGTTTTGATTATCACTGCTAATGACTGGATAATTGGGCAATGTAAATGCGTTTGCATGGTAAATTTGTTGGTAATCTTGTTCAAATTCGGATTTATATCTATTTTCTAAGTTAATAGCTTTTTGTGAAAGAGAAAGGTGAAAACACATAATTTAGAGTCCTAATTCATTTACATATTCTTCTACTCTGACCCATTTTCTTTTATCTATCATATTTGTATCTACGATTTCTACTGTGTTCCAAATTAGATTTTCTTCGATAAAAACAATTCTTTTAGAGTATCCAATTCTTCCTTCTTTTTTGACTTGGAATTCTATTCTTTGTTCTTTATCAAATTTATTTCTATAAATAATATTTTGTGTTTTCCAAGTTCTTAGTTCTGAGAAATAAGAAATATAAATAATAACTAATATAAGACTAACTACTATCGATATTGAAATTAATTTTTTTTTCATATGATTTTGTGAATGTAAAATACTTTATATATGCCATTAACTTACAATCTTATTTTTATTTATCAAAATAAATATTATAAAGCCTTAATTTTAATAATATAAATTTGAATAATAAATACTTTGATTTTGATTGATAAAAAAAGGTTCTCAAAAATGAGAACCTTAAATATAAATATAAAAAATAGAAACTGTATCTTTGAGTAGTTATCTAACAATAGTTAGAATTTGCATAATTGTTCCTTTATTGGTTTGGAGCATTACCATAAAGGTACCTGAACCAATTTCTTGACCTGATTGGTCCTTGCCATTCCACGTTAATTCATATAAGCCAGCCTCCTTATGGGTATCTTCGATAGTAACGATATGACGACCAGCTTGGTCAATTATGTAAAGCTTCATATCAGTTTCTTCACCCAAATTGTATTTAATAGTTGCATTATTTTGCATTGGGTTCGGATATATTGATTGAATTTCATGTGTTAAGTTATCACTAGTATAGAAAGTAGCTTTACAATTTTGGTTAGGAACACGGATTTTTATGTTTTTGTTTGTTTTATTTCCGGATTTATCTTTTGCTTGGTATTTGATTGTATAGATTCTATCTTTACTGTTGTGCATAACTTCTGCTCTTAAATCAAACTCTCTATCGTCCTTGTTTTTCTTTGCATTTTGAATATCATTTTTCTTGTCTTTCTTATCTTTAGTTTTGTCTTTTTCATTGCTCTTGATTGATTTGAGTTTTAAAGATACATCTTCTCCACTATTGTCAGACATAGTTGCTGTGATTTTAATATTTCTCATCTTATGGTTAGGATTAGAAAGTATTGTATGGTTTGCACTAAGAGTAAGAGTTGGTTTTGTTTTGTCTTTAACTTTTACATAGAAGTGTTCTTTGACCTTATTCCCAGAATAATCTTCAGCCGTATAGGTAACTTTAGTAGAACCAATTGGGAAATCATCACCTGGTTCATAATTTGAAGTGAATGACTTAACTATTGAGTTATCTTTTACTTTTGGTTTTTTCCAGCTTACAGATGTATATGGAGAAGTATCATTATTTTTTGTTTTAACTTCAATATTATCAGGCATACAGATGATTTCAGGTTTTCTATTGTCTTTTATTGTAATTTGTACAGTTTTAGAACTCGAATTACCAGCTTTATCTGTAACCGTAAATATTACATTATTTACTCCTACGTCGTCAATATCAAATTCAGTTTGTGAAAGTGTTCTTGATTTGATTCCACAGTTGTCATGAGAACAATCATCTACTTGCCATGGCTCTAAATCAGCTCTTCCATATTTGTTTAAATATATAGTTTTATTTCTTGCATAAACTACTGGTGCTACTTCGTCTGTAATAGTAACTTTTACTTTTACCGAGCCACGATTACATGCGTTATCTTCGCCATATAAGTAAATATAATTAACTCCTACGTCATCGCAATCAAAATGAGTTTTTGAAAGCCATTTTTTCTTCAAATTACAATTGTCAGATGAACCATTATCAATATCATTTACAGATATATAAGCATCTGAGTCGTTATCTAAAGAGATTGTAATGTCATTACCAATCATATTAGGAGCCGTATTGTCTTTTACATATACCCAAGTGAACTCATAAGCAGTATTCCCTGCATTGTCTTCTGCAGTTAATTTTACTCTGTTATAACCCAAAGTATTGCAATCAAATGAAGACTCTGATACTGACAATGTTTTAATACCACAGTTGTCATAAGAACCGTTATCTATCATTTCAGGAGTTAAGTTACCATTACCATTTTCATCTAAGTTTAAAGTAATACACTTAGTTTTAACAGTTGGTTTTTCATTATCAATAATTGTTACCTGAACATCTTTTGATGATATATTACCGGCTCTATCTTGAGCATATATAGTAACAGTTGTATTTCCTAAATTATCACAATCGAATTCGGTTTGAGATAACCACATTTTAACAATTAAGTCATTATCATAAGAGCCATTGTTGATATCAGAAATTGATAAGCCGGAGTTATCACATTTGTCGTGATGTCCATGCCCTTTGCCGTGGTGATGTTGATGACCTTTACCGTGACCATGATGATGGTGGTGTCCATGACATTTACATTGGTCTCCGCTCATATTAACAACAATATTGTCTTTAACTTTGATAACAGGGAAAATTGTATCGATAACAGTAACTTTAACTTTTTCACGGGTAAAGTTCCAGTTATTATCCCACACATAATAAGAAACATTGTTTTCGCCTAAATCACAACCATTGAAGAATCTCCAGAATATTGTTCTGCATTTAATTCCACAATTATCAGTTGAGCCATCATCAATCATTTCCCAATTAATTTCTGCCCAGCCATTATTTCCAAGTGCTACAGTTACATCTTTAGTTTTTACAACTGGTTTTACTTTGTCTTTTACTACTATGTAGAAAGTTTCTGAATCTGAATTTCCAGAGGCATCATAAACAGTATATGTAACTAACTGGCAATGATTACCAACATCATCACAATTAAATACTTCTTTAGAAAATTCGGTTCTTACGATACCACAATTGTCAGTTGAACCTTCATCAACATCTGCAGCAGTGAGTGTGTGTTGTCCAGTTTCATCTAAATAAACAAAAACATAATCTCTTGCTTTAGCGACAGGAGGTACATTTTCTTTAATAATAAGTGCGATTTCTTTTGTTGATTGGTTTCCAGAATTATCAGTTGCAGTAAGTGTTACTGTTCCATTTTGACCTATTGAGTTACAGTCATATTGTGTATTTGACAAAGTTAATGATGATACTTCGCAGTTGTCATAAGTGCCTAAATCTATATTATTAATATCAATATCACCCTCTAAGTTTTGGTCTAATTCTAATTCGTATTCATCAACTGCAACTATGGTTGGGCTGATAATATCTGTAACATTAAAAGTTAGTGGAATAGTGGTAGTGTTACTAGAATTATCATTAATTGTTAGATTAACTTGTGTTTCACCTAAATCTGAACACATGAAGTGGTTATTTTCTAAACCAAAGTTAGCCACTCCGCAGTTGTCTGTAAGGTATTGTTCTAATACTGAAGTATCGAAGATTGTAGCACCGTTTTCACCTAATTGAACATCAAAGTTTGTTTCAGAGATGGAAGGTAGTGTATTGTCTAAAACAGTAACAGAGGTACTTGCACTTGCTATATTGCCGTTGTTATCAGTTGCTGTGAAGTTAATAACGTTTAGTCCTAAGCTTTCGCAGTCAAATGTATCATTATCAATACTTATACTCGCTATTCCGCAAGCGTCAGTAGTACCGTTATCAATATCTGTAGCTTCAATTGTAGCTGTTCCATTTTCATCGAGTTCAACTGTGATAGTTTTTGTTATTATTGTTGGTAAAACATTATCTTCAACTGTAACTATTGCAGTTTGACTTGAAAAGTTTCCAGAGTCATCTGTGGCAGTCAATGTAACACTATTTACTCCAATATCATTGCAATCAAAGTTATTTGGCATTAAACTCAATACTTTGATAGAGCAATTATCAGTTGAACCGTTATTTATGTCATCAATATTAACTTCAACATTTCCGTTTTCGTCTAATTGAACTGTAATATCATTTGTCATAACATTAGGAGAAAGTACATCAATAACAGTTACTATTGCTGTATTCGAAGCAGAGTTTCCATTCAAGTCAGTTACTGTTAGGGTAACAGTGTTAGTGCCTAAATTCATGCAATTAAAATCAGAAATATCAAGTGAATAAAAGTCTATACCACTTGCATCGTTAGAGCCATTATCAATTTGGTCAGGAGTGATAGATATTTCACCATTAGAATTTAATTCGACAGTAATATCGTTTGTAATTACAGTCGGAGGAATATTATCAATTACATTTACAATAGCAGTAGCAGATGAAGTATTACCATTTACATCAATTGCTGTTAAAATTACAGTATTTTCTCCAACATCTTCTGAATCAAAAGAAGATTTGCTTAAAGAAAAACTATTGATATCACAATTATCTGATGAACCATTGTCAATCTGATTAGGAACTATTGAGTTATCGCCAAATATATCTAAATACAAATCAATATTTTGAGTAATTACTATTGGTTTAACGTTATCTTTAACTTCAATTTGAATAGTTACAATATTGACATTATCTGAATTATCAGTTATAGTTAGAGTAACGTTTTGGATACCTACTTCTGAACAAACAAAAGTATTTCTATCTAAAGTAAATGATTTTACACTACAATTATCTGATATATAAGGTGCTAAAATATTTTTATCAAATGTAGCATTTCCATTGTTATCAAGGAATACATCGAAGTTTGTTTGTGAAATAGTTGGTTTAATTTTATCTAAAACTGTAACCCACGCTGAAGAAATTGCATGGTTACCACTGTTATCTGTTACTTTTAAATTTGTTTTTCTTTGACCTAAATCATCACAAGTAAAAGTATCTCTATTTAATTGTAAGTTTGCAATTTCGCAATTATCAAAAGAACCAAAGTCAATTTGACTAGGAATAATAGTTGCTATACCATTTTCATCTAGTTCTATTGTCAAGTCTTGGGTTATAGCAATAGGAGAAATGTTATCATATACTGTTACAGTTACTTCTGCTTCGCTTTCATTTCCTTCTTCATCATAGGCTATAAACTCTACTGTGTTTTCACCTAAATCATCGCATGAAAAATAATCTGTATCTATTTCATATTCGTCTAATTCGCAGTTGTCATAAGTCCCATTGTCTAAATCATCAGCTGTTATTTCTACTTCACCGTTTTCATCTAAATAAACATCTATATCATTTGTATAGATTTCTGGTCCCCGTTCGTCTAATATTTCTAAGGTTATGGAGTACTCTGTTTCTCTGCCTGATTTTTCGGTTATTATTAAATCTACATCTAAGTCGCCCATATCATCGCAGGTGAATTCTGTTTCCGATACTTCAAAACCGTCGATTTCGCAGTTATCTGTTATATATGGTTCTAACATTGACTCATCAAACTCTACTTCGCCGTTTTCGTCTAAGTATAATTCAAATGAATTTTTTGTTAGTTTTGGTTTGATATTGTCTTTTACTGTTACTCTTGCGTTTACTGTGCCTACGTTTCCGTGATTGTCTATTGCTGTTAATTTTACAGTATTTATTCCTAAGTCTTCACAATCGAATTCGTATTTAGATAAATACATATCTGATATTCCGCAAGCATCTGCTGTTCCATCATTAATATCTTCTGTTTCTATTGTTACTCTGCCGAATTTATCTAAATATATTTCTATATTATTTTTTGACATTGTTGGAGGAAGTACATCATGTACTGTAACTGTTGCAGTCATTGATGAACTGTTCCCACTTTGGTCTGTTCCTGTCAGGGTTACGGTGTTTTCGCCTAAGTTATCGCAATTAAATTTTGTTATATCTAAACTTAGAGATGATAAATTACAGTTATCATTTGAGCCATTGTTTATATCGCTTACTTTTATCTCTGCTCTGCCTTCTACATCTAAGTTTAAGTCGATATTTTTTGTTAATATTGTTGGTGCAATGTTGTCTTCTACTGTTACTACTGCACTAGTTTCCGAGTAATTGCCGCTTTCGTCTGTTACTATTAGGGTAACTGTGTTGCTTCCTAAGTCTGAACAAGTAAATAATGATTTGTTTAATGTATAAGTGTCTATTGAGCAATTATCATAAGAACCATTGTCTAATTGAGTTCCGTTTAATGTAGCAGTTCCATTTATATCTAACTGAACAATTGCATTTTTTGAAATAGCAATAGGAGAAATTTTATCTTTAACTGTTACTGTTACTTCTGCATCGCTTTCGTTTCCTTCTGCATCGTAAGCTAAAAACTCTACTGTGTTTTCACCTAAATCATCGCATGAAAAATAATCTGTATCTATTTCATATTCGTCTAATTCACAGTTGTCGTAGGTGCCGTTGTCTAAATCATCAGCTGTTATTTCTACTTCACCGTTTTCATCTAAATAAACATCTATATCATTTGTATAGATTTCCGGTCCGCGTTCGTCTAATATTTCTAAGGTTAAGGAGTATTCTGTTTCTCTGCCTGATTTTTCGGTTATTATTAAATCTACATCTAAGTCGCCCATATCATCACAGGTAAATTCTGTTTCCGATACTTCAAAACCGTCGATTTCGCAGTTATCTGTTATATATGGTTCTAACATTGACTCATCAAACTCTACTTCACCGTTTTCGTCTAAGTATAATTCAAATGAATTTTTTGTTAGTTTTGGTTTGATATTGTCTTTTACTGTTACTCTTGCGTTTACTGTGCCTACGTTTCCTTGATTGTCTATTGCTGTTAATTTTACAATATTTATTCCTAAATCTTCACAATCGAATTCGTATTTAGATAAATACATTTCTGAAATTCCGCAAGCATCTGCTGTTCCATCATTAATATCTTCTGTTTCTATTGTTACACTGCCGAATTTATCTAAATATATTTCTATATTATTTTTTGACATTGTTGGAGGAAGTACATCATGTACTGTAACTGTTGCAGTCATTGATGAGCTGTTCCCACTTTGATCTGTTCCTGTCAGAATTACTGTGTTTTCACCTAAGTTATCGCAAGTAAATTTTGTTATATCTAAACTTAATGATGATAAAGTACAGTTATCATTTGAACCATTGTTTATATCACTTACTTTTATTTCTGCTCTTCCTTCTACATCTAAGTTTAAGTCGATATTTTTTGTTAATATCCTTGGTGCAATATTATCTTCTACTGTTACTCTTGCATTTGCTTCTGCAAAGTTTCCATTTTCGTCTATAACTTTAAGGGTAACTGTGTTGCTTCCTAAATCTGAACAAGTGAATAATGATTTGTTTATTGTATAAGTGTCTATTGTACAATTATCTATCGAACCATTGTCTATTTGTGAAGGACTTAGATTTGCTTTTCCATTCACATCTAATCCAATTGTTACGTTCTTTGTCTTCGCAATTGGGCTTGTGCGGTCAAATACTTTTATGGTTTGGCTGCATTGACTTGAATTGCCACTTCCATCAGTTACTGTCCAAGTTATTGTATTGATACCTTTTTCTAAGCAAACATTTCTATTGCTATTGCCAGTGATGCTATTTATTATTGTAAGATCGCCTACAACTGTACAGTTATCAGATACTGTTGGCAATGCGAGAGTTGTTGAGCCACAACATTTATCAGAATCAGTATTAATTTCAGCATTATCTGAGCAAGTTATTGATGGAGGCAGATTATCTAGTACGTTTACTGTTGTATTAACACTATTTGAATTGCCTGCACCATCAGTAACAGTTAATGTTATGGTATTTTCACCTAAATCGGCTGAAGTAAATGAAGTTTTATCTATAGATAGGTTGATTGTGCAATTATCAGAAGAGCCATCATCTACTTGAGATGGGCTTAATGAGGCATTCCCATTTGCATCTAATTCGATGTTGATAGATTTTGCTTTTGCTAATGGCATAATGTTATCTTCAACAGTTACTGTAACATCTGCAGTTTTTACTTGACCATTGATGTCTTCAACTGTGATGGTAACATCATTATCACCTATATTTGAACAATTGAATAAATTAGGAGAAAGTGAAACTGAAACAATGTCAATTCCATTTTGGTTGCCTAAGTAAACATCACTATCACTTAATGAATAGTTACCATTATTGTCGAGATGGACTGTAGCATCTTGGACTAATAAAATTAGTAGTGGAGGCGGTGCCATTGCAAACAAATCACTTGTATTGTCAAGTTGTTTTTTATTAATATCATTTGCATTGAGCACGAAAATATTAGATATTAATAAAAGAAGTATAATGATAATACTTTTTTTCATAATGTAATCCTTATTGTTTTTATATTCGATTGTTTTATAGAATGTAAAAATGAATTTCTTTTTAATTTTTTATTGATTGGGTTAATTCGGGTTGAATTAATTTGAGGAGATGGTTTAGGTAGGAAGTATTGAAATAAAAATAAATTAGCCCACAGTTTCATCGAAAAAATATTCGAATTTTTAATAGTGGGTAAGTATTTTTTTATAATCCTGTTCAGAGTTACAGGTGTTTTGATACATATTGTATTAATATTTCTAATAAAGTTTCCTATAAAGATTTATAAAGAATATATACTTAATTATATACATATAAATTACTTAGGCGTATCCTTACTCTGTAATTTAATACTTATAGAAAAATGAATTTTTTATAATAATATTAAAATACGTAGCAAATATATGAAAAATTATTTATTTTTCACTAAGTAGTTTTACTTAAATATTGGAAAGATATGAACATAGGTTATTTTTATAAGATTAATATTAAAACAATTAGTATAATTATTTAATTTTTTTTCAGTAAATATTTGTAAATTGATGGTGTAAAGTAATTATTTGAGTTATTAGATTATGAAAGCATTATTTATAATAATATTATATTGTATAGTAAATTATGGATTATTTGGGCAAAATCAGAATATTTCTGAAGGGAATGTTTTTGATGGAGAACCTTATTTGGTGGTTAATCCATTGAATTCTGAGCATTTGGTTGTTGCTTGGATGGGGTTTATTCCTTTAAAATATATTTCTATAAAAACTAAGGCTTCTTTTGATGGTGGTTTGAGTTGGAGTAAAATGGTTCCAATTGAGCATACAAATCCAGTTTTTGGTTCTGCTGACCCGTCTTTAGCGTTTGATAGTAAAGGTAATCTCTTTCTCTGTTATATTGATTATGATAAAGGTATAGATTCGGGCTCGGTTTATGTAAGGAAATCAGTTGATGGTGGTTTGAGTTGGGAGAAGCCTGTAGAGGTTATAAATATTCACTCTGACCCAGGCAAGAAGCCTGTTGATAGACCTTGGATAAATATTGACAAATCTGGTGGTGAAAATGATGGCAATATTTATATTACTACTATGCCTCCTAGTGTTTTTGGTCCGCTCACTCCCCCCTATCATCCTTATTTTATTCGTTCAACGGACGGCGGAGCATCTTTTGGTGAGTGGAAATATATTGATACGGATAGTCCTGGCTGGCTTTCTGGGTCAATAATAACACAGCCAGCTCCTTTTTCTACAGTTTCAAATAATGGTGTATTTCATTGCGTATATCCGAGCTGGGTGTTTACTCAGAATATTAATCCGCAGTATATTTTTGCATCATCGTTAAACGGTGGTGATAATTTTACTTATAGTGCTATTGAGATGCCTTTTGATCTAATCAAGGGTAATGATAGTTTAGCGAAAAAGGGTTATCCTTTGATTTCAAATCCAGCAGATGGAAATCATCTCATTTTTTTTCATCTTATAATGCCTTATGGCGATTCGGATGTGTTTATGTGGGAGAGTTTTGATGGTGGTAAGACTTGGTCAGATTCGATTAGGGTGAATGATGACCCTGTAGAGAATAATAGAATGCAAGATTTGATTTGGGCTGATTTTGATTTAGATGGGGATTTGGTTGTGTCGTGGCGTGATAGGAGAAATGGTGATGATAGTTTGTATTCGACTCATTCGGAGATATGGGGAGCGGTTCGCAAGAAAGATTCGGTTATTTTTTCTCCTAATTTTAGAATATCGGAGAAGAAAATTGCTTATGACAGTGTGTTGGCAATGAGTGGCAATGATTTTATGTGTATTGCGTTGAGAAATGATACTATAAATGCTGTTTGGGGAGACCCAAGAAATGGCAGGCTTAATATATGGTTTCAGCGTATGGGGTTAGATGGGAGTGTGTTGTCTATACATGAGATTTCATCAGAGGAGTCGCCCGAAGTTAGTGTCTATCCTAATCCTTTGATTTCAAGTATTATAGTTGAAGGGAGGTGTTTAGAAAAAGTAGTCATTTTAAATGGAGAAGGTAAAGTATTATTAGAACGTGATGAAATCAATAGTAAAAGCAAAATTGATATTGATATGAATAATATTAGTAGTGGAGTTTATTTTGTTAGGGTAGTTACTGGTATGGGAGTGGTTGTTAGGAAGGTTATTAAGAATTAAATAGTTTATAAATAAAGATGGAATAATAAAATGAATTTAGGAATATTTTCTGTTAGTTTAAATGTTAAAGATATTTTGGTGTCTAAAGAGTTTTATGAGAAACTAGGTTTTGAGGTATTTGGTGGGGATGTGAGCCAGAATTATTTGATTATGAAAAATGGTGATTCGATAATTGGATTGTTTCAAGGAATGTTTGAAAATAATATATTGACTTTCAATCCGGGTTGGGATTCGAGTGCAAAAAAGCTATATGATTATGATGATGTAAGAAAAATCCAAGAAGAACTCAAAGCAAAAGGAGTAGAATTAGCTTATGAAGTTGTACAAGATACAAAAGGTCCTGGCAGTTTCTCTTTATTTGACCCAGATGGGAATGTTATATTGATAGATCAGCATATATAAAATTATTTTTTGAATAATTATGAATATTTTTTTTATTTATTTGATTTATTTATAAATTGGGGCTGTAAGGAAAGTGGTTAAGAATTAATAGTTTATAAATTTAGAAGGTATGAATATGCTAAGCAATAAATACATAAAAACAAAGCAACAATTATGGGCGAAAAGAAATAATATTTCCGTTGTAGGTAGCCGAATTACAAGTGGAGTGCGTAATTATACTAAAAACTTCGATGAAAATTTTTTTGACACATTGACAGAAAAGACTAAAGAATGCTTTGAAAAAGGAGATGGAAATGAACTTCACTCTAGTGGAATACATTTACCAAAAATGCAAGCGTTACATTCTTCATCTTCAATTGCAGTAAACTTCTTTCAATACTGGGAAAATAAAAAATCATATCATGAAATAACTCATGCTTTAGGATTAACCAATGCAGGTAATAGATACTCGAACAAAATTGTTTTTGAGAAAAAGTTTGTAATAGATAATAAATTTAGTATTCCGCCAAATATTGATGTTGTTATTGAAAATGATTCATCATTAAATGGACTGCAGTTTGCTATTGAATGTAAATTTACTGAAGCATATTCTTCTAGGCATCATAATGGCATAGATGAAAAATATTTTAATTTAGTAGATATTTGGAATGGAATCCCACATTTAAAGGAGTACGCTTTAAAAATTAATATTTCTGATGAATTGAATCAGTACTTACATGCTGCACAATTAATTAAACATATACTTGGATTGAGGAAAAAATATAAAAATAAATTTATGTTGTTATATTTATTTTATGATACAATTGGAAATGTAAGCAAAATACATAGAGATGAAATTGAATGGTTCAAGAAAGTATGCGAACAAGATAAAATATCTTTTAAATCAATATCTTATCAAGAAGTTATAATAAATCTATTCAAACATTATTATTCTGGCAATGAAGAATACATTAACTATCTTTCAGATAGATACTTATAATGTATTAGAAACTAACTCTAGAATATAAAATAATTTTTTTTATTATTACTTTACTTTCCCTAACGGCTTCAAAATCTTAGTATCAGTAATAAATGTACCGAAGGGAAGAAGCGAAGATATTAATAGTAGAAGAGATTTTTTTATGCTTAAATTATATTGTTTATAAATGATGAAAACCCAAAATACATAAGCAACAAAAAGAATTCCATGCAATAAACCAACTATATAATTAGGCTCTGGCATGTCCATCAGATATTTGAGTGGCATAGTAATTCCAAATAATGTCAAATAACTAATACCCTCAATTATTCCAAGTATTCTTAGTATTTTAAGATTCGTTTCTCTATTTTTAATTTTATTTGAGTTCAATTCTAATCTCCTTACCTGCTTTTCTGCCAAATTGTTTTATGTTTACTTATATCCTTAGGAAGTAGAATTTTTATTCCCACTCTATTGTCCCAGGAGGTTTACTTGTTATGTCGTAGGTTACTCTATTTATTCCCCTAACTTCATTTATTATTCTATTTGATATTTTTTCGAGGATGTCAAAAGGGAAATGGTAAAATTCTGCTGTCATTCCATCGACTGAGGTAACTGCTCTGATAGCACATGTATTTTCGTATGTTCTTTCGTCTCCCATAACGCCTACGGATTGAACTGGTAGAAGGACTGCGAATGCTTGCCAGATTTCGTCGTATAGTCCTGCTTTTTGGATTTCTTCTATGTATATTGCGTCGGCTAATCTCAAAATGTCGCATTTTTCTTTTGTTACTTCGCCTAAAACTCTGATACCTAAGCCAGGACCTGGGAATGGGTGACGATTAATAAACCAATCTGGAATACCGATTTCTCTTCCCACGGCTCTAACTTCATCTTTGAAAAATTCTCTGAATGGTTCTATAAGTTGGAATTTCATATCTTTGGGCAACCCACCTACGTTGTGATGTGATTTGATGGTAGCAGATGGACCTTTTACTGATACTGATTCTATAACATCTGGGTAAAGAGTACCTTGGGCTAACCATTTTGCATTTTTCTTTTTATTAGCAGCTTGGTCAAATAAATCAATAAAGGCTTTGCCAATAATTTTTCTTTTTTTCTCAGGGTCTTTTACTCCTTCTAATTCCCCCATAAATAATTCTTCGCCGTTAACTACTTCTACGTTCATTTTGAAGTGTTTTTTGAACATATCATCAATATTTTTGCTTTCATTAAGTCTCATTAGTCCAGAATCTACATGGATGCAATGTAGTTTATCTCCAATTGCTTTATGGATTAGAACTGCCACAACTGTTGAATCTACTCCCCCACTCAATCCACAAATAACTTCACTATCTCCAACTTTATCTTTAATATCTTGTATTGCTTCGTTTATAAATTCTTTTGCTGACCAAATTTCTTTACACCCACAAATATTTCTAACAAAATTTGAGAGTATTTTTTTTCCCTCTAAACTGTGATGAACTTCTGGATGAAATTGTATGCCAAATATTTGTTTTTCTTTGTTTCTTATGGCACAGATTGGCGAATTATCGGAGTGGGCTATAATATCAAAACCTTCTGCTTCCATAGTAAGCGAATCGCCATGACTCATCCAAACTTGGCTTTTATCAGAAATACCTTCGAATAAATCTTCTTTGGAGTCTGTGATTAAGTTTGCTTTGCCATATTCTCTTTTAGCAGCTTTATCAACCTTCCCATTATTTTGGTAGGCTATAAGTTGTAATCCATAGCAAATGCCTAAAATAGGAATACCGAGTTCGAATACATTAAACGAAGGGTGGGGTGCATTTTCACCATATACACTTGATGGTCCACCAGAAAGAATTATACCATTAGGTTTAAGTGCAAGTAGTTTTTCTTTTTTAATATTAAAAGGGTAAATCTCAGAATAGACACCCAACTCTCTTATTTTCCTAGCAATTAACTGTGTATATTGTGAGCCAAAATCAAGTATTATAATAATTTCTTTGTGTTGCATTTTGATAAATTTCTAAAATATGAAGAAATATTTAATGCAAATTAATTATTAATTTTCAATTTTTAATTAGTAATTATCAACTAAATATATTCTAAGGTTGATTAGAATATAAATGTATTTATGAATGTATATAATTATAAATGAGTTTATAAAATTTAATATTATATTAAGTATTTTTTATTTTATCTAAAGCCCAACCAAATACTTCTATATAGCTTTCTGCTGAGCGTTCGGAAGAGAAATCTTTTTTTGTGGCATTTTCTCTTATAATATCCCAATGAAGTTTATCCTTATATATAGATAAAGCTCTGTCCACGGCATAGCCGAAGTCATCTTTGTCATAGTTTTGGAATACAAATCCAGTACCAGTTTTAGTATCTGGCAAATATTCTTCTACGGTATCGGCTAAGCCACCTGTTTCTCTCACTATTGGGATAGTGGCATATTTCAGTGCGTACATTTGAGTTAGTCCGCATGGCTCGAAACGTGATGGTACTAATAGGAAATCACTGCAAGCAATGATACGGTGGGCGTGCATGTTGTCATATCCAATATTAATGAAAGCACGTTTAGGATATTTCCATTTTAGATAATTGAAATAATCCATATATTCTGGTTGACCTGAGCCGAGAATTGTGAATCTAATTTTGTAATTATCTAAATAATATTCTAATTTTTCTTTTAGAATATCAATTCCTTTTTGTTCGGTTAATCTTGTAACCATTCCGAAGAGAGGGATATCAAAATCATCACCTTCTTTTAATCCTTCACCTTTTAGAAACTCATATTTATTTTCTTTCTTTATATGTATTTCATTGGGGGTATAATTTGTATAAATATATTCATCATTTTCTGGGGACCATTCGTCGTAAAAAACACCGTTTAGAATCCCAATTAAATCTGCTCCTTTTTCGTTTAGCACATTTTGTAGACTTTCGCTATAATAGGGCATTCTTATTTCTTGGGCATAATTAGGACTAACAGTTGTTACCTTATCTGCGAAGAGAATCCCAATTTTCATTGAGTTTACTAAACCATCGTGTTCAAACCATGAGTTTGGATAGAACTCTTTCATACCAAAACCTGAAAAGTCCATTGCTCTGTACGGATTGAATTTGCCTTGGTACATAAGATTATGAATAGTAAATACTCCAGCTGTTTTCTTAAAGAAATCATCATTTTCCCTGTAAACAGAGCTTAAAAATGGCATACAAAAGGCAGTATGATAGTCATGTGCATGAATTAGGTCTGGCTGGAAGTTTATAGCTTTAGCAAGCTCGAAAACAGAACGAGAGAAGAAAATGAATCTACGGTCATTGTCAAAATAGTCGTCAGGGTCTCCGTAAATACCATCTCTATGGAAATAATCTTCATGTTCTATTAGATATACTTTAGCATTAGAGTTTGGGAATTTGCCAGCCCAGACACCACATTTTTCTGTAGCAAAGCCCATAGGAATTTCTAAAGATAGAGGTGCTTTTTCAAAATTATGGAGTTCGGTATTAACGGCTTTATGTTTTGGAAGGACTACAGCTACTTCATGACCAAATTTATCCCATTCGATAGGTAAAGCTTCAGTAACATCAGCTAGTCCACCAGTTTTTGCAAATGGGTTTACTTCAGTTGCGGCAAGTAATATTTTCATTATTTTCTATTTCCGAGATTGAGACTGATACAAAGATAATAATTAAAGTATAAAATCGCATATATGAGTTTGATAATGGTCAAATTCTTTTTTAGCTAAGTTTATTTTTTCTGGAGAGTTGAATAGTGCGAATACTGTAGAGCCAGAGCCAGACATTAGGGCAAAATCAGCACCCAGTTTATATAAATCTCGTTTTATTTCTTTAATAGCAGGATATTTATTAAATACTATTTTTTCAAAATCATTTTTGATATATTCTTTAAATAATGAGGTATTATCCAATGCTCTGAAAATAATATTTTTGTAGTTTACTGCTTTTATAAGTTTTTCATCTCTATTTAATTCGGAATACGCCCACGGTGTAGATATATGAATATTTGGGTTTACAATAAGTATTTGATATGGAAGTTTTATTTTGAAATAATTCAATTTTTCTCCTCTTGAGCCAGCGACTGCCATTCCTTCTTGAAGAAAATATGGCACGTCAGAACCTAAAGTTTGTGCGATAATCAGAATGTCTTTAGTTGAAGGTACAATATCCCATAATTTAGTTAGTGCAAATAAAGTTGCAGCAGCGTTTGAAGAACCTCCGCCTAAACCACCACCCATGGGAATACTTTTTTTAAGAGTAATCTTTACTCCTTTATTAGTTTTAGTTCGTTGTTGTAGTTTAGTTGCAGCTTTATATATTAAATTTTGTTCTAATGGTATTTTAAGTATTTCATTTGATTTATTTTCATTGTCATCAGAAATAATATCGATTATTATAGTTTCGTTTTCTTCGAATATAATTTCATCGCATAGAGAAATGCGAGAAAAAATAGTGTTGATATTATGAAAGCCATCTATTCTTTTATTGAGGACTTGAAGCCCTAAATTGATTTTTGCATTTGATTCAATTTTAATCATTAATCATCCATTCTACAAGTTAATAAATATAGGCGATTATTAACTTCGCCTAATGTTTCGTATTGTTTATCTCTCCAATTATAACGAGGTGCTATTAACCTATCTAACATTCTTCCAGCATGCATCATATTTGATTCGATGAATAAAACGACCATGTTCGAGTTGGTAGAATAAGCAAAGGATTTTGAGCCTGGTTTAAATGCGTAATTGTAATTCAAATTTAGAGAGTGTTTCAGTGGATATTTATGCCCATTCAAATTTGCAAAGCAGGATATATTACAACCGAAAAAAAGCAAATCTTCCCCATCATGTGAAAATTTTGGTTTTGAGTTATATTCTCCACCAAAGAATTTTGAATTATTGAACATAATAAATTTTGCAGTTCTATACTCAGCATTAAATGCAATTAATGGCAAGTAAGGATGTAGGGTTAAACTATGTATTCCGTCAAATCTTTTGCTTTCCCAATAAGAGTCTTTAAATTTATCGCTTATCATAATTGCGACCATCATTCCGGAGCTAAGCACTGCTGTGTATGAGATGACTGTTCCTTCTCTGTTTATATGAATATTGTCTATTGAATAATACAGTTCGCTAAACGTTTCTTCGTTTTTATAGATATACCAATTACCAGCATTTTCGGCGGCATAATAAAAATTTCCGTCGTTCATAAATCCTATTGGTAAAATATTATCATAAGCTGAGGATTCGTAGCCATTATAATTAACAATAAACTTTGAGCCTCTTCTGCCCATAAAAGCAATTTTTTGACCATCAGGACTAACTAAAATTTTTCCATATCTATTGTACACATATACTTCTTTATCATTATTAACTATAACTTCATTATTTCCTTCAAAATATGAATAAATCAAGTTATTAGAAATAGTAGAATATAGTATTTCGCCAAAGTCATTTGCATTTAGACTAATAATTGAGTCTTTGGTAATAATCATCAAACCTAAGTTGTCTTCCGCAAATGCAGCCCAAGATTGTGAGTTGTGAGAAAATACTGGAGGCTTGACATAATTTACCATATCTAATGATTCGCCGTCAACAATTAGCCTATATTTGTTATGGAATGGTTTTGTAATTGCCCACCAATGATTAGTAGTATCCATTCCATAGCTATAAAGCTCTTCGGAGCCATCTAAAAGTCTATAATCATAACACAAATCTTTAGATTGGAGGTTTAAGCTAGTTAAACTGTGTAAAAAGATTGACAATATAAATATAGTTTTTAACAAAGAGTATAAATGGGTTATAAAATTGAAATAATAATTAGAAACCTTGTAACGATAAACATTATTAAGGGTTATTCGATAAAAATCAATTTGCAAATATAATATTATTAGGTAACTAAAATGCCAAAAATAAAAATTACTTTTCTAATTTTTCTAACAATCTTAATAGCTACGGTGCCAAAGATATCACATTCGAAAAATGGATTTAAGGTATTCAATGTAGATAAAACGGAATTTCCTTTGATAAAGTTGCATTATCATATGCACAAAGATGGTAACGAATTACAAAGCAGTCAATATTCTATTGATAATTTTGATTTGCGTGAGAACGGTAAGAGTATGAAGTTAAATGAAGATTTGACTGAAAATTTGAGATTAGTATGCGGAAATTATGATGGATATTATCCATTGCAGATTGCTTTTTTAGTTGATATAACCGAGTCAATGGATGTTCCTATGGAAAGTTCAAATTTCAAGACAAGGTTTGAGATAACTAAAGAGTTATTGGGTGAATTTATTGACTCGTTAAGATTTGATGAAGGAACTAAATCATGTATAGTACCTTTTACTGCAAATGTTAAAAATGGTGATAAAATCAAATGGGTAGATAATAGAATAGATTTTAATAAGCAAGTAGAAGCCTTAGCATTAAGACCTGGTGCAAGGACAGACCATAATGCTCCTTTTGGAGTTGATGGTACTGGAGGATTTGATATATTCGGACATTTTAATAAACTTCCTAATGAGTACAGAAGAATAATTGTTTTTATTACTGATGGAGAACATAGCTCTGACCATGGCGTAGAGTTCAAATACGATGAGGTTTCAACATTGTGCAACGATAATGATATAGAAGTAAACACAATGATAGTTAATAATGCGTTCTATTCTGGTTTGCAACAGGTTTCTTATAATACAGGTGGTAAGAATTATATTATTAGTGGTATTGATGAGTTTAGAGAAGATATGGAAGAGTTGTATGCAAGTACGCAAGGTAAGGGATTGGAAAAATGTTGGCTAGAATATGAATCTGAAGTTACTTGCGTTGATAATGCTTTAAGAAATATAGAAGTAGAAGTAGATGAAATATTTAAGTTTTCTAACCTAACTGATACAACTTCATTTATTGCTCCTGAATCAATTTCTATAAATTTGATACCTGAACCAATGAATTATACATATTATTTTAGTGAAAATAGCAATGGTACTTCAAAGCATACCATAAAATTGAAAGCTATCAATGCTGATATTGATGTTAATGATGTAGTAATTACTCCAGATACTGGAGAATTTACAGTAAGTCAAACTTCATTTAGTGTTAAAGAAGGAAAAACTAAAGATATTGAAATTACATTTGTAGATGATGGAGATGGATTGTCCCAAGAATATTCTTTAGAATTTATTTCGGATTGTGATTTTGAAGATTTTACTCTGATAGCAACATGTGGTGGAGAATTTGAAGATTTAGTTGATTTTGGAACTGTTCCCTTTAGCGATAAACCCCAAAAAGTTATTGATTTCACAAATACAACTGCTGGTGAGATTAATGGAACAGCAAGTTTAGATGGCACTGGTAAGGCACAATATTCAATAATCAGTGGTGAAGGTGATTTTCAATTAGTAAGTGGAGAAACTCATTCGGTTACTGTAGAATTCAATGCTGATACAGATGGAGATTATCAGGCATTTATTGACTTTAGTATAAACACCGAGTGTGGAGATGCTATTACAAATTTAAGTGCATCAACAAAAAAAGGTGAATTTGCAATTTCTAATTTAGATTGGACTGAGAAACGAGTATTATCTGAATTAATTAAGCCTTATGATATATTAAACTCGACTGGAAACGATTTGACGATAAACAAAGTTGAATTAAAAAATAATTCTGATGGTTCCTTTGTATTGGATTTGAAAGGAAAAACTTTCCCTATTACTTTGGGTGCGAGTGAAGAATTAAAATTGGAAATAAATTTTATTCCTCAAACTGAAAATGTTTATAATTCCATTGTTGAAGTCGAGACAGTAGAATTTGGATTAAAAACTGGCACTTTATCTGGTGAAGGTACTTTGCCACAGTTGAGAACAACGGATTTGATATTTCCAGGAATAAAAGTAAATAATCAGTCTTCAGTTCAGAATTTTATAATTTATAATGATAGTGATAGTGAAGCATTATTAATAGAAGAAGTGAAATTAGATGATACTGACCCTAATTTTGTTGATTTTGAATGGGAAAGTGGTACTCAATTGACGAATTTAGTTGTACCAACAAAGAGTTCTATATTATTACCTGCAATATTTTTTCCAAAAACTGAAGAAGCCAATAAAGAGTTGCCAGTAATAATTAGTCATAATGGAATAGGAAATGACCCAGGGGTATATAGTGTTAATTCATCAAGCAAATTTATAGGTTCATCGCCTGGTTCAGATGCAATTATCTTCAATGATATAAATTTGGGAGATGTATTTATTTGTGGAGAATATGAAAAAGTCTTTAGTTATAATAATAATTCAGATGAGGATATGAATATTACTTTTTCAAATTTAACTGATGGATTTTCTATTCTACCAAATGTAGTAAACATAAATAAGAATTCTTCTTCATCTTTTACAGTAACGTTCAAACCAGAATCAAGTGGTAGTAGTAGTATCACTGTTAATATGAATTCGGACAATGGACGTTCGGGTTCGTTTGAATTAAGTGCAAATGGTGAGCTCGCAAAAGTGAAAACAGAATTTGTTCCTTTAGAAGAAAATAATTTTTACACTCCAGGAGACGTTTATGATTCAAAATTGAAATTAGAAATCGAGGCTTTAAATGGTTTGGATATTGAGAAATTGAATGCTTTTTATCAATATAATTTAAGGCAATTATCTTTAAATAATATAGATAATTTGGGATATGATTATCAAAATAGAGATAATGGTGTTATAATTACATTTGAAGAAGATTTTGAAGCAAATAAGGAGTATGTTTTTAATTTGAATTTTGACACTTATTTATTTAATTTAAAAGATGCCAATATCAAATTAGATATGATGAGCGACGGAAACACAGACTTGGATAATGAAGTTTGTATTGAACATGATGAAACATCAATATCTGTTCCAATATTGAGTTGTGTCAATGACCTCACAACTATCACATTGGCAGACCCAACTGGTTTAGAAGTAAAAAACAACTATATCACTAAAGATTTTGAGATTACATTTCAAACTGGTTTAGAAAATGAAAATGTAAAAATAGATATATTATCAACATCAGGTGAAGTTGTTTCCGATGTAATTAACAGAGTATTAGAAGTAGGTAATTATAAAACTTCTCTAAGTATTGAAGATTTGCATTCCGGAATTTACTTTTTGAGAATACAACATGGTTGGTATTATAAAGTAGAAAAAATAATGATAATGAAGTAGTAAATTAGATATGGTTATTTCAGAGAATAGACATAAGCGAGTACTTGAGCAACTGCTTTAAATAAATCTTCTGGAATTTCTTCATCCACATCTACATTATGGTATAATGCACGTGCCAATGGTGGTTCTTCCACTATTGGCACTTGGTTTTTTTCAGCTACTTCTCTTATTTGCAGGGCGATGAAATCCATTCCCTTTGCGATTACGATTGGTGCAGTAGATCTGTCTTGCTCATATTTGAGTGCAACTGAAAAATGAGTAGGGTTAGTTATAACAACATCTGCATCTGCAACTGAGCTAACCATCATTTTTCTTAATCTTTGTCTGATGAGTGCTTTGAACTGAGCTTTAACTTTTGGATCCCCTTCTTGCTGCTTGGTTTCATCTTTAACTTCTTGTTTAGTCATTTTCATATCTTCTTTGTGTTTCCATTTTTGAAAGATATAATCTGAAATTGCAATAATAATATATACAAGACCCATAATCATAGTAATTCTCATAGCCATAAGAAACATGAAAGAGCCAATTTCTTGGAAGGGTTTTTCCGAAAGAGAAATTAATTCCTCGAAATGAATTGAGAGTTCCCAATAGATTATAAAACCTAAGAATCCAATTTTTGCAAAGTTTTTTACTAATTCGAAAATAGAACGTGACGAAAAAAATATTTTCTTTAAGCCTGAACCAATTTTGAATATTTTTTTAAGGTCTTCTAATTCGGAGAATTTTTTAGTTGCTACTTTTAAACCAACTTGACTAATTTCACTACCGAGTACTATAAAGAAAATCATAAGTACAATTGGCAGAAGAATTGTAGCTATGTAGCCAATAATTTTGGGATAATAATTCATGAAATTTTGATAACCGAGAGGGATTTGTGCTGAGTTTTGAAGAAAATAGCTCATAAAAGATTGGTAATTTTCTATAAATGGTCCACCAAAAATGAATATAGCAATCCCTCCCAAAAGTATGACTGCACTGGTAGTTACGTCCATACTTTTAGCTGTTTGTCCTCGCTCCCTTCCGTCTTGCATCCGTTTCCGGGAGGCGGGTTCACTCTTTTCTTGTCCGTCTTTATTCTCAGCCATTCATTGCATCAAATTAAACATGAAAAATACTTAAATGTATAATTACAATGTTTATGCCAGTTAGTAAAATAGTAATAGATTCAATTAAAAGTAGATCAAATCGTTTAAGTTCAAAAACTGAAAAAAATATTAAATCAATTATATTTCTTCTAAATTTTTCTTAATTCTTTCTTTTAATTTGTCTAATGTATAAGGTTTGAATATATAATCAACAGCTCCGGACTCAAAGCCTTCCATAACTTGTTCATTTGTTTGATTCGTTGTTAAAAACAATACTGGTATATCTCGAGTATTAACGTTTAATCTGAGTTCACGGCAGGTATCATAACCATTTTTTACGGGCATGTTGATATCTAACATAATTAAATCTGGATTGAAATCTTCTACTTTATCGAGGGCTTCTTGTCCATTTTTGGTTATAAGCACTTCGTAGCCTGCTTTTGAAATTACTTGTTTAAGTAATTCTGATTCGACCGGCTCGTCTTCTGCGATAAGAATTTTGTATATTCTTTCTGATGGATTATTGTTTTCCATAATTATCCTAATTTTACTTCATTAATTGCTTTATTTATATCTATTTTCTTTAAAATTATTCCTCCTAGGATAAAGAATAGTATCAATGATAATATCGCTAATCTATAGGAGTCTGTAAATTGGTAAGCTAATCCAAATAATAATGGACCGAGCCAAGATGTTCCTCTGTCTGAAATTTCATAAAATGAGAAATATTGTGCTTCTTTGCCAGCTGGGATTAGTTTAGAGAACATTGAGCGAGAAATAGCTTGAGTTCCACCTAAAACTAAAGCAATTACTCCTGCTAATATGTAGAATGAAAATTCTGTATCTACAATACCATAAGCTGCTATAAGACATAGTGTCCAAATAAGTAACGAAAATAGAATAGTATTTTTTCCACCTATTTTATTTGAAACAATGTTAAACAACAAAGAACCAAAAAAAGCTAAAAATTGTACCATAAGTATAGTTGTTATAAGCACTGATTTATCAAATCCTAATTCTTTTTCACCGAATATTGAAGCCATTACAATGACTGTTTGGACTCCGTCATTGTAAAGTAAAAATGCTATAAGAAATGCTAATGATTTTGGGTATTTTTTCATTTCTTTTAGGGTTTTAAAGAAATTAGAAAAACCAGTTTTTATGTAATCAAAATTATTTGATGAGTTATTATTTTCATATTTTGGTTTTCTGTACTTTAATGTAAACATGGGTATAATTGTAAACATAGCCCACCAGACCCCAGCCGATGCAAGACAAATTCTGACAGCTTCTCCCCCATCAATCCCTTCAATCCCACCATCACTTGCCATAGTATAAAAAACCAAATTAAGAGCTAGGAGTATTCCTCCGCCTAAGAACCCTACTGCCCATCCTATTGATGATATTTTATCTCTTTCATTTTCATCAGATAAGTCATTCAAATAAGAATTATAAATAACGGCTGAAACTCCAAAAGAAACATTAGAAATGATTAATAATGAGCCACCGAATAAGAAATTATCTCCTTGTACAAAATACATTAACGTTGCTGCGATTGAACCTAAGAATGCAAAGCTTCCTAATATTTCTTTTTTTCTGCCAGTTTTATCCGCTATCGTTGAAAATATTGGCAGGAAAAATATCTGCAAAAATACCGAAAGTGAAATACAATAGGAGAAAAATGAGCCATCTTTCATTTTAATACCAAGTACTGAAACCATACCATTTATGTCTGCAGCATTTTCTGTAACAGTAGTTAAATATGGTCCCAAAAATACAGTGATAACAGTAGTATAAAAGGCAGAATTTGCCCAATCATACATGTACCAACCTATTCTTTCACTTCTTGATGATTGCATAAATGTTTTTTTATTCTTTGAAATCTTTGTTTTTTACAACTCTCAAATTAAAAATATTTTTTTAAACTAAACTAAAAAACTTGAAACATATTATTTCCATCATCGTTATTGGCTTTTTATTTCAATGATAAAATTCTTAAACTTTGGGCATTTTTTTGTGTCTAATAAGTAATATTTTTTAGTTTTTTCAAACAAGGTAATAATTATGTTTGAACTGTATAGACCAAAAAGCAAACTTTGTATGTTTGTTTTATTGGTCCTACTATTTTCAAGTTCCTCGATATTTTCTTCTTCATTTAGTGGGTATGTTAGAGACGATGCAAGTCAAGAAACTTTGATTGGCGCAACTGTTCTTATTGTAGGAGTCGATCAAGCTGGTAAAGAATTTAAAAAAGGGGCATATTCAAATAAGAGAGGATATTTTTCAATTAGCAATGTACCACCTGGTGTTCATAAGGTAACGTCTTCATATTTAGGTTATGAAAAATTAAATATTGAAGTTAAAATTGAAAATGATGATATTAGAAAAAATTTGAATTTGAAAGCTCAAGATATAATGACTGAATCTGTTAATGTAATTGCTGAGCGAGAGGCAGAAAAAAGACAAATCTCTATATCAAAAGTGGATATACCAGTCCAACAAATCAAAAATATTAGAATCGGTGGCGAATCAGATGTTATGCGTTCATTACAATTATTGCCCAATGTATTGACATCATCACAAATTTCGAGTGGCTTATATGTTCGCGGTGGAACACCTGACCAAAACTTGGTATTGGTTGATGGAGCAACAGTTTATAATCCTTCTCATTTATTCGGTTTTATTTCTTCATTTAATACTGAAGCCATAAAAGATGTAGAATTAATCAAAGGGGCTTATCCTGCAGAATACGGAGGTAGGTTATCATCTGTATTAAATATTGTTCAAAAAGATGGTAATAAGAAGGAATATCATGGGCAAATTTCAACGGGACTAATTTCAACAAAGGGATTTGTAGAAGGACCTACGGTCGAAGATGGTTCATTTTTTATGGCAGGAAGAATTACAAATTTAGGATTATTATTAAGTGTAGCAGATACTGACCCTGATAATCCACTTCCAGATTATGGATTTTATGATTTGAATTTCAAACTTAATCAGGGATTAGGGGAAAATGATAGAATAACTATAGGAGCATTTAATAGTGCAGATGAGATGATTTATAAAGCGTTTGGTTTCGATGCAACTATTGGGATAAGCAATATATTGGGTTCTTTTGAATGGACACATTTATTTGATGAAAATTTATTTTCAAGGCTAAATATTTCTACTTCTCAATACACAAATGGCCTGGAGTTTGATAATAATGGGTTTATAGTTTCGATTGATAACAGTATTAGAGATATCACAGGAAAATACTCGTTAGAATGGTTTACAAATGATTATTTAACAATGAAAGGTGGAGTGGAATATAATAATTATAGTTTTAACTATTATCAAAACTTTACTGGTTCTGAAGAGGAAGAAGAAGATAACGAAGATGCAAAATTAGATTTGAACATAGTTGACCATAATTTTGCGGCTTATGCACAAAGTAATATTTTATTTGATGATTTTACTTCCATCCAAGCTGGATTACGTTATGCTTATTTTAATTTTTCAAATATTCATGTATTTGAACCCAGAGTATCGTTTCGTCATCAACTAACAGGCGATGTAACAATGAAAGCAGGATTTGGAGTTTATCATCAAAATCTTAAATTAGCTACTCAACCAGATTTTTCATTTTTTGATACTTGGTTGGGAACAGATAGTACATTAAACTTAGGGAAATCCTATCACTATGTTATGTCTATCGAAACTACACCTTTTGAAGGATATGGACTTAACTTTGATATATATTATAAAGATTTAAAAAATATTAATGAGCTGAGGACTAACTCTTTAGGTGGAGACACTGCTGAAGATGCTTTGTTTGAAGGAGAAGGTTCAACTTATGGGGCAGAAGTATTTTTAAAAAAGAAATACGGAGCTCTAACTGGTTGGTTAGGTTATGGATACGGATATGTTGAAGCACGTTTTGATGAAGTAAATAATGGGAAAGTATATAATCCCAAATATGATAGGAGACATGATTTAAAGGTTGTAGCTCAATGGGAAATAAACAAAAGTTGGGAAGTAGGAGGTGCATTCAAATTTCAATCTGGTCAACCATATACAGGAATATCATCAAAAGTGTTTTTCAAATTTGAAGGTGATAATTATTATAGAGGAAAAACTGTTGGTCTTAGTAGATATAATTTACGATTACCTCCATCTCATCAATTAGATATTTATGGCTCTTATAAGTTCAAGTTTTTTGATACCTTTGAGTCTCGAATAACATTAGATGTTTACAATGTATATAATCGAAGAGATATATGGTTTAGATATTTTAATGCACAGAATGAAACTGAGAACGAAGAAGAAAAAAAAGAAGATGACAACAGTAATCAATACATTGATGTTATGTTATTGCCAATAATTCCGACACTTTCTCTTGAAATTAATTTTTAAAAGGAAAATAATGAAAAAAATAGTTTTAATATTACTCACAATAACTTTTATAAGCTCATGTGAAGATCCTGCTCCTTATGATTACATACCTGAGAATATTTTAGTTGCAATTATGAAGGTAGATGAACCTATAAATCGTATAGAACTTCGGAAATCACAAAATTTACTTGATGAAACATTTGAAAATGAATTAAGAATAAAGGATGCTGAAGTTATAATTAAGGATTCTAATAATGTTGAATATAAATTAGAATATAGTGATAGTCTATTTTATTATTATCCTGACCAAAATTATCAAGTTGAAGCGGATATGAAGTATTCGATTGAAGTTAGGTTCGGAGAAAATATGGAATTAGAATTAACTGGAACAACGACTACCCCTACTCGAACGAAATGGGTAAACGTTCCGGAATATTATTTAGATTATCCAAAAGATGTTTCTTCACCAGATATTGATACTTTATATGAAAAGATAGCTTGGGAAGCAGCTGGGAATGGTCTTTTTTATGTATTAAGTCTAACAAATTTAGACACATTACAATATGGTAAATACCTTGAAGTACCAACTCCAGAACTAAATAATAGACTTGAAAGACCATGGTTAGGAGAAAACCAATTCAAATCAATTCAAAGTAGAGCGTTGATTCAAAATACTAAATCACCGATTGTTTGGAATACATTCAAATGGTATGGTTTACATGAGTTAGGAATTTTGAGTGTTGATGAAAATTATTTGATGTACTTCTTACAAGTACAAGGTACTCGTTCTATGAATCAATTACTTCAATCGGTTAAGGGTGATGGATATGGATTTTTTGCTTCATCTCATAAAATTAGATATGAATTTTTCTTAGTTAAAGAATAAGTATTAGATTAAATCAATCTAATTATTAAATATTTCATTTGGATATTGAGTTGATAGATAAGTTAAGATGTCTTAATTTACAAACATGCTAAATAATTAATTCTTAAATTTCGTATATTTGTAAATAAATATAATTCAAATTAATCGATTGCAATTATGCCTAAATCCAAGAAAAATAATTTAGTAGAATACAAAGATAGTAAAAAGACTAATAGTGGAAATAAATCCAAAAGAATAGAGCCATATAAACCGAAAAATCATGTAAGAATAGTTACTGCTGCTTCTCTTTTTGATGGGCATGATGCTGCTATAAACATAATGCGGAGGATTATCCAGTCAACTGGGGCAGAAGTAATTCATTTAGGTCATAATCGATCAGTGGCGGAGATTGTAGATTGTGCGATTCAGGAAGATGTACAAGGAATTGCACTTACTTCCTATCAGGGTGGGCATGTAGAATACATGAAGTATATGTATGATTTGCTGAAAGAAAAGGGTGCTAATATAAAGATATTTGCTGGTGGTGGAGGAACGATACTACCTGATGAGATTGACGAATTACATGCTTATGGAATAAATCGAATATATTCCCCTGATGATGGTAGAAATATGGGCTTACAGGGAATGATAAATGAATTAATGGAAGAGTGTGATTTTCAAACGCATAAAGATAATGAAGACTTATCGAAATTAGTTACTGGACTATCAACTAAAAATGATAAGGTAATTGGTAAATTAATATCTATTGCTGAAAATGATGATAATTTGTATCAGAGTGTTGAAAATGAAATAATAAAACTAGCAAAAACTAAAAATATTCCAGTATTAGGAATTACTGGTACTGGCGGAGCTGGGAAGTCATCATTAGTAGATGAATTAGTTAGAAGATTTTTATTAGACAAAGTAGATAAAACTATAGCTGTAATTTCTATTGATCCATCTAAACGTAAAACTGGTGGAGCGTTGCTCGGTGATAGAATTAGAATGAATTCGATTAGTTCGGATAGAGTTTATATGCGTTCACTTGCTACTCGCCAATCAAATTTAGCTATGAGTAAACATATACAAGAATCTATTGATATTTGTAAAGTAGCAGGTTTTGACGTAATAATAGTTGAGACATCTGGAATAGGTCAGTCGGATACAGAGATAACTGAACATTCTGATGTATCTTTGTATGTGATGACTTCTGAATATGGAGCGGCAACACAGCTTGAAAAAATTGATATGTTAGATTTTGCAGATGTAATAACCATCAATAAATTTGACAAGAGGGGCTCATTAGATGCTCTAAGAGATGTAAGAAAGCAATATCAAAGAAACCATTTAAAATTTGATGTGGAGGCTGATGAATTACCAATATTTGGTACTATTGCCTCACAATTTAACGACCCAGGAATGAATAAATTATATAAACATTTGATGCAAAAACTAGCAGATTTCTCATCAAATGATAGTTTAATTCCCAATTTATTAATCTCGGAAGAATTATCAGAAAAAATATATATAATTCCACCTGATAAAGTAAGGTATTTGGCAGAGATTAAAGAAAACTCTGATGGTTATAATAAGTTCGTTAAAATTCAGTGCGATATAGCGAGAAAAATGTATCAATTAAAGGGTACAATTGACCAAATTAGAGAAGGAATTGGAAAGAAAACTATTCGAGTTGAATCAGATGATAATTTAGTACAGGCGGTTGAATATATACAAGGCGAACCTGAATATTTAAAAGATTTGATTGAACGTTATAAATTATTAGAAAATCAGCTAAATAGTGAAAACTTAAAAACATTGAAGGAATGGAACTCTTTAATTTTGAGATATAAAGCAGAAAAATATCAATTCAAAGTCAGAGATAGAATAATTGAACAAGATTTATATTACGAATCACTTTCTCACACTAAATTACCAAAGGTATCTTTACCAAAATATAAAGATTGGGGAGATATTTTATATTGGGTGATGACTGAGAATGTTCCAGGATTTTTTCCATTTGCAGCCGGCGTTTTTCCACTTAAAAGAGAAGGTGAAGATCCTACTCGAATGTTTGCTGGCGAAGGGGGACCAGAGCGTACCAATAGAAGATTTCATTATGTATCAAAGGGTATGCCTGCTAAGAGATTATCTACAGCTTTTGATAGTGTAACATTATATGGCGAAAATCCCGATTATAGACCTGATATTTATGGTAAAATTGGTAATTCGGGAGTCTCAATTGCTACTCTTGATGATTTAAAGAAATTATATTCGGGATTTGAATTAACAAATCCTAAAACGTCAGTTTCTATGACAATAAATGGACCGGCACCAATGATAATGGCATTTTTCTTAAATGCTGCGATTGACCAAGAGTGTGAAAAATATATTAAAGCAAACAATTTGGAAGATGAAGTAAATAGTAAGATAGATAAAATATGTAGTGAAAAAGGAATTGAAAGACCAAAATATAATGGTGAGTTACCAGACGGTAATAATGGATTAGGACTTATGTTATTGGGAGTTACAGGCGACCAAGTATTACCTACTGAAATCTATAATGATATCAAAGTTAAAACACAATCAGTAGTAAGAGGAACAGTTCAGGCAGATATATTAAAAGAAGACCAAGCTCAGAACACTTGTATATTTTCTACTGAATTTGCATTAAGACTTATGGGTGATGTCCAGCAATATTTTATTGATAATGTAGTTAGAAATTTCTATTCTGTTTCAATTTCTGGTTATCATATTGCTGAAGCAGGAGCTAACCCTATTACTCAACTCGCATTGACTCTGTCAAATGGTTTTACTTATGTAGAGTATTATTTAAGTAGGGGTATGAATATTGATGATTTTGCACCAAATCTATCATTCTTCTTTTCGAATGGAGTGGACCCGGAATATTCAGTAATAGGAAGAGTAGCAAGAAGAATTTGGGCAAAAGCCATGAAATTAAAATATGAAGGGAATGTTAGAAGTCAAAAGTTAAAATATCATATTCAGACTTCTGGTAGATCACTTCATGCTCAAGAGATAGCTTTTAATGATATTCGTACTACACTGCAGGCATTATATGCTATTTATGATAATTGTAATTCCTTACATACTAATGCGTATGATGAAGCTATAACTACACCTACGGAAGAAAGTGTACGAAGAGCAATGGCAATACAGCTCGTGATTAATAAGGAGCTTGGACTTGCGAGAAATGAAAATCCGATACAAGGTTCATTTATTATTGAAGAATTGACTGATTTGGTTGAAGAAGCTGTATTGAGTGAGTTTGTACGTATTTCGGAGCGTGGTGGCGTATTAGGAGCAATGGAAAGAATGTATCAGAGAACAAAAATACAAGAAGAATCGATGTATTATGAACACAAAAAACATAGTGGTGAATTGCCTTTGATAGGTGTAAACACATTTTTAGACCCTAATGGTTCACCAACTATTATACCAGAAGAAGTGATACGTTCTACTTCAGAAGAAAAAGAATTTGCTATTTCTTCATTAAATAATGTACATAAATTAAATGAACAAAAGAAGGAAGTTGCATTAAGCGAATTACAAGAAGTTGCTATTAAGAATGGTAATATATTTGAAAAACTAATGGAAGTATCAAAATACTGTTCATTGGGTCAAATGTCGAATGCACTTTATAGCGTTGGTGGGCAATATAGAAGAAATATGTAAATTAATATTAATAAATTAATAATTAAAAATAGCGAATAAAAAAAAGAGTTGTAATGTTTAATTTACAACTCTTTTTTTTATTCTATTTAAAATATTGGCTTATAATCAAGGATTCAATATAAACTCAAACAAATGAGAAACTTTAAATTATATTATAAATGGTTTTCTGCATGATAGGAAGAGCGAACTAATGGACCTGATTCGACATGGTCAATACCCATTTCTTCGCCTATTTCTTTATACATAGCAAATTGGTCTGGGTGAACAAATCTATCTACAGGTGCATGTTTAATCGTAGGTTGTAAATATTGACCGATTGTAAAAACGTCTGTTTTGATTTTAACTAAGTCTTTCATTATTTCAACTACTTCATCGTCGGTTTCGCCAATTCCAACCATAATACCTGTTTTAGTTCTTAATCCAACTTCTTTTGAATACTCTAAAACATCTAATGAACGTTGGTATTTAGCTTGTGGTCTAATTCTCTTATATAATCTTGGTACAGTTTCCATATTATGATTCATAATATCAGGTCTGGCATCATAAATTATTTTAAGAAGGTCTTTCTTACCATTCATATCAGGGATTAGTACTTCAACGGTTGTATTTGGGTTTAGTTCACGAATTTTGATGATTGTTTGAGCCCAAATTTCTGCACCTTCGTCGGGCAGTTCGTCTCGCGTAACTGAAGTTACTACAGCATGATTTAAATTCATTCTTTGTACGGAACGAGCTACATCTAAAGGTTCATGTTTGTTAACTGTATTTGGTCTTCCAGTTTTTATTGCACAAAAAGCACAAGAACGAGTACAAGTATCTCCTAAAATCATAAATGTAGCAGTACCATTTGACCAACATTCACCTATATTAGGACAATGAGCTTCTTCGCAAACAGTGTGCAAAGATTTTGCTCTCATCATCTTTTTAATATCAGCAAAGTTTTCGCCGCCTGGGGCTCTAACTTTTAACCATTCAGGTCTTCTTCCAACTGTGGAAGATAAGGAGGGATTATTCTTATTTTTTTTGTCTATTACAGGGAGTGAGAAATCTTTTTTAGTAGAAGATTTTAACTCATTATTTTCTGACATTATCTATCTTTATATTTAATATTTAATTCAAAAGGAAAAGTTAAGAACTAAAAAAGTAATTAACCTAAGAATGTTCTTAAAGATTTAGAACGAGAAGCATGACGTAGTCTTCTAATTGCTTTTTCTTTAATTTGTCGAACTCTTTCGCGTGTAAGATTGAATTTCTCGCCAATTTCTTCTAATGTTAAGGCTTGACCTGTTAATCCAAAGTAAAGCTTAATCACATCGCCTTCACGTTGAGACAAAGTAGTTAGTACTTGTTGAACTTCAACTTGCAATGACTCTTGGATTAATTCAGTGTCTGGTGGAGGTTGAGCTTCATTTGGAAGTACGTCTAATAGTCTGTTTTCTTCACCTTGTACAAATGGTGCGTCAACTGATAAATGTCTTCCAGAGATTTTAATAGTTTCAGAGATTTCATTCTCTGTCATACCAAGTTGGTCAGCTAATTCAGCAGCTGTTGGTTCTCTTTCGAATTCTTGTTCTAATTCGCTAAACTTTTTACCAATTTTATTTAATGCACCTACTCTGTTAAGAGGGAGCCTAACAATTCTTGATTGCTCAGCTAATGCTTGAAGAATTGATTGTCTTATCCACCATACGGCATAAGATATAAATTTGAAACCACGAGTTTCATCAAATCTTTTAGCAGCTTTGATTAGTCCTAAGTTACCTTCGTTTATAAGGTCTCCTAAAGAAAGCCCTTGGTTTTGGTATTGTTTTGAAACAGAAACGACGAATCTTAAATTAGCTTTAACTAATCTTTCTAAGGCTCTAGTGCCTTTGAATCCACCTTTTTTGATTAATTTTGCTAAATCAATTTCATCTTCAGCTGTTAAGAGTTCTACTCTTCCTATTTCTTGCAAATACTTGTCGAGAGATTGGCTCTCTCTGTTTGTATATTGTTTGGTTATTCTCATTAATTGCTCAATATAATATGGTTTTACGATAAAAACATTCTAACTTAAACGAACCATCATATAAATTATTTAATATTTTTTATTAACTTTATGAATATTTTCTTCATTTGTTAAAATTCTTAAGTACTGTTCTGAAGAAATTAAATTTATAGATTCGGAAATAACGTTGTCATTTGTCAGGTTTTGATAATCTATATCATTTGAGTACTGAAATCTTTTAAGGATATTAGTTCTTAATATTTCGACTACATCATTTTTTTCTTCTTTTAAAATTTCTATGGTTTCATTATTAAACTCATCTAATAATTTATTTATTAATTCACTTATATTTTTTGATTGGTGAATTTTATCATTTTTTATTTTTTCTAATTTTACTATATCTGAAATATCGTCAAATAAATTTTGTTCTTGAGAAAAAGTTATAAAATTATAGAAAACAGAGTCAGGTATAATCCAATCTCTACTTAGATATTTTATTTTTTGGGTATAATGATTTGAGAATTTAAAAAATGCTCTGGAGTTAATTAATTCTTTTAATATTTTGTGTTTTTTAATATTTAAAATTACAGAGTCTGGAGTGATACCATGTTCTGAGTATAATTTTCTACCAGAGTTAGTGAAAAAATCTTTTGAATCTTTATTTTCTTGTAATTTGGTATCCTTATTAGAATAATCAATTTTTTGAATGCATCTGCCTGAAGGAGTATAATATTTGGCAGTTGTAATTTTTAAATTAGAATTATATGGCAAATCAATTACAGTTTGTACAAGTCCTTTCCCGAATGATTCACTACCTAAAATCAATGCTCTATCATTATCTTGGAGTGCCCCAGCAACTATCTCACTTGCACTTGCCGAACCAGAGTTTATTAAAACAGCCATAGGTATATCTGGTGCTATCGGTTTTACTCTTGATTTGTAAATAGCTAATGCTCTTTCATTTTTTCCCTTTGTTGATACTATTAGGGAGCCTTTAGGAAGGAATAATTCTGAAATTTTCACTGCTTCCCGTAGTAAGCCACCTGGATTGTTGCGTAAATCTATAATTAATCCTTTGATTTTTTTCTCTTTTAAAACATTGAGAGCCTTTTTAAAATCTGAATAAGCATATTTTGAAAAACGATTAAGTTTGATGTAACCAACCGAATCTTTGATTACCCCACTATATAAAACATTCTCAACTTTAATTTTTTTTCTTTCTAAAACTAAGTCAAGAGTATCGCTATTGTAACCCCTAAGAACTTTTACTTTTACTTTAGAACCCGGTTCGCCTTGTGTATATTTTTTTAATTCGCTATTAGTCATTTGCTCTACTACTATTGTGTCGATTTGGTAGAGTATGTCCCCTATTCTTAAACCATCTACCAGAGCAAAGGAATAAGAACTAATATTTACAATAGTTACTTTTTTGTCAATGTGTGAGATAGTGATTCCAAAGCCAACATAATTACCTTTGGTTATTAAATCTATAGATTCAGTATCATCTTCTTCATAATATTCGGTATATGGGTCAAGTCCTTTGAGCATTCCCTCTATACCGTTTTTCATTAATTCTTCAGTTTCAATTTCGTTTACATATTTTTCATTTAACTGTTTATATACTGCACCAAAAATATCAAATGTTTTGTTTAGTTGAAATAATTCTTTATCAATAGAAGAAGTTAACAACAATAATATTATTATTGATATTGCTATTATAGATATTTTTTTCAACTTCATCATCTAATATTCTTTCAATTATTGCTTAGCATAATTATTAATTCTATATAAATTTAGCTGATTTAATAAAGTAAGATAAAATTAAAATGTAGAATTGAGAGAAATATCATTCACTTAATTTATTAAACAGATAAGATTTAACATTTTCGATAGGTATTACTTCTTGCTGCATAGAGTCTCTTTCTCTAATAGTTACAGTATTGTTAGAAATAGAGTCGCCATCTACCGTAATACAATAAGGTGTACCTACTTCATCTTGACGGCGGTATCGTCTTCCTATTGCACCAGATTTATCATAAACTGCTTTGAAGTTTTTTTGGATGTCATTAAATAGGTTTGTAGCAAGCTCCGGCATCCCATCTTTATTTACTAATGGAAATACACCTACTTTGGTTGGGGCTAATAGTGGATTGAATTTTAACACATTTCTTTTTTCACTAACACCTTTATCATTAACTATATCTTCTTCGTGATAGGCATCTACCAGAAATGCCATTAATCCACGAGTAGCACCACCTGAAGTTTCAATTACATAAGGTGTATATCGCTCTTTATTGACAGTATCAACATATTCCATTTTTTTATTAGAGAACTCCTGATGAGCTTTCAAATCAAAATCAGTTCTGGAATGTATTCCTTCTATTTCACCCCAACCGAATGGAAATTCATATTCGATATCAACAGCAAAATCTGCGTAATGTGCTAATTTGTCGTGAGTTTTAAATTTTAGTTTAGATTTATCAATACCAAGCTTAATGTACCAATTCATTCTTTCATTTTGCCAATATTCAAATTCTTCTTTTTGATTGCCAGGTTTAATGAAGTATTGCATTTCCATTTGCTCAAATTCTCTTACTCTGAATAAGAAATTTTTTGTATTTATTTCATTTCTGAAAGCCTTTCCAATTTGAGCAATTCCAAAAGGTATTTTTTGGCGAGAGGATTCCATAACATTTTTGAAATTAACAAATATACCTTGTGCAGATTCTGGACGTAAATAAACCACTGCACTAGAGTCTTCAACAGGTCCAACGAATGTTTTGAACATTAGGTTAAAGTTTTTTACTTCTGTCCAATCGTTTGAACCTTCATCTTTTATATCGCATTCCATTATTAAATCATAATAATCAGAGTTATCTTGGATTTTTGAGAGTTTAGCTTCAATTAAGTCTGCTTGTGGAGTTTTTTTCTTTTTTCTTAATTTATTGATATGTTCTTCTATTAAAACATCTGCTCTAAATCTTTTTTTAGTGGTTTTATTATCAATCATTGGGTCTGAAAACTGTTTTGTATGACCGCTAGCATCCCAAGTCCTTGGATGCATTAGTATCGAAGCATCAATACCCTCAATATTTTCGCGATAAGTCATTTCTTTCCACCAAAGATTTTTAATATTGTTGAATAACTCAACTCCAAGTGGACCAAAATCCCAACAGCCATTTAGCCCGCCGTAAATTTCAGAAGATTGGAATACGAATCCTTTTCGTTTTGAAAGAGAAATAATAGAATCTAAATTTTTCATTTTTAATTTATTTTTGTTTAAAATATTCATTACAAAACTAAGAAATTAATCTACTGTATTAAATAAATTATAATTACTTTTATAATTTTAAAGAAAATTAATCAATAGCGTCCTAAATAAAAAAAATGATAGAGAGAAATCATTTAACTCTAATTAAATTAGAGGACAAACAAAAAGAAGGCTCTCTATCATGACAAATATAACATTATTTGGTCAAATAATAACAAAACTTGACCGCAATATCT
>Ga0209475_10000271_pt1 | contig 133458 bp, 93 predicted proteins | sample tdDd471_FD_187128 | JGI IMG/M metagenome (GOLD analysis project Ga0209475, IMG submission 187128) | Marine sediment microbial communities from the Atlantic coast under amendment with organic carbon and nitrate - tdDd47.1 (SPAdes)... | ecosystem: Environmental > Aquatic > Marine > Coastal >... | reverse complement strand
AATCCGCTCATATCGGGCCTCTGAATATGTTTGTGTGGTAACAATATTATCTCAGATGTACCCGCTGATGACTCCCTTTGGTATCCATTCAATCATGCTAGAGTGTAAAGCGGCTTTGACCAGTCCCTTTTTTTAGAAATTTTTCAGGGTGGTTTTAGAACTTTAAAGTGAGTTGATTCAATACGGCATTTAACCCTGAAAAACCCACAGGATCTTTGTTATTGTTTAGTTCTTAATCATTAATTTACCAATAAAACACTAAGATTTCTTTAAAAATTGATAAATCAAATTGGGTTCGCTAATAATATATAAAATTCCTTGATCGTCCATGGTAATGCCTTCGGCTTGAGGTATAGACGTTTTTAAGCGATTAAACCCAGCTTCTAGATCCATAAAGCTAACAACGTCACCGTTTTGGTCATATGCAATCCCCTCCGGATCATCGAAACCTTTTAAGGAGATTGATCTAATGGTTTTAAGCTCCTTGTTTAGCTCCAGTATTTTGGCGGGTTGATTAACGTGATTAAGACAAAAAATACAATTGTAGTTTTAGCAAGAGTCTTTAAGTGACTTGTCATGGTTATTTCTAGATAATTTTTCATATACGGTAATTTGCTACCTTAAGTCATATAAATGGTTACGAATTGGGCAGATTTAAATGACAAATCCTAAATTTTTCCAAACTTATCGTTAGGTATTAAATTCAATGGTATTTACAAAATGCGTTAAATAACCCAAGTTGTTTTGGCATATAACGCAATATAATAGTTTTTAAATATTACAATATTTGGTCAAGCGAATGAAAAGTCGCCAATTCTATTTACTGGCCTATTATTTGCTCCACTATTCCGATTTTTGCAAATGGATATTTGCGTTAACAAATGCGTTAGTGGAAAAAATATATGACAAATTATAAAAAAAGTTTATTGGCGGCTACTATATGTGGTCTCATGACTTCTGCCCAGGCTGAAGAACTCTCGACTCTGGTTGTAGAAGACTCCCTTCCCATCAATCCCAATAGCAGCGAACCGGAAGAATATAATCGTACTCAAGCGGTAGTTTCTGATGGGGCTGATTTTTTACGTCAGATTAATGGTGTTTCTGCCAGCCGTTTTGGTGGTCGTGGATTGGAACCGATTATTCGCGGACAATCACAGACCCGTATTAATGTTCTCCTTGATGGTGCCTATGTTCATGGTGGATGTCCCAATCGTATGGACCCTCCCACTAGTTGGGCTGCCCTGGAAACCTATGAAGAAGTTAAAGTGTTAAAAGGTGTTCAGTCGGTTATATATGGTGGTGGTGGCAGTGGCGGAACGGTTCTGTTTGAACGTGATACCCGCTCTCTTGCCGAAGAAAAAGGTGTATATGGTCGTGTGAGTGGCATGGCCAGTAGTAACGGTATCGACTATGACTTTTTAGGCGATGTTACCGCCAGTGGTGAGCAAGGTTATATTCGTGGTTTTGCAGAAATCAAGGACGCCGACAACTATGAAGATGGTGATGGCGAAGAAGTGCGCAGTTCCTATAAACATAAGCAAGGTGGAGTTGTATTAGGTTGGACGCCAACCGAAGATCGTTTATTAGAATTTACCTATGAACGTAATGATTTTACTGATGCCTTGTATCCCGGTGGCGGAATGGATAGCCCCGAAGAGGAAGGTGATTTTTACCGCCTAAAATATGAAGACAAGTTTCAAGATAGTGCCATCGAAGGGATTAAAATTGAAACTTATCTCAGTGATGTTGACCATGTGATGGATAACTATAGTCTACGTACAGCGCCCAAATACCCTGCTTCTCATATGAAAGCCGGAATGGATATGAAACGTCGTACTCCGACTAATTCCAAGACCACCGGTGGTCGAATTATTTTGGAATCCAGTTTTAATCAAACCGATATTACCTATGGTGTCGATTTACAACGCAATGAGCGTGACGGCGTGCTAACCAATATGGATAGTGGCATGGCCATGGATTTGTCTTATATGTGGCCGGATGCGGAGATTGAACAATATGGTGTGTTTGCTGAGGCAACTAGTCCTGTTAGCGAAGTAAGTAGTATCAAATATGGCTTACGTATTGACCGTGTCGAAGCAGAGGCCAAAGCTGCCAATGACAAGCCGATAATGGCCAGCCCCAATATGGCTTATATGACTTATTATGGGCACAAAGCGGATACGGAAAATGAAACCAATGTCGGTGGTTTATTACGCTATACCCATAAATTAAGCGATGATATCAGTGTCTTTACCGGAATTTCTCGCTCGGTCAGAACGGCAGATGCGACTGAACGCTATATTAACAAATGGCATATGATGGGTAATATGCGTTGGGTGGGTAATCCGGAACTGGACCCTGAAAAACATCATCAAATTGATATTGGGATTACCAAATCAACCAATACCTATGATATCGGCGCGGTAGTTTTTTATGATCACGTAGACGATTATATTCTTCGTGATACAGCCCGTGGCCAGGATGGTATTTTACTGTCCGACAATGCCGATATTTATCGTAATGTTGATGCCAAGCTGGTTGGTGTCGAATTGGAAGGCTGGTATAAAATTAGTGATAACTTGGAAATTAGTGGTAGCCTGGCCTATGTTCGAGCTACCAATACTACAGACTCCAATCGTCCTATTGCACAGACGCCTCCTCTAAACGGTAAAATTCAATTGGATTACACCCGTAATAACTGGGGAGCCGGTTCTCGTTTACGCTTTGCCGATAGACAGGATCGCATCGACGACCTAAGTAAACAGGAAGTGGGTGAAACTGCCGGTTGGGGTGTATTGGATCTGTATGCCAATTATCAATTTAAAGATAATCTGAACCTGCGTGCCGGTATCGATAATGTCTTCGATAAAACCTATGCTGAGCATACCAGTCGTTCCAACCTATTGGACCCGGTGGCTATTAAAGTTAATGAACCTGGTCGAGTGGCCTGGATAAAATTGGTGGCGGATTTTTAAGCTTAATTCTATAATAAAGCCTACAGCCATCACTCGTCCTCGGGTGGTGGCATTTTTATTTTTTATCCTAGAAAAATTAGTTGGTTTCGTAGCGAGGCTAACTTAAGTGATTAAGATTAAAGATTTTATGGGTTATTTGGGCTTTATTCGTAGTTTCTTCTACGGGTAAAGTCAAAATGTTCCAGATAATCCTTAAGATTGAGTGCTTAAGGGAGTCGCAGTAGATGGCAACTGATTTTTCTAGGTTTATATCTCAATTACTTATTATGTCGGCATTTAAATTATTTATTGCATCGTATTTTTACCTATCTCTATTAATTTATTTTCTTCCGAACACACCAGTCCTTGCACAAGATCTATCGGTTCCACTTAATATCCAAATAAAATCCCAACAACAGGCTAAGGTGTCTCAAGAAAAAATTGATAAGCTGGATCAAGAAACATTACAACTACTGAATCAATATCGATACGATTTAAGCTATCTCGATGATTTAAATACCTACAACAAACAACTACAACGTCAAGTCAATAACCAACGACAGAGCCTTACTCAAAAACAAGCCGAACTGGATGAATTACAGACCAGTAAACAGCGAATGGTGCCTCACCTATTGCGGATGTTGGAAGTTTTACAGCAATTTGTGGCACTCGATCTTCCGTTTCTTCCTCACGAACGAAATAACCGTATTGAACAATTACAGCAATTAATGGATCGCAGTGATGTTAGTCTGGCGGAAAAATATCGGCGTTTAATTGAAGCCTATCGGGTTGAAGCGGAGTATGGCCATAGTATTGAAAGTTATCAGGGTGAAGTGGACACTCAGCAGGGTAGCAAAACCGTTGATTTTTTGCGCTTGGGACGACTCGAGCTTTACTATTTAAGCCTGGATGGTAATCAGGCCGCCCGTTGGGATCAACACAGCAAGCAGTGGATTGCTCTACAAGAGGAATTCCGGGCACCGATTAAACGGGCCATGTCAGTGGCGAAAAAACAGCTTCCGGTGGAACTGCTGCAGCTCCCTATTCAGCGGGAGAAAGTACAATGAAAATTGTGTTCATTACCTTGTCAATATTATTTTCACTAAGTGTACAAGCCGATACTCCGAATAGTCTGGAACAATTAATCCAACAGGTTCAGTTAGAAGCAAACAGTGAACAACAACACCATCAAGCTCGTGAGCAACGTTTTATCCAAGAACGTGATAAACAAAAACAACGCTTAGATGAGGTGAAACAACAGCTTAAAGAGGCTCAACATCTATCTGAGCAGATGCGACAGGAGTATCAGGACAATCAACAACAGTTGCTTAAACTGGATCAGGAACTCGCGCAACAAGCTGGTGATTTAACCAGTTTATTTGCCATTGCCAAACAAAATGCCGGTGAAATAGAAAGCCTGATCGGTACTTCCTTAATCAGTGCGGAAATTCCCCAACGCAAAGAGAACTTGCAACAAATTATTAACAATCAAAACCAAACCCTGTCCATGCAAGAGCTAAAACAGCTATGGATGTTGCTTTTGGAAGAGATGCATCAAAGCGGCAAAGTACGGGAATTTGATGCTCCGGTCATTTCCCCTAATGGTGAAGAAGTCGAATCTTCCATTACTCGCATCGGTGTTTTTACTGCCAGCCAACAAGGGCAATTTTTACGTTATCTATCGGATACAGGAAAACTGGTTCAATTGGCTCGACAACCGGCTATTTCATATCAGAATCGTGCCAAGGATTTTGAGCAAATCGAATCTGGAACTCAATTGGCTATTGTCGATCCCAGCAAAGGTGAGCTATTAAATTTGCTCCTGCAAACTCCCGATATAAAAGAGCGCATTCAGCAAGGTGGAGTGATTGCCTATATTATTTTGGTATTTGGTGTATTGGGCTTATTGATTGTGGTGTATAGATACCTGTATATGCTGAGCACCTCATGGCGAGTCAAAAAACAACTTAAAGATCATTCGGCACAGGCCAATAATCCCATGGGCCGTTTAATGCTTTTATTTGAAAAAATGCCCGGTCTAAAAGCGGAAAATATGAGTATCCGACTGGATGAAGCGGTTAATAGTGAGGCCCAACGCCTTCACTTTGGTTTAAAAACGCTGACCATTATAGCCGCCATCACACCTTTACTGGGTTTATTGGGAACCGTGACCGGGATGATTGAAACCTTCCAATCCATCTCACTATTTGGCAGCGGTGATCCGAAACTAATGTCGGGCGGGATTTCACAAGCGTTGGTCACCACTCAATTGGGCCTGGCCGTGGCCATTCCTATATTATTATTACATGCCCTTCTACAGGGCAAAGCTAATCGTTTGCTCGAACTGTTGGATGCTCAGTCGGCCCTATTGTTTGAAAACTATGTTAACCCTGCTCTTAGTTCGGCGGAAAAACAGTATGACTGAGTGGTTGGAACCGATTCGATTACTGTTTCAACAGGGTGGCTCGGTGCTTTGGGCTATTTTTGCGGCATCGGCCTTGATGTGGCTTTTTATTATAGAACGCTATACGTTCTACTTTTTCCTACTACCTTCCCTACGTAGAGAGCTTTATCAGCAATGGCAAAGTACACAAAGTGGAAAAGAGATCGTCGATAAACATCTCTTTGAGAGCGTATTAAAAGAATATGCAGTTGCCTTAAAAGAATACCTAAAACCGATTCGCAGTTTATCGGATATTTTATTGTTATTGGGACTGTTTGGAACCATTAGCGGCATGATTACCGTATTTGATGCCATGAGTTTATTGGGCACCAATAATGCCCGAGGGATGGCAATGGGGATCTCTTTGGCACTTATCACCACTATGGCAGGATTGGTAACCGCCCTATCGGGATTATATTTTGCCCATAACCTGGAATCTCTGGCAGAGCGCAAACAGCAACAATTTGTCCATCTGCTGCGCTTTGGTGGCGATGGCTTGGGTAAAAATGGTTTTACCAGAAAGACTGTACAAGAGCATAAACAACCACCCAATAATTTAATGGCAAAAGAGGTCTGAAATGCGGCGTCAATATTGTCAAAATGATTCAGAAATTTCCCTCAATCTTACGCCATTGATTGATATGGTATTTATCCTATTGGTCTTTTTTGTGGTCAATAGCTCTTTTATAAAAGAGACTGGAGTGGAAATCGAGCGTCCGCAAGCCAAAACCAGCGAATCCCAGGAGAGTGGTAATATTTTGATTGGTGTGACTGCCAATGGTGAAATCTGGTTGGATAAACAAGTGGTTGATATCCGCTCCTTACGCGGCCACTTAACCCGCCTACATGCCGAAGCACCGCAAGGTTCTGCAGTGGTTTTGGCCGATACCAAAGCTGAAGCGGGAATTGTTATGGAAGTGATCGATCAGGCCCGCCTGGCGGGAATTGAAAAAGTTGCGGTAGCAGCGGAAAAACCATGAGATGGATTTTTGCCTTATTTGCGGCGCTGGGAATAAACCTATTACTCTTTCTCGGTATGCAACTTATGGTCAGTCCGGCTGAGAAACCCATACAACGCCTGGAAGCGCAAATTATCGATTATATAAAAGTGGATCGCCAAGTACCCAATCAATCTCAACTGCAACCAGCCCAACCTGAACCTCCCCCGCCGCCACTACAGAAGGCGATTGCGCGCACTGCAACTCCGGAAATTAATGCGCTATCACAACCACCAATTGATATTAAACCGATAAAACTAGATATGGACGCGCCTAAAATTTCACAGGCAAAACCCTATTTAGGTGCCGTGGAGAAAAAGCCGCTTCCTAAGCCTAAAAAGAAAACACCACCTCCCAAAGTGGTAAAGACAGTTCCCGAGCAGCCTAAAATTGTTGAGCAAAAAGTGGTGAAACCGGCTCCCATTAAAGCACCCTCAACGCCAAAAGTTGCTGCGTCGAGTGCGATAGATTTTGTGCCCTCACGAGACTTGGTTATCTTAAAAAGAACCAAACCACGTTATCCCAGAAGTTTAAAACGGCGTCGAATCGAAGGATATGTGTTCCTGGAATTTATTATTAATCGTGCCGGTAAGGTGGAACAACCAAAAATTCTGGAATCCAAACCTTCTGGCGCGTTTGATAAATCCGTATTAAAGGCGATTCGCGGCTGGAAGTTTCAACCCAAGATGCAAAACGGTAAAGCAGTAAAAGTTAAAACCCGACAGCGGGTTGAATTTAAACTAAGACGCTAAATAATGAATAAATTTTCTAGAAGCATTTATCTTATCGCTCTATCTCTACTGCTGGGTGTTACTGCTATCCAGCCATTACAGGCAAGATCCAATAAACAGGTTTTATCGCGTAGCACCCATAAAGCCTTAACCAAAATTGAAGCCTATAACGAACAGCAACACTATCAACAAGCCGTCGATGCCCTAATATCATTACAACAAAAACTGAAAAACAAAGCCTACGATCAGGCCATTACCCAGCAATACCTGGCCTATGCTTATTGGAATCTAGGCAATAATAGCAAAGCCGAACACTATGCCCGCAAAGCCCTAGACAGCCAGCGACTGCCAAAACAAGCCGCGCAATCCTTACGCTATTATCTGGGACAAATGCTTTTCCATAACTACCAATTTGAAGCAAGCATCGCTCTATTTAAACAATATCAAGACCATGCCAAACAGCCCAATAGTGAAGTGGACTATTTATTGGCTATGGGCTGTTATTACCTATCCGATCTGGAAAAAGCCCAACAATATTTAAACCAAGCTTTTCAACTGGAAAAAGAGATCCCCGTTAACTGGTATCAACTACAGCTGAATATCTATCTGGAAAGTAAAAACTATGCGGTAGCGGAAACAGTAATACAAAAACTGCTAAGCCAATCTCCACAAAAAGTTGAGTGGTGGAAGTTATTAACCCAACTCTATCTAGCCCAGGATAAATACAATAAAGCCCTGGCCAGCCTATCTCTAGCCTACCAATCCAAAGAAATCCCCAATGAAGACCTACAACAGCTGCTGTACCTGTTTAACCATAACGAACTACCCGCCAAAGCAGCACGCTTATTAAACCAAGCCATTCAAACCCAGCAATTATCCGATAGCTATAGAAACTTCAAGCTCTTATCACAATTATGGGAAATGGCCAAAGAAAAACAAAAAGCCATACAGGCATTAAAAACAGCCATAGAAAAAAATCCCAATAGTAGCGATTACCTTCAACTCGGCCTATTGTATCTGCAAACTGATAACCGGCAACAAGCCATTCAGGCCTTACAAATGGTGACTCGTATAGAGCTGGAATATAAAGAACAGCAACAGCAACTGGATTATTATTTGGGGCTATTGCATAGGTAATCAGGCCAAAGATGATAAGTTTAAATTTAAGTACAATTGAATGGTGAATTAATATTAATGTGTGCATTATTATTAAATATTCTAGTTAAGTTGTGATTTGCTTTCCATATTTGTTGGGATAATAACTTAACATTTATACGCAATACGGTTGAGCTTGTGCCTCTTGGTAAATGCCGTGGGGCGCATAACGAATAAATGCTAAAATGTTGTACTCCAAAAATATTAAAATTTAATCTAATTGACAAAATGTATAAAATTATATAGGTTTTGTTATATGACTGATGAAAAGCCAATATACTGAGTTGGTACAAGTTACAAAGACTTGCTTAATTTTCCTGAAACAGCCAAACAAGATGCAGGTTATCAACTTCACAGAGTTCAAAATGGACTTGAGCCTGAGAATTGGAAACCTTTTCAAAATGTTGGCTCGGGAGTTAAAGAAATACGCTTAAGTGATGATAGCAATGCGTACAGAATCATGTATGTAGCTAAATTTTTTGATAAAATTTATGTCCTTCGTTCATTTCAAAAGACCAACCCAAATGATATTAACATCGCTAAAACACGATATAATGCAATTGTGCGTGAGGAATTACCATGACCCATATAGATACCAGTATCACTCATATCACATCAAAAGATGGCAATATTTTTGAGGATTTGGGGTTTGAACCTCAAGAAGCATCCAAATTAAAAATTAAGGCACAACTCATGTGTCAGATTAGTGAGTGGATTAAATCAGAACAACTAAAACAAGAAGATGCTTCGAAAATTTTACATGTGACCCGTCCCAGAGTTTCAGATGTTCTTCGAGGTAAATCTGGTAAATTTACCATTGATGCTCTTGTTGATATGCTTGAAAGAATTGGCAAACATGCAACGGTTCAAGTCAATTAAAAAAGATACAACAATTGTCTGCATATGAAGAATCACTTGTAGGTAGAAAATCCCATTAACGAACAAGATCAAGTTTCATTCCATACTGATATGGATACGATTATTCAGTAGCGTTGCACAATTGATGGGGGGGAGCATCGAATCAATTTTAATGGGGAGACACGGTAAGGAAAATATTCCCCGCTGGATAGCCATGTATCTCTGCTGAGAAAACGGCGGGCAGAGATACATAGATATCGCCGGAAAGTTTGGGATAACATGAGGCATTAGTGTTGAAAACACGATATCTAAACTTAAAGCATTGCTTGATATAGATGTGACACCAAACAGTAAAATAGTGCGAAAATAGACCTGACCCCTTTTTTGCTTTTTTATCTGAATCTAGCGTACGACTGGAATCAATGGGTGACCCCATCGATTCCTAAGCCAGCAATATTGTAATTAAATACGGCAATGCCGTATAATTGATAATATGATATTTATAGAAACGAGTACGTTCACAAAATTATCGTCAAATTACCTTTCTGATGATGACTATCGTGGTTTACAGTCTTATCTTCTTCAAAAGCCAGACGCTGGAGAGCTTGTCAGAGGAACGGGTGGTGTCCGTAAGGTTCGTTGGGCACAATCCGGGAAAGGTAAAAGCGGTGGTATTCGTGCTATTTATTATTGGAAAAAATCTGATCATGAAATATGGATGCTTACACTTTATAGCAAATCTGAGCGAGCAACCATACCAAGTCATGTATTGAAACAAATTGCTGAGGCTATAAAAAATGATTAATCGTGATATTGGAACAGAAATTCTGGAAGGTTTAAACGAAATAAAGGAATTTAAAAAAGGAAATGTTCAATTAAAAATAAGTGAACTTTCTGAACCGTCTGAGCCTAAAGTGATACGTTCAAAATTAAAACTATCGCAATCTGCTTTTGCAGGATTGCTTGGGGTAAGTATGCGGACTTTACAAGACTGGGAACAAGGTCGTAGGAGTCCTCAAGGGCCAGCAATTGCTTTACTTCGTATTGCTGAACAGCACCCAGAGGTTTTTGCAGATTTACATTAAAGGCGTGTAACAAAAGTATGCATATGAAAAAGGTAGGGGTCTGAAAAGGTAGGGGGTAGGGGTGCAGATCTACCTCAGAGCATAAAATCAATTACTTAAAAGATAGGGGGCAAATATCATATTGCGTTATTTAAGCTATATCGCCAAAATCTTTGATCTAAAGTGTAAAGGCAGTATGCCCATTACCATTGAAATTTAAAACTATGATTGTGTTTAATGAGCAATTAAGAAAGACGTTAACTCAATCTGATATACGACCTCTATACCTATGTCCCTTATTGCATGAAATTATATCGCAAGCTAATACCGCCATAATAATTACGTTCGGGGGCAGGCTCAAAATAACGTCCATAACTGGCATTTAATCTGATATTGTCAAAATACTCTTGGTCAAAAAGATTATTGATGCCAATAAAGGTTGATATTTCCCAGTGCTTCACCTGTTGCGTATATCCTGCTCTAAAATTGCTTGTGGTATAGGAGTCTGATTTTACGGTATTGGCATTATCAGCATAGAAGCTACTATTATAGAGTATATCCCAGTTCGCATAGTAACCACTTTGATGTTGATAGCTTATCCCTAAATATAGTTGGTTATCAGGCACTCCGGGTATCTTATTATTATCAAAATTATTGCCATTACGATCCGCAAAGGAGTCATAGCTAAAATCGGAATAGGTATATGCCAGAGTACTTGTCAGGCCGGGGATAATTTCCATTGATAACGCCGCTTCCAGACCATTGTGAGTAGAGCTGCCTGCGTTTTCAAAAAAACTTTGCCCGGAACCTTCCTGTTCGTAGCGTATCAACTCATCATCGACTTCGATATGAAACAGAGCCAATTCATAACGTAACTTGGCAGGCATTATGCCTTTGATACCGATTTCAAAATTGATTGCGGTCTGGGGTTTCAATTGAGAATTAAACCCGGATGCCCCACTGGGATTCGCCAGCTCTGTTGTCGTGGGTGGATCAAATGATTGGGCAATATTAGCGTAGAGATTTATTGCGGGTTTAATAGTCCAGTTGAGTCCGACAGTTGGACTCAATTCATAAAACGATATCTCTCCGGAACCATTTCCCGCTGTCTGATCAGACACGTCGTAATGTACTTCATCGTAGCGACCAGCTAAGGTTAAGGTAAGGTTTTTGGCCATTTCCCAAACATCCTGAATATAGAATCCGTAACTACTTACATCTTCATTCTGATCAGTGGTTTTATCTCCCAAAACACCCTGATGATTCATAAAACGCTTACGGTGGTCATTTTGTTTATCGATATCAATTCCAAAAATCAAACGATTAGACTTGCCGAGCAGGTTACCCGATAAAGTATAATTGGCTCCGCCTCCCCAAAAAAAACGGTTGAGATTCACGCTTCCGCCCTGGCCATTACTATTGATATCAAACGGGAGTTTATTTTCAAAATCTCTATTAACATAATAGTTACGAAGCTTGAGTGTGTGATTATTATTGAATTCTTTCGTATAGCTTAAGCCGATTGTTTCCTGATTTAATTTCTCTCCAGCATTATAGAGTAAGTTACGTGGGGCTGCCTGTTTTCGATTTACCTCAACCTCGCCTGCTGTTAAAGCTCCTGGATCTTGTGCTTTAGGCGAATCGACAGCATTAATGAGGAGCGTTAAGTCTGAATCCTCTGATAAGTAATAGCGAAACTTTGTATTGATTAAAGAACTGCTGACTTTGGCATGATCACGATAACCATCAAGTCTGGTAGAAGAACCGTTGATAAGATAATCCAGATTATCTGTGCGTCCTCCAAATTTCACTTGTTGTCGTTTATAGTCGTAGGAACCAAAATTGGCACGAGTGGATACAAAGGGCTGTTCGGGAGGATCTTCAGTGGTTATATTGATGACACCGCCTGAAGCCGCACCAAAGATTGATGAAACCGGGCTGCGAATGACTTCAATCCTACTGGTTGAACCCAGATCAATGGCATCAACATTACTCTGACCATCCGGCAGCGTTTGAGGTATATCATCCACATAAATTTTAATACCACGGATACCAAAACTTGAGCGCGCTCCAAACCCTCTAATGGAAATTCTCAAGTCCTGAGCAAAATTATAACGATTTTGAAAAAATAAACCGGGTATATTAACCAATGATTCGTCCAGTCCCAGTCGTTGCCGGCCACGCTGAATTTCTTGTTTACCCACAGTCCCTACTGCAAGAGGCAGTTTTGACTGTTCCTCATCTATACGAGTAGCGAATACCGTAATTTCTTCCAGCTGCATGACCGAATTATTATCTGCAACTAAGGTAGAAGGCAGTAATAATATTAAAAGAAAATTGAGAGATAATCGCTCAAGACCAGAGACACTTTTTACAATCTTCATGATTTAGGAATCCACCAATAAATTATCGAAACCAATGTTCGTGTCAACATCCAGGAGCAAATTTAGAAAAGTTATATTTATTGAGTCAGCCATGACCTAATAAATCTTATATAATATTCCACCGCAAGTAAAAGGAAACTAAATTGATGGAATCGTAGTTAATTAATAAATTTTCTCACTTTTAACCCGAACAGAAAGCCTTTTATCTTTAACTTTTACTGAGTTCCTTAAAAATAAAAAAATCCCGATCAGGACTATTTTAAATATCGTCTGGTCCTACATTGCTGCTCTAGAAGTATCAAGGTATGAGTGAAATAGAATATTTGTGTTTTAAAAAAACGCAGTTGACTTCGTAGCGAGGTTCACGTAAGTGCTGAAGATTAGGGATTTTATGGCGGTTTTAAATAAAGATTCTCTGAGAACACACTTAGTTGAACACCCGTATTTTAATGCCGCCAGCCTTCAAGAGTGGATGAAAACAAAAGGGTAAAAATACAAGGTGGCCTTAATAGATTGTAAAGTATAGCGCAATGTTGAACTTGCTCCATTTTTCTTTGCCTCTTTTATTATAAGTGACCCCAATGATCTGTGTTTTCGAGAAATCCGCGGTATCACTAACAGAGTGATTCTGCATCATTCTTTACGGTGTATTTAAGAATTTAGATACTCCTCAAAAGCCACTGAGTCTAGCGGACGGCTGAACAAATACCCTTGTGCGAAGTCGCAGTTCAGCCCCTTTAGTATGCGAAATTGTTCCTCTGTCTCTACCCCTTCAGCAATCACTTGTAGATCGAGACTCCTCGCCATTGTAATGGCCGCAGTAACGAGTGCTAGGGCACCCGTCTCATCAGCAATGTCCTGAATAAAACTTTTGTCTATCTTGATTTTGTCGAAAGGTAGGTTTTGCAGGTAACTGAGAGAAGAGTATCCGGTGCCAAAATCATCCATAGACAATCCAACACCCATCGATTTCAATTGTTTGAGCAGTGCGATAGTTTCAGGTTGATTGCTGATTAATAGTCCCTCTGTGACTTCTATCTCTAACAGGCATGGGTCAAGGCCTGATGCAAGGCTTTTGCATATATTGTTGATGAAAGCATTGTTTCTGAATTGACGAGGCGATACGTTGACCGCAAGCCTGACATCGAGTCCAAATTTCTGGTTCCACTCATACATCTGAGTACAGGCTGTTTCTGAAACCCACTGCCCGATAGTGGTGATAATTCCGGTTTGTTCGGCAACAGGAATAAACTGATCCGGACCGATTGACCCGAGCTGTTTGCTATTCCAGCGCAGCAGTGCTTCAGCTGAGGTAATATTGCCACTGGCTACATCGATAATCGGCTGATAAACAACCCTTAATTCATTTTTTTGCAAGGCATGACGCAGGTGGCGTTCGATAGCCAGTCGCCGTTGCGCCTCTTCGTTCATCTCCTGGGTAAAATAGTGATAACCGTTGCCTCCTTCGTTCTTGGCCCGGTACATGGCAGCGTCTGCATTACGTAGTAGAGTGGTGGTTTCTTGCCCGTCATCGGGAAACAAAGACAGGCCGATACTAGGTGTGAGGACGAAGTCGATGTCTTCTATCGTAAAAGGAACAGAAAGTGCCGAAACAATCTTTTGTGCTATCGGTCCAATATCCTCCGCCTGCTGTATCCCATTGAGAATGATCAGAAACTCGTCACCGCCCTGGCGTGCAACGGTATCTTCATCGCGCACTATCTGTTCCAAGCGTCGGGAGGCCTCTACCAGGAGTAGATCTCCTATATTATGTCCCAGTGTGTCGTTAACCTTTTTAAAATCATCCAGATCAACGTACATGACCCCTACCTTATGCTTGTCACGGGTAGCCATTTTAATCGCTTGATCCAGTCTATCCACTGCCAGCAGACGATTGGGTAGATCGGTTAATGCATCGTATTTAGCCTGATGCAGGATATGCTGTTCCTGAGTTTTGCGCAGAGTCACATTTTCTTCTATAGCAAGGAAATGAGTAACTTCTCCCTGAGGATTTTTTACCGGTGAAATATGGGCCTGCACCCAGATGTCAGAGCCGTCTTTTTTTGTATTCAGCAGTTCTCCAGACCAGTCCTTACCGGACATCAGGGTTGCCCACATTTCCCGATAGATAGACTCATGGGTTTTATCCGACTTGAAAAGTGCAGGCGTTTTACCAATTACTTCATCTGCTTGATAACCGGTTGTCTTATAAAGGGCCTGGTTTACATATTCAATTCTGCCTTCAGTGTTGGTGATGATAACGGAAATTGGGCTCTGTTCGACAGCCTGGGAGAGTTTGTGTAGCTCTGCTGTCCGACTTTCGATGCGTATCTCCAGCTCATCGTGTGAACGTTGAATAGCCTCTTCGGCAAGTTTGCGTGCAGTAATGTCCCTTCCAGCGCCTCGGTAGCCCTGAAATACTCCCTGTTCATCAAACATCGGCTTGCCACCGATCTGAATATGATAAACCTTGTTATGTCTATCGATGAGTCGTCCTTCCAGATTCTGAAATGGTTGATGTTGATCGAGACGTTGTATAAGAGCTTTTGAATTTGCTTCATCATACGCAAGTAAACCCTCTTCTATCAGTTGTCTTCGAGTTCTGCCGAGTATTCTATTCTGCGCAATGCCGGTGATCTCAGAAAAACGTTGTGAGATAAAACTGAAGCTCAGTTCATCATCCATTTCCCAGAACCAGTCAGATGCTGTTTCCGCAATATCACGAAAGCGTTGCTGGCTTTCGCGTAATGAGCGTCTGGCGGTATCGCGTTTGAGGATTTCATCCTGTAGAGCTCGGGTTCGTTCATCCACCCTCTGTTCCAGATGATCATTTGATTGCTGTAGTTCATCGAACACCTGTTTAAGCTGCTGTTCCATAGAGTTGAAACCTTGCACCATATGATCCAGTTCGTCAGGCCCTGCTTGAGGTTCCCGATTAAGTTTAAGCGGTACAATCTTGTCATGTGTATCAATACGGGAAAGAGTGTTTGAAATATTGACCAGATGGCGGGTAACGAGCCAGTGGATGATGAACAAAATAAAGAGGGAAACTATAAAGGTTTTGATACCCTGGCTAACCATGATGACGATTACTTTATCCATCAAGCGTTGATAGACACCGGATAGCGTTGCCTCAACCGTAAGAACACCTATTTGGATTACGCTGTTGCTGTCTCTGTATGTAAGATAGAATTCGCGACTTATATGGGAAGAGTCATCTTTTTCTCCCAACGTCAACACAAGATTTGAGGATACACCAGATACCGTTTCGGTCACAGTTACCTGGTCAATGTCGGGTAGGTTAACCATTCCTCTGAGCTGACTTTCCAGCAACTCCCTATCCATATTCCACAGACTGGTCGTCAGGCTTTGTATATTACTACTTTGGATTTCACTGAAACGCTGCTCGATCTGCGAAATTTCGCTACGATAATCCAGATAAAGCTGCGTCAGAGAGAGTATGAGGGTGATAAGGGAACTGAACAGCAATATCTGTACAAGCAGTCTTCGGCCAATTCCCCAGCGTGATCGAACAGCGGAGCCAAAATTATTCGGTGAACGCTTAGGTAACGTATTGCTGGTTTTATCTAAATCTGATGCTCCATCGTTCTCCATTATCCTACGCGTTAAATCATCAGTCATATGGCTGGGTATTCATTGAGAGTTCATAATACGTGGAACATCCAGATTTGCCACAATGTTTTCCAGCTTCTTCAATATTTCTGATGCATTCGGGTAGCTACGAGAAAGGACAAGGAAAACTTCCAGCTGTTTAAATACATCGTAAACAGTATTATCGATAGCTTGAGATGTCAGAACTTCCTCAGCAGGTCCCATGTAATCGACCACATAATCACCTCGATTCCTTTCAAACAGTTGGAATGCAGCTACATGGCTAGTTGCTTCCTGCACCTCGATACCATTTGCAGCATCTCTGATATATTTGCCTACCCCTCCATAACTGTAACCACGAATCATAATCACCCGTTTACCGGAAAGGTCCGCCAGCGAGGTGGTAGGGGGCGTACCGGTTCTACGGTAGATGCGTAGCTCAGTACTGGTTACCGGCTGTTCGCTAAACAGGCAGCATTCCTGCAGGCTGGGGGCACGAACCAACATAGAGAAAGGGACGATACCCTCTTTGAGGTATTTAAAAAGTCGTTTCGCAGGATAGGGTTTGCTATTCCATTGTATGCCGGCTTCATTGAACATAGCGTTAGCCAGTTTCAACAATGGATTTTCCAAAAGCCCTTCAGTATTTCTTTGAGTTGTCCATACGGATACATCGGGGTATCCGTAGACTAATACAGGTACCTCATCATCCTTTGCCTGCACACTAGTTGTACACAATAGAAACAGTATACAGAGAATAAGATATTTTTCGCTACCGTACATACGACCTGAAAATCATGATAATTAACCTGAATATAGCTCTGCACGCTTCAAGGATAGGAAATTCATTGGTATTTTGCAAGTTAATAACTATGAAAACCGTTGCAATAGACAACCTATTTTGATGTTGTGAAATGTAGATAAAAAACAAAACATTCAAAAAGATTGACGCTCCAAAGAAACAGTAAAAAAGTGTTGTTTTATTGTCAATAAAAGGAAAAAGATTCCCTACTGGTCATTTGAAGATATAAAAATAGCTAAAAGTTACCAACTTATTCGATGGTCAAACTCATTATCGGAAATGGTTATATTCTGAATGAAAGGATCAAAAACTGAAGGGAAAAACTTGTTGTTATGCGACGGTTTGCCCTAAAGTATGTTCTTGCCCTGACTATTTGATTTAATTAGATACTAAAAATCGATGGGGTACATTTGGCTGAGTTTATTAGCAAGAAGCTATGTAATAGAAAGGAATTGGGGTTGAAGATTACATTTCCAATGCTAAGAATCGTCCTTGGGAACCACATAAATATGAGTCAAAAAAAGCTCAAGATGCAAACTTAAACATGCTGATCGACTGGATCGCTCAATACGCTGAAAGAAACAATACATTTTCCAGATCATCACACGAGGCATTGTTTGATAGTTATGACGGCAAGTAAACAATGTATACTAATAATGAAAGAGGAGTAAACTATGGATATCGGACAAGAGATCACTAACCATCTTGAATGGATAGAAGGCATCGCCTCGCTTCTTGGTAAACAGGAAATTACTGAAGAAGAGCTTCACTCTGTCACCCGACATGACCAATGTGCGCTAGGGCAATGGTTAGGGTCTGAAGCTTCAACGGAGTTTAAGGATTTACCAGAATATCATGAGCTAGTTGAATGCCATGAAGCGTTTCATAAGTTGGCTGGAAAATTGATTACGGCTTTGCAATTGGGCAATGAAGCTGAAGCGATAGCGTCACAGGAAAAGTTTATTGCAATGTCTCAAAAAGTAATCGGATATCTACGAATTATTCAAGAAAATAGCAATAACGGCACATAGCAAGAATTACAACAACTATGATTCTTTAGCAGCTCTTAGAAAAAGCAATGCTAATAGGACATCAGAAATCAACCCTGTAAAAAAACCAAGTAAAATAAATATGACTGTTGCCATCGATATGCCAGTAATGATGATAAGATAAGCATAGGGTTTTAAATAACCATACAAATCGGATTCACACTGTAATAACTTATAACCCCATAGAATGTAAATAATCCCCAGTGGAATAAGAAGAATCAAAGCTAGCGCTTCATACAGTGAGCCGATAAAACTCAAGGGAATTGAAAAAACTTCCAATACAGCAAAGGCGACGGTAAACCAGATTATAATACTAATATATGCATCGCCTGCATAAAAATTGGCGCGTTGGTTTAATAGTTGTTTTAGGATGTTTAATAAATATACGGTGAGGGCGGCAGTCGTAAGAGATAATGAAGATGTTAATAGGTTGGAACCTGTGCTACTGATAAATAAGATGAGTACTAAGGAAAGAGTTGCGTTTAGTACTGCCATCCAGCCAGCTAAATTTAAATTATTTTCGTTGAGCATGTTTTCTAATTAGTCAAAAATATTGTTGTTTTTCAGGCTTATAGGTAATTAGCATTGTTGGATATTTTTCTAATATATGATTGTCATAAAATTTTGTCAACTTGTATTAGATTATTAGAATCAATGGAGACATCAAGCGAAGCAAATGTTTAAGGAATTTAACCAATTGCACCCTAGGTTTTTATTTTTATTATATTGCATGCTATTGTTTAAATAGAAAGACACGGATATTAAGGTAACATAAAGTATAGAAACGTATTGACAAAGAAGCGGTGTCAAACCCGAAATGATTTACATTGTAATTTATGTTTAAATTTTTAAATCTGGTATTATCGGTGTAAATCCATAGCCGGTAATTAGGAGATATTTCTATGAAAGATTTAATCTGGGATAAAAGCTTGAGTGTTCAGGTAGATGAAATTGATGATGATCATCAGAAACTGATTAATCTTTTCAATTTGATCAACCATGCAATGGAAGACGGTGAGTCACCAGAGTATATAGAAGCATTGGTGGAAGAGTTGATTAGTTGCACAGCTTGGCATTTTAGACATGAAGAACGTTTGATGGTGAAATATTCCTATAAAGGTTTAGAGGAACACCGTGCCGAGCACAATGAATTAATCCAAAGTGCTGTGGAATTAAAGAAGACATTATCGAGCAACGAAAGCTTTTCATTGACTAGTGAAAATATAGATTTTCTGGAACGCTGGTTAACCGGTCATATTCTTGGCCCAGATATGGATTTGGGGGCTTTTCTAGGTGAAACAATGTAGTGCTTCACTTGTTAAATCCGGAAATTAGGGATGAAAAAACTCTGTTTTATCGGCTTCAGTCGGAGCTTTAGTCAATATTCGTCCTCTTCCTCAATATTAACGTATGAGTAAATATACAACCGTCCGTTGCAGTCTGCTTTTCGTTGCAGTTGGTATGATGGCGTTGATTACTTTGGTCTATCAATATTGGTTGTATCCTCATCTATTACAGCCGGTAGGCACACCTTATACTATTGACAATTTAATTTGGGAAAACAGTAGCAATTTAAATTGTCAGCAACACCTTTGTCGGCTACAGAGTGATGGACAGCCTGTTAAGGCTGTTGCCTGGATACCCAGTCAGGATGCCGGACATTTTGTCCTGAACTATTCGTTAAAAATCAATTCAGAGGATAGTGCCGATTCCACCTTACCATCCGGCGGTAGGATAGCATTATATCCGGAAAATAACGGACGTCTTAGTTGGGACATGTTGCATCTTTTTTTTGATGAACAGGGCCAGGGAGCTTGGGAAGGTTTTTCTATACTCCATTTCGGGCCACCGGTCGATCGTTTCAAGTTATCCGTAGAACTCAGGGGGTCAAATGGAAGCCTGGAGTTAAGTAGCTTGAGGTTGCAGGAGTTTCAGGAAACTTTTATTCATCAGGTCTGTTTAACCCTTCTTATTGTGGTGTGGGTCCTATTGGCAATCTATGTTTTGCACTGGTTGGCCAATGGGAATTGGATTCAATATTGGCCGCTTTTAGTGGTGTACTTATTGATTGTGTTTGGGACCCAAATACCAAATGGCTGGTTCAGTTCTATTCGGTACTTTTTAGACAGACCACCTGACGTAACACAACTTAGCCCCCAATCAGCTAATGCTATGGCACAAACCCTTCAGCAGAGTCGTAAATATACCCCACAAGGTGCTGTTCGATTGTCTTGGCTCAAAAAGGTTGGACACGTGTTGTTGTTTGCCACCTTGGTGATTTTATTGCGATGGCGCCTAACTTGGCAGACTATGTGGCTACTAATGCCTGCCGCCCTTTTGGCATTAGCGACTGAAGCAGCTCAGGGATTGGGCAATAGCCGCTCGCCGTCTTGGGAAGACTGGAGTATCGATATGTTGGGGGCTATTTTAGGGTTGCTGATAGTTAGGTTTTGGCAACGGTTGCGAAAAGATGGCTTAATTAGTCGAGTATGAATGCTCTTGATTTAGCCGCGATTGATACTATCAAATTTTGTTATATTTAGCTGTTTTTTCTATTTGACATAAATTAATTCACCTTTTAGATAAGTTTCTATTACTTTAGTTTGATTAATTTGATTTTGGGGAATTTCAAATAAATTTTGATTGAGTACGATAAAATCAGCTTCTTTTCCCACCTCGGCTGTCACATTCAGTTGTTTAAAGCGTGCACAATCGGTGATTTTTCCAACAGACGATAAACCACCAAAAATATTGCCATAAACATACACATCTATGATTTAATTATAAGCGCAGTAAATTTTTAAAAAATACTTGACTATTTCGGTGCGATATGGGTAATATAAATCATACCTTAATGGTAATGTATTTTTGCAAGATTAATAACGAAAGAAATAGATAATGAGTGATGAAATTTTATGTTCCTATGTATTAGATAGTCGGGTTCATGTCATTATAAATACTGCTGACGAAACTAGTGAACGAGCCACTAGTATTGGTATTGAACTGACCGATGAACATTGGAATGTTATTGAATTTGTCACCAATATATACCTGGAGTCTGGTTATAAAATACCAAAAAAACGTGAGTTACGGAGTCGTTTAAAAAAGAACTATTTAACAATCGTTTTAATGTTTTTTAATGTGTCTGGCTAATTTATTGGAGGAAATACTTATGATGAGATGTAATACTAAAATGAGCAGCCCCTATAGATCAGCAGGGCAGGTAAATGGTGAACCGCTGTTTATTGATAAAATAATGGAAAAGTATCATGCGGACGACCAGTTAAAACATTTTCTCAAGCAATCTGAGCAGTATTTATTGGAGACAGAGTATATGGTTAGAGGCAAAAAATGACGCTTGTTTGAACCTTAAATAACTTTATTTTAACTTTGCCGTTGGAGCCGGAAATAATAGGAATTTTATTCTACGATGGCTCAAAGGCAATAACTGTTTTTTTAAATAGACATGCAGTTTTAGAAAATCATAGTTAAGAGATACGAATAATGCCTAGCAGAAAAATACATTCGACATTTTTTTACTTAAGCTTAGATTGATAATTCAAACCATAAACGTGCGAAATATATTGAACTCACCCAAAAGAAACATATAGTCAACTAGACAAAAAAGAAAATCTTTGGCCTGAACAGTGATCATCCGAATTCACTTTAGCTGAACTTAAAACAACATTGAAGGTTTTACAAAAAATAGCAAACACTATGGAAGTGTAATTGGCAATTTTAAAAATTTCCCTCAAAAATTAACCGTCTTCTTAGCCAATAAGCTATCAAGATTATGATTTTTTTTTAAATCATATTGATTATAAGCTAGGATGATGATTCAATAATTGAAAAGTATCATTGAATTTCCTATCCGTCTAAAGGCCCTATTTATCATGCTTGCAATCAAATCGATTAAGCTAAGTAATACATTCCTTCCGTCATTGTATCTGTTAGCGATGGCATTCGCAATTACGCCTGCGGCCGCCGCAACTTACACCGTAACAAAGACAGCGGATACCAATGATGGTTCATGTAGTCTAACAGATTGTTCTATACGTGAAGCCATAAACAATGCAAATAATGGCGACACTATATCTATTCCCGCTGGCACTTATGCCATTACCCGCACAGGTTCCGAAGAAGACTCTGGTGTAACGGGTGATATGGATCTTATCAGCGATATTTCAATTATTGGCAGTAGTACCGCAGGGGCCACAATAATTGATGTTGCAGGAGTAGATAGAGCTTTTGACATCACTTGGAATGTAAAAGCCAGCATATCTCATCTAACTATAATCAACGGATCAGCAGACTATGGCGGAGCTATTTTCATGCGGCCGAATAGCTCACTGTCTGTCTCCAACTCTACTTTCAGTAATAATAAGGCAACCCAAAGCGGAGGCGCTATTTATAATAAAGAAGGGACTCTAACGATTACAGCATCCACTTTTGATGCCAACACGGCCGCCAAAAATGGTGGCGCGATCATGAGTAATAGTATTCTTACGATTTCAGATTGCACTATTACTAATAATGTAGCCTCTGGGGCAACACCTGGAATCGGTCTCGGTGGCGGAATTGTCACGTTTGAAACAACAGCGGTTACTGATATTTCAAACTGTATCATCAACAACAATGTAGCCCACCATGGCGGTGGCGGTGTTTATAATGCCTCTAGTACTACCATTGACAACTCCACTCTAGATAATAACTGGGCTTCCGTTGATGGTGGTGGTCTTTTTAGTTTTCTTGGTACTACTACCGTTACCAACACCACTATCAGTAACAACACTGTCGAACAGTTTGGTGGCGGCGGTATTTATCACGAAGCAGAGGTTAACCTTACCAACGTAACTATTTCTGGAAATACATCCGCATGGGGAGCTGGAATCTTGGCATATTCGGGACACCTTAGCATGACCAACACAACTATCACCGATAACACCGCTACCGACAGTCAATCCAGCGGAGGAATATTGCTGTATGATGGTACCGCTAGCATTAGCAATAGTATTATCGCAAAACAAAATGCCACGACCAATCTTAATGGATATGATTGCGGCATATCAGGTACCGGAGCTTTTACGTCGAAAGGTTATAACGCTGAAAGTGGACCTCCCGCTTATTGTCTCATCTGCTCTTGTGGATTTACGGCTGTTGGAGACCTTCAAAATACTGACCCCCTGTTGGAAGTTTTGACAAATAATGGAGGCGATACTAAAACGCATAAACTTGCCGCCGGATCTCCCGCAATTGATTCTGGCTCGTGTGTTTCCGCAAAAGACCAGCGGGGAACAACACGTCCGCAAGGAAGTGGGTGCGACATAGGTGCATTTGAGCTTGAAGCTCAGGCAAGTATAGAGAATATCAACCGTTTATTTGATTGGGCTGAGCAATCTTATTCGCAATACTTTACCCCGCCTAATCAAGCAACTTTTGAATTAGATGGATACACAGCTAGATATTATCCAAATACTAATATCTATTTAGGTGTCAAAGAAGGGCATGTTTATGTGTATGGTGATGTATTTGGAGGATTGTTGAATGTGGGTGAGTTCAATACATTGTATGAAATGGCAAAATAGTTACCAATTATGGGAGCATTGTGACTACCGTAAGCATGGTAAAGATAGTGTTTTTGGTCTCTATAAACCTAAAAAAACATGCATATCGTTAATTTCACAAATTGTATTCTGGTTCAAGAACAGACCAGCTGAAAACTAAATATTATTGATTATAATTCAAATTTTAATGACTGTGATAAATGCTGATTGAATTAGCTAGGCTGCACTTTTGGAAACGGCAGGATTAAATACGAAAGATTGATTCCGTCCTTTTTCTTTACAAGCATATAGTGCGTGATCGGCATTGGACAATAAATGGTCGAGTGACATCTTGGCTTCAATCTGAGCTATACCGAAGCATGCAGTGATTCCTATCGGGATGTCAAAAGTGTGTTGAGCAATTCGGTTTCGAATTAGCTCAGACATTATTAAAGCACCTTTGTTATCAGTTTCGTTGCAGATAATTAAAAATTCTTCTCCACCCCAGCGCCCGACAATATCGGTAATCCGACTATGATTTTTTAAAAGTAAGGCGGTTTCAGTTAATACCTTGTCTCCTTTTAAATGGCCGAATTGGTCATTGACCGATTTAAAATAATCGACGTCAATTAGAATAATTGAAAAAGTACGTTGATGGCGTTTATAGTTTTCCAGACTTTTAAATAATTCCTTATCCAACCGGGAGCGATTGTATAGTTTTGTCAAAGTGTCGGTTTCAGCAATTTTTATTAATTCCTTTTGATAGTTTTGTTGAGCTTGACTATTTTTGTAAAACAGATAGATAGAGTAGCTTACGACTAAAATGATAGTTAGCACTAAACTATGCAAGAGAAAATTAAAATGTTTTATCAAGGAACCAAGGGAATGTCTAAAAGAGCCGATGGAATAATAAAGTTCAAATGCACCGATAAATTTGCCTTGTTGGCTAATAATGGGGATATAAACTTCAACTACGTCATCACTGATGATCTGTCCTTCCAGACTTTTGGTATTTTTATGATCAATTTTTGAGTAGATGTTTCCTTCGGCAACAATATTATGAAAGTAATCGTTGTCATTAATGGTGCCGATTTCATCTGCTGAAGAAGAATAGAGGATTTTCCCGCTCATAGAAAACACTCTAATTTTATATAGTTGGTAGTCTTGTTTTACATTATTCAAAAATTCATTGAAATTATACGAAATATAAATTTCACCATTTTCATCATCTCTAACAACCCCTCTTTTTAAATGGTTGGCTGTTTTAATCGCCAGTTCTTCCGTATGGTTGATTAATAATTTGATAATGCTAGGGTGAATATATTTTGCTTGAATCCAGGGCAGAGAAAAGGAAATGAGTATAATTAAGCAAAAAATGGAATAGATAAAAAATGAGGTGGTAGAACGAAACCTTGGAAATTTTAATCGATTGATTTTCATTGTTGGCTGCGGTAACAATGTCATTTATGTTCATATGAGAGTAAATTCGCATCCGTGCGAAAGATACTACCTTGTTACTTTGAGGAGCCGAATTCATTGCTCCTTAAATCGAACTCGACTTATATTTTATCCTGTATCAAAGCATGTGTCTGTTGGACATTGGTACTATACCAAATAGAGGGGAATATGTAAGTTTGAATGAGGCGCATGAATTCTTAGGGGCTAAAATGCTCTAAGTCATTTGGAAACCGAATGGGACCGGGATAGTTTTTCTGGATTTCTTGAATGGTTTCATCTCGTCTGTTCATCGAGCGTTCCATTAAATGGGGCAGAAGCAGTTTTTTAACTTTGCCGCGCCCGGCATCAATAATAATACTGGCTTTATTGTCCAGCTTAAACTATTGTCGATAATATAAAAAAGGCGCATAATCTTAACAACGGTTGGTATTAATACGGAAATAATTTTAACCCAAGAACAATAAATTCTATGAGTTCCATCAATAAAAATATGCGCTTTCTGGTTGCAGATGATTTTGAACCCATGCGCACAACCATTAAAAATAATCTTCTGGCCATGGGCTATGAACATGTCACCGTAGCTTCCAATGGTAGTGAAGCATTAAGGATATTGGCAGTTTCACCCATCGATTGCGTTATTTCCGACTGGAATATGCCGGTCTTAAACGGGTTGGAATTATTACTCGAAGTGAGAAATAATGATAAGCTCAAAAATATCCACTTTATGCTTGCCACCGCTGAAGGAAACCGTGATAGCGTCAATATTGCCATCGCTTCCGGTGTCTCGGCGTTTCTAATTAAACCCTTTACTCAGGCTACCTTACGCGACAAGATTCAATTGATGTTGAGTCGTCCGGCGGTAAGTCATATGGAGCGTGCGCCGGATGGTAGCATTATTCCACCGGCGCAGCAGAAAACGTCGACCAGCAGCAACCAACGCGCCCGTATCCTGGTGGTGGATGATATCCCGGCCAATATTGATGTGATCGTCGGTTTTTTAAAAGAGACTTATCAAATTAAAGCGGCTACCAGTGGTGAAAAGGGATTAAAAATTATTAATGGTAAACAACCGCCCGATCTGATTTTATTAGATATTATGATGCCGGAGATGGATGGTATGGAGGTTTGCCGACGGGTAAAAGAAAATCCTGAAACCCAACATATTCCCATTATATTTCTAACCGCCAAGTCTGAGGTGGAAGATATTACCACCGGACTGGAAGCCGGAGCTGTCGATTATATTACCAAGCCGGCTAATCCTTCGGTATTGAGAGCTCGTGTTAAAACCCACTTACAGTTAAAAAGTTCTCGTGACAATTTAGCCGAAGAAATAGAAACCTTGTTGGAAAATGCCCGTTTGCGTGAAGATGTGGAACGTATGACTCGTCATGATATTAAAAATCCTCTTTCGGCAGTCATCAACAACTCGGAATCGTTATTAGAAAGTAAATATCTTGGTATGGAACAGAAACAGCAGCTGGAGACTATCCGCGACGCTTCCTATGACATGCTGGGCATGATTAATCGCTCGCTAGATCTGTATAAAATGGAAACTGGAACCTACATTCTAAATGCTGAATCTGTGGATATTACTGCAGTTGCTCTGAAAGTATGTAATGAATCTCGAGTAAATGCTAAAGAAGTTGATGTCACTATCCTCTATGATGCTCCGGATACCTGCCTTTGTATAGGTGAAGAACTACTCTGTTTTTCATTATTGGGTAATCTGGTTCGAAATGCCGTAGAAGCTTCACTGCCTGAAAATAAAGTTGTGGTTAAAATTTGGGAAGAACAGGAAGTTAATATTTCCATTCATAATCAAGGAGTAATTCCGGAACAGATCCGCGACACTTTTTTTGATAAATATAGCACCGCCAATAAAAAAGGGGGAACAGGATTGGGGACTTATTCGGCAAACTTGATGGTTAGGGTCCAGGGTGGTGACATATCATTTAGCTCTTCGCTTGAAGAAGGCACAACTATCAACATAAAACTACCAAAAAGTTAAGCTATTTTGCGTATATGGTTATGAACCAATAAACTAGCAAATTTTATGCTGAAGGTAGCGATATTAATTTATGCTGCTAAGCTTATTTATGTAAGAATAATAGAGGTTTATATCCTACTCTAATAACAATGGACTGAAAGCATTAATTGGGGAAATTTTTTGCATGTTAAAGCACCACAACCCGGATTTCCGTGTTTATCTATTCATATACTTCACTCTGTTTTTTTTCCTTTTTCCTATAATCACTATTGCAGCAAACAATAATCAGTTGGGCCTACCGGTTCAAAGTGTTGATAATGATCTAAATCCCTCAGACTTGGGGATAAATTTACCGGAACTCAAAGAAAATGCATATGGTGTTATCTGGAGTGCGCAAGAGCAGGCTTTTATAGAATCTCATCCCACAGTCAGTATCGGCAATGATCCCAACTGGGCTCCCTTAAGTTTTCGTGATGAAATGGGGCAATGGCAAGGAATTACCCCCGCTTATATCGATTATTTAAGTAACGTAACTGGAATCGATTTTAAGATTGCCGATACGGCAAGTTGGGCGGAAATGTTACAAAAGGCGGAGCAGCGGGAAATTGATGTGGTTGCCGATCTGGCCTATACCGAGGAACGCGCCAAAATTTGGAACTATGCGGCACCCTATTTTAAATCTCCCTATGTCATAGTAACGCGCAGTGATGAACAAACGGTCAATGAAATGGAGGATTTAAAGGACAAAACAGTTGCTGTTGTTGATGGTTTTAGAATCCATCAGATTATGCAACAAACTTATCCTAATATTCGTTTGCATATTGAGGAAGATAGTGACGATGCGTTAAGAGCCGTCTCTCGGGAAAAGGCTGACGCTTATATTGGCAATCAAACCATTATATTCTGGTTAATCCAACAAGAACGGCTTGGCAACCTCAAAGTTGCTGCTGAATCAGGCCTAGGAGATAGCACCCTTAATTTTGCGGTTAGAACCGACTGGCCTGAACTGGCAAGTATTATTAAAAAAGCATTGCAGATAATGCCAAATGAGCAAAAAAATGCCATAGAAGGTAAATGGGTTTCTTATAATCGAATTGAAAACAATAGACTAATTCGTCGTCTTAAGCTCAATGCAAAGGAGCAGGCATGGGTAGCCGAACACCCTATCATTAAACTGGGTGCAGATAAGGATTGGGCGCCTATTGATTTTGTTGATCAAGATGGTGTGCATAAAGGCATTGCAGCCGATTATTTGAGCCTCATGGGAGAGCGTATTGGAGTAGAGTTTAAGAGAGTTTCAAAGTTAAAGTGGGGTCAAGTAATTCAGGGGCTTAAAGAACGGAAACTGGATGTTGTTTCTGCTATCACTCCATCCCAAGAACGTCAGAAGTTTGCTTCCTTTACAGTGCAATTTTTACAAGCTCCACAAGTTATTTTTACCCGACAGAATACATCATTTATTGGTGGCATTGAGGCGCTGTATGAAAAAACTGTCGCAGTTGTGGAAAGTTCTTATATCGAATCCTGGTTACATCAATATCATCCCAAGATTGAAACTGTCAGCGTCGCCAATATTGAGGATGGCCTGGGGAGGCTTTCTGACGGTAAAGTTTTTGCTTTTGTAGGCAATTTGACTACGACGACTTATGCTATTCAAAAACTGGGTTTAAGTCATATAAAGGTAGCAGCCTATACTGGGCAGCAACATTCTTTGTCTTTTGCTATCCGCAATGATTGGCCGTTGTTTGCAAGTATTATGGAAAAAGCCTTAGCTGATATTAGTACTGAAGAGCGCAATAAAATTGCCAGGACTTGGCAATCGCTGACCATTGAACAGCGCACTGACTATACTCTATTGTGGCAGATTGCCGCCATTGCATTTGTTATTCTTCTACTAGTCTTATGGTGGAATCGCCGCTTAGGACGTGAAGTACACGAGAGACGACAAGCGCAACTGGCTTTGGCGGAAGCAGAAGAACGCTCGCGCTTATTATTGGAGTCGGTAACGGAAGGTATATTTGGTTTGGACTTGGCTGGTCAAGTGAGTTTCGTGAACCCTGCAGGAGCAATGATGTTGGGTTATCAGGTGGATGAATTGGTAGGCCAGGCGATGCATCCCTTGGTTCATCATACCTATCCGGATGGAACCCCTTATCCCAGAGAAAAATGTCATATGTTCCTCACGGTGCATGAAGGAATTAGCAATACGATTGATAATGAAGTGTTGTGGCGTAAGGATGGATCTTCGTTTCCGGTTGAATACAGTAGTGTCCCCATTAGCAAAGGAGGTAGAAATCTCGGAGCCGTAGTGGTTTTCCGTGATATTAGCAGCCGACTTGCTGCTCAGGAACGATTGGAAGCGCGAGAACGACAATTTCGTACCTTAATTGAATCGGCACCGGATGCCATGGTCATGACGGATGATGTCGGAAAGATTGTGATGGTAAACCGACGCACCGAACAAGTGTTTGAGTATCTGCGTAAAGACTTGCTGGGGCAAACGGTTGAAAAATTGATGCCGAAAAGGTTTCGCCATCAACATTCCGGCTTTATCAATACCTATATTGATAAGCCTGAAGCACGCCCCATGGGTAGCGGTAAAGAACTCGTTGGCCTGACCAAAACCGGACGTGAAATACCCATCGAAGTCAGTTTAAGTCCGATTGAAACCGATGATGGCTTATTAATTGCCAGCTCATTACGTGATATTAGTGAACGTAAAAAGGCCGAGGAAGCGATACGTGAAACTGATCTGCTTCGAGAAAAGATGGCTGAAATAGAACGCTTTAACCGTCTTGCGGTGGCCAGAGAGCAACGCATAATTGAGTTAAAAAAGCAGGTTAATCAATATGCTGAACAGTCTGGAGAAGATAGGATATTCGCGGATTTAGAGGAAAAAATTGAAATATCGGATTTAGAGGAAAAAATTTCTGAAGATACTGAAGAAGAAAATTTGGTAAATATTATAGATATTGATGGGCTACAGTCATTATTGGAAAACTTTTGTGAATCAGTTGGCGTCGCTTCAGCAATCATAGATTTGAAAGGAGAAGTCTTAGCTGCCGCACGTTGGCAACGCGCTTGTACGGATTTTCACCGTGGAAATAAAACCACCTGTGCTCGTTGTATCGAAAGTGATACTCAGCTTTCTCTAAATCTACAAAAGGGTAAAGAGTTTTCAATATATCGCTGTAGTAATGGACTGACTGATTGTGCCTCTCCCATCATTATTGGTGATAAACATGTGGCTAATGTATTTATTGGGCAATTCTTATTACAACAACCGGATATGGAGTTTTTTAGCAAACAAGCAGAGGAGGTTGGGTTTGATAAGAGCACCTATCTAGAAGCTATTAAAGATGTTCCTATACTGGAAGAGAGTCGATTACGCAGTATTTTGGGCTTTTTAAGCCGTTTTGCCAAGTTGATTGCGTCGCTTTCGATTGAAAGAAAAAGAGCCAATCGAGCTGAAGGTATTATGCTTAATAAGGCTAATGAGTACCAACGGGAGAGACAGGCAGCCATGAATTTGGCTGAAGATGCTGAGCAGGCAAGAGCTGAAGTTGCTCGTTATCGCGATCAATTGGAAGTTTTGATCGAAGAACGCACTGCCAAGATCCAGACCATATACAATAATTCCGCAGATGTTTTTGTGATTATTGATAAAACATTTCGTTTTGTGGAATCCAATCCGGCGGTAATGCAAATGTTTAATGCCAAATCGTCGGAAGAATTTATTGAAGATTTCCCTCTCTATTCTCCTGAGTTTCAGCCGGATGGTCGGCTCAGTATGGAAGCGGCCCAAATGGTTATCCAACAAGCCTTTGAAAGTGGTTTTGAACGATTTGAATGGATGCATCAGACAAAGCAGGGGGAACCTAGACCATGCGAGGTTACTCTAGTGCGTATTGAGCTGTCCGGTAAACCCAATCTGTTTGGAACGATTCATGATTTACGTGAGCAAAAACATGCCGAAAAAGCTTTATTGGAGGCCAAGGAAACAGCTGAAGAAGCCACTCGCGCCAAGTCAGACTTTTTAGCCAATATGTCGCATGAGATAAGGACTCCCATGAATGCCATTATCGGCATGAGTCATTTGGCCTTGGGTACGGAATTGAATCGCAAGCAGCGTAACTATATCGATAAAGTGCATCGTTCGGCGGAAAGTCTGCTGGGCATAATTAACGATATCCTGGATTTCTCTAAGATCGAAGCCGGAAAACTGGATATGGAAGCGGTGAACTTCCGCCTCGAAGATGTGATGGATAATCTGTCTAATCTTGTGGGCCTTAAAGCAGAAGAAAAGGGGCTGGAATTGATGTTCCAAATTCCTCAAGATTTTCCTACTGCCTTAGTTGGTGACCCCCTGCGCTTGGGGCAGATACTGATTAATTTGGGCAATAATGCGGTGAAGTTTACCGAGGCTGGCGGTGATGTGGTGGTCAGTGTCAATATCAAAGAAAGAGATGACAATCAGGTCGTGTTGCACTTTGGCGTGCGGGATTCCGGTGTCGGCATGACCCCAGAGCAGCAAGCCAAGCTGTTTAAATCCTTCTCCCAGGCAGATACCTCCACTACCCGTAAATATGGTGGTACGGGGTTGGGCTTGGTTATCTCGAAAAAGTTGACGGAAATGATGGGCGGTGACATCTGGGTGGACAGTGAGCCGGGACATGGCAGTCACTTCCAGTTTACCTGCCGTTTTGGCCTACAACAAGGAGAGCAATCTAAACGACGTTCCATTGCAGCGGATTTGGGTTCCTTAAATGTTTTGGTGGTGGATGATAATGCGACCTCGCGGGAAATCCTAACCGATATGCTGGCCAGTTTCGGTTATCAAGTTGACCAGGCGGGGAGTGGCGAAAGTGCTGTCGCCTTATTGGAATGCGCCGATGAACAAGACCCTTATCAATTAGTCCTTATGGATTGGAAAATGCCGGGTATGGACGGTTTGGACACAACCCGAGCGATTCAGGACAGTGCTGCCATTAGCAATATTCCGACGGTGATAATGGTAACCGCCTATGGTCGTGAAGAGGCACAACATGCTGCCGAAGATATTGAATTGGCCGGTTACTTAACCAAACCGGTGACCCCATCCAGCTTGCTGGATGCGATTATGGTGGGCATGGGTAAAGAGGTGGTCAGTGAAGGTCATAGTAGCGGGCGTCAGGAGCATGTCAGTAACGCGATAAAAAATCTCCGTGGGGCCAAAATCCTCTTGGTGGAAGATAATGAAATCAATCAAGAACTGGCATTGGAATTATTGCGTAATAATGGCTTAGAGGTCGAAGTTGCCAATGATGGTCAGGAGGCCCTGGATATCCTTGAGGAACAATCTTTTGATGGGGTATTAATGGACTGCCAGATGCCGGTGATGGATGGTTATACCGCGACCCGTGAAATTCGTAATCAGGAAAAATTTAAAGGACTGCCAGTTCTTGCCATGACGGCTAATGCCATGTCGGGTGACCGGGAAAAAGTGTTGGAGGCAGGGATGAACGACCATATTGCCAAGCCGATTAATGTTAATAATATGTTTAATACCATGGCAGAATGGATAGTGCCTAGTCAACCGGTTAATGATATTGAGATAATTACAACAGTCGAAGAGGAGATTGAAATCCCGGACTTGGTTGGAATTGACACTCAAAAAGGTCTCGCGGCCACACAAGGAAATAGCAAACTGTATCGGAAATTATTACTGAAGTTTGCCGACAGTCAGGCGGATTTTGAAGTTGCGTTTAAACAGGCACAGGAGTCGGACGATCCGGAGGCTGCCACACGTTGTGCCCATACCTTAAAGGGTGTGGCGGGGAATATTGGGGCTATTACTATTCAACAGTCGGCGCAGGAATTGGAATCGGTATGTAAAGAACAGTCGAACGCGCAATTGATTGAGCAGGCTTTAAGTGTGACCTTAACTGCTTTAGCGCCGGTATTAAAAGGTTTGAGAGATTATCAGAATAGTTTGGCCGCTGCCATGAGTCCAGCCGATAAAGTGGAGTTGGATAGAGAACGGTTTGTTTCTCTAATGGAAGACTTAAAGGCACTATTGAAAGATGATGATACCGATGCAGGTGATGTTGTGGATAAATTAATGGAATTACCGGGAACGGGTGAATTTTCCGTAGTCCTAAAAGATTTGGCTGAGGCAATTGATGATTATGATTTTGAGCAGGCTCTGGAAGAAATGGAAAAGCTGGAATTAAAGTGGGGTGGAAATTAAATGGTAAAACAAGTTAAAAGGAACTGCATTGCTTTTGTAATAGGCATGTTTTTGTCGAGTTCTGTTTTTGCGGCCGCAATAGATTGGCGTAAAGTGAGTCGCTTAAAAGATAAGGAATTGATTAACTATGTAGAGCAATTGGATTTAAAAGGACAAGATGCGCTGGATTTTTGGAAAAATATTCCCTTAAGTCGGGCCAATAAGCAAGTGTATAGGCTGTTTCGAAAAGAGGCCTTTGCCGTGTATATGAAGAAGTACCCGCGTCCGGACGATAGCGGAATTGTTTTTACTGCCGGCATGGGGACAGATGCACAGGGCCCCATTAGCGGACAATCATTAAAACTGCCGTTTACAGCTTTTCAACGGTTACCGGAAGGACCCATCGGTGATCCGGCTAAAACCTATCGAATCGGTTATACCATCCACGGTTTATGGCATCCTTGGTTACTAAATAATGCAGATTCAGCCATGTGGGAGGCCAATCGACATAGCAATGTAGAGTTAAAAGTATTAGATCCTGATTTTAATAATGAGAAACAGGTCGAACAGATTGATGCTTGGATTGCCGAGAAATACGATGGTATTTTAATCTGGCCAATGCAGGAGGCTCACACCGGGGCACCGGTAGACAGAGCCAATGCGGCAGGTATTCCTACGGTTACCGTCGATCGAATGGTGGGGAGTCGTAAAGTCAGCTCACGGATCACCGGCAACTTTCCGGCCAATGGTGCGCAGCAAGGAGTTTACTTAGTACATCATCTTTTGCAGGAACTGGGACGGGTTAAAGGCAATATATTAATGATTCGCAAACCACTTGGTAGTACGGCTGATTCGATGCGCACCGGACATTTTTTAAAGGTGATTAGCTATTTTCCGGACTTAAAGGTTTTACAAAGCTCTCATAATCCCTCTAACCGTGAAGATTCAAAGCGACAGGTCAAAGAAGCTTTGGCAAAATATCCGCACATCGATGTCATTTTCTGTACTGGTGCCGAACAAGCCATGGGGGCAGTTTTGGCAGTGGATGAAGCGCAACGGTGGAATAGTCGTAAGGATGGAAAACAAATTATTGTCTTAAGCAATGATGACTTATTTGAGGCTTTACAAGCCATGCAAGAGGATAAAATTGCTGTAACGGCTCCTTACACTCCTCTTGTGGGTGGATTGGGTATGCGGGTACTACTGAAAAAAGTCGTGGGAGAATCGGTGAGCAAAGACGTAACCACTCCGGATCTACCGATGATTACCAAAGAAAAAATGAATATCTTTGGAATTCAGACGACAAGTGTTAAAGAATGGATCCCTTACTCTTATGGCAGAAAATAAATAATGGACGGAAAGCTTTAATGCAGGCGACTTTTTCACATATTAAATATCGTTTATTACTACTATTGGTGATAGTGGGATTAATTCCATTGCTAATTGTTAGCTTGATATTATTGCAAGGAGGGAAAGAGTTACGCTCTGAGCAGGCTTTTGCCGAATTGGTTAGTATAAGCCAGACCAAGCATACTCAAATAAAAAGGTATATTCGCCGCATTCGAGCTGATATTACGGTTTTAGCCGGCAGTGCCCATTTAAGTTATGCGATGGATGCCTTTGCCTCGACTTGGTTGGATGGAGAGCAAGATAAAACTCAATATGATTATTTTGAGACCTTGGAATATGGTGATTCATTTCGTAAGTTTTTAAGTGAATATGGTTATTACGATTTAATGTTGATCACTCAAGAAGGAACAATTGTTTATTCAAGTCGTAAAGAATCAGATTTGACGCAAAATATTCGTACTGGTGATTTGGCCGATAGTTTATTGGCCAAATCATTTGAGCGGGGTATGCAAACCGTCACTTTGACCGATTTTCAACTTTATCAACCCTCGGATGGACAACTCATCGCCTTTTTAATTGCACCGGTTAAAGATCAAGATGGCGTTTTGTTGGGCGCTGTTGCCTTAAAAATGACCTATGAACGAATCAATCAAATCATGCAGGAGCGCTCAGAATTGGGGAAAACCGGCGAGACATATTTGGTTGGAGCGGATTTTTTAATGCGCTCTGACTCATATCTGGACCCGCAAAATTTCTCCGCGTTGAAGTCGTTTCAAAATCCAAAAACCAACCTGGTTAAAACAGAAAACATAGAAAAAGCATTAAGGGGGGAAACTGGGTACTCCATACAATTTGATTATCGTGGTGTGTCGGTGCTGTCGGCTTATGAGCCTTTACAATGGGGAGACGTGAACTATGCCGTTATTGCGGAAATGGATCAGGAGGAAGCCTTTATCGCCATCGATGAATTATTTCGAACGGTATGGTTGATTGGCTTGATACTATTGTTGGTTATTGTTTTTGTGGCCTTATTGATTGCAACTATGATAACCAAGCCCATTTTAAGATTAACTAAGGCCTCACAGGCAATAGCAGAGGGTAACCTTTCGCATGAAGTTATTGTGGACAGTAGCGATGAAGTGGGGGTATTAGCAGAAAATTTTAACCGGATGCGTTTATCCATTGCCGATAAAATTAACCTTATTGAAGAGCAAAAAGCAGAACTCAATAAGATTAATGAAGGTTTAGAAGAGACCGTTGCGGATCGTACGGCGGAACTGGAAAAATCAAAAGAAATTGCTGAAGAGGCTACCAAGGCAAAATCTGACTTTTTGGCTAATATGTCTCATGAGATCCGCACACCGATGAATGCTATTATCGGCATGTCTCACCTGGCTTTACAAACCGAATTAAATCGTAAACAGCGAAATTATATTGATAAAGTTCATCGTTCGGCTGAGTCATTGCTTGGTATTATTAACGATATTCTGGACTTTTCTAAAATCGAAGCCGGTAAATTGGATATGGAAGCTTTACCGTTTCGTTTGGAAGATGTGATGGATAATCTCGCTAATCTGGTTGGCTTAAAGGCCGAGGAAAAAGGCGTGGAATTAATGTTCCAAATTTCCCCTGATGTTAATCCTGCCCTAATCGGTGATTCTCTGCGTTTGGGGCAGGTTTTAACCAATCTGGGAAATAATGCCGTAAAGTTTACCGATGCTGGTGGGGAAATCGTTATTGCTATCGAGGTAAAATCTCAACAAGCTGAAAAACAGACATTGCAATTTAGCGTTCGTGATTCCGGTATCGGTATGACACCTGAACAACAGGCGAGACTATTCCAGTCATTTTCTCAGGCCGATAGTTCAACTACCAGAAAATATGGCGGAACTGGTTTGGGGTTAGCCATTTCCAAAAAACTCACGAAAATGATGAATGGTGAAATTTGGGTCGAAAGCGAGTATGAAAAAGGTAGTACTTTTTGCTTTACTGCTGATTTAGGTGTGCAACAAGGCGAAATTTCCCTGCGTCGCTCGATTGCTACGGAATTGGGGGCATTACACGTATTAGTTGTGGATGACAATGCCACATCAAGAATTATTCTATCGGAAATGCTGGCTGCTTTTGGGTTCCAAATTGATCAAGCGGGAAGTGGTGAGACAGCCATTGCGCTATTAGAACAAGCCGATAACTCGGAACCCTATCAATTAGTATTAATGGACTGGAAAATGCCGGGTATGGATGGTGTCGAAGCTAGTCGTTTAATTCAGTCCAATACTAATATTACCCATATTCCGACTGTGATAATGGTTACTGCTTATGGTCGGGAAGAGTTGCTGCAAGCCGCACATGGAGTGGAGTTGGCGGGATTTTTGACCAAGCCGGTTACGCCATCGACGTTAATGGATGCCATCATGCGTGCCATGGGATATGAAGTTGCCGAGTCGGAAGGCTCAGCCGCCGGTCATGATACCGTTTCAGAATCTATGCTTAAATTAAAAGGAGCGACTATCTTGTTGGTCGAAGACAATGAGATAAATCAGGAATTAGCGTTGGAGTTATTGGTTAATAACGGACTATTGGTTGAGGTGGCCAATGATGGTCAAGAGGCCTTAGAGCTGTTACAGAAAAATCAATATGACGGGGTGTTAATGGACTGTCAAATGCCGGTCATGGATGGTTATACCGCCACCCGAGAAATCCGCAAACAGGATAAATTTAAACAGCTGCCTGTTATTGCCATGACGGCCAATGCTATGTCGGGAGACAAGGAAAAAGTGCTGGCTGCCGGGATGAATGATCATATTGCCAAACCCATTAATGTCAATGGCATGTTTAATACTATGAGCAAATGGATTATTCCCAGTAATCCTTTTAATGAAACGGTTGTTACTACAGAGTCTGCTGAATCAGTAGAAATTCCTACATTTAGCTGTATTAATACAGAAAAAGGATTGGCAACCACGCAAAATAATAGCAAACTATATCGTAAGTTATTGATTAAATTTGCGCAAAGTCAAGAAGATTTTGAGCTACAGTTTAGACAGGCATTGACAGATAGTGATAAACAGGCACCGACACGATGTGCCCATACCTTAAAAGGTGTAGCTGCCAATATTGGTGCGGAAAATATCCAAAAAGCAGCCCAGGCATTGGAGCTTGCTTGCAAAGATCAGCAATCGGCACATGATTTGGATTCCTTATTGCAAGATACCGTTAGGGAATTATCTTGTGTATTAGATGAGTTAAAAGTGTTAACAGCAGAACCGAGCGGTGATGCTACAACCACAGGTAGTTTGGATCGTGAAAAGTTTTCCAGTTACTTACTAAGACTAAGAGAACTATTGGAAGAAGATGATACTGATGCCAATGATATTTTGGAAGAAATGCACGAGATGCCTGAAATTCAGGTATATAACAGCTATTTAAAGTTACTATCTGAGGCAATAGACGAATATGATTTTGAATTGGCCTTGGAAGAATTGGACAAATTAGAGTCCGCAGGGAGTGATAATTAATATGACAGTGGAACGAAAAACCATTTTAGTTGTTGATGATGAACCGAGCAATATCGCACTATTAAGTGGAATTTTAAAAGAACATCATAAGGTTAAGGCAGCTACCAGTGGTGAAAAAGCATTAAAAATTGCTCAAAAAACACCGCCTCCGGATCTGATCCTATTGGATGTTATGATGCCGGATATGGATGGTTATGAGGTTTGTCGACAATTAAAAGAAAATTCAGTGACACAGAATGTGGCGATAATTTTTGTGACCGGAAATCTTTCTGATGAGGAACGACAAAAGGGAATGGATATGGGGGCTGTGGACTATCTCGGCAAACCGGTGGATTCCAATAAATTGTTGGAATTGGTCAAACAGATGTTCGCTTAAGTTTGGGAAATTATCTCGGGTTAAGGTTTATGGGTGAGGGAGTATAGGATTATGCAAAGTAAAAAAGATAAGCAAGTCATATTGGTTGTGGATGATACACCGGAAAATATCGATGTCTTAAGCGGGGTACTGCGTGCTGAATATAAAGTGAAGGCAGCCTTAAATGGGGAAAAGGCACTTAAAATAGCCATGGGCGACCAGAAGCCGGATATGATATTGCTTGATATTATGATGCCGGAAATGGATGGTTATGAAGTGTGTCAGCGCTTAAAAGCCAACCCAGCCACCGCTAAAATACCCATTATCTTTATTACCGCCAAAAACCAAGCTGAAGACGAGAAAAAAGGACTGGAGTTAGGCGCGGTGGATTATATTACCAAGCCCATTAGTCCTTCCATCGTATTAGCCCGCGTACATACTCAATTAGCCTTATATGATCAAAACCGTTTTTTAGAAACCAAAGTCAGGGAGCGCACTGAGGAACTGAATAAAACCCGCCTGGAAATTATCCAACGTTTGGGACGGGCTGCGGAATTTAAGGATAATGAAACCGGTATGCATGTTATTCGCATGAGTCATTATGCGCGTTTGATTGCCGAGGCGTTGGATTATAGTAATGATTGGGTGGAATTAATCTATCAGGCTGCTCCTATGCATGATATTGGTAAAATAGGGATTCCCGACAAGGTGTTGTTAAAACCAGGTAAATTGGATAACCAAGAATGGGAAATGATGCGTAAGCATCCGGAATTTGGTGCTGAAATTATCGGCGATCATAATACCGATTTATTAAGCATGTCCAAGGAAATTGCCTTATCCCACCATGAGAAATGGGATGGGTCCGGTTATCCGTATAATCTAAAGGCTGAAGATATTCCATTATCGGGTCGTATTATTGCTATTGCCGATGTCTTTGATGCTCTCACTACTGAGCGACCCTATAAAAAGGCCTGGACCGTAGAGGACGCCAAAAATCTTATCGATGATAATACAGGTAGCCATTTTGACCCGAACCTTGTACCTATTTTCCATGAAGTCATGCCGGAAATATTAGACATAAAAGAGCAATACGCAGAATTTGTTGTTAAAGAACTGTCATAACGTAAAGTTATTTTAGGAAACACTCACAGCGTGAAATGAGAAAGTAATGGCTCGGGGAAAAAAATGCAAAGGACTAATAAAAAACCAAAAAAAGTCTGGACCTTTTGGATTAAAGCCTATTTTTTAGGTGTATTGCTCTTATTTTTATTCCCTATACATTATGCTTTTGGCCAGGAGCTGGAAAAAGTTACCATTCAGCTCAAATGGTTTCACCAGTTCCAGTTTGCCGGATATTATGCGGCCAAGGAAAAGGGTTTCTATCAGCAAGAAGGCTTGGATGTTGAGCTGAGGGAACGTGATCCCGCAAGCAGTCCTGTCGATGATGTCATTTCCGGCAAGGCCCAATATGGTATATTGGATTCCGGTTTAGTATTGTCCAGAGATGCGGGCAAACCGGTCGTTTTATTAGAACAGATTTTTCAATATTCTCCCCTGGTCTTTATTACCCTAAGTAAATCCGGTTTACGGACTCCCTATGATCTAGTCGGCAAAAATGTTATGACCGATTCCTTGGGGGCTAATGACGCAGCGCTAAAGGCCATGATTCAGAAAACACTGGGTGATCTCAGCAAAGTAGATTGGCAGGAGCATAGTTATAATAATCAAGATTTATTGGATGGTAAAGTCGATGCCATGCTGGCTTATATTACTAACGAGCCCTTTTGGTTTCAGGAAAAGAATATTGCTGTAAATATCATCGATCCCAGAGATTACGGAATCGATTTTTATGGTGACAACCTTTTCACCACCGAAACGGAAGTTAGTCAATATCCTCTGCGAGTGGAAAAAATTCGCCGTGCGACCATAAAGGGGTGGAAATATGCGCTGGATAATAAAGCGGAAATTATTGAATTAATTCAATCTAAATACAATAGCCAAAAGCATAGTCTTGCTCATTTGCAGTATGAGGCTAAGCAGGTTGGTAAAATGATTTTGTCACAATTTATAAAGTTGGGTCATTACGAAGAATCTAGATATGACAAGATTGCCGAGACCTATCGTCAATTAAATTTAACCGATTCGCATCGCGCCCAAGAGGGCTTTTTCCCTAATTCTGAAAGTAAAGTTAGAAAATCGGACAAAGTTGAGTTAACAGCCGGAGAGAAAGCCTGGATAAATAGTAATACCGTTTCGGTGGGAATTGAAGAATGGCCTCCGGTGGTTTTTATGCAAAAAAACGGAAAAATCGGTGGGTTGGCCGGAAGTTACTTGGAATTGCTGAGTGAAAAAACCGGATTACGTTTTGAACCCATAAGTGATTTGTGGGAAAAACTTTTAAATGGTTTAAGGGAAAAAGAAATTGATCTATTACCAGCGACCTATTTTACCGATGAACGAGCGACTTATGGCTTATATACCAAGCCTTATTTCCATATGCGGGAATTTATCTATGTTAAAAGTGATAATCCTGAGATTAATAATATTAACGACCTGGCGAACAAAAAAATAGCTGTAGTTAAGGACTATGGTACGATTCCCAAGTTAAGAAAGCAATTTCCAAATGCTGCCATTGTTGAAACGGTGGATTTATTACATTCCATTAATGCGGTTCTGAACGGTGAAGTGGATGCTTTAATGGAAGTGCAAATCGCAGTTGACCTTGCGATAAAAAACAATGCCATTGTTGGTTTGCGCGGCATTAGTCAAAATATTTTCCCTGCCTCTCCCATTCATCTGTTTTCCCGAATCGATAAGCCGATTTTAAATTCTATTCTGCAAAAAGGATTAAATGCCATAAGTGAAAGGGAGCATGGTAAAGAGCTGAGTAAATGGTTGAGCAGCTCTCAAATTGAAGAATCTGTAGCTCCTGTGGAAAGTGATGGTCAATTGGCTTATCTTTTAATTGCCGCATCACTGGTTTTTTTAGTGATGTTACTGGCTGTTTTTCTTTTACCCCGAATTTTGTCGGATGAGGTAATTGCTAAGCAGGTCGGTTCACGCAGTTTTCGCTTTATAGTCCTATTGTTAACCGCACTGGTATTTTTTATTGTTCTGGCATTAGTGTGGTACACCTTGGAACAGAATAAACAGGCTGCAGTAGAAAGGATTGAAAATGATCTTAAATTCGTTCACAAGGCCACTGATGAGCGCTTGATTGATTGGATTGAAGACCGTAAAAACAAGCTATTGTTATTAGGGCGGAACCAGGAGTTAGTTAGCCTAACTAAAAAACTTTTAACCCTACCATCCGATCAAAGCACTCTGCAATCATCCAAGGTACAGGAACAGATCCGTGAATTTTTTAAAATGCGGGAGTCGCAATTTGGTCGTGTGGGATTTTTTATAATCAATCGAGATCGAATCAGTATTGCCTCACGGCGCGACAATAATTTGGGAACGAAAAATATAATCGCTGAAAATGAGCCGGAAAGACTGGACATTGCTTTTAAGGGTAATGCGGTTTTTATCCCGCCAATCTTATCCGATGTGGTCATAGAAACTGAGCAAGGCGAGCAAAAAAATCTAAAAAATTTTAGTATGTTTTTTGCTGCTCCTATTCAGGATATCGAAGGTAATGTGGTTGCGGTATTAACACAACGCATGCAGCCGGGAGGACGATTATCCAAGATTATGCAATATGGCAGCCTGGGGCAATCCGGTGAAAGTTATCTGGTCAATGACCAGGGAGGCATGATTACCCAAAGTCGTTTTGTAGAACAATTGGAAAAAATCGACCTCGTGTCCGGGGATGATGCCTTATTGGAGTTGCGTGATCCGGGTGGTAATTTATTAGCAGGATATCGAAGTTATAAAGATACTGATTCCTTATCTTACACAATATCGGCGAGAGGATTAAAGAATCAGGCGATTAATGCTGAAGTTTCATCGGCTGAAAAAGGTGAAATACATGCTAATACCGATGGCTACCGCGATTACCGTGGTGTTACTGTGTTTGGTGTTTGGCGTTGGGATGCCGATTTAGGCATTGGCATGGTTACCGAAATTGATCGTGATGAAGCCATGGTTAACTTCGACGCCATGCAGCAGAATTTGTTAATAACCGCGATTGTGACCTTATTATTGGCCATAACCTCCAGCTTGCTAACCATAACTATCGGCCAACGAGCAACCCGTTTTATCCTTAAATCCCGCGATGAGCTGGAAGAAAAGGTTCAGGAACGCACCATAGAATTACGTGAGCGTGAAGAGCGCATGTGGGATCTGTATGAGAATGCTCCGGTGGCGTATGCTTCTCTTTCCAGTGATGGAACATTTCAAAAACACAATCTGGCCTTTGCGGAACTAACAGGTCGAGATAGAGCTGACTTTGAGCATCTGAGTTGGAATGAATTGGCTCCCGATGATAATAAGACCTTATCGGCAACCGGTCAGGGGCAAGCTCTATTTGATCATGAAATTGTTATAAAAAAGAAAAATGATGACAATCTATTTACCTCTTTATCCGCTTTGCCTATTCGTGATAGCGAAAATATGGTCGAAGAAATCCGCTTTACCCTTCTCGACATTACCGAACGCAAAGCGGCAGAAAAGCGTTTTGCTGCACTCATGGAATCAGCACCGGATGCCATGTTGGTTGTGGATCAGACAGGAACGTTAATATTAGTCAATTCACAGGTTGAACGGGTGTTCGGCTATAAGCGCGAACAATTATTGGGTGAAAAAATTGAGGTTTTGGTCCCTGAATCAATACGCACAAAACATATTGCCTACCGTGACAGCTATATTAAGGATCCATCGGTACGCCCATTGGGGGCTAGCATGGAATTGCGTGGGCAAAGAGCAGATGGATCGATATTTCCGGCCGAAGTCAGCCTGAGCCCAATTGATACTGATGAGGGACAATTGGTGGTGGCATCGGTGCGAGATATTACTGGTCGTAAGGAGGACGAAGTTCGTATTGCTAAAACCAATCGTGGCTTAAATACACTGACCCAAATTAATGAAGCGGTAATGGACTCTTTAACCGAGCGACAATTATTGCTTGAAGTCTGCCGAATACTTGTGGAAGCCAGTCAACAACGTTTTGTTTGGATAGGTTTTGAAAAACGGGATGAGAAAAAATCGATTCAAATTGAAGCACTTTATGGCTATGAAAAAGGTTTTATCGATGCTCTCAATTTAAGCTGGGATAAAAATATAACCGATGGCTGCCCGGAAGGTCAGGTGATTAGAACGGCAAAACGATTGATTGTCCCAGATATTGAGCAATATGACGGGAAAAATGGTTGGCGGGAAGCTGCATTGGAACGTAACTACCATTCCCTAGTCGCTGTTCCATTAAAACAACGCGGTGATGCCTTTGGCTTAATAGCGGCTTATTCGTCGGAAAAAGTGGAATTGGATGAAGAGGGTTTAAAACTCTTAGAACGTTTTGCCGATAATGTCTCTAATGGCATTATGGCTCTGAGATCGGAAGTGGCTCGCAAAGAAGCGGAAGAAGAGTTAAGTGTTGCTGAAGAGCGTTCACGCCTATTGTTACACTCTGCGGACGAAGGTATATTCGGTGTCGATAATTATGGTCATCTAACTTTTGTTAATCCAGCCGTAGAAAACATGCTGGGCTATAGTCAGGACGAATTATTGGGAAATAAGGTCCATGCCCTCATTCACCATAGCTACCCAGGAGGTTCCAACTATCCGGTAGAAAAGTGTCCCATGTATGCCGCTTATACTCGTGGTGAAGTTCACCATATCGATGATGAGGTATTATGGCGCAAAGATGGTTCCAGTTTTGAAGTGGAATACTCGAGTGTTCCATTGGAAAAAGAAGGTGAACTTGTTGGTGCGGTGATCACTTTCCGCGATATTACCGAACGTCGTGAAGCGGAAGCTAAAATGCGGGCGGTTTGGGATAATAGTAGTGACGGCTATTTGTGGTTAAATGCTGATTTTAAATTTGTCGGTTGCAATAAGGCTTCTTTAGGACTTTTAGGCTGTCATACTGAAAGCGAGTTGTTAGGTAAGAGTCCCCTCGATTTTTCTCCGGAAAACCAACCCGATGGCGAGCCGTCGTCAGACAAAGCCATGATGTTTGCCCAGCTGGCGATGCAGGGACAAAGCCAACGGTTTGAGTGGTACCACATTAGACCGGATGGAACTCCATTTTGGTCTGAAATAACCTTGGTGCACTTAATTATTCAGGGGCAACCCTTGTTCCTGGGAATTTGGCATGATGTGACTATTGAGCGTGAAGCTCGTATTGCTTTGGAACAAGCCAAGGCTGCTGCTGAGGATGCTACTAAAGCCAAGTCAGATTTCCTGGCCAATATGAGCCATGAAATTCGAACCCCCATGAATGCCATTATCGGTATGTCTAACCTGGCTCTTAAAACCAAGTTGGATAATAAGCAGCGTAACTATGTTGAAAAGGTCAATCGTTCCGCCGAATCCCTTTTAGGAATTATTAACGACATACTTGATTTTTCCAAAATCGAAGCCGGAAAATTGGATATGGAAAGTGTCGATTTCCGTCTAGAGGATGTGATGGATAATTTGGCCAATCTGGTTGGCCTTAAAGCGGAAGAGAAAGGGGTGGAGTTGCTATTTGATACTTCAGCAGAAGTTCCCTCGGCATTGATCGGTGATCCCTTGCGGCTAGGGCAAATTTTGGTTAATTTGGGTAATAATGCTGTTAAATTTACCGATGATGGTGAAATTGTTGTTACGACTCGAATTAAATCTGTTGATGAAGAATCAGCGACTTTACATTTCGCGGTCCGCGATTCAGGCATCGGGATGACGCCGGAACAACAAGCTAAATTATTCCAATCCTTTAGTCAGGCAGATAGCTCAACAACCCGCAAGTATGGTGGTACCGGGTTAGGTTTGACCATATCCAAGCGACTCACCGAAATGATGCAAGGTGAGATATGGGTGGAAAGTGAACCTGGGAAGGGAAGTACCTTCCAGTTTACCGCTACTTTTGGTCGTCAACATGGTGAAGAGAGTGGTCGGGTTAAACCGCAGTTACCTGAATTGCAAGGACTGAATGTCTTGGCGGTGGACGATAACTCCACGGCTCGCGAGATCTTAGTGGAAATTCTAAAATCATTTGATTTTACCGTTACCGGTGTAAGCTCAGGGCAAGCTGCTTTAGATAGTTTAATAAAAGCCGACAAGCCGTTCGATTTGGTGGTAATGGATTGGATGATGCCGATTATGGATGGTGTGGAAACTACCCGTCGTATCCAAGAAAGTATGGAAAAGGCACCACCGGTTATTATGGTAACCGCCTATGGGCGAGAAGAAGCAACAGAAGCGGCCGGCGATATTAAGTTTAACGGTATTTTAGCCAAACCGGTCTCACCTTCTACTTTATTGGATACCATAATGATGGCCTTTGGCCATGAAGTGGAAGGCATGACTCGTGCGGGTCATCATGCCGATGAAGAGATAGAAGCGGCGATTAAATTACGCGGTGCAAAGGTTCTTTTGGTGGAAGATAATGAGATTAATCAGGAATTGGCGTTGGAGTTGTTGGCCAACGGTGGGATTATTACCGATTTGGCAGAAAACGGACTGGAAGCTTTGGAAAAACTGGAAAAGGCAGAATTTGACGGTGTATTAATGGATTGTCAAATGCCGGTAATGGATGGTTTTGAGGCCACCCGTAAAATTCGCGAACAGGAGAAATATCAGGAATTGCCGGTTATCGCCATGACTGCCAACGTTATGGCTGGTGATAGGGAAAAAGTGATTGCCGCCGGTATGGTGGATCATATCGGTAAGCCAATTAATGTACGGGAAATGTTTACCACGATGGCCAAATGGATTACTCCCTCGAATCCTGCTGTAGAAGTTCCAATAGAAGTAGAGGAACGAAAAGAGGCTGCTTTAGAAGTGGAAGCATTGCCGGAACTTGCTGGTATTGATATTCAAGTGGGTTTAAATACTACCCAAAATAATCTTAAACTCTATAGGAGGTTATTGGTCAAGTTCTATGACAGTCAGAGTGATTTTGAAGCTCAATATCGGTTGGCTGAAACATCGGATGATCCGGAAGCAGCAACGCGATGTGCTCATACTTTAAAGGGGGTAGCCGGCAATATTGGTGCCAGACAGATCCAGGAAGCAGCCATGGAACTAGAATCAGCCAGTATAAAGCATGCACAGGAAAAGGAAATCAGTAAATTATTAGCTAATGTCACAAAAGCTCTAGAACCTGTTTTGACTGGGCTGGCTCAGTTAGTTGATGATAAGACATTGCAGGGAGAAAGCGTTGAGTCGTTAGATATGGAACAACTTAAGCCCTTATTGGGGCAATTACGTGATTTGGTTGAAGATGATGATACCGATGCCACCGAAGTGATTGACGAATTGCAGCAATTGAGTGGGATCGGAGAATTTTCCGAACAATTGCAAAATCTCTCCGCGGCCATAGGAGAATATGATTTTGATCAGGCTTTGGAAGAGTTACAGGAATTCGAATCGAAATTATCTCTTTAGGCAAATAATATAGTAAAAATTATTTCCAGAAAGTCCAAGATTTGTTTGTAGGTATCGAGTTTTTTTGGTATTGACTAAAAGAACGCTGGGACTACAATAATTAGGTAGGGAGATAATAAAAATGCATAATAACGGTCTCGCCATTCTTCTTTTTGTGATTTTTTCACTGCTGATTGGTGCCCTACTCAAAGCGGTGATGCGCAATAGTCGTCTCCCTTATACGGTAGTGTTGTTACTGGTAGGAATCGCCGCTGGAGGGTTAAATCATTTTGGGGTATTCGGCAGTGATACTCTAGCAGCCAGTATATTCACCGAAGTGGGCAATATCGATCCACACCTGATTCTATATCTTTTCCTGCCGACCCTGATTTTTGAATCTGCCTATTCGATGGAACCCCATCTATTTTTTCGCATCGCTCCACAGATTGCCGTGTTGGCCGTTATCGGACTGATTATCTCGATGGTGTTAAGTGCTCTGGCTGTTAGTTGGCTACTAACTTGGGGGATTGGGACTGCTCTGCTATTTGGCGCTTTGATCAGTGCCACCGACCCGGTTGCGGTGGTTGCACTACTAAAAGAAAAGAGTTCCCGCAAACGTCTTGAAACGCTGATAGAAGGTGAGTCGTTATTAAATGACGGTACCGCGATCGTGTTTTTTGCTCTGTTTTACGGATTTGCCTTAGGGACTACCACAGAAGTCAAAGTCTTACCGGTGATCGGGGAATTTATCTGGGTGGTTTCCGCCGGTTTAGTTACCGGAGTAGTAGTTGGATGGTTGGTATTATGGTTTATCGGTAAATTGATCAATCAGCCCTTAATTGAGATTACCCTTTCGGTTGCTGCAGCGTACCTAACTTTTATTATTGCCGAGTCTTTACATGTCTCGGGCGTGGTGGCCCTGGTTGCCTTGGCATTGATGTTTTCAACTATCGGTCGCACCCGAATCTCACCGGAGATTGCCCATTTTCTGCATCAGTTCTGGGAGATGATGACCTATATGGCCAACACCTTGATTTTTTTAATCGTCGGTATTGTGATAATGGCCCATGCCGTTTTTGATTCTCTCCAACTTTGGATCGCCTTGGGATTGTTATATGTTTTGCTAACCCTTATTCGTAGCACATCCGTATTAATATTAATGCCGATTTTGGAACGAATTGGCGTGGGAATCACCCGCCAAAAAGCCACGGTTTTGGTTTGGGGAGGACTCCGGGGCGCGGTGTCTCTTTCTTTGGCTCTATCACTTGCTCAAGACAGCGCCGTTCCTGAGCAATTACGCGAGCAGATATTATTTCTGACGGCTGGTATTGTATTTCTCACTATTGTCATTAATGGTTCAACCATGGAATGGCTGCTGCATATGCTCAAACTTGATGAATTGCCGCCTGCCAAGGAAGCGTCGGTACAAAAAGCACGGCAAAAAATAAATCAGCAGATGTCCGGCTTTATTAAATCCTTACTCAATAATCCGTTTTTCAATATGGTCAAGCGAGAGTCTCTGGGCCGTTATATTGCTGAGAATAATAGTAATGTTGATGGCGATACCCAAAACAATATTATGATCAAGCAGGAAGACATTGATGTTGCCTTTATGCGGCGACTCCTTGAGATTGAACGAAGCGACTATTGGCGTCAGTTTGAAGAGGGTAATATTGGTCGGCAGGCGGCTTTTGTATTGTCACGTTCGGTTGAGCAAGCCTTGGACAATAATCCGCTAATTGCTCCACGTCAGTCGCTTGATGAGAGCTTTAAAGTACCCGCACCGCCGAAATGGTTGCAAAAAGTTCCTGTTATGGGGCAGTCGATGGAGCAATGGCTGTTTAGCCGCCTTTCACTCAGCTACGATATAGCTCGTGGATTTGTAGTCGCGCAGGAAGAGATGCGTAAGCATATTAAGGCGTTGCAGCCGGATGATAAGACCGGTGAGTATATCGCAGCGATGATCGATAAAAACTGTACCCAAGCTTTTAGTTTTACCCAGCATATTAATCGTGAATACCCGGAGCTTATTGCTTCTTTGCAGTCAAAATCTGCCAGAAGATTATTGTTGAATCATGAACGCTCATTGATATGGAAAATGGAGCATGATGGTGTATTGGAAACGGCTGAAGCCCAACATCTTATCGATAATATAGAAGATCAGATGCTGAAAATGCGATCTGAAAAGAAAGGATAAGGAAATTGATGATTTTATTAAGGACCAAAATGCATAGTTTTATCCTATTGATCTTTTTAGCCTTTCCGAATATTAATTTTGCGACCGGAATTGAGCGACTTTCGGTAGCTTATTGTGTAGATTGTGTACCGTTTCATTTTCAGGATCACGACGGAAATCCCCAAGGCTTGATTATTGATTATTGGCAGTTGTGGTCAAAAAAAACCGGAATAGCCGTAGAATTTATTCCCGCACCCTGGAACGATACCTTGAACATGGTTGGTGAGGGTGCAGCTAAAGCACATGCGGGATTATTTTACAATGAAACACGTGACACGTATCTTGATTACGGAACGCCGTTGAGAAAAACAGATACGCATGTCTTTTTCCATCAGAGTATTCCCAGCACAACCAGTTTTCGAGACCTTTCGGCCTATCGTATTGGGGTTCTAGCCGGGGATGCCGTCGAAGGATTTCTTAAGCAACGCATGACAGATGGTTATATAAAGGGCTATCCCGATTACACTGTTCTTATTGAAGCATTGAAAACAGGTGAGCTAAAGGTTTTTGCCGCTGATACGCCAACAGGGCTTTTTCATCTCAAAAAGGCCGGACTGCTTGCAGACTTTTCTTTTGTGAGCGACGGCCCGTTATATCGTAGTGATTGGTTTACCGCTGTCAAAGAAGGTGAGCAAGCCACCCTTGATCTGGTTAATAAGGGTATGGCCATGATTACCGACGCGGAAAAAATGGATATTGGCCGCCGTTGGATAGGTGATACTAAAAAAAACATAAAAGATGATACATTAATTATTGCCGTTGACCGCAGTAATGCTCCTTTCAGTTTTATCAATGCCAAAGGCCGTCCGGCAGGTTTGTTCGTCGACTTTTGGCAGGCTTGGTCTGAAAAAACGGGACGCCGAGTTAGATTTAGAGCTTCTAATCAGCAGGAAATGTTAGAAAATCTAAAGTCAGGAGAGGTGGATATCCATTCCGGCCTAACCTTTAGCTCTAAAGTAGAAAAAGAATTTCTTTTTTCTAAGCAGTTTTACGAAACAGCATCTCGAGTTTTCCACCGTCACAACGAAAATATTCCTCCTGATATAAGAGACATAGGTAATAAGTTCGTGGGTGTGGTTTCCGGAAGTTCCCAGGAAGCATTGCTTCATAATCAGTATCCAGGTGTGCGGATGAAAGCCTTTGACACGGCCAAGGATATGATTGGAGCTTTGATAGATACTGAGGTTGACGCTGTTGTTGGTGAATTTAGGCGTCTGGATGAGTTACTTCATGATATGGGGTTACAGAGTGATATCGTGGCACGGCCCGAAAATTTGTCCGTTAAACCTATTCATGCTGTTTTGGCCAAAAGCCGAGAGGACTTTCTCCCAATTGTAAACAATGGCCTGGATATGCTGTCGCGAAGTGAATTGTCGGCTATAGAGGCACGTTGGATTGAAAAACGAAATGATCGCTTTTTTGCCCGGCGAATGACTGATGCCGAAGTCGGACTGACACGTGAAGAACGCATATGGTTGAATAAAAATCCGGTCATTCGTAGCGGTGCCGATCACGCTTGGGCTCCCTATGATTACCTTGACCAGGAGGGAAATCATCAAGGGCTTAGTGCTAATTTTATTAAACGAATTGAAGAGATCCTGGGTGTTTCTTTTCAACCTCCTGAACGTTTAAGTTGGGAAGATTCCTTAGCACGCGCCCAAAATGGACAGCTGGATATTTTAACCGCTGTTGCAATTACACCGGAAAGAAAAAAGACACTTGTGTTTACAAAACCTTATATGACTTGGCACAACGTGATTGCGGTACCAAATGAATCAGCGGGAATAACGAGCCTGGATGATTTATCCGGTAAGAAAGTCGGCGTAGTTGAAGGGTATGCGATAACGGAAGCGTTGTCACGAGATTATCCGGAGCTGAAAATTGTACCGCAAAAATCTATTGCTGATGGATTATCGGCATTATCGAACCAGCGGATTGATGCTTTTATAGAGTCGCCGATAACGATTGAACACTATAAGAAAGAGCAGAACATTGATGATATAAGCATTGTCGCAAAAACGCCTTATAAATTAAAAATTGCCATGGCCGTTAAGAAAGATTGGCCAATATTAGCCGGCGTTCTTGATAAGGCGTTAGCGAAAATATCTGCGACAGAAAGAAAGGAACTCGCTCAGTCCGCGGGGATATCCGAAACGGTTTCTTTTGACCAGACATTAGCGCATCCTAAAGAGCTCTTAAGCACTCAGGAAATGGTTATGCTGGCAGCATTAGTATTAGTCATTGTCGCCTTAATCCTGCTTTTTGTTAACGCTTTGCGAACTCAAAAACGTGCTTTTTTTAGAAGCTTACGCGGAAAAACAGTGCTTTTTATATCGGTTGTATTTATTTTTATCGGCAGTGCGACAATATGGCTGTTTGGCATTGTTGGTGAACGTATTTCCCTAAAACTTGGTACCAGTGCCGCACAACGACACGTATTATGGCATAAGGAAAAGGTGCTTGGCGCGGTACAGCGGGAATTAGCTTTGGCCAAGCAAATGGCTGAGTCTGAATTGTTGACCCGCTGGGCCGTAGACGAAGAAAATCCTAGGATAGCTGCCGATGCCAGAAAGGAATTACAAAAATATCATGATAATTTTATGGCTAATTCATACTTCGTTGGCCTAGTTAAATCAAAACACTTTTTTTATGCCGATAATAAAGTCAAAGATGTCAAACTAAATGTTGTTGATACCTTATCTGCGGAAGATAACGACGATATCTGGTTCTTCAAAACGATTAATGATAGTTCGCCGTACAACCTAAATGTGGATCACAATATCCAACTTGGTGTGACCAATCTATGGGTTAATTACGCAATGCGTAGTAATGATATGACTCATGGCGTCGTTGGAACAGGAATTCAATTAAGCAAATTTATTAATGATTTCATTAAGCAGGATGATGACCGAGTATCTGCCATGATCATTGATAACAACGGTGCCATTCAGGCTCATGTCGATCCATCCAAAATTGCCCGCAATGTGATGGGGGAAAAAGATAAAGAGGTCTCAGGAATATGGGCATTATTATCGTCAGATGATGATAGGGCTTTGCTTCAGCGCCATATGAGAAATATTAAGGAAGGTGTTAGTGAGTCTGAAACCCTGGTTGTCAAACTGGAGGGTAAGGAAAATCTTATCGCTATCGCCTATCTTGAGCCATTAGAGTGGTTCACCCTGGCCATGATTGAACCGGGAAGTATGGTCGGACTTGATGAGATGGCATCATTGGGATTGATGTTGGCCGCCTCGTTACTCATTACGGTAGTAATGGTGATTGTTGGCCAAAACGTATTGATTATACGTCCGCTTCATCAGTTAACTGAAGGCGCTCATAGAATGTCCGATGGCCAATATGACGTGAAATTAAAGATAGCGCAACGTGATGAAATAGGTGACCTTTCACAGACGTTTAATAACATGGCCCAGACGATATCGGATTACACCGGCACCTTGGAAGACAAAGTTGCCCAAAGGACACAACAACTCTCTAAGGAAAAAGAACGGGCGGAAAGTGTAAGTAGAGATTTAGAGTTTTTAAAATTTGCCATCGACCGAAGCGTAGACATGGTTTTCTGGATCAATCTGGAGGATGCCAGATTACTTTATGTCAATTTATCCGGTTCAATGCGGTTGGGCTATAGCCAAGAAGAATTGTCTGAGATGAGAGTTCCAGATATTGATATTGATTTCCCTGTAGATCAATGGCCGGGTTTTGTCGAAGTTCTGAAGACTGGAAAGCCTCAGTCATTTGAGTCAACGCAACGCTGTAGGAGTGGGGAAACCTTTCCAGTTGAAGTCAATGCAAGATATGTCAGTTATGGTGATCAAAATCGGATAGTCGCATTTTCCCGTGATATCACCCAAAGAAAGAAAGCTGAACGGCAACTCAAAGAAGCTTTTGCCGTAATCACCAGCTCGATACAGTACGCTTCACGAATCCAACGCTCTATGCTGCCAAGTGAGAAAATACTCGAAGCATCCCTAGCGGAACATTTTATCTATTGGAAACCTCGGGATAAGGTAGGTGGCGATGCCTATTGGTGTGAACATTGGGCAGGCGGATATCTACTGGCTTTGGGAGATTGTACCGGCCATGGTGTACCGGGAGCCTTTGTTACCATGATTGCTAATGGCGCATTGCAGATGGCACTCTTGGAAATACCGCCGGGAGATGTCGCAGCCTTATTGCAACGAATACATCAATTGATCCAGTCGGTGTTGAGTCAGGATAGCGAAGATGGTGAATCTGATGACGGATTGGAGATGGGAATCTGCTTTTTTAAGCCACAAACTAATACCATGATTTACGCTGGTGCTCGTTTTTCCCTTTTTTATATCGAAGGCGGAGAAGTAAGCGAAATTCGTGGCGATAAAAAAGGCTTGGGCTATCGTGCCATTCCTCATGATGTTCAATTTACCAATCAGCAAGTAGATATTAACCCGGAGCGTTGCTTTTATATGACCACGGATGGTTTAATTGATCAAGTGGGAGGTGAAAAGCGGTTAAGCTTTGGCAAACGCCGCTTTAAAGCTTTGTTAAAAGAGATTGATATGCTGCCAATGAACGAAAGGCGATTGAAATTAAAGCAGGCGCTGTTCGAATACCAAGGCGATGAGAGTAGACGTGATGACGTTTCCGTAATCGGATTTAAAATCAAATAATGATAAATTATTCTGAATTTATTATGGCCCTATATAACAATAAAAAAATGTTAAATAAGTGCTTAATTGTATTGATATCATCGATATTCTTTTTTTATTTTCCAGCAGCTTTTTCATCCACGCAAGTGATTCAAACGGGCCTCCTATCAAACCTTAGCAAATCCGACTCATTGTCCAATCCAAGCGTATTCCCTGAGCTTGCAAAGAAGCTCGAAGAAAAGGCAAACACTGCGTTTAAATTTAAATCGGATATTCTCGGTAATTTTGTCAGTAGCGCGGAAAACCAGGTGTTATCACTGGCAAGCAATGAATTTACCAAGCGTTACGCAGAGAGTTATGATGAAACGGCCAGAGCCAATCTGACCGTTTTGTTTCACTCTGTGATTGCCGCCAATGCGGATTATATGCAAGTTCGTTTTCTGGATGCCGATGGTATCGAGCGGGTTCGCCTGGATCGCCCCAAAGGAGAAACTTTTCCTGTGATCGTGCCTATAGAGAAAATGCAAGACAAAAGCGCTAAAAGTTATTTTAAAAATGCAAAAGCCATCGAGCCTGGTGATGTCTGGCATTCCAATGTAAATTTGAATATGGAACGCGGCGCTATTGAAATACCAATCCGTCCCACTTTTCGAGTCTCCACAGCGGTATACTCCAAGGCAGGATTCAGGGGGGTTGTGGTGATTAATCTGATCATGGACAGAATATTGGAATTGTTGACTCATTCGGCAGACTTCGACATCATAATGATCGATCAGGAGCATGAAATTATTAGCCATCCGAATGAAAATATGGCTTGGTCAAAATATCTGCCAAACCGGAGGCCACTAACCAGAGCACCATTGGATGCGGCCGGTCCGAAAAATCTTTCTTTTTATTTTCCTCTAAGTAAAATTTTTAGGAATCAGGATCATGCCAACTTGGTTCTTGTGCCGAAAAAGTCAATAGTCGACACGATGCAAAGGCTTATTGACACTCAAGTTGTCGTGGAATTAAGCGCGCAGGAAAAAGACTGGATAACAACTCATCCGGAGATCTACTCCATTGCATTATCGGACTGGCCGCCCATCGATTTTCAGGATATCAATGGCGTTCACAAAGGTATTGCCATAGATATTATTCAACTAGCAGCCAGTCGAGTCGGTTTAAAAATTATCCCCGAATTCGGTCCGTGGGCTGATATGTTGGACAAGATCGTGGCCGGAAAAATTGATTTAGCGCCGGAGATATATTATACCGAGGAACGTGCCAGGCATCTTATCTATTCAAAACCCTATCTGCCTCTTTATGACGCCATATTTGCCTTGCCGAAGTCCGGTATTCAGTCATTCAGAGACCTTACCGGTAAGACGGTTGCCGTGGAAAAAGGTTATGCCATGCAAGAAATCCTGGTAAAGGATTATCCGGAAACGACATCCATAGTGGTTGATAACACTATTCATGCCTTGCAGGCGGTTGCCTCCGGTGATGCCGATGCCTATATCGGCTCCCATTATGTAGCCTCCTATCTTATCAATAAACACCTGATTCATGGTATTCAGCCCCTTGTTCAAATTAGTGAAACACCAAAATATTTGCACTTTGCGGTTCCCAAGGACAGGACAATACTACGCGATATCCTGGAAAAAAGTCTTGCCACCATCTCAGATCAGGAGAAATATTCGATTATTAGAAAATATGTTGCCGATATCGGACTTATTCAGGCAAAAACTTTAGTCAATCTCAACGCCAAAGAAAAAGCCTGGCTAAAAAAACACTCCATCCTCAGGGTACATAATGAACAGAGCTGGGCGCCATTTAATTTCTACGAGCAGAATCAAGCAAAAGGTTACTCCATCGATTATATGAATCTTTTGGCTCAGCGACTTGGCGTTGAAGTGTCTTATATCACGGGACCATCCTGGGGTGAGTTTCTGGATATGATTCATAATAAAGAGCTGGATGTCATGTTGAATATTGTCAATACTGAGGACCGGCGTAAATATATCAATTTTACCGACGAGTATTTCCGTAACATAACAGGTATCTACGTACCGAAAGATGGACCTGCCTTTACATCACTTAAAGAACTTAAGGGTAAAACGGTCTCAGTACCAAAGGGCTTCTTTGAACAGGAGTTACTGGAGCGCTATTATCCAAAAGTTAAACTGCATCTTGTCAGAGATAATCAGGAAGCCTTGGAAGCGGTATTATTTGGAAAAGCGGATGCCGCGCTGGGTGAAATGGCGGTGGTTGATTACTTAATGTTAAAAAATAGTATTACAGGTTTGCGCTTATCCGGTAAGGTTGCTGATAAACGTTTTGAAAACTTGCTCAATATCGGTGTTCGTAAGGACTGGCCCATTTTACGCGATATTCTTCACAAAGCGATGGAGAGTATTACCCAGGAGGAGCAGCAGGAACTTAAGAAAAAATGGCTGTCACTGACAGAACCTGAGGATGCTCCTCAAATCGAACTTAGCACGGAAGAACAAGCCTGGTTGGCAAGCAATCAAGTACTAAAACTTGGTTATGATACCGACTGGCCGCCTGTTGAATATATTGATAAGGAGGGTGTTTATTATGGATTGAGTGCCGATTACATGACTCTTATTGGTAAAATTCTCGGGATTAGTATCGAGCCGATTCCTCCTCAGAGTTGGCAAAAAACGTTAGAGGACGCAAAAACAAGACGCATCGATCTGATTTCTGCCATTATGCCTTTTCCCGAACGCGATAATTATTTAAGTTTTTCCCAACCATATCTTAGTTTTCCTATGGTTATTGTGACTCGGCAAGAGGTATCTTACATAGGCGATATTAATGAGCTCAAGGGTAAGAAAATTGCAGTAGTCTCCGATTTTGCTTCACAGAAATTATTAAAAGATAATCACCCGGATTTGAAACTGTATTCAACTGATAATGTTTATGCCGGACTGGAAGCGGTACAGAATAATAATGCATTTGCCTTTGTTGGCAGCCTAGCCGCTATTAGCCAAGTTTTGACTCGGGAAAAAATAGTGGGGCTTAAAGTTACCGGCAATACCCCATATAGTTACGAACTAGCCATCGGTATTCGTAATGATCAGCCAATACTGGCAGGAATTATTCAGAAAGCGCTTGATGCCATTTCCGAAGAACAGCGTAATGAAATTTATAATCGCTGGGTGGTGGTAACTTATGAGCAGGCTTTTGATTACACTATGTTATGGCGAGCATTAGCAGCCATCGCCTTGATTTTTATCTGGGTTGTGTACTGGAATCGGCAATTAAAAACGACAGTCAACAATAAGACCGCTGAATTGCATGAAGTACTGGCATCCCTTGAAGAAAAAGTGGAAGAAAGGACCTTTGAGCTTCGAGAACGAGAAAAAAGCCTATGGGACCTTTATGAAAATGCACCGGTCGCTTATGCTACACTAGCAGTTGATGGGGTTTTTATCAATCACAATCGTGCTTTTGCCGATTTATTGAAAAAACCGCGCCAAGCCTTTGATTCGCAGAGCTGGAATGATGTCGCTCCAAATGGATTTGCATTTTTCCAAGCAACATTAAATGGGCAATCTTTGCTTGATGAAGAGTTGCCTATTCAGCTTGATAATGGCAATGAACTCTTTACCACCTTATCATCTCTGCCGATTTATAACGAACAGGGCGTTATTAATGAGGTTCGCCTGACTCTTGTGGATATTACCGACCGTAAAGCTGCTCAGGAACGTTTTGTGCAGCTTATGGAATCGGCACCGGATGCCATGATCGTTGTCGATCACCAAGGTACTTTAGTGCTGGTAAACTCACAAGTCGAAAAAGTATTCGGTTATGCTCGAGAGGAACTGCTTGGAGAAAAAATTGAAATACTGGTACCCGAAGATATTAAGCAGGTACACGTAGCTTATCGCGATTCTTATCTGGAAAAACCAATACCGGAAATGACTAGAACGGCGTTAGACCTAAGAGCATTGCGTAAAGATGGTACTGAATTCCCTGCTGAAATTACCTTGAGTCCCATTGAAAATGAAGATGGTTTGGTGGTGGTGGCCGCAGTTCGGGATATTACCGCACGTAAAGAAGCAGAACGGAGAATTGCCGAGTCTGAAGAACGCTCCCGTTTAATATTAAATTCGGTTGGTGAGGGGGTTTTCGGTGTTGATAATGATGGATGTATCACTTTTGCTAATCCCAAAGCTACCGAGCTACTTGGATATTCTGTAGAGGAAATGCTTGGCAGTCATTCTCATGAGCTATTGCACCATCATCATAACGATGGTTCGGGATATCCGGCAGAAGAATGCCCTATGTTCAAATCCCTCGTCAGTGGTGACGTATCACATATTGATAATGAAGTGTATTGGCGTAAAGACGGTAGCTCATTTGATGTCGAATATAATAGTACGCCGATTCGTAAAGGGGAAAATGTTATCGGTGCGGTTTTAGCGTTTTCAGACATATCATTACGCAAAAAGGCGGAACAAAAACTGGCAGAAACCGAACGGCGAACCCGATTACTTTTAAAATCCGTAGGGGAAGGTGTATTTGGTGTTAATGCTGACGGTGTCATAGTTTTCTCCAATCCTCAATGTTCAACACTGCTTGGCTATTCGGAAGATGAACTGCTTGGAAGTAAAGCGCATCCGCTTTTTCATTATAATCGCGCGGATGGTTCTGAGTATCCCGTCCATGAGTGTTGGATGTATAAGTCCTTTACTAAAGGTAAGTCTTACCGCATCGACGACGAGGTGCTTTGGCGTAAGGACGGTTCATCTTTTCCGGTTGAATACAATAGTACGCCAATACATAATGATAATGAACTTGTTGGTGCGGTTATATCATTCAACGATATTTCAGAGCGACTAAAAGCGCAGCAGGAACGGGATAACGCCCTGGCAGAAATATCCGCTTCTATCGCCTATGCGACCAATATCCAACTCTCCATCTTACCGCAAAAAAAATGTCTTGATTCAATCACCCCCCATAACTTTGTTATTTGGGAACCGCGTGATCAGGTGGGTGGCGATATGTATTGGTGCCTTCCCTGGGGATTAGGAAAACTTCTAGCCTTGGGGGATTGTACCGGACATGGTGTACCGGGTGCTTTTATGACACTGATTGCCAATGGTGCGCTGGAGATGGCGACCATGGAAACTATGCCGGGAGATACCGGTGCTTTGCTACAGAGAGCCCATCAACTTATTCAGCAGGAATTAAATCAACATTTACATGATGGAGAATCCGACGACGGCCTTGAATTAGGTATCTGCTATATCGACTCAAAACGAAAAAGACTGAAATATGCCGGTGCTCGTTTTTCCCTTTTTTACGTGCTTAGTGGTGAAGTGAGTGAAGTCAAAGGTGATAAATCGGGAATTGGATATCGCGGAATTCCTCGAGATTTTAACTTTAACACGCATGATGTTGAATATCATGACTCCGGAACTTTTTATATGACTTCAGATGGTCTAACCGACCAGGTTGGTGGACCGAAACGACTTGGTTTTGGTAAGCGCCGTTTAAAAGCTCTTTTGTGTGAAATAGAGCCATTACCACTAGAACAACAGCGTGAGAAAATCTTGCAAGCTTTGGAAGATTATCAAGGCGGCGAGCGACGCCGTGATGACGTTTCATTGGTCGCTTTTAGATTGTCGGTATAGAAAATAATGATTATGATTCAGATCAATATAAGTTATTAAAATTAAGGAAGAAACAATCATATAAACTATACTTTATAGTACCAGCAGGCACGATGTTATTACGATAATTAAATCAGATAATGGAGAGCATCATGGCTTTAATCGAATGGGATGATAAATTGAGTGTGGGCTATTTGGAGATCGATGAAGACCATAAACATCTGATTGGAATCGTCAATAAACTTGACGAAGCCATCAAAGGAGATCAAGGGCAGGGAACAATAGAAGATATTTTTGAAGAGCTATTAAGTTATACCGTTTGGCATTTTAGGCATGAAGAACGCTTAATGCAGACCTATGGAGATCCGACTTTTTTTGAGCATAAGCAGGAACACGATAATCTCACTGAAGCGGCTTTAGCTAAGCAAAAGGCTTTCCAAGAAGGTGATGCAAACGTAGTTAATGAACTCATGCCGTTTCTTACCGCATGGTTGACTGAACATATCTTGGGAACCGATACAAAAACGGGGCATTTTCTGGCTGAAAATGCCGATTAGAAATCAAATATGGCTGTCAGATTTTAAAAATCTGATTCTTATAAAATGTAGCAATCTGGATAAGTTATGAAAGCCGAAAAAATGTTGCGATTAAGAGACGACCTTCAAGAAGATGGCATTCTGTTCTGTTACAGTGGTTATATGACTGAAGGTGTTTTGAGTAGTATCGGTAAGGCGATCAAAGATAAGTTGGCTATTGAAGAAGCGGATAAATTAGTCATACGCAGTGTCTTTGGTTTGTTTGTTGAACAAGTTCAAAACGTTATTCGTTATTCGGAAGAAGTAGAGTCTAAAAAATCTGACGAAAAAGTTCTTGAACTCCGTTATGGTGTTCTGACGGTTGGCCGTAAAATGATTCAAGAAAATGAGAAACGATTCTTCGTTGCAGTTGGTAATATGGTTAAACCAGTGGATGTGGAACGCCTAAATCGTAATTTAACGGAAATTCAACAATTGGATGCAGGTGGCCTTAAAGCCCTCTATAAAAAAATACTTAAAGGGGAAACGCCGGAAGGAAGTAAAGGTGCAGGTGTCGGTTTTATTGATATCGCCCGCAAATCCAAAAATGGTTTTGATTTTGATTTTATCGCTGTTAATAATGATAGGACATTTTTTACTTTAACGGCTTATGCTTGAAAAAAAACGGAGTCTAGTTATGGATAATATACGTATAGAAGCTACCGAGCGTACACCAGAGGTCGACTTTTCTTTTGAAGACAATATTTTTTCTTTACGTGGGGAAGCCTACCCTGAAGATGTCAATGAATTTTTTGGACCACTGATTGATCAATTAGAGGAACATTTTGCCAGCCTTGATAGCGCAGAAGTAAGCTTTAATTTTGAATTGATTTATTTCAACAGTTCGACGGCTAAGATTCTAATGATGCTATTTGAACTTTTAGACTCTACTGCGGGGGAAAAAAATAACCAGGTTACGGTAAATTGGCTTTATGATGCTGATGATGACAATATGGAAGAGCTTGGCGAAGAATATGGTGAAGACCTTGAAAATGCGAAATTCAATCTAGTGCCACAGGATAATTAATGCATACTTAGACAGTCTTTTCAGGAGCTATTGCTGATGAAAAAGTTTGATGCTTTTCAGAATGAACAAGCTGCTTTGGATCATGCAGAGGCCTTGTTAGAAGATAAAGAGCTTCAATGTGATTTCAGGGATGAGTTTGAAAAACTGACCGATTCATACAAGAAGCTTTTCAAGACCTCGCGTCGTCTTGTCCGCATGAGTGACCGAAGCGAAGAACGCCTCAAAGATGCCAATCTTCGGATTAAAACCCAACAAGAGCAATTAGAAAAAGCCCACCAACAGCTTGAGCGACATGCCGAAAACCTGGAAGACAAGGTAAGAGAACGAACCAAGGAGTTAGTTAGAGCACAAGGCAAACTTGAAAAGCTGGTTGAGTTAGGAATAGCACTATCCGCTGAGCGGAATCATACTCGATTTATTGAGATGATGCTGCATGGTGCCAAAGAGCTCACATTAGCTGACGGTGGCTTACTGTTTGTCCGAGATGACGATCAGCTGCGTGTTCAACTATTAAGTATTGACTCAATTGACTTGCATCTAGGCGGTTCGACAGGAAAGGAACTTCCGTTCAAGCCATTACAGCTACATGACTCCGATTCAGGGCTACCGGATTATTATAATCTCATTAGTCATGCGGCATTAACTGAACGTACCGTTAATGTAGCCGATATACTGCAATCGAAAGAATTTGATTTCTCGTGGTTAAATCAATTGGGAGAAGAACTTCAATTTCAGCCCCAGTCCTGTCTTGCCGTTCCATTGCGTCCTCATAAGGGGGATGTTATTGGAGTTGTATTACTGATCAACGCACGACATAGAGCCAGTGGTCATACCATCCCATTTTTAGAAGATATTGAAGAATTTGTACAAGCATTGGCTTCTCAAGCTTCAGTTTCAATGGATAATCAGAATCTTCTACGTGCCCAGGATAGACTGCTTGATTCCATTATAAAACTGGTAGCGGGAGCTATTGACGAAAAATCACCTTATACCGGAGGGCATTGCGAACGTGTTCCGGAAATCGGTTCCTTACTGGCAAAGGCAGCCTGTGAAGCGGATGAAGGAACCTTTGCCGATTTTGATATGAGTGAAGAAGAGTGGCGAGAATTTCACATTGCCGCCTGGTTACATGATTGTGGAAAAGTGACCACACCGGAATATGTCGTTGATAAAGCGACAAAACTTGAAACGATTTACAATCGTATCCATGAAGTACGAATGCGCTTTGAAGTCAAATTACGTGATTATCATATCGAATACTTGGAGGCTTGCTCGGCTGATAATGTTGACAAACAAGAACTTAAAACTCAACTGGATAAAAAAATTAACCGGCTAAAAGATGACTTTGCCTTTATTGCCAAATGCAATGTAGGTGGCGAATTCCTTGCCGAAGAAAAGATCGATAGAATTAAAGATTTGGGCAAAATTACCTGGATGCGTCATTTTGATGATACGCTTGGGATATCTGACGATGAACAGGGACGATTGCGTCGCCGCTCCAAACCTAAACTGCCGACTAAGGCTTATTTACTCGAGGACAAGCCGGAACATGTGATTATAAGAAGTCGAGCCGTTCCTGAAGAAAAATATGCCAAATATGGTATCAAGATTAAGGCACCAAAACATCTGTACAACTATGGTGAAATTTACAATTTGTCTCTCGCCCGTGGCACATTGACTGATGAGGAAAGATTTAAAATTAATGAACATGTTATTAATTCCATCATTATGCTAGAGGAACTACCATTTCCTAAAAGCATGTCACGCATACCCGAATTTGCCGGAGGGCATCATGAAACCATGATTGGCAATGGATATCCGAGGCAGCTCAAAAAAGAAGATATGTCATTGCAGGCACGTATTCTTGCCATTGCCGACATATTTGAAGCCCTTACAGCATCAGATAGACCCTATAAAAAAGCAAAATCACTGACTGAAGCCATTAAAATCATGAGTTTTATGCGTAATGATCAACATATTGATGATGAACTCTTTGACCTGTTTTTGACCAGTGGGGCCTATAAAACGTATGCCGATAGGTGTTTATTGCCGGAACAAATTGATGAAGTGGACATTTCCCAATTCCTGACTGAGAGAACGTCAAATTAGTCTATGCTTATAAGATGTTTGATTGCAATTGTAGGATACATAGATTCAATATAATGCTTGATAATCTAAATAGGCAGTATCGGTTGAAACTCTTTGCATTCTATGGTTATGCCAATACACAAAATGTGTATAATTCATCAATAGTAGACTTATAATCCTAAAAAAAAGATGATCTATCATTATCGCAAAATATTAAAGAAGGTATCCGGTGAAGAGTGATTTCGATGCATTTAAAAATGAACTGGTAACGCTGGAAAATGCTGAATCGCTGTTAAATGCCGATAATCCTGACTGCGATTTCCGAGCTGAATTTGAGCTGTTGGTCGACTCCTATAAAAATTTATTCAAGGCCACTCGCCGTTTGGTTCGTATGAGTGACCGTAGCGAAGTACGTCTTATCGAAGCGAATATCCGTATCAAAAGTCAGCAGGAGCAAGTTGAAAAAGCAAAACAGATTGCTGAAGAGGCCAATAAAGCCAAATCGGTTTTTCTGGCTAATATGTCGCACGAAATTCGTACCCCAATGAATGCCATTATCGGTATGTCAAATTTGGCATTAAAAACCGAACTGGATAAAAAGCAACGCAACTATATCGAAAAGGTCAATCGTTCAGGAGAAAGTTTACTCGGTATTATTAATGACATCCTTGATTTTTCTAAAATCGAGGCCGGTAAAATGGATATGGAGTCTATTGATTTTCGATTAGAAGAGGTGATGGATAATCTTGCCAATTTAGTCGGATTGAAAGCCCAAGAAAAAGGGGTGGAGCTATTGTTCGATCTGGCTTCGGACGTCCCGACAGCATTGATAGGCGATCCCTTACGGCTGGGACAAATTTTGATCAATTTAGGTAATAATGCGGTTAAATTCACCGATGAAGGTGAAATTGTCGTGACTATCCGTGTTAAGAAAATGAGTGATGATACCGTAACTTTACATTTTGCTGTACGTGATTCAGGGATCGGTATGACTGCCGAACAACAAGGAAAGTTGTTTCAATCCTTTAGCCAAGCTGATTCTTCAACCACGCGTAAATACGGTGGAACCGGTCTTGGTCTAACCATCTCCAAACGATTGAGTGAAATGATGGGCGGTAAAATCTGGGTCGAGAGCGAATACGGCCAAGGCAGCACCTTCCAGTTTCTCGCCGATTTCGGACGTCAAACTGGTGCATATTACGGGAGGAGCAGACCTAAATTACCTGATTTTGAAGAGTTGCACATCCTGGTGGTCGATGATAATTCAACTGCCCGAGATATCATGGTGGATATTTTGCAGTCGTTTGATTTTAAGGTTTCTTCGGTTAATTCGGGGCAAGCTGCCATTGACCTACTGTGCAGATCTGATTCGGGGATTGGTTTGATTTTTTTGGATTGGGAAATGCCCCAAATGGATGGTATTGCAACGGCGAAAAAAATCCATTCTTCGGGAATAACTTCACCGATTATTATGGTGAGCGCCTATGACCACGAGGAGGATGATCCGGCGTCGGAAAACTTCCATTTTGCAAACATTTTGAGTAAACCGCTTTCACCGTCGAGTTTACTGGATTCCATTTTGGAAGTGTTCGGACATGAAACGGAATTGAGTAAGCGTGGTCGTCGTAGTGATGATGAAATGGAGCTTGCCGGTAAATTAAGTGGTGCTAAGGTGCTGCTGGTTGAAGACAATGAAATCAATCAGGAGTTAGCCTTAGAACTTTTGGCCAATGGGGGGATAATCGCTAAAGCCGTTGAAAACGGGCAACAAGCATTGGATATTTTGGCCCAAGAATCATTCGATGGTGTTTTGATGGATTGTCAGATGCCGGTTATGGATGGCTATACGGCGACACGCGAAATCCGCAAACAGGATGTTTTTCAGAAATTACCGGTAATTGCCATGACCGCTAATGTGATGGTCGGCGATCGGCAAAAAGTGCTGGATGCAGGTATGAACGATCACATCGGTAAACCGATTAATGTACGTGAGATGTTTACTACCATGGCCAAATGGATTACTCCGTCTGAGCCTATGGCGTTGCCGGAGCGGAACAGCGACGCCGCGGAATCGGATGATGAGAGTCTGCCCTCGTTACCCGGAATTGATATTCAAGCCGGATTAAAGACCACACAAAATAATACTAAGTTATATCGAAAATTATTAGTGAAATTTCATCGCAGTCAAGGTGATTTTGAACAACAATATCGGGCTGCATTGCAGTCGGCTGATCCCGAGGCAGCCACCCGTTGTGCTCACACGCTTAAAGGTGTGGCGGGAAATATTGGTGCTAAACAGGTGGAAGTAGCGGCAAAAGAACTGGAACAAGCCAGCGCGCAGAAGGCCGTCGAATCCGAATTAATGACTTTATTGGAGGATGTTATTAATGCCTTGGCTCCGGTACTGGAAGGTTTAAGTGTGCTGTCTTTAAATAAAGGTGGAAAAGTTAGCAGTACTGAATCGCTGGATTTGGATAAATTAACACCGCTATTGAAACAATTGCGCGGATTACTTGAAGAGGATGATACTGATGCCGGTGATATTGTGGAAGAGATAATGGAACTATCCGGTATCTCGAAATATGAGCAGGCATTGCAAAGTGTAACTACGGCCTTAGAAGAATATGATTTTGAACAGGCCTTGGAAGAGTTGCAGAGATTTGAATCTACCTTATCTGATTAACAGAATATACCACTGTCAACTTGAAGCACTGGTTTGGTTTAATAATTTTTACCATACCGTACTATAATAGGATATGAAATATTTTTTAGAGTTAGGTTTTTGACCTTTCTTAAACTTAGCAACAAAATTCAAGGGTAGCGTAATTTTTTATGGACTATTCTGACTAAGCAAAAAGCCAGGAGTACCATGAGTTTTGGAAGGCCTTGGGCAGTGGCGAGTTTATGGCCGCAGAGTATAAACGCTTTGGTAAGGGGGGCCGGGAAGTCCGGATTCAGGCCACATACAATCCCATATTCGACCTCGAAGGAAAGCCGTGCAAGGTCATTAAGTTTGCAACCGATATTATCAAAGAGTCGCGACGCAACGCTGACTTTGCGGGTCAAGTGGAAGCGATAAGCAAGTCTCAGGCAGTATGCAAATTCAATTTGGATGGCTCCATCAGCAACGCCAAGGAGAACTTTCTAGAGGTGATGAGCTCCGGAAACCATAGGCATGACTTCCTCCCGTATCCGTCGAGCCGACAATGCCCAACAGCTTGCGGAGCAGCTGCTTAACGAATTTGCCACGGGAGAGGACGATGCGGGGGTAGTGGTTGTGCGCTGGGATGCCTGCTCCATTTTTCTGGGCATCATTAGATTCAATTGTTTTATACATAATATATCTATTAACTATATGATTAATGGAGGTTCCATGTTTAAATGAGGTCAAAAAAAATAAAGAAATTTGAAAAACTTCTATAAAACAACAGCAAAACCTGATTAATGTATGTACCCAAAAAAATATCTGCAAGCCCTAATTTTTTCTACTCTATTTCTTTTCAGCCATCAATCATTTTCCCAACAACCCCTTGAGGATTTTATTGCTGCCGAGCTTTCTTTAGAAGCCTTATACGCCTTGCCTTATATTGATATCGCAACCGGATATGCCGTTCCTTTAGAAAAAGCGCCTTCAGTGGCCACAATAATAACTGCCGATGATATTAAAGCGATGGGGGCATTGACGCTGGATGAGGTTTTAGAAAGTGTGCCTGGATTCCATGTGATGTATTCCGGTTTGTCTTCGTCTGTTGATATCTATTCCATACGGGGAATGTATACCAATCGTGGACCTCAAACGTTAATGTTGTTAAATGGCCATCGGATTTCATCGGATGTTGCAGCAGGCATATTCCCAGACACTGCTAAAATTAATGTGCAGAATATCTCACGTATTGAAATTGTTCGTGGTCCGGGTTCTGCGGTTTATGGTGCGGATGCTTTTTCAGGTGTAATCAATATCATCACTAAAAATGCTCGCGAACTGGATGGTTTCCATATAGGGGTAAAAGGTGGCTCATTTGATACCAAAAACATATGGCTTCAATACGGTGGTGAAATTAAAAATGGTTGGAAGGTTGCAGTTAACTTTGAACACACGGAACAAGGAGCAGATACGAGTCGTAAAATTGAGCATGATTTACAAAGTACCTTTGACGATTTATTTGTTACTAACGCTTCACTCGCGCCAAGTTATATGGATCGACGCTATGAAACCTCTACCTACAATATCCATTTAGACAACGGTAGCTGGAAAATTGGTCTAGATGGTTGGAGACAACGAGATTTAGGAACAGGAACCGGATTAGCACATGCTATTGACCATGATGGCTCGGTTAATGTTGATCAAGTCTTATTCAGTTTAGAATATCAGAGTAAAAATTGGCATGAAGACTTTGAATTGTCCAGCTCATTCACTTACGAATACGTCGACCAACAATACCACTTGAATTTGTTTCCACCGAATACCGTTGTGTTGATAGGGGATGATGGTAATTTGTTTACCTCCCCGTTTAATCCGGTGAGTTTTCCTGATGGTGTGATTGGTAATCCACATATGACTTCAAAAACCGCCAAACTGGATTTTACCTCAATCTACTTAGGCATGGATTATCATACTTGGCGTTTAAATTTTGGGATTTTTGAAGAACAGTTAGAGGCAGAAGATAAGAAAAATTTTGGGCTGGGAGTTATTGATGGGAGTGAAGGTGCTGTCAACGGCACGCTGACCGATGTTGCCGGCCCCTATACGCATTTACCCAATAAAGATAGATTGGTTAAATATATATCCCTACAAGACGTTTGGGATATTGCTCCTGATTGGATATTAACCGCGGGTGTACGATATGACCATTATTCCGATGTTGGTGGTACAATTAACCCTCGGGCAGCTTTGGTATGGACGATCACCGATAGTTTTATTACCAAGTTTTTATATGGTAGAGCATTTCGAGCTCCTTCATTTTCGGAGTTATATAATCGAAATAATCCGGTTACGCTGGGTAATTCTAGCCTTGACCCGGAGACCATTGATACCTTTGAAATTGTTTTTTCCTACGAACTCATTCATGATTTGAATATGGATTTTAATCTATATCATTATCAAGCCGATGATATGATTGATTTCATCGATAATGGGGATAATTCCGGTAGCACGGCACAAAACCAATACAGCTTGAAAGGAACCGGTTTTGAGTTTGCCCTCGATTGGAAAATAAATCAGGCTTGGCAAATCAAAGGAAATTACTCCTATCAAAAAACAGTGGACGGTGATACCAATCAGCAAATGCCCTTTATTCCAAAACAACAGGCTTATTTGGATGTTCGCTGGGCTTTCCATACAAATTGGATGGCCGCATCTCAACTGCATTGGGTGAGCGAGCGCAAGCGTGCTGATGCTGATAGTCGAGATAAAATAGACGATTACACTTTGGTAAATTTGACGGTGCGGCGTACTCAGCTCACTAAGCACTGGGACTTATCGGCTTCTGTTAAGAATTTGTTTGATGAAGATGCTAAAGAACCCAGCGAGGGTTCTATTCCAAGTGATTATCCACTGAATGAAAGAAGTGCTTTTATTGAGCTACACTATCATTATTAACTCAGGTTTAATAAAAAAAGCAGTTATTAGGTAATCACACTTTTACATATTATCCATAACAATCACCGTTTCCTCTGGAACTTTTGGTGGTATTTATTTCTAAAATAATTGATATCACTACTCTTAATCCGAAGTGAAATTACCATCTTTTTCTTCATACACTTTTGTTACTTTCCCCAGTAAAGTGTTTAACTGCTCCAATTCTTTAGCACTAAGGACTGAAGTCAAGGTGTCGTGGTCATTGGCTTGTGTGTCGATGCTGTCAGCCTGTAATTTTCCAAAATTGTCTGGTGAGCCCGGAATTGAACCGATTCAAGCTCCTCCCCAGCTGGTTGACGTATTAAAACTGCAACCACAAACCACTACCTTGGTTACAGAGTTAGCCGGACGTGTGAGGCCGTCTACTATTGCCGAAGTTCGCCCGCAGGTAGACGGTATTGTATTCAAGCGGGAATTTCGTTAAGGCTCAGATATTGCCAAAGGCGAGGTGCTTTACCGTATTGATGCGGCAATATATAAGACAGAATTGGCCAGTGCCAAAGCATCATTGGCACAGTCTCAAGCCAATCTCAAAGCGGCGAAATCTAAAGCCATGCGTTATAAAAAACTAGTGACCAATAAAGCCATTAGCGAGCAAGATTATGATGATTCCAATGCCTTGTATCAACAGGCCGTTGCCACGGTAAATTTAGCCAAAGTAAACCAAATGAGGCACATGACGGTATATCTGTAGGTTTGGAATTGCAAGACGGCAGCCAGCCTACGAGGAATGCCCAGTGACATCTATTTCCAGGTAGCATTGCTTACCATTGTTGGCCTTTCGGCTAAAAATGCTATTCTGATTGTCGAATTTGCCAAGGATTTAGTGGAACAGGGTCTGTCTGCTTTTGAAGCAACTGTGCAAGCAGCCTGTATGTGATTAAGGCCAATTCTGATGACATCATTGGCTTTTGGCTTTTGGCTTTTGGCTTTTGGCTTTTGGCTTTTGGCTTTGGTGTATTGCCCTTAGCGCTCAGTACCGGTGCCGGTTCAGGGGCGCCAAGCTTAAATTCCGAATAAATATTGAAATAATACCCCGACTTAATTAACATTGCGGTAAAAATAAGCGTGGTGTTATTCGATGAGCCGGAAAAAAAACAGTAAATTAGCCTCCATTTTAATCGGTCCCATATTGGTCTTTAGCGGGATTATGGCGCTGTGGGAAAATGAAGGCCGGTTTAATTATTACCAGGCTGCTAAAGAGACCATTGCCGTTATCTCTCCCAATGATTATACCGGTGAGCCGGTTTCCTATACCGGAAATTTGGATACTGAGATCCCCATTGACGGAGAATATGTCGAAAAATTTGACTCTTTCCATGTGGTTGAACGTAGTGCGCAGATCTATTCATGGGAGGAGAGTACTGATTCCGATAATCGTACTACCTGGAGTAAAGGCTGGCATTCCCGTTTGGAAAATAATTCCCGTAATCGTGGTTTGCAACAACGGCTGTCTTCTAAAGATCTGTATCCTAGCCATTATTTACTTGGCGATATGCAAATAACGCCAAGTAGGATTCATTTTGTCGATGACTGGCTTGATATTCCTATCTCTACTGTAGAGCTGAGTTCTCAAGGACACCAATTAGGGCTTGAAACACAAGGTGACTATCTGTATTTGGATAAAGGCGATGGTTCGGATTTAGGGGATGAAAGAGTCAGCTATGAAGGCATACCTAATGCCTCAACCGCCACCTATTTTGGAGTGGTTTCAGATTACCAAGGTGTCGGTAAACAATTTGAAGTAAACACCGGCTTTATCTCAATGCTGATTCAGAATGATGGAATTCTTCACCATTTGGTCAACGGTGAACGTGAGGAAGCACTGGAAAAAATTCGTAGCGATTTTGTTAGAGTGATGTGGATAACTCGAATTGCCGGGACTGTTGCCATTGTCTTTGGAATTTTTATATTTTTAAGCTCGTTTATGAGTCTTTTATATCGTATTCCATATGTTGGAAATATGATTGAGTCCGGGGTATTCTTAATTAGCTTGGTGATCGGTCTACCGATTGCTTTATTTGTGATTTTGGCTGGACTAATCATCAATAACCCTTTGACCGTGGCATTACCATTAGCCATCGTGATAGGTGGTATTGTTTATTTATTGCGGCGTTCAAGAAGGACTAAAAAGAATGCTAAAAAGCTCTTATCTACTAGACTTGCTAATCAAAAGTCGACATCGTCAGCTATTGTTCCTCCGCCACCGCCGAACTTCACAGCTAAGCCTGTTCTTCCATCACCTCCTGGTTCTCCCGCTCCTACTCAGGTTCGGGCTAAAAATATTGAAGAGTCAACCTATACTGCTATTGAACAGACCTTTATACACTTGGCGATGATGGCATTGGCCGAAGGCGGGTTGGATAAAAAAGAAAATAAATTACTGATTAATTATGGTAAAGACAACGGGATTAAACCGCTACGCATGAAAGAACTTTTTGCTCAGGTTAAAACAGGAGAAATAAAATCCGAACCGGGTACTCGAAGTGATATAGAGCTATTGGCATTAATGGCCTTGGTTGACGGTGAGCTGTCAAAAAGCGAATGGAATATGCTGGTCAAATTTGCAGAGAAAATTGAAATTAGTGCCAAGGAGGTGGAACTATTGATTGATGATATTGAAAATGGAAAACTATCACCTATCTAAGATACTATGTTTTGTTTTTTTAGGTTAACCTGTAGTGTATTGGATTTTCCATAATCAGAGAATATGAATTGATACTTAATAAATTACTTTTTACTATCGTCCTATGTGTGATATTTGGATTGGCTCAGGCTAGGTCTGTTACTCCATTGGTTGTTGCCGGACAGTCCGAAACTATGACGGTAATAAATGAAATTCCTCTGACGGGGACGGTCACTTCACCTCGTTCGGCTAGTCTCTCTACCGAAGTGAGCGGATTGGTTGAAACCGTACTGATTGAAGAAGGGCAGCGGGTTAGAAAAGGGGATGTTATTCTCAAGCTTGACCGGGAATTACAACAAATGATGCTGGAGGCTGCAAAGGCTAAAACCCGGCAAGCACGCTTTGAACTTGACGATACAAAACGTCGGCTTATGGATTCAAAAAGATTGGTTAAGCGCAAAGCCATTTCAGAAAATGATGTGCAGTCCCTACAGGCTGAAGTCAATATCGACGAAGCAGCATTACAACATGCTAAAGTGGAGCAACAGCAACACCAGGCACGACTGCGCCGTTATCAGGTATCTGCGCCATTTGATGGCGTGATCAGTCAAAAATTCACAGAAGCCGGCGAATGGATATCACCCGGAGATCCTATCGCTGAATTGATTGCCACTGATAATTTACGGATCGACTTTCAGGCTCCGCAATCGGTTTTCCCCAAAACCCGCGTGAAGACTCCAATTCGGATCAAACTCGATGCCATACCGGATAAAACCTTCGATGGTAAAATTATTGCCATTATTCCCATTACTAAAGTTGAGGCAAGGACCTTTATGATCCGTGCAGCAATAGAGGCTAACGAATTGCACATGACACCAGGTATGTCTGCTAGTGGAGTGCTTCGACTAGATACGGGGAGGAAAGCTGTTGTAGTGTCAAGAGATGCTGTTTTACGGCATCCGGATGGAAGGACAACGGTGTGGGTCATCAATGCGGATAAAACGGTTTCTGAGCGCTTGGTCAAAACAGGACTGAGTTTTAATGGTAATGTTGTTATCGATAAGGGACTGAATAGCGATGTAACCTTAGTGGTTCAAGGTAATGAGTCGCTAAGGGAACGCCAGACAATATCCATTCGACAGGAGTAACAGAGGCCCTAGTATGTTTGAAGCCATTATAAAACGCGGTACCTTGATGACTATTGCGGCACTGATCATCTGTGTACTGGGTATATTGGCAGCGCAGAAGATCCCGGTACAAATGATCCCGGATTTGGAAGTACGGACCATCTCCATTCGAACCACTTGGCCAGGCGCCACACCACAGGATGTGGAAAAAGAGATATTGATCGAACAGGAAGAACATCTAAGAAGTGTTCCGTCATTGCAAAGGATTATCTCTTCGGCATCATTTGGCAGAGCTTCTATAGAGCTGGAGTTTCCCTTTGGCATTAACTTGAACGAAACCCTGATAGCGGTATCCAATGCCCTGAGTCAAGTTCCATCCTATCCCAATAATGTTAATGAGCCGCGCATCTATGCAACTTCCTTCTCGGCCAACTCGTTTATGTATTTTCGTGTTATGCCCTTGGAAGGTAATCCTCGTAATCTGAATATGGCTCCCCTACAGGACTTTATCGAAGATAATGTTGCGTCCCGTATGGAGACTGTACCCGGTGTTTCCGAGGTAAGAGCCTATGGTGGAGCCGAGCGACAAATACAGATTCTTATTGACCCGGCCAAACTGGTCGAAAGAAATCTTACTATTTCCGGAGTTAGAAAAGCCCTTAGGGAACGAAATCGGGACATTTCAGGCGGTGAGATTGAGTCCGGTAAGCGCCGCTATTTATTGCGTACTATCGGTCGTTTTGACAGCCTGGATGAATTGAGTAGTCTCATTCTGGCAAGGCATGGTGATTCGCTTATCAGACTTGGTGAAATTGCTGAAATAAAGATGGGCCACTTCGAGATCAGCCGTATCGCGAATACTGACGGTAAATCGACTATAGGCATGTCGGTACGCCGAATGGCCGGCTCTAATGTTATCGACATTAAACGCAAGATGATGAAAGAAGTTGCTACCATTAACAAAGATATTTTAATCCCGGCTGGTATGCAAATGCGCTTAATAGCTGACGATGTAGGCTATGTTGAATCATCGGTTTTCAATGTCTGGAAGAACCTCAGCATCGGTGCTCTGTTGGCCAGTCTGGTCATGTTTCTGTTTCTGCGTTCCGGCAGTGCAACGCTAATTGGAGTAATGGGTATACCCATTTGTACCATCGCAGCTTTCCTTGGATTACTCCTGGGAGACCGTACCATTAATGTCATTTCATTAGCCGGTGTTGCATTTGCCATAGGGATGACGCTAGATAATAGTATTGTGGTTTTGGAAAGTATTGAGCTGGCGCGTCACAAAGGTATGAAACGCTTTCAGGCGGCCCTCGAAGGTGTTCGTCAAGTCTGGCCGGCAGTCCTTGCTTCTACTATGACCACGATTATGGTCTTTGTTCCAATTCTTTTCATTGAAGAAGAAGCCGGACAACTCTATTCTGATGTTGCTATTGCCATATCTGCCTCCATTCTGGCCTCTATGTTAGTAGCGATTACCCTATTACCCACTGCATCGGCTAGGTTGGCCTTACATACCTCGCAAAGTGAAATGGGGCAGAGTTCGCCTGCTTGGAGCAATTTTATCTTACACAGCATTGCGTGGTTGATTCAGGGATGGTCTCGGCGTTTATTCGTGATTGCTTTTGTTGTTATGGGGAGTGCTTCCATTTTTTATTTTCTAACCCCTCCTGCGGAATATCTTCCTGAAGGTGAGGAGCCTAAAGCATTTGCCAGTATGACATCTCCTCCCGGATACAATTTGGAAACGATGAAAGCTATTGGGCTGGAATTGCAGGATTATTTCGCACCTTTTTTGCAACATTCTCCAGAACAGTTTGATAATGGTGAAACGGAGGTTCCAGCATTGGCTTACTTGAATCTCAGCATTCAATCCAGTCGTATCCGCATTATTTCGCAGCCTAAGGATCCTGCCCATGTTAAGCCAATGATGGCAGCCATCTCTAAAAAATATAAAACCTACCCTGGCATGCGTACTTTTGTCACAAGGGGTTCCATAATTACCAGTAATAGCGGTGGTAGTCGTAGTATTAATCTGGATATTTCCGGACCGACGTTGCAAGGAATCTATGATGTGGCATTGACGGCCGATAGGCGTGCTAAAGAAGTATTTGACAAACCCAGGGTAAGGGCCAGGCCGTCAACTCTGTCGCTATCGCAACCATTGGTTGAAATCAGGCCTAACTGGGAAAGACTCGCAGAGGTCGGCATGTTGAGTTCAGAGCTTGGCTTTACCGTAGCGGCGTTAACGGATGGAGCCTTTGTTGATGAGTTTTTCCTGGATGATGACAAGATTGATATTTATCTCTATAGCAATCTGGGGAACGATGCCAAGCTGGAGGATATGAAGCAGCTTCCCGTTTATACGCCCGTGGGTTCTGTTGTCCCTCTCTCTTCTGTTGCTGCCATTAAAGAAACGGTGGATACCAGTTCCATTCGGCGGGTTGATGGTAAACGCACTGTAACTCTTAATGTTATTCCGCCTGACAATGTACCGCTTGAGAGCGGTGTTGAAATTGTTAAAAAGGATGTTGTTGATTATTTACAGCAAGCAGGAGAGATACCTAACAATGTCAACATCACTATTTCGGGGGCCAGCGACCAACTCGATGCTACCAGGGAAGCTTTGACCAGTAATTATCTGATTGCATTAATTATCATCTACCTATTATTAGTGGCAATTTTCACCCATTGGGGATACCCCTTGTTAATTATGACCACCATACCATTAGGCATTGCCGGGGGAATATTTGGATTATGGCTGATAAACCAACTGGGCGGCTGGTTACCAGAAATTGGTTTTCCTGAAGTCAGTCAGTCTTTTGATATGATAACTATGTTGGGGTTTCTTATCCTAATGGGAACGGTAGTTAATAACCCTATATTAATTGTCCATCAAGCCATGACCGCTCGCAGGGCGGGCATGGAAGCAATTGAAGCCGTGCGACATTCGGTTGAAACTCGCCTTAGGCCCATCGCCATGTCTACCTTGACTACCGTTTTTGGTCTTGCTCCTTTAGTTCTGTTACCCGGCGAAGGGACAGAACTTTATCGCGGCGTGGGTGTCATCGTTATGTTCGGCATAATTGGCTCAGCCATTGTCACGTTGACTTTCCTACCGGCCTTGACGGTATTTTTTATTGAAAAAACTCAACCGAATGAAAATTTATAATTGCTTGAAAGGTATCCTGTGTTAAGTCTGATTATTAAATGAGCACTTATTTTCCATTTATAGATTATAAAAGAATGGATACAATCGATGGCCGCCTTTTTTTAGCGAGTTAAGAATGCGTTTGATCGCCTCCAAACCATATTTTTCACGGTTGGGTTGCCCAAAAAGGTTGATGACTTTTTGAGATTCACGATTATAAATGACGGCAACTTTCATTAGAAATTCCTCAAGATTTAACATGAAGTAACCTACGGTTGCCTCATTACTGATCTGGCCGCTGGGTAGTGGATTTATAACTTTTTTTTAGGAGTGAGTCTATACATTTTTAAATAAAGTACGATAAATATATTTTATGTTAATGACAAAAATAAATTCGACAACTTCGATTGTGTGTGTTGAAAAAAAAGATATCATAGTCCGGGATGTTTGCTATAAGCAGGGTCCTTTTGTAGCTAGTAAAATAGCTCAGTAATTCGCATTATTTAACTGTGCAGACCTGGACTAGATCCATACCTTTAACCCTTTACAAGTCCAGGTTCTTTTTTTCTAAAGCAAAAATAAACTCGCTAATCCCAAGAAGCTCAAAAAGCTCAAAAAGCCTATTACATCGGTCACTGTGGTTAAAACGACAGCACCGGAGCAAATAAATCTTCTTCCTCTTTTAAACCGGCAGATTTGAGTAATGTTTCATCGGCTTTTTCTCTGATTATGTCAACTATGTCGTCAATAGTAATACGACCAAGAAGATGGCCGTCTTTTTCAAGCACAGGTACCGAAATCAAATCTCTTCGTTCGAATAAATTAGCAATATCGCTAACGTATGTTTTTTCCTGAATGGTGTCGGTATGCATAATATTGGAAACTACCTCATCTTGGTTATTGGTGACCAAATCGCTTAGATTTAATTTACCTACGTAACGGTTGTCCTCATCGATAACCATTAAAGCATCGGTGTGCGGAGGAAGGGTGGAATGCCGTCTCAACCAGCGTAATACCACGGATAAGGTAACGTTTTGGCGAATGCTGACCACATCGGTACTCATTAACCGTCCTGCGCTATTGCCTTCAAAAGTGAGTACGGTTTCTAAACGATGGCGGTGATCGGCATCTAGGGTATTTAATATGACTTCGGATACATCGAAAGACAGATCTTCTAATACGTCGGCCTGATCGGCAATTTCCATTGAATTAACCGCAGCAACCAAGTCATCTTGATCCATTTTATCAATAATGGTTGCTCTGGCTTCGTTGTGCATATGAGCCAGGACGTCACCTTCTTGTTCCTCGGGTATCGCTGCCCATTAAACGTTTCCTAATCATTGATTGCGTTAAACCCTATGATAGTCTTAGTTGAGAATAAAATCAGTTTATGTTTTTTCTAAATGAGCGATACCCATGGTAATATGCTCCGGACGTTGATATTTTTGCTCAATTTTTAAAGCGTACTGATCAGCATGAGTACCAAAACTGGCTTTAAATAAAGGAATTTCTTGCGAAAGAATGGTAGCGAAGTCGGGTAACTCGATAGGTATAATGTCTCCTTTTTTCATTTTTACCACGTCATTTAAATGTAATTGCGTTTTGGCTAGGACTGCTGTTAATTCTAATTCAGCGGAACGGACTTCTTCACCTAAGGCTTTGGCCCAACGTTCGTCGACATCGCTTCGGTCACTTTGTATGCCGGCGTCCAACAATTCCCGTATCGGTTCAAGCATGGAATAAGGCATGGTGACGTGAATATTGCCGCCACCGCCTTCCAGTTCGACATGAATTGTTGACACTACAACAACTTCGGAAGGGCTGACAATATTGGCAAATTGGGGATTAACTTCACGTGATTTAAATTCAAACCCTATATCGAGAACAGGCTCCCAGGCTTTTTGAAGATCTGCAAAACATAAATTCATAAACAGGTGAATAATTCTACGCTCGGTCGGGGTAAACTCCCTACCTTCTATCTTGGCATGAAATTTTCCTTCTCCACCAAAAAAATTATCCACCAGAATAAAAACTAATGTGGGTTCCACTACAAACAGAGCTGTACCGCGTAAAGGAGACATTTTCATCAGATTTAAGCTGGTTGGTACAAATAAGGTATGTGTGTATTCGTTAAACTTTAGTGTTTGAATTCCTCCTACAGAAATTTCAGCTGAACGACGGAGCATATTAAACAGCGAAATTCTTAGGTAACGGGCGAATCTTTCGTTGATCATTTCCAACGTTGGCATACGCCCGCGTACAATACGATCTTCGCTATTAAAGTCGTATGGCCGAGTTTCTCCGGCATGTTCGAAGTCATCAATAGTATCGATTTCGTCGTCATCAACGCCATGCAATAAGGCATCAATCTCGTCTTGAGAAAGCAGATCCGCCATTCTATATTTTCCTGATTATTATATTATATGATTGTCTAAACTATTGGCTTTACTCAATAGGCTTAGTCAATCACAGTTATCACATATTCTCCTCATGAAGCAATACGAAACAAGTTACAATCAATGTTGAAAGACACAGTATCAATACTTGCCTCTCTCGATCTCATATATAGAATGTAAAAGGCTGATTTCAATTAGAAAAGTAAAAAATAATTTTATTCTGTAGATAAAAAAATTTTATGCTGTAGTCAGTAGATGTTGGACTTTCATCTTTGCCACGACTGGAAAAACAATTTCATCCTGCCATCATTGTCAAGTAATGGCAGAAGGAGCGTTTAATCGTGACACGATTTGACTGACTGATAACGTATTTGGGTGGAATCGTGTCCCGGCCTCATAAATATTATTAGGAAATGAGGGGTTAAAAAGGTATCGAAATTATTAACAAGATTAATTGGTAATGTTGTCGTTAAGACTATTAGCGGATAATAATGATGGAGTAATTAAAACGAATACAAAAATTTGCTTTAGAAAGTGCATTATAAAGGCCTTTTTTAGTCAGAACTAATTTAAATACAATGTTGACATGAGACCACAAATTTTTACCATGACATCAAATTAAATTTGTATTATAGAGAAATTTAATTTGTCGGAATATATTTATGAAAGGTAGACATGCCATCTCTTTTCAATAGTGATGGCATATAAGCTGACTGAGAAATTATGTTGATTTAATGTTAATCAGTGCAAATGATTGTGAGCTTTGTTATCTTCCTCCCAATCCCAATCATCTTCCAATCCTTGTTCTCGTATTGATTTTTGAAAAAAATAGTCATCAATTTTTCTCCGAGCTTCACCTTTTAGTTTTGAGCGGGAATCGGAATTGCCGCTTTTTTTATGGGATAAAGAATCTTCTTCTTCATCGTAGATATCATCAAAATATTCTTCCATTGTTATTTCTCTTAAAAAATAATGAAATGTAATCAAATATGTATCAAATTAATTAGTAAAGATAAAACAAAATAATTTAATCGTAACGATAAAAAAATATTTATTTTTCAAGTGGATATTAAGTGTTTAATGAGTGTGTTTTTGTATAAAACTTTTTATCTTGACGAAAAAAAAAATTAGTTGGCTTTAATTAAGATTAAGATTTATAAATACGCCCATGGCATGGACTAAAACACCAATGCTTAATGTGAAGTATCTTGATGATTCTTTATATCTTTTTACAATTTTTATTAATGAGAAAAAAAATGAAATCTATAAAACTATTAATAGCCGCATTGGCTTTCATAGGTTTTGTACAGGCAAATGCTTCAGTGCCGGAAGAATATCTTGATGAATGTCAATATTATGCAAAGGAAGCAAAAATATTCGATGATGATTTGGATGATTATTTAAAGGATTGTGTTGAAAGCATTATGAGTTCTGAAGGGCAACCGGAGAATTCAGAGCAAGGTTCAAATAGCGAATCTAGTTAAGCCTTTATCTCACATTTTGATAATAATTATTTCAGTAACCAAATTAGGAATAAATCAGGAATATAATGAATTACCGCTATTCTGAATGCGTATAAAACAGAATAGACCAAAAAGGAGGGGACCATGTGTGGAGTTGTTATATCTTGTTTTGATGGCATCAAGGGAATGATATAGGGTTTAGTAATTCCGCACATATTTAAAAACAAAAAGGAAATATTGTTAACATGGATTAAGGGTCAAACAAAGTGAATCTCACAAGTTTTTTTTCTAATGCAATGTATACAGATGATAGCCACTACCCTGGTGGGTTTCATAATTCTCAAGATTTTTCGGAATCGGAAGCTGACATTTTAACAATATGTGGGAATGTAGTTAGTGCTTTAGTTAAGGGTGAGCGAATACCACAAAATCAAGAACAAAAAAGAATCATAGAGGTTATGTCTGGTGAAAGGACACCGGTATTTTTTATTGAGAAAGTATTTATGAAATATTTTCAATTGATAAATGGCAAATCTTATTGATAAAAAAATTGGATTTGAAGCAGCAAATAACTTCCATAAATATGAAGGAGATATGCGATGGAAAACTATACTTCCAATCAGTTACGAGGAAAAGAATATGGATACAGGAGCGTATTTTTATCGGATCGGCGATTTTACGATGATAAGAATTTCCCCAATTTTTTTCATCGCTCCGGAGATTTTACGATTAAAGAAGCGGACGTTTTAATGGCAACCGGCTATGTTATGACCCAACTTAAAAATGGGGAAATGAAACCGCAATCGCCGGAACATAAACATTTTCTCGAAGTTATTAACGGGAAACAAGTTGCCGAGTCATTGGAAGAAAAGACTTATTTAAAGTATTTAAAACTTATTCAAAGAAAAGACAAAATTTTTTCGCTAGGTAAAAATAAAATATCCAATGTCCCATTTTTTGAAGACAATGATAGATTTAATGGAAGTAAAGGATATTAGGAATATTTATACTTGTGCCGCGACTATCATATTTGTTCGGTTAAGTATGGTGACAAGGTATAACTGAAAAAATAGTTTGAGTGGTTCATTTTTTAATTGTTGGTATTATGTTATCAAAGGAGTCAATGCGATGGATATTAGTTTTTCAACCTTCGTATTATTTCTAATGATTATTGCTTCTATAGGTCTTATATACGCAATAAAGAAAAGCTTGGAGAAAACAGATTAGTAGTGTTATCTTCGTGTTAAATAATTGACAATAATTTTTAGAGTTGATATAAGGTCTTTTCTTTATAAAACTTACTATGCTCTAAATTACAGTGGATATTGAACTATTAAGTACTTTTTTAGAGGTCAAAAATACCCGTCATTTTGGTAAGGCGGCTGAGAATTTGTACCTGACCCAAGCCGCCGTTTCGGCAAGAATCAAACAACTGGAGAAGGTGTTAGGTACTCTACTGTTTATTCGTTACCGTAATAACCTTAGTTTAACGGTAACAGGCGAAAGACTCATCCCTCATGCCGAAGCCATCCTAATTGCTTGGGCTAGAACCAAACAAGATATTTCTGTCGGCAAAGTTCAAAAGAAAGTAATGACCCTTGGTTCTACCAGCGGGCTATCAGAACTTTGTTTTAATCAGGGCTTAAGTGTAATTCATCAAAATATGAAAGAGCTGGCCCTAAGAGCTGAGATTTGTGATCACACCCAATTAATAAAAAGAATATTAGGTCGTACAATTGATTTAGGATTTATGTATGATCCTCCAAAAATTACTGAGTTGGTTTCACAGTCGATTACAGTATCTGAATTGGTTTTAGTTTCTAGTCAACAAAAGTTAACGATAGACGAAGCGATAAATAAAAATTATGTAGCTGTCGACTGGGGAATATCCTATAACATGGCTTTAGCCAATTTCTTTCCGGATATGAATTCACCGGTACTCCATACAACCTTGGCAAGAACTGCTTTTGAATTTATATTGAGTTGCGGGGGATGTGCCTACTTACCCCACCAAATGATAGAAGAGTATCTAAATGATTCCATTTTTCTGGTCAAGGATGCCCCGGTTTTTCAAAGGCCGATTTACGCTTCTTACCATATGAATAATACTCATGCGGAAAAAATAACAAAAATAATCAGTCTGATTACAGACGTCATTTCACCACAGCTTGCAAGTAAAACAGATGAGCCCATTCAAATCTAGTTATCGAAGTGAATTGATTATAAAGCTGATTTCTGTATTTTGAGATGGATTCATCGATAACGATTGCGGCAGATAGCGCGGGCTTTCCAAGATGTTTCTCTGGATCAACTCATTAATTATTTCTAAATAACCAAATGATGTTTTCCCGATAAAAAGAGCTGCATTGTTTTCCTTATTGAGATAACTGATGGCATCTTTCAATCCACGTAAATACAAATAGTCTTTGGTAAAGCCTCCTCCTCTATAAGCTCTTGATACTATTGTAAACGCACTTTGTTCGTTTATCTTATATCCATCCACTAAGGCTTCAAATGTTCTGGAAAAAGAATAGTTATTAACCATCATATGAACCGCTAAAACCCTTAATGCCAGTGTCTTTAATCGCATAAGCGTTAAGGTGTTGGATAAATATTCACTCAGTATCGCCAAACCTTCTTGGGTATGCGTGTTTCCGGGAAGTCCAAGTTTAAATATTTTTAACGGTTGCAGGGTTGAGTTTATTGTGGTCACCATGTGCACACCAAGTTCATGGTGTATTAAGCCTTCCAACTCGGTCTGTGTCCAGCTTTTCCGCCGATTGATTAAAATGGTTTTGCGCGAGTTATTGACCATGGCACCAGCTATGATTTTGCTGGAAAGTTCGACCTTGCATTTGAATCCATAGGTACTGATGGCTGAAAGAAAGGTTTTGTGCGCGTAATGGCTGTCAAAGCGTTCTGCATTTTCCTCGATATCGTGTCGAGCATATAAGATAAACTTCGCATTATCGATATCCTGATTATTGGGTTCGCCATAATACTTTAATGAATTGTAGAAAAACTGCTCTGTTCCTATTGTTGTGAGTAGATCAATTTTTTCTGCATACGAATTAATGACAGAACGATACAAATTTTGAATGCCGACATCTTTTATTTCATCGACGGGTAATCGATATAAACGCTCCTTAAATTGATATGGATCGATATTGAGTTGACGATAACGAAAATCCGGCGTAATTTTATATTTTTTTGCAAAAAAACGTTTCTGTTCTTGGACAGGATTGACGGGGTTAATATAGACAAGCGTTTCCACGTCTTTGGTTAAATTAAATAACTGGTTATCCAGTTTCTTTATGCCAGGATCTAATTTTGAGCTTAATAGTTCAATTCGTTTAATGGATTTTCGAATCGTATTTCTTCTGGAAAAATATGCGGCATTCAACGAAATTGCTTTTTTTAACGCCACCTTTGACTCGTTAACAACGATAGGAAATACTTCACCCGTATTTTCATCCATATAAAATTTTTTAATTTCAGTGGGTAGTACTAAAGTATTTTTGAAATTTTTACTAATGTAACCTGCTAGATAACCCAGCCCTTGAAATACCGCGTTTTTTTCTGCTGATATCTCTAAGTTTGGTAATTCAATATGGCGTAATTGTTTGATGAAATGGCTGATTTCTTGTTGCCACCTCTTTTCATCAATTTGTGCAGTCCCAATATTAAATGATGGCGTTGTTTTTTTTTGCCGAACGTAATTATACGAATGAATGTCATAGATGACACAAGCTTTATATATTGATTCGAGGGTTCCGATCAATTGGTTGAACAATTCATAAAAATTTTGGTGTTTGGTTAAGCTTAAAGAGATTTCTTGGGTATCTAAAGGCGATTTCCATACCTGCTTTCCCCAGACTTGAGTATAAATGCATTCTTCAGGTGTCCGGTTTAAGTCGTACTCGTAACGTGAATTTAACGCTACGATAGTGATAGGCATAGAACTGATAAAATCACCAGTTACAGGGTCTTCTTCGTATAGTCTTTCTGCCTCGGATAATTGACATATTTCTTGTAATGAAGCTCTTAGATTATGACCATCATGGATTGCAGTACATACATAAGGAGCGTATTTTTCAATTTTTAAGATAAGTCCACAATCTTCGACAATCGCTTCAAATGTCAATTTATCTTTAATTTTTGAGATGGCATCAAATTTAGATAGTATCTGCATCATCGATAGCCTTTCTAAATTCATTTTTACGATGTGCGATAAGTTCTTTGGTATTTACGACACTCTCTACAAAATCGATTACCTGTTTTTGAAGGTTAGTCCGATTCAGTTTATTGATTCTACTGATACCTCCCGGGCTTAATACGTTAACTTCGATAAGCTTTCCGTTAATCACGTCAATCCCGGCAAAATAGAGACCGTCACGAACCAGTTTTGGGCCGATAAAATGACATAGCTCCTTTTCTTTTTTGGTTAAGGTATGCTTAACAACGGTGCCTCCTGCGTGGACATTAGAGCGCACTTCATTATCTGCGGGGATGCGTCGCATAGCACCGATGGGATGACCGTTGAGCATCATGATTCTCACGTCACCTTGATCGGCACCTTCAATGTATTCTTGTAAGATAACGTAGTCGTTATTGTAGAATTCCAAAAGCGAACGAAAATTTTGCCGAGCGTTCTTTTCGATCACAATGATTCCTTTACCGCCAAATCCATTTAATGGCTTCATGATCATTCTTTCGGTATCCGATTCAATTAAGACTTTTTCTAAATAATCCATGCTTTTGGATACGTGGGTAACGGGAACAAACTTATGTACATCATCATCTAAAGAAGAGGTGTAAAGTTTATTGTTAGCGATTCTCAAGCCATTAATATCGTTCATGATAAAGGTGTCTTCCTTTACCGAATCTAAAAAATTAATGGCAATATTATCGAGTGGTGGTTCGCTTCGCATAATAATGGCATCAAAGCCGGCCAAAGGAAGTAACACCTTTTTAAATTCCACTTTTTTATAAAAAGAAGGAATGTTACTACTAACCTTTTCCTGCTTTTTAAAAACCTGACAAAATGCGCGTGTCGTACTACCTCGAATCGTTAATTTATTAGGAGTTGTGATAGCGACGGTATGTTTGCGAACTACGGCCTCATGTATTAACCGTAATGTGGAATCAGTTTCAGGGTTCAACTGTTCCCATGGGTACATCATTACGCATATTTTCATAGTCTTCTCCAAATATAAATTTGTCTTTGTTTCTGCACCGGCAGAATTTGGACATCCTTTTACCACATAATTTTGCAATCAATAACGAATAAAAATTAGTCGTTACGACAAAATAAATTTCGTTTATTTTTAGGTGCTTTTATGGCTAATATTCGCTTGATCTGGACTGGTAATTTGAGCTTCCAAGACATCCTGTTTTTCAAGAAAAACCTGACGGTTAAGTTTTTTTAAATTGGGATTTCGTAGACATGAGGAGTATTTGTAATGATTGGTAGTGACGACTATTACAAACAATTAAAAAAAGAATTACACAGCTTTATGGAACATAATTCAGCCGTACATAATACAAGGCATCCAAAACATGATGAATGTATGCGGTTAATTAATGAAGCTCAAGCTCAAATACGTGAATGGAGTGAATCGCGGACTTTTCCCGATGCCAAACGTTCTATAAAAAAGAAAAAAGAAGAAATTATTGAGGAATAAGTTTTTTGTTTTTCTATGAGATTGATGTCACGAATGTTTAAGTTTTTGACCAAAATGCCGATTGATGCGGTATAAGGAATTATTTATTTAATAAGGCAAACTGTGCATGAAAAAGAATCTTCCCGTTACCAATCATGAGGTCACTTTAGGAAGTAATGAAACGATTATTTCCACCACGGATTTAAAAGGGCAAATCACATACGTAAATAATACCTTTATTCAAATCAGTGGCTTTTCAGAAGAGGAATTAATCGGTCAGAATCATAATATCGTGCGTCACCCAGATATGCCTCCGGCAGCATTTGATGATTTATGGAATACGGTAAAAGCAGGAAAAACTTGGACCGGAATCGTTAAAAATCGCTGTAAAAATGGCGATTACTATTGGGTCGAAGCCTTTGTAACACCGGTTTATCAAAACAACCAATTGGTAGGCTATCAATCGGTTCGGAATAAAGCTCCGGATGAAAAAATTAACGCTGCCAAAGCGTTATACAAAAAATTAAACAAAAAAGAACTCGATTCTCTTCCTTCGCGAATGTCATTACTTGATATGAGTATTCGAGTACGTCTTTTTTCTATTTTATTTATTGCGGGTGTATTACCTTTATTGGGTTATATGTTCTGGGCGCTGGGCTTGGTGAGTGAAACCATAATGTTAGGTATGGCTATCCTTTCACCGTTAATTCTGCTTATTAGTGCTATATTGCTGCATGTTACAGTACTAAAGCCCATTGAAAACATGTCCGAATCCTTAACCAAAATAACCAGTGGAGACTTAAGGCAAACGTTTGATATTCGTTCCCATGATGAAATTGGCTCTTTACAGTTAAATGTCAAAATATTACAGGCCCGTCTACAGACGATTATTGGTAAAATAGCCGAAGTCTCTGAACAAAATATCGAGGAAGCTAAGTTATTGGCTCATTCCAGCCAGGAAACCGTCGATATGGTTCAGCAGCAACACGAGCAAAGCCGAAGTCTAAACAATGCGGTGAATGAAATTACCAACGTGACTCAAGAAGTGGTATCTCATACGGAACAAGCGATTCACGCAGTTCAAGAAGCGACTCAAGAATCGACCAGAGGAAAAAAAGTGGTTAGTCGTGTTCGCAAAGCCATCAATAATCTTGCTGATGAAATTAACCAATCAGCGGAAGTTATTTCTCAATTAGATGTCAAAAGCCAAGATATTAACGATATGATAGGTGTAATTCGAGGAATTGCCGAGCAAACTAATTTATTAGCTCTTAACGCTGCTATTGAAGCTGCCAGGGCTGGTGAGCAAGGAAGAGGATTTGCTGTAGTTGCAGATGAAGTAAGAACCCTAGCGGGAAGAACGCAAGAAGCTACCATTGAAATCAATAATGTTGTTGAAGCACTACAAAGTGGTGTATCAGAAGCGGTTAACCGGATTGAACAAGGCACATCAGAGGCTGCCTTCGCTGTCGAAAAAGTGGATTTGTCGGAGTCAGCTTTAGATAGTATTAACGAAACTATTGCTAAGATTTCTCAAATGAATGAGAAAATTTCGGCATCTACAGTTGTGCAATTTCAGAAGTCTCAGTCAGTGACAGAAAACATGAATGAAATTAGCCATGTTTTTGAAAACATATTAACCATCGCACAAAAAAATAATCAAGAATCTAACAAAATGATAGAGACATCAAACCATTTGAATAAGCAATTTGAGGTGTTCAAAATCAAATAAAAGCAATTTGTCTGGTCAATAAATATTTTGTTAACGAATATTTAACGGCTCCTTTGTCATCCATAAGGGCACTACAGCAGCTGGTGAACCCTGTTATACGGACGGCCCCTATGTGTCAGACGGGCAACGGTGCAGTTGAACGGCCTGGAGATTTCATGACCTGGGTTGATTTTAACAAGATCGCAGACACCCACTCTGATATCAATCTTTAAACGCTGGGGCTCTCCCTTACTAGTTATGACCTCCATACCATTAGATATTGCCGGGGGAATATTTGGATTATGGCTGATAAACCAACTGGGCGGCTGGTTACCAGAAATTGGTTTTCCTGAAGCCATTCAGTCGAAAACCGTCTTAGGCCCATCGTTATGTCTACCGTATTTGGTATTGCCCCTTTAGTCTTGTTTGGTAGCTTATTTGAACGACGAGATATCATGAAAGTTCCAATCAATATAAAATTAATTTGTTGTTTTAACAGGTTCTATTGTGGGAATAAGTCAGGGTCAGAGGCAGTTGATTCTCGATTACTGTTTTTCGGATATAGTTTTAAGATAGTTTAGCTGACACCAAGTACCGCTACAGGTCACATGATGAATTTTTTCATTTCGTCCCTTAGCGCTTGTTTAGTATTTTTCTTTGCTAACGTTAAAAAAAATAAAAAGCAGCCATTTTCTAGCTCGTAATCAATCGTGTTATTTTCCCTTTAGCGGTCATTCCAATTTCTTAGAGCCATCAGCAGGATTAGTGACACTTCAGGCATACCAACTAAAATTGTCCATATTTATATTGACACGAAAAAAGGCGTGTATAATATGTAACGTTTACTACCGTTATTATTGCTTTAACATAGTTAAAGCTTAAACTCCTGATCGAGCCAATTTGGAGCTACATATGAGATATTTTTATTTTGCTCTTCTTTTATCAATTTCTTTATCCAACTCATTATGGGCAAAGCCATATAAAGTGCTCGTTGTGATGAGTTACGAAAAAAATAATCCGTGGTGCCAGGAAATTAAAGAAGGAATCGATGCTGTTCTCCAGGATAAGGCTGAAATCAGTTATTTTTACATGGATACGAAAGTTAATCTCAGCGGAGGAAAAGATAAGGCTAGGCAAGCATTTGAACATTTTGATAAATTAAATCCTGATGGCGTTATAACGGCAGATGATAATGCTCAATCGATGTTTGTTCTACCCTATCTGAGTAATAAAGTAAGCACGCCGGTATTTTTTTGTGGCGTGAACGCTGAGCCTGAGAAATACCAATATCCTAGTAGTAACGTTTCAGGAGTTCTAGAGCGGGGACATATTCGGGAGTCTGTGGCATTTATTCAGCAGCTAGTACCAAATTTAAAAACAATATGTTTTTTAACTAAAGATAGTCCTTCTGGCAGAGCCTTAAAAAAACAAGTTGAAACAGAAAAGGATACTTATTTAGCACAAACCAAACGATTCGCTCTTATTCAAACCACACAAGAATTAAATCAACAGGCAAGATTAGCCAATCAGGATTGTGATGCGGTCTATATGGATAGCTTAGAGGGAATCGTTGATAAAGATTCTCAGCCACTTGTCAATAAAGAAGTATTAGAGCATTTTTCGAAAATATATAGAGGCCCGGTAATTGGAGCTAACCGCTATCATGTTTTAGAGGGTGCCTTAAGCGCTGTCGTCAAGACAGGTCAGGAACAAGGCGAGACGGCCGCGGCATTGTTGTTGAAGGCGATGCAAGGAATGTCAATTGAAGACTTGCCCATTACTCAAAATTATCAGGGAAGACGTATTATTAATGTCACCACTATGAAAAGTCTAGGAATTAAACCGCCTCCTATTGTATTGCGTGGTACAACTTTGGTTAACACATCTAGAGAGTAAAATAAAACTTGCATAATTTTCATTCTAGTCCCGATTAATATATGAACCTCAGAACTCGGCTGTGGTTGTTAAATGCGATAGTTATCATTGTTTTCACAACCATTATATGGATTACTTCCACGGCATTAAATTCAACTAGAGATTTATCATCTAAGATCGCAACTCAATCGATTAACCAACTTATTGACAATAACAATTTAATACAAGAGCTTTTACTCACATCATCCAAAATTGAACTACTTAGCAAAACTTTTTACAATAACGATTTATTGTTATTAAATGAATCCGATGAAATCAATTCAGCGCTATTGAGAATCGATGGAAATATTAATCGACCAACCTTAAAAAAAGAATTCGATAATTTTATCAACGAATACTACAAGTTTATTGTTCTGTGTAAAACCATAAATGCAGAATTAACGACATTACAACGAATATACTCCGATATAGAAACTGATTTTAAAAACCTAGAAGATATTATCAGTTCAATGCTCATCGATTACACTCTCAATGATAGAGATACTGCCTACATTGACCAGCTATTAGGCCTGACCACCGGATATAAGGAAAGTTTATTACTCATAGGTAAGTTAATGGTCGAACAGGAGGGGGACTGGAGACGAAATACTAATCCCGAAACACCTCCTATGATACAACAAGAAATAGATTCACTTTATCTGCGTTTGCAGACTATCACCGCATCTTCAAAAGAAGTTTCTATATATGGCTTAAAAATTAGCGATAACTTAACACTATATCGTGTTGCGGTCTCCGAACTGCTTAAAAGCCAACATCAAATACAAGCAATTCTTGACTTATTAAATGAAAACAAAAAACAGCTACTGCTTTCTTTGAATCAGCTGTATATGGAAATGCTCGATATTTCTGACAAAGTGGAAACTGATATTGCTGATATCACTTATTCAACGACTACAAAAGTCATATTTATTTCTATTATAGTAGTCCTTTTCATTAGTTTGCTCATTTTATGGTTTGTTCGATATCATATTGACATACCAATGAAAAAAATTATTAATGCCATGGTTGGGTATAGTCACGGAGAAGTTGATGCGCGAATAAACTTAAATCGGAATGATGAATGGAGGGTAATAGAGAAAACGTTTAATGATATGACGAAAAAACTCAATGTTACCTATTTAGAATTGGAAAACAGTGAAACGCAAATTCATGCCATTTTTGACAATGTCCCCTATTTTGCCTGGATGAAAAATGTAGAAGGAATCTATCTTATTGTTAACAAGCCAATGGCTATTTTTCATAATCAAAAGCCGTCAGATATTGTTGGGAAAAGTGATTTTAATGTATGGTCAAAAGACATAGCTACAAGAAACAAAAAAGATGATTTATCTATTTTTCAGACAAAACAAAATTTAAATAAGGAAGAAACAATTGAATTAAACGGAAAAAGAATATGGTTGGAGACATATAAATCCCCTTTATATGACGTTGATGGAAAAATTATTGGGATTATTGGTTTTTCAAGAGATATTACTGAAAGAAAAAAGATGGAGTTAGCTCTACTAGAATCTAATCACAACCTACAAAAAGAAAAAAAACGGGCCAACGAATTAGCAAACAAAGCTGAGATAGCCAGTATTGCAAAAAGTACTTTTTTAGCCAATATGAGCCATGAAATACGAACCCCACTAAATGGCATTTTAGGTGTATGTCAAATTTTTAGTGACACCCCTTTAAATGAAGAACAAAAAAAGCTTGTGGAAACTATGAATGTTTCGGGGCAGTCTTTACTTGGTATTATTAGCGATATACTCGATTATTCGAAAATAGAATCTGGAAAAATTCAGCTCGAAAACACCTCATTTAACCTTTTTGAAATTATTGAAAATGCGATTGAGTTGTTAACGCCTAGTGCTTTAACAAAAAAATTAAAAATTGAAAATTTATGCATAGAAAAGCGTTGGCCGTTATACGGGGACTCCGTTCGTCTAACACAAGTAATTATGAATCTAATGGGGAATGCCATTAAATTTACTGAATCGGGCAAAGTTTCCATTGATGCGGCTATAAATAGGCAAACAGAGGATGAGATGAACTTTACTGTTTCCGTGAAGGATACGGGGATCGGGATTGAAAAAAGTAAAGTGTTGCTAATATTTGATGATTTTACTCAGGCCGATTTGTCGACTACACGCAAGTTTGGTGGGACCGGTTTAGGCCTAACCATTAGTAGAAAGATAATTGAATTGATGGGAGGGGAATTACAGGTTACCAGTGAAATTAATAGAGGCTCTATATTTAGTTTTAGTTTAACGCTACCAAAAAAAATTACTATTAATGAAAGTCGTCGTAATAATGATATATCAACAGCTAAAATAAACGATACTGCTAATATTCTTCTGGTCGAAGATGATAGAGTTAATCAAATGGTTGCCCGTAAATTACTTGAAAAATTAAATTGTCAGGTAACTGTTGCTAATAATGGTCAAGAAGCGATTGATTCCTTAAATCATGGTAGCTATAACATTATTTTTATGGATATTCAGATGCCAATTATGGATGGTATTGAAGCGACAAGGCATATCCGAAAAAAGGATAAAAACAGCATTATTATAGCTATGACTGCAAATGTCATGAAAGAAGACAAACAAGAGTGTTTAGACGCCGGCATGAATGATTTTATTAGCAAACCTATAAAAAAAGATACCTTAAGTTTAGTGATATCTAAATGGGCATCTTCTCATGAAGCTTCATAAAGTTTTTCAAGCGAAGGCTAAATTAAAATGGCTCCTTTGTTACTATGGCTGTCGATGGCACAGCCACGTGGGAATGACTGCTTCTTGCTGTTTGAATCATTTTGACTTTAAGTAGTTAAAAATTACACTTTATATACTAAAATTAATAGTAGAAAATTGGATTAAACATTTTTTATTTGAATAAGCATTATAGCTATATAAAAAGGTACTTTTATCCAATGGGGGGACGGTTAAGGTAAAATTTAAACGTGTCAATTATGCTTGGAGCGACGACATGTTAGTAAAGTTAGCCATCCGTTTTGTCGTAATCATTTTTTTTATGATTGCTGCTACATCCTTTGCTCAAAATATTCCAGAAAAAAATATTCTCGTTGTCGGTGTTCTGGATGATTTCCCGCCTCAATATCAACTTAATGAGTTAGGGGAACCGGATGGATTTGCGATTGAGTCATTTGATGAAATTGCCAAGCTGGCAGGGATGAATTACCGATATCGTCAATTAAACGATTGGAGGGCTATGTTGGCCAGCCTTCGAATCGGAGAAATCGATATTATTCCTAATCTTGGTATTACCTCAGAACGCTTAAAAGACTTTGATTTTACTCGCCCCATTGAAAAATTTGAGCTTGGGCTTTTCGTATTACACACCGAAAAACAGTTAAAAAACGTTGAGGATTTGTATGATAAGGCTATAGCGGTTGTTGAACGCAATGCCGGAGTCAAATTCCTTGAGCGTTATCCCCAAATTGATCGAAGAGTATACCAATATGCCGAGCAAGCATTATTTGCTTTGATAGCCGGAGATGTCAACGGCTTGCTTTATCCGATTCCCATTGTTAAGGAACTGGCTAATCGAAACCAGGTTTACGATAAAATAAAACTGGTAAGTTCGATAAAAGTACCAATCGAAAGAGCCGTCGCGATTAAAAAAGGTCAAAAATTATTATTAAACAAACTCGATGCTGCCGTAGAGCAGTTTGTCCGGGGAAATCGCTTTAATGAAATCAAGCTGCGCTGGAATGATATCGATGGGATAGTGGCTGTCGATAAGAAAAAAAATCCTCAGGAATTTCCGCTTTATATCAATATTATTATCGCAATCGTTTTATTGGTCTGTACTGCTTTATGGTACTTCTGTGGTCATAAATTACGGCTGAATAATGCTTTAACCGGAATAATAATCATTCTGGGAGGGATGCTTTTTTTAACTCTGGTTGTGCTCAACAGAGAAGATGTTTCTGAACAACAACGACAGCCGATAGTCATTTCAGTCATTCAATTAAGTAATGTTGATGCGAGCACCTATGCGGGATTTTTGGTGGAAATGAAGCGTTTGGGATACCAACAGAATATAGATGTTAAATATATTTATAAAGGGGCCGCAAAAGATATAGCCAAATTAGATGACATGGTTCGATGGCACCTTACCAAACATCCTGATCTGATTTTGGTTTCAAGTACGCCCGGTACTCAAGCCGTTAAACGTTTAACAAAAGGTCTGAATATTCCGGTAGTTTTTGCTCCGGTAAACGATCCCCTTGATGCGGGTATTCTAACCGATCTCAAATCTCCTCAGGATCATATCACCGGTGTCCGCCTGCCATCTGGTGATGATTTAAGGCTACAGTGGCTACGCAGGATTGATCCAAAAGCTAATACGGTATTTATTCCCTATACGGAAGGGGATAAAAGTGCTTTGGCGACCATTCAAAATATTCGAAAGGTTTCTTCTCAGCTTAATTTTAAGCTGATTACGAGTCCTTTAGGAGCCGACGATATTATTTATGGTGAGCGTTCTATTGTCCCGCAACACACTGATGCAATCTTTCTTCCTCGGGATAGCACCGTTGAAGCTCGTATTAAAGAGTTTGTCAATTTGTCCATCAAGCGTCAATTGCCTTTATCAGTCCCAAGTGCCAAACAGGTATATGCCGGAGCTCTTTTCAGTTACGGTTTTGTACATTTTGAAATTGGGAAACAGGCGGCGCAATTAGTGGATCAAATTCTTCGAGGTACGCCCCCATCAGGTTTATCTGTACTAACGGCTGAAAATCATATGATTATTAATATGAAGACATTGCAACAAATACAAATTCATGTTTCTCCAGAGGTATTACACCAGGCAAACCTTATAATCCGCTAAAGAGTAAGTTGGTCAATGCAACAGACAAGTTTAAGACAGCGTTTATTGATAACTTTTATTGGACTTGCTGTTATCCCTTTAATGATTTCCGCAATGATTGTGGCTAATCACACCTATCAACATGCACTTGAAGAGTCCTACAAACTGCAACAAGAGCTATCCAAGCGGGTAAAAGTAGAAGTTAAGTCTCTTTTTCAATCCTCTGAAATCCGGGTTATGACTGCTTTGAGAACTTCAATGTTTGAACAATTGAATACCGAACAGCGACGTAAAGTGTTGGTTAAAATTCTGGCGCAGAGGCAACTGTTTAATGAAGCTGTTTTTATCGATTCAGATAGATTGTTGCGAATCAATGTGTCTAACCTCCGTGTAGCCAAGGAAAGTCAGATACTTACTAAAAATCTCGAACAAGTATTTAAAGAAACTATCCGTTCCGCCAAATTGAATTACAGCGCTATCTATTTCGATAACTATAGCAATGAACCGATGATAACTATGGGTATCCCTTTATATGAACAGTTTAATGGTAAATTTATCGGCGTTGTATGTATTGAATTGCGTTTTAAAGCAATTTGGGATCTGCTTTCCGGATTAAAACTTGATGTTGGTGAAGAACTCTTTATAACCGATTCGCGAGGCAAACTTGTTGCGCATCCTAAAGCTTCAATTGTCCTGCGTGGTGAAAGCATTTTAATTAACAATAAGCAACGACAACTTGGTTTGCAATCGACCGATGTCACTAGGGTACTGGATCGCTTTGAAGTCGGTAATCGAGAACTGATTGTTGTTGTTGAACGAGCTGCTGAATTAGCGGTATCTAAAGCTGAGGACCAAATATGGAAATTATTACCGATTTTTGTATTAACCTTATTGGTTGCCTTCATATTATTCATCGGCTTGTCTAAATATTTGTTACGGCCAATTATTGCTATTTCCAAAGCCGCAAGGGCGATTCGAGATGGAGATTGGCAATTGACTGTTAAAGTGGAACACAAGGATGAATTAGGTGAAATGGCTAAAGCATTCAATAGTATGATTGAGCGACTTTCAAACACCTTAAATGAACTGGAAAAAGAAAATATTCAAAGAGCACGGGCAGAAAAAAAATTAAGCCTTGCTAATGATCACCTGGAAACACTGACACAATTCGAAACCGATTGGGTATACTGGCGCAGTGAAGATAAACAGCACTTTTACTATATGTCACCTACCTGCGAAGCCTTTACCGGTTATCAGCCGGAAGATTTTCAAAATGATCCGCTATTATTAGATAGAATCATTCATCCGGAAGATAGTCAACGTTGGAAAAATCATGCTCATAATAGGGATAAAAGCGGTAACTTAATGCCGGAAGAATTTCGGATTATTGATAAAACGGGCCAAACGCGTTGGATAAGCCATACCTGTAGAGCTGTATTAAAAGACAATCAAAGCTACGGACGGCGGGGATCAAATCAGGATATTACCGATAGAAAGCTGGCCGAACAAAGAATTCAATTGGCCGCCAATGTTTTTACCCATGCCCGAGAAGGAATCATGATCACTAATCGACAAGGTAAAATTATCGAGGTTAATAGTGCTTTTGAAGTAATTACCGGTTATGGCAAAGTAGAGGTGGTTGGCAAAAATCCCAACATTTTAAGTTCAGGGCGCCATGGAGCGGATTTCTACATAGCCATGTGGAAGGACTTGGAAACCTATGGTCACTGGAATGGTGAAATTTGGGATAAGCGAAAAAATGGTGAAACTTATGCGGAATTACTCACTATCAGCGTCGTTTGTGATAATAATGGTCAGCCAGTCAATTATGTTGGGCTATTCTCGGATATAACAGACATTAAAAAGCATCAAGAAAAACTGGAATATATTGCCCATTATGATGCGTTAACGAATCTACCCAATCGACTATTGTTATCGGACCGTTTAAAACAATCTATGAGTCAAGTGAAACGGCGTAACAAAAAGTTAGCTGTGGTGTATCTTGATTTAGATGGATTCAAGGCAATAAATGATGGCTATGGCCATGCTATGGGTGATCAATTATTGACTAAAGTAGCTGGCCGTATGAAACAAGCGATGCGTCAGGGGGACACTGTTGCCCGGATTGGGGGAGATGAGTTTGTTGCTGTGTTCGTTGATCTTGAAGATACTAATAGTACGATTCCGCTTCTTAATCGCTTGCTTGATGCTTCGTCGAAACCGATTCAAATAGATACCCTTGGGCTGCAAGTGTCTGCTAGTTTAGGGGTTACTTTTTATCCGCAAAAAGATGAAGTTGAAGCCGATCAGTTGTTACGCCAAGCTGACCAGGCTATGTATCAAGCCAAAATAGCCGGAAAAAACCGTTTCTATGTTTTTGATGCTGAGTTGGATCGTGATGTGAGAGGGCGGCACGAAGGTATCGAAAGTATCAAAAAAGCTTTGGCAAATAGAGAGTTCATTCTTTATTACCAACCAAAGGTCAATATGCAAAGCGGTGAAATTATCGGGGCCGAAGCTTTAATTCGTTGGTTGCATCCTGAAAAAGGTTTATTACCTCCGGGTTATTTTTTACCCGTTATTGAAGAACATGAACTATCGATCGAACTGGGTGACTGGATCTTTGAACGCGCCTTTAAACAAATAACCGATTGGAATGCTATGGGATTCGATATCCCCATTAGTATCAATGTGAGTGCTTTTCAACTTCAACAAATAGATTTTGTTGAAAACCTTCGCAACAAAATAAAAAATTATCCTCAATTAAAGACCAGCTCAGTTATATTAGAAGTCCTGGAAACCAGTGCATTAGAGGATATTAATCATGTATCCGACGTCATTAATGATTGCCGTAGCATGGGAATAAAGTTTTCTTTAGACGATTTTGGCACAGGGTATTCTTCTTTGACTTATTTAAAACGTTTACCCGCATCTGAACTTAAAATTGATCGAAGCTTTGTCCGCGATATACTGGATGATCCGGAAGACATGGCTATCATTGAAGGTGTATTGAGTCTTTCTCAAGCTTTTGGACGTAGCACGGTTGCAGAAGGTGTTGAAACCATTGAACATGGGGAAATGCTATTATTAATGGGGTGCTATTTGGCGCAGGGGTTTGCCATAGCGCATCCGATGCCGGCAAAAGAATTTTTACAGTGGAGCAAGCAATGGAATCCCGATCCCATGTGGAAGCATCTAAATGCAGTAAAACGAGATGATTTTCCATTACTGTATGCTGCGACTAATCATCGTGCCTGGGTTCGTCAAATTGAACGATTTATTGTTGGTTCAAATAAAAATTTTCAAGCCTTTAACGATGATGAATGTGACTTTGGCCAATGGCTCAAAAAAGAACTATTACTGCAAAATTATGACAATAAAGAATTAGTTTTATTGGATGAGCTGCATAAGCGGATCCATCACTTGGCTATTGAACTCATAAAAATTCGTGAGCAAGGTCAAGAAAAGCTGGCGATATCAAGGTTAGATGATTTGTATCATTTAAGAGATAAGTTACTGCTGGCATTGAAATCATTGTTAAACTAAAAAAGGTTTTTTAATTGCCTGCACTATTATGAACCGTCATTTGAGGAAATGGGATTTCCCATTGATACTCACTACAGGCATCGACACTTAGTCTTTGGATAACACGTTTTAAACGGCCGTATAATTCGGCGGCTTCACCATGGAAATCGGCTATGACGACTAAATCCAGAGAAGAATTGTTCATTTGACCAAATTCAACCTTTATAGAACGTAACACCTCTTGATACTGTTCTTCTATTAAGTGTTTTTCAATAAAGGATGAAAGTTGCTGGGGAATCGCTGTAGTACAGGAAGATTGCAGATCATAACTGATCCCGACTAATTCTTTTAATCGAAATCCTTGTGATAAATTACGGGGGGAGGCAGCAAGAAAATCGCTCATCTGATAGGTAACTTTTGCTCCACCTCGTTCAATTAATTCCACCATTTCCAGTGAAATAGCGGTTACTTGTCCTCGGAATTGAGTATTTAAGATTACCCACTCCCCTTGTTTGCAAGGAAACCAAGGTTCGTCGTCTTTACTAACTCGCGATTTCTGATCGACCAAATCGTCAATATGGATACGTTGAGAAAGTCCGGCATCAGGATTTTCTAAACTGCAGTATACGTTAATACTGTTGACTTTCCAGGGTAGTCCATCGAGCATAATCCGCTCTCCTTCCCTAACCGACCCAATGTTAAGGAACAACTCTATTTGATGAATATAACGAGGTATGGCATGTCGCAGTGTTAAAGCGATGCCAAGCAATAACACAATACCTAAGCTGAATAAAACCCAATCTTCACCTAAATAAAATACCACCATAGGTCCCAAAATGACGAGAATGATGGTTATCAAATAGTAGAGTAATTCAACCAGACGAACCCTAAAGCTTCGGTGTAATTTATTAAATCCAGGAATAAAGCGCTTCATTAGAACATAGCCTAAACGCGACATTAATATAATCACAATGACTGCGGTTATGGCTTCTAAAAGGTATAAGCCTCGCTTTTGGAAAAAAGATTTTAAATAACTTTGCGATGCATCGGCTAAAGAAACTTCTTCGGCCATCATGTTTTTTAACTGTACTTGAGCGGTCTGTAACTCAGAATGTATTAACGATTTTTGTTTTTTCCAGGCTGTTGAAATCTTATCTAAAGTTTTAAGATCGTTCTTATCGGTAGTTTGAGCGCGTACTTTTTCCAAATTTGCAATTGCTTGCTCTAGGATAGGCAATTGTTCGTTGTGATGGAGGATTTTTTTTCGTAGTTCCGTCTTTTTTCTAACATCGACGGTCATTGCTTTCATTTCGTCTAAAGCCGGTTTTAATAATTCAAAAAACTCTTTTTGAAAACTAAACTCTTGATTCTGAGTATGACTTAAGCTACTGATGTCGGTTCCGGCAATGACATTTTCAATATTGCTATCGATTCCCCTTAGTTCCTTTTCAAGTTTCTTTAGACTTAGCTCCAGTTCGCTTTTTTCAACCGTCGAGTTGCTGCTTTTCAACTCCTTTCTTACCACGACGATATCACCTTGTAGTTTATCGTGTAGTTGCAATAGACTGGACAATGCCGGATGTAATGGTTCGGCTTCTTCCTCGGCATAAACCGATCCATGTAGCAAAATAATCCCTAGTAAAGCGATTATGGAAATAAATTTACAATAGGATATTTTAGACATTTTTATACCTAATTTTGCTTTCGGGAACTTAATGAGGCGCTCATCTTAGCAATAAAAATTCTGACTTTCCATAGCGCGAATATATAATTTTCTTGGTTAAAAAAACAGCTAAAAACGAAACGGTTAAAAGGTGTTACCTATAAATAACAATCGTTTGGTTTGCTTATCAATCTTACCCGTCTCCTCTAAGCTGTTTTCAGATTGCAGTTTTTTCAAGGCAGCCTCTGTTTTCGGTCCCCACTTCCCGTCGATTTTTCCAAACTCGTAACCCAGCTTATTCAGCGCTATTTGTATTTTTTCAACATAATTGGGGAGCTCGTATAAATAATCGTTATAACCATCAAATAGGTAATAAAGCGTCTCGAAATTAAGCTCACCGCTAATAAATAAGTTATGCTCGGATTGAAATTTAGCCAGGTTTATCATTGACTCCAGATTCCATTGGTTAGTTTTGAGCTGTTTCGAAAAACCTTTAATATAAAGGGCGGCATTAACGTTTGTAGCAAGCATAACAGAGAGTACCTCAGGATTTTTAACCTCTCTCAGTAATTCCTCTTTGTCGCGATGAAACAGCGCAGCAATGGTATCGTTATCAAACCGTCCGGACACGCCAAAGCATTCTCGGCTTGAAATAAAATTAAGGCTCGTAAGGTATTAATATCCCATATGCCGCTTAAAATCAGCTCGGTATATTGGCGGTTTAATAGTTTCATTTGAGATTTTAAAATTAATAATCGGTTTTCTTCTCGATTTAGTTCTTGCTCGAAATTAAACGGTAGTTGTTGAACGTCGATTTTAAGTAGCTGGGGATGCTTGAGCAGTATTTCGGAAATGTTATCCAACTCCCCGCTAACATCAACTAAAGGGGTACTTTTTTGAAATTGAACTAAGGCGTTAAAAGTATGATAACCCCAGTTTTCATCGACTTTGGAAAGTGGATAGCCAAGTTTTTGTAGTTGTAGTTCAACTCGTTTGACCACTTCAGGAGCATAACGGGTGGTGCTGAAAATACTATCATCCGGCAATTGATTTTGGCAGGAGTCGTCAAAACAGAAACGACTATCGTTTAAGGCAATAATGGTTTGACGAAGGTTATCCGCTTCGGCTTTGGATATTCGTGCCTGTTCCGTTAAAAATTCTTCACGCTGTTTTAAATGCTTGGATTCCTCGTTTAAGGTTTCAAGTTTACTCCTTAACTGATCCGATTCACTTTTTAGTTTAATGACTTCCGCTAAAAGTGATTGAGTCGATTCTTTAAGTAACTTAATGTCCGATTCAAACTGTTTGCTTTTAAGCACTAAGTATTGGGGATTATCTTCTTTTATTCGTTGTTCGCTATTTTTTAACGAGGAAACAATATTATCCAACATAGATTGTTCATCAATATAGTTACCCTTGATGCGTAGGAAAAGGCGTTTATCCACGATTCTGAAATTAAATTGAAGAACTTCGATCGATTTTGTTCCGGAATCATCTTTTATTTGTTTAACGATAAACATTAACCCAGAAGGAATTTTGTGGTGTAATTCTTGATTTTTATAGTGGATGGCTGAAGGCTGAACAATGGCACGCAGGGCATTGTCATCAATGACAAAATCCAATTTAGCAATTTTAATATATTGCCATTGGAAAAACAGACTCACCATTTCGAGAATTTTTTCGACTTTTTTTTCCGTGGCTTTTTCGGGATTTTTTAGATTGAACGGGAATCCCTGCGAGGTTTTTAAAGAGAGAATTTTGGATTCCGGCGCTGAAGTAATGGTAATGTCTTTGGTTTTCCAATCAAAAGCAAAAACGCTTGAATAGCATAGCAGACAGACAATCAAAATAGTCGCTTTTTTCATTATTTACTATCCATTTTGTTAAGTAATATTTTGTCCATGGGTTGAAGATTTTTATTTTCGGCAAGTTCGACAATTTTAGCCATAAGAGTGTCGTCAACCTGGAAGAATTGAATGAGTCCGATATATTCGTCATCATTGCGAAAAACCAATCCGGTATCGCCGTTTTTAACCTGATAAGCAGCATCGATATAGATACCGATCTGAGCTTCATTGCGTGGGTCGAGTATATAACCGTTTTCAGCGCTGAGCTGGGTGAAATGAGCTAAGAAGTGTTCATATTTCTCGGTATTTTTAATTTTTTCACGTAATTGCGTAACGAGCTTTTCGGTAACTTTGTCGACTGTACCGCTCATCGCCTTTGACATGGCATCCAGATGCAATAAAGCCCGTTGCGGGGAGTTGTGAAAGGGGATAGATTTCAATTGCGCAATTAGGTATTGTTGGTTTTGAGTCAATTGAGATAGTTCTTGCAGTAAAGATTTCGATACTAATCCGGTATTGAGTAAGTAATTTTCGTTAGCCGATAACTCGGTTTTAATCGGCTCACCTTGAGGCACTTTTTTGTTTAATAAGGCTTGTGTTAACTCATCTTTCAAGTCCGGATTATAGGTGCTAATTAAGTCCTGTTTTTCTTTTAAATGTTTCTCCCGCAGCTTTTTAATTTTATTCTCGTAGTTGATTCGCAGGGCGTTAATTTTTAATTGGTACAATGTTTGTTCGGGGTTTTGTATTGCCCAGCCGCTTTGCTTGTGTTTGGATATTTTACTCTGATTATCGGCAATCTGCGCTTCGATTTCCTGTAACTTTTTAGTCTTGTCTGCAATGGCTTGCTGGAATTGATTTTCTATTTCAGTTTGTTTTTCTTGATGGGCTTGCTGGATTTTTTCCAGTTTCTGGTTTCGGATGTCTTCTGGATATTCTATGGCAGAAATTTCTGTTTTAAGACGATTGGTTTCGTTCTCTAATTCGGTAGTTTTTATCTCCTTATTAAACTTTATCTCTTCCAGTTCGGCTTTAACGGTATTGAGCTTATTGTCGTCGGCATCGACTGAAAAGACCAATTCTTGTAACTTGGTATCCTGAAACTCCTCAATTTCAACCACAACATTACGCTCCTTTTCTCGCATAATAATATGTGCGATAAAACCTATCGAGAGTACTACCAATAGAAAACTCACCACTAAAAGGGTAAAGAGGTGATAACGATTTTTCTTTGATTTAATAAATTCATTTTCCAGTGAATAAACTTTAGTATGTTGTTCACTTAAATTAAAATCATAAGATAAAAATTCGTTCTTGGTCTCCTGAACACGCGTATCTATTAATCCGGATGTCTGCTCTGAGTTGTTGTCCCGGTTGCTATCCATGTCGTCTATTTTGTTGTCAGTACCCATATTCCCTTCCAATCCGATGGACATGTCCCGGCTGTTCTGCTCTTAAATTCATCGGCTACATCTAGGTTACACTGTTCAAAAAGTTTGTTTGCTTGTGACCAATCTCCTTGATAATAAAATTCCAGAGCTTTTTGGAATAATGTCAGCTGTTTTTCCAAATCCTGATTTAATTGTTCATTGGGGATTGGCCAAAAAATAGGGATGCCTTCGGTTTTTCCTTTTACCTGAACCTTATCGATATTGATAAATGTAAAGCCAGGATCTTCAATATGTTCTACTATATCATTGCGGATATAGATAGAGCAGATCATGGGAACTTTATATATTCTAGTTAATCCTTCCAGACGTGAGGCAGCATTTACGCGATCACCTATAACCGTAGAGGTCATCCTGAGGTGAGAACCTATGGTCCCGTAAAATACCCGACCGCCATCAATTCCCACGCCAATTTCTAGCATCACAGCTTGATAAATCTTCTCTTCTTGAGCTGTTAGTTGACCATTTTTATCTTCGATCTCCTGTTTCTTTTGCTGCATCGACTGTTGTAATGCTTCGGTTACTTGTAAAAGTTGATAGCCTGAGAGAAGGGCTTCATAAGATTTATTATTATTACTGGGCATGACACCGTAAACAGCCAATAGGGCATCGCCAATAATAGAAGCGATAATTCCATTGTGTTGATAAATTTGGTTAATGGCCTGATCGTACTGGATGTTAATTAATTTAATAATATCGGCACCCAAGGTTTCGGTCATATTGGTATATCCCTTGATATCACTAAATAGGATAGCCAATTCCTTTTGCTCACCATCCAATTTGATACTCTTTTCCTCATAGGCTCGAGCGACAATGTCCCGGTCGGTAAACTTTTTAAAAATTTTAATTAAATTATCGATATTGTTGGACAAGGAATTAAAAGCCATTCCCATATAAGTAACGTCATCATTAGGTGCTTTATGTAAGGGGATGACGGCCAATTGCTGCTTTTCGACCATGTTCTTAATTGCATCGGTAATAATGCCGATAAAGCGGAGTATGTATCGCACCACAAATATTCCAGTGATAATGGAAGCGATACTGATTAAAACGATAATTAAGATAATCCGTTCAAAACTGTCCCAGGACTCTTCGAAAAATGCCTTATATTCCTCTCCTCGGAACAGAAACATATCCCAGTTTTTATTGTATTTATAAATGCCAAAATATTCCAAACCGTTGATGGTCGGTATGATAAAGTCCTCTTCTCTGCCATTTTTTAAATGTTCCTTCATAATGCTAAGGGAGGCTGTATCGAGTCGGGTATTTTTTTGTGATAGTGAGGAGAATAAAGTCGTTCCATCGGTTTTGATACCAAGAATAATGGAGCTTTTGTTTTTTAGTTCAAACTGAATTTTACGGTGGATGTTTTCAATAATTCCCTTTTCATCATTATTGAGTTGTAGAATTTGCCACTGGATATTACAGAAGTTAGATATCTCTTTAAGGTCTTTAATTAAAAGTTGTTTGGCAAAACTAATTTGATGGACTCGGTTAAAAGAAAGGCCGATGTAATTCGTCGTTAAATTTGAAATAAAAATAAACAGGGCAAAAACAATAACAATTTTAAGAGAAACCGGGATGATATTGACATTTCGAACTTTTCTTAAAATTGTTGAATTATTTTTCATTTTCAATGTGGAGAAAGTTTATAAAATTATGGTCACTTTTTCGACTATCGATATAATCAATCAAACATAATTGAAAACAGGAAAAAGTATACTAAGATAAAAAGAATTCTCATGATTTGATTGAATTTATCTTTCTGACATCCATTTTCAAAAAAATGTCTAGTTTATTTTTTCCTAAATAATCATTAATGTATCAAGTGATAACCGCTAAGCAGTGGGCTTTTAGTGACAATGTTAAATAACAAAATCTACCGTAAAAGCAGGAAAATAATATTAGATAAAGAATCTATCTGTTTGTAAATATTAGACTACTATAGTTAATAATAAAACCTCTTTTTATTGACAAATTGCTTATAATGTAACTTTTAAATCGTTGTCTGGAGTCATAATGAAAACACTTAAGTGCTTTTATCTTCCGGTATCTATTTTGATATTGTCTACTTTAGGGTGCAATGAAAAAGTCGAAATCGAAAAAAAAGTAGAAGTAAGGCCGGTAAAAACCATTGTGGTAGCGGCTCCGGATAGCGGGGGGATCAGACACTTTCCGGGTCGGGTCGAAGCCAATAAAAAAGCTCAATTGGCTTTTCGTGTGGCAGGCAAAGTCCAAAAACTATTGGTTAAGGAAGGTGATGACATCAAACAAGGCGATTTAATTGCCACCCTGGACGCGACCGATTTTCAAATTACTGTTAATGACAAACAAGCTTCGTTTTCCAGGGCAAAAAAAGACTATAGCCGAGGGAAAAAATTGGTAAAAGAAGGCCATATTTCGAAGATGGATTTTGACAAATTAGAGTCCACTTTTCTCAGTGCTAAAGCCGATTTAAATCTGGCCAAACAGCAATTGGCCTATACGGAATTAAAAGCTCCCTTTGCCGGCACTATTGCCAAGCGTTATATTCAAAACTTTGAAGAGGTTCAGGCCAAACAAGCTATTGTCGCATTGAATGACAATAATATTTTGGAAATTAAATTTGATTTACCGGAAAAGCTCATTTTAAGCATTAATGAACAAGAAGGATCACCATCTGTCGAGGACTCCAAAGCAAAAGATTTAATTCCCGTATTTGCATCCTTCCAATCTCAGAAAGAGAAGGAATACCCCCTTACCTTCAAAGAAATTTCAACCAAAGCGAACGAGCAAACCCAGACTTTTGCCATTACCTATACTTTGCCAAAGCCTGATAATCTTATTCTATTACCTGGAATGACTGCATCGGTAAGAGTTGACTTAAGCAACTATTTGGTGGGACAAACCAATAGTTTTTATCTTCCAGTCAGTGCTGTTGTTGCCGATGTGAAAATGCAAGGCATGGTATGGATAGTCAATCCTGATAGTATGGCGGTAGAACCCATCTCGGTAAAAGTGGGTAGTATGACCGGTGATCAAATTGAAATAACCGAAGGATTGTCTGAAGGACAACGGGTTGTGATAGCAGGAGTACCTTTTTTATATAAAGGTTTAAAGGTCAGCTTGTTGAAAAGTTCTGAACAAGCAATAGATAATTTAAAGCATGAACGTCCCCAAATGAAAAAACAAGATTTTAACAACAAAGGGGCGTAACTTATGAATATCGGTGAATATTCAGTAAAAAATCCGGTTGTTTCCTGGTTGTTGGTGATTGTCTTTATATTTGGCGGTTATAACGGTTTTATGCAAATGGGAAAATTGGAAGATCCGGCTTTTACCATTAAAGATGTCAAAATTATCACCCATTATCCGGGCGCAACGGCTCAACAAGTGCATGATGAAGTTACTTATCATATTGAAGAAGCCTTGCAATTAATGCCGCAATTAAAATGGATAAAAATGTCCATTTCGCGTCCTGGGATGTCGGATATCCAGGTCACCTTTAAAGACAAATACGGCGCAAAAGATTTTCCTGATATCTATGATGAGGTGCGACGTAAAATTGCTGATATGGTACATAAACTGCCACCCGGAGCCCAACAGCCAATTGTCGCAGATAGCTTTTCTGATGTTTTTGGTGTCTATTTGGCGTTATCCGGAGATGGTTATAGCTATAGGGATTTGAAAGATACTGCGGACTTTCTAAAAAAAGAACTGGTATTGGTCGATGGCATTCGGAAAATCGTGATTGGCGGAGCCCAGACTGAAGTGGTTTATTTGGATATATCTCGACAGCGTCTAGGTGAGCTGGGGCTGTCACTGGAAAAAATCTCGCAGATTTTACAGTCTCAAAATATTGTAACCGATGCGGGTAAGGTTCTGGTTGGTGATGAGTATTTAAGGATTCAACCGACGGGTGAATTTCAGTCGGTTAAAGCCATTGGAGATGTACTGATTAGCTCGACCGACAAGACCTTAATCTTCTTAAAAGATATTGCCGAAATTCGGCGTGAATATAAACAAATCCCGGATTTATTGATCTATTACAATGGCAAACCTTCTTTGACTCTCGGTATCTCAATGACGGCAGGTGAAAATGTCGTTGCGGTTGGGGAAAAATTAGGGCATAGACTACAACAAATAAACAGTTTGATTCCCTTAGGTATGAATCTGGAAGTGATTTATAACCAGCCTCATGAAGTTAAGAATTCCGTATCCGGATTTATGAAAAATGTTGCTGCAGCCATTGTTATTGTCATTTTAGTATTATTGTTATTCATGGGTTTAACGACCGGTTTAATTATTGGTTCGGTACTGCTTATAACCGTGGCAGGTACCTTATTGATAATGGAAATGTATGGTATAGAATTACAGCGCATCTCTCTTGGGGCCTTAATTATTGCCTTGGGTATGTTAGTGGATAATGCCATTGTTGTGGCCGAGGGCATGTTGGTGAGGATTCAATCGGGAATGAATGCCGCTAAAGCCGCTAAAGAAGTGGTGGGAAAAAATGCCGTAGCTTTGTTAGGAGGAACCATTATCGGGATTTTGGCCTTTTCGGCTATCGGTCTTTCGCAAGATTCTACCGGTGAATTTACCCGCTCCCTATTCTATGTGATTCTAATTTCCCTATTATTAAGTTGGATCACTGCCGTTAGTACGACACCACTTTTATGTGCTTTATTTATAAAGCCGAAAAAGAATGCTGGTGGAAATGAAGATGCCTACTCCGGATTTATCTTTGTTTTTTATCGTGGCTTTTTAAAGAAAGCCCTACATTTTCGCTGGATGACCGTCACCTTGATTGTGGCATTGTTTGCTCTATCGGTATTTGCGTTTGGATTTGTCCGTAGCGGTTTCTTTCCCGATTCCAATACACCGATGTTTTTTGTCGAAGTCTGGGAGATCGAAGGAACGGACATACATAAAACACGTGATGATACCTTAAAAATCAGTGAGTATATTCATAGTTTACCAGGTGTGACTAAAACTACCGAATTGATTGGTGGTGGTGATCAACGTTTCTCATTGGTTTATGAACCTAAGGAACGCAGTCCGGCCTACGCTCAGATTATTGTACAAATGGAAACATTGGAGATGATCCCGGAAACCTGGGATAAAATCGATCAATTTATGAAATCTATGCCAGGCTTGGAACCCATTATTAAACCACTTCGGATCGGACCTGGACGCGATAGTAAAATTGAGGCTCGTTTTAGCGGACCGGATGCGACCAAGTTAAGAGAATTGTCAGAACAAGCCAAAGCAATCTACCGTAGCAATGCAGGAACCAAAGAAATTCGTGATGATTGGCGACAACCGGTTAAATTGGTTAAACCTATTTTCAACGAACAGGTGGGACGACAACTGGGGATAAATTATGAGGACCTTTCATCGGCTTTAAAATATGCCTTCGATGGCTCCCAGGTTGGAATCTATAGGGATGGGATACGTCTTTTGCCTATCTATAGTCGCGCACCAGATGAGGAGCGTGAGAATATCAGCAATATTCAGGATATCCAGGTTTGGAGTCCGGTATTACAACGTTCTGTACCGATTGGGCAGGTTGTAAAACGATTTGAAACGGTTTGGGAAAATACCGTGATTCGAGGTCGGGATCGCAGTAAAACCATTATCGCTTCGTGTAATCCGGAAAAAGGTGTCGATTCAACCAAATTATTCCAACGCTTGCGTCCGCAGATTGAGGCAATAGAGCTACCGCCTGGTTACTCTTTAAACTGGGGAGGAGAATACGAAGACTCCAGCAACGCTCAAGCATCTTTGGCAGGGGCTTTGCCTGGTGGCTTTTTACTTATGATTTTGACTACCGTATTATTATTTGGCAAAGTTCGCCAGCCTACCATTATATGGTTAACGGTTCCTCTAGCAATTATTGGCATTACCGCCGGTTTATTAGCACTCAATGGAGCCTTTGATTTTATGGGCTTATTGGGAGCCTTAAGTTTAATCGGTCTACTAATTAAAAATGCTATTGTGTTAATCGATGAAATCGATCAGCAAATTATTGCTGGAATCGAATCTTTTAAGGCTATTTTGGATTCAGCCGTTAGCCGCATGAGACCGGTGATGATGGCAGCATCAACCACCATTTTAGGGATGATACCGCTACTTTCAGACGTCTTTTTTGTTAATATGTCTATTATTATTATGGCTGGATTAGCATTTGCTACGGTTTTAACCCTGATCTTTGTACCGGTATTATATGCCATATTTTTCAAAATAGGCTATCAAAAAGAAGCTTAATTTAAGAGTAAATCAAATGAAAAAATTCTTATGTTTTTTATTTTGCCTTGGTGTTTTTAGCCAAATTAATGCCAGTGAAGATTTTATTGCTGAGCAGCGTTCATCGTTCGATACCTTATCACCGGAAAAAATAAAGAAAAAACGTACCGAAATTCTTAGCATGGCCGAAAAAACTTTAGCTAGACTGTATAAAGAAAATCCCCAAGCTAAAGATGAAATCGCAAAAGCGTATGGCTATGGTGTTTTCGAAGGTCAGGCAGTTAATATGGTTTTTTATGTGGCGGGTAAGGGGGTCGGTGTCGTGTATGACAATAAAACCAATACTCCGATTTTTATGAATGCCATACGCGCTGGGACAGGGCCTGGAGTAGGATATAAATCCGTTTATGGGGTTTTGACTTTTGACAATGAACTGGTTTTTAAACAGTTCACCACGGTAGGACTACAGATTGGTGCTTCTGCTGATGCTTCCTTGAAAATTTCAGGAAAAGGAATTGGAGCATCCAAATCCGTTTCATTGGTACCGGGTGTATCCGCATATCAATTAAATAATACCGGTATAGTGATACAAGCTAATTGGGGTGCAACAGAGTTTTTAAGAGATCCGCAGCTCAATGAATAGCTGTTAAGCCATAAAAAAAGCAAGACTTTAGATATGGCGATTAATACCTAATATTGTCGATAACTGCTTAAAATACGGACAATTTACTTCATTGGAAAAACATAGTTAATCCAGCCCATCATTCGTAATAATACTTTTCGAATGATGGAAACGTGACTAAAGTGGGACGAATATATGGCTGCCTTACCCTGTACTCCACGTGGCAAGTCATATTGATCCAAGTCTTCTTGTAATTCAATTAAACCAATTGCCCGACCTGCTCGTGCCACTTCTCGCGCAGATATTAATTGGCCGCTGGCTTGAATATCGCCTTCGGCCATTACGGGTAATGTGGCAATATATTTTCCTTTAAAGACATGGCCGGGAACCGCATCGATAATGACTTCCGCTTCCAAGTCTTTTTCCATACGTAATAGTGAATTTTGCCAAAAACTGGCTGCGATTATCCGTTGCTGATTAGGGACAAAAACCATGGCAGGTCTTAAGGGGAAGCTTACCGCCATAACGCCGGGTCTTAATGCTACTTGTGTCACCAATCCGTCGGAAGGGGCACGAACCACGGTCCGTTCCAGATCGTAGTTGGCCGTTTCCAATTCAGCGATTAACTTTGCAACCTGAGTGTTTACGCCATCAATATTGGATTGATAGTTTAACTGGATCTTTCGGTATTCGGCCTGTGCAGCCTGATAGGCCGCCTCGTTGGCAAGATATAATTGTCGACGGTTTTCCACTTCAAGCTCGGAAAAAACTAAGGCCTTATTTTTTCTATTGCCTTTTGCATAGCGTTCATAGGCTTGTTTTGTGCGCTCGAAATTCGCTTTGGCACGTTCAACATTGGCCTTAGCAGCATCAAGACTGGCTTTTACTTCTTTAACTTGTTGGTGGGCCTCGGCTAATTGCGCCTTTTTCTTATCAACCACCAACTGATAAGGCTTGGGATCAATCCTAAATAACACATCATCTTTTTTCAGCAAACTATTGGGTTTTGCCTCAACGGACATTACGATGCCTTTAACTGCCGGTACGATCGGCACGCTGGCAAAGTATTCCTTAGCATATTTGGCATAAGGGTGATTGTAATTCATCAATAACAATAAAGTGGCTATGAGTGCAATGCCGCCCAAAATCGCTGTCGGAACTGTCCATTTATTTAACGGGATCTTGAAAATTTTAAAAATAGCGACGCAGAGTGCGGTATACGTTAGAATTAGTAATAAATCCATGGAAAGTTTCCCTATTCAGCCTTAGCGTTATTTTGAGACAGTTTATTGACTTGTTCGGTTAATTGTTCAACCTGCAGGGTGAGTTGTTCTATTTGTTGGGCTTGATGGGTAACTTCGATATTGCCATCCGAACTAATTAAACTTTGATGCTTTGACTGAAATCCCCAGCCTTTCTTTTCATCATATAGATAGGCCCAGATCCACAAAAATGGCCAGATAACGTGCAAGGTGAATAAACTGACCCAACCGGCGACATGAATAGCATCTTGATGGGGATGATTTCGGTGCTGGGCTATTTCATAAGGTATATCGTGAATCACAATTATGCCGTAAAACATAAAAATAACCACGAAGAACACTAAGAACAAAGCAAAGTAGTCAAGAAACATTTCAGTTATTCCTTTAGCTGGATTATTAACTATTTTAGGAGTAACTTAAGCATATGACAAGGTAAGAAAAATTTCATTGGTTATTTGATATTATTTATCTGAAATTCATAATACCCTTAGCTTCTTTTTTCTTTCGCGTATTTAAGTCATATTGATCTATTATGATAAAAGTTATGTTAATCTTTAGAATGTTAAACGAATAAGAGCAAGGAGATGTCAATGAAAAACAAATGGCTTTTGATACTAGTAATGAGTATGGCGGCCTTGACCGCAGGTTGCGGAGGTGGAGGCACCACGGTGAAAGCCAGCAATACCACCATGGGGCAAGAGCTACAGGATATCGATGCGGCTTTTAAAAAAGGTATTCTTACCGAGAGGGAATATAAACGCGCTAAAGAAGATATTTTAGATCGCTATAAATATTAATTTCTTTCAAATGGTTCTGGCTTACCCAATAAGTAGCCTTGTCCGTAAGCCAGACCTGCCTTAATACAGTTGTTCAGTTCTTCTTCACTTTCGATTCCTTCGGCTAAAAAAGCGATATTATTTTTCTTTCCCCACTCACAAAATTGCTTAATAAAATTCATAACACGCTCTTCATGGAGTCTTTGGGTAATGGTTTTGTCTAGTTTTATGATATTGGGCTGTATATCGATTAGGCTTAATAATTTAGCAGCACCGGCTCCTACATTGTCCAATGAAATACGTCCCTTAAAGGAGTGAATATAGTCGAGCATATTGTTGACATCTGCTTGTCTATTGCCACTTTCGGCAATGTCAAAGACCAATCGTGAGTAATAATACGATTTAGGATAATGATTCAATATATCTGAAAATATTTCCGGTTTTAGGTCATTCGGTTCAAGATTAATGGATAAATACTGGTGCTGATCAAGTCGGTTAAGGTTCTCCAGAGCAAGGCTCAACATATGAGCTGCCAGTCGTTGTGAACCCTCCTCTTCGGCAAATAATTCGGACAACCATTGATCGGGTAATATGATATCGTCGTTAATAGTTTTTCGGGCCAGGGCTTCAAATCCAACGATATTATCATTTGAAATTTCGACAATCGGCTGAAAAAAAGCGGCCACATTTTCTAATGGGGTATATCCTAATAACCAGTTTACAGCCATGGCTCGACTGTCAAATAGCTTAATATTGAGATCGCGGGCCTGATAGGCTTTTTGATGAAATGCATATTGGTTTATTTTATCTTTGGGAATTAACACCGCTATTTTTAGGAACAGTCCCTTATTCCTAACCTTCCAATCTTCCTGATGGATTTCATTGACTATGGTGTGAATGTCGTGAAAATCTGTAGAGGGAGCTGGCTGGTCGAGTTGGATCAATACTTTAGAATGTCTGGATTCTAAGAACAATTCAAACAAAAAGCGTATCTGGATCAGGCGTTCTTTTACTGAGGTAAATGCTGGTGGATGAGCTTCGATATAGGTGTCTTGTTGGATAATTGAAAGTTGGTTCATATTGTTGTTTTTATTTACTGTTTGCATTAATTAAATAATGATGCTTTATTATAAGGATAGCAGAACAATCGGCTAAAATAATAACAATTGACAAATTTATAATGGATAATAATACCTGTCTTCCTCCTAATTTAATTTATAAACTGTTGCTCCATTTTGCGGTTGATGCGGATAAATTATTTTTGCAACACAATATTGATCTGCAAGCCTTAAACGCAGGTGAGCAGCGAATTGATTGTCAAAAGATTAGGGCCATATGGGATGAGGCTGAGCAATTAATCGATGAACCTGGCTTCGCGTTGCAAGCGGGAGAATTTTGGCATCCGTCCTTTATGAATGCCTTAGGTTATGCTTGGTTGGCCAGTAGTAGTTTATATACTGCTTTATCTCGCTTGCAACGCTTTTCCAAAATCATCAGCCATTCTTTCCGGATTGAACTCATAGAAAATGAGCAGGAATTAGTGGTTCGCTTTGGCGATGAAATGTTTAATCAAAAGCGTCCTATTGTCGAGGCATTGATATCCATCTTATTGGCCATGTGTCGTGCTAATTATGGACATCAATTAATCCCACATAGAGTTATGTTTGCGTTTGAAACACCTGATTGTGTAGAGCAATATCAGCAATACTTTCAATCGTCGTTAAGCTTTAACCAAAATTGCCACGCTATTGTGTTCTCAATGGATGTGGTTAAACAACCATTGGCCGGCGGAAATCCAAACTTTATCGCTTTTTATGAACAAGAGTTGGTTAAGTATTTAAGTAAAATGGATAACGCCAATCTTGTCGATCACTTGAAACGTCTTATTGTAGAGCAATTACCCTCCGGTCGAGTTACCCTGGCGGGTATCGCAGGGGATATGGCTATGAGCTCTCGACAACTGCAACGAAAATTAAACCACCATCAGGTTAATTTTAAGGAAATTTTAGATGAGATTCGCCTCAATTTATCCTACCAATATTTAAAAAATCCCAGCCTGAGCTTGATTGAAATCGCTTTTCTCCTGGGGTTTTCAGAAGTCAGCTCTTTTTCGCGCGCATTTAAACGTGCTAAGGGGGTATCCCCCAGCGACTATCGGCAACAACCTTCCTAAAAAAGGGGCGGTTCAAAAAGACATGTGATTGGCGCGGTTAGCCAAGAGATGATTAAACAATCCCGGTAAACTTTATCTCAAATAAACATTTAATTGAGGATAAAGTTATGGACGTTTTAGCCGCGAACAATCAATCTTATTGGGATATGGTTCACACTGCTACCAAGCGCAACACCCTTGTACAAGCTTCTGAAGCCAAGCAATCAGGTACTCCTTTGAATGTTGAAGAAGTCCAACAATCGAATCAACAATTAAAAGATTCTGCACGTGAAACCGGAACCGAGCTATATGGTTTGCAATTGACCAAGCAAGCTTTTGAAACTTATGCCCGAACGACGGAAAATCAATCCAATTCATCAGATGACAGCAGCGATGATAAGCAAGAGGTTTACAGCTTCGATTCTAAAAATGTTAATGAGATGTCGGCAATGGCACAACAACGAGCGCTTGGAACGGCCCTTTATAGTAATTTTAAAGAACAAGCTGAATCAACCCATCGCGTTGATTATTTCGTATAAAAAACCAGTCGAAGGAGGTATCAATCATGTTTGCATCTGATTTAATGTGTTTGGCTAGAAAAAATTTGGGTAATAATGAGCTAAAGTCGTTGGAATTTAGTTCGATTCTTCTAGAAATGTATCCTTTTTCAGCACAAGCTATCGATGCGAAAGAAATTGTTAGCAAGTTAAAAGAAAAAAGTGTCCGCTCTATGGTATATCGCGTTTGATTTAACCTACCGCAGCACCAGCACGGATATCATCCTTGGTAATGTGCCCTTTAAAAGAATGAATAAAATCGAGCATATTCATAATATTGACTTGAATATTACCCCTTTCGGCATTTATTCGTATTCCGACTCCACCACTTGGAACAAAAAATAGTTAAAGTAATATGTGGAACTATCTTCATTAAATGTCTAGAATGGATAGGTAAATAATTATTTTAATTCAAGGTGTTACGGTTTGTTGTGGCTCGTCATGTTGTTGAGTTTTACGCTAAAACCAGCTTATCTTTATCCTGGATTAGAATAATTTAGAGAATACAAAATTCAATACTGATTAAATTGCCAATTAGTTCAATTAAAAGGTTTATTTTTGCGATTCAAAAAAATCACATATATTTTTATATTTGCAAGCCTATTTTTGAGTAATAGCGCTATAGCTTCTAACTCATTTTCTATACTCGTCGTACATGCATATAGTCAAGAATATCCTTGGACTCGTGGACAACATGAAGGGTTTGTTGAAAACTTAAATAAACTCCTACCAATCTCTCCTGAAATAAAAACAGAATATCTTGATACCAAACGGATTAAATTTGATACAACTTATGCTAAGCAATATTTAGAATTTATCCGGAACAAATATACAGGTCTAAAATTTGATGCCATATATGTTACCGATGACAATGGTTTATTGTTCGCTATAAACTCACTATCAAAAATATATCCCGAAACTCCCATATTTTTTTCTGGGGTGAATGATTACTCGGTGCTTTCCAAATTAAATTCTAATAAAGAAACCGGGGTGTTTGAAAAAAAAGAAATCGCTCCTAACCTTCAATTGATTGAAAAGCTTTTCAAACATATTAAAAAGGTTTTTATCGTCGGTGATACTTCAAATACTTATGCTGCAATTAAAGTCGAAATAGAACGACAGCTGAAAGGGCAACAAACATGGGATGTACACTATATTTCGAGTAATGTTTTAAGTGAAATTTCATCGGCTATACAAAAAGACAAAAAGTCCATTGTGTTATTAACGACAATCGGCGCAATGAAAGATGACAATGGCAAATTGCTGCCAATCGAAAAAACTATCCAGCAAATTTCAGAAATGGGTAACGAAGCTGTTATTAGTATGGAAGATGCTTATCTTTTCAATGGTATATTAGGCGGCTATGTCACCCGAGGTGTTTCTCAAGGAAAATCTGCAGCTCAATTAATGCTCTCATTTTTTGAAGGTACTCCAATAAGTTCAATTTCCCCTATAACTTCTAGTCCTAATGAATATATTTTTGATGATCGGGAACTGGAACAAAAAAATTTGATTTTACCTGAGGAAATCGCACTTAAAGCGACAATTCTTCATCCTCGGTTAAGCGTTTACCAATTTTATCGGAAGGAAATTATTGCAACGGTGATTCTTCTAACCTTAGCGTTGATTACAACTATAATTGTTTATTCGCTAGTAACCAATAGGAAAAATAACGAGTTAAAAAAGCAGGCAGCACTTCTTCGGCTGCAAGGAAAAAAGCTTCAAGAAAGTGAGGAGAAATACCGTTTACTCTTTGAGCGTTCGGAAGATCCCATGTTGGTTATTCGCAAATACAAATTTGCACTTGCTAATCATGCCGCAGCTCGATTATTGGGTTACGAAGATCAAACTCATATGTTGAAGGTATCTCCCTCAAGTCTTTCGCCTGAATTTCAGGCGGATGGCCTACTTTCGGTAGAAAAAGCGAATGAAATGATGAATATTGCCTACCTTGAAGGTTATCATCGTTTCGAATGGCTGCATCTTAAAAAAGACGGTAAAGAGTTACTAATCGAAGTTTCTTTGACTCGAATTCCATTTGGAGAGGAATATGCTCTTTTCTGTGTGTGGAGGGACATTACGCAATGGCGTAAAGCTGAAGTCTCACTAAGAGAAAAAACCATTTATTTGGATAGTTTGTTAAGCGCATCAAGCAATGTCGGCTTTATTGCGACAGACGAACAATTGAATATCAATTATTATAATGATGCAGCAGCCAATGTTTTAGGCATTAAGTCGGACGACTTAGAACGGCAAAATATCAGGTTCTTTCACAAAGGATTAGCTAACGATCAAAACAAAGGCATACTTTTAGCTTTAAAGCAGGCTAAAGACAAAGGAGAGTATCGTTTTTCGATGACATTACGCCCTTTTGACGCAGAAAAATTCATTGATGCTAGAATTTCTCCGATCCTCGATGAGTGCGAGCAACTAAATGGTTATTTGTTAATGGTTGAAGATGTTACCAAGCAACATGAGGCTGAAGAGCTTATTAAATTTCAAGCGACCTACGATCAACTTACTCATTTGCCAAATCGCCGTACATTATTAGAATTATTAGAAAAAACCCTATCTAATTGTATCAGGCATCATCACTTTGGAACTATCCTTTATACTGATTTAGATAACTTTAAGACGATTAACGATACCCTGGGGCATCCGATTGGTGATAAATTATTGCAGCAAGTAGCAACACGAATGATAAACTCAATACGTAGTGAAGACACTGTAGCACGACTGGGTGGAGATGAATTTGTTGTTTTATTAGCGGAAACCGGGGATGATTTAAATTCCACTATGCGGGTGGCATCGCAAGTGGCTAAAAAACTTATTCGCTCTATTGAAACGCCTTTTTTTATTGAACAAAATGAAATTCGGACCAGTATTAGCATTGGAATCACCCATTTCCCTGTTGATGATGAATCAGTAGATGATATATTTAGAAAAGCAGACACTGCTCTATATCAAGCCAAAGACAAAGGTAGAAATACATTCAAGTTTTTTCTACCGGAAATGCAAGAACAAGTTGAAAGTAGAATATATAAACTGAATAAGTTACGTCAAGCTATTGAAAATGGCGAGTTGACGGTCTATTTCCAGCCGCAAAACAATAGTCAAGGAAAACTGATCGGAATAGAATCTCTGGTTCGTTGGCAACATACCGATGGTGAAATAACATATCCTAATGAGTTTATACCACTCGCTGAGGAAAGTGGTTTAATTGAACCTATTGGTGAGTTTGTTCTACGTTTATCATTGGAGACCCAATTACGATGGCAGCAAGAAAATTTTTCTGATGAGTTTCCAAAGATAGCTGTAAATCTTAGTGCTTATCAGTTTCAAAATAAAAAATTTATTGAAAACTTCCGTAATATGATTGCCGATACTGGAGCTGATCCCAGCATGCTCAAATTTGAGTTGACTGAGAGCATGCTGGTAACTGATGTTGAAAATACCATAGAAAAAATAAATTGTTTAAAAAAGTTAGGCGTAAGCTTTTCAATTGATGATTTTGGTACCGGATACTCTTCACTTTCATATTTAAAAAAATTACCCATCGACGAATTAAAAATTGATCGCGCTTTTATAAAAGATATTCTTACCGATTCAAATGATTCAGCATTAGTTAATATGATCCTGAGTTTAGCGAAACAATTAGAAATGCGGGTTATTGCGGAAGGTGTCGAATCAAAACAAATATTTGATGCGTTGGTTGACAAGGGATGCCAATGTTTTCAAGGTTACTATTTTAATAAACCTATGCCGATCAAAAAGTTTGAACAAAAATATTTTAAAAATCAATCAAATATTTAAATTATTACATGACATAGCGAACTCGAGAACAATTCCTAATGTTCGCGAGTTCGCTTTTTGAAGACGAAATTTATGTTTCAGATCAATGTATTATGTTTTCTCATTTCGCATAAAAGCGATAAATTATGTCAAAAAGATCATGTCGGTAGTCAGGAGCTGGATAAGTCAAAGTTATTGTTATTAGAAGACGGACATTGTTTAAAAGAACATGCACTAGCTATTTGCCAGTTCCAGAAAACCGATATAGGTCAGACATTTTCCGGTACAAGTATGTATACCCTGATTCAGATGGTTAGCGCCAAAATGGGAATCACCTTTGTTCCTGAAATGGCCATAGAGCAACGATTGCATAACAACACTGAATTGAATATTGCCCAGCTGAATGAACCGGGACCACATCGAAGAATTGCCTTTATTACTCGCTTGAACTATGCCGGTGTTAAAAATATTGAATTGTTGATTAAGCTTTTTAAACAAAATCTTGCTGAGAAAGAAGATTTAAATTGATTATTAGACAATAGATGTTTAAAAAGGTAAAAAAACTTGCACTTTAGTTCCATCGAAAAAATATAGTTGTTACGATATTTTTAAAAGAGGCTAAGGTAAATCACTACACTATATAAAAATGAATGTTAAAATCAAGCTATTGTTTATTTTTTCCAATTAAACATTATCCCTCGCACTAACACATAGCCTCTTCGATTGGAAATTCCTCTTGCACTTCAATTTCTTCATGTTCTACCGTTTGCTCACATTCCCAACAAAAAGATAAGCGGGTATTGGAAATGACTAAATAAGGGCTGGTCCGCTTCTCTTTAAAGTCGGTAATAAAGGATTGTTCAGTAAATTCACGGCAGTGTGGACAAAGTTCGATAGCCATCTTAATAACCTTTTTTTGACACAAATGATTTCTTTTATATTTGCAGCAAAAAAAATGCCAAAACTATATCAAGAATTTTGACGCTACCGTTTAGTTAAATTTTTAAATAGTGGTTAACTATTTTGCATGCTAGACTTATCATAGGGATTTAAAAGAAAATTTTATTAATTTTTTCAGGGTTAATAGGTAATGTAGTTAATACGCATTGTAAATGCCTATGATAATAAATGATAAATCATCAGTATTTGCTTAATGGGGAGGGTGATAGATGATTTACCGAGAATTGAGACAAGTACTCTATAGCGGGCTGCTGTTGTTAAGCAGTTTCCAGGCAGAATCGTCTACCACGGACATGTCCGATATAGGCCTCGTTCCGGATGACTCGGCTGATAGGGTAAGCGGAGAGCTGCGTCGCGGTTCGCATGTGAAATTATTTATCCCTAACCTCCCTTATCTTGCCATCTCCCACGCTATCAACGCAGCATTGCTGCGTCCTTCTACCAATGCACGTGGTTGGGAATACGATGTGGCCATTTCACACCGTTCGATTGACGACCGTATTTGGGAGTTTGAGCTACGCCGTAACGCCTATTTTCAGGACGGTAGCCATTTCAACGCCGACTCGGTGATTGAGAACATAGAGCAGTTCCGTAAAGCACCATTCACTTTCAGTAAGCTGAGCAGTATTCTTGAGCGGGTTGAGAAAATTGATGAGTATAGGGTGCGATTCCATCTCAGTGAACCCTATGGAGTATTCCCCCACGATGCTATCTGGTTGCAGTTCTATACCAGTGACTATCTTGATAAGTTCGGTTGGAACGGCAAACCAACTAGTCCAAATTTAGCCGAGCCCGGAACCTATGCATTGGGACCATACATTTTGGCTGAGGGATATATTGAGGGTGATCGTAGTACTCCCAAAGTGTTACTCAAAGCCAATCCCAGCTACTGGGGGGATGATAAACCCAAGGTCGAGACTATTACCATATATACCGACTTGGCTCTTAGCGATGCCCGTGACCGGACGCTATACAGCGAAGGGGAGATCGATATTACCCCAGTGGCCTTTGAGGATCAGGTGCAAACTATTCTGGCACCCTATTCCAAGTTAGCCGTATCACCATCGATGAATAACTATTCTATGCACTTCAATATGCTAAATGGTAATAATGGCCTGCTCGATGATCGTATTCGTTATGTTATCAATCGTGCTATCGACCAGGAATATCTATTGAATCTCTCTATGCTGGGTGAAGGCATGTTATCTCCGACAACAGTATCACCAAACTTCTATCGTGTCGATGAGGCATTGGTGGCTCTGGATGGATACTTCCAAAACCGTTTAGAGAAAGAAGAACGTGATACCAGAAGTCTGGTAAGGATGGTTCGTGAATACCAGAGCCAAAAAGGAATGGACACTGAACAACCTTTAAAGCTGAAACTATTAGTGCAGGAGAGTTTTTTGTTTCTAATACGCGATATTCAATTTTTCCTGAAGCAAGTGAATATTCAACTTGAAGTCGTGGTGGTAGATAGTGAAAAACAGGTCTTTAAGCAACTATTTGGTACTTGGAAGAATGACAATGATGTGATGTGGGATATGCTACTTTGGGGTAATTTTGATTGGTATAAGCACCCCTGGGCAGCTTTCTTTGTTTATCGACCGGAGACAGCCTGGTCCACCCTCCCGGCTGACGGGAAATTATTTGAACTTACCGACAATATAGTGCGAACGGGGGTAGAGTCGGATGAGTATGTTCCGTTATTGTCTGAATTTATTCGATACGTATATGAACAGGATTATATGGTTTTTCTTCCGACGCCTAATAATGTATACGCTGTCAATAAAGAAGTTGTATTCAATCCTGGACGTTCGGCATTTGTCTATTTGAGAGATTTACAAGTGACGGATCTGCACTGGTCATTGCGAAAAGGAAAAGATTATCCGGAGCAACGACGTCGACCGGTGACGATAAATCGGCAGAATTTTGATAAGGAGTCCTTATGAGTTTGCTTGAAACATCAGGCACCGATCAAAAATTTCCCTCTGTCGTATCGGAAGAAATGCGGGAAGAGCGTAAGTTATCGCGACGAATCATTGGCTTACTCATCGTGGCCTCGCTGATTCTTATTGGACAAGGCCTCTACAACCTTTCCAATTTGAAACAGGTCGATCAATCTATCGTTACTGTGCATCATACTGCCGGAAGGTTGGCAGAGTTGGCTGGAGAAATCGCAAAGCCTATCGCAGATGTACGTATCCTATCCATGCAGCAAGTGTTAGCGCCTAACCAGACACTATTTGAAGAAAATCGTCGCTATCTCACACAGGCCATTGAGTTGTTACACAAGCGCTTCTCCAATTTGCGCGCCAGCTTTGAAAAGAGTGAACTTATGGGGGTGGGCAGTGAGGAATTTGAACTTATAGAGTCGACATGGCTGGAATATATTGTTGCCTTGAACAAGACCAGCGAATACATGGAAGAAGGTATTCGCGTTGCTGCTTTTATTAGTGTTACTCAACAGGAACGTCGACAATATGAGAAACTACAGAAGGCTATAGCCACTTTTACCAAGACCCAGTTACAACTTAGCCAGAAGGTTTATGATCAAGCACAGCAGAATTCTACAGTGGCGTTCTATACACTAGTGGTCACTGCTATCCTGCAGATTTTGATTACCATGCTGATTCTCTTTTCTGTGTGGCGTATGTTCAGGACCTATATGCGTACCTCTAATGCCCAAGAACAGGCCCTTAAAGAAAGCCAGGAGCGATTTGAACTGGCCGTTAATGGCAGTGGTGATGCTTTATGGGAATATGACTCGCTTACTCAGACCAACTGGTTTTCTCCTCGTTTTGTTGAGCTACTTAGATATCAGCAGGGAGAGTTGCCCAATACGCTGGAGACCTGGCAATCTCATCTCCATCCCGAGGACAAAGAGGGGGCTGTGGCCGCCTTTGTGGCGCACTTAAAGAGCGATATCCCTTATGATATCGAGTATCGTTTGCGTACAAATAGCGGTCAGTATCGTTGGTTCAGGGCTCGGGCAAAATCGCTCCGTAATAATGGGGGCGTGGCCTACCGTACTAGCGGTTCCATAACTGATATTTCCGAACGCGTGGAAGCCGAAGATACTCTGAGAAAAAGTGAGGAGCGGTTCCGCAATTTAGTGGAGGGATTTGGCAGCGGCTACTTTTTCTATGCCCATAACCGTGACGGTGTATTTAATTATGTGAGTCCGTCAGTTCGAGAAATGCTCGGCTACACTCCTGATGAATTTATGGTTCATTTCTCCGAGTTGCTTACTGATACTCCCATGAATCAAGAGGTAGAACACTACACAGGGCTTTGCTTGCAAGGGAAGAAGACTCCTGCTTATCAGCTGGAAATTCGTCATCGTGATGGTGGAATACGTTACCTTCAGGTTTCTGAAGTCCCTCAATATGGTGACGCTAACAGCATAATTGGTGTTGAGGGCATTGCCAATGACATCACGGAACAGAAACTTTCTGAGCAACAATTACAAACCGCCAAGGAAATTGCAGAAGAGGCGACCAGGGCCAAGTCAGATTTTTTAGCCAATATGAGCCATGAGATTCGAACGCCGATGAACGCTATCATTGGGATGTCACATTTGGCATTACAAACTGAACTCAATCGCAAGCAACGTAACTATATTGACAAGGTACATCGCTCCGCAGAAAGCCTGCTGGGGATTATTAACGATATCCTCGACTTCTCTAAGATCGAGGCGGGTAAATTAGACATGGAGGCCACCGATTTCCGCCTCGAAGATGTGATGGACAATCTTGCTAATTTGGTTGGCCTCAAAGCGGAAGAGGGTGGAATCGAGTTGATGTTTCGCCTGCAGCCTGACCTACCCACCGCTCTTATTGGAGATCCGTTACGCTTGGGTCAGATCCTCATCAATCTCGGAAACAACGCAGTGAAGTTCACTGAAGCGGGAGGCGAAATAGTGGTGGCCATCGACGTCAACGAACAGTTCGACGAAGACGTGATGTTGCACTTTGCAGTACGTGATAGCGGCATTGGCATGAGTGCTGAACAACAAGCTAAGCTCTTTCAGTCGTTTAGTCAGGCAGATAGCTCCACGACGCGTAAGTATGGTGGTACAGGCTTGGGTCTTGCCATCTCGAAAAAGTTAACTGAGATGATGAAGGGTGATATCTGGGTAGAAAGCAGCGAAGGTAATGGAAGTACCTTTCACTTCACTGCTCGCTTTAGAAAACAGCAGGGACAATTCTCATCTCGCCGCTCCTTGGCAACAGAACTCGGTTCACTTAAAGTGCTGGTGGTAGATGACAATACTACGTCGAGAGAAATCCTGGCACAGATGTTGGCCGGATTCGGGCTTAGAGTTGATCAAGCCGGAACGGGTGAGACGGCAATTGCTCAGCTGGAAAAAGACGATGGCGAAGAACCCTACGAGCTCGTAATAATGGACTGGAAGATGCCTGGTATGGACGGCATAGAGACCACACGGGCCATACAGCAAGAACGCAACCTCACCCATGTCCCTACAATAATCATGGTGACAGCCTATGGTAGAGAGGAGGCTCACAATGTGTCAGTTGATGTTAATTTAGCGGGCTTCCTGAACAAGCCGGTTACCGCCTCGACTCTGCTTGACTCAATAATGCTCGCTATGGGCAAGGAAATCGAAAGAGATGGGCATACTTCTATTCGTCAGGCGGATGCACATACTGCCATAACCAAATTGCGTGGAGCTAAAGTTCTTTTAGTGGAAGATAATGAGATCAACCAGGAGTTGGCGCTGGAGCTATTGGTGAGCAATGGTATTAGTGTACAGGTGGCGGGAGACGGTCAGGAGGCACTTGAAACCCTGGAAAACGACAATTTTGACGGCATTTTGATGGATTGCCAGATGCCGGTGATGGATGGTTACGTCGCGACCCGTCAGATCCGTAAGCAAGAGAAATATAAAAACCTCCCTGTAATCGCTATGACCGCCAACGCCATGGCGGGGGATAGAGAGAAGGTGCTTGACGCAGGGATGAACGATCATATTGCCAAGCCTATTAACGTCAGCGGGATGTTCAATACTATGGCAAAATGGATTGTACCCTCCAATCCTTTTGAAGAAGTTGAAAAAGAACCAGTTGAAGATAGTGTTCAGGAGGAGCTTCCTGAGTTACAAGGGATTGATACTTTGGCAGGACTGGAAATAGCCCAAAATAATGTCAAATTGTATAAAAAACTATTAATAAAATTCAGAGACAGCCAGGCTGACTTTGAAGAACAGTTTCGCGCGGCCCAGCGAGATGATGACCCGCTGGCGGCGACTCGATGTGCGCATACTCTGAAAGGTGTTGCGGCCAATATAGGCGCGCAGTCACTCCAGAATGTCGCAATGGAACTTGAATCGGCCTGTAAAGAAAAGGCTGACAAAGAAAGAATAGAATCATCATTGGTAAATGTTCAATCACAACTATCGATTGTAATAGCAAGCTTGACTGGTTGTGAAGCACTGACTGATATTCAACAGGACAGTAATCAAGAACTGAATTCTGAACACTTGAAAGAGCTGCTGGAACGACTGAGAGTATTGCTTGAAGATGACGATACGGATGCCGCCGATGTCATTGAAGAAATATCGGATATAGCGAGTATCAGTACTTTTAAACAGTACCTGGAACAGTTAGCCGATGCTATTGATGAATATGACTTTGAGCAAGCGTTGGACGTTTTAAATAATTTTGAGTCTCATTTTAATGATGTAAATTGATCTAATACTTTTTAATAAAGTTAAATGTTGTTGGATGTTTCTGCTAGTAATGCATTTGTTATAGTGAAGTGAACAGACTTCAAGGAATCACATAAATAATCATACTTGGTTAAAAATCTTTCAGGCAACATTTTCCGGATGGATTTTGAATTTCGCAAGCACATTCTTTAGCCTTGGTTTTAGCCAATATATAGCCTTTTAATTCGGGGTTTTGAACACAAGTTTTCTTATTAATTCCAAAACAGTAACAGATAATAGCGTCAATATTGCTGGATTTAACCCCCACGCTTGTTCTTAGTTCTGATACTGGTATAACCGAATCATCCTCTCCAAAATAAACAACATCACAATTCGGATCATCACAAAAATAATAACCTTGTTCCTTTTCTGCCCAGCTCCAAGGCGATTTTATATGATGCAAAATGGTTGTTTTCGAAACTTCCTTATATTCCTTGCGGTTAACAGGGCATTGATATTTTGGGGGAAAGTGATTCGTTTGCGATTGATTAGAAACTGAACAACAATCTGACATTATGCTCTCCGTACTTATTTTTTTGGGTTTCTATTCCAATACTAATCTATTTTTCCAAATAACCCTAAAAATTGTACCAAAGTCCAAATGAAGTTTATGGTTTGATGAATTAGAATGCTCTAATACGTGAATTTTGCAGTGCGTCAAATAACTAGGTTTTTTGAGTTACCATGAATAAAATGATTTGGTCTGATGATTATAGTGTTGGCAATAAAACATTAGATGAACAGCATCAAAAAATCCTTTGCCTTATCAATACTCTTCAAGAACATGTTAATCACTCTGTAGAACATAAAGTGATTACCGAAACATTGTATGAAATGATAAAATACTCTAATCAGCATCTGGGATATGAGGAATCTTTATTAAATGAATTAGGTTATAGCGGTCTCGGTGAACATAAAAAATCTCACTATCACTATTTGCAAAAAATTGCTGAGATTGCCATAGAGGCCAGTGATGAACTCAAAGATCAAGTGGCCTTTGAAGAATTATTGCTTTTTTTACAGTCATGGTGGACTAATCATGTTTTGGTCGAGGACATGGAATACAAAGCTTTTTTGGAAAGTAAAAACTGTTCGGAAGAATAAAAGCTAATTGCAAAATCTATCACTTAAAATTGCTGGAAAATCTATCTCAATCCACCACGATCTAACCAGGCTTGGTATATGCGGTCATCCCAGAAACTTTGAAAATAAGCGATAACATTCTCTTTATCATCTTCATCAAGCACATCCTTAAATGGTGGCATTTTCCCGCCGAGAGGAATACCTCCGACATTAATGGTGCGTTTAAGCATTTTTAATGGGTGATGCCATGCATGTGCAGTGCCGTTTAAAGGAGGCGGTGGATAAGAGCCATCCGGTAAGGTTTTTTTCCAATTAGCGGTTACACCTTGTGCATTAATACCGTGACAGATTTGACAGTTTTTATCATAAATCTTTTCTCCTTTATTTACCTGGAACTGGCTATACCAACGTCCGGAAATTGGCTGTTTACTATCGGCATCCTTTCCGCACCCGGTTAAAAACAAAATTGGAATCGTTATTAGGAGCAACTTAATTGCATAAGCTTTCATAATAAAACCCATTCTTTTTAATATTCTGCGACGGCTCTGACTTGACCCTGAGCATCGTATTCGTAAACATTGTATTTTTGTTTCATTAATCCGGGCATACCGGGAGAGCCTATGGGCATTCCGGGGACTGCCAATCCTGAAACCGGTCGATTTTCAGCCAGTAATTTCTTAATATCAGCGGCCGGAACATGACCTTCAATCACATATTTCCCTATTTGAGCGGTATGACAAGACCAGAATTGTTGTGGCACACCTTTGTCTTTTTTAATTTGTACCACGTCAGAACGATTAAAAGACTGAACATGAAAACCATTTTCTTCCATATGGGTTACCCATTTGGAGCAACAGCCGCATGTGGGTGATTTATAAACCTTAACCACGTTAAGCGAACCGGCTAAAAGCATATTTGTAGAGAGCAGTAGTAAACCGATCAACAGGCCTGAGAGTTGTTTAATAGGTGTTAAAAATTGCTTCGATTCCATTAGTATTTCTCCTAAAATGGTTAATCTTTAAAGTTGAGTATAGTTTGGACCGGTTCTATTGCCACGATTCCACCGTTTTCCGTGCGTTCGGTTAAGAGTTGCGATAAGTACACCGCAATTTCTTCAGCTTGTAACGAAGAAGTATAGATTTCCAGTTTGGTATTTTCATACAATTCACATTCGCCGGAATGACTTCGATGTCCACCGCAACCTTTAATTGTAGAAACCGAGATCCCGGGAACATTGATTTTTTTGAGTTCTCCAATAATCGACTCATAACTGACAATATTCATAATAGCCACTACTTTGTTATAGCTCATTTGTTGTCCACTCCTTATTTAAGCGTCAGAACCAAATTCGGATGCCTGCGACAAATTGAACATCACTGCTATCTTCGCCATGCTCTCGTGTGTAGTCTGCAGTTTGACCAAACTGTTTACTCCAGTTCACCCCAATATAAGGTGCGAATTCCCGCTTGATTTCGTAGCGTAGTCCAATACCTAAATCCATGCTGGATAAACCGGAACCAATTCCATGCTCTTCATCATCTTTACTATAGACTGTTAATGCTATCTCAGGACTTAATACCCACTGTTGGGTCAACATAATTTCATACTCGGCTTCCAAGCTGGCGGAGATCTGTCCCGATTCACCCACAAAAAGTGCAGCATCGATTTCAAAATAATAAGGGGCCAAACCTTCTATGCCCAATACAAACCAATCGCGGCCGGGTTTGGGACGGAAATCATGACGCCAGCCAATTTGCAGATCCCAATACGGAGCAATGGCGCGACTATATAAAGCCTGGAATTCCGCCTCTTCCAATTCGTCGTCCACGTATTCCCCTTCGGTTTTTAACCAAAGCTTATTTAAGTCTTGACCAATCCACATCTGGGCATCCCAGATAAGTGGGTTGGGACCGTCAGTGGCACGGACTTCCAACTCGTTAATCATAATTTTAGCTAAAATGGGATCATCCTCCATGGCAGCATTGGCTTGCCCGAAAAAAGTAAATCCCACGAATATTACTAGTATCATTTTCTTCATTTATCTGTCCTCCCTAACTCACAATCACTTTACGAAACATGCCTAACATGTGGTATATCAGATGGCAATGATAGGCCCAACCGCCTTTGGCATCGGCCGTGACCAGGTAGCTAATTTTGGCGCCGGGTTGCACAATGACTGTGTGTTTTCGAGGAATATATTGGCCGTCTCCCGTCTCTAAGTCGCTCCACATTCCGTGTAAATGAATGGGATGATTCATCATGGTGTCATTAACCAGGGTAATGCGAAGACGTTCTCCATATTTAAACAGCAAAGGTTCAGAGTCGGCAAATTTGACACCATCCACAGACCACATATAGCGGCTCATATTACCGGTTAAGTGTAATTGAATTTCCCGCTTGGGTTCACGAGGGTCGTGTGTCGTATTTAGGTTAAACAGATCTGCATAGGTCAGGACTTTGCGGCCGTTGTTTCGTAGACCGACACCGGGATCATCCAAACGATATTGTGCATCGTCAGCACGCATATCTATGTGCGGACCATATTCGGTTTTGGCATGGGTTACGGGTGTACTACTGCCATATCCGGCTTTTCCGGAGCCAATAGCTGGTTTGGGTTGATTCGAGCCCATATTGTGTTGACTATGATCCATAGCAGGCATAGCATTCATATTATGTTGGCTATGATCCATGGCAGGCATAGCATTCATATTATGTTGGCTATGATCCATGGTAGGCATAGTATTCATATTATGTTGACTATGATCCATGGTAGGCATGGCATTCATATTATGTTGGCTGTGATCGATACTTCCATGATTCATATGGCCCATACCCATACCCATATCGCCATGGGTTAAAATAGGGCCAACATCCATAGCCGGAACTTCAGCGACCAGGCTACTGTCCGGAGTTAAGGTTCCGCGCGCATAACCGGAGCGGTCAATGGCCTGGGCAAAGATACTATAAGCACTATCATCTTTCGGTTCGACAATGACGTCATAGGTTTCCGCCACGCCGATACGGAACTCATCAATCGATACCGGTTGCACGTATTGACCGTCTGCAGCGACTACGGTCATTTTTAAGCCGGGAATGCGAACATCGAAAAAGGTCATGGCGGCTGCATTAATAAAGCGTAACAACACTTTTTCACCACGTTTAAACAATCCTTTCCAGCCCTCTGCGGGTGTCTGACCATTCATGAGAAACGTATAGGTATAACCGGTCACATCGGAAATATCGCGGTCACTCATGCGCATTTCATTCCACATGCCACGTTCGTTCCAGACTTGTTGTACTCCTTTTTGCTTAATTTCTGAGGTTAGATCATTTAAGGTCCGTTCCCGAAAATTATAATAATGGCTAAGTTTTTTCAGTTTGGCATAAATATTATTGGGGTTTTCATCACTCCAATCGGATAATAACACCACGTAATCTCGATCATAGCTATATGGCGGTGGTTCAATGGGATCGACAACAATGGCACCATAATGTCCGGTCTGTTCCTGGAAGCCGGAATGACTGTGGTACCAATAAGTACCGCTTTGTTCCACTTTAAAGCGATATTGAAAGGATTCACCCGGTTTGACGCCTTTAAAACCGGTACTGATATTCGGAACACCATCCATCCCACTGGGTAAAATAATACCGTGCCAGTGAATAGAAGTATCCTCAGCCAATTGATTGCTTAATTTCAATGTGACCGTATCTCCCTCCTTCCAACGCAGAGTGGGGGCAGGTACAGAGCCATTTACTGCTGTTGCGTAGCGTTCCTGGCCGGTAAAATTCACCAGTAAAGGGGCGGCTGTTAAATCAAAAAAGGTTCCGGTTAAGGTTTCCGGCCCTCTTAACGCCTGTCTTGTTGATGCCAATAAAGAGCTGCCGGTTCCTAGTCCTAAACCGGCCACCGCACCGCCTAATGCGAGCCCCTGGACGAAACGTCTTCTTCCTGTATTCACAGGAGCTTGCTGTCGATTATCCTTTCTATACCTCATGTTATATTCCTGTTCGTTCTTATAAATTCCACAATTTAAACGATAAAATGTTGGTGTGAATCATCGCTAATTGATGGCACTATTGTTGAAGTTATGCCGTTTTTTTTATTTGTTAGGTGCAGTGTATGACTCAAAGATTTAAATTACCTTTCCCGAACATTAAATAATTTTAATGTTGAGAAAAAAGACGTAAGGTTATGTTTTATTTAATTTAAGAGGATGATATGAAAATAATGATATTGAATGAAAGGGAGGAAGAGATTTTTGTTGAAACCTTTAGGGTATCATCTGGAATTATCGAAACGTAATGGAGGGGCGGCAGTACATCGCTGGTAAGGTGTACTGACCGAAACACAATTAACTGATGCCTATGATCGCTTTGTTCTGAATCATGATCGCTTTGTTCTGAATCATGATCGCTTTGTTCTGAATCATGATCGGTAGTGGCAAATTCATCGCTTGGTGTTGTTAATTGTATTATTGCAATAAGATAGGCGAATCATAAAAGAGAATTAAATCTTTTTAAGCTGATTACGTTTATTAATATTATTTCTCTGCATAAAATGTTGAGCTGGTTACTATAGATACAGGAACTTAAATGAGTCAAAATGATGTTATTGCACTTTACACAGAGCTTGCTACTAATCCTGATAAAGAATTTGGTTGGGATAAAGGGTTACAAAACGCTAGAAACCATAATTATAAAGGAAGCTGGTTCAAGAAGATCCCAGACCAGGTTTGGGATTTTTGTGCGGCAGTTGGTAATCCGTTTAATATTGATATTATAAATGAAGGCGACTCTGTTCTTGATATTGGGTGTGGTGCGGGTGTTGATCTTTGTATTGCATCGTTACTGGTTGGTAAAAAAGGAATGGTGTATGGCGTAGATGTAACACCAGCAATGGTAAAAAAAGCTAGAGAACATGCCGCTTTAGCTAAATTGCCTAATATTATAGTCTATGAAGGTGCAAGTGAACATCTGCCAATAGGTGATGAAAGTATTCATGTGGTCATTTCAAACGGTGCTATTAATTTGGCAGCTTCAAAAGAAAATGTATTTTCAGAGGTTTATCGTGTTCTGAAACCTGGTGGAAGTTTATGTTTTTCAGACATGATCAAGGATGACGCTCAACTCGAAGAATCAAGCTGTAATAGTCGGGAATCCTGGGCTGATTGTGTTGCAGGAACACTGAGGTGCGATGAGGTACTACAACTATTAGATAAAACGGGATTTGTGGAAGTGAAAATGCTTGGGACAAATCATTATAAAACATCGCCTTCAACTATAGGTGCAAGCTTTTACGCCAAAAAAGGTTAGTGTCATGAATAGTGATCAGAAAAAACATTGGGAAAATATTTATAAAACAAAGGAGCATAAGAAAGTTGGTTGGTATCAAGAATATCCTGAAATATCACTTAAACTCTTATCAAAAACTCATTCGACACCAGCACAATCTATTATTGATATCGGCTGTGGCGCTTCTCTATTGGTAGATAATCTGATTTTACAAGGATATACCGATATCACTCTGCTAGACCTTTCCGAAGCTGCATTATCCAGTGTCAAGCTGCGCCTTGGCGATAAAGGAAATATTCCAAAATATTTATGTAAAGACATCTCCAATGATCTTTTACTTCCTAAACAGTTTGATATTTGGCATGACCGTGCGGTTTTTCATTTTTTGACAGATGCTGGAAAACGCAATGCTTATATGAGTAATCTGGAAAAATGGCTTTCGGAATTTGGTCATGCGAACATTGGAACATTTTCCCTTAATGGCCCAAACAAATGCAGTGGCCTTGATGTAGTCCAGTATGATGCGGAGAAAATGAAATTAGAGCTTCCTATTGAATTGGAATTATTGGAAACAATGGCCAGTACTCATGTTATGCCTAGCAGTGATGAGCAAGAGTATATGTATTTTACCATTAAACATAAAAATGCTAAATAATCATAGGCACATTAACTTTAGAATGTGTCTGTGATGCGAGATATTTCTATACTGTTGCTGCTTCAATAATTTCGTTAGTCAGAAACAATAACAAATATCCGTCCTGGGACGATCGAGGCGATTAGACTACTTTTTTTTGTTCTTCTTAAAATTCTGAGTCGGCTATTGATAGAACAAGGATTGCGGATTGTTTAAAGTAGAACCTTCCCTGATCTGAAACTCCAATTCTTGATACACCTTATCAAAGCCGATTTCAACCAGATGGATCAGATTGTTTAAAATGATGAGCCCATTATGAATTGAATCGGATTGAACGGTTACCCCCAGATTAATTTGTTCCAACAAGCTCGTTAGTACTCGGCGTAATAAATCCAGATGTGTTTGAAACTTTTGAATATCTAACGGTGTTTGCGGCGATATAAATAACTCTTCCATGACATAGGTGGAAAATAAGGTATAAAACATATCGTTTTTTTCGGAGGGAGGTAAATAATGTTTACGTAACCATTGGTTGTGTTTAAATACCGAGCAATCCGAATGCAATAAAAGAAACCAGACCGCATTGCAAAAGATATGTTGAGCACTTTTTGAGATTGCAATGTGGACATTGGCGTCTTTATAGAAAGTGATTTTGCCGTTTTGAATGGAAGGGATGCTTGAAAAATACTGGATTAATAATTCTAATTCCACCCCTAATCGACAATAATTGTCACTTGGCTGGTGATGGCAATTCCCCGGACAGGTAGAATGTTTGAGCTGTGCCCATTGAGGAGCTTTGTCGGTCAACATGCCATCTTCTCCAAAATGCATGATAAAGTCATGTTGAGTAGAAAATTCAACTTTGATATAGGGATAAGTCATCTGTTTGAATCGCCATTTGATGCGGCTGCTTGAAAAAAGACCATATTAATAACCATATGGAACAATGCCATAGCTTACTCCCCCCGATAAATCTCTATTTCAGCATGTAGAACGAACCATGAAGTCGTTTTGATGACGCTTCCCTTTGTGCCTTGTGAAAAAAATGATTTCTGCTTTACGCAGAAATCAAAACAGCCTGCTCATCCTAAAAGTCGACAAGCAAAAAGGGGGCTTCCTTGAGATTGTAACCTGCGTTACAGTATTTGATTTTACAATAATAAACCCTGCCATATGTTGGTCTATTGGACGAACAGTATCGTATATTAGCCAATAGTGACACAAAAAAGGGTCATAATGCGACTATGTTCTATTATTCAATTGATTCATTATTAATTTTGAAAATGCTGGAAAATGGATCTTTTTGAAAAGTACAGACGAATAAAGCCGTTTAGTGAGATCGTATTCAAAATAGGAAAGATTGTAGTATTTCTAGAAAAAAAAGAGAGGATTTTTTAACCCTGCACCGGTATGATGGACATCAAGCGGTGCAGTAGGGTGTAGTAAGTATGTGTCGATTATCCGTTTAGTTCGGAAATGTCACTGACTACAATAGTGTATTGGTCGTTATTGATTTCTTCAAAGTTACCAACTTTGGTGGTATCAACAGCACCAATAGAAAGACCGGAAGCTAAAATCAAAGCGGGAATAATTGCCAACATGGTTGTTCTCCTTAAATTAAAAATAAATGTTTTCATAAAGTGTGTTAGTATATTATTAAATTCTAATATAAAAGTCAAGCCTTTCCTGAAAATACTTGACGAAATTTATAGGGAAATAGGCTTTGAATGTTATGCGCAAATAAGGTTGTCCCTCATCCAATTGGGGGATTATAGCTCACTTCAAGTAATTCCGACAAGATTACTCAGGTACGCCTTAACGGTGGCTAGGTCTTTTTCACACACTCCGTACCATTATTTGTGACTCTCTTTTGTCCTTGTCTAAAGGCGGCGATGTGTAACGCCGGAAATTAAAGCAGCTTTAGTTTTACACATGACTTTTATATGGTTTTTTCAGTTTCAATTCATTTTCAAATGATATAGTGCCAATCACGATACGAGTTGATATCGGCTACTTTCGGGATTGAAGAAAAACATGTCCACTGGTATTTTGGCTCTACTCATCCTATTAGTGATTGTTTTCCAAGTTGTGGTGTTTACCGTTATCGGAATAAAGCGAAAAGCTAAACCTGAGGCGTCAGAAGCTGAGACTAAAACTGATTCGGTCACCGATTTGGATAAATCGGGTG